>Ga0316604_10000031_pt1 | contig 249766 bp, 263 predicted proteins | sample OWC_soil_day20_C_FD_207650 | JGI IMG/M metagenome (GOLD analysis project Ga0316604, IMG submission 207650) | Wetland soil microbial communities from Old Woman Creek delta, Ohio, United States - OWC_soil_day20_CT | ecosystem: Environmental > Terrestrial > Soil > Wetlands | place: USA: Ohio... | reverse complement strand
AAAGTAGTAACGGCTTTATATGCGGACGAAATTTCTGTGAATAATATTATGAAGAGCCGTATGCCTTAATTGGGCACGTACGGATCTGTGAGGGGGGCAAGCTGCGAAGCGTACCTCTACTCGACAAGCGTTGTCTTTTGCAGTAGCATTTGCCACGTTGATTGTGTTAATCATAAAAAAGAAATAACCGCTCCCCGTCCAAGGCTAGCAGTTATTTCTTTTAAATAGCCAAATGTTTTGGGCTAACCGTTCGGTTAGACAACCTGTAATGGGCTGGCGTCTCGCAAACGTCAGTCCTTTTCTATATTGTAACCATTTTTAAAAAAATATTCAAGTTCAAAAAGGGAGCGGCATACGCTACTCCTTTTTATTATACCCAAAAAAAGGAGGGATTACATGACAGTATCCAACACAGTTACAAAAAATACTTATACCCTAAACAGTGCAACAACAGAGTTTAGTTACACCTTTGTTATTGATAAATATAGCGATATTCATTTGTACCTGTACAATTCAAGCGAGAGAACAACAACTGAAATAACTAGTGGTTTTACCGTAGACACTAGCACAGCAACAGTAACTTATTCTGATGCGGCTAACTATGGTAGTACCTATAAGCTAATACTTAGCCGTGAGCTGGAGTTAACTCAGGATTTGGATTTGATTAATCAAGGGGCATTTTATGCCGATGAGGTTGAAAACGAGTTAGACAGATTGATGATGATTGACCAGCAAATTCAAGAAGAATTAGGTCGTTCTTTAAAAGTACCTATCTCTTGTGATACTTCGGTATCGACAGTATTGCCTATTCCAGTTGCGGATAAAAGCTTTGTTTGGGACACAACTGGAACAGCCTTGGTATTATGTGATAGCCCTGCAACTGCTGTAACAGCGGCGGCGGCATCAGCTACAGCCGCGGCAGCATCAGAATCTAACGCGGCAACAAGTGCTACAAGCGCGGCGAATTCAGCAACAGAAGCAAGTACATCAGCAATAAATGCAGCCAATTCGGCAACGGCAGCAGCAGATAGCGCTACAGCAGCGGCAACATCAGAATCTAACGCGGCAACAAGTGCAACAGATGCGGCAAATAGTGCAACAGCTGCAAGTACATCAGAGACTAATTCAGCTACATCAGAATCTAATGCGGCAACAAGTACAACAAGAGCGTCTAGCAGTGCAACAGCCGCAAGTACGTCAGAAACTAATTCAGCTACAAGTGCGACTTCGGCAGCTTCTTCGGCTGAATCAGCGTCTACATATGCGACTAATGCAGCAAATAGTGCTACAGCAGCGGCGACAAGCGCAACTGCCGCAGCAACGTCAGAATCTAACGCAGCAGATAGTGCTACAGCAGCGGCGGCTAATGCTGCTTCGGCAGGAACGGCTGCTAATCCGACAGGTGTAATTCTCCCATACGGTGGTAGTTCAGCTCCTGATGGTTATTTATTGTGTGATGGCTCAACGTTGTCTCGTACAACATATGCGAATTTGTACGATGTTGTAGGGACAACTTATGGAACCGGCGATGGCAGTACGACATTTGCATTGCCTGACTTACAAGATAAGTTTGTTTTAGGTAAAGGAGATACTTATTCCACGCTTGCGGCAACCGGCGGCGAAACTGAGCATACTTTGACAACTGATGAGATGCCAAGCCATCACCATACTATTACTGGCGGTACTAGTGGCACAGCGGGATATGTAACGATGGAAAGCGACGGAAACAGTGCCTCCACTGAATCATCAAATGGAACTAATTATACAGGTGGCGGCGAAGCCCATAACAATATGCCGCCGTATATCGTTTTGAATTACATCATCAAATACTAAGGGGGGCACTAGATGTCAACAATGTTTCAGCATCATCCTGATGGATGGGTTTATGTCAGGGGAGAATCAAGTATATATTGTGATACACCTGACAATTTCGCAACGGATTTAGGGGCGGCTTATTCAGGTTTGCCTGATGGGTATATAAGTCGAATTTATGTCCCGGAAAAACGGCATGTATTGAGTGATGGAAATAATGAAACAGCACAGACAATTCCATGGAGTGATGGCGATACCTATATTGCGGCATTAGATGCGTTGATTGCAAAGCAAACTACTCGCGCAATTAAAGTGGAAATTACCGTAACTGATAGCTCTGGCACAGCAATAGAAGGAGCAACAGTATCTTATAGCGCCGGATCGGCGACGACTGATTCTAGCGGTCAAGTTACGTTCTCAGGGTTGGCGGCAGGTACATATGAATTTACTGCTACAGAAAGCGGTTATACAAGTTCAAGCGTAAGTATAACTGCGGTTGCTGGCTCTACGGTAACTGCAACAATTTCGCTTGCATCAGATACTACAACAACGAGTTAAGACGCATAGGCGTCTATTTTTTATGTGTGAGGAGGGAATAATGGATGTGAGTAGTGATCAAGTTCAGATTTTATCTGAAAAAATGGATGCCATGCTTAAACAGCTTCAACTAGTCGAGTTAGCGATTGAGCGGCTTACAACCAAAGGGGAGGAGTCTGAAAAGCTTAACCATGAAAGTCGGATACAAGCGCTTGAAAGAACTGTTGCTCAATGGACAGGTGGCAAGATAATGCTATTGTGGCTTATTACAACGGCTATAGCAGTATTTGCCGCGATAAAGCATTAAATGGAGATGATTAATCGTGAAGATTTGTATTGACCCAGGCCATGGCGGTTCCGATCCGGGAGCTTGCGGGAATGGGTTGAAAGAAAAAGATACTGCTTTAATTGTAGCTAAAAAGGTTAAAGACTATTTAATTAATGCCGGATGCGAAGTTGTTTTAACTCGCGAAACAGATACCGACGTTGGATATGCTAATGACGATGCTGTTACCGAGTTGCAAGCAAGATGCGATATTTCTAATAAATTTAAAGCTGACGCGTTTATTTCTATTCATTGCAATTCTTTTGGCAGCCCTGATCCTTCCGGTGCGGAAATTATATATGCTGATGGAAGTATAAGAGGAGAAAAACTGGCTAATTGCATTCAGTCTCACCTTGTTGGCCTTGGCGGTTTGATTAACCGCGGTTTGAAGGTTACACCTCTATATGTTACGAAGCATACCGATGCGCCGGCAGTATTAACCGAACTGGCGTTTATCTCTAATTATGATGATGCTTCCAAACTTGGAGATCCGTATTGGCAAGATAGGTTTGCCAGGGCAATTGCCAGGGGCGTGACTGATTATGAATCAAGCTCAAATTGAACAGATATTAGAATACCTTGCTAAATCGCCATTTGTGCAGTCGGAACTTGAGGCTGCTAAAGTGGCGATTTTTAGTTTCGCCGAAGCCGAAGCCAAAAAGGCTATACCATACGGTTTAAGGACCATCGCCCGCATTATGCGGTGGGTTATAAAAAAAATTAAGGGAGTGTGTTTGGCAATGAAAATGAAATTTAATTTACAGAGGTTTGCTGATGAAGAAGTTACAGCAACCGATACGGTCACTGCTGAAACTGAAAATGTTACTACTGGCGTGGCAACTATCACCGTAACTGACAGCTCCGGCAATGTATTGGAAGGGGTAACACTTGCTTATACTGTGAACTCTATATCTTGCGATGCTACAACTGATTCTAACGGCCAAGCTACAGTTGAGGGCCTGGAGGCTGGGACTTACACTTTCAACGCAACGCTAGACGGTTATACGTCTAATAGTGTTGATGTGATCGTGGTTGCCGGATCTACTGTAACTGGAACTATTACTTTAACTGTCGAAACAACAACTACAACAACTGAGGGGGAATCTACTGTGTCAACTGTTGAGGATGCTGCAAAGGAAGCCGCCGTTACGGCCGCTATTACGAGTCTGACCACTACTGCAACCACTACTACAACCGGAATTTCTGATGCAATAGCCGCTAAAATTACGGAACTTACCAATGAAATTAAAAATACTGATAGTCCTTGGGTTAAAGTGCGTAATTCTATTGAAATTGCTGCTATGAGTGCGGCACTGGCCGGACTAGTTGCCGGGTTAAAACAAGGGTTAGAAGATCTTAGCGATAAAATTTCATAATGCAAAAGGCTCGGTCAAATAAGATCGAGCCTTTCTTTATGCCTCAATAAAATAGGCGTTTGGCAATGCCAATGTATATCAAATAAAAAAGTTATTGGAGGAATTAATTATGAGTGTTTATTTATCATCAAATTTAATAGCAGATGAAATATTAAAATATATGAAAATGGCGGACGCAGCTTATAACAAAACAGAATCAGAAATTGAGGGAAAATATAGTGATTCTTATCGGGTTAAAGTTGTTGAAGCCACTGAAACCGATGGACAATGTATATTGCTTTTCGATGATACCAATAAAGCACAATATATTGTTACTCGAGGAAGTTATACTATAGAAAATTGGGTTGAAGATGCGAAGTATGCGAAAACACTAGATGATAAAACAGGCATCTATATTCATAGTGGTTTTCTTGAATCGGCAATTGAAGTCTACGATCTGATTTTATCTGAATTGGATACCAGCTATACTACATACTTAACGGGCCATTCTTTAGGTGGTGCTATTACGGTTATTCTTCATCTATATTTACTTAAAGATGGTCTTACTATCGGGCAGAGTGTTACCTTTGGCCAGCCGATGATTACTAACTATGATGGAGTATGTGAATACAGGGATATTCCATTATTGCGAGTGGTTAATAATAAAGACTTAGTGCCGTTGTTACCGCCGTTAACTGTTATTAGCAGTAAAAATGGGCGGTATCGTCATTTTGGCGAAGAAACAATATTACTGAAAGATACCTATTATTGTAATTTGGACGAAACTAGTGCCGAGGCAATTACGGTATCAGACTTTGAAGCAAATCTAGCGGCAGGGGAAACCAGCATAGCTGATCATTTTGTCGATAAGTATATTGCTAATATACAAACCAAGCTAACGGAAGCTACGGAAGTTGACTATGATGATCGTGAAAGCTATTTAGATTAGATTATTACAATGGAAAGGGCTCGGTCTTATTGATACACCCGCTCCGTTTGGGAACTGAGTTTCGTAAAAGGGGTTTTCCCGAGAAAAGCATATAGCAATTGTTTAGTCTGTCGGGTCAGACTGCTAAATTTTGCAACTCATCAGGGACGTATGGATTTATGGGACTTGCTGTATACGAGTTCCTGGCGTTTGAGCAGTACCATTAATTGAAATCATGCATCAATACTGCGCATTCTATCAAGTAAATGGATATAGCGGTCTACAATCTCTGGGTCTTCGAGCTTGATACCGGATTGATAAAAAGTTATTTTTCCGCTGCCTTCGCCGATTTTTTTTATCTCTGCCAAGGTTCTTTTCAGATTATTGACCGTTCCAACGCTGCCATCAATTATATCAACGTGTTGGGGGAATAGTTTTCTTAGTATATCTTTATAAAGCGGAAAGTGAGTACATCCTAAGACTACGGTTTCATAGCAATTAAGATCAAATGCTTCTAATTGCTCTACTAAATAAGGCATTACCACACTTTCCTGAAACTGAAATTTCTCTGCGAATTCGACTAAACCAGGAAGTGCCAAGCCGTCTACTATGTGCTCATTGTCTAAATTAGTAACCAAATTATTGAACTTTTCTTCTTTCAAAGTGAAATTGGTTGCCAAAGCTAAGACACGGCGACCCGTTTGGTGGCTTTTCTGGATCGCAGGCTTTACCGCTGGCTCAATACCTATTATTGGTAGGTTATACTTTTGCCGCAAATCTGTGATGGCGGCACTGGTCCCGGTGTTACATGCAATGACTATCGCTTTGGTATTTTGAGAAACAATAAAATCGATGGCTTCAAACATAAAATTTTTAATTTCGCTTTTAGTTTTTTCCCCATAGGGAACATGAGCGGTGTCGGCATAATAAACATAATCTTCGTTCGGCAGTATTTTCAATGCCTGGTAAAGTACGGTGGTGCCGCCTATTCCAGAATCAAAAAAACCAATTTTCATTATCTATCAGTCCCCTCTATGCTGATTGTACATTCAATTTATCGAATTATCAGAGCTGAATACACTATAATTATACTGCTATATTCAAAGTTTGCGTATGCTACTTGGATAGAACCATATTCCATTGTTTGTCGTCCCCGCCGTTATAGTGGTCTTAATATAATCTCGGAGTGGTTATGTAATGCGACATAATGTGCCTAATCCTTTTTTGTTCTGGGCGTAGTTCTTATGCTGGAAATATAATACATATTTAACGCGGCTTATAAATATTGTATATAGTTAATAATTCTGACATAGTATCTGTATAAATTATCCAAGGATACTCATTGTCAATTAGGCTGTTAAAGCACATGAAAAAACCCGCTATTTTTTAGCGGGTTTTTTGCATTTCAGTTCCAATCAGTTCCAAAACGGAGCGGGTGTTCTTATTGATTGGGTCCTTTTTCTTTATGTGGAGGTGTCTATTTTAATGAAGGTAAATGTTTTATTCTGTTGGCCGGAGGACAAGCGATCTACGGCTAAGACCTGGAAGGAAAGACTGTCAGCGTGGCTATGGTTTGTTATTGGTAAAGTAATAGATAAAGCGGAAGGCGCTGGGGATGATCCAACTCATGTAGGTATATTTATGTTAGACGCATTACTTGAAGCTACACCGGACGGATTTGTTAAGTCACCAGTGGACATTTACAAGGACCGTAAAACTCGCACTATTACTGTTGATGTGCCGAATATCGGTGATGCCGAGCTAGAGGCAAAACGGCTTCGTAATACTCCATATGGCTGGATTGATTGCGTTAATGGAGGCTTGCATGATATTACAGGCTGTCAATTGCCAGGAGATGGCGAAGTGACAGTAAATTGCTCGGAAGCTGTGACACGGATACTTAGGGCTGGCGGCCTAGATATTATGCAGGGAGTATATGCTGATGGGGTGACGCCGGCCGACTTGATGCGGGCATTAGAGGTGGTGACGGTGTGAGCGGAAAAGTAGAAAACAAAAGAATTGAATACTACCTGCAAAGCCTCCTAAACGAGCACAACGCGTTGGTATTTATGCCATGGTCAGCACAAACAGCGCAAAACAATTACAAAGTCTTAATACCCAAGTATCACACCTGACAAGAGTAATAGCAGCAAAAAAAATGGTTGCTGGTAGAAGTATATATGGATATTATATCAAGTAAGACAGTTGCATCACGGAAAGAGTTTTCACGGATGTTGAATGATTGCCACTCGAATGATTTGGAAATCATCTTTACAAAGAGTATCAGTAGATTTGGAAGGGATACGGTAGAAGTTCTCGATGCTTTGAAACAATTAAAATTTTTTGGCGTTCTATCATATTTGAGTAGGAAGAACTGGATACCGCTAACATAGACAGTAGCCTTATGATTTCGATTGTTGAATCTATCGCACAAGCTGAAAATGGATCGCGCAGCGATAATATTAATTGGGCATTAAGCAGCGCGCTGTAAGTGGTATATCAAAGTTGTATAACAGAAGGTGTTATGGATATACGAACACCAGTGATGGCAGAAGGAGATATAATTTATGAAAATAAACATGAGGTATTTATTTGGTTTCATTGTTTTATTGATAACGGAGATAATTATTGCACTTTTTATAAATGATAATATTATTCGTCCATATGTTGGAGATATTCTAGTGATTATTTTAATGTACACCTTCATAAGAGGAGTTATACATAAGTCAATAAAATTTTTAGCTATCTACCTATTAATTTTTGCTTCAGCAGTAGAATTTGCTCAGTATTATAACATTGTAGATTTACTGCATTTACAAAACAATAAAGTGATTTCAACAATTATCGGAACTTCATTTGATATAAAAGATATTTTTTGCTATGCAATTGGATGTATCATTTTGACAATATGGGAGGCTGTGGAAAAATGATATAAAACATAAATTGGGCTATATCTCTGTCTATTAGTTGAGAACCACTGCGGAGCAGTTTAGTATAACTAAATTTTGTGTTTTAGTATTATATTTTTGCCAAAAGGCACGTTGAGTCGGTCGCGGATGTTTACCGCAATATAAAGAAGCTTTTAGTATGAATTAAAACCAGCCCATCCGCCAATATGGTGTAAATAGGCTGGTTTTCTATTTTGGGTGACATATTATCTTGGGGACCCTATACACTGTCAGTGAGGACAAGACATGAATAGGCATTGACTAATCGAGTATACTTTTTACCATTTGCGTCATCGTAAAATTTTCTTTGACCCAATTGTATCCGTTATTTGCTATTTCGGTTCGTTCTTTATCGTTTGCGAGATAATAATCAATTTTATCTAATAAGTCGCAATCGGTGTTATATGTGATTAAGTCTATTCCAGGTCTGATTATATTAGTGCTTTTCTTAGTATCCATTAATTGGAACGATTTTGTACCAAGAATTTCAAAGGTTCGTGGATTAATTCCTAAATGCTCTGAGATATTAATGTTTAGGCATATTTTTGAGTGCCTGTAAATATCAGCAGCTTTTGCTGCCGGTAATTCGAAGTTATTTATGTATTTTTCTAGATGTGGATTTTGTCTTGCAAATAAAGTTTTTTTCCAAAAGTATTTATCGTTCCACCATTTCCCGTAAACTTGCATGTTAAGAGATTTTTGGCTAGCATATTCGGCTACTTGTTGTAATGTTTCTATTCTGTTTTGAGATGGGCTTCCTATGAATGAAATATCTATGTTGCGGTTTAGAGTGTCAGCGGGAGAATATATATCAGATTCATATCCTACAGGACAATACTGTACTTTCAATTTATATTTTTCTTGGAAGTATGGTATATCGTATTCTTCGAAACAATAAATTTTATCATAATAAATCATTTTATGTTCATGTTCTGTTATGCGTTTCCTACCATCAAATAACCAGAGAATAAGTTTTACTTTTAAAGAACGTAACAACTCTAAAGTGGGGATATCAAGCACAGCGCCATTAATAGCTAAAACAATGTCTGGTTTGAACTGCTGGCATGTAGTAATAAAGTTCTTATTCCAGGTGTTATTATAGTTATCTCTTAATGATTTAACACCGAATTTATATAATTTCTTTTCGACATAATTACATTTAAAGAAAAAATCAACCATATTTATGAATGACACTTCATGGTTTAGCTGTTTGCAACTTTTTACTACGCTGTATACATGGTTAAAATGGTTTTCCCCTGTAACAAGAATTTTCACGCTATCGCTCCTGATTAATAGTTTAATGAATATTGTAATTCATGTTCTTATATAATTTTCTAATTGTTATTACTGTGCTGCAAAATATAGAATATATTTTTGCCTCAACTTAGAAATTTGGATGATGCTTCAAATACTTCATCGACAGAAATTGACTGTATGCATTGGTTTTCTGGGCACCCAATCGCTGGTCCGTCACATGGGCTGCAGATGGTATTTTTAGACAGAATGATTACATTTTTTCGGGGAGCCCAACGTTCAGGAGAGGTTGGCCCATAGATAATGACTGCAGGAGTATTTGTGGCAGCTGCCATATGTATTGTTCCACTACAGCTGCCGATGAGTAGCTTCGACCGCGCTATAATCTCAGTTACTTGGAGCAGCGATGTTTTTCCAGATAAATTTGCAATTGATGATAGTTGTCTTAACTCGCTTCCTCCCGGGTAATCATGTGTATCATCTCCAGTGAGGACAATGTCACAGTCATAGCTGGCTTTAATTTTTTTTATAAGTTCAATGTATCTGTGTGTTGGCCAGTTTTTCATTGACCAAGCAGTAAATGGTGCAATAGTTACAATCGGTTTATCGCCCATAATACCCTTGCTTGCTAAAAGTTTAGTTACAAAGTTGACATCCTCGGGACTTCTTTTTGGCACATACAATTTGCTGAAATCCCCCAGTAAATCAATGCCGGTACTGTCGCGAATTATATCGGCATAATTATAAGGTTCATAATTATGTTCTCTGCCCTCTTTTAGAGGCGCGGTGTGAGTCATAAATAGACTCCTCTTATGATTTAGTCCGGCGCGAATGGGGATACCTGCTAAGAAGGCTATTACTGCTGAGCGATATTTAAAATCAATAAGCAAGGCAATATCAGACCGCCAAATCTTTTTAATAATATTAAACATCGATGAATTTTGTTTGCTTTTATTATTATAAAGTACTACTTCATCAATAAAACTTAAGCCGTTTACAAGTTCTGCACAATTAGGTCCCGTCATAAAAGTAAGATGACTTTGGGGAAATTTATCTTTAATTGCTTTAAGTATCGGTGTAGTTAGAATAACGTCGCCGACACCTGCTCTGTTGCTTACAAAAATCTTATTATACATGTCGCCTCCTAGTTCACTGGGAAATTTTGAGTCAGTAGGTAGATTACTAAAATAATAGAGCTTATAGTATGAACTAGCGGATTTGGATGAAGGTTTGAGAATAACGAATAAACCACCTTTTTCCATGTAAATATAATAAATAGTAAATGATTACTTAGTATACTACAAAAATTACAAAAAAAGTATTTAATTTACATTTTGATGCTGGGCAAGCAAGTATAGTTGTTTGATGATGAGGGACGATGTTTTATAGAAAAGTAAAAAAGCCAGGGGCACGTTAGTCCCTGACTTTTAATGTTATTAGATTTATTAGGGTTGGGGAGCTGGTTGATGTGGGGCTGGTCTATGGTGATGTTGAGGCGGTTGCGGCTCAGGTGGCGGCGCTTCGTGAGCACTTACCGTAGCAGCGAAACTCATAACCATTAAACTCAACATTAAAGCTGATATTAGTTTTTTCATAGTGTGTAACCCCCTTCGTTACCGAATGTTTACTGCAATATAAAGAGGCTTTCAGTATGAATTAAAAACAGCCCAGCCGCAATAGGAAGACGGGTTAGTAGAGCCATTGGATTTTAAGGTTGCGGTATATTGTGGGCGTTACTTTTGCAGCGAATAAAAAGCCAGTTCTGTCGCTTCAAAGCAAATGCCCCGAGTTGGTACATCCGCTGCTAATAGGGCTAGACTATGACTCCCCCCGGCGGAGATAGTAATAACGTTAGAAAGGTTGCTGACTGTTACTGGTACGTTGCTACTGGTATTAGTGCCATTGCCGAGCTGACCGTAATTGTTAAATCCCCAGCTCCAAGGGATTCCATTCGCTAATAGGGCTAGACTATGACTCCCCCCGGCGGAGATAGCAATAACGTTAGAAAGGTTGCTGACTGTTACCGGTACGTTGCTATCGGTATTAGTGCCATTGCCGAGCTGACCGTAATTGTTTCGCCCCCAGGCCTGCACGTTGCCATTCGCTAATAGGGCTAGACTATGATAAAATCCGGCGGAGATAGCAATAACGTTAGAAAGGTCGCTGACTGTTGCTGGTACGTTGCTATTGGTATTAGTGCCATTGCCGAGCTGACCGTAAAGATTATACCCCCAGGCCTGCACGTTGCCATTCGCTAATAGGGCTAGACTATGATAAAATCCGGCGGAGATAGCAATAACGTTAGAAAGGTCGCTGACTGTTACTGGTACGTTGCTATTGGTATTAGTGCCATTGCCGAGCTGACCGTAAACGTTATACCCCCAGGCCTGCACGGATCCATCGGCTAATAGGGCTAGACTATGATAAGCCCCGGCGGAGACAGCAATAACGTTAGAAAGGTCGCTGACTGTTACTGGTACGTTGCTACTGGTATTAGTGCCATTGCCGAGCTGACCGGAAGCGTTATACCCCCAGGCCTGTACGGTGCCATCTTCTAATAGGGCTAGACTATGATAAGCCCCGGCGGAGACAGCAATAACGTTAGAAAGGTCGCTGACTGTTACTGGTACGTTGCTACTGGTATTAGTGCCATTGCCAAGTTGACCGTAAGAGTTATACCCCCAGGCCTGCACGGTGCCATCTTCTAATAGGGCTAGACTATGACTCCCCCCGGCGGAGATAGTAATAACGTTAGAAAGGTCGCTGACTGTTACTGGTACGTTGCTACTGGTATTAGTGCCATTGCCGAGCTGACCGTAATTGTTAAATCCCCAGCTCCAAGGGATTCCAGATGTGCTCATTTGACCACCTCCTTTAAATAACAACGACTACTTTCTTTTCCAATTCTGATAGTTAAATAAGGTATTAAGAATTTCTTTTTTGTCCTTCTCTGGTAGTACTGGGTTCATTATTGTTATAAATGCATATACTTCGCTGGGGGTAAGCTTGATTGGATGGAGACTTTTCTTTTGGGCAAATGCATTAGTTATGTCAAAAGTTCTATTACTTAAGTAATACGTCCAATGATTCTGTTGGGCAAAACTTAATCGATAGTAACGTGAAATCAAGTTGAGGTTGTCTGTTGGCTTTTTTGCTATCCAGATTAAAGCGTTGGCGGGTTGTAGGACCTTTTTATAATGAATGACCAGGGATATCAGCTGGGTACTAAGTTCGTGTTTAGATTGATCGTCGTCGTTACAGGAAGTACCGGCGTTTATCAGTGATGGGGTGCAATATGACATGGCTAATTGGTTTGTATTTTGCTTAATTTGTTGTAGTTTACGATGATTTACTGCGAAGGCTACCAAGTCTAGGCGAAGGCTATTGATTAGTTCTTTAATGTAAGTATCGGAATCACTAGTAGGTTCTTTCTTTAACAGGTTGATTGCTTTATCGTACTGTAGGCCTTCAAGCGGGCCGGAATTGATATAGGTGACGGCTTTAAGTACGGCGTGATCGGGATGACGGCCTAGTTCATAAAGGACTTCGATGCAATTAAAATAGCAAGTGTCAAGCAGTAATACGTCGATTTTTTTACTTTGTTCATTGGCGGCTCGGTTTATGGCAGTAACCATTTCCGGAATCCCCATAATGTAGGGGGCTTTTTGGCAATAGTCGGTCATTGTTCCGACAAATTGATATCCATGCCCGCCCAGGATTACCATGTATTTTTCTGCTGGATAGCAGCGTATTCCCCAGCTTAAAAAGGCGTACAGTTGTTGGGGGTCAGCCATATTAACATTTTTAAATTTGTTGATCATAATAGGGGTATCTTCAGCAAAGTAGTAGCGTCTTACGCCACTCCAAGATTGTTGAACTGTTGAAGGATAATGCCTTCTGATGATTTTGACCAAGTCCAGTTTGGCTCTGGCAATTTGCATGACGATATTCACTTCGTCGCTGGAGCCAACCTTACTCACGGCCTCCATGGCTTGGCACATTTCTGGTTCTAGGTCATTGTTGCCATTGGCATAGATTAAAACTGTCCAATGTTTTCGTGTCAAGGAAGCCGGTGTTGTTGGTGGTGGTATATTACGGTTAGGCATTTTGTTTCCTCTATACCTTTTTGTTGTATATAATTGAAGTCTTTATTATTATTATAGTTTTCGCAGTGCATTTTGGTTACGGGCAGCTATTGAGGTCAATGAGAGTTAAAAGCGACAATGAAACTAGAGCCATATTGAGTGGAAGATGGTCGAGTATTTGAAAGTGACAAGCTTATTGAGGCGCGGCAAACTCCTTTGGAAAAGTAAAAAAGCCAGGGGCACGTTAGTCCCTGACTTTTAATGTTATTAGATTTATTAAGGTTGGGGAGCTGGTTGATGTGGGGCTGGTCTGTGGTGGTGTTGAGGCGGTTTTGGCTCAGGTTGCGGCGCTGGGTGAGCACTTACTGTAGCAGCAAAACTCATAACCATTAAACTCAACATTAAAGCTGATATTATCTTTTTCATAGTGTGTAACCCCCTTCGTTTATGGCTCTATTGTACCAACCGAATGTTACGATAAACTCACGAAATTTTTACTGTTTGTAATCAAATAAGATACAAATTGTTAGATGATTAGTTTCAGTTCTACATCATGGAGATACCGAACTTAAAATTTACGATAAGATACCGTGGCTGTCGAGGTGGCTGTTTGACAGGAAGGTAAAATAATATTGTAATGTTCCTTGCTTGTATTAAGTCCAGGGGCTAAATTTTTTCACCTATATGGGGTGTCGCCAACATTTCAGACAAAACCCGTGCTAATGATCATTAAACTATAGTAAATTCTTGCACTCAATGGTATAAATTAGTTATGAGTTTTATTAGAATGATCTTCGTGGGGTGGTATGCAATGAAATTTTCAAATCCATTGATAGTTGTTTCGAATATGGAGAAGTCCAAGCAATTTTACTATAAGGTGCTTGGTTTAGAAGTTGCTGTTGATTTCGGTGCAAATGTCACTTTAATAGGTGGGATTTCATTACAGACAAAAGATACCTGGTCAACATTTATTTGCAAGCAGGATAGTGAAATTGTTTTTGGAGGAAATGTAGCAGAGTTATATTTTGAAGAAGACGATTTCGATGGCTTTATTCAAAAAGTGAGTAAGATTGCAGACATTAATTATGTACATCCAGCGATGGAACATTCTTGGGGACAGCGTGTTATTCGTTTCTATGACCCTGATAAGCATATTATTGAAGTCGGAGAAAATATGCTTATGGTTGTCAGACGATTCATAAACAGTGGTCTATCAATTGAAGAAACTGCTATTAGAATGGATGTGCCAGTTGATTATGTAAAATCTTGCTTGGAGTAAATTGCACAAGTTTCTTTTCTTATTAAAAGGCGGCGGCTTGGGGATATGGTGCACTTGCGAAATTATGGGTAATCAAGTCTAGTTGTTTGATGAAGATGGTTTGTTGATAAATAAAAAAGCCAGGGGCACGTTAGTCCCTGACTTTTAATGTTATTAGATTTATTAGGGTTGGGGAGCTGGTTGATGTGGGGCTGGTCTGTGGTGATGTTGGGGTGGTTTCGGCTCAGGTTGCGGTGCTGGGTGAGCACTTACCGTAGCAGCAAAACTCATAACCATTAAACTCAACATTAAAGCTGATATTATCTTTTTCATAGTGTGTAACCCCCTTCGTTTATGGTTCTATTGTACCAGCCCAATGTTACGATAAACTCACGAATTTTTTACTGTTTGTATTTAAATATGATACAAATTGTTAGATGATTAGTTTCAGTTCTATTGGACTTGGAATAAATAATAAGGTCAGGAGACGCGCAGTTCGCGTGTTCCTGGCCTTATGACTAAGCTTTTATGTCGATGTTGAAACCGCCGGCTTTTTTAATCTTCTCTATATCTGCATCACTAGGCTTTTGGCCTGGCTGAATTTTAACACCGGCTTTTTTTGCCGCTGCTTCAATTTTTTCTTTTTCTGCTTTGGTAAGCTGAGGAGGTTTAGCTGTTTGGTTAAATTGCTGATAGGATACTTGACTATTATTTTTATTGGTAGATGTAATAGTCATAAAACGACCTCTTTTCTAAATTTATTTCAAAATAATATTGCTTGTTTCGCAGTTTATCAACAAAATATTACAGTGGTGTTACAGCAGTGTTACGAATGTATCACAGGATATACTAGCGGCCAGGGGGGGACGGTACACTTATAATATTATGGGTAAGCAAGTCTATTTGTTTTATGAAGAGGGAAAAATTGTTTATTGAAAAGTAAAGTATGCTTAAGTGGTTGATTGAAAGGTGAAATCTTCAATATGATAGAATCTTTGTGGTATACTAGAAATAAAAAGAAAGGGATTTTTGCGCAGTGACTCATATGCGACTAAAATCGTCTAAAGAAATGATATGGATGGAACGCAGCGAAAAAATATTAGACCTGGGATAAGGGTAAAGGTGGTACAAAAGCAGCATCAAAGAAGTGGTGAGCTGACCGAAGGGATAGTGAAGGATATTTTGACAAGTAGCCCCATTCATCATCGGGGGATTAAAGTCCGGTTGGAAACCGGCATTGTCGGACGAGTACAGGAGATTATCGGGTGAGGATGAATTTGCCCGGTTGGTCGAGAAAAACAGCCGGAAAATAGTTGCTTGACAATTGGGAATTTGTTGCTTACAATAAGTGTAAATAAATATATTAGCAAGCGAAGAGCAGGACGAGTAACTATGTAAACTTCAGCGCAGCGAGCCGGTGACCGGGAAAAACCCGGAGGTGGAATGACCGGTCTGAAGGGCGTAGGGAATGGACCTGGGAGCTGCCTTTTTGAACGCGTATTGCCAGTAGAAAGGGCCGGATGCCGCCGTTAGCAGGCTAGAATATCGGACAATTGTCCCGTATTTGAAACGAGGGAAAGTATTAGCTTTCCGAATTAGGGTGGTATCGCGAACCATTTCGCCCCTTGCGGGTGGAATGGTTTTTTTATTTGTTCAAAAATGAATATGAATAGCGAAGAGCAGGACGAGTAACTATGTAAGCTTCAGCGCAGCGAGCCGGTGACCGGGAAAAACCCGGAGGTGTGATGACCGGTCTGAAGGGCGTAGGGAATGGACCTGGGAGCTGCCTTTTTGAACGCGTATTGCCAGTAGAAAGGGCCGGACGCCGCCGTTAGCAGGCTAGAATATCGGACAATTGTCCCGTATTTGAAACGAGGGAAAGCATTAGCTTTTCGAATTAGGGTGGCAGCGCGAACTATTTCGCCCCTTGCGGGTGGAATAGTTTTTTTATTTGTAGTCGTTTAAAAATAGTGTTAAAGAGGAGGATGGATTATGTTAAAGGATGTTCTTAATCAGGTGGTGGCAGGGAAGGATCTTTCACGACAGGAGGCCCGGCAGGCGATGTCGGGAATTATGTCTGGTAATGCCAGCGAGGCGCAGATTGGGGCGCTATTGACGGCGCTGAGGATGAAGGGTGAGACCAGTGATGAAATTGCCGGTTTTGCGGAGACAATGCGTTGTTATACGGTAAAGGTGGCTTGTGATAACAAGGGGATTATTGACACTTGCGGCACTGGCGGCGATTGTAAGGGAACCTTTAATGTCTCGACAACGGTGGCGTTTGTGGTGGCCGGGGCTGGGGTTCCGGTGGCGAAACATGGCAACCACGGTATATCAAGTTCGTGCGGCAGCGCTGACGTTCTGAAGGCGCTGGGAGTTTCGCTAGATCTCCCGGCAACGATGGTAGCGGCGGCGATTGATGAGTTAAGGGTAGCTTTTCTGTATGCACCCAGTTTTCATCCGGCTATGAAGTATGCCGGTAAACCGCGGCGCGAACTGGGATTTCGTACAGTATTTAATGTCCTTGGTCCGCTTACTAATCCGGTTGGAGCCGAGTGCCAGCTTTTGGGCGTTTATGCCAGGGAGTTAACTACAAAACTGGCGGAGGTCTTAAGGTTGCTGGGCGTGCGGCGAGCAATGGTGGTGCATGGTCTGGATGGTCTTGACGAAATTTCTACTGCCGCTCCAACTCAGGTTTCCGAGGTTGTTGATGGCGAGATACGGACGTATCTTTTGGAACCGAAAAACTATGGCTTAAGCTCCCTTGGCTTGAATGATTATCGGGGGGGGACGCCTGAGGATAATGCCACTACTATGCTGGAGCTTTTGCAGGGAAAGAAAGGCGCAAAACGCGATATTGTATTGATTAATGCTGCCGCCGCACTTAAGGTTGCCGGTAAAGCTGAAACATTTGAGGAAGGACTAGCGGTTGCCGCTTCTAGTATTGACAGTGGAGCGGCGCTGGCTAAACTCGAGGCACTTAGGGATTATAGCCAGCGGTATAAGGGGGAGTCGGCATTTTAATAAAAATATGTGGTATTAAATCTGAAGCGGCGGCAATTGCCGCCGCGGAATACGGCGCAGATCTTGTGGGGTTTGTATTCGCCCAAAGTAGACGGAAAATAACTATTGAAACGGCGGCCCGAATTGCCCAAAGCGTTCCCCATATTGGGAAGGCCGGAGTTTTTGTTAATCAGCCGCTGGCCGAAGTTAGGGAGATTGCCGATTATTGTGGGCTAAACTATGTGCAGCTTCATGGGGATGAGTCGCCGGAATATTGCCAGGCGGTAGGGGTACCGGTGATTAAGGGATTTAGCGTCGGCCCTGACTTTGGAAAGGCGTCGACTGTCCTATATAATGTTGAGTATTTTTTGCTGGATAGTCTGGTTGCCGGTAAGAGCGGTGGAACTGGGATCAGCTTTGATTGGTGCCGCAGCCGGGAAGTGGCAGGAGAACTCACTAAGCCATTTCTGGTTGCCGGTGGTCTTACGCCAGATAATGTGGCTGAGGCGATTCGGGTTTTGACGCCGGACGGGGTTGATGTATCTGGGGGCGTGGAAACAGGCGGAGAAAAGGACGTCGAAAAAATTCGCTTGTTTATTGATGCCGCCAGAAAAGCTGAGGAGAGTGGTCGCTTTGCTAAATAAGATTGTAGCCGCGAGAAGAATGGATGTAGAGGCAAGTAAACAGGAAAGACCGATAAGGGAATTGGAGCGCAGTATTACTTCCGGGCAGTTTGTTTTTAGTAAGACTGTCGCTGAACTGGGGTGGAATCTTTTGGCTGAATGCAAGTTGGCCTCGCCAGCCAAAGGCCGTTTGTGTGAAAAATACACTGTGCCGGAATTGGCTGAGATTTATTCGGGCCACGGGGCAACAGCGCTTTCGGTGCATACCAGCCCGCCATTCCTCGGTAGATTGGATGATATAAAAAAAGTCCGGGCGGTCAGTCGACTGCCGATTTTGCGCAAGGATTTTATTATTGATGAGTATCAGCTTTATGAAGCGCGCTGGGGAGGCGCTGACGCGGTGCTTTTGATTGCGGCTATCCTTAGTGATGCCGAGCTGGTTAGGTTTCAAAAAACTGCCTATAGTTTAGGCATGGACTGCTTGGTGGAAGTCCACGATTTGGAGGAACTTCTTAGGGTACAACAAACACCGGCCCAGTTGATCGGCATTAACAATCGTAATTTAAAAACGTTTGTTACCGATATTGAGAATACTTTTGCCCTGTTGCCGCATTGTGATTCTGGCCGGATTTTTATTAGCGAAAGCGGGATTACTACCCGCAAGGATGCCAAGCGCCTGAAACAGGCAGGGCTGAGAGGGATATTAGTGGGGGAGAGTCTAGTTAAGGCTCCGGACATTAAGGTACGGACCAGGGAACTGGCCTTCCCTGCCAACTAAAAGGTTTGATTGCGATTGGTGGATTATATTAATTATTATAGGAGGATTAACCATGGCTGATAAAAGAGGACGTTTTGGCGGCTACGGCGGTCAGTTTGTGCCGGAGACGGTAATGCCGGCGTTGACCGAATTGGAGGATTTTTATAATGAAGTAAAAAGCGATCCGGAGTTTCAAGCTGAATATGCAAGCTATCTGGCCGAGTATGCCGGACGGCCAACGCTATTGTATTATGCTAAAAATCTTACCGAGCATTACGGGCGGGGACGGATTTATCTTAAACGGGAAGATCTTTTGCATACCGGTGCTCATAAAATTAACAATGCACTCGGCCAGGCCCTGTTGGCGCGGCGGATGGGAAAACGGCGGATTGTCGCCGAAACCGGTGCTGGGCAGCATGGGGTGGCCTGCGCTACTGTTGCCGCGCTTTTCGGACTGGAATGTCGGGTGTTTATGGGCAAGGAAGATATGGAACGACAGGCACTGAATGTTTTTAGAATGCGGCTGTTAGGAACTGAGGTAGTGCCTGTTACCAGCGGCAGCGGCACACTAAAAGACGCTACCAGCGAGGCTCTGCGTTACTGGGTAACTAATGTGCGTGATACTCACTATATTATTGGCTCGGTGGTCGGGCCGCATCCGTATCCAATGATTGTTCGTGATTTTCAGGCCGTGATTGGCCAGGAAGTTAGGAAGCAGATAAGGACACTGCAAGGCGCTAAGCTTAGGTATATCGTGGCCTGTGTAGGTGGAGGCAGCAATGCGATGGGGATTTTCCATCCCTTTAAGGACGATCATGAGGTGAAGAAGATCGGGGTTGAGGCGGCAGGCAAGGGTGTCGACACAGGCGAACATGCGGCTTCATTGTCAAATGGACGTCCGGGAGTATTGCATGGGGCGTTTAGTTACTTGCTCCAGAATAATGACGGACAGGTTATTGAAGCCTACTCAATTTCTGCCGGTCTTGATTATCCAGGAGTCGGGCCGGAACATGCCGCTTTTAAGGACAGTGGGGTGGCGGAATATGTAACTGTTACTGACGGTGAGGCGTTAGCTGCCTTTAAACGGCTGGCACAGATTGAGGGAATTATTCCGGCTCTGGAAAGTTCCCATGCGGTAGCTTACTTGGAAAAATTGATGCCGCTAACAACAAAGGATGAGGCTGTCGTAATATGCCTTTCTGGCCGTGGCGATAAAGATGTGCAGGCGGTAGCCAAAGTAATGGAGGGATTATAATGTCAGTATTGACTGAACGGTTAAGTGTACAGAAAAAAATGGGACGAAAAGGGCTGATAATATATTTGACTGCCGGTTATCCTGACATGGATACAACTTTGGCGGCAGTTCTGGCGGCAGCTGAGGCCGGAGCTGACATTATCGAGATCGGCATTCCATTTTCTGATCCTATTGCCGACGGTCCTGTTATTCAGAAGGCAGCGACCCTAGCACTTAACAGAGGCGCGACAACTGCCCAAGCACTGGATCTGATCAGGAGAATTCGCGCTAAGACGGCAGTTCCGCTTGCGGCAATGACTTATACTAATACTATTTTGCATTACGGTCCGGAAGCGTTTATGAATGATTTTGGAGCGGCGGGTATTAATGGCGTTATTGTACCTGACCTGCCGCTGGAGGAGACAGATTTGCTGGCAGACGTTTGTCGAAAAGCGTCCATTGATCTTATTCAGTTTATCGCCCCAACGAGTACTGCGGAGCGAATTGCAGCAATCAGCAAACAAGCTAGCGGCTTTTTATACTGCATTTCTACTACAGGTGTTACAGGAGTGCAGGCGCTGGATTATAAGCCAATTGCGGTAGCCATTGAAGCCGCTCGGAAAACGACCAACGTGCCGGTGGCTATCGGCTTTGGTATTGGCAGTCCGGCAGCAGCCCGCCAGGCAGCGAAATATGCCGATGCTGTTATTGTGGGGAGTGCGGTGGTGGATAGATTGGGCAGCCAAGGGGTTAATGGAGTTCGTGATTTAGTTGGAGCTATGCGCGAGGAACTTGACCGGGAGGGGTGTTGACATGAAGCTGTATCCTGACAAGGATGAGTTTATCCGCTTGGCGGAAAAGTTCAACACTATTCCGGTATATGCTGATTTGCCTGCTGACCTTGAAACGCCTGTTTCTCTGTATTATAAGATTGTTGGTGATGAGCCGGGGTTTATGCTGGAAAGTGCGGAGACTAGTAAATCTATTGGGCGGTATTCTTTTATTGGTGCTGCCCCCTTTATGACAATTACGGCGCGAAAATCCCATATCGAGGTTATGACTGATGGCCGGTTGCAAAAAATTGCCGGAGCACCTCTGACAGGGCTGCAAGGCATTTTGGACGGGTTCTCTTTTCCGGAAATGCGGCAGCTGCCGCCCTTTAGTGGTGGCGCGGTGGGATATCTTACTTTTGAGGCGATTGCAACTTGGGAGCGGATTCGAGGGATGATAATTAACGAAGACGCGGTGTTGGGCGAGTATATGCTGTGCCAGATTGTGGTTGCTATGGATCATCTCACTCATTCAGCAAAGCTGATTTATTTGGCCAGGGTAGATGACGCTGCTCAGGCAAGCGCGGTGTATGAAGAAGCAGTAATGTGTATCGCCGGACTTGTTGAAAAAATAAATGAAGAGTTGCCAGCCATGCAAAACGGAGACACGACTGCGATGCCTTCATCAGCTCAACGCCTAGGGGACGACGCGGCTATCAAAAGACGTTATATGGACTATGTAGAGCGGGCCAAGGAGTATATTCGGGCTGGGGACGCTTTTCAGATTGTGCCGTCTCATCCCTTTCGGCGCAAGTTGACCAAGGCGCCGTTTGAGCTTTATCGGCGGCTAAGGCGTCTCAATCCGTCGCCGTATATGTTTTATATTAATTTTGGACGCCGCCGTTTGGTGGGCGCATCGCCAGAAAGACTGGTTAAACTTCAGGATTTTGAGGTGCAAACTTGTCCTATCGCCGGAACCAGACCCCGCGGCAAGACTCCGGAAGAGGATGAAAGACTGGCGGCTGAACTGTTATGTGATCCCAAAGAACTGGCTGAACATGCGATGCTGGTGGATATTGGGCGAAATGATATTGGCCGGATCAGCCTGCCGGGGACTGTAAAGGTCAGTAGGATGATGCAGGTGGAAACATTCTCTCATGTTATGCATATCGTATCCGAAGTGACGGGAAGAGTTGACCCCAAGTATAAACCAACGGAAGTTCTGGCATCCTGTTTTCCTGCTGGTACGCTCAGTGGCGCTCCCAAAATCCGGGCGGTGGAGATTATAAATGAGCTGGAGAATACACCGCGCGGCGCTTACGGTGGAGCCGTGGGTTATTTTGATTTCCGGGGAAATATGGACACCTGTATTACTATTCGTACCATGGCAATTGACGGCGATGAGGTGGTAGTTCAGTCCGGTGGGGGGATTGTGGCCGATTCGGTGCCTGAGACTGAATACCAGGAGATACTGCATAAAGCCGGAGCGATGTTCGGCGTATTGGGAGGAGAGTGACGGTCATGATTTTACTTATTGATAATTATGATTCGTTTACTTATAATGTTTTTCAGTATATAGCCGACCTCGGACATCCGGTTCGGGTGGTGCGTAATGATTGTATTACGCTAGCGGAAATTGAGAACGGCGGCTATAGTGCGTTGGTAATTTCACCGGGGCCGGGTACGACGGATGACGCCGGAATTAGCCGCGATGTGGTGACGCGTTTTGCCGGGAAGATACCGATTTTAGGAATTTGCCTGGGTCATCAGGTTATTGGAGAAGTGTTCGGCGGTAAGGTTGTGCGGGCACCGGAGCCGGTTCACGGTAAAGTATCGGCGATAATTCATGATGGAGGTGGTCTTTACAAAGATCTTCCTTGCCCATTTTCTGCCGGACGCTATCATTCGCTTATTGTCGACCGGGCGACGTTGCCGGATTGCTTTACGGTGACGGCAACAAGTGAAGATGGGCTAATTATGGGTTTAAAGCATCGGCAATACAATGTTGAAGGTGTACAATTCCATCCTGAGTCGATACTGACGCCTGATGGAATAACAGTGCTTCAAAATTTTTTAACGAATAACGGCTGTATGTAGCTAGGAGTAGAACCAGGAGTCATTGTGCTCCTGGTTTTTGCGTAAGTAGCGGCGATTTTTTGCGCCGTCGCTTGCGTTCGGACGATGCATCTTTTACAATGGAAGCGGGGGGAGTGTTATGCCTGCTTCAAAAAAAGTGATTGTAATTGGAATTGTTGTTGTGATAGCTATTTTGGGGATCGGATTATATGCCTGGCTGGAGCGGCCGACTAAGCCAACAGCACAGGGGGTAGATGCTGCGAATACGGCTGCGAATGCGAATGCGGCTACGGTTGGTGATGCCGCTGCTTTACAGGTACCTCCAGGGACGGTGAAGATTAACGCGTTATTGCCGCTAAGGAATTTAAGCGGAACTGATGTAGCATTTACAGGCAAAGTGGAACTGCCGCAGAAAATTGTTGGTCAATATGCCGAGGAAATCGAAATTGTCAATTTTCAGGCTAAAGGTGAAAATGCTAAAAAGTCGGCGATAAAAATTGTTTGGGATGATGGCGAGATTGACATGGTACCGCCAGGGACTGCTTCGTATCGGTTTCTGCCTCAGCGGCGAGCAAAACAGATTATTCTGATTGGTTACAGTATGCATGAACGCCAGATTTTTCGGGATTCATCGCGCCCAGGGACGCTTACCTGGGAAATTCGTTATGCATCGAAGGACAACTAGTGTTGCAGGAGAATCGGTGTACATTGCGAACATAATTTAGGCGCAATATTTTACCAGGAGGGTTATTTATGACTAATCGGATAGCTAAGTTTGACACCAGTATGGGTGAGTTTAAAATTGAATTATTCGAGGATAAAACGCCGATTACAACAAAGAATTTTATTGATTTGGCTGAGAAAGAATTTTATGACGGCGTGGTTTTTCACCGCGTGATTGCTGACTTTATGATTCAGGGTGGTTGTCCGTTGGGAAATGGTACCGGCGGTCCAGGATATAAGATTCCGGACGAGTTTCATCCTGAGCTAAAACACGATGTGCCGGGAATACTATCAATGGCTAATGCAGGTCCTAACACAGGTGGATCGCAGTTCTTTATTACCTTGGTGCCTACTCCGTGGCTGGATAACCGCCATTCAGTATTTGGCAAGGTAATTGAAGGTATGGAAGTAGTAGAGAAGATTGGTGTTGTTGAAACAGGTAGAAATGATCGGCCGTTAGAGGATGTCGTCATTCAAAAGGTTACTATTGAGAATGCAGCCTGAGAGGGCATATAGTTACATACTTCGTTGTGCTGATGGCACTTTTTATGCTGGATGGACAAGTGATATCGCCGCCAGAGTTAAGACCCATAATGCTGGAAACGGGGCCCGATATACACGGGGGCGTAGGCCGGTTGAGCTGGTATATTATGAAGAATGCATAAATAAGGTTGAGGCTTGTAAGCGGGAGTGGGAGCTTAAAAAGCTTACTCGAAAACAGAAGGAAGAGCTAATCAGTGCCTGGCAAGAAGCGTCGGAGGACTGAGAATATTTAGAAAGGGCTTGGCCTTGCGCCGGGCTCTTTCTAATATCATGATGGCGGAGAGGGGGCTGGTAATGTGGCAAGGTTGTCGCGGGGGATGGCTAGAAAATCAGGATTGCCACCAGGGGCGTTGCTTTATACAGGCAATACCCAGGTTGAAAAGGTGACAATAAGAGTGATGGATTATGATGGTGACGGTGTTTGCGAAGAGGAGCCGGAGACGGTGGGGGATTTGCTGCGTTTTAAGGAGACGGCTGCGGTTACCTGGATTAATGTTATTGGTCTGCATGATATAGAAATAATTGAACGTATCGGCGACTGTTTCGGAATCCATCCCTTGGTTTTGGAAGATATCCTGGACACTAACCATCGGCCCAAGCTGGAGGATTACGGTGAATATCTTTATATTGTTTTGAAGTCTTTTGACAGCTTGGATAACGCAGCGGAAACGGGAACCGAACAAATCAGCATAATTTTAGGCGATAATTATGTAATTTCGTTTCAGGAGCATAAACAGGAGCTATTTGAAGGGCTGAGGGAGCGCATTAGGGGCGGAAAAGGGCGTATTCGGCGTCAGGGAGCGGATTATTTGGCATATGCTATGCTGGATACTGTGGTTGATAATTACTTTGTAGTGCTGGAGGAGCTTGGCGAAACGGTTGAGGATTTGGAAGAAAATTTAGTTGTTGCGCCAAGGCGCAATGATTTGCAAGATATACACAGTTTGAAGCGGAGAATGCTTATTTTCCGTAAAGCGCTTTGGCCGCTCAGAGAAGTTGTCGGAGCTCTGGGGCGTGGCGATTCAGGACTTATTAAAGAGGGTACACTGCTTTATGTCCGGGATATATATGACCATACTATCCAAGTTCTTGACACGTTAGAGACATACCGAGACATTTTATCCGGCATGCTTGATATATATCTTTCTAGTGTTAGTAACGGTATGAACCAGATTATGAAAGTGCTAACCATTATTTCTACTATTTTTATTCCGTTGACGTTTATTGCCGGAGTTTATGGAATGAATTTTAAATATATGCCGGAATTGGAATGGGAGTGGGGTTACCCGGGTATTTGGACGGTAATGATTTTAATTAGTCTAATTATGTTGGCGCTATTTAGAAGGCGCAAATGGCTGTAATACTTTTTAAACGAAATAGCAGTAGGGGGACCAGGGGAGGCGTGTAATCCCTGGTCCCTATTTTTTTTCGGGGGCATTGGTCCTAAAAAAACAAGACCGTAATCGCAGGTGGATTAGGGCGGTAGTCTGATGAGAAGAGTGGTTCCTTAAAGTAAAATATAAGTAAAGAGTGTATGGTACGGAATTGTAGGGAGGAGGGAGCGGTGTGGCAAGGCTATCGGGTAAAGGGCTGTTTATTATTGCTGTGATATTAAGTTTGGTTAGTGCGACGCTTGTGTATAATTATTTGCAGAAAGCTTCTGTAAAGGCACCAAAGCCAGGGTTGCCTGTTGTTGTAGCTAAAGTAGATATTTTGCCTAAGACGAAAATTACTGCCGACATGATTCAGGAAGTTAATGTTCCGGAGGAGTATATCCAGCCAGGGGCAGTGCAAGGGATCGATAATGCTGTCGGGGTACTTGTCCGGGAGCCTATTGTAGCCGGGGAGCAAATTACTGCGCAGCGGCTTGTTGTTGCCGGGAAGGCTGGGGGATTTTCGGGTTCAATTCCCCGGAATATGAGGGCGGTTACTGTGTCGGTGACCGAGGTCACCGGGGTAGCCGGATTTGTTAAGCCTGGCGATAATGTTGACTTGATTGCCACTTTCGATCAGAGTGCTGTAGGGGAGGACGCCAGTCGTATTATTCTCCAAAATGTTGAGGTTTTGGCGGTGGATCGTGAACCTCAATCAGGGGTGGTTGTTAATCCTAATGCTGAGGCTAATAAGGGTAAGCAAGATGTCATCCGTGTTTCGACGGTAACGTTGGCGGTTACGCCGGAGGAAGCCACTCGCTTAACGGTAGCAGAAGAGAAGGGAAAAATTCGGCTTGCTCTCAGGTCGTACATGCCTGGTGATGGACTGGTGCTAACAGGCACTGTTACACCGCGGGACTTGATCGGCAGCCGGTATAAAGCGGAGACTCCGGTTGTCCCGGCTCCAAGTGCTCCGCCTTCGCTGCCGCAAAAGCCAAGCGGGGGAATACAGCTGATTCGGGGAACTAAAGTCGAAACTGTGCCATTACACTAAAATGTACGACTTGGAAAAAAGAGGTGGGCCAATGGTTTTGGCAAGAATAATCAGTATGGCGGCGATGTTGCTTCTTATGGTTATGTCGGTAGCACAGGCGGATGAAAGCAGACTGACGGTTCCGCTTAATCAATCGTTGGTGGTGACTTTTGACGGTGTGGAACGAGTTGCGGTGGCTAATCCGGATATTGCTGATGTTGTGGCAGTCAGTAGCGGGGAGGTTGTGGTTGTTGGTAAAGCGCCGGGGATTACTACCCTTCATGTGTGGTCTGGAGAGGGACGGCAAAGTTTTTTGGTAGAGGTAGGTCCAAGTAACAGTGCGGCTGCGGGAGAGCTAACCGGTCTGCTTGGGTATCGGGACGTAAAGGTGAGTATTGTAAATAAGAGTGTTATTTTAGAAGGCCTTGTGAGAGATCAGAATGAAAAGGCCCGGGCGGAGAAGATTGCTGCTGCGTTTGGCGACAAGGTTGTAAATTTACTGAGCGTTGTTAAGCCGCTGCAGGTAAAACTTGAGGCGAAGATTGTGGAGATTAGCCGACAGAAAATAAACAATCTGGGGATTAGCTGGGGTGGCAATGATCCGGCAGTATCACCGGGAACCTTTCTTTTTGGACAGGGGATAAGTAATTCAATAAATTCGAGTGCGTTCGGCAATTTAGGGACGTATTCTCCAATCAACGCAAAACTTGATGCATTGGTGAAAAGTCGTTTGGCAAAGGTGTTATCGCAGCCGAATATGATTACGTTAAGTGGTGAGAAGGCTCATATTTTGGCGGGGGGACAAATTCCGGTTCCTGTTTCGAGCAGTGATGGCAAGATATCAATTGAGTGGAAAGATTATGGTATTAAAATGGAGATTGAGCCGCTGGTCAGCGGCGGAAATTTGATAAGTACAAAGATAAAGGCTGAGGTTAGTACACTAGACTGGTCAAGCGATCATCAAATCGGAATTGGCGCAGGACTAAAAATACCGCCGCTCAATGTTCGTAAAGCGGAGGCAGCGATTGCTGTTGTATCTGGTCAAACGATGGCTATTGGCGGATTAATTTCTGCAGATACCAGCAGGGATATTGTCAAGGTGCCGCTTTTGGCCCAGTTGCCGATTGTTGGGAGCTTATTTAAGAGCACATCATTTAGTCGCGAGGAGACTGAATTGATTATTCTTATTACACCGACGATTGTTGACGCTGATGATTATAAAGCAGATATGACCAAGGCAATGCGTGGAGCGGTTGCAGCCAAGCCTTGGGAGGAGGGCTAAGCGTGACTGATAAAATTAAGGTGTTGATTGTTGATGATATTAAGGAAACGAGGGAAAATATTTGTTGTTTGATCGGGTTTAGTTCGGAAATTATGGTTGTGGGTGAAGCCGAGACCGCCGAGGATGCTATAGCTAAGGCCAAATCACTTAACCCCGATGTTGTGCTGATGGATGTGAATATGCCTGGAATGGACGGTATCAGCGCTGCTGAGGTGCTAGCAACTGAAGCGCCTGGTTGCGCAACTCTAATTATGAGTGTCCAGGGTGAACAGGAATATTTGCGACGGGCGATGGTGGCCGGGGTTAAGGATTATTTGGTAAAGCCTTTTACTGGCGATGAACTTTTGCAGGCTCTCAAGCGAGTGTATGAAAATCAAATAATACGGAGTAAAGTAATTCCGCTTAAAGCTAAAGAGGACGAACCGGGGAAGGTTATTACTGTGTTTAGTACTAAGGGCGGAGTGGGTAAGACGACCTTGGCTGTTAATTTAGCAGTAGCTTTAGCTAATCGGACCGGTGAGCGGGTAGGAATTGTAGATGCTGATTTGCAGTTTGGAGATATCGCATTGGCTCTTAATCTAATGCCGCTTACAACTGTAGCGGATTTGGTTCGGGATATTGATAATTTAGACAAGACTTTGCTGGAGAGTTATTTGACGGCGTATAATGATAATATTCGTCTTCTGGCGGCTCCTGTCCGGCCTGAACAGGCTGAAACTGTGGAGGCGGCGCATTTGGCCAAGGTGCTTAATATTATGAGGATGACGTGTAAATACATTATTGTTGATACACCGCCTTCTTTTAATGAAGTAGTATTGTCTGTGCTTGATGCGTCTGATGTGGTTTTGGTAGTTGCGGCATTGGATTTGCCAACAATAAAAAATGTTAAACTTTGCTTGGAGGTTATGGGGTCGCTTAATTATTCTACGGAAAAGCTACAGCTTGTGCTAAATAAAGCTAGTTCAGAGGGGGGGATTGACGTGCCGGAAGCAGAGGAAAGCTTACGGCAATCATTTATAGCTGCTTTGCCGAACGATGGCAAGGTCGTTGCAACTTCGGTAAATCGCGGTGTTCCGTTTGTGATAAGTAATCCTGAGGCTCAGGTTTCGCTGCGTGTGGTTAATCTGGCTCGTACTATTGCTGCCGATGACTGGCAGTCCAGAGAAGAGCCCAGAGGTGTAGTAGGCAAACTTCGACGTTTATGGGGGTAGAGGAGGCGCAGTTATGTCTCTGCTGATAGCTCTGATTACTTTTGGGGCGGTACTTGTAATTCTTTTTGGGGTCTACTATTATGCGATGTTACCTGGCGCAGTTATCCGCGAGCGGCTTAGTCGCTATGTTGAGTTGCCTGCGCCAATAACGAGCAATAGTCCTGCGGCACCGCCGCCGTTTGCACCGGAAGTTTCGGTATGGAGGGCTTTTGTTCGTCAGGCCGGTAAGTATTTTGAGTGGTCCCAGTGGTCGAGGACAATAGAGCATAAGCTTATTCAGGCCGGGTTGCCGCTCAGGGGGACGGAGTTTATGGCCATTTGTACGCTTGCGGCAGTTTTTGGGGGCTTGGTTATGTTGGCGCTGTCTGGCGGCGGGATATTTTGCACTATTGGCGGAATAATGGCGGGATATTTAAGTCCTGTTCTTGTCCTGAGGATAAAAATAGCGAAACGAGTAAAAGCCTTTAATTTAGAGTTGGGTGATGCGCTGACACTGGTGTCTAATTCTCTTAGAACAGGCTATAGCTTTATGCAGGCGGTAGAAATGGTGGCCAGAGAGATGCCGCCGCCGATTTCAGAAGAGTTTGCTAGGCTTTTAAAAGAGATGAGCCTGGGGGTTACAACAGATGATGCAATGAATAACCTGGCAAAAAGGATTAGCAGTGACGATCTAGACTTGGTGATTACTGCAGTCTTAATACAACGGCAGGTTGGCGGAAATTTGGCAGAGGTTTTAGATAATATCTCTGGTACTATTAGGGCTAGAATTAAAGTTAAAGGCGAAATAAAAACCCTTACTGCCCAAGGACGAATCTCCGGACTGATTATCTGCTTGTTGCCGATTGTGCTGGGAATGATGCTTTATTTTATTAATCCTGGATATATGAAGGTGCTTTTTAGTCATCCGCTGGGGTTATTAGTGCTTGGGGTAGCGGTAGTAAGCCAATTAATTGGTGTTTTCGCGATATCAAAAATTGTAAACATTGAAGTATAGTGAGAGCGTGCTCTCACTATTTCGTTATGTAAGAAATGGGCAGTTACAAATCGGGGGATTGCCGCCCTGTTTATGACTGGAGGCTAAGGAGCGGATCCGATGCAGTAATAATTTCCTTGCAGGGATTGTTAACTGCTTGGCGAAATCAACTGCAAAAGCGATAAAAGGTGAATTAAATGCAAACATTGGATACTAAGGTTCTTGATAAAATTGTCAAACAGACTGTTGAAGCGGTGGAGAAGGGCAAAACGCAAATTTATGAAATTTATGAGGCTGCCCGCACCGAGATGGAGAATGTTAAAAAAGATTTGGAGAGAATAAAAAGGGAAGCAGCTACTCTTATTTTAAAAGTTGATGAAATGGAAAAGAAAGAACGACAGGCTCGGCTCAGACTGTCGGAGGTTCACCGCAATTTTAAACTTTATAATGAAGAGGATATGCGACAGGCGTACCAAGATGTGGAAAATCTGCGTGTTGCATTGGCAGTTAGTCGGGAGCAAGAGCGAAACCTGCGTATGCAGCGTGATAATCTTGAGATAAGATTGAAAAACCTTAAAGAGACGCTGGAACGGGCGGAAGGGCTGGTGACGCAAGTTGGAGCTGCCTTGGGGTTTCTGGGAACCCATATGGAGAGTGTTATTGGTCATATCGAATCATTCCAGCAACGGCAAGATTTTGCGGCTAAAATTATCAAGGCTCAGGAAGAGGAACGGCGCAGAGTTGCGCGGGAGATTCATGATGGTCCGGCCCAGGCTATGGCCAATATTGTGTTTCGTGCTGAGGTGTGTGAACGGCTGATCGATAATGATGCCCTAAGAGCTAAAGCTGAATTAAAGAATTTGCAGGAGCATATTCGCGGGATACTGAGGGAGACACGGCAAATCATTTTCGGTCTCCGGCCAATGACGCTTGATGATTTGGGACTTGCGCCAACTATCCGGCGGCTGCTCGAAACAATGCGAGAGCGAACTAGTATATTGACCGAGTTTAGAATTTTGGGCGAAGAGAAACGATTGGAAGCGCATTTTGAAGTGGGGTTGTTTCGGATTATTCAGGAGGCTTTGAACAATGTCGAGAAGCATGCCAAGGCTCAGTCGGTTTGGGTAAGAATTGAGTTTCGGCGTGACTGTGTGACTGCGATGGTGGAGGATAATGGGCAGGGGTTTGATGCTTCCGCTGACAGGAGTTCTAAGGAAAGCTTTGGGATTATGGGCATGCAGGAGCGGATCGCACTTTTGGAAGGCAGTGTGGAAGTAAAATCAGTTAAAGGGCAAGGGACTAAGGTCTTTATCAAAGTACCACTAAGAGTCCGTTCATAGGAGCTAAGTCCCTGTTTGGACAAGGACTTAGCTCCTTTGGCATGATAAGCCAGGATGCCTAATATAAATGAGACTTGTGGACGATGGAAAGCATTTCCCTGAATGGTACAATAAAAGCAGTAAAGGGATCCGCAAACTACTATTCAGGGAGGAATATTAAATGTTAAAAGCAAAATTGCAGGCGCTCCGTAATCAAAAAGGGCAGGGTATGGTTGAGTACGGACTTATTCTCGGACTGGTAGCGGTAGTGGTTGTAGGGATCTTAACAAGCATGGGATCTCAGCTTCAAAGCAAATTCCAAACTATTGTTACCGCACTTGGTGGTTAATTTGACTTAAAAAAGAAATCCCTCCTGAGGCTTCAGGGGGGATTTCTTGCAAGAGGTGGTCGGCGATGGCTCGGTTTATAGGTATTATCCGTGATAAGCGGGGGCAGTCTTTGGTGGAGTTTGCTCTTGTGGTGCCGCTACTAATTTTGATGCTTATGGGAATTATGGAATGCGGCCGTATTTTTAATGAAGCCTTAGTAGTTACGGCGGCGGCCAGGGAAGGGGCCAGAGCGGCGGCAGTGGGAGCCAGTGATGCGACGGTTATTGCTGCCGCTTCGCAGGCCGCTGCAAGTGTGAACACCGGCAAGCTTTTGGTGACGGTAACTCCGTCGATCAGGGTCGGCGGACAGGAGGTAACAGTTACGGTTACTAATCCGGTCGTGATTGTGACACCGATAATCAGTAATTTTTTTAATGGTAGTATATATAACGCTACCGGCACCGCGGTGATGCGGGTGGAGTAGAGGCGGTGGTGAGAAGTTGTGGCAGAGCATACTTCGGCAACAAAAGGGGAGCACGGTAGTTCTGGTGGCGCTGGCGGCAGTGGCCTTATTTGGGTTTGCAGCTCTAGTGGTTGATGCGGGGCTATTATATTTAGCAAGCGGCCGATTGAATAATATGGTGGATGCCGCGGCGTTGGCGGCGGCAAGGGATTTGATTCCTGCACTGGCGACAGGCGATCCAGTGACCACAGCAGAGAAAGTGGCGGTGCTTAACGGCAAAGAGGCTGGTGACCAGCTTTATGTTAGTGTAACAAATGGACAGGTTACGGTTACTGCTGTTCGTCGGGTTGAGTTGTTTCTGGCTCCGGTGCTGGGATTCTCGGCTTCTAATGTTCAGGCTACGGCTAGTGCGACCGCTGGAGTGCTGGCGTCAGCTACCGGGGTGGTCCCGTTTGGGGTGGAAAAGCAGAATTTTTCGTATGGTGATACCTATGTACTTAAGGCTGGTGGCGGAGATGGGACTACAGGTAATTATGGCGGGCTGGCTTTAGGGGACAAAGGCGCTAATGTATATGAGTTTAATATTCAAAACGGCTATAGTGGGGTACTACATATCGGGGATATGGTCAGCACCCAAACAGGCAATATGTCAGGGCCGACTAATGATGGAGTGAGCTCGCGCATAAGCCAGGATTCAGCGGGAAGTTTTCCACCGCAAAACTTTGAATCGCCACGGATTATTACGGTGCCGGTAATTGACTCTCTTGATGTTAATGGTACTAAGCCGGTTCAAATTGTTGGTTTTGCAAATTTCTATTTGGAGTCGGTAGGTGGCAGTGGAAGTGATTGTTATGTCACCGGCAGGTTTATAAAGCTGCCGCGCGATGGCGATATTTCTTCAAGTGCTACTTTCTATGGGGCGTATAATGTAAAACTGGTTAAATGAGGGATGCTTGTATGTCGCTTTTAAAAAGGCTTGAAGCCCAAAAAGAGATTGAGCAGCCGACTGGGTTTGAGAAGGCAAAGGTTTTAAGTTTGTTTAAGTCTGATCCATACCAGAATCTCAAAGTCCGCATTCATAAGCGTATTGTTGATGAAATTATGGATGAAGGTAAAGTTACAGAGAAAAAGATACTTGAGGATGCGGTGTCCCGCATTGCTAATATGGTAATGGATGAAGAGCCGATTCCGGTGCCGAAGAATGAACGGCTTCGGATTATTACCGAACTGGTGGACGAGGTTTTGGGGTATGGGCCGATTGATCCCTTGCTGAAGGACGATTCTATTTCCGAGGTGATGGTGAATGGCCCCAATCAAGTTTATGTCGAACGACGCGGCAAGCTTGTGCTTTCGGATATCCAGTTTCGTGATGATGCTCATGTAATGCATGTTATTGAAAAGATTGTCGCTCCGCTTGGCCGGAGGATTGATGAGAGTTCGCCAATGGTGGATGCCAGGCTTCCTGATGGATCGAGGGTTAATGCTATTATTCCGCCGCTGGCGCTAAAGGGGCCAAGTATTACGATCCGTAAATTTGCGAAGGACCCACTTACTGTTAACGATTTGGTTTCATTCGGAACTTTGACTAAAGAGATGGGTGAGTTTCTCCGCGCCTGTATTGAAGGCAAACTAAATGTTGTTGTATCAGGGGGAACCGGGTCCGGTAAAACAACAACGTTGAATGTGCTTTCATCATTTATTCCGTCGGACGAGAGGATTGTGACAATTGAGGATGCGGCCGAGTTGCAGCTTCGGCAGGAGCATGTAGTGACACTGGAAACACGGGCTCCTAATGTCGAGGGGAAAGGTGCGATCACAATGCGTGATTTGGTGCGCAATTCACTCCGGATGCGCCCAGACCGTATTGTTGTCGGCGAGGTGCGCAGCGGTGAGGCGTTAGACATGCTTCAGGCGATGAATACCGGCCATGACGGGTCGCTAACCACTGGCCATGCTAACAGTCCTCGGGATATGCTCAGTCGTCTGGAGACGATGGTGCTGATGTCAGGAATGGATCTACCGGTGCGCGCCATTAGGGAACAGATTGCTTCGGCTGTTGATCTTATTGTGCAACAGACCAGGTTGCGCGATGGCAGTCGTAAAATTACCTATTTGACTGAGGTGCAGGGCATGGAAGGCGATGTTATTACTTTACAGGATATTTATATTTTTGAAGCGACCGGCAAGGATGAACAGGGTAAAATAACAGGACGTCTTAAGCCTACAGGTATTAGGCCCAAGTTTGTTGACAAGCTTGCTGCTAACGGTATTAATGTTCCTAATGAAACTTTTTGGATAACGTGAGTGGAGGTGACGAAACGTGATATTTCTGATTGCGATCGTTACCGGGACTACGGTATTTATTATTCTTTATCTAGTGTCGGCAGCATTTAGCGTTAAGCAGGAACAGGTGGCGATGCGACTAAAGGTAATTGACGAAAATTTGGCTGATCGTAGCGCTATAGACGCGGAGTTGGCCAAACCTTTTGCGAAGCGGGTTATTTTGCCGCTAACCGACCAATTTGGCAAAAGTTTGGCTAAGTTGACGCCGCAAGCGATCAGGCGGATTATGGCAGAGAAGCTTGCCGCTGCCGGGGGATTTGGTGGCATGGGAACGGACGGGTTTTTAGCGGTAAGCATTTCTTTGGCACTAGGTTTGCCGATAGTGACTGGCGTATTCACTATATTGGGCGGAGCTAAAGCTGATAAGATTGTCGGGTTCTCCTTGATTGCGGTTAGCGTGGGTGCTGCTATCCCATACCTATTGCTTCAGCGAAAAATTAATAGCCGTAAGACCAGTATCCAGAAGGACCTGCCGGATGTTCTTGATCTTTTGACAGTAAGTGTTGAAGCCGGGCTGGGGTTTGATGGTGCTTTGGCCAAGCTCGCGGAAAAAATGAAGGGGGCTTTGGTTGAGGAATTTAGCCGGGTATTGCAGGAAATTAGGGTTGGGATTCCGCGACGGGATGCCCTGCATGCCCTAGGGGTACGTGCCAATGTGCCGGATTTGTCGCTGTTTACTTCGTCATTGGTGCAAGCTGATCAACTGGGAGTAAGTATCGGTAATGTACTTAGGGTACAGTCGGTGGCTATGCGGGAAAAGCGTCGGCAACGCGCTCAGGAAAAGGCAATGAAAGCACCAGTTAAAATGCTTATACCTTTGGTTATATTTATTTTTCCGCCAATATTTATTGTTCTGTTGGCTCCTGCTGTTATCCGTATTGTAATGACTTTGGGTCCGAAATAGATGAGGGATATGGTAAATTAGATTATAGGGCATGTAATAATCAGTTAAACATCCTGTTAAGGCGGCAAAGAACAGGGTGTTTGACTGATTATTTCCTTTATTGTATAGCTGGTATTGCTGTGATACAATAAATAAAGGTTTAATTTAATTAATTAATTGACCTGGTTAGGATATAATAGCATCAGCAGGAAAAATTTCCCGCTACATATTTTGGAGGTGAAAGTTGTTGCCCGTTTTGAACCAGTCTGATACACCATTGCTTGCAGCAATGAATAACTACGTAGCTGACGGAACTGTTCCGTTTCATACACCTGGACACAAACAGGGGAAGGGTATGCATCCCAGGCTGGAGAGCATTTTGGGGCGTAAAACGTTGGCGCTGGATTTGGCGTTAATGGCGGAGTTGGATGATTTGCATGAACCACACGGTTGCATAAAGTTGGCGCAGGATTTAGCTGCTTCGCTTTATGGAGCTGACCATAGTTATTTTGTCGTTAATGGGACAACCGGTGGTATTTATGCCATGATTTTAACTATTGCGGGTCCGGGAGATAAGATAATTGTTCCGAGGAATGCCCACCGGTCAATTATCGGCGGAATAATTTTAAGTGGTGCTATACCGGTGTTTATTCATCCTGAGACCGACCGAGAATTGGGGCTTGCTATGGGGGTTACCCCGCTTACCGTGGAAGAGGCGATCCAGAAGCATCCTGACGCCAAAGGTGTTGTGATAATAAATCCAACTTACTACGGTGTTGCCACTGATTTAAAACAGATTGTTGATATTGTTCATAAGCATGGTATGGCGGTGGTGGTGGACGAAGCCCATGGGCCGCACCTGAAGTTTAATGACGCTTTGCCGATGCAGGCCTTAGATGCCGGAGCAGATATCTGTGCTCAAAGTACACATAAAATTGTTGGGGCTATGACCCAGTGTTCGATGGTCCATTGTCGTGCTGACCGCATTAGTGTTCCTAGGCTTAAGGCTATGTTGCAGCTGGTGCAGTCCACCAGTCCTAATTATATACTTTTAGCTTCGCTTGATGTGGCTCGCATGCAGCTGGCGACCGAGGGGAATGAACTTGTCCAGCGTGCAGTAGAATTAGCGGGCTGGGTAAGAGATGAAATTAATGCTATTCCAGGTCTGTATTGCTTTGGACGGGAGAAAATTGGAAATCCGGGCGTGCATAGCCTTGATCCGACTAAGATAACGGTGACTGTTAAGGGGCTTGGCCTGAAAGGGGCGGAAGCAGAGCGGATTTTACGCGAGCATTACAAAGTACAGGTAGAATTGTCGGATATGTATAATATATTATTTTTGATTACCTTTGGTGACGGCGAGAAAGAAGCTCGGGTTCTTGTCGATGCACTTCGAGATATGGCACTGAAGTATGGTGGCAAAAACGACTTTTCTTTAATGGATGATGTTTACAGTCAGGTTACTTATCCTGACATGCCGGAGCAAGTGCTGTCACCGCGGCAAGCGCTGTTTGGTCAGACAAGGACAGTGCCTTTTACCGAAGCTGCTGGAAAAATATGCGCCGAGATTATTACTTTTTATCCGCCGGGAATACCGCTCTTGTGTCCGGGCGAGCGAATTTCAGAGGATGTTATTGAGTACTGCCGGCGATTACAGGACGCGGGGCTTCATATTTCCGGACCGGAAGATTATTTACTGAAAACCGTCAAAGTGGTGGAATGATGACCGGATTTTTTATTACATTTGAAGGTCCTGATGGTGCAGGTAAAACGACTCAACTCAATTTACTTGCAAAATATCTGGGCGAAAAGGGTCTGACGGTGCTGGGCACGAGGGAGCCGGGCGGTACTGTGCTGGGCGAATCGTTAAGAAAGGTACTGCTTGATCCGGCATACCACGGTATGTGCGCAAGGGCTGAAGCGCTTATGTATATGGCAGCCAGGGCTCAGCATGTTGCCGAGATAATTAACCCGGCGTTAAAGCGCGGCGAAGTTGTGATTTGCGACCGTTACGCAGATTCGACAATTGTTTATCAAGGAGTAGCAAGAAAGCTTGAGAGTGAGGAACTCCTTAGCATTAACCAGTTTGCTGCTAATGGTCTTAAACCTGATCTTACTATTCTTCTTGATGGAGATATACAGCTTTTGGATGCCCGGAGGGCTGAGCGCGGTAGCAAGGATCGTATTGAACAGGAGGCTCGTGAATTCCACGAGGCTGTGCGCCAAGGGTTTTTAAAGATAGCCGCCGCTGAGCCGGACCGGATTAAAGTGGTTAGTCAAGGTGGCGGTATTGATACCGTGCATCAGGCTGTAGTAAAGATTGTCGAAGCTTTTTTGACAGGGAGGACCGGACGGACATGAAGATTAATAACCTGCGGTCGCTGGGAGCAAAGCCAATAACGGACAGAGAAGTGACCGGCAAAGGGGAACCTTCAGGCGGTCTTTTTGCCTCAGAACTTATGAAAAATCAGGATGCTATGTCCAAGGATCGTCTGGATTCATTACTTTCTCAAATTGACGTTCAGGGTAAACGGCTTGGGGAAGTCCCCACTTATTCGGAACTAAAGTCGTACCGTGAATTAGTGCGCAGTTTTTTGGGGGAAGTTGTGAGCCGGGCATACGTCGTGCAGTCTGAGGTCGGCTGGGATCGGCAGGGACGTCAAAAGCTGTATGCTGTAATTAAGGAAGTGGACAAGCATTTAACTGGAATGGCCGAAGACATTCGATCAGGACAGGAACGTCAGCTTAATATTCTGGCTAAAGTTGATGCTATTCGAGGGATGCTGGTGGATTTGTATAGTTGAGGTGACCATGAAGTGGGATAGTATTGCCGGTCATACCGGTGTGATAGAAATTCTCAAAAGAATGTTAGCAAGCGGTCGAGTGCCGCATGCTTTGCTTTTTACCGGGCCATCAGGCGTGGGTAAAATGCTGACAGCTCGTATTTTTGCAACAGCTATGCTCTGCGAGGGGAATGATCTTTCTAAGCCTTGCGGGCGCTGCCTGGCCTGTCAGAAAGTTCTTAACGATACTCATCCTGATTTGGTTGTTATAGCAAATGATGGTGCAAGTATAAAAATTGATCAGGTACGGGCTCTGCAGCACGAAGTGGCGCTCGCACCGTACCACGGTGGACGGCGGGTTTTTATCTTGGAAGCAGTTGAGGGGTTGACGGCTCAAGCAGCAAATAGTTTGCTGAAGATTCTTGAAGAGCCTCCGGAAAGTGCGATGTTTATTATGACTGCCGCTCAGCCGCATGCTATTTTGCCTACAGTTTTGTCACGATGTCGCGTAATTTCGTTTAAGCCGTTATCGTTTTCAGTGCTGACTGATTGGTTGGTCGAAAAAGGGGTCGATACTGAAGGAGCGGCGGTAGCGGCTAGGCTTGGAGGCGGTCGCATTGGCGTTGCATTAGCGTTGCTTAACCCAGATGGACTGACGACCCGAAATCGGGCGGTTGACTTGGTAGAGGCTTTGCCGAACGGGGATGCTAGTTTGATTTGGGAAACAGCTGGTGCGCTGGATAAGCTGGAACCTGGCGAGCTGGGCAAGATATTTAGTTTTATTGCAATTATACTTCGAGATCTTATCATGATTAGTGTTGGTCAGCCAAGCCTGGTTTTTAATCTAGATATAGTGGCTAAACTAGAAGCTATGGTGACGCTATGGAACGAAGAGTGTCTTCGGAGAGCCTGGGATGGGGTAAAAGAGGCGTCCCAGGCGCTTGATGCTAACGCCAATTCCCGATTGACCTATGAGGCTTTAATGATAAAATTAATTAATGCAGCAAAGGAGGGACATAGATGTTAACAGTTGTCGGCATAAGGTTTAAGAAGGCCGGTAAAATATATTATTTTGATCCGGGCCAACTGGTGCTCGCTGCGGGGGAATACGTCATAGTGGAAACCGCCAGAGGATTGGAATATGGCGAAGTAGTTATCGGGCCAAGAGATGTAGCGGAGCAGGATATTGTTGCGCCCTTAAAACCGGTAAATCGTAAGGCTACACCGAGTGATCAGGAAAAGGTGACTGAGAATCGGGCAAAAGAGAAGGAAGCGTTTAAGCTTTGTGAACAAAAAATCCAGATTCATGGCTTACCGATGAATCTGGTGGATGTGGAGTATACTTTTGATGTTAATAAAATTATTTTTTACTTTACGGCTGAAGGCCGCATAGACTTTCGTGAGCTGGTCAAGGATTTGGCAGCTGTTTTTCGTACCCGGATTGAACTAAGGCAAATCGGGGTGCGAGATGAGGCGAAAATGGTGGGCGGTATTGGTTGTTGCGGGCGATCACTGTGTTGTGCTACCTTTCTGGGAGATTTTGAACCTGTGTCTATACGGATGGCTAAGGATCAGAATTTGTCATTGAATCCGACTAAGATTTCGGGTATTTGCGGGCGTTTGATGTGCTGCTTGAAGTATGAAAGCGATTGCTATGGGTCGTGCTGTAAAAGGGTTGCTGCTCCAAATGTTGGTCGCGAGGCGGTGACGGTGGATGGCGAGGGTAAGATTGTTGCCGTTAACCAGATGAAAAAGACGGCGACTGTAAAACTGGCTGATGGTAGGACAATTGATATTCCATGGGAAGAAGTAGTGGAAAAAGAGGGTAATGGACAGTAAGTTGCGTCCAGGCGAACGCCTGGATGATTTATTAATTGGCGATTTGAAGATAATACAGCATGAAAAGGAATTTTGTTTTTCATTGGATGCAGTACTGTTGGCGCATTTTGCCACTGTCCGGCCAGGATGGGCAATCGCTGACCTTGGGGCTGGGACCGGAGTGCTTGGTTTGCTGCTTGCTGCTCGTGGTGCAGGGCAGGTAACGGGGGTAGAAATTAACTCCTATATGGCCCAGATGGCTAAACGAACCATCGAACTTAATGGATTGAGTGAGCGCTTACAGATAGTCTGTGCTGATGTGCGAGAGATTAAAACAGTTCTTAATGCTGGAGCAAGGGATTTGGTTGTCGCAAATCCACCTTATCGGCCTTCGGGCGGTGGGTTTATCAGTTCCAATGATCATGTAGCTGCTGCTAGGCATGAACTTTTGGGTAGTTTGAAAGACTTTGTTGCTGCCGCTAGTTACCTGGTTAAGTTCCGAGGGCGGTTTGCTATGGTTCACCTGCCTGAAAGAATGGCCGAGATTATTCAAACCATGATGAGCTACGGTCTGGAACCAAAACGACTTCGGTTGGTTTATCCATCTATTGAAAGAAAGCCCAGGTTTTTGTTGGTGGAAGGAGTGCGGGGGGCCAAGCCTGGTCTTGATGTACTGCCGCCGCTTTTCGTTTATGGGTCTGATGGAAAGTATTCAAAAGAAATAAACGATTATTACCCCAATAAGCCACAGGACAGGTGAACGCCGTGACTATTAAACCAGGAATTTTATATTTATGTGCAACTCCTATCGGCAACCTGGAGGATATAACTTTTCGGGCGGTACGTATTCTGCGTGAGGTGACGTTGGTAGCGGCCGAGGATACTAGGCATACTAGGAAGTTATTGAGTCATTATGATATTCACACAACCCTAACAAGCTATCATGAACATAATAAGGTTGAGCGTGGCCCTGAGCTTATTGAGCGGCTATTAGCCGGAGATGATATTGCTGTGGTGAGCGATGCTGGATTACCCGGTATTTCTGATCCCGGAGCTGATTTGGTCAAATTGGCTATAGATGCGGGAATAACGGTGTCACCAATTCCAGGGCCTTCGGCGGCGCTAGCGGGATTGGTCATGTCTGGTTTGGATACAGGAAAATTTTTGTTTGCTGGTTTTTTGCCGAAAACGGCAAAAAAGCGCCGAGAATTGCTCGACGCTTTGGCAAATGTTCAGTATACGCTGGTATTTTACGAGTCGCCTTATCGAATTGTAAGTGTTTTGGAGGAAATGGCGACGATATTCGGGGGTAATAGGCCAGCGACCGCTGGGCGAGAAATGACTAAAAAGTTTGAGGAATTCGTCCGTGGAACGGTCGGAACCCTTTGTTCCCATTTTCGTCAAAGTACGCCACGAGGGGAGTTTACGTTAATTGTGGCAGGCGCCAAAGCTGTAGCCGAACCAGATTGCGATACGCCGGTAGATCCGGGGGCTCAAGTGATGACTCTTATTGCCAACGGTATTTCGAAAAAAGATGCTATTAAGATGGTTGCTCAGAAACTTGCTTTACCTAAACGCGAAGTTTACCAAGCGGTGTTAAATTTGCCGGATCAGTCAGGTTAGCCTTTTGTGGGCCGGCATTTAATGAAATATTTCGTTGGAAAAAGAGGCTAACGCCTCTTAAACCGCTTTTTGCCCCATGGTATTGAGGCAATCTTTACATACATTTTTTCCTTTAAAGTTTGTAACTTCATCAGCGTTACCACAAAATACGCATGCAGGCTCATATTTGCGAAGAATGATCCGATCACTATCAACGTAAATTTCCAACGCATCCTTCTCTTCAATATCGAGGGTGCGGCGCAACTCAATCGGAATTACAACTCTACCTAATTCATCAACTTTGCGTACGATGCCGGTCGACTTCATAAGAACAACTCCCCTTCAACAATATTCGACAAAAACTGTCTACCTAAATACTACCAAATATTACAAGGCTTGTCAACTAGGGATTTCTTGTTTTTGTAGGTTTAGGAATAAAGAATAATATTTTTTTTGTGGGATAATTTTGTGGGGCAGGTTGAAGGGAATCTGGCTGATAGGGATACGTTGACAATGGTGGAAACGTTAACTATAATTGGGGAAAATACTACGAGGAGGAGCATAATGGCTAATAAACCATTTTATATTACTACACCGATTTATTATCCAAGCGACAAATTACATATTGGTCACGCGTACTGTACGACCCTAGCCGATACAATTGCCCGCTATAAACGGATGGCTGGCGCTGATGTTTTCTTTTTGACCGGGTCAGATGAACATGGCCAGAAGATTCAGCGTAAGGCTACGGAAATTGGGGTTTCGCCGCAGGAGTATGTCGACAAAATTGTTGCTTCTTTTAAGAACTTGTGGCAGAGGCTAGGAATATCTAATAATGATTTTATTAGGACCACTGAAAGCCGCCACCGTGAAGTGGTGCAGACCATTTTTCAAAAAATTTATGATCAGGGTGATATTTATAAGGCTTCATATGAAGGCTTGTATTGTACTCCTTGTGAGACTTTTTGGCTTGAACGCCAGCTTGTTGATGGCAAATGCCCTGACTGCGGACGGGAAGTGGAACTGTTACAGGAGGAAAGTTATTTCTTTCGTATGTCTAAGTACCAGGATCGTTTGCTAGCGTATATTGAAGAACATCCTGATTTTATTCAGCCAGTTTCCCGGCGTAATGAGATGATAAATTTTATTAAGGGAGGCCTGGAGGATCTGTGTGTATCCCGTACTACCTTTGATTGGGGCATTCCAGTTCCGTTTGATACTAAGCATGTGGTTTATGTTTGGTTTGATGCTCTGGTAAATTATATTACGGCTGCTGGGTATCTGGATGATCGTTCTAAGTTCGCTAAGTTTTGGCCGGCGGATATTCATCTGGTTGGTAAAGAGATCGTACGGTTCCATAGTATTATCTGGCCGGTTATTTTGATGGCGTTGGGACTAGAAATGCCAAAAATGGTTTATGGACATGGCTGGCTGGTAATGGAAGGCGATAAAATGTCCAAATCAAAGGGCAACGTTATTGATCCAATTGCGTTGATTGATGAATTTGGCGCTGATGCTATCCGTTATTTCTTATTGCGTGAGATTATGCTTGGCAATGATGGCAATTTCTCTCGTGAGGCACTTATTCAACGGGTGAATGCCGATTTGGCAAACGACCTGGGCAATCTTTTGCATAGGACTGTGAACATGATTAACCGCTTTAATGCCGGTGTAATTGCCGCTCCTGTTGCATCCGAGGCCATTGATGATGAGATAATTCAGTTGGTTCGCACTACAGCTACCGATTATGAGCGATACATGGAAGCTTTAGAGATTAATGCTGCGATAAAATCGGTATGGACTTTGATTAGCCGAGCTAATAAGTATATTGATGAGACTGGTCCTTGGGCGTTGGCGAAGGATCCGGACAAAAAGGATCGGCTGAATACTGTACTGTATAATTTGGCGGAAGTACTACGAATTGTGGCTATTTTGATTTCTCCATTTATGCCAAAGACAACGCCGCGTATTTTGCAGCAGCTTGGAATGGCGGCTGACGTAGCTGCTATCAGGCTGAGTGATGCGCAGCATTGGGGTATTTTACCGGCTCAAACCAAGGTTTCAAAGCCTGAACCGATCTTTCCTCGTATCGAGGAAAAGGAAGCGCAGCCTATTGAGGAGATAAAGCCGCCAGTACCAGCGGCACAGCCTGTCTTGCCGGAGGTAAGTATTGATGATTTCGCTAAGTTGGATCTTCGCGTTGTGCGGGTGCTGGCAGCGGAGAAGGTTGAGAAGGCGGATAAACTGCTGAAGCTTACTGTTGATCTTGGCGATGAGCAGCGCACAATTGTTTCTGGTATTGCTAAGCATTACAGCCCGGAAGACCTTGTTGGCAAGGATGTTGTGATGATTGTTAATCTTAAGCCGGCAAAGATTCGTGGGATTGAATCGCGGGGTATGGTATTGGCTGCATCGTCAGGTGAGCTGTTAAAGGTAGTTACAGCTGATGGCATGCCAAGTGGCAGTAAAGTAAAGTAGGGGATAGAGGAGGGGTTGGTGGTGCTTTTTGATTCGCACGCCCATATTGATGATCGCAAGTTTAATGATGACCAGGAGGCTGTAATCGCCAGGGCTGCGGAGCGTGGTGTCACCGGTTTCATTAATGTAGGATCAGATATAGCTTCTTCGGCTCGTTCAGTGGCGTTGGCTGAAAGGTATGAGGCAATATATGCTGCGGTAGGCATTCATCCCCATGATGCAAAGGATGTTCAGGAAGCTGATTATGATAAGCTTGTCTCTTGGGCTGCCAATCCCAAGGTGGTGGCTATCGGTGAAATTGGTCTTGATTATCATTACGATTACTCACCCCGGGATATTCAGCAGGCGGTATTTATCCGGCAGCTTGAGTTGGCCCGAAGCGTGGGTAAGCCGATTATTATCCATGACCGTGAGGCTCATGGCGATTTAATGGGAATAGTAAAAACGGAAGGGCACGGTTTATCTGGCGTATTTCACTGTTTTTCCGGCAGTGTAGAAATGGCTAAAGAGGTGCTAAAACTGGGCTTTTATGTTTCGTTGGCTGGACCGGTAACTTTTAATAATTCACAAAAACTAAAGGTGGTTGCGCGTGAGGTGCCTTTAGATCGGTTGCTGGTTGAGACTGATTCGCCATATCTTACGCCTCACCCGTATCGCGGAAAGCGCAATGAACCTGCCTTTGTTAGGCTAGTTGCCGAAGAAGTGGCGAGGTTGCGGGAAATTGATCTTGAGACGCTGGCTATGGCGACGACAGAGAATGTTAAGCGGTTGTTTAATATTTAATATAAGTCAGTCTTGTGATGAAAGATATCACCAAAAGATGAACCTGTTTAAAACAATAAGTTTTAAACAGGTTCATCTTTTTTGCCTAATGATATTCAAAATGTTTTATTGTATTATTTATGAGAAGCTTGAATTATAGGTGGAAAGATATGAATAAAGAACTTGTAGTATTAAGAAATGTAAATAAACGTTATGGTGATAAATTAATTCTTGAGGACGTAAATCTTTCAATTGTTGACAATCAAGTATTGTCGGTAGTCGGCGCTAATGGCTGTGGCAAAAGCACTTTACTAAAAATAATTGCTGGATTATGTGCGCTGTCGAGCGGAACAAGGCAGGTTGATAAAACGGGTGATACGTTAAGAATCGGCTATGTTCCGGAGCGTTTTCCCAAGCTTCCGTTTACTGTGATGGAATATTTATTTCATATGGGAAAAATTCAGGGCTTGGCGAAGGCGCATATTGAAAGGCTTGCCAATGAGCTTTGTGATAGCTTTAATTTTTCGGCTGCGATGAAAAAAATCAGGTTAAGTAATTTGTCAAAGGGATCACTGCAGAAAGTAGCTGTTATGCAAGCCATAATGATAAAACCACACTTGTTAATAATGGACGAGCCGCTGTCTGGGCAGGACGTTAAATCGCAGGAGTTGTTTATCGAGCTGTTGCGAGATTTCAAAAAGTCAGGGACAGCGATGGTTTTGGCATGCCACGAGCAGTATCTTGTCGAGAGGATAGCGGATAGAGTTGTTTTAGTTGAAGACCAAAAAGTATCAAGTTGCTCGAAACAAGCTAAAGAGAGGTTTAGGATAATTTGTTTTAAAGCCGAGGAACAACGTCAAATTACTTCGTTGGAAAGGATTGCAGGAGTGCGAAGGATTTTTACTAAAGAGGGACTTGCGGTCGTTCATGTCGACGAAGTTGCCTGTAATCTAATTTTGACGCGAATTATTGCGATGGGGTTAGTCGTTGAATCTGTTAATGCTGCTGCTGAATAGGAGTGATAAGTTACTAATGAGAAACTTGATGCTATACATGCTGCAATATTACGTTAGATCATATAGGTATGTTTCAGTCTTAGTGGTTTTTATTATATGTACAGCGTTGATATATTCCTATAAACCAATTTCGCTGGGGAGTAATTATTCTTTGACCTGTACGTTAATGTTCCTGGTTTCGGCTTGGCTAGCGGCAGGGTTTATTGAAGTAGAAGCAATTACTCAACAACAGCTTACCATTCTTTATGCTAAAAGTGAAAATCGATATTATATGGCAAAGATTTTGTTGGTTTGGTTATTAAGTTTTATTTTAAGCAGCATAATTATTGTTTATCCGGTTATTTTTGATTTCTTTGTCCGACCGATATCCGGTCCTGAACTGGTGGGGGTATTTCTTGCCCATGGTGCGACTGGTTTGCTTGGAATTGCGGTGGCAGTGTTATTTGAGGCTCGCTTGATAAGTAATCGGAGAACGGCTATTTTGGCACTGGTCGCGCTGCTTACAGTTTCTGCGGCAGGTATTATTTTAATAAAAGAATATCCATTTGCTACATACCTTTCCTGGATTTTGCCGCCGGTATCGCTAATGGCAGAGGAACTAATGAGCTTGGACTTAGATGAACCAACTAGTTATTTTTCTTTTGTGGTCGCCATGGGGTATTCAGTTTTGTATTCGGGGATTCTATTGGTATTATACGTAAAACTGATGAAGCGTAAATTGTTTTGAACGAAACCGCGTTTGCTTGCGTCAGCTATGGCAAGCAGTTGGAAATAGTGTAATATGAAAAAAGCGTGTCTGGTATGACACGCTTTTTTCATATTAGAATGTTGAGCTTAGTCTTCGGCTAGTTCCCTGTGTTTGCACCGAGGGCATGTTTATGTGTTCCAAGATATGCTTCTTTTACCCGGGGGTCACGGATCAATTCTTCTGCTGATCCAGTTAGTACTATTCGTCCATTTTCGAGAACATAACCCCGATGGGCAATTTTAAGAGCCATGTTAGCATTTTGTTCCACAAGGAGAATGGTTTTACCTTGCTTGTTAATCTCCTGGAGGGCCTGAAAGACTTCTTTGCATAACCGGGGTGATAAGCCCATGGATGGCTCATCAAGAAGTACTAGCTGACAATCAGTCATTATTGCCCGACCTACAGCAAGCATTTGCTGTTCGCCACCACTTAAGGTTCCTGCCAACTGTGCCTTGCGTTCAGCCAGACGGGGAAATAGATCAAAGACTGAGGAGTACAGGTTTGCTAGATTGCTTTTTTGGGTTGTCCAAGTCGCTAATTTCAGGTTTTCCAGCACAGTAAGGCTGGGAAAGATTCCCCGGCCTTCCGGAACATGGGCAATTCCGCGGGCAACAACATCATGTGCTGGACATTTTATTAGGCTGGTACCATTATATAATATATCGCCGCTTGTAATCGGCAACATACGGGAAATGGCCCTAAGGGTAGTTGATTTTCCAGCGCCGTTAGCTCCTAAAAGAGAAACGATCTCTCCTTTGTTTAATTCCAGATCAATTCCGTGCAGGGCTTTAATTGAACCGTAAGAAACTGCCAATTGATTAATTTCCAGAAGCTTCATGTTCTTCGACCTCCTCTTCGCCGAGATAGGCCCTGATTACCAACGGATCGTTGGTTACTGTTTCCGGGTCGCCGGCGGCAATTGTTTGGCCAAAGTCTACTACCTGTACATGGGTACACAGATCCATTATTACAGGCATCTGGTGTTCAATTATTAAAATAGCTAAACCAAAGTCGTGATGGATTTTACGAATGAAGCTGATTAAGTCTTCGACTTCGCGGGGGTTCATACCGGCGGCTGGCTCATCCAATAGTAGTACTTTGGGATGAGTGGCTAAGGCTCTCGCAATTTCCAAGCGGCGCTGTTCGCCGTAGGATAGGCTGCCGGCTACTTCGTTATGGCGGTTAGTCAGGCCGAAATATTCAAGGTATTCCAAGCTCTCTTTGGCAATGACTTTTTCCTGGCTGCGAAAGCGTTTCAGACCAAGAATGACGTCCCATAGCCGATAATTACTGCGTTGGTGAAGCGCTACTTTGATGTTATCCAAAACGCTCATTTGAGAAAAGAGCCGGATGTTTTGAAAGGTGCGGGCGATGCCGGAGCGGGAAATAACATCTGGCGGGAGGTTGGCTATTTCTTTTTCTTCCAAAAGGATATGGCCGCTATCCGGACGGTAGACCCCGGTTATAAGGTTAAAAACCGTAGTTTTGCCTGCTCCGTTTGGTCCAATTATTCCGTGTATTTCATGTTCAGCCAGCTCCAAGGCGAAGCCGTTTACTGCCGTAAGGCCGCCAAAGGATTTGGTCAGTTTTTCTATTTTAAGAACAGGATTCATCAGTGTTTTCCTCCTTGCGGGGACTAAACCATCGCCACTCGCGGTTGCCCATTAGTCCGGATTGCTTAGTCAGCATGACAACTACCAGAATCAAGGGGCTGATGAGCATTCTAAGTTCTGCAAGACGTGGATCAATCATACTTAGAACATTACGCAGAACTTCCATTAATACTGTATAAAAGACTACGCCGAGTATTGAACCTGAGAGACTGCCGGTGCCGCCAAGGTACAGCATTACCAGTAGATCGGTGGTTTTGATATAATCAAAGCTTTTAGGGGTGATAAACTGCTGGTACTGAGCCCATAGTCCGCCAGCAAGGCCGGCAAAGGCTGCAGCAATAGTAAAGGCCATGTTTTTGGCTCTGTTTATATCGATTCCCATTAGTTCAGCGGCAATGGCATTTTCTCTGATGGAAATCCATCGCCGGCCATGATCAGAATAGACTAAGTTACGTAATACGGTATAGGTAAGAACTACGCAAATGGCAACAATAAACAGGTTTGTGGCTTTGGGAATGCCGATGAAGCCTCTGGGTCCACCGAGATAATCGATATTTTGGATCGCGTTGACGATAATCATATTAAACCCTAAGGTAATAATGGCCAGGTAGTCGCCAACTGTTTTAAATGTAATGAGACCGACGAGGTAGCCAATCAGTGCAGCCGCCAGCGTGCTGCCGATTAGAGCGATAATAAGTGTCGGCAAGCCGGGCGGGCCTATTTTAGTTGCTATTACTGCGGCGGTATACGCTCCTACTGCCATGAAGCCGGCATGTCCTAGGGCGAATTCTCCCAAGTAGCCGTTAACAAGGTTAAGGCTGGCTACCAATATGATATTCATGCCGACAATGATCAGGATGTGTAAATAGTACTGGTTAAGGTAGTCCATATCGCCCAGCAGCTCCAGGACGCCGCTAAGCGCCAAAAAGGCAATGGCTAATATGCTCCAGGAAGGTGTCGCAGTGCGAAGTTTGGTTATTAAGGACATTGGTTTGGTGGTTTGGTGTTGTTTCATCAGAGGTTACACCTTCTTTATCATGGGCTTACCCATAATTCCGCTTGGCCAGATGAGTAGGAGCAGAATTAAAAGTCCGAAGGCAATCCCGTTTTTTAGATTTGACGAAAGATAGGCAACAGTAAATACTTCGACTCCGGCCAGCATGAATGAGCCTAAAACCGCGCCTTCGATGGAGCCGATGCCACCGATTACTGCGGCAATGAACGCTTTCCAGCCCAGGTCTATTCCCATATAAGGATCGATGGAGTAGGCTTGACCGTAGAAGATGCCGCCGGCAGCCGCGAGGGCTGAGCCGATGGCAAAGGTTACAGCAATGACTCGGTTAAGATTGATCCCCATTAGCGGAATGACATCGGCATTGTCAGCTACCGCTCGCATTGCGGTACCCATTAGCGTCTTATTGGTAAACAGCCACAGAATTGTCATAAGGGCTAAAGAAATTAATATTATCAAAAGTTTGTCTTCTGTGACAACAAGACCGCTGCCAAAGGTGAGGATTTTATCCGGCAACTGGGCCGGTATCTGTCTGGTCTGGGGACCGACTACCATACGAACAAAATTTTCTAAAAAAATTCCAACGCCTAGCGCGGTGATTACCAGCGACATGCGATTAGCGTCCCTTAGTTTGCGATAGGCAACCCGTTCAATGGCAATGCCGACAAATGCTGTGAGCAGCATGGTAAGCGGCATCATTAGCACCAGCGGCATATTAACGGTGGTGGCCAGTAAGAAACCGATAAATGCGCCAACCATAAATATATCGCCATGGGCAAAGTTGATCATGCGGAGTATGCCATAAACCATTGTATAGCCAAGTGCGATTAGCGCGTATACTGCCCCGAGTTGAGCGGCATTTAGCAGTTGTTGTATTATAATCTCCACGAGTTACCTCCAATTTTAAGCAGATTAGGCAACAGGTAAATGATATTTGACGATTATTGCCAAGTATCATTTTCCTGTTGCCTTGTTCGGTCAAACAGATAAATGTATAGCTGTTAGGAGCATTAACCTAAATAGCGTCTTAAGGCTGTCGTCAAAGGTGATTGCCACCTTGCCCCGATAATTTATCGCCTCAACGCTGAAGCGTTATACATATTATTATATTAGGGGTTTACAGCACTGTCAAAGACGAATTTTCCGTTTTCGATTTTAATGATTACTGCGCCTTTAACCGGGTCGCCTGAGCCATCATAAGAGATGTCGCCGGTTACTCCTGAAAAATTCTTGGTTGCAGCGATAGCGTCGCGGATCGCTGTCGGATCAGCCTTGCCAGCTTTTTCGATAGCCTTAAATAGAAGGTAACAAGAGTCATAGGTAAGTGCAGCTGCGGCATCGGGCATTATGTTATACTTCTTTTGGTATTTTGCGATAAAGTCTTTGGATGCTGAACGGTCGATGTCAGGAGAATAGTGGTTGGAGAAGTATGTTCCTTCCATAGCTGAGCCACCCATTTTTATAAGTTCGGGGTTGTCCCAGCCATCACTGCCAAGTATTTTCGCAGTCAGACCCAGCTTTAAAGCCTGCTGAATTTGAAGGGGAACTTCGTTGAAATAGTTCGGCAGGAACAATATATCAGGATTAGTACCTTTGATTTTGGTTAGCTGTGCGGAAAAATCAGTATCTTTAGTCATGTAAGTTTCAAAAGCGACAATTTGACCGCCGGCTTTAGTGAACTCATCGCGGAAGACTTCGGCGATGCCTTTATTATAGTCGCTGGCAACGTCATATAGTACAGCCGCTGTTTTGGCGTTTAGCTTGTCCTTGGCAAATATCGCAACGGCTTTTCCTTGGAAGGGATCAATAAAACAGGCCCGGAAAACGTAGTTGCGATCCTTTGTTACATTGGGGTTGGTGGACCAGGGGGAAATTTGCGCTACTTTGGCACTTTCGGCGATTGGCGCACCAGCATTAGAACATTTGCTGGACTGTGAACCGATAATCGCCAGTACTTTATCCTGGTTGATAAGCTTCTGAAAAACGGTGGCTGTTGATTCTGGTTTGTTCTCATCATCTTCGATAATTAATTTAACGGTGTAGCTTTTGTCACCAAGTTTGATGCCGCCGGCGGCGTTGATTTCTTCTTGTGCCAGCAGAGCGGCGTTTTTAGTGGATTGTCCTAACGCGGAAATATCACCGGTTAATGGTGCGGAAACCCCGATTTTAAGTTCGTTAGAAGGTCCGCAGCCGGAAACGGCGAAGGCTAGGAAGACAAGAGATAAGAGCATGAATCCGAATTTCCTCATAAAACATGATCCTCCTTAAACTATTTTTGCATTGACCAGTTAACATTATTATCTAATCCAGTCTAATTAATGGCAACATTAGATTGGACAGCAGTTACCAGCTGCAATGTTTAGCAATATTCGCCTACTTCCGCCTAATCCCTGCTATATTATTAAGCTATAGAGTGATTTTTCAGGAAAAATACAAGGATATTTTGCTAATAAACGCGAAAATATTTAATACCGGGCTATGGTTTGCAAAATAATTGCGGCAGTTAATGTTGGGGTGCGAACTTGTATAGGTGAGTAATTAAAGAGAAAAACTAAATAAGTAGGCACTTGGGATAGTTGAAAATGTAATTTTGGAGTAGATATAAGTTGGAAGGCTGGTATGGTTTGAGAAAAGAGCTGCTAATTATTAGACTTAGTTCAATAGGTGATGTTATTCATTGTACGCCTGTGGTAAAATCGCTTAAACTGGCCTGGCCGGACTGCCGGATAACGTGGTTGGTAAGTGAAGCTTCGGCTGATGTTATAAAATATAATCCTTACATTGATGAGTGTTGGGTTTGGTCGAGAGAGCGTTTTGAAAAGTATTTGCGTTCGTTGAATTTTATTGAGGCTTGGAGAATGTGGCGGGAGCTTCAAGCTATGTTGGCGAAAAAATCTTTTTATGCGGTGCTTGATATTCACGGGCTTTTTTTGACTGGGATGATCGCGATTCAAGCTAAAGCAAAAAGACGTATTGGGCTTAGCGGCGCAAAAGAGCTGAATTCGTTGTTTATGACTGAGACGGCTAAGCCACTTGGACGACACGTGACTGATAAATATCTTGGGGTGCTTCAAGCGTTGGGAATTGATCAGATAGATCACAAAATGACTGTTGTTGTACCCACAGAGGCTAGAGAAACTGCGGTCAGTATTTTTGGAAAAGGCGGTATTGGTGAGAATGAAAATATCGCAGTTTTGATACCTGGTACAACTTGGTCAGCCAAAAATTGGCCTCCGGAATATTTTGCGGCAGTCGCCCAAGCGCTTGCACCTGATTTTAAGTTTGTTTTGGGCGGAAGCCGAGCGGAAATAAGTTTGGCTGAGGAGATCGCACTTAGGGCCGGAGTGCCGATGCTTGACATTTGCGGAAGTACAAACCTGATAGTGTTAGCAGCAGTTATTGAGCGAGCGACGGTGGTGGTGACAGGTGATACCGGTCCCCTTCATATCGCGGCTGCAGTTGGTACTCCCGCTGTAGCCGTTTTTGGTCCTACAAATCCCCTGTATTATGGACCGCGCCAGGGAAAGCGTAGCTTTCTACAGGCGGGCTTGGACTGTTCCTTTTGTCATAAGTACCGATGCCCAAAAGGTGATGCGAAGTGTATGAAGGATGTATTGCCAGCACAGGTCGTGGAAGCTGTATACCGGATTACAGGCGTTCGTCCTTCGGAGCGGCAGTTTGAGGCGGTGGGGGTCAGGCAACAAATGCCTGGAGCAAATAACCCGTAAAAGCTAGCAGTTTTCGCGCAATTGCACGAAAACTGCTAGCTTTTACGGGTGGTTTTTTTCTGTGTGATTCTAATCAACCCGAGGTATACAGTGAAATGAAAAAAGCTATTTAGAGTTTGCGAATAAATTTGGAATATGAAACCTGATATGTTACAATGTTGGAAACAAAAGCAGAGGGAGTAAGACTATGGCGGAAAATGAAACTTATACTACTACTAATTTTGTTCATAGTATTATTGATGAAGATAACCGAAGCGGCAAGCACGGTGGAAGAGTACACACTCGTTTTCCGCCGGAGCCTAACGGATACCTCCATATTGGTCACGCTAAATCAATATGCCTCAATTTTGGGACTGCTATAAAATATGGAGGGCTATGCAATCTCAGATTTGATGATACTAATCCCAGTAAAGAAGAAGTGGAATATGTAGATTCTATTCAGGAAGATGTAAAATGGCTGGGCTTTGATTGGGATAATCGGAAGTTTTATGCTTCGAATTATTTTGATCAGCTATATCAATATGGCGTAGAACTTATTAAAGCTGGAAAAGCTTTTGTGTGCGATTTGACGGCTCAGGAAATTAGGGACTATCGGGGCACGCTTACCGAGCCTGGGAAGGAAAGCCCCTATCGCAATCGTTCAGTTGAAGAAAATGTGGACTTATTTAATCGAATGAAAAATGGTGAGTTTCCTGACGGATCGCGAGTGTTAAGAGCCAAAATTGATATGGGGTCACCGAATTTAAATATGCGTGATCCGGTTATATATAGGATACTGCGTGCCACACACCACCGCACTGGGGATAAATGGTGTATTTATCCGATGTACGATTTTGCTCATCCGCTTTCTGATGCGCTTGAAGGGATTACTCATTCGGTATGTACGCTGGAGTTTGAGGATCACCGTCCTTTGTATGATTGGCTGCTGGAGGCGGTAAACCACGAGTGTCGGCCACAGCAGATTGAATTTGCCAGACTTAACCTTAGTTATACTATGATGAGTAAACGAAAGCTGCGCGCGCTGGTGGAGGAAGGCTATGTTGCAGGGTGGGACGATCCACGAATGCCGACAATATCAGGCCTGCGCCGTCGTGGTTTTACACCTGAAGCCATCAGGGATTTTTGTGACCGGATCGGGGTAGCCAAAAGCAACAGTGTTGTTGATTATGCCTTGCTTGAGCACTGTATTCGTGAGGATCTTAATGTTAAAGCTCGGCGTGCGATGGCGGTTCTAAAGCCGCTAAAGGTTGTAATTGAAAATTACCCGGAAGATGTAGTGGAAGAACTTGTGGCCGAAAATCATCCGGAGAATCCAGAACTGGGTAATCGCAAGATACCTTTTTCTCGGGTGGTGTATATTGAACAGGACGATTTTATGGAAGATCCACCAAAAAAGTTTTTCCGTCTAGCTCCGGGGCAAGAAGTTCGGCTGAAGCATGCGTATATTATTAAGTGTAATGACGTAATTAAGGATGAAACAACCGGAGCAGTAATTGAACTTAGATGTACTTATGATCCGGAGACAAAAAGCGGCGGCGCTTTAAGCGGGCGAAAGGTTAAGGGGACACTGCACTGGGTATCGGCGGCACATGCAGTGAAGGCGGAAGTCCGGCTCTATGATCAGTTATTTTTAAGTGAGGACCCGGAAACGGGAGAGGACTATACCGCTAACTTAAATCCTGATTCTTTGACGACGCTTACAGAGTGCATATTGGAACCAAGTATAGCTGAAGCGAATGTCGGATTGCATTTCCAATTTTTGCGGCAGGGGTATTTTGTGGTTGACCGCGATTCGTCGCCGGAAAAGCTGGTTTTTAATCGGGTTGTTGGACTAAGGGATTCATGGGCGAAGCTTCAAAAAGGCTAAGGTGTTGTCTGTGAAAGTTTTGTAAAAAGAATAGTACGGAAAGTACGTAACCCTCCATTGTCAGGTTAAGTTAAACTTGATAATGGAGGGTTTTGATTATTGCTGATATATCAATGTGCTTAATTTAGCGCTTGCTTACGGCAAGGTTTAAATCTTTTTGCTGCTGATGGCAGGAAAAAATGTTTTTTCGAAGAATATTCCAATTAGGGGTGTAAAAGGTTTGAAGCAAAATAAGCGTAATTACCGCCGAATAACTATGAGAACAGTTATGACGGCAACTGGGATTGTTACGCCGCATGGCAATCAAATACGTAAGAGCTATCAATTGCGATTAGAAGACCTAAGCGCCGGTGGCCTTTGTTATATTAGCAAGTTTGCTATTCCCAATGGGACTAGATTAGATTTAGTTGTTCAGTATGCTGATCGTAGTGTCCCGGTTACTGTTGAAGTGGTTCGGGCACGAAAGAATGAGAATGGCGGCTATAATATCGGCTGTAAGTTTGTTGGGATTGACCGCTTGGATCAAGAAAGTATCATTCGCTATGTTACTCTTTCATCGGTGCGGGACGCACCGTCAAGTTCGTTTTACAGTCAGACAGAGATGAAAAAATCTGCTAATATCCCAATTAGCTGCAAGAGCTGCCGCTGTAATGACTGTGGCGCTCGCCAAGTATGCCGGCCTTGTAATAAGGCTCTTTGCGGTAAGTACTATTGCCGGATGTATATTTCCGGGCGACAGGATTTGCGTTGATGATAAAAATAAACAATGTTGAGGTGAATGTATGGGTGATGCCAGAACCAATTGTTTCGTGTTGTGTTTGATGTTTGTGAGTATGATGATTTTTTCAGGCGTTTGTCTGGCTGCTGCAGACGCAAGTAGTAATAGGCTGGCTGCAGTTGATGAGACTAATGCCTTTTATAGTCGGATAATGAATATTTTAGGGAATCGGGAACCCAATGCGGAGTATTTACCAAGAATAGCTAACGAAACAGCAATTTTCGGGTCGGCGGAGTTGACTCAAGACCAGATAGTGCGCTTTATTCTCCGCCATAATTCTACTCCGCGTCTTACTGTTCCGGTAGAAGAGCTTGTGGATTATTACTATCAGGAAGCGGCGATGGAAGGGATTAGACCTGATGTAGCTGTGGCTCAGGCTATTTTGGAAACAGGCTATTTTCGTTTTGGTGGCGATGTATTGCCTGAACAGAATAACTTTGCTGGCCTGGGAACGCTAGGAAATGGTGTGCGGGGGGCAACGTTTGATTCAGCAAGGATGGGGGTGCGGGCTCATATCCAGCATCTTTTAGCTTACGCTGCTAAGCATGATCCAACGACTCCTATTACTGATCCACGTTATAATGTTGTAAGGCAAATGAGCCGCTATTCTGGCCAGTGTCAAACCTGGGAGAGTTTAAGCGGCAGGTGGGCAGTGCCTGGAGTAAACTATGGCCAGCAGATACTGAAAATAGTCGATTGTGTCAAGAATAGTCAATAAAGAATAGCGATTTCGTACATAAAAAGCGAAAGCCTCTTCCTGTGAAGGAAGAGGCTTTCACTTTCTTAATAATAACCTATATCATTGACTAATTAGACAAAGGAGATAAACTTACCAGTCGTCATCGTCTTTTTTATCATCATCCTTGTCGTCTTCTTTCTTAGAGTTGCAGAAGATATTGATAATGCAATGGCCGTCGGCTTTAATATCCCACTTGTCATCGCCCTTATCATCCCATTTATCATCACACTTGTCATTGTCACAGAAAATGTTGATGATGCATTTGTGATTCTTTTTTTCTTTGGAATCCTTTCCCATTATAGCACCTCCTTATATGTTATATTTTATGTAGCATATAACAGGGAGGTGCTATAATGGTGAAATTTGATTACTATTCTAGTCCCATGTAACTTGCGAGGGGTTTCTATCTACCAAGCGTTTATAGGTGTATTTGGGGTAACCAGCCATTAGGGCACCGGTTACAACCATATTTGGCGGAAGCTTCAAGAGATCAAGGAGATCCGGGTAGCCGTCAGCGGCACATGCTTCAAAGAAGCCTGCCCAACAAGTGCCGAGTCCAATAGCTGGAGCGTATAGCTCGGCGTAGGCCAGGGAGAAATGGGTGTTGTCCCGTCCGCGGGGCAGAAAGCTTTGCGGCGCCATAGCTACAATAAGGCACGGCGCATTTTGTAAAATGATGTCTCCACTGGTTTTGCGGTAGTGTTCTACCCGACTTGTAAAGTAAGGGGCTAGCGGTGATCCCAGGGCAATTTTTTCTTTCATCCAATCAACGGTGGCTGTAGTAATTTTATGTAGAGTCTCGGCTTTGTTAATGACTTTGTACCCAACACCTTGGGTGTTTCCGCCGGTTGGCGCAAAGCGTGCAATATTGAGCAGCTGCAAAATCTTCTCTTTTGGTACAGCAGTTGATTTGTATTGGCGGATAGAGCGCCTGGAGCGAAGGAAAGTCTCGGCTGTATGCGCATCAAAGACGGGGAATGTTTCCAGGGGAACTTGGTTAACTAGAGGGGCATTTTGGTTGTCAATAGCGGCAGTTGGACAAACTGCCACGCAGTGACCGCAGGAGATACAAATTTGACCTGTTGCTTCTGGAACGTTGTCTTCCATCGTGATATAGCTGGAGGGACAAACCTTGCTGCATAAAGCGCAGCGAATACATTTTTCTTGGTCAATGTTAATAAGAGTCATGTTAATCATTCCTTCCCCCGTGTCTTCTTAGTTCGGACAGTTTGTAAAAATTATAGGAAGCCAAAACTAAATATATTTAGCCAGAACTGCTATTATTACAATGAAAGATTATTCTGCATAATTATTATACGACTGGTCACATTAAACGTCAACAACTATACACTGGCGATTTTGTGGCAGCTGGGTGGCTAAGTCAGTAGATTATTGCGGCTTCGTTAGCTTATTGAGGTAGATGTGACAGCTATCGTTTAAGGCATGGATAATAAAATGTATAGGGCAGGTGATTTGCAAAGATAAATCTGGTCATGCTGTGCGAAAAGGAAAGAATAAGTTGGTAGCTTTTGACGATATTGATATATCAATTGTTATTGAAAAAGAAATTAATGGCGAGAAAGTTCCGTTACCTGTTGTGATTAGAAAAGTTAACGAAAAAAGCCTAAGTATGATTCAAGATGAAATTCAATTGGCAAAAGAACAAGTCATAATCAACAAAAGATTATGTATTAGGCGAAAACAAATATAAATGGGCAATGAAGGGTTTCGTTTTATTTGTGGTATTATTAAAACAAATGGTAGGGCCGGGTGTAGTGACTTCTGTTGGAATGATGGGAAAGGTTCGGGGGTGGGTAACATAATTGAGAATGATTATAGGTTATAAAGCACAATTTACATGGTCGAGTACTATTCTTTGTGGCGGGGGAATGTCAGGGTAAAGGTTGTGCCGTGGCCGAGTTGGCTTGAAACGTTGATTTCGCCTTGATGTTCACGGACAATGCGCTGACAAACTGATAGTCCTAGACCGGTTCCCGATTCTTTGGTTGTAAAGAAGGGTGTGAAGATATTAGCAATGGTTTCGTCGGTCATACCATGACCAGTATCAGTAATTTCAATAATGATACTGGTTTCGGTTGCTTTGGCCAAAAGGGTCAATAAGCCGCCGCTGGTCATTGCCTGGAAGGCGTTGCGACAAAGATTTATCAGTACTTCGCGGATTTTTTCATTATTGCCTAATACGAAAAGTGGTTCATTCGCCAGGGTTTGCTTAAGTTCTATCCCGTACATTAGTGCTTCACCGTAAAGAAAGGCCATTACTTCAGCAATTGGTTGCAGAATATTGAGTTTAACAAATTTATTTGCTTGAGGTTTGGCTAATGTTAGAAAATCCGATAAAATATTATTAATATGAGTAATTTCATCAGTGATCAGCCGACAGTATTCCATCGAGGTTTCATCTTTTTGGCGAGTTGATCTGACATTTAAAAGTTGCACGAACCCGCTAATTGAGGTCAGTGGGTTTCGTATTTCGTGGATGGTTCCAGCGGTCATTTCGCCAATGCTGGCCAAAGCTTCAAGGTGTTGGATGCGTTGCTCGGAAGTATTGACAAGAGGTTTATTACGAATGACAGCCATGGCGCCGACGACCAGACCGAAATCGTCATATAGGGGAGTAGCGGTTAGTATAACTTGAAGTTGTTGCTTATTAAATACGATAGTTGTTTCTTGGGCAGTTATTTCGGTGCGTGTTTCCATGACTCTCTGAAGAAGGTTGTCGTCTAACTCGAAGATTAGGCCAATTTCATGGGTATCACATCCTGCCACTTTGCTATAGGAAACGCCTAGCAATGCTTCAGCGCATTTGTTAAAAAGGATAATGCGGCAGTTAGTGTCGATGGCGATAACGGCGGCGGGAATAGCGGCACAGATTGTTGTCAGATTTTCTAGAGCAATTTCATTCGACAAAGCTCCCACCTCTTTCTTAGAATTACGGAATGCATCCAGAGTTGGCAGTTATTAATGGTAATATATATTAATTCTCTGACTTTTTGCTAAATCCTGTTAAAGATAGTGAATAAAACCATTAATTTACAATTAATTCCAAAGAAAACATATAGAAATAGTTGTGTAATTATTACTGCATAACAGTATATAAATTAATTTTTGGGAAATGGATTTATATACTTTGCTGATTAGCTCCTAGCTTGGGTTTGATGAATGCCTTTATTTCTGCTAAAATTGCAAGAGTGCCAATGTGGTTCAAATGGTAGAAATGCGTTTTCATGCATGTTAGTGGTAAGGGCGTTATAGGACGTTTGAAAAAGTGTAGCAAGATTAGCGGGGAGGATTTAAGTGCGATTAAGAAAAAAGCCATGGATTAAAGAGGCGATTAAGGAATATGAAGATGTTTTGGCCGCTAATCCCCAAGGCGGTAAATGGAATGATGTCTTTGGCAGAGTTGCACCGCTCTATGTTGAACTTGGTACCGGTAAGGGCCGATTTATCACCGCGTTGGCGGCAAGGCATCCAGAGATTAATTTTGTAGGTATTGAGGCTCAGCTGGATGTTCTGTATTATGCTGCTCAAAAAGCACATGAACAACGGCTTAGCAATGTAAGGTTATTGCATTTTGATGTTAACAATATTTTAGAGATATTTTCACCGGGCGAAGTTGACCGTGTGTTTATTAATTTTTGTGATCCGTGGCCGAAGAAGCGACATGCTAAACGGCGCTTAACTAATCGGTGGTTTTTGGATAAGTATCGAGTTATTCTGGCTGAGGGCGGGGAGCTTTATTTTAAGACTGATAATGAAAGACTCTTTGAAGCGTCTTTAAATGAGTTTGCTGATACGGGATTGGGGCTAAGAAATATTTCCTTTGATCTGCATAATAGTGGATATCAAGATAATATTATGACCGAGTATGAAGCAAAATTTAGTGCGCTGGGCATGAAGATATATCGCACGGAAGTAATTTTTGCTAAATCGGCTGAACAATAGAGCCAAGGGTGGCATACAATATAGTAGCAATAAATATGTCAAAATGGAGAGTGTTGCTATGCCACGGCCGACGGTTGTGAATTCTAAACGCCAACCGATACCGCCGCTGAACTTAGAGGAGTTAAAGTTTTGGCTGCGGATTATGGAAGAGCACGCCTTGTTTATTCAGGCAGGGTTACCCTGTGAGAATATTGGCTTAATCAATGAAGCCGAAAGTTTTCATCAGATTTATTCGGTGCTAAGGGCGCGAGCGGAAAAGGTACAGAGTGAAAGTAGGTTTAGCGAATTGGTGGCCGATGCGCTGATGACAACCGGCGATTTTTATCGCTATGACCGCCGCCTTTTGCATCTCGCACTGGTCGGTCGACTGGCCGGCTGTAATTTCGCCTTGTTTTTAGATCACGTTTCCCGCGAGACGGAATATGTTGTGCATCTCTTGGATAAGCTCACAGCCGGTCAACCACCGTTCTATCAAGTTGCTAGTGCTCAAGAGGCTGCTTTTTGGCTTCGATTGATGGCCGATCATGCGAAGTTTATTTGTCATAAGCTGGATCCGGCTGAGCGGAGCCTGGTAGAGACTGCCAGAAGTTTTTCGGATGAATTTGATGATCTTTATCTTGAGGGCCGGGATTTTGTCAGTATGCTTAGGGGTGAGGGGGAACAAATTCCTTCTTTTCGGCGTTTTTTGCAGGATGTCCGGGTGACAACCATTCGGCTGAGGGACTTTAAAAGGGCGGCTGAAGCGTTAATTTGCGAGTGTAAGTTACTTGGGCTTATTCCAGAGCTTTTGGCAGATCATATGCGTCGCGAGGCTGATCATTTTCTTTTAACGTTGGCGTTATTGGAGAAGGGCGAATTCGTTACTTATGACGACGACAGTGAATATGAATTTGTTAATTCTACTAAATCTGCTGCTGTGGGGGGGAGTTCAGCTGCTGGAGAGGCCGAGGAGCCTGCCCTTGTGACTCCGTTTGTTCCTGCGAAACAAAGTCAGTATTATAATGACAAATATGAGGATGAGGAAGAATATGATGATGACACTGAGCAGGTGATGGAACCTGAACGAGAAACGGAGTTGGCGAGCGAGTTTGTTCTTGAAACAGAACCGGATATCGAATCCAAGCCTGAGTTTAAGCCTGAGTTTAAGCCTGAGTTTAAACCTGAGTTTAAACCTGAGTTCAAACCTGAGTTCAAACCTGAGCCTAAGTATGAAAGTAAATTAAAGGTGGGGCCTAAACATGGGGCGGTAACTGTGAATCCGCCAGTTTCGCCTAAGTCGTCAAAACAGAAGTGGAATGGTAAGTTACCCCGGCAGTTGGGGAAGGCATAATTAAATATTATCTTTGGGTTACAAGTAAAGGCTGACCTAAAAGCTTTATGCTTTCGGGTCAGCCAATTGTTTAAACGATTATGGCAAATGGGCTTAGAATTTCTCTGTCATTTGTAAAGGCCACAAGGCGGTGGTTGACGAGATCAATAAGCGAGAGGTTGGCGAACATGTTGCTGGAGGCGATAGCAAACTTTCCGCCAGGCAAAAGGCCGAGTCGGGAGACTGATCGACCTATTGGAATGGTGTCGATGTACTTACGGGTTTCAAGGTCGACGATGCTGATACTTCCAGCCTCTTCATTGGCGACGTAGGCCTTAGCGCCATCAGGAGAGACTGCAACGTGGCTGGGATAGGCCGGTGATAGGGAGGCGCAACGGGAACATTGGCTAAGAATTGTACCAGAAAAGTTATCGGTGGAATGTTGAGATAGGAGTATTAAGCCTTCGCCGCTGAAGTGATTGGCGGTAAAGGGGATTAGAAGGCGGCCGTAATCGTCGGCAATGATGTTAGTGGGGGTAGCACCAAAAAAATGTCTATGAAGCTGTTGACCATTAGTGTCAAATACAGCCAGTACTCCGCCCCCGGCTGTTTCCCATACGCCGTAAAGATTATTATCAGCTGTGACCAGACCCGCACACCAATTGGCTTTTTCGGGTTTTTCCAAATTTAGCGGGGCTAAATTTTTCTGGGTTAAGTAGAGGTTGCCGTCAGGGACTGCCAAGACGAAGTTATTGCCGCCCGGTGCCAGACTGAATTGAGCTGGATGTGGTATGTCGAGCTGTGAAACGATGGAGAGTGCGGGTAGGTCGAGTATACATAACTGGCCTAAGCTCTTACTTTTGGCCATTGTCAAGTAAGCTTGCTGTAATTTATGGTTTACTTTTATGTCTATCGGTGAAAATTCGTGAGGCAGAGGCCGTTCAGCGATTATTTTTCCTTCCGGATTACTTACTAAAAGAATGGAGTGGGTTAGGGCATCGATTAAGAGCAGTTTGTGTTGAGGAAGGATATCCATATGTATCACCTCTTGACTGTAATAGTAATATATAATATGGTGATGGCGGCGTTTGGTTATTGGGTAGCGTGGCCATTTTTGGTATAATAGATAAAATGGTATAATCAGCGGCGGAAGGAGTTTAATATGCGCAAGATGCCCGTTTTGTGGTCAAGCCCTGGTGAGGCAGTATTTTACGTTGTTGTATTTTTGATCGCTATTGGTACTATCAACATTTTTAGTGCCAGTTTCGTTACAGCTGGGCAACTTTTAGGTGATAGTTACTTTTTTCTAAAACGCCATCTGATTTCTGTATTGATTGGTTTGGCGGGGATGCTAGTTGCTGCAAAAATGAATTATCGAGATCTGCCACGGTTATCACTGCTTTTGGCTACGATGACAATTGCTTTATTGATTGCTGTTCACTTCGGCGGTATTGAAGCCAATGGAGCAAGACGGTGGATTGATCTAGGCATTAAGTTTCAACCGTCGGAGATTGCAAAATTGATTGCTGTTTTATGCGCGGCCGATTACTTGGGCCCGCGTGTTGAACGCGGCAGGCGGGTTACCTTGTTTTCCTGGCCAGTGGTGTTGGTTGGCATAATGGCTTTTTTGGTGCTTAAGCAACCGGATATGGGGACGGCGGTGGTCATATTTATGGTCTGTCTAGTACTGTATTTGCCCAGTGGAATTCCGGTTCGTCAGATTTATGGTTTGCTTGGCTGCTCGGCTGTAGGTATTGTTTATTTGGTTTATGCCGCTGCTTATCGGGCAGAGCGTATTTTTGCCTGGCTTGATCCATGGGCTTACCAGCAGACAAGCGGTTATCAGTCTGTACAGGCGCTCTTGGCTATCGGTTCCGGCGGTGCTTTTGGAACAGGGCTAGGGCTTGGGGCCAGTAAGTTTCATTATTTGCCGGAGGCTCATACCGACTTTGCGTATGCGGTGCTCTGCCAAGAATTGGGATTTGCTGGGGCGCTGGTTGTGATTGTGTTATTTGGGTTATTGGCTTGGTATGGCAGCAAGATCGCTCTTACTGCTGCAGATGGTTTGGGTATGATGCTGGCGGCTGGTGTGACATTTTTGATAGTAGGCCAGGCTGTTGGAAATATTGCCATGGTGTCAGGGATTCTGCCGGTAACCGGAATACCGCTTCCCTTTATAAGTTATGGGGGAACGTCACTAATGGTTAATTTAGTTGCAATAGGAATACTCATTGGTGTAGCCCGGGGCGCTCAACGGCAGAGAAGTTCTTCCGGGCAGCAGGAACGCAAGGGTCGCCAAAGAAATTTTGAACAGGGGTCAAGGTCGAGAGAATAATGGTTTAGCTATGGGCCTATCCGGAAATAATGGCTATAAGGTCAGAAAATCCGGAGAGGAGCGGATAAAAAATGTTTTGGCTTATCCGGCTAGGCATTTATGGTTTAAGCGCCTTTACTGTGTGGCAGTTTTTTCAGGGCAGTGGAGTGCCGGAGGGGTTTCTTGCGGGCAGACATTTGACGCTCGATGTTGAGCATGAAATGTTGTTGGGGGTTTGCGCCGGGGTCAGTAATTATACTGGGCTGGATGTCACAGTTATCCGGCTTCTCTGGGTACTGGGCGCCTTTTATCGAGGCATCGGCGTTGTATTATATATTTTAGCTTTTCTTTTAATGCCGTCTTCGGTATAAAAAAAGTTCAATCCTTAGTGGATTGGACTTTTTTTATTGATAGTGACATATATGGAAAAATTCACATAAGATGAATTAGGTTAACTTAAAGGAGGTTGTCATACTTGTATAAAAAAAATCTTCCCCAGTGGAGTGATGATGAATTAGAAGAGGCTATGCCAAAGCAAAAGATGATGTGGCTGGATGATTGTGCACAAGAAGATTATATGGAAGACTCTTGCTTTGAGGATAGAATGCCTGAGAATAAAATGTGCGATGACGTAGCTTTAGCTCATGCTTATGTACCATGGCAGTGTTATAAGGACGCTTTTTCTCCCAAAGAAGCTTTGATGCGAGGGACTCTTTTTCCTGAGCTTTGGGGTGTATATCCGATACCCGAATAATGCGGACGGAGGTGTGTGTTGTGAACGTTGAGAAGCAAATGAGGTTGCTGCGGCAAATTCAGGAGATGGAATTTGTGGCAATTGAACTCAATTTATATCTTGATACGCATCCGTGCGATCAGGATGGGTTAAATGATTATAACTGTGCAATAGAAAAACTTGATAAACTGATGAGTGAATATACGGCTGAATACGGCTCGTTGTTGGCGCAAGGCTTTCATGGCTGCAAGAAGTGGCTGTGGATTGAGCAGCCTTGGCCGTGGGAGATGTAATCTTTATAAAAAAGGATGGGTGAAGATGTGGGTTTACGAGAAAAAACTCGAACATCCGGTTAGGGTAACATGTCCTGATGTTAAGTTCGCCAAGTTAGTTATTACGCAATACGGAGGCCCGGATGGCGAATTATCGGCATCGCTGAGGTACCTCAATCAACGTTACAGTATGCCTACGAATAATGCTAAAGCGGTTCTTACGGACATCGGAACAGAAGAGATGGCGCACATGGAGATGATTGCGGCGCTGGTATATAAATTGACTGAGGGGGCAAGCCCTGCGGAGTATGAAGCCGCTGGCTGGGCTGGCCAGTGGGTACAGCATGATCATGGGCTGTTTTGGACTGACGCTAATGGGATACCGTGGTCGGCAAAGTATATTGCCTGCCTGGGTGATCCGATTACAGATCTTGTTGAAGATATGGCGGCTGAACAAAAAGCTCGGACGACCTATGAGCATTTGATTGCAGCGACAGATGATCCTTTGGTTAAGGGGACGCTGCGGTTTTTGTGGGAGCGGGAAGTCGTGCATTTTCAGCGGTTTGGCGAAACACTGAATAGTGTGCAAGAGTGGATGGGCAAAGCAAAGCATGTCTGGGAAGGCGGTGCGATGGAGAAGTAGCAGTAGTTATAAGTGAGTCTTGCGTTCGGAGGGGGCTATTGCCTCCACCGAACGCTTAGAACGAACTTACCTAACGGTTGGGGCTTTTTTGGATGTTGGCAACATAAAAAGGCCAGGGGTGTGGCTCCTGGCCTTTTTATGCTGCGTATAGAATTTTTATTAAGGTTGGGGAGCTGGTTGATGTGGGGCTGGTCTGTGGTGGTGTTGAGGCGGCTGTGGTTCAGGTTGCGGCGCTGGGTGAGCACTTACTGTAGCAGCAAAACTCATAACCATTAAACTTAGCATTAAAGCTGATATTATCTTTTTCATAGTGTGTAACCCCCTTCGTTTATGATTCTATTGTACCAGCCAAATGTTACGATAAACGCACAAAATTATTACTGTTTGTAATCAAATAAGCGGCAGATTGTTAGACAATTAGTTTCGTTTCTACATTATTTACTCAAATAGTGTAATAAAGCGAGCGGCAGCAGCAGAAAGGGGACGTTTTTTTACCCAGATTACGGCACTTGTTGTTTTGATGGACGGCGTCAGCTGATAAAAGGTTAAAGAAGACAATGGCAAAAGGTTGATTGCCGACTCAGGTACTATGGCTAAGCCGATTGCTAAGTTAGCCCATATTAGCAGTGGCGAGATATCATCGCTTGTGCAAAGAATTGTTGGTTCAAAGCCGGCCTGGCGGCAATGGTCTACAAGCAGTGGCACATGCCGCTGATGTACTAATAAAGGCTGCTCAGCTAGTTGATTAAGTTCCAGTGAACTGGAGTTGAACTTGTTGGCAGTTGCCGCAACAACCATGGATTCTTCAGGCATTATAATAGAGTTATAGCGTTTATTATCAAATGGAAAGCGTACAAGGCCTATTTCAACTATGCCCAGGTTAAGCAATTCCAAAATTTTCTGCGTTTCACCCTGGCGTACGTTGAAGGTAACTTTAGGATAACATTGGTGAAATTTTTTTATGTAATCAGGTAAAAGCGACCCTCCGGATGAGGTAATTGTTCCAATTGTCAACTTGCCGCTGATACCAGTGGTGGTTTCTTGCAATTCAGTGACTGTTGTGGTTATTATTTCGATTATTTGGTGGGAGCGCCTTTGCAGAATGCTTCCCGCCTCGGTCAAGCGAATATGGTCCTTGCCTCTTTCGAAAAGTTGAAGCCCTAGTTCTTTTTCTAATAGTATAATCTGTTGACTAAGTGGTGGCTGGGTTATATTTAGGCGTTTGGCGGCCTTAGTAATTTGGCCTTCCTCGGCTACTGCAAGAAAATATTTAAGTTGGCGAAGATCCATAGAACCACCTCAAAATATTCGAAAGTAATATATATAGCAGTTGAAATAAATATTATTTATATATTTGTTTATTTGATATAATCTTACTAAAGTAAAAAATGTCTGTCAAAGTCTGGATTTAGTGGACGCCATTTGGTGCAAATACGGTTTGTAAAAGCTGTGGGGGAATTTAGGTTGGAACTTACTTATGTGCATCTAGTAACGTTGGCTATTACGCTTATAGTTGTGATTGGGTGTGGGATATATTCGGCACGAACTGTAAAGTCGGCTGAAGGCTATAGTTTGGGCGGGAGGTCGTCAGGGGTTACGCTTATCGCGGGAAGTATTGCCGGGACGGTTATTGGCGGCGGTGCTACCGTAGGAACGGCGCAAATGGCATACTTGTTTGGCTTTTCGGCGTGGTGGTTTACATTAGGATCAGGAATAGGCTTTATTCTAATGGGGCTGTTTTATGCCCGTCCGCTACGCACAAGTGGCTTGGAAACAATCCCGCAATATCTTGTTCTTAATTATGGGAAAATGGCTGGCCCGCTTGCAAGTGTGATTGCATCAATCGGCATTTTATTTAGTGCGGTGGCAAGCTGTTTACCCGGGATTCAGATTATTGCGGCGATATTTGGTGTTGTTCCCTGGCAGGCCGCTATTATTATTGTTGTTCTTGTTGGAGCATATGTTTTTTTCGGCGGGATGAAAGGTGCGGGTGTATCCGGGTTATTGAAGCTGATAATTATCTGGGTGACATTATTTGTGGCCGGAGGAACAGCACTTCTAGCACTAAAGGATATGGCGAACTTCAATATGACTTTTCCTGCTTATCCCTGGTTTAGTCTGTTTGGCAATGGTTTATGGGCAGGGCTGGGAAACTTATTTTCGCTTATTGTAGGAATTATTTGCACTCAAACATATATTCAAGCTATTTTTTCCGCTTCTGATTCACGTACCGCAGCGATAGGCGCTTTTGCAGCTGCGCTGGTGGTTATTCCGGTTGGCTTGCCGTCAATTGCAGTTGCGATGTTTATGCATGCAGTTCAGCCAGATATTTTGCCAATTTTAGTTTTGCCAAGTTATTTATTGCAATATCAGCCGGAGTGGCTGGGCGGAATTGGGTTGGCAGGAATATTGCTGTCGCTGATTGGGTCAATTGCTGGTCTGGCATTAGGGATTGGGACGATGGTTTCAAAAGATCTGTGCTATGAACTTTTTAATATAAGAACAAGTAAAACCGTATTATGGATTAATCGTTTTACCATAATTATGGTGACAGTTATAGCATCACTTATAGCCATTTTGAATCTTAAATCTCAAGTATTAGTCTGGAACTATATGTCGATGGCCTTGCGGGGCGGCGGTGTTTTTCTGCCATTGACCATGGCTATATTTGCTCCCGGAAGGTTAACACCGATTTGGGCAGTTACCTCTATGGTTGTAAGCACAGTGGCAGCGATTATTGCCGCGTTGGTTCTTAAGCTGCCAATAGATCCATTGTTTGTTGGTATTATTGTGAGTGCTGCAATTATATTAATCGGGTTGATGCAGAGGCGCGAAAATGTGGCAATGTCAGAAGGTGTGAAAGAACAAAATATAGATACTTGATAAACCAAGGAATGTTTGTTATACTAAAATTGAAAATAATGGAATAAATGGATAAAAATACAGCCTTCTTCGGTACATACCCGGTTTCCGTTAGAAGCAGCGGTACACTAAATTTCTTGCTGCATATTAATGAGTCTGAAAATTGTAATAAAATATGCGGCTAATTGAAAAAATTCACGAGTAGCTTGGATATCTAGTCAGAATGAAAATCTGACAGGAAATATGCTGGCCTAGCTCGGTAGAAATGCTGAACGATTATTATCGTTGGCTTTCTACGGGCTGGGTTTTTATTTTGTGGGTATGGGAGTTAAAAAGGAATACAATCAAGGAGGTTAAAAATGGGTCAAAAGGTGACGACAATGATGACCGGCGGGGGACCTGTCAGGGTTTGTGTTGAAGACGGAGTAATCAGAAGAGTGTATCCTTTGGTTCTTGATGATACTGACGCCAAGGAGTGGACTATTAATGCCAGAGGGTATAGTTTTTCTCCGCCACGTAAGACTACCGTTTCTCCTGTTGTATTGACAGAAAGGCAGCGTATCTATAGTGAGTCACGGGTCAAGTATCCGATGGTTAGAGAGGATTTTGACCCAAATGGCGCAAGAAACCCGGAGAAGCGGGGAAAGTCCGGCTATCGGCGCGTGAGCTGGGATGAGGCTCTCACTTTGGTTGCCGGTGAGATTAAACGGGTGCAGGATACTTACGGCAAAGAGGCTTTGACAGGGATTGTTTCGTCGCATCATACTTGGGGCCTGATTCATTACAAAATGAGTTCCTTCAAACGTTTTTTTAACATGATCGGTTATACTCAAATATTTGATAACCCTGACAGCTGGGAGGGATTCCATTGGGGTGCTACCCATATTTACAGTTATTTTTGGCGGTTAGGGTGTCCTGAAGCTTACGACTTGCTGGAGGATGCACTGAAGCATACGGAAATGATTGTTCATTGGTCCAATGATCCTGATACCATTCGCGGCGGATATTCGGGTCAGGAGTCTTCAATCTGGCGCGTATGGATGAAAAAGCTTGGTATAAAAATGGTCTATATTGATCCGTTCTGCAATTTTACGGCAGTGAAAGATGCGGAAAAATGGATTGCTCCGCGGCCCGGGACTGATGCGGCGCTTGCGGAGGCAATAGCCTATGTATGGCTGACAGAAGGTACTTACGACAAAGACTTTATTGCCAGAAAGGCTCATGGGTTTGAAACTTGGGCAAAGCATATTTTGGGCGAGAGCGATGGCACGGCGAAAACGCCCCAATGGGCGGCAGAGCTTACCGGAGTTGAGGCGTCAACCATTAAAGCCCTGGCTCGGGAATGGGCCAGGAAAAACACGATGCTGGCCTGTGGCGGCCGCGGAGGCTTCGCTGGAGCTGGTCGGACGGCTTTTGGCCATGACTGGGCCAGGCTGATGATCAGCTTGGTTGCGATGCAAGGATTAGGAAAACCGGGCGGTAATTTCTGGGGGGCACAAATGGGTGTTCCGTCAAACTTCGATTTTAAGTTTCCTGGTTATTCTGACCCATATTCTAATATCAATAGCCCCCAATTGGCTGACCATGAAATGATTAATCCGGTAAAGCAGAAGATGTACAGAAATTGGTTCCCGGACTGTATTTTGAATCCGCCCTTTTCTTGGCTGGGTGAGGGGTTCTGTGGTAAATCGCTTGAACAGCAGTTTATTCCCTATACTTACCCAATGGAAGGCTGCTCGGAAGTCAAAATGTTCTATCGCTACGGCGGATCATTTATGGGAACTATGGCGGAAACTAACGATTGGATTAGGGCGTATCAAAGTTCCAAGCTGGAATGTATCGTCAATCAGTCGATTTGGTGGGATCCTGAAACAAAGATGGCTGATATCGTCCTGCCAGCGTGTACTAATTTTGAGCGAAATGATATTTCTGAGTGGTGCAACGCCGGGGGATACGCTAAGGACGGTTTTTGCGGTAATAACTACCGCGTAATTATGTATCAGCATAAGTGCATTGAGCCGGTAGGAGAATCAAAGTCCGATTATGATATTTTCTCGCTTTTGTCTGAGCGGCTTGGCTATGGGGAGGCTTATACCGAAGGACGGACGGAAGAAGAGTGGATAAAACGGTTGTATGATCTGTCCGATATGCCGAATGTAATGTCCTATGAAGAGTTTAAGGCACGGGGTTATTACATTGTGCCGGTTCCGGCTTCGGAAGAGTATAAAGCGACTCCGGCGTTCAGGTGGTATTATGAAGACCGGCCTTGCGATACGCCTGATGCATCGCCAGCAAAAAAAGATCCGGCAACAGCTGATAAGCTGGGGACCTTTACTGGTAAGCTGGAATTTGTCTCAGAAAGTCTGAAACAATTTACTCCTGATGATGACGAAAGAGCGCCGATGGCAAAATATATCCATAGTTGGGAAGGGCATAAATCCGAGTTATATGCGAAATATCCCTTGCACCTTATCTCGCCTCATCCTAGATTTGGTTATCATACCCAATACGATCATAGTGATAGTGACTGGTTGTCAGAAATACCGGAACACCGTGTTGTTAAAGATGATGGCAATGCATATCTTGTTGCAAGGCTTCATCCTGAAACGGCTAAAGATCGCGGAATTAATGAAGGTGATATTATCAAGCTTTTCAATGACCGGGGCGTTGTGCTATGTGTCGCCAGGCTGACTGAACGGACACCAAAGTTTGTAATTCACGCTTATTGTTCATCAGGCCGGTATGTACCACTAGAGCCAGGTTCGCCGACAAGTCCTGACAAGGGTGGCTGTGTCAACATTTTGACAAGTAAGCGGGCTATGTCCAAGAATGTTGCTGGTTTTGCTCCCAATTCATGTTTGATTGATGTTGCAAAATGGGAGGGTAAATAAATGACTAGATATTCAATGCTGATTGATGTTGATAAGTGTTCGGCCTGCTACAATTGTTTTTTAGCCTGTAAAGATGAACACTGTGGTCGCGATAGCATGCCAATTGCTAAACCGCAGCCAGAGAACGGTCATGCCTGGATGAATATTATTAACCAAGAACGGGGTCGGTATCCAAAAGTAAAAGTGGCGACCACTCCTGTCAGTTGTATGCATTGTGACGATGCGCCCTGTATTGCTAAAGCAAAAGATGGCGCCGTTTACCAAAGAGATGATGGAATTGTGATTATTGATCCCGAAAAAGCAAAGAACCAACGCGAATTGGTGGATGCCTGCCCCTATGGTGTAATCTTCTGGAACGCGGCAGAGAATATTCCCCAAAAGTGTACTATGTGTGCCCATCTTTTGGATACGGGCTGGAAGGAACCGCGTTGTGTTGAGGCCTGTCCAACCGGGGCGTTGGTTTTTGGCGACATAGAAGACCATACTAGCGAAATTTCCAAGCTTATGGCACAGTCCGAGCTGGAAGATTATCAACCTGAGAAAGGCTGTAAAGCGGCTGTGAAGTATATCGGCTTGCCTAAAAAGTTTATTGCCGGAACAGTTTGTTTTGCTGATAATGACGAATGCGTGGAAAATGCCGCAGTGGAAGTTACAGCAAAAAATTATCATAATCGGGTAGTAACAAATGGTTTTGGTGATTTCGAATTTGAAGGATTGGCCGATAACTGCGAATATGAAGTTACCATCCGGTATAACGGCTATGTAACCCAAAGCCGTAAAATTACAACCGAGCGCGATGTCTACATCGGAACAGTCTTTTTAGTGAAAAAGTAACATAAACTAAAGTTGTATAGAATAGGAGCGCGCTCTTATCTTATCGGCTGTTAACGCGATAAAATATAAACTGCTGCTGCATCAGGCAGCAACCTAAAGGAGCAGGTAGATGAAAACACAGCTTTTTTCGGCGCATACTCAACTTCCTGAAGGGACAGATTTACACCAGACTTACAGATATGTATCAATAATTCTAAAGGTTAATAGTGATAATGGGCAGATAATTGATTGCGCCGTCCCGATATATTGTCAGCTGACCGGCGATTTTATTGCGGAGATCATTAGAGGGAAATCAATCGAGACTGAACTCAATTTGATTATTAAAGAACTTGAAGATAGGCTTTTTACTGGATCAAGACGTGCTCTTATCAGTGCCCTGCAAATAATTCGCGAGCGCTACATGCTGACCAAAGGTAGAAATCACAAATAAAGTTATGAAGACCCGGCTAATTGAATACTTTTCGCGAGTAGCTTGAATATGCTGTCAGAATGAAAATCTGAGGCGAAATATGCTGGCCTAGCTCGTTAGAAATGCTGAGCGATTATTATTATCGCTGGCTTTCTACGAGCTGGGTTTTTCGTTTTTGGGGGCAGCATTGCAAGATATTTTTGAAGTGGAGAAAGGGGATTAACACATGACAACAAAAATTTACGATTTGTCACAACCTTGGGGTGTCGACACACCGCTTTGGCCTTTTCCGGGAGCTCGTTCGGATCTTGAGTTCAAACGGGTAGAATTTTTAGAACGCTTCCACAAGCGGAGCGTTGTTTATACCGGCACACTGCATGCCGGCACACATATGGATGCGCCGATCCATGTTTTGCATCCTGAGGAAGGGGGCATCTATCTTGACAAGATACCGCTTAATAATTGCTATGGCACAGGCGTTGTAGTTGATTTCCGCCATTTGGAGAAGTGGCATATTATTACTCCGGCGGACTTGGAGGCCGCAACGCCGCAAATAGAGGCCGGTGACTGGGTGGTCTTTAATACCGGGTGGCATAAGTACTGGCGCTACAATAATTATACATATTTCAATTATTACCCAGGTCTTGGACCTGAGGCCGCTAAGTGGTTGATTAATAAGGGAGTCAAAGGAGTTACAGGAACCTGGGGTGCAACCGACAGCCCACTTTGGCACTATCCGCTAATCCAGACAATGCCTTGGCTGGATAAAGAATACCGAAGGGAAACAGGAAAAGATCCTGATGTAGAGTTCCCGGAATACGAGCCTTGTCACCGATTATTGATGGGGAACGGTATTGTCACCATCGAAAATGCTGGCGGAGAGGTTGACTCGGTAACCGGGAAACGTTGTACAATCGCAGCTTTCCCTTTTAAATGCGAGATGGCGGATGGCGGTATGGTACGTCTGGTGGCTATTGTAGAAGAATAGTGGTGGGGGACGCAGGATGGAAGAAGTCGTAATCGTAAGTGCCGTACGGACGGCAGTAGGGAAAATCGGCGGGGCGTTGCGTGATATTCAGCCAGAGGATTTGGCTAGAGACGTAATCAAAGAGGCGATAAGGCGTGCCAAGGTGGATAGTGAAACCATCGATGAAGTCATCTTTGGACAGACAAAACAAAGCGCTGAGGCCGCTAATCTGGCAAGAGTCGCCGCTTTGAAGGCCGGAGTACCTGTTAATGTACCAGCCTATACTGTAATGCGCCAGTGTGCTTCCGGGCTGCAGGCTGTTAATAATGGGGCTCAGGCTATTATGTGTGGTCAGGCCGAAATAGTAGTCGCAGGCGGAACTGAAAGCATGAGCAATGCCGTATATTATTTGCGGGACGCTCGTTACGGCTATAAATCAGGGAGCGGCGTTTTGTGCGATTCCAATATCGAAAGTCAGCCCCGTTCGCAGCCGATAGAAGTTTATGGTCAGCTCACCATGGGGCTGACGGCAGAGAACCTTGCAGTTAAATACGCGATTAGTCGTGAGGAACAAGATTTATATGCGTTTGGAAGCCAAGCGAAAGCTAAGGTAGCTATTGAAACCGGGAAATTTACTAGCGAGATTATTCCGGTTACTATTCCCAAGAAAAAGGGTGAGCCGGCTAGCTTTGATACTGACGAATTTCCGCGTCTGACGACAATGGAGGGGTTAGCTAAACTAAAACCAGCCTTCAAAGCCGACGGAACCGTTACCGCTGGTAATGCTACCGGTCGCAATGACGGAGCCGCTTGTCTGGTTATCATGTCAGCTACGGCGGCGCAAAAGAAAAACCTCAAGCCGCTTGCTGTTTTACGCAGTCAGGCCGTAGTGGGAGTGCCGCCGGAGATTATGGGGATTGGACCGGCTTTAGCGGCTCGGAAAGCTCTTAAAGTGGCGGGGCTGAATTTAGGTGACATTGGGCTGATAGAAATGAATGAAGCGTTTGCGGCCCAGTGTTTGGCAGTAATAAAAGAGCTGAACATGAACACTGATATATTAAATGTAAATGGCGGCGCTATTGCTTTGGGGCATCCGCTTGGTTGCACCGGAGCAAAAATTCTGACGACCTTGCTCTATGAAATGCAGCGGCGCAAAGTGAAATACGGTATTGCTACCCTTTGCATTGGTGGCGGTATGGGAATTGCTGATGTAATTGAACTGGTTTAGATAAACCGGGAGATTATTTTGAGGCGGGGGCAATTTCTTGGTAGGGAGAGGGGCAGGATAACATGAGCTACAAAAATTTCGGACACTTGATTGAGCATCTTAGCATCGACAGTAACAAGCGAAAAGTTGCAGCGGTTATGGCAGCTGAAGACAGGCATACACTTGAAGCTGTTTGTCAGGCTAGACGGGTCGGAATTATAGAACCACTATTGATAGGGAATAAGGCAAGGATAAAAAGGCAATTAACCATATTAAATGAGCAAGCTAGTGATTACCCTATCGTGAATGTTGAGACAACTGAAGGCATTGTACTTGCAGCCGCCAGAATGATAAGTGACGGTAAGGCCCATTTTCTGATGAAGGGCTTGCTTCAGACCGGCGAAATGATGAAAATTTTGCTTAGTGAGCAAGCTGGTTTCCGTACCGAAACTCAGATGACACACTTGAGTATTGTCGAGATTCCCGCCTATCATAAGTTGTTTGGTCTAACCGACGCAGCGTTAAGCGTTGCTCCTGATCTTGCCCAGAAAAAGATTATCCTAGAGAACGCCATAAATACCATGAGGCTGATGGGGTTTGACAGACTTAAGGTTGCTATTCTGTCGGCGGTGGAGCAGGTAAACCCCAAGATGCAAGATACTGTTGATGCTGATGCGTTGAAAAAGATGAATTTCCAAGGCAATTTTACGGACTGTATTATTGAGGGGCCGATTTCCTACGATTTGGCTATCTCGAAACAGGCTGCAGAGCTAAAAGGTTATGAAAGTCCGGTTTGCGGCGATGTTGACCTGCTGGTGGTGCCTAATCTTGTCACCGGAAACGTTTTGCTCAAAGCGCTAAGATATTCAGCTCAAGCGATTAGTGCCGGAATTGTTATCGGTGGGAAGGCACCGTTGGTATTAACATCGCGGGCGGCAGAAGCCGAAAGTAAGTATTTACCGATAATCTTGGCGGCCGCGGCTTCAGCTTAGAAAATAAGCTGGTGGTTATAAGGGGGGATTGGGGGATGGGGGAAAATAAGTACCAAATACTTTCGATTAATCCAGGGTCGACTTCGACTAAGCTGGCGGTATATCAGGATGAAACGGAGCTTTTTCATAGGACGGTGGAGCATAATGCCGCTGAATTGGCTGAGTATAAGTCAATGGTTGACCAGTTAGAAATGCGCAAAGCGGCGATAATGGAATGTTTACAACAGGAGAATTTTCAAATTGCGGGCCTTTCGGCAGTTGCCGGGCGCGGCGGGAAGCTTCCTCCGTTAAAGCGTGGTGCTTATCGAATCACCAAAGCAATGGTCGACTTCCTGACTTATCGTCCGATTGATGACCATGCTTCAAATCTGGGAGCAATTATTGCCGATAGTATTGCAGCTCCGTTAAAAATCCCGGCCTTTATTTATGATGCGGTTGTTGTTGACGAACTTGAGGATGTTGCCAGGCTGTCAGGTGTTCCGGAGCTTACCAGAAGAGCATCGTGTCATGTACTAAATATGCGCGCCGTTTCATTAAAAGTGGCCCAAAAGCTGGGTAAGAGCTTGGCGGATATGAATATTGTTGTTGCTCATATGGGGGGCGGAATTACCGCATCAGTAATCAATAGCGGCAAGATGATTGATGTTCTTACCGATGAAGAAGGTCCATTTTCGCCGGAAAGAGCAGGCCGGGTGCCGTGCCGCCAATTGGTAAACCTTTGTTTTTCCGGTACCTATGATCAAAAAGCGGCAGTAAGGCGGATGCGGGGGAATGGCGGACTGGTCGCCTACCTGGGAACAAACAATGCGCTTGAAGTCGAAGCCAAAATAAAAGCCGGTAACAAATTTGCTGAAAGTGTTTATTATGCAATGGCCTATCAGGTTGCGAAAGGTATTGGGGAACTGGCTACCGTTGTCAATGGCAAGGTGGATGTTATTATCCTTACAGGGGCAATTGCCAATTCGCAGCTGTTTACCAGTTGGGTTATTGACAAAGTGAAGTATATTGCACCTGTAGAAATTGTCCCCGGGGAAAACGAGCTGGAAGCGCTGGCCTTTGGGGTACTGCGTGTGTTGAAGGGCGAGGAAGAAGCCCATGAATTTGTTGCGCCTGAATAAGTGAAAATGATTACCGGGCTTAAAGCAAAAAAAGGGGGCTTATTAATGCGGACGGTTGCGGTTAATGAGGTGATTGATCAGGGGAATTTCAATAGGTTCTATAAAAATGTTTTTTGGGTATGTATGTGGACAACGATTTTTGACGGGTTCGACCTGAATGTCTTTTCGCTTGTTGTTCCATCCCTTATGAAAGACTGGGCCTTGACTCCGGCTCAAATTGGTTTGCTTGGCAGCTATGGATTTGTGGGAATGATTATCGGATCGATTGCTTTTGGTCCGATTGCCGAATGGATTGGCCGCAGATTGGCGCTTGTCGCTGCCACGACAATATATTGTGTATTTACCGCCGCAGTAGGTTTATCAAGCAATTTTACGGAGTTCGCCATATATCGAACCATTGCTGGTCTGGGCCTCGCCGGAGCTTTTCCGCTGGCGATTGCTTATGGGGCGGAATATTCCCCCTTAGCAATTCGGAGCCGGCTGACAGTCTGGGTTACTTCCGGGCAGCCATCCGGGACAGTAATTGCCACTTTGGCAGGTTTGGCGCTGATGAGTACATACGGTTGGCGGGTTATGTTTTTTGTGGCAGCTATGCCGATATTTCTGATTATATGGCAGTATTATCTGCCTGAATCAATGGGTTACTATTTGCGGAAGGGCCAAAAAGAGAAGATTGTAAAAGTACTGACAGCCGCTAATCCAAAATTCGTGCCTGCACCGGAAGATGAGTATAAGTTAAGTGGTTTTAATGCCGGTAAGAGTGATTTAAGAGCCCTATTTAGAAATGGCTTGGCGAAAAATACCCTTCTGTTCTGGCTGATCTTTATTTGTAATTATATTTTTACTTTTGGCGTACTTACATGGCTTCCTAAATTAATGATAATGCTGGGATGGTCTTTGAATGTCAGCCTGTTTTTTACTCTGACTTGGAATGCTGGCTTTATTCTGGGGCTTCCTATTTCCGGATGGGCTCAGGATAAATTCGGCGGTAAAAGGACGTTGATTGTCATCGCGTTTTGTTTGGCCGTGTTTACTGCCACTATTGGGCAGTTGTCTAACGCGATAGCACTGTCAATATTATTATTTTTTACCGGCGCATGCCAGCATAGTATGATGTGTGTGACCGGTTCGTATATCGCCCAAAATTATCCGATAACCTGCCGCTCAACCGGAACAACACTGGGGTATGGAGCAGGCCGGATTGGCGGAATTATCGGCCCTTTGGTGGGGAGCGCATTGTTGACTTACAATATCTCGGTGCCGATGAATTTAGTAATCTTTGCTTGCGTTCCGCTTATTAGTGCTTTGTGGGTTAGTTTCACGACCGATCGCGCAAGACTGAGTGTACCAAGTACACAGACGATAACTCATTAGAAAAGGTATAAAATAAGCATGCGGCTATTGGAATCGCACCATTATATAAAAAAAGTTCACATAGCTGTGATATTTCTGTAACAATACTATCTTATAATAAATTCAAGAAACAACGGTTGGTATAATGTGTTTGGCCTCCTAATTCTCACATTATACCAACCGATGACATATTATTCAGAACAAAACCTTCACCAAGTGGTGAAGGCATTTTTTTTATTGCAAATTGCAAAGTAGTTTATTAAAATTAGGGAAAAAAAGAGGTGCTATTTATTGTCACGGTTGATAATACTTATTCTTATCTGGTGTGGTATCAACACCTTGGGTGAGATACTAATAAAATTTGGCTCTAGTTCGCTAAGTGAACCAAATTCTGTACAGGGAATTCTGCGTTTGGTAGTGGAAGTAATACAAAACCCGCTTGTAGTTATGGGGATAATTACTTGTGCCGTTGATCTGCTTTTATGGATATACCTTCTCAAAGACAGTGAGTTAAGCGTGGTTGCTCCGCTTACGGCAATAAATTATATTTTTGCGGTTGCTGCAGGGTGTCTGTTATTCGGTGAGGTGCTTTCCGTTAATCGGGTTATCGGTATTTTACTGATATGTGGGGGAGCCTTTTTTATAAGCCGTTAAAGCAAATGGGGATATCTGCCTAAAAAATAGCAATAGATCCCGCTGTAAATACCATCAGCTAATTGGTTTTGATAAAGAGCATTTGTTAGGTGGGAGGATTCAATAGGATTAGTCAAAAAACCAATTTCAATTAGGGCTGAGGGTACTGGGTTGTTCTTAAGGACATAAAAGTCTGCCGGACGAACTCCGCCATTAGTGGCGTGAGTTTCCCAGATAAGTGATTGCTGAATGACTTGAGCAAGATGGCTTGACCGACCAACCGGAAAAAAGCTGATTGCGCCGGCTGTTCTACTATCAGGGGTAGAGTTTGCGTGCAGGCTGACAAAGATATTTGCCTGTGAGAATCTCGCAATATTAACTCTTGCTTGGAGATCTGTGGTGCGAGAAGTTCTTGGTCCGGCTACGTTCGTATCACTAACTCGTGTTAAAATAACCATCGCCCCTGATCTTATAAGTCTGTAGCGTAGTTTACGTGCTACCGCCAGGGTTATATCAGCCTCGCGGACACCGTTAATAACAGCGCCGGGGTAAATACCACCATGACCAGGGTCAATAACAATGACTTTGCCTGCGAGCGGGCTGTAACCAGTCGAATAGATAGTTGTGGTGAAATTAAAAGTGAGCAGAAAGACAAGAACGCTTGTTACAAATTTAAACTTCACAATCGACTCCATTAAGTTTTTTTATATCCAAATTTTATCATAATATGGACATCGATTACTAGGCTGTTATTCGTTAAAATTGAAATTTTGAGTTTATTAATGGGAGTTTTACAGCAAGCCTATCCCGGCATGGCAAACATAATGGTTTCATGGTCGTTGAAAACCGATTACTCGGAATTACAATTTAATATATACGTTCTATTGACAACTGACATGATATCAAGTACTCTCATAATAGAGAGCGGGTGTTCGTTAATGCAGATACTAAAAGAAGAGATAAAAGATAGAATTATTCAGGCTGCTATCGACGTCTTCATGAATGAAGGTTTCAAACTGGCATCTACTAGAAAAATAATTAAAAAGGCCCAAATTAGTAATGGTAATCTGTATAATTATTTTAGTAGTAAAGAAGAGCTATTTTATGCTATAACTACTCCATTTTATCATTATTTTAATAATTTTCTGTTTCAAATTGTTGAGCATAATGACCCTGAAGATTTTAGTACTGAAAGGATAGAAATATTATCGACAAAAATAGGCAACATGATAGAAGAACATAGAAAAGAATTTATTATTATTATGAATAAAAGTCAAGGCTCGAAATATGAAAACTACAAGGATGATATAATTAAAATAATGACGGACCACTTTGAGAAAAATATAAAGAAAAAATGTGTAAATACATTTCCAGAAAACTTCATTATGCAAATTTTGGCAACTAATTTTATTGAAACACTTCTTGAAATATCTAAACACTTTAAGAGTGATAATTGGGCTGTTGAAAATATCAGATTATTTTTAATGTACCATGCTAGAGGAATTGCACAGTTCTATTAAATTTTTTTAGGGTAATAACGGTCGACTGCTCTTTATTAACCGGAATTAAGGGAGGTAATTGAAATGAACGTTGTAATATTAGTTTTTAGTCCTGGTGGCAATACTTTAAAAGTTGCAAGAATGCTAGAAGAAAAAATGCAAAGTAAAAATATCGAAGTTCAAATAGTAGACACAACAAGAAAAAACATTTTTATCAAAACGGACACTATTAGAGAATTTTTAATTAATACTGTGCGAAACCATGATTTGATCTGTATAGGTGGCCCTGTTTATGCACATCACATGCATTACAATGTACTAAAACTGATCCAAGCATTGCCGAAACCGGGAAATGGCTGGGGAGGATTAGCATTACCTATTATAACCTATGGTTCTATTTCTTCAGGAATTAGTCTTTATGAATCAGCAAGACTCCTCAAAGATACAGGAAGAATAAATGTTTTAGGATTAAAAATAGCAGCTTTTCACTGTATGTCGCGAATAATGGCTACCAAGATTAATGTAGGAATGCCCGGGAAAGAGGCTGAACCATTGATAAATGATTTAGTTGAAAAGATCATAAAACTGGATTTATCAAATATCAAAGAGAATGAAGACATTTTAGATAACTTAGACTATCAAAGCTTCAAGAATAAATTAAAAGCAAAGTTGATTTTTAACGAAAGATTTTGGCAAAGCTATGTTTATCCCCAAATAGTCGTAGATGAAAGTAAATGTGTAAGATGCGGAAAATGTATCAATTCATGTTCAGTTCAGCGCCTATTTATCAATGAAAGTAAACTCGTTGTCGATAAAAGTAATCCCGCATGTATTCATTGTTGCGAATGTATAACTGCTTGCAAATTAGGCGCAATTGATTTTAATGCTAACAAAGAAAGATGGAACAAGATGTTTAAAAAGGCAGCGGAAGGGCATGGTTTACTGCCAAGTAACGAATATCCAAAGTCAGTAGTTTATTCAAAAGTGAAATAAGGATAAACCTAACAACTGTAGTCCTAAGAGCACTTTGTCAAGCATCAAGCCTATCCCGGTATGGGATTAATGCTTGACAAAGGGAAAAAGTTTGTTTATCATTTAATTGATAATGATTCCCAATATCTAAAAAAGTACAATTAGAAATATTATTAATGGTGACAGCAATATTGAGAAGGAAGAGCAAAGGTACGCGACAATAGGTATGTCGTTTAGCTGCTGAGTCTTTTAAAATTAGCTGTCAAAAAAATACCGTTGTATTGAGAATGAGTATCATTAATGTTTAGTGAATGATAGGAGGAGAAAAGTATGCTGAAAACACTAAATCAGTTGAAGCCAGGCGAGATAGGTGTTGTGACTAAGGTTAACGGCAGAGGGAAGATAAAAGGCCGCATTATTGATTTGGGAATTGTGGCCGGGAGTAGAGTGTGTGTGCAGAAGTATGCTCCGCTTGGCGATCCAATGGAGATTAAGGTAAAGAATTTCAATTTATCACTGCGTAAATCGGAGGCGGCGATAATTGAGGTGCAGACTGAATGATCAGTATAGTGAACTGCGGTCGCAGTAGACAAGAACTTATATTTATATTGTTTTTTAGGAGGAGACTAAGTGGCAACTAATAATTTAACTATTGCTTTGGCGGGTAATCCTAACTCGGGAAAAACTACTATTTTTAATAATATTACTGGTGCGCGTCAGCATGTAGGTAATTATTCCGGGGTGACGGTGGAGAAAAGAGAGGGGTTCCGACGTTTTCGGGGTAGAAACTTTCAGGTCGTTGATTTGCCTGGTACTTATAGTTTAACAGCGCGGGCGCTTGACGAATTGGTGGCCCGTAATGCAATTTTAAATGACCGGCCGGATATTCTTGTAAATATCTTGGATGCGTCTAATTTGGAGCGAAATTTGTATTTGGCGGTGCAGCTTTTGGAGTTGGAGCAACCGATGGTAGTTGCGCTGAACATGGCTGATGTTGCCGAAAAGATGGGCCATAAGATTGATGATCAGGCTCTGACGCGGAGGCTTGGTGTTCCGGTAGTCCGGACGGTAGGTAACCGTAATCGGGGGACGGAAGATCTTCTGGCAACGGTGGCTGGTGTAGCACAGGAAAGAAAGCAGCAGCCGTTTACGATGGATTATGGACCGGAGATTGAGGCAAAGATCAAAGAAGTTTGGTCGGTGCTTAAGGGCGTTGCGCCTGAAAAGTATCCATTGCGGTGGTTGGCAATCAAGATGTTAGAAAATGATAAGGAGGTTATTGACTTAGTAGCAGCGTTCCCTGGAGGGGAACGAGTTCGGTCGGTGGCTGAAAATGCCAGGAAAAAGTTGCAGGGCTTGTTTGGTGAGGAACTTGAGGTTGTATTTGCAGAACGGCGCTACTATTTTGTCGGCGAAGTTTACCGGGATGTGGTTAGTGTGAATAACGAGATTTCCCAAACAACTTCTGATAAGGTGGATCGGGTGTTGACTAATAGGGTGCTGGGATTGCCGATCTTCCTTGGAATTATGTGGCTGTTGTTTAATTTGGTGTTTACTATTGGTGCCTATCCGCAGGAGTGGATTGAGAACGGTGCAAAATGGCTGGGTGATTTCGTTAGTTTATATTTGACTGACGGTGATCTTAAGTCTCTAGTGGTAGACGGCATTATTGGCGGGGTAGGAATGGTTGTAAGTTTTTTGCCTCAGATATTGCTTTTGTTTTTAGGTATTGCTTTGCTGGAAGATACAGGCTATATGGCGCGGGCGGCTTTTGTTATGGATCGCATTATGAAATCTGTCGGCCTTCATGGCAAGTCGTTTATTCCATTGCTGGTTGGTTTCGGCTGTAATATACCGGCAATAATGGGGGCGCGGACGTTAGAAAATCCGCGCGACAGAATGGTTACGATTTTGGTGGCGCCACTGATGAGTTGCAGTGCCCGACTGCCTGTTTATACTTTACTAACGGCAGCTTTCTTCTCTGAAAGTTATGCCGGAACGGTAATGTTTTCAATTTATATCCTGGGAATTGTCCTGGCAGTAATAATGGCCTGGATATTCCGCAAATTCTTGTTTCCTGGCGAGACTGAGCCTTTTGCGATGGAGATGCCGGCGTATCATATTCCAACTTTACGCAGTATTCTGACCCATATGTGGGAGCGCGGCAGCCTGTACTTGAAAAAGGCTGGTACGATTATTTTGGCGGCATCTATTTTAGTCTGGTTTTTTGTTAGTTATCCTGCTGATGTTTCATATAGCAAGGATTTTGAGCAATTGAAAGCAGCATCTGACGCGGCGTATAATGCAAATGTGAATGATGGCGAAGCTGATGAGCATGAAGCTGAAATAGCAAAGCTGGATAAAGAGCAGGCGGCGGAAAAGCTGGCGGGGAGTTATGCTGGGCAATTTGGGCACTTAATTGAACCGCTGATAAAACCGTTGGGATTTGACTGGAAAATAGGGGTAAGTTTATTTACTGGTTTTTCGGCGAAAGAAATTGTGGTTAGTACTATGGGGACATTGTACAGTGTAGGAGCAGCGGAAGATGATACTGCAGAGCTTCAGGAAAGCTTAACGACTGATCCGGCGCTTAGTCCGTTAGTGGCATATGTCTTAATGGTTTTCTCACTGATTTATACTCCGTGCATCGCCACGATGGCTGTTGTGCGTCGTGAGACAAACTCGTGGAAATGGATGTCTTTTTCGGTTCTATATTCAGTGGCGTTGGCCTGGATTGTATCGTTTGGGGTGTATCGGATCGGCATGTTTTTAGGGTATTAAGTGATGAATTCAAGATTAATTTAAGTAGTAAAAGAAATGGGGAGGGAGCAGTATGTCGGTTGTTGTTGTTGGCGGTGATTATCTTGGGGGAATTGAAAAGAATTTATATCTGCGGGGCGTTACCGAACTCGTTCATATTTCTGGTCGAAAAGCAATTGATAAAAATAAGCTTAGGGTGCCAAAGGCTACTGCTTTCATTGTGGTTTTGACTGATTATATTAATCACGCTACAGCAAAAAATGTGAAGTTTCTTGCCAAGTCTCGCGCCATACCGTTGGTTTTCGCCAAAAGATCGTGGCGGGCGGTTGAGGAACAGTTGCTAGCAGGAAAGTTTATCTCGTTAACAGCCTGTAAGACTCCGCCCTCTTAGGGCCGGAGGGGAGCAGGCTATAACATACGAATACAAGACTTACTTATATTTGAAAGGGAGGGCTTAGGATGGAAACGGTTGTTTTGGCTAGTCTGGGGTTAGCTGCGCTGGGGTATGTAGCGTACCTGGGGTGGCAAACAATTACCGGTAAAAAAACCTGCAGCTGCGGCAGTTCATGCAAAAATTCGAGTGGCTGCGATAATTGTAAGTCGCTTCAATCTAAGACAAGTGCTTGAAGACAGTTTAAATGGCGGAGAATTACCAAGTTACGAGGAGTGATTATATGATGAAAAAGATTTTTGCCGGTGTTTTAGTGGGAATGAATTTATTTGCTCCAATGGCCTTTGCTGCTGAGACGGTAACTTTTAGCGGCGATGCAACATTAAAAGTTGAGAAAGACACGGCGGAAGGAAGTGCGAATAGTTCAGCGGCGATGTATTCTCTTAAGCTTAAGGCTGAAGCTGAACTAGGCGCTGGCTGGTCGTTGTACGGCAGGATTGGGGCGCAATATGCAACGAATCCGTCCTTTGGTGATTATAATCTCGATGTTTATGGGGACGATAATAAATCGGCAGTGGCTTTGGATCAGTTCGGATTAAATTATAAGACTGAGCAAATGGTGTATAAATTAGGCCGCCAGGATGTTGCGGTTGGTAAAACTGCACTTTTGTACAGCCGACCTGATAGCAATATTGGGAAAAGGAACTTTGTCGACGGGTTGAGTGCTGATGGAACAATTGGTAATATTGAGCTGACAGGACTTATTGCCAAAGAGGATAATCAAGGTTCGCTGGATAATAAGCTATATGCACTGCGGACTGGGTTTACGCCAGGGGAACGGTTGAATTGTGGTATTACGATGGGGCGCTATCAGGATGATACTAATGGAACGACAAATCATTGGGCAGTTGATGGTACATATAAATTAGGTAAGAATAGTTTTACCACCGAATTTACAAAGTCAAATAGCAGCAGTGATAATCAAGCTTATACCGCTAGATGGAATTACGGTTTCAGTGATAAAATAGCAACCTATATTACCGGTTTTAGGGTTGAGACAAATGGCGATATGGGTAAACAAAGTGACTATGATAATGATAATCGTGGCATTCATTATGGCGTTACTTATCAACTGAGTAATGCTAACGGTCTGGAAGTTGTGTATAAGGACCAGAAAGTCATTAGTAATGGAGAGAACAATACAAAACTGGAGGTAACTTTAAGTCACGCTTTTTAGTGAAATAGAAGAGAATATTTTTTTTGCGCATCTAATGATAATGAAACTCATTATCATTAGATGCGCAGGATGGGTGAAAGTTTTGTAGCATTGCAGATGATCAGAAGTAGTTAATATTGAAGGGGGAATAGAGATGAAAAAAATTGCGGTTGTGTATTGGAGTGGAACTGGAAATACTCAAATGATGGCTGAAGCTATAGCATTGGGAGCAGCTGTCGGCGAGATGGAGGTAAGTGTACTTCCTGTTGACCAGGTTTCGAGTCTAGCTTTTATTGATTCTGATGCTATTGCTATTGGATGCCCGGCAATGGGGGATGAGGTTTTAGAAGAAAGTGAAATGGAACCGTTTATAAGTTCTTTGAGTGAAGCGGCGATAAATAAAAAACCGCTTGTTCTTTTTGGTTCTTATGATTGGGGTGATGGTAAATGGATGCAAGATTGGGAAACTCGGATGTGCGGTTATGGAGCACTACTGGTTGAACAGGGGTTAATTATAAGAAATACTCCTGATGAAACGGGGCTGTCGAAGTGCTGGGAGATAGGAAAAAAACTCGCGACAGTTATCTCCTGATTCGAGAAAAAGGTATGGTGAAGGATAATGATTCGTCCTTGTCCATTGTGGTCAGGTAAAAAGCCAGCAATAAAAAAACCACTGTCTGAACAAGCAAAAGCTTTTTTAGGATGGTTGACTGTTGCTCTGGCTCCAACGATATTAGGAAGCAAGCCGGCGACAATATTGTCGCTGGCGAATTCTAAAAATAGCAATCTTCTGACTTTGTGGCGCGAATATGGAAGCGAAATATTCGCGGATACTTTGGTTAAAGTGCTGATAATGCGCCAGTCGTCTTGCTGCGAAATCCTGCTGTTTTATCGCGCGGATACACTTAAGCAATGCCTGTGTGACAAGGATATAAATTACTTTATGAAGAATCTGGGGTATCCGGTAGAGGAAGGGGTTGAAAGTTGCCTTAGCACGCTTTGTGGCCGCTATTGCAGTTATTGTCCCCATGAAATAGGGATTATTTTAGGTATTCCATTGAAAGATGTTTTAGGATTTATGGCGCTGACTGATTTACCATCGACTTATAAAGGCGCCTGGATTGTTTATGGCAATCGTAAGGAGTCACAGGCGCTTATGCAGAAATTTGCCGCTGAGCGGTCTTGGATTTCAAGTTTGATAGCGAAAGGATTGTCACCATATGAAATTATGTGTGGCAACATAGTGGAGTCATATTGTGTCTGACGCTTGGTGGAGACTGAGGAATGGTTGGTTTGTTTTTATTGCGGTGGTTTGATGCTGTCATTCAGTGCGGCAATAGTTCTTGCCAATTCGATAATGTTGCGGAAGTTGGTGAGCGGATTTACCATTTGCTGTGTCAGAAGATCCTTCAATATGTACATTATAAATATGACAATGCCGTTACCGGTGTGTAAATCGCCTACTATTTGCGGGTCTTTCTCTGGTTTAGCCTCTTTCTCAGGACGGTCCACGAACTTATCCTCCTCCAAGTTTTTGACTAGTGAACAAACCCTTCCTCTGCAATTAATTGATGCCGAAAACAAGACTCGCTTATATTTCGTTAATAGCCTGTAAGCTTTCGCCATTTTAGGCCGGAGAGTAACAGGCTATAATATTTTGAACAAATTTATATTATAATCTATGTCCAGCAGGTGGAGGATAAAACTTGCTGGTGATTTTACTTGATCATATTTTTCCAGGATGCTCTGTACAGCTTAAACGGTTGACAGATGAATGGCTGCGGGCTGGGTTGCATTGTTTTGCTTGTGGCTGTAGGTATGTGGCAGCAGGAGTTTTGTTATTTGTATTGAAATATTAACCTTGCCATTTTATCCGATGAATAACCCGTTCTTTACTCCAGCCTTTACAGGCTGGAGTAAAGAACGGGTTATTCCCTGGATAATTCGACTAAAATTCAGATGGGGTTAAACCCCATCTGAATTAAGTCTCATTTATGGAGTAACACTAGTTTATGTTCAATTATTTTTAGTAAGTGAGGATGCATTATATGGAGCAAAGTACACAAACAACACAAACAAAAAAATCATGGAAAGAAAACATCAGTACATTTATTGCTGTTACGACCTTAGTGTTAGCGGTATGTGCAACAATAACCGGGTTTAAAGCAGCCGGGTATGGCAATAAAATGGTGCTGGCCCAGAGTCAGGCTTCTGATCAATGGGCGTATTATCAGGCTAAAAGTATTAAAGAGACAACCTATCAGGTTCAGCGAGATGCAATGGCTTTGGCGGCCCAGGAGACAGGGAAGGCGGAGTTGTACAAAACTAAGCTGGCCGAATATGAGGACGGAATTGCCCGTTATAAAACTGAACGGGAGCAAATTGCTGAGGCCGCTAAACGATTGGAAAATGAGCGTGATACCGCTCAGCGGTTTAATGGCGGGTTTGGTCAGGCATTGATCTTCCTGCAAATCGGCATCCTATTTTCTTCGTTGGCATCAATTAATAAGGTTCACATCTATTGGTATATGGGGCTTTTCACAGGCGGCGTTGGTATTGCAATGTTTTTGTATACTTATGTCGGGACGCTTATTTAGCTAAGTAAACAATGTAAAGGAGCAATATTATGCCATTAATAACAATAGAGAGCGGAAATCTAACAACAAAACAGAAAGCGGAGCTTATCGAGAAATTAACTGCGGTCGCCTCCGAAATTACCAAAATTCCAAGTGAATTTTTCTTAGTTACGATAAAAGAATTATCCGATAGCAATATCGGTATCGGGGGAAAAACAATTGATAAAATTAAAGCAGGGTATAAAAAGTAAAAAATAGAGGTCTCGTCAGCCAAGAACATTTTGTCTGATATGAAATGATCTGTATGATTATTCATTAAGGCAAATCAATAAAATCTCTTAATGTGGATTTCTTCAGTTTTATATTGCTTGTACTATATAAAAGCGCACCTTGTGTAGGTGCGCTTTTATACTTAGTGCGAACTGAGTCCAAGTGTTATAGCTTGTTCCCCTCTGCCTTAAGAGGACGTATTCTTACAGGCTGTTAACGAGATAAATTAACCGCAGCCCCCACCGTATAAGGGTGGTTTTTTGTTATTGATAATTGTGAGAATGTTAACATTTATCTAGATAATATTGGATAAACATAGAGGAAATTGTATAATAATGTCGAAAAACATAGAAAAATGTCAAAAATAATGTCTTAAGAAGGGGAATATGGAAATGGAACAACAGATACGTGTATCTGGAAACCGGGTTATCGTAAGCCTGAGCGGCAGGATGTATGTAGAAGATGCCGCCGGTTTACGGGAAAAGCTTCTGGAATATATAAGCGGGGGGTACAGCATATTCGTAATGGAAATGGCCGATCTTGAGTACATTGATAGTTCAGGGCTTGGTGTGCTGGTGGCGATTAATAAAAGAGCCATTCAGGCCGGCGGAAGTGTTACCCTGGCAGGTATGAGAGGGGTAGTCAAAGAGCTGTTCGAACTTACCAGATTAGACCGGGTGTTTGAAATACAAGGATAAGCACAACATGAATTTATACAAGGAGAGATTAGGGTGAAGCTTAAACTTCGTGCCAAATTGTTAGTTGCTTTTTTTCTGTTAATTGCGATTCCTTGTACTGTACTGGGCTATGTTTCTTACCGGCAGTCCAGTCAGGCGCTTAGAACCACGATTGAAGCTCAGCTTCAATCTATGGTTAATGATACGGCAGAACTTGTTGATCAGTCTCTTTATATGACCCAAGAAGTTGTTGAGGTGGCAGGTAATAAAACAGAGTTGGTTACAGCCGCTGCAACAGGAAATGCTGAACCGGCCGTGGCGGCAGTGAAGGCTCTTAAGACAATGAACGGCGATAGAGTTGAAGATGTTATTGTGGCTGACAAGAGCGGACAGGTGATTGTAAGCTCATCAGGCGCAGCGGTTTCGATTAAGGATCGGAATTACTTTACGAAGGTAATTGGCGGAGAAAAAGTTATAAGTGATGTTATATTATCTAAGTCTACTAACAAATCGGTTATTGTTATTGCTCAGCCGCTAAAACAAGATGGCCAAGTTGTTGGCGTCCTGGCCATGGTTATGGATTTTGGCAGTCTGGTCAAACATGTTGACGAAATTAAAGTTGGTGCAACCGGTTATGGTTATATCATTGATAACACGGGGGCCTTCATTCATCATCCTGACAAGAATTTAGTGTTAAAGTCTAACATGTTGCAGGATGAACAGACCAAGGCAGTCGCGGAGAAGATGCTGGCAAATAATCAGGGTAAGGATATCTACACCATCAAAGGCGTCGAAAAGCTTGTTGCCTATAAATCGGTTGGACACTTTATTATTGCTATGACAGTGCCGGTTGAGGAATACATGGCTCCGGCAAAGACTGTTTTAAGAGACACAATTATTGTGGTGTTGTTAGGAATTATTATTGCATTAGGGATAGCTTTTGTGGTGGCAAATTCGATTGTGAGGCCGGTTAATCGGCTGCGTGAATTAATGGCGGCGGCAGGTGAAGGGGATTTGACTGTTGTCAGCGAGATTGACGCTAAAGATGAAATCGGTGATTTAAGTAAGTCCTTTGATGTCATGATTAAGCATCAGAATACCATTGTTAAAGAAGTGCGTGATGCAAGTCAGCAATTGGCTGCCGCATCCGAAGAGATGGCCGCGTCTTGTCAGGAGACAACCGCGACAAGTGAGGAAATTACCGGCAGTATGCAAACTGTTGCCGCAGAAGCTGAAAACGGCAATACTTGGATGATCGAAGGTGCGAAAGTATTGGTCCAGCTTTCCAGTTTGATTAAAATTGCTGAAAATAAAGCCGGAGTGGCAGCGCATAATTCGAACGAAACTTATGCGACCGCTGAGGAAGGCCGGTTAAAAGTAACAGAAACTGTTAACAAGATGCAAAATATTAAAGACCAGACGGAAAAGACGAGCGATATTATTGCTGATTTAAATAATTATTCTAAGCAGATCGGCCAAATTGTTGATACTATTACGGCTATTGCCGCTCAGACTGATTTGCTTGCTCTTAATGCGGCTATTGAATCTGCCCGGGCTGGAGAGCATGGGCGGGGATTTGCCGTGGTAGCGGAAGAAGTTCGAAAATTAGCTGAGCAATCCAATCAGCGAGCCAGGGAGATTTCCGACCTTATCGGGCAAGTAACAGATAAGACTAAAGCAGCGGTAGATTCTATGTCACTTAATATGGCTGAGGTAGAAACCGGGGTTGCGATTGTTAATGAGACTGGAAGCGCTTTGGATAGTATCTTGGAAGCCGTAAAACGGACTGTCGCGGAGATCGAGGGCATTAATTCGATAACCGGTGAGGAAGTGGCTAATTCGGAGCAAATAGTAAAACTCATCAATCAACTAGCAACCGTTGTTGAGTCTGTGGCAACGCATTGTGAGCAGGTGGCAACAGGCTTGGAACAACAGTCGGCTGCAATGCAAACAGTAGCCAGCAGTGCGGAGGAAACAAGTGCATCCGCCAATTCGCTGAGCTATCTGGTGGAAAGATTTAAAATATAGCAAAGCTCAGCTGTTTGGGTTGTGGATTTTGTAAAGTTAGATTGGTGGGCTTAGTGGGGGTCTTTCGATGAGAGAGCCGACTGTCAGGTGGATGTTTTCGGGAAGCAAGTTATCAATTCGAAATATTATTATCGCGATCATAGTGTTTGGCGTCGTATTGCTTGCTGTAGTCTGGGGCAGTGTTGGCTATAAATTAACCAGCGAACGGCAAATTTGTATTGCCAATACAAAGAGCGATGAGGCTAGTTTTGCCCGGGCCTTTGAGGAAAGCACGCTTAGGGTTATTAAGAGCGCGGACGCGGTGGCGGTAATACTGAAATATCAGTATGAAAAGCAAGGCCGAATGGTGGATATGGCACCATATAGAACAAACGGCGAGTTTCAGATTGCGCCGTATAGATTATGCAGCATTGCTGATGAAAATGGGGATTTGGTGCTAAGTAATCAAACTCCATTTGTGTTTTCTAATATCAGTGATCGCGAGCATTTTCTGGTGCATAAAGAGGTTGATACTGAGAGGTCTTTTATCAGCAAACCTGTTTTAGGCCGGTCTTCCAGCAATTGGTCGATTCAAATTTCCCGCCGGATTAATAAACCGGATGGGTCTTTTGGCGGCGTTGTAGTTGTTTCTCTGGACCCGTTTTATTTGACCCGGTTTTATGAACAGGTCAGTCTAGGCAAGGATTCTTCCATCGCGCTTATCGGAAAAGACGGGATTGGCAGGGGCGGGCAAAGCGGGAGCAATTCGCTGGTCGGGTTTGATTTCAGCAGTTCTAAGGTTTTGCAGCTCGCGGCAGAGAATGATGCCGGATTTTTTACGGAAAACAGTTTGGTTGATGGGGTGACAAGGATTTACCATTATCGGGTTTTGGCCGAGTATCCGTTGATGGTTGTGGTAGGAATATCAGAAAATGAAGCGTTGGCCGGATATTATGAACAGAAGAAAGCCGATATTATCTTTGCCAGCATTATTAGCTTATTTATTTTAGGTTTTTGCGGCCTGATCATTAATCGAATTATGAGCCACCGGCAACAAGAAAAGCTGCAGCAGGCATTATATAAAATTAATGACACGGCCAATACTTGCAAAAGTATACCTGAATTCAGCCGGTCATTTCAGAGCACTATTAATGAGTTAATAGCTGCGCCTAATTTTTATATTGCTATATATGATGATATAACCAAAACGCTTCAGTACATTAATGAGCTTGATACTTTCTCTGATCATCCCAATTTAAGAAATTTATCGGAACAAGTTATCCGTAGCGGAAAGACGCTAATTTACAATCAAGGCCGGCTCGAAGTATGGCCTGTGAAAGACATAAAAAGACCGCGGGCCTGCTGGTTAGGTGTGCCGCTCAAAACAGAAAATAAAGTTTTCGGAGTTATGGCTGCCGCTATTTATAATGAAAGAGAACTATATGAAAAAAGGGAAATTGATATTTTCGTTCTTATGGCGACCCAGGTGGCGATGGTCCTTGGGCGAAGACTGGTGGAAAGCGAATTGCGCAAGCTTTCGCGGGTAGTGGAACAAAGCCCGATAATAGTTGTTATCCTGGACGCTAAAGGCAGAGTGGAATATATCAATCCGGCCTTTATGAAAATTACCGGCTATACTGCAGAAGAAGTTGTTGGTTATATGGCCGAGGATCTTTTTAATTGCAATAAGGATGATATCTTTAATGATATAGAGGCAGGGCTAACAAAAGACAATGTCTGGCGTGGTGAAATATGCAACCGGAAAAAGAGTGGGAAACTTTATTGGCAGAAAGCCTTAGTTCTGCCGATTCGAAGCATGGATGGAGAAATCAGAAATTACGTAGGAATCGGAGAGGACATTACTGAACAGAAGCGGGTATTGGATTTAATGAGCCGGAATTTAGAGCTTGCCGGACAGATACAGAAGAGTTATCTGCCTCAGGATATAGTGACCAGCTGCTTTGAGGTCCGGACTTTCTTTCAGCCTTATCATATTGTAAGTGGCGATATCTTTGACTGTCGGTTTAGTCAAGCCGAGAATGTTTTGTCAGGCTATATCATTGATGTTATGGGACATGGCTTTGCAACAGCATTACAAACCGCAGCCCTAAAAGTGCTTTTTACTCAGGCCATGGAATTGGATTTGACTGTTGACCAGGCTTTAAAATGGATTAATGAACAGTCAACAGAGTATTTTGAAGACGATTCCTTTGCCGCCGTAATCTATTTTAAGGTGGATTTTACGAACATGGTGCTTAACTATGCCTCAGGCGGCATTAACCATTTCTTTGTCCGGCAGCAGGACGGGCTGAGGCGTGTAACAGTACCCGGCAGTTTAGTTGGTATAGCAGCGGGGCAAGATTTTGAAGCGCATCAATTGGCTTTAAAATCCGGAGATAGTATCCACTTTTTAAGTGATGGAATTCTAGACTTACTTGCCGAGCCTAAACAGGATGAGGAGTATACATATCCGGAATTTATTGCGTTGATCAAACAGCTTGGCGATAAAAAAGCGTTTATTGATGACGCTTCAGCCGTTTCTATTTTGGTTATATAAGAGATTAAAGGAGAGAAGCATGAAGAGGCACTTAATCCATTTTAATTTTCGAGACCATGATGAATACCTGTTGATACGCGATCATGTCCGGCTTTTTCTGCAAAGTATATTGCAGGATCGGTGCAGACTGATGGAGGTCGCTATTAACGAGGCTGTTAATAATGCAATTAATTTTGGCAATCGAAATAAGAAATGCTGTTTGCGGCTGGGAATGATTAATAACAGTAAATTGGTTGTCAGGATAGCCCACTTTGGGCCCGGCTTTGCCGGAAATGAATTAATAACAACCCTTAACGGGCAGGAAAAACATCTTTCGGATGCCCTATGGGCCGAAAGCGGGAGGGGCCTTTTAATTATGAGTGCTGCGGCTGATTATATTCGTTATAACCGGCAGGGCACTGAAGTAATTATGGTAAAAAAAGTTTAACTCTGCGACAATCTTCGTATCTCTTGAAACTGTTTTGGCGAAATTAAAATTTGCATAACGGACAAAAAAAGTTTACTAACCGTAAAATTATTGGTTAGTAAACTTTTTTGTCTGCTATAGCTATTCTAGCAGAATACCAGGCGGATTGTTTTATAAGCAATAGCGCTAACCACTGCGGAACAGGGAATGGTTAAAATCCACGCAGTTATCATTTGCTGAGCGACATTCCAATGGACGGCGTTAATTCGTTTAGCTGACCCGACGCCCATGATCGAACCCGACACTACATGGGTGGTACTAACCGGCAAGTGGAGAAGCGTCGCACAAAATATAACGATAGCAGAATTTAGATCAGCTGCAAACCCGCTGACTGGTTCAAGTTTGAAAATTTTTCCGCCCATAGTGCGGATTATCCGCCATCCGCCGGCGGAAGTACCTAAACCCATTGCCGTGGCTGCGGCAAGTTTAACCCAGGTGGGAACATCCATGGTGGGAATACAGCCAGCGGTTACTAACGCCAAAGTGATGACTCCCATCGATTTTTGCGCATCGTTAGAGCCATGGGCAAAGGACATCATTGCGGCGGTAAGGATTTGCATCCGGCGGAATTTTGCATTGATCTTAGTTGGTGCCAGCTTTGCGACAACCCAGTACATGATAATCATGATGATGAAGCCGGTGATAATAGCAATAAGTGCTGAAAGGATCAAAGCGGTAATTATACTTATGATGCCCTCCATCTTTAGTGCATGATAGCCTTTAGCAACCGAAACTGCCCCGATAATTCCGCCAATAAGGGCATGCGACGAACTGCTGGGTATTCCCAGCCACCAGGTAATCAGGTTCCAAAAAATCGCCCCGAATAAGGCTGCAATAAGGGCGGAGATAAGTACGTTGTCGTTAGACATCTGTGAGGATACGACAATGTCCCCGCCAATTGTTTTGGCAACTCCGGTGCTGCACATTGCTCCCAGAAAATTTAAGATTGATGCTAACCACACTGCCGCTCGCGGCGTAAGGGCTCGTGTGGAAACTGAGGTTGAGATGACATTGGCGATATCATGAAACCCGTTGATATAGTCAAATGCCAGGGCCATGACGATAATAACGATAATTATAATATCAGGCATAATTTCAGGACTTCTTTTCATTTTTATTTTGTTAACAGCTTGTAAGGCTTATTTTTATATTATAACTTATTATAATTTAATTTTAGGCTTATTTTTGTATTTTAGGCATTAAAAAAATTGAAGCCTGGATCTAAATGATTTCCCTTTTGTTTCCATTATGGGTAAAAATTAACTTTTATGTGCTATAATGAAACCGGGCGAACTATAGTTTACAGCAGTGGCTGTAGTTTCGGCTTCTGGGTATAAAAGAACCTTTCCGCGCTGGTATCAAGCGGTGTACCCGGTATTGAAAATTCAATACCGGCGTGAAAGGGGGGATTGGAATGAGTCTAAAAAGTATCCGAATGAAGCTTTTGCTGAAATTGCCGTACTTAATAGAGCTTCTAATCTCGGCTGTTTGGGTGAAAAAGTAGAATCGCCAGTCTGGCAGGACTGACGATTCGAATAACCTAGACTAACTAAGTACCCGGTTGCACCGCTTCCCGGAGAAGGTTGTTTGCAGCAACCTTCTCCCTATTATAGCTCCAATTTACAGAAAAAGACAATAGCGAACTTAGCGGCTGGGGCTGTTAAGCAACAACTTGTGGCTTAGAGGAGCTGGTTTGTGTATAATTATAAATGGGATATATTGTAAGCGTTGAAAACGCGGCGTAAAGAAGGTGCAGGGGTGGAAGTTCTTCGTTCTTTTTTGAAGGGACAGAACATCGGTATTAAATTACTGCTATACTTCTTTACGCTTATTTTATTACCGATCGCAACTCTGGGAGTATTGGGCAATGTAATCTATAGCCGGTCGATGGAAGACCAGGCTAATGTACATACTGCTCAGATGATTGAGCAGGTAACTCGGAATGTTGAGTTTTACATTCATGATATGGAAAACATAATTTACTATCTTTCAGATCAGCCAAGGGTGATCGAGTTTCTTAAGCTTGAAAAACTCGGTGGCGCAGCTCAGCCCGACGATGAAGTGCGACAAGTTTTAAGAACCTATACCGAGGTTCATCCGGAGATTGCCGGGATATTAATTGTTAATGAACAGGGTGTTTATATAAGTAACGAGATGCACCGGATTGCGCGGGATGCACTTACCGATGAAGGCTGGTATAAACAAGCCGCTACAGCACCGAATGTTATACAGCTTTTCAGCAAGCCGATTGGCCGGAATATAACTACAACCGGAAACTATAGTGCCGACGAAGTTGTAGCAATCGTCAAAGCCGTTACCGATCCGACTACCGGAAAGGTGCTGGGGGTAATTCTTATTGATTTGAAACTTAATATAATTAAGCAGGTAATTGAAGCAACTAAGTTTGGTAAAAGTGGTTTTCTATATATAATGGATGCCAATGGAGATGTGGTCTATGCGCCGGTTAACCCGGTCGTCTACCGGATTAAGAATGCTTGGCTTACCGACCAGTCCAATAGTATCGTGAGAACCATACGGAAAAATAACTATCAAATAATCTATAAGGATTCTGCTTATACCAAGTGGAAAGTGCTTGGGGTTTTTTCGCTTAATGAAACGCTGGCCGAAGTGACAAGTATTCGTCATTATTCAATATTGATTGGCGCGTTTACGTTAATATTTGCAGTAGTAGCAGCCATCTTTTTCACCACTTCGATTGCTAAACCCATTGGTAAGCTGCGCAGTTTGATGGAACAAGCGGAGGCGGGAGATTTAAGCGTTAGGTTTAACAGTAAATACAATGATGAAATAGGGCAGCTGGGTAATAGTTTTAACAACATGATTCAAGAGATCAGCAATCTTATTAAGCTAGTGTATGAGGAGCAAAAGCGTAAACGCGAAGCCGAGCTTAAAACCCTGCAGGCCCAGATTAAACCGCACTTTCTTTATAATACCCTTGATACCATCCAATGGCTGGCCTACGAGCATGATGCTAAAGATATTGTCAGTGTCGTGGGGGCATTGTCAAACTTATTTCGCATTGGCTTAAGTAAGGGCAAAGAGCTGATAACCGTTCGTGAAGAACTGGAGCATATCAAAAGTTATCTCACGATTCAAAAAACTCGTTATGAAGACAAACTGAATTATGAAATTAGCTATGATGAACAGGTATTGGATTATCATGTTCTCAAAGTAATTCTCCAGCCATTGGTTGAAAATGCCATTTATCATGGCCTCAACGCTAAGCGCGGCGGTGGAAAGGTTACTATTGCTGCCAGGCTGGAAGGCGGAGCGCTAGTGTTTAGGGTCGCTGATAATGGCGTTGGCATGATGCCGGAAAAGCTGGAGGAGATTAAGGGGCTACTTGATAACAGCCAAGAGCCGGCAGCGGTCGGATATGGTATTTTTAATATCCATGAACGGATTAGGCTGTCGTTTGGTGCTGAATATGGATTGCAGTTTACGAGCGTTTATGGTGAAGGTACTACCGCAAAGGTGGTTCATCCGCGTATTTAGTTTTTGTGAGACCATTATGCCGGATTAGTATAGCGCCATTGACTTTGTAAGGGGTGAGCATATGTGGAAGGTTTTAATTGCTGATGATGAGCCTAAAATCAGGCATGGCCTAAAAAACGCGATTGATTGGCCGGCACTGGATATGGAAGTGGTGGGGGAAGCCGAGGATGGCGAAATAGCTCTAGCAATGGCAAAAAATACTCGGATCGATATTCTATTGGTGGATATCTGCATGCCTTTCTTGAACGGACTGCAATTTATCGAGGAGCTTAAAGCGGTTGCCGCAGACTGTATTGTCATTGTTATCACCGGCTATGATGAGTTTACCTATGCCCAGCAGGCGGTGAAACTCCAGGTATTTGACTACATGCTCAAACCTGTAGATCGGGAGCAATTATATGCTGTGCTATGCAAAGCGCAGCAGAAACTAATTGATTTATGCGCCCAAGACCGTTATATCAATTGGGTCAGCCGGGAAACGAAGAAAAATTTACCGCTTCTGCGCTCAAGCTTCGGTAAAGACTGGGTAACCGGCCGGCTGACGCCGTCAGAAATAATTGAGCAGCTGACTTTTTTGGATTTATGCTTGTCACCTGTTTCCGGATTCATAATAATTAGCCCGACCGGGCGGTATAGCGAGGGACAGCCGTTTAAAATGTTGGAACGCGAACTGCTGCATAGTTCGCTGCGCAATACTGCTGCTGAAGTTCTGCAAGCTTGGCAGCCGAATACGCTATTTTTCGATTCAACGGACAATCTTGTGGCAATAACGGCGATCAGCAATCAAGCGGAGTGGTGGGCTCTGGGCCTCAGGCTCGAGCAGGCAGTCGAGGCTGAGCTAAATCAGGTGGTAGTTGTCTGTCAGCGCACCCTAAATGACTTATACACCGCTGTGCCGACGGTGTATAGTGAGCTGCTGAAGGAAGTTAAACGTAAGGCTAGCTATACGCCTGCGGTGCTGCGTTGTCAGAAATATATCGAGACCTATTATAATAAAGAGGAACTGTCGCTGCCGGATATCGCGGCCGCGATTCAGATCAGTCCGGCATATCTGAGCCGATTATTGAAACAGGAAATCGGTGTTTCTTTCAGCGAATATTTGACCCAGGTGCGCGTACAAAAGGCCACTCAGCTAATGCGTGATGTGACGCTGAAAATGTATGAAGTGGCGCAGCAGGTTGGTTATAGCAGTCAACATTATTTTAGTACGGCGTTTAAAAAGGTGGTCGGCCTTTCGCCGGCCGAATATCGTAAACGCGGGGACTGGAAGTGATTAGAAATGCTAAATAGGCGTCACATAGCGGTAGGGATTGTTGTGCTGGCCATAATTTCAGCGGCTTTAGCCGTAGGTTACGATAAAAGCATTCCAGCGGTGGAACAAGACCAGGTTGAGTTTCTAATCGGTGTTTCGCAGGCCAATCTTATTGAACCATGGCGGGTTATCATGAACCAAGAGATTATTGAGGAAGCGGCCAAACATAAAAAGGTTCGGATTATCTTTACCGACGCGGCCGAGAGCAGTCAAAAGCAGATTAGGGATGTGGAGCAACTTCTGGTCCAGGGGATTGATCTTTTGATAATATCACCGAATGATTCGGCGGAGCTAACACCAATTGTTGCTCAGGCTTATAAGCGAATTCCGGTAATCGTATTGGATCGGGCGGTCGAAGGGTATGACTATACGCTGTATATCGGACCGGATAACCGAGGAATCGGCCGGGAGGCTGGCAAGTATGTCGCTGAGCTTTTGAACGGAGCGGCAGGCAAGGTGGTTGAGATTCAGGGACCTAGTGGTTTGCCGTCGGTGAGGGACCGAAGTGCCGGGTTTCGTGAAGTCCTTGAACAGTACGCTAATATTAAAATTGTTGCGACCATTGCTGCTGACTGGCAGCGTGATAAAGCTGAGGATGAAATGGCAAAATTACTGACCAGGTATCCTGAAATCGACATCGTTTTTGCCCATAGCGATTACATGGCTTTGGGAGCCTATAAGGCTGCCGGACAGCAGGGAAAGAACGGCATTAGATTTATTGGTGTCGACGGATTTAACGGGGGGAGCGGCGGACTACAGTTGGTGGCGAACGGTGTACTGGCAGGAACCTTTACTTGTGTTACCGGCGGCAGAGATGCGGTTCAATATGCCGTTGATATTCTGCAAGCCGCACCAGGTATTCCTAAAAAGGTCATCCTGCGAAGCAATAAAATTACGCGCTACAACGTTTTAGAATATTTGCCGACCGCTGAATCACCAACCTATCAGGCAGGGGGGAAGAAGCGGATAACGCTGGGGTTTTCGCAGCTAGGAGCCGAGAGTGATTGGCGCCGAGCTAACTCGAAGTCGGTCAAGGAAGCGGCGCGCTCCGCAGGAATCGAGCTTAATTATCTGGAAGCCGATCAGCAGCAGGAAAAGCAGTTTCAAGCCATTCGGAGCTTTATTAACCAGAAAGTTGATGTTATAGCTTTTTCGCCGGTGGTGGAAACCGGCTGGGGCGAAGTTTTGGAGGAGGCGAAGCAGGCAGGTATTCCAGTGATATTATTGGATCGGGCTATTCAGCCTGATGACGATTCGCTCTATGTGACGTTTATCGGCAGTGATTTCCGGGAAGAGGGACGTCGCGCCGCGCGGTGGCTAATAGACAATTCCCGCGGCCGACACGCGGTTAATATAGTCGAATTGGCCGGGACGGTCGGCTCAGCACCGGCAATCGACCGTCAGCAAGGGTTCGGCGAAATTATTGCCGGTCATCAGGAATATCGCGTAATTTATTCTGCTGCCGGTGATTTTACTCAGGCCAAGGGAAAAGAGATAATGCAAGCAGCGCTGATGATTTATGGGCGTGATATCGATGTTGTATATGCTCATAACGATGATATGGCTCTGGGGGCAATTCAGGCTATCGAGGCTTATGGACTCCGCCCAGGCAAGGATATTTTGCTTGTATCTGTTGATGGTACGAGAGCCGCTTTTGAAGCCATGATTGCCGGGAAACTCAATTGCAGTGTGGAGTGTACACCACTCCTCGGCCAACAGCTTATGCAGGCGGTAACCGGGTTAATGTCAGGCCGGCAGCTGCCGGTACGAATTATTGTCGCCGAAGGGGTAGTTTCGGCGGAGACAGCGCGCCGGGAATATCCTTACCGGTTGTATTAATTGCTTTTAAAAAAAGAATAGTCCGAAAATTATAAGAAATCGCCGATTATTCGAAATACTAACCCGGATACCTGGCCCTATAATAAACATGACAACAGTTACCACAAATACTAGGGAGGGGTCGAGGGATGTTTAAAGGTATCCGAATTGGTGCGGCATTGCTGGCGGCGGCAATGTTAATCCTACTGGCAGGGTGTGGAGCCAGTAATCAGGGAGCAACTAAGCCAACGGAGAAAAAAATTGTGTTAGGTTTTTCGCAAATTGGCGCTGAAAGCGAATGGCGTACCGCCAATACCGAGTCGATAAAAGCTGCTGCCAAGGAAGCTGGGATTGAACTAAAGTTTTCTGATGCCCAGCAAAAGCAGGAAAACCAGCTTAAGGCAATCCGTTCGTTTATTCAGCAAAAGGTGGATGTAATCGCCTTTTCACCGGTTGTCGAAACCGGTTGGGATGCAGTTTTACAAGAGGCTAAAGCTGCCGGGATACCGGTTATTCTTACTGACCGAGCAATAAAGATGAGCAATGGCAATCCTGAAGACTATTATGTTACCTTTATGGGATCCGACTTTGTGGAAGAAGGCCGGAGAGCTGCTAATTGGTTGGTAGACTTTATGAAGCAGGATAAGGCTGATGTAAATATTGTAGAACTTCAGGGAACGGTTGGTTCAGCACCGGCAATTGACCGGAAAAATGGTTTTGAAGAAGTAATGAAAAACCATCCTAATTATAAAATTATTAAATCCCAAACCGGAGATTTCACCAGGGCCAAAGGTAAGGAGGTTATGGAATCTTTCTTGAAGTCGGCTAAGGCAGACGGACAAAAGATTGACGTTCTCTTTGCCCACAACGACGATATGGCGATTGGGGCAATTCAGGCTATTGAAGAAGCCGGACTTAAACCAGGCAAAGATATTATTATTGTTTCGATTGACGGCGTTAAAGGCGCTTTTGAGGCGATGATTGCCGGAAAGCTTAACGCTACTATCGAATGCAGCCCGCTTTTAGGCGGCCAGCTGATGGAAGCTGTAAAAGACTTAACCGCCGGCAAGCAGCTGGCGAAACGGATTCTTACCAAGGAAGGCGTATTCCCGGCTGATGTAGCAGCCAAGGAATTGCCGAGCCGTAAATATTAGGGGATTCTATTAGACCGACAAGGTGATTAAAGGTAAATCCGCTCCAGCGTTCTTCAGTTAGAAGTAATTAGAAGCTGGTATGACAGGCGGGAGTGGATTTACCTTTTTGGAATACCCTATTCATCACGATTTTTCGCCAGAGGGGAAGGTTCCGGTAATGAGCTCAATATTAACTGCGAAGGGGATATGCAAGTACTTTCCGGGCGTCAAGGCGCTTCAAAATGTCGACTTTGAATTGCAAGCAGGAGAGATTCACTGCTTAATGGGGGAGAACGGAGCCGGTAAGTCAACGCTGATTAAAGTGCTGACCGGGGTTGAGGTTTCAGATGCCGGTGAAGTTTGCCTTGAGAGAAAAAAAATTGCTCCAAGTTCGCCGCAACAGGCCCAGCAATTAGGGATAAGTACTGTTTATCAAGAAGTCAACCTCTGTCTTAATTTATCGGTGGCCGAGAATATATTTATTGGCCGGGAGCCACGAAAGTATTGCGGTATTGACTGGAAAGAGATTAATCGCCGCTCGAGAGTGTTATTAGCCAATATGAATCTCGATATTGATGTTACTCAGCCGCTGGGACGGTATTCGGTTGCTATCCAGCAGATGGTGGCAATTGCCAGAGCCCTTGATATATCAGCCAAGGTACTAATCTTGGATGAGCCGACATCCAGCTTGGATGCCACAGAAGTCAACAAGCTGTTTGAAGTTATGCAAAAGCTGAAGCAACAAGGGCTGGGGATAATTTTTGTAACCCACTTCATCGAACAGGTTTATGCCGTTTCGGACCGGATAACTATTTTGCGCAACGGTGAACTGGTTGGGGTATATGACACAGCCGCACTGCCCCGGGTGCAATTAATTGCTAAGATGATGGGCAAAGCCTTTGACGGGTTTGAAGCCAGCATTAAAAAGACCGCCGCCGGTAGTGAAGCAGAGGAGCACGCGGGCTTTTTAGCTGTCCGTGGGCTTGGTTGCCGTGGCTCAATCAGCCCCTTTGATCTTGAGGTTAATAACGGTGAAGTACTGGGAATTGTGGGGCTTTTGGGCTCGGGACGAACAGAGCTGGCGCGGATCATTTTTGGCATTGACCGCGCTGATAGCGGCGAGGTTTTAATCAAGGGGCAAAAGGTAAAGTTAGTTTGTCCGGCCGATGCAATCAGGCATGGCTTGGCGTATTGCCCGGAAAATAGAAAGACGGAAGGAATTATCGATACCCTTTCAGTACGGGAAAATATTATTTTGGCTCTGCAGGCTAAACGGGGCTGGGGCAAATATATTCCGCGCAAAAAGCAGGAGGAAATTGCTAATAAGTATGTTAATTTGCTGAGAATCAAAACCGCCGGACTTGAGCAGTTGGTAGGCAACCTGAGCGGCGGCAATCAGCAAAAAGTAATCTTGGCCCGCTGGCTGATTACCATGCCGAGTCTATTAATATTAGATGAGCCTACCCGCGGCATTGATGTTGGGACAAAGGCAGAAATTCAGAAGTTAATTCGAGCCCTTGCCGCCGAGGGCATGGCAGTCATATTTATTTCTTCGGAATTGGATGAATCGATACGCTGTTGTGATCGGATGGCGGTTCTAAGGGATCGCAGCAAGATTGCAGAATTAAGCGGCCAGGAGATTGAAGAGCAAGTAATCATGCAGACGATTGCAGGGGTGTAGCGATATGAAAAACCCGGCTGATATATGGAAAGGCTTCAAAGACTCCCGCCTTTTTTGGCCGTTGGCGGCATTGGGGATTGTTTTATTGTTTAACCTTATTTTCACTAAGGATTTTTTTGTTATGGAGATTAAGGATGGCCATCTCTATGGTGTAATTATTGATATTATAAATCGTGGTGCTCCGCTGATGCTATTATCAATCGGTATGACTTTGGTGATTGCCACCAAAGGGATCGATATATCGGTCGGATCGGTAATTGCTATTTCCGGAGCGGTGGCAGCATCGCTTATTGGCGGTAAGCTGGAGTATGTGGACGGCGTGCAAAAGCTTGTCACCTTGGTGCCAATGCCGATTGCTATTCTGGCTGCTCTATTTGTTGCAACGGTTTTAGGGGCGTGGAACGGACTCTTGGTTGCCAGGGTGGGGATTCAACCAATTGTTGCAACCTTAATTTTGCTTGTGGCCGGAAGGGGAATCGCGCAGCTTATTACTCAAGGGCAAATTATAACCATCTATTATAATCCCTTCAAATTTATTGGCGGTGGCTACCTGCTGGGGTTTCCCTTTACGATGTTTATTGTTGCGGTAGTTTTTGCCGCTACTATATATCTTGTGCGTAAAACGGCGCTGGGACTGTTTATTGAGTCTATTGGCATTAATCCGGTTGCCAGCAGGTTTGCCGGCATCAATGTAAGTAAATACATATTTTCGGTCTACGCATTTTCAGGATTGTGCGCCGGGATTGCCGGGCTGATTGTTTGTTCGAATGTTAGTTCAGCTGATGGTAATAATGCCGGGCTGTTTATTGAGTTGGATGCAATTTTGGCGGTGGCTCTTGGCGGCAATTCGTTAGATGGCGGCAAGTTTTCGCTGGTGGGCAGTTTGCTTGGAGCGCTGGTAATTCAAAGTATAACGACAACGATTTATGCTACCGGTGTGCCGCCAGAGATTACGCTTGTTGTTAAAGCGCTTGTCGTCATTTTAATTTGCTTGCTGCAATCCGCCAATTTCCGGGCAGTAGTATTTGCAAAATGGGGGCAGAACAGGGGGATTGCACATGAAAGCACTATCGCTAAATAATAAATATGTTAATTTATATATAACTACCTTGTTATTTTGTGCTTTATTTGCGTTAGGCTCTGTATTGTATACCGGGTTCTTTTCCGGTCAGGTCCTTTTGAATATGTTTATTGATAACGCTTTTTTAATTATCACCGCCATTGGGATGACCTTTGTCTTGATTATTGGCGGTATTGACATTTCGATTGGCGCGGTTATTGCACTAATATGCATGCTGTCCGCCTATCTTCTTGAGGTATGGCATTTGGGGCCGCTGGTTGTGATACCGGCGATGCTTATCGTTGGCGCTGTGTTTGGGCTGGTTCAAGGAATTTTTATTCACTATTTTAAAATCCAGCCGTTTATCGTAACCCTTGCGGGGATGTTTTTAGCCCGGGGGCTGTGCTATGTTATTAGTATTGACACTGTTCTTATTACCGACCCTTTTTATCAATTTATGGCCACCTATAGAATTCCCCTGCCGTTCAATAGTTTTATTTCCGTAAGTGTGCTTATTGCTCTCGCGGCAATAGCGGCGGCTTATTATATTCTAAACTATACCAGGTTTGGCCGTACGGCATATGCGATCGGCGGCAATGAGCAATCAGCCCTTTTAATGGGGCTGCCGGTTGCCAGAACCAAGGTGCTTATTTACACTTTGAACGGATTTTGCTCGGCGCTGGCAGGCATTGTATTTAGTTTTTATATGTTATCCGGCTACGGATTGCATGCTGTCGGGTTGGAAATGGATGCTATTGCGTCAGTTGTGATCGGTGGAACACCGCTTACCGGCGGGATTGGCTTTGTGACCGGGACGCTTTTTGGCGTGCTGATTCAAGGCGTAATTCAGACACTGATAATGTTTCAGGGGACCTTGAGTTCCTGGTGGACGAAAATTGCGATCGCCTTCTTGCTTTGTGTATTTATTGTACTGCAGCGGCTGATTGTAGCCCGTAAAGAAAGCCGAAAATCGCTTGCATAAGAAACGGGAGCTAAACTTTAGTTTAGCTCCCGTTTCTTATGCAAGCGCCAGTACTCTCAATATTAGCCAACCACTTGTGCCAAGAGGAGTACTCCGGCTAATCCAATTACCGCAGCGATCGAAGTTGCTGCCGTATATGTCATAAACATCTTGTTCATAGGAATGCCCAACGATTCTTTTACAAACCAGAATCCTGGGTCAGTAACCTGAGACGCGCCAATTGCCCCGGCACCTATTGCGACAGCGACTAAAGCAGGATCAAGATTTGGATATACTGCAAGAACAGGGGTTATAAATCCGGCAGCCGTCATCATCGCTACAGTAGCACTGCCAATAGAGAACCGCATAACTATAGCTATCAGCCAGGCCATAATCAACGGGCTGATCTGAATAGCGGTAAGCACTTGTTTTAGCACTTCACCAATACCGCAGTCTAGAATAACGCGGTTAAATGCGCCGGCTGCACCAATTACCAGAATAATAGTGGCCATCGGTCCCATTGCCGATTCAGTGTATTTAGCCAGATCACCCAAGGAGTTGCCTTGCTTAATACCCATTATATAGTAAGACAAAACTGCGGCTAAGAACAACGCTGTAATCGGATTGCCAATAAAATTGACCACAGGCATATAGGCGGCATTTTTATCCGCAAACAACTCGATAATGGTTTTGCCGATCATTAACAGCAGCGGCAGCAATATAGTAAACAATGTAACACTAAAAGCCGGTAATTTATCAATAGGAGTTGGTTTTATTGAGCAATATTTCTCCGGCAGTTCTAAAGTAAGTTTTTTTGCTAACCAGCCGCCATATAGCGGACCAGCAATAGCGGTTGCCGGTATCCCGACAAGCAAGCCATAAAAAATTACTTTGCCCACATCGGCTTTAAGCGATAAGGTAATTGCCATCGCCGCAGGATGCGGCGGCACTATACAATGCACGACAGTAAGGGCTGTGACCATAGATAGCGCAACCTTAATCAGGGGCTGTTTAGACTCCAGAACAATGCAGAAAAGAATCGGTGTTAAAAGCACAATACCAACTTGCAAGAAAACCGGAATGCCGCAAATATAAGCAACAATCATCATCGCCCACGCCGCCCGGCTTTTACCGATAATACCAACGATGGTATTGGACAGTTTTTCAGCGCCGCCTGATATTTCCATCATTTTACCGATAATTGCTCCCAGAGCGAGAATCGGCGCTAAAAATCCCAAAGTACCGCCCATGCCTGTTTCAATTGATTTTGCAATTTTATCCAGCGGCATGCCGGTTGCAAAAGCAATTATAAAACAGGACCCTAATAAGGAAATAAAGGCGTGAATACGGAACTTGATACTTAATACAATAATAATCAGTATCGATATACCCAGTACCGCAAGCATATATAGTGTATGATCCATAATAATAGCCTCCCTTTCCGATTTTATTGGCTAGCCAATTGTTTGAAAATTTCCTCTTCATATAGCAAATCGAAATAAGTTTATCCTTTCACCTCCCACGCTAAACAAAGATGCTATATTATCGTTAACAGGCTGTAAAACTCGAACTAAGTTCGTGCTAAGTATCCGGCGGGGAGAATAATCTCCCCCCGCGAACACAAGGCTTATTTATTACCGATTAAAGCTGGGAGCATATTGCGCCGCTAATTTTATTGCTTCAATCATGCTTACGGCACTGACTTTTCCGGTTCCGGCAATATCAAAAGCAGTACCATGATCAACAGAAGTGCGTAAAAACGGCATATTATTGGTAATCGAGATGGTTCGTTCGAAATCAACCATTTTTGTTGCGATATGGCCTTGGTCATGATACAAAGACAGGACCGCGTCATATTTGCCTTTCAGACCAAAGTAAAACACCGAATCGGCAGGCACAGGACCAACCACATTAATTCCGGCTGATTTAGCTTTTATAATAGCGGGCTCAATTTCTTTTACTTCCTCATCGCCAAACAAACCGTGCTCGCCGCTGTGGGGGTTAAGACCGGCAACCGCAATCCGCGGCTCGTTTACTCCCAGCACTTCTAGTGCCTTGACGCAACGTTGAATAAACTCATAAACACTGTCAGTGGTTATTAACTCACAAGCTCGCCGCAGAGAAACATGGCGGGTTAGGAAAAAGACCCTGAGGTCAAAGACCTGAAACATTGTGAGCGGGTTTTTGGTATTTGTGAGATCTTCCAAAATTTCCGTATGCCCAATATAATTAACTTTTGCTGCTTTTAAGGATTCTTTATTAATCGGAGTAGTGGCAATAGCATCAACTTCTTTAGCGATGGCTAGCTCTGTAGTCTTTTTTATGTATTGAAACGCAGCCGCGCCGCCAATTGCTTGTATTTTTCCCATTTCTAACTGTTTAATATCCACATTTGCAAGATCGATTACATCAATGGTGCCTAAAGTATATTTCCCATCGGCCGGGTTTTGGACACTATTTAATTCTAATTGTATATTGCAAAACTTCATGGCCTGCTTTAATACCGCCGCGTCGCCAACAACCAATGGCCGCGCAATATTATATATTTCTTGGTGGTTTAGCGATTTTACAACGATTTCAGGGCCTACACCAGCCGGGTCACCCATAGGAATACCGATAATTGGTTTACTCAACATAAACAACTCCTTAAATTTTGGTATAACTTTCATTAGACAATTTAATCAACATATAATCCACGCATTTACTGATTGCTTTATCGTCACCAATAAGACCGCCTTTAGTAACAATGGGGCGATTATGAAAGATCCCTTGTTGAATCCGCCCATAGACAGCTAATGGCAATACTTCATCCTTTATCTCAATACAAGTAGCCTTTAATTCGCTGCAGACTGCAACAGTGACATCACCGCCGCTGGTAAACAGACCGCCAACATATTGGCCTAACTTAGTAATAACTTTTATGGTTATAACCGCAAGCCCTTTGGCAATACGTTGTGAAATTTCGTCTTCGGTTGTTCCGGCATCAAGCGCCAGTTTTCCCAAATTCAAAACATCACGTTCCCAGGAGCTTGTAGTAACTCCCAGAACTTCATATTTTTCAACCTCATTTGTCAGCGCATTGACCACCCGGTCGATTTCAGCATTTCGCTGCAGCGGATCAATAAGTTGTAAAACCGATACATTAACAATATTGTGCGAATACTTTAGTCGTAGGTCTTCCATTTGCCGCCTGGTTAAATCACTTACACTGCCGACGGTTAGCATGACTTTTTGCCCCATGCCGGCATTAGGCCCGTCAATCAACTGCATAGCCATTGCGCTGGTAAAGGGTCCGGGGTCAACAGAGACAATTGGAATATTTGTTTTCTTCGCCGCTTTGGCGATTTCTAATACATCATCGTCGGTTGTGGCGTCAACAACGATTACGCGGCACCCAGTGGCATATTGTTCAGAAATAGCGTTAGCGATTTTCTCTTCGCCCTGCAATACTTGCCTTAGTTCAATAAAGCCGATAGGTTCCTGCATTTGCTCAGCAAACAAGGGAACTACTTTTGAAGTCTTAATAGGATTCTTCGGATCTTTGGCCACAATAGTTCTTTCCAGCGGTACTTGGTTTACCATTAGATAACCGCCGATACATACTCGGCCGGACGCTGGAAATACTGGGACCACTAAAGCAAGTGTACCGGGCGGTGAATTGTCCAATATACCTTTAAGTTCTATGCCGATATTACCGCGCAATGTACTGTCCATCCGTTTGTTTATAAGCTTAACGGTATCGTCATTCACAACTTTCATTGCCCGGTTAACTCTTTGGTAGGCAATCTCTGGCTCAATGCTGCGGCTATCGGTGCTAATAATAACTACATCAAGGTCTTTGTTATTTTGTGGCACATAGGCATCTAAATCAAAAAAGGTTGCGCATTTTAATCCTTGACGGGCTAATAATACCGCACTGGAGTTAACGCCTGTCATATCATCGCCGATAATCAGCACTTTAGGCATAAAGCTTTCTCTCCTTAACTATACAAGCTGCAAATTAATCTTTAGCTTATGTAACTTTTCCCTGACGTCCTCATCTAAGCCCTGATCACAGATGATCAAGGCAAATTCGCTTAAACTACATATTTTGTTAATACTCCTCCTGTTGAATTTACTATTATCAGCAACCAGAATTACTTGGTCGGCAGACAGAACCATTTCTTTTTTTAATTCCGCTTTTTCGAAAGTCGGCGCACTCAGGCCAAGTTCTACATCAACAGAACTTGCGCCAATAAAGGCTATATCGGCATAGATCTGTTTTAATAATTGGATGGCGCGTGATCCCATGCAAGCACCGGTAATATTTTGGACCCGGTCACCGGTGCAAAATATTGCAAAGTTACTGGAAACCGCTAAATAAGCGGCAATTAATACATCGCTGGTAACTACCGTTAAGTTTTGCCGTTTGATCAGTTGCTTGGCAATTTCCATTGTTGTTGTGCCGGCGTCTAATAATACGGTTTGTCCGTCTTTTACCAGATCGGCGGCAGCAATCGCGATGCGTTCCTTTTCTAGTTTGTTTTGTGATTCTTTTTCCTTATGCGGCAGTTCGAGGGTCAATTTGGATTTTAATACTGCACCGCCATAAGTCCGGCTGATTATTTGGACGCTTTCCAGGTATTTCAAATCGCGGCGAATAGTCATTGCCGTAACACCCAGTAGTATTGCCAGTTCATCAACCGTTACCCGAGGCTTCTCTTCTAATATCTGGACGATTTTCTCCTGACGTTCTACCTGAAACAAGGTTATTGCCTCCAGTTAGTTCAAATATGTTTATTATCATGTTCGAATATGTTTATTTAAGTTTAAGTATATTACTTGTCCCAGCAAATTACAAGTCTATTTTTCCAAGTTGATTTATTATTCTGACGATTTTCCGTTGGAACTATTTACAAAAATAGATTGAAATTCACAACGATTTTATATACTATTAAAGCAAGTAGACAAAATTAGCTAAATCCAGCTAAATCCAGACAAATATGGAGGCGCTCCCCTGATGATTGAACAAGCTAAGGAAGTATTACGAGTTGAAGCTGCCGCGATAGAGTCTTTAATTCCCCGTATTGACGATCAGTTTATTAAAGCTGTAAATATGATTCTTGAGGGAAAAGGCCGGGTTATCGTAACCGGCATGGGAAAACCTGGTCTAATCGGTCAAAAAATTGCCGCAACCATGATTAGTACCGGAACGCCAGCCTTTTTTCTTCACCCGGCTGAGGGTATTCATGGCGATTTAGGGATGGTAACTAAAGAAGATGTTGTTTTGGCCATATCCAACAGTGGAGAAACTTCTGAGGTTGTTAATATCTTGCCGGTTATTCATCGCATCGGAGCTAAGATCATTGCTATTTGCGGCCGTGAAAAGTCAACATTAGCGCAACATGCCGATATTTTTCTTAACGCGTCTGTAGACCAGGAGGCTTGTCCGCTTGGCTTAGCTCCTACAGCCAGTACCACCGCTGAATTGGCGATAGGCGATGCCTTATCGGTGGTATTAATGTCTGCCCGCAAGTTTTCAGCCGAGGATTTTGCGCTCTTTCATCCCGGCGGAGCATTAGGCAAAAAGCTGCTGGTTAAAGTCAGCGATGTTATGCATGCCGGATCGGATAATCCTATCGTGACTTTAGATAAAACGGTAAAAGAAGCCTTATTTGTTATTACCGCAAAAGGCCTTGGCGCAACTACAATTGTCGATGAAAATGGCCGCATTTTAGGGATCATTACTGATGGTGATATCCGGCGGGGCTTAGAAAAAGGCCATGAGTTTCTTGATAAAAAAGTGGACACGCTTATGACCAAAAACCCCAAGACAATTAGTCCCGATAAATTAGCCGCCCATGCCCTAAGTATCATGGAACAAAACAAACCAAAACCAATTACGGTTCTGCCGGTAGTTGACGATAATCGCTGTGTAGTTGGTATTCTTCATCTTACCGACTTATTGCGTAAAGGGATTGTGTAATAATAACCTGTTTTTATTAGGCTACCGCCACTAATAACCTTTTGGCTGGCAACCTAAAAAGGAGCTAAACTTTTTTGAAGTTTAGCTCCTTTTTATAAAAATTATAGCAATCTTTCGAGGGTTGTACGGCGGGGGAAAAAGCCATATTGGCGATAAAATGCAAAAGCTTGCTCATTGCCGCCGGCTACGCTGATGGAAATTTTTTTTGCTGAGTTTTCATCCAGCCGGGCTAGGGCTCTTTCCATAAATTTGCCGCCAATTCCTAATTTGCGATAGTCTGGTTCAACAAACAATGATTGAATTTCACCGTTTTGATCTTGATCAATTGTACTAACGCAATAACCGGCATAATGATCAGCAGCTAAATCCTTGGCGAGATCTACGCGAATAGTTCCGGTATTGGCCAGCTCAAGTAAGCTGGCTTTTCGTTTGTCAAAAGTGAATTTGGTATAATACTGCTGAAAATGCTGGGTTTTTGATCGATGGTGTTCGTTTAGTTGCTCCCATAACGGCTGAATTATATTTAACAACTCTTCATTTCCTGAGCTAAAGGTGATATTAGGCAAGTTAAGGCCCCCTTTAAAGGATACTGTGCATAGGGAATATAATTGCATGTTGTTTTGGCGTATTCCTGCAAGGATGTTGCCTGTTCTATAATCGGGGGACTGGTTAAAAAAGTAAGGGTGGCAAAATGCAAATTATCATGGTAAAATAGTGCCGTAAATAATTACCGGATGATACCTTTGGGATCATACTGTTATAGGCGTTTTTGCTTGATAATTGAATAGGTTTTAGGCCGCTGGGATCTTTTGCAGACTTAGACGGATGTTAACAGGGATAGCATGCCTTCTTGTCTGCTTTGGTGGTGGACAAGAAGGTTTTTATTTTTGATGAATTGCGGATAGAATTTTTCAGTTTTTATGATGAATTTGTATAAATAAGGGGTTGGTAATGATGGTTAATAGTGGGTGTTCGAGACGGCTTTTGAGTGTCAGGCAGCTTGCTGCGGTGGGGATGTTGTCGGCAATAACTATGGTGCTTGGTCTCAGCGGATTTGGTTTTGTTCCGTTGCCGATGGCAAAAGCTACTGTAATGCATATTCCGGTTATAATTGGGACGATTGTCGAAGGGCCGGTTGTTGGTATCCTGATTGGACTGATGTTTGGGTTATTTAGTATTTTTCAGAATATGGTCGCGCCGAATATTCTATCATTTGTCTTTCTTAATCCGCTGGTGTCGGTAGTGCCGCGGGTGTTAATTGCGCTAACAACTTATTATTGTTATAAGATACCGCTCGGCAGTGAGAATTGGAGAATCGGGCTTGGGGCGGCGGTAGGCTCGCTGACCAATACTATTGGTGTTTTGGGAATGATTTATTTATTATATGTCGCTGATTTTGCTGCCGCCAGGGGGATAAGTGTCGATGCAGCACTGGCAGTAGTGTATGGGATTGCTTTGACTAACGGGGTTGCGGAAGCTGCCATTTCGGTGGTGGTAACCATTCCGGTTATTATAATGATCCGAAAAGTCCGGCGGCCAAGGTAATGCAGTATATAAAGTACTATAAATGAAATAAGACTGGCAGCCAACTTTTAGTGTTGGCTGCCAGTCTTATTTTGTGGGTGGGCGGCTTAGGGAATAATGGCTATATTAGTGAAGGTTATAGCCGTTTGGCTGATGCTGGGGTTTATGTGAACCAGGGCGGGGGAAGGCGGCTTTAACTGCCTGCATATCCATGTTGAAGGCGGCTTCTCTTACCCCGATGCTTTGGGCAACGTCAAGCCAGGTATTGTTGATTTTTTTCAGGGCGAGGATATTGGCAGTCGATTTTCTGGTGTCTTTCGCCAGCTCATTTGCTATTGCAATATCATAGGGGCGATAGCCCTGATGCATAAGATTGAGGCTGGTCTGTTTAGAAATTTTCAGGGTCTGTTCTAATTTAACGGCTGTGATTTCCTGATGGACGGCTTTAATCTTTTCTTTGGTTATGCCAAAGGCTTGGGCGACATCTTTCCAGGTGTTGTCATAGGTTTTTGCTGCCATGATATCTTTAAGTGAGCGGCCGCTGGCTTTGGCTAGTACGGATGCTCTGGCAAGGTCAGGCATTTTGACGCCGTCTTGTTGATACTTTAATACGTCTTGTTTATTTACGCCATAGGTGTCGGTCAGCCTTTGGGCAGATTTTTCCGGATCAAGGTGACGTTGTTGGATGCTGCAATTGTGTTTGCCGCTGTCAACGCGTTCTGACGCTTGAGCGGCTAAAGGGGTTAAGGCGTTCGACAGCAGAAATGTCCCGGTAATTAATCCAAGAACGGTTTTTTTGTTCCAAACCATCATGATTTTTTCCTCCCTGTTTTGGCAGTCGCTTGGCGGCTGTTATTTAATCTAGCTCTATTATCGTTGATAGGTTTGACAAAACCTTGGCGCAAATGTGACTAATTTATGAAATATTGATTTGAAAGGGGAAAATTTACTGCGTAAAAAGTTAAGGAAAATAGGATTTTGTAAAAGAGAAGGGTTGCGCTGAAGCATTGAACTGCTCCGGCGCAACCCCTTTTTACACAATAAGGTATAAGCAATACAATATAGGTACTGGTATGTTAGAATTTTCAATGTCGAAAAACGCAAGAAAATGACTTGAAAAAGATGGAAAAATATACAGGAAATAGTAAAATCCGCAACGAAGTAATTAGGTTTTTATAACGGAGACGGATAATGCTACTTTGACTAGTGAAAGCTGAAATTTTTCCTGCCTAATTATATGTGTCATTTCTGTAAGGTGGTAAAAGGCATTAGATCGAATCGAGTTAAAGAACTTCGCTTAATGCGAAACTGGAGTCAAAGCAAACTTGAAAAATTAACCGGTATCAAACGAGGGAAGATCTCGGAGCAGGAAAACCACAAGACGCCAATCCAAGATGATGATGCAGAGCGGTACGCAGTTGCCTTCGAGATTACTGCAAATGAATTGTTTAAAATGTGAAAAAAATCTGACAAAGGAGTGGATGTGCCAGAAAGTATAAAGTTGGTGTTAGCTGCCTAGAGTGTCAGGCGGTATCTTTTCGTTGCTGAGAAAGAATAACTTTAGCTGAAATGTACAGCATGCAAAGGCAAGAGTTAATGAGCAGTATGGATATTCGATTGGCTCGGAGGGGATTGTTGTGAGCAATGAAACTGATAAGCTGTTAGATTTGGTGGTAGTGTTACTGTTAAAGGAAATTATCGATGAACAGAAGCAAGAGAATCAATAATTCTTAATAAAGCCTCTTGGTCGGCCGCCGGGAGGCCTTTTAATTTGTCCCAGACCCTGGTTAATCTTGTTTGCTGCTCGGTGAGCGGCATTTTTTTATAAGCTTCCAAGGCCGCGAGCTGTTTAGCAGTCAGATTCATTTTTTCGGCATGGTTTATGATACCGGAGACAAAATCGTCAGCAAAAAATTCAGCCATCGTAACGTTTAACGCTGAAGCGATTCGCTCAAGGGTATCGGCGCGCGGGCTGGTTTTGCCCAGCATTATTGTTGCCAGCGTAGATTGGGGGATATCGGCCAGCCTGCTTAGTTCGTTAATGCTGCTGAGACCGCGTTTTTCCGAGAGTTCTTTAATTCTTTTCGGTATATCAATCATTTTTTCACTCCGCATTATCGATTATTCGCTAACTCTATTATGGCACAGAAAAATATATTAATAAATATCGAATAAACGCTTGACTGTTTATCGATATAACGATAATATTGAGATGTAAACGAAATAATGAATCGTAAAAACGATAAACGGAGGATAAACTCAAGGTATATGCAGGGCAGCGGCACCTGAGGTACTAAAAGAAACGGCGCAAGAAGGTATGGAGGTGACAAGATGTTGGGCAGGGTCAAGGGATGGATAATCGGCGATTTAGCCTGGTATGAGGTGGCTGGCGCTATTTTGGTTTGTCTGTTGTGCATGATCAATTTGTAAGCAAAGCAGCCTGCCCCAATGTTGGGCAGGCTGGAAGATGGTATGGGAAAAAAATGACGCCTGAGTTTAAGCAGACGCCGGAGAAGTAGTTACTTTACATTATTATACAACTGACTGACTGATAAGTCAATAAGAACGGTAAAGTTTTGTGAACAAATGGGACAAGCTCTTAGTTCAAGTGTTATAGCACCTTATAGGCTGTTAACGGGATGGATAAGGAGAGGCGGGGAAAGTATGAAGCTGCGGCGGGAAATTCGGCTTTATATTGAAGCTGAGCTTAGGGACTATTACCAGACTAAAGCGGATTTGCTTGAGGCTCAAAATGATATTATGTTAGAGGGCCATATTAATGATGGCAGCGGTATCAGGGGTACCAGTATCTACCGGCCGACAGAGGCGAAAACTATGCGGCTGTTTACTAATAAACGTATTCGGCGGATGCAGCAGGTGATTGAGGCGATTGAGCGGGTGATTAATATGCTGCCAGAGGAAAAGCACCGTCTGGTGGAGCTGCGGTATTGGCAGAAGAGCCGAAAGCTGACTGACGAAGGGATTGCCTTAGAGTTAAATTGCGACCGGCGCACGGTCTACCGCTGGGCTGAAGGAATATTGCTGGCCATTGCGATAGAGCTGGGCGTAATGTAATTGATGCACAAAAGCGATTGTTTGAATAGTTATTTCGATTTTGCTGAACAGCTATTCCCTGATATAATAGAATTGTCAAATTATTCATGGGTTTGACCAGAGGTTTTACGCGGCAAAATAATTTTCACAGTTGTTTGCCGCTAGTGGATTTGCAAAGAATGAAACAGGAGGAAATTATGAAAATATTAGGAATTAGCTGCGGACGCAAAATGAGTAATTCTGAAATCCTGGTGAAAGAAGCTTTGATGGGAGCCGAGGAAGCAGGCGCTGAAGTCGAACTGATTCGTCTCCATGACCTGACGCTGAAACCTTGCACCGGCTGTAACGCCTGTGTTATTAATTTATTTGAAAAGTGCGGAGCCGGCGAATGTGTAATTAAAGACGACGACTTTGCTTTTATTGATGAAAAAATCATGGAGTGCGATGGTTTGATCATTGGCTCGCCAATTTATGAAAAGAGCCCCAGCGGCTTGCTTAAGATCCTCAATGACCGGATGGGACCATCTCATGACGTTGCTTTTAGAATGATTGCCAAGCAAATGCGCGAAGAACGGGGCATTACTACCGGAAAGGGACCTGATGAAAGATCCTTTAAGACCCGGGCTGCATCGCTTATTGCTGTCGGCGGCAGCGAGTGGGATAATCTTGCTCTGCCAATGATGCACCTGTTTGCTTTGTCGCTGCAAATTAATGTTGTCGATAAAATGCTTGTTAACTGGGTTGGCCTGCCTGGCGCAATAGTGTTCAAGGAAGATGCGCTGGCAAAAGCCAGAAAATCAGGTAAACATGTGGCTGAGAGCCTGAAAAAACCTGCTGAGCAAATGGAGTTTATCGGCGAGCAAGGACTGTGTCCGATCTGTCATTCCAAGCTTGTTGAAGTTCGCGAAGATAACAAGAACTTCCCGGCAATCTGTGGCATCTGCGGCGTAAGAGGAACTTTAAATATGGTTGATAATAAGGTTACTTTTACAATTGCTGACGAAGACCGGGCTCATTCCCATGTACTGCTTTCAGGAAAATTTGGCCATGCTGCTGAACTGAAAGAAGTTTCGTTAAAACCGAATCCGAAGATTAATGAACTGCCGGAACGGCTGGCAAAATATCGCTCCTATTTAACTTATTCGAAGCCTGAACGTTAATAGCGGCTGGGGCGATTTCTTTTGGTAAGGTAATAAGGGATTATTAGGCCGAGGCTAGTGAAAAAAAACACTAGCCTCGGCTTTTTATTTAGTAGTTTCTTCTTTGCACTAATAGCACAAAAATGTAATAATTGACAGAAATGATTTTGATGTGGTACCATCAGGTAGTATCTTGATATTGAAAGGACATTACTACCATGACTGATCCAATCTATCACTAAGTTTCAAATGAAGCATATTGATTATGGCTGTGAAATATAGCCTTTATTTGTTATGCGTTTGAATACTGGTGAATAGTGGAAAAGTTGTGTGAAACTGTCTTATGATAGTAACACACTATTTAGGTGTGTTTTTTATTTATACAACTTCAAAAACCGCAATTCACATATAATTGATGAAATGAGGTTTTAGAATGTTTGATATTAGAAAAATCCAAGAACAAGTAATTTTTAGGGCCATAAAAACTGTGAGCAATGATGAAACAGCAACAAAAGTTGTATATGGAGAACATGAGCTATATTCAGCAGAGGATAATGCTACATGGGTAAAATCCACTATGAGGAGATTAGAAACCCACTTTGATAAGTCTACTGTTAAGCAGATTAGAATGAACTGCCAATGTGGATATGGTTTTGATGAAAAGTTGGCGTTAGTGAAAGAACTGGTTGAATCATCGTCTAATTTAGAGCAATTCGCAAACCATGACAAAGCAAAGGCTGCCGGCCTATTTTATACAAATGGGAAACTCTATCTACAATTCTCGTTTTGTCCTTGTCCGATGCTTGCCGATGTGGATAAACTAGATACGGATACATGGTGTCAATGTACTACAGGATATAGTAAAGTTCTTTTCGAAAAAGCCTTTGGCTGTGAAGTCGTTGTAGACTTGTTAAAAAGTATAAAAATGGGTGACGATATATGTCTTCAGGAGATCATTCCTCTTGATTCTATTTGGAAATAGGCGAATCAGCTTTTCTATTTAGAATGCGTTTCTCCAGATACGTAATTAAAATAGACTTTAACTGGGTCGCATTTTCTATTACAAACAAAGCAGGGCAAGTGATTTTAATAATCCTTGTCCTGCTTTTACAATAACATGAATGTGTACAGAACCATGTTATACTAGCAAAAACTAGGAAGTAGTATATCGGTATTACAAAACTGTATAATTGATCATAAAGAACCTAGGATATCGCGAAGGTGCGAAAATCCTAGGTTTTATAGTTTGGCATGTGGCCAAAAGCCTGAAAAAACCTGCTGAGGAAAATTAAAACAGCTGGTCACCACTTTTAAATTCAAAACCGGGGTGATTATCAAATCTTACTACGCCTACGACTGCTTTTCCTTTTACTGCTGCTTTAACCTTTGCAACTCCCTCAATTCCAAAACCGGCACAGAGTTCAATTGCTTCAATGCCTTGCTCAACCAGTTTCGCGGCAACTAGTTCAGCTTCCTGATATGTTTTCACACCTACTACATGTAATTGTACAACCGGGGCATTGATGGTTGCGTTGTGAAGTTTCGCATCCGTTTCCGGGGCAATAAATATAAATGCTGCTTTAAGAGCCATAATGAAATTATTCCTTTCCGTAATTAAAAGTAGTGAGTAGCTGATCAAACCTTTAATAAGGTAGGTGATCAAGCTCACTCACTACTAATATTACGTCAGTCTTGTAGTTTTTCATTGTAAAAATGCGACATAAAGTTTTTATCTTGTAAATATAAGGCCGGATATTCGCCTACGTGCATTTTAAATTCCCTTATGAAATGGGATTGATCATAATATCCGTGTTCCAGAGCAATCTTTAAATAATCTTTCTTTTTATTAAGCAACAAATACTTCAGAACAGTTTCAAAGCGGGAAATTCGTTGGAAGGTTTTCGGACTAACCCCTACTGCTTCTTTAAATTTTCGCTGAAGCTGCCGATCACTAATAAATAAGTCGCTGCTTAAATTTTTCAGCTTGACAGCATCACTACCAAACAGCTTCATTACCGCCATATCCAGCCATGATCGTGGGCGATGATACGTTTCGAGAAGCTTCATGAGAAAACCTTCGATTATTATAATCCGTTCTTCAAGACTTTTTGCCGCAAGTACCCGTTGGCCAAATTCTTGTCCTTGTCTTCCCCAAAGTTCATTGATATTAATAAAGGAGTCTATCAAATTATTGCTTGAATCTTTACAAAAATGCCGAAAGGCTCCTGCGCGAAACCTAACAGAGATAAAACCATTGTGCTGTACTGGATTTAGCCGGTAACGCCCGTGGCGAGGAGATATGATATGACAATTTGGGGCCGTAAAAACGTCATCTTTCTGAGTTTTGACAACAAAAGGTGTATAATAGTGAAACATTAACTCAGTTCCTGTGCCCGGAAGAATTTGGGGCAAATCAGGTTCATTCTCCCATAACCAATAACGGCTAATATATTGCCGTAAGTATTGATTCGGTTTTAAATCCAATAATTTCATAGCTTAAGCTCCCGGTGACAAAGTAATATTACTTTTAATTATACCATTTTCTAATCGATATTTATGGAGCGGCTTTGCCCAGGTAGTAGAAGTAACTTTGCTTTTCCTCCGGCATGAATATAACAATTGATTTTGCGGTGTAGTTAAACAAAAATCCTACTAGCCATAATTATTAGCAGTCCAACTAGGGCACTAAGGTATATCTTGCGTATGTAAGACCGACCTGCTTCGGCGGTCAGACTTTTTAACAGTTTCATTACCAAAAAGCATATCATAAAGTCCATGACCGAAATTATAACTACGTAACTAGTTCCAAGCAGATTTAAAAGAACGGGATGAAAAGTCAATAGTATCACAAGAACAAATAGTAAGGCTGAAATGTAGAGGGCATTCTTTTTCCCAATAAGTATCGCAATCGACTTTACATTTCGCTTCTTGTCGCCCTCTATATCCATTGCATCTGCTGCGATTTCCTCACCAAGATCAAAAAGAAATACGATTAGGCTAAGAAGCCAAGCACCTTCACTCCATGGCTTTCCAACCAAAATACCCCCAACGATAAATGTACTGGCAACCGAAATCCCCACCAATGCATTACCCAATAATCCCGTTTCTTTCAATTTCCAATTGTACAAAAAACCGATCAGCCACAGAATAATGTATAGTAAAAAAGCTGACTTATCAATAAAAATCGAGGTAATTAGCCCGATAACTGTTGTGATGATAGCTAAAACAATAGCTGAGGCAGGCTGGATTAATCCTGATGCTAAGGGTCTGTGCGATGAATTAACCCTATCGACTTCAATATCGAAATAATCATTGATGATCATTGCAGGGCTGGATAAGAAAAATCCCCAAATAAATCCTAGAACTAGATTAAGGCTTGAAGGGAAACTACCTGATGCAATCATTTCTCCAATAATAACGCAAACGCCAGCAGCAAAGGGCAGTTCCGGCCGTAATAATTCAATCAAACCTCTGATTTTTCGAAAATTTTTCATGGCATTTTTCCTCAACTAAAGCCGTTTCACCCACTGGGTGAAACGGCGGTCTGAATAAGCTTCTGGAATCTTAAGCATTTCTTAAATGGTCTCCAATGTTTGCTTGGTCTTTTCGGTTATCACATTGCCTGTATTTAAGGTTTCTTTTGGTTCAATCAAAATTACCTGCACTTCTTCTGTTGCTATGGGAAGATGGCTAACTCGGATGATGCCAGTCAAATTGCCCTTTTAGTTTTACTAATTTAATATAGGAATCGTTTAACTCTCCAACGATTTTAGGATTCCAAAAGTCGTTAAACAGGTTGAACTTCTGCGATAAATGAGACTTAATTCAGATGGGGTTTTAACCCCATCTGAATTTTAGTCGAATTATCCAGGGAATTAGCCGTTCGCGTGCTCCAGCCGGTAGAGGATGGAGTATTAGAACGGGTTATTCATCGGATAAATTGATTTTATTCAAAAGTGCCACCCCTTATATCTTGTTAACAGCCTGTAAGACTTCGTCCTCTTAGGTCCGAGGGGAGCAGGCTGTAACATTCGAACTTATATTAATTAATATTTTCAATTTGATAAAATGGAGTTGTTTCCTCTTTTTGACAACCAATATTGTGTAAATTAACAGTAAGAGGCAGAGATACTTACTTGCGGTGGTTGAGGCTTTTTCTTTGTCGGTTGGTGTCATTGAATATTTTTCCATAGATGGGTATAATGGATATGCTTGCCAGTAAGCCTTTTACATTGGTCTTGGCCGGATTAGGCTGAATTTTTGGCTTAGCGGAAAAACAATTATACTCTGGGAGGCTGATGGCGATGACTAAGTACAAGGCTGTAACACCGCTTGTTTTGGCTGAGCTCGAAGATATTGTCGGTGAGAAAAATGTTGTGGTTGACAGGGATAAACTGGAAAATTACAGTCATGATGAGGTAAGCGATCCCCATTATTATTATTTGCCGGAAGTTGTAGTGTTTCCGGAAACAACTGAACAGGTTGCCAGAATCGTAAAATTGGCCAACCAGGAACTTATTCCGGTGACGCCGCGCGGGGCTGGTACAGGCGTGTCGTGCGGCGCTGTGCCGGTTCACGGCGGTATTGTGCTTACAACCGAGAAGATGAATAAGATTATTAAAGTTGATGCCGATAACTTGTATATGGAGGTGGAGGCCGGGGTCCGCACCGGGGAGGTGCAGCAGGCTGCGAAAGCGGCGGGTTTATATTACCCCGGAGATCCTTGCAGCGGCGACAGTTGTTTTATTGGCGGCAATGTTGCCACCAATGCTGGCGGCAACAAGACTGTCAAGTACGGAACTACCCGGCATCAGGTGTATAGTCTTGAGGTGGTGACTCCCACCGGTGAGATCACTAATCTTGGCGCAAGGTTGACGAAAAACAGCACCGGATATGCTTTGGAGCAGCTGGTTATTGGCTCAGAGGGAACGCTGGGGATTATCACCAAGATAACGTTAAAGCTGGTGCCGCTGCCGGAGCATGTTTTGGATTTGCTGGCAGTGTTTCCTGATTATGAGTCAGCTATTTCCAGTGTGGCTAAACTTCGCAAAGTGGGGGTTACGCCTACCTGTATTGAGTTTATGGATAATAGTTATCTCAAAAGTATCGAACACTATCTTAATATCAAGCTGGCCTATAGTGAGGAAGGTCATTACTTGATTATTCAAATGGAAGGCGAGACTGAAGCGGCGCTGGATGTGTTGGCTGAGAAAATCGACGATTTGTGCAGCGCGAATGGCGCTGTCGCGGTACTGATGCCTGATTCTGAGGCTATCTGGAAGGCTCGTAAGTCCTGTATTGAGGCTGTGCGTTATGAATCGCTGGTGCATTGTGATGAGGATATTGTTGTGCCGCTGGAGCATTTGCCGTATTGTATGCGGACAATGGTGGAAATTTGTGACCGCCATAATGCGGTGGCACGGATTGTCAGTCATGCCGGGGACGGCAATATTCATATCTCCATTCTGCCTGGGGGAATATCTTCTGAGGAGTGGGAGGAGAAGCTGGCCAGAATTCATCACGCTATTTATGATGTTGTTTACCCGCTTGGCGGCCGCCTGTCAGGTGAGCATGGAATCGGGTTTAAGAAACGGGCGTTAATGGAACAATACACCGATCCGGTAGAGCTGGCGATGATGCGGTCAATTAAAAAGGCCCTTGATCCGAATATGATTCTTAATCCCGGCAAGCTGTTTGTGGTGTGAGCCGGTTAAGCCTTAAACTTATGGCGAAAGTCTAAAGTTTAAGGCTTTTTTCTTTTGCTAGAAATGCGTCACAATGCTTAGGGAAAATCCGCTGGCGTTATAGGATGGGTTATGGCCTTTGCCAAATATAGAGCTGCCGTTGGAAACATGCATTAGTTTGTAGCCAATACTGACCGCGGTGTTTTGGTCGAATTTGTAACTGAATTGCGGCCCGGCTCGCCACATGAAGTTATAAATTCTTCCTTCGACCGGGAATTTTTTGTTATACAAAATCAAGCCGTCGCTCATATCAAGTGAGAATGCCAGTTTGCCGGAGTGGAACGGTTCATACCGGGCCAGATAAACAGGCCCGATGCCGAAGGCGGAGCTGTCGCACTTTTCGCCGCCCGAGAATATCTCGCCCTGCGGTCTGGTGATGGTAAGGCCGTTGTAAAATGAAATGCTGCTATTTTTAGCCGGAATTTTGTTTAGGATATGGATTGAGAAGGTATTAATATCGCGGTCGTTGTCAAGCGGGGTCAGGTATTCCAACTCTATTTCGCGCTCTGTGCTGCCTGATGAAGCAAGTGACTTTTCAGGCATGAAACCCAGCAAGATATTAAGGATAATTACCAGGCAGATTATTTTGCGCATGGTACAACCTCCTTTAAATGCAACATAGTTAAAGTTACTCTTTACCGTCGATAAAAATACCAGCCAAAATTCTAAATATCTCGCTAACAGGCTGTAACACTTGAATAAAGCTTGTGCTTATAGCGGAGGTGGGGGGCTTGTGGCGCTATTGTGTGGTGCCGATAACAGGGGCCCGGTTGCTTGGTCCGAGGCTGCGCTGCTCAGGGGCTGCGGCTCTACGCGCGCTTTGGGGCTAAGAGGCGATAAGGTGTCAAGCCCCGGCCAAGGGGGTTGCCGCCTCGCTACCGGCAGCTGGTCTTACTAAGCTCCGGTCGCCGACAGCGCCGCACCGTCCGCAATTCGCATCCAGCTCAGTGCGGACTCGGTTGGCCGTCCATGGCCAACCGTGCGGAGCTGTTACCGGCTTCTTCGCTAAGTGCGACCGCTGCCTATCGCTAATGGCGGGGAACCCCCAAGGGCCGGTGCTTTCGTGCTTATTGCGGGGGAAGAGACGGGGGTGCGCGTGGTGGTGGGGTGTGTGCGGGGGACGGGGCCTTGTGGCACTATGGGGTTGTGAGGCGATAACGAGGCCCGCTTGCTTGGCCCGAAGCTGCGCTGCTCAGGGGCTCCGGCTCTACGCTCCGTAAGACGTATAGCCGACTCCAACCGCACCGGCCGCAATTCGCATCCATGCTCAGTGCGGACTCGGTTGGCCGTCCGTGGCCAACCGTGCGGTTTCCGTAGGGCGATACGTCAACGGAGCGTACGAGCCTCTGCCATTCGCGACTTCGCCTGGGGCCAAGCGCGGGGCGTGGCGGTATGGGGTGAGCCGGGGCGCGCGTGGTGGTCAAGCGCCGGCCAAGGGGGTTCGTAGTGAAGGTTGGGGTATGGAGACCGAGGGTGCGCGTGCTAGTAGGCTGGGAGGCGGTAAGCAGGGCGCTGTAAGACAGTACCACTGTCCCTGTGAACTGTCGTGTATTTATTTGACTGGGTAGAGTGGCAAAAGAGTGATATAATATCAGTAAAACCATGAAAAGGGGGCGCTTATTTTGAGTACAGTAAAAGCTGAACTGCATCGTCTTATTGACAGTCTTTCCGAATATCAGGCAAGTAAGCTGAAGAAGGTTATTAGCTTGGTTGTTGTTGAGTTTATGCCGACTGTAGAGGAGCCCAGCGATAAAGATCAGGCTGTTTTAAAAGCCTTTATGAACGCCGCTGAGGACGATGAAGAGTTGTCGGCTGAAGAACTGTCTGCAATTGCTGCCGCTGATGAGGATATAAAAGCTGGTAGAGTACGCTCCCTTGCCGAGGTTGTGAAGGAACTAAGGTTATGAGAGTTTTAATCAGTCGTCAAGCTGAGAAGGACTTAAAAAAAATAGAGGCGGCAATGCGTAAGCGCATAGTCATGGAATTGTTGGATTTGGAAAATGGTATTGACAGTAAAGATATAAAAAAGCTGAAAGGTGAATTAGATCGTTGGCGGCTGAGGGTTGGGGATTACCGTGTCGTTATGACGATTGACCAAGGGCGATTGATTATTATTGCGTTACATATAGCACATCGGCGTGAAGCTTACAGATGATGGGGGGAGGGTTCCCGATATTGTAAGAAAGATGCCGTTTGTTTTTGAACAGCCATAATGGGGGCTGTTTTTTTATTGCGCTATTGGGTTGGGAGGCGATAACGGGGCCCGGTTGCTTGGCCCGAGGCTGCGCTGCTCAGGGGTTGCGGCTCTACGCGCCGTAGGACGTATGGCCAAACTCCAACCGCAGCGTCCGCAATTCGCATCCGGCTCAGTGCGGACTCGGTTGGCCGTCCGTGGCCAATCGTGCGGTTTCCGTAAGGCGATACGTCAACGGAGCGTACGAGCCTCCGCCATTCGCGACTTCGCCTGGGGCTAAGCGCGGGGCGCGGCGTTATGGGGGGAGACGGGGACTACGCGTGCTAGTAGGTTGGGAGGCGATAAGTGGTCAAGCACCGGCCCCGGGGGTTCGTAGTGAAGGTTGGGGGATGGAGAACGGGGCTTGTGGCACTATGGGTTGACAGGCGATAACAGGGGCCCGGTTGCTTGGCCCGAGCCTGCGCCATTCGCTGCTTCGCCTGGGGCTAAGCGCGGGGCGTGGTGATATGGGGGAGACGGGGGATGTGCGTGCTAGTAGGCTGGGAGGCGGTAAGCAGGGCGGTGTCGCGGCGATGTAAAGACAGTACCACCATCCCTGTGTCCTGCGTGACGTCCTGCGTGTCCTGTCACGTGGGCAATGATACAAGGATGATCTATATAACCATGATTGGTATGGTATAATGGCGATAGTGAAAACTGATGTTAAACGGCTTTACGTTAGGCGGTAAGGGGAAGCGTTCTGGTGAGCTATGAATGCGGCGGGGCTGGGACGGGGACCGAGGGATGCGGCAGGGGATGATCTTTTGCAGGAGTGGGACTAGCAGGACTTGTTTCGGCAGGCTGCGGGATGCGGTGGGCCGGGAGGAGGACTGAGATGCGGCAGGAGTGAAGGTTTGACAGCATTTGATTTTGAGGGAATTGCCCCGGTGAGCTGCGAGCGGTGGGTCTGGGGCGAGGAACGGCATTTGGCAGAGGATTCGGGAAGGACAGGTATGTAAGGCTAAGGAAATTGTTCTGATGAGCTGCGGCTGGTTTGGGACAAGGACCAAAGATGCGGCAGGGGATGATCTTTTGCAGGAGTGGGACTAGCAGGACTTGTTTTGGCAGGCTGCGGGATGCGGTGGGCCGGGAGGAGGACTGAGATGCGGCAGGAGTGAAGGTTTGACAGCATTTGATTTTGAGGGAATTGCCCCGGTGAGCTGCGAGCGGTGGGTCTGGGGCGAGGAACGGCATTTGGCAGAGGATTCGGGAAGGACAGGTATGTAAGGCTAAGGGAAATTGTTCTGATGAGCTGCGGCTGGTCTGGGACAAGGACCAAAAAGATGCGGCAGGGAATGAGTTTTGCAGGAGTGGAACTAGCAGGAATTGTCTTGGTTGGCTGCGGGATGCGGTGGGCCGGGATGAGGACTGAGCTGCGGCAGGAGTGAAGGCTGGACAGTATTTGATTTTGAGGGAATCGCCCCGGTGAGCTGCGAGCGGTGGGTCTGGGGCGAGGAACGGCATGCAGCAGGGGATGCGCGAAAGTAATCGCGGAAGGCGCGATAGGATGGAGAGCTTGCAGGCATTCAGAGGGAGTTGGTTTAATGGTTTGTCACAAGGGTGTCACTTTAAAGAATGGTTGACATGCTAAAATTGGTATTGTAAAGAGAGGCTGCCTGAAATGAGGGCGGTTTTTTATTTGCTTTGGTGAGTTTTGGGTAAGCCGGAGCAGGGATGATGATACGAGGTTGATACGTGAAATCATGTTTGATATGGTAAAATTGAGATGGTAGAAAATGTCAATGCCGGGGACCGCCTTTAAAGAGGGCGGTTTTTTCATTACCGGCAGATATGAATAACACTTTTGCCGGAGGGGGGTGACAATAGTGCCGATTAAATGTCTCAATGAGTCCTGTCCGTATTTTGACCAGGGCGATTGCGGGCGGCGCAGTCAAAATAATGAGCTTAGCAAGAATTGTATTGACCGGGTTTTGCCGTCAGACGCGATTTCGAAGCCGGAGGAAACCCGCAAGGCATCACGGAAGCGCTCAAGGCAGGGACGTTTGGATGAGCGGGAGCTGGCTAAATATGTTTGGGTACGGTGGGGGCAGCGGGGAGCTGCTTTTTTGTGTCGCTGCCTCCGGGGAAGACGAAATGGTTTGACATCGTAGATAGCGCTGTTTTGGCGCTTCTATATGTGGAGCGGCAGAAAATTTATAGCGCTGATTCTGCCGCACTGCTCTAATTAAAAGTTAAAAGGTGGGGGAATGAAAAAATGAGTGATGGAACGGCCTATTCTCAGAGTGGGGGTACGGTTACCCAGATCGGTAAGACATATGTGTCTACCGGGGATGATGAGTCGGCGGTTTATGTTACAGACGCCGGGACGTTGACGTTGATTAAGCCGACAATTGAAAAAACCGGTGATAGTTCGAATATGGAATACAGCAATTTTTATGGCACCAATGCCGGGGTATTGGCTGAAGCAGGTTCGAGGGTGTCAATTTCCGGCGGTTCGGTGTATACCAACGGCAAAGCCGCCAACGGGGTGTTTGCAACCGGAGACGGGACAACAATCAGCCTTGCTAATATTACTCTTGACTGCAACGGAGAGGGCGCTCACGGTGTGGATGCGACTATGGCCGCAACACTGAATGCCAGTAATGTTACTGTCTCGACCACCGGGTCACATTCCGGGGCGGTGGCTACCGACCGGGGCGGCGGATATGTAAACTTTTCTAATGGTATTGTCAAGACAACCGGGTTACTTTCGCCCGGCCTTTATTCAACCGGTGTTATTACCGTAACCGGCTCGACCGTTACTGCTGCTGCCGCCGAGTGCGGGGTTATCGAAGGGTTAAATTCGTTTGTGATTACCGATACTGCGCTTACCGGCGCGACTTGCGGCTTTCAGATTTATCAGAGCATGTCCGGTGATTCCGAGGTCGGCACCGCTACGGTTACAATGAGCGGCGGTTCGCTGACCGTCAGTGATGGTCCGGCGTTCTATGTTACTAATACCGATGCGGTAATTAGTTTGAGCGGAGTTACTGTTGATGCCGCGTCAGGGACTATTTTAAAGGCTTCGACCAATGACAGCTGGGGTACGGCCGGGGAAAACGGCGGGATTGCAAGCTTTACGGCCGTCGGTCAGGAGCTGACAGGAAATATTGTGGTTGACAGCATCAGCACCGCTGATATTACGCTCCAGAATTCCTCTGTTCTGACCGGAGCAATCAATGCCGAGAATACCGCTTCGTCGGTAACTTTGACCCTTGATGCCACAAGTACCTGGAGTGTTACCGCCAATTCTTATCTCAATAGTTTGACTGACGCTGATACTACGCTGGCCAACATTGACGACAATGGCTATACAATCTACTACGATTCCAGCCTCAGTGCCAATGCCTGGCTGAATGGCGAAACTTATACCCTGACTGACGGGGGGCAACTGACGCCGGCTTTTGCGGCGTATTATCAGAGCGGCGAGACAGTAACGCTGGCCGATCAGTCGTTTGTTGCAACCGAGCCTGATGAGTACGGGGTTTATGTTACCGGCGGCGGGACGTTGACTCTGACCAGTTCAACGGTGACAAAGTCCGGTGACACGTCCGACTCGACAAGCAGCAGTTCGGCCGGGCTTAATGCCGGAGTAATTGCGCTTGACGGCAGTACGATTAACTTGTCTGATGTAACGATAAATACTACCGGTACCGGCGCCAATGCTGTATATGCGATCGGCGAAGGGTCAACAATTACGGTTGCTGATGTGACAATTAACTGCACCGCCGATTTTGCTCACGGCGTGGACGCGCTGGAAGGCGGCACGCTGATTCTTGAGAATGTAACGATTACGACTGCCGGGGCTCACGGCGGAGCAATTGTTACCGATGCCGAGGGCGGCACAGTCACAGTTACCGGCGGTACGGCGGTGACCAGCGGCGCTGGCTCGCCGGGGTTGTATTCGACCGGTGATATTACTGTAACCGGCGCAACTCTTAGTGCATCAGGCACCGAAGTGGCTGCAATAGCTGCCGGGGCTGCGGATCATACCATAACGGTGACTGATTCGGTGCTGACCGGAGGAACGCGCGGGGTATTTATTCTGAATACTGCTTCCGGCGGAGAGTTTGGCGAATCTAAAGCCAGTACCTTTACAATGACCGGCGGTTCGCTGACCGCTGAGGCCGGACCGGCGTTTTATGCCACCAATACGGAGGCGACATTCGTGATTTCAGGTGTGACGGTTAGCGCCGTTTCCGGGATTTTGCTAAAGGCCGCTGCCGATAATTGGGGCACAAGTGGTTCGAACGGCGGCAACATAACTTTTACGGCTGATGCCCAGACTCTTGTCGGTGATGTTGTAACCGATGCGATCAGCACAATTACGGCGAGTTTAAGTAATAGCTCTGCTCTGACCGGCACCATTAATGGTGACAATACGACGGCCGGCATTAATCTGACGCTGGATAGCTCAAGTACCTGGAGCGTGACCGGCAATTCTTATCTGACAACTTTGACTGACGAGGATACCACGCTGGCTAATATTGCTGACAACGGTTATACCATTTATTATGATTCCAGCCAGAGTGCCAATAGCTGGCTGAATGGAGCAACTTATTCTTTGACTGACGGGGGCCAACTGACTCCGGCGTAATGGTGTTAACAAAAAAAGTTAATCTAAGCATTCGGAGGCGGTGTTATCCTCGCCGAATGCTTAGAACGAAGTTATAGCGAGGCTTACAGGGTATTACCGAAAAAAATAACTGATAAAATCAAGTGGGAAATATTTCTAAAATATTGAAATAAAAGTATGAAAATGAATTTGTTACCAGTATTTACAATTAAATACGGCAATGCTATAATTTTCCTTGTAAAATAATGTAAGTGAAGATTTTTACAAGGAGGAGAGTATCAAATTGAAAAAAGCTTTTCGGAAAACCCTGTATGGTCTGATCGCGTTTTATTTTATGTTTGCGGCCTCTGTGCCGCCGGCTTTTGCTGCGCTGGTTGAAGGCAACGCCAGCGGCACCGATAGTACGGCTGTAGGCACAGACTCAGAAGCGTCCGGTGACTACAGTACTGCTAGCGGGGTAAGCGCCGATGCCAGCGGCACCAACAGCACAGCAACCGGCGTCAGTTCAAGCGCCACAGGCGAGAACAGTACGGCAACCGGGGAAGGTTCCGATGCTTCGGGTACCAACAGCACGGCAACAGGTCAAGGTTCGGTTGCTTCAGGTGTGTACAGCACGGCAACTGGGGTAAGTTCTGAAGCCTCGGGCGGCGCTAGTACGGCGACCGGTGCTCTTGCCGCAGCTACCGGAAGTGCCAGTACTGCGACCGGGGTAGAGGCAACTGCGTCCGGTGACTACAGTACAGCGACCGGGACTGGTTCAACAGCTTCAGGCGCTTATAGTACGACCACCGGGGTAGAATCAACAGCATCAGGAACTTTAAGTACAGCCAGCGGCTATTTAGCAAGCGCCACCGGCGATGCTAGTACGGCCACCGGAGCAACTGCTAGCGCCACCGGCGATGCCAGCACCGCTACTGGTGAAGCCTCCGTGGCTTCCGGCTTGCTTAGCACGGCAACAGGGGCGAGCGCTAATGCCGCCGGGGATTCCAGTACAGCAACCGGGGCAAATTCAATTGCTTCAGCCACTGACAGCACGGCCACTGGGGTAAGCGCAACTGCGTCCGGTGCGAGCAGCACAGCAACCGGGGTAAGCTCAACTGCTTCGGGAACTAACAGCACGGCTACCGGTGAAGCTTCAACTGCTTCGGGAATCGACACCACGGCAACCGGGGCAAATGCAACTGCTTCGCGCAATTACAGCACAGCAACCGGGGCAAATGCAACAGCTTCAGCGTATTACAGCACCGCAACCGGTGAGAGTGCCACAGCTTCAGGAAATTACGGTACGGCTACCGGTCAAGCTTCAACTGCCAGCGGGGATCAGAGCACGGCAACCGGGGCGGATTCAACAGCTTCAGGGTATGACAGCACGGCAACCGGGGCAAGTTCGTCAGCAACCGGGGATTATAGCACGGCAACCGGGGCTAATGCAGTAGCCAGCGGAACTTGGAGTACCGCCACCGGCGAAAATGCAGAGGCCAGCGGAATTGATAGTACCGCCACCGGGGCTGGTTCAGAGGCCAGCGGGAAATATAGTACGGCAACCGGGGATCTTTCGTCGGCCACCGGTACTTATAGTACGGCCACCGGCGCGTTCTCATCAGCGTCAGGTTCTTCCAGTACGGCAACCGGGTCGAAGTCAACAGCTTCAGGCACGGACAGCACGGCAACCGGGGTAAGCGCGAAAGCGACCGGCGATTATAGTACAGCTACCGGTCAAGCTTCAACTGCTTCGGGAAGTAACAGTACAGCAACCGGTCAAAGTTCAACCGCGTCCGGCACTAACAGCACTGCGACCGGTGAGGCTTCAACTGCTTCGGGAAGTAACAGCACGGCAACCGGGGTAAGTTCAAGTGCTTCGGGAACGAACAGCACTGCTACCGGTGAAGCTTCAACAGCGTCAGGAACTAACAGCACGGCAACCGGGGTAAGCTCAACTGCTTCGGGGTATGACAGCACTGCGACCGGTGAAGGTTCGTCGGCAACAGGGTCTTATAGTACTGCAAGCGGTCAAGGTTCAACCGCGTCCGGTAATTATAGCAGTGCGAGCGGCCAGGGGTCGACCGCATCCGGAAATTATAGTACCGCTACCGGCCAAAGTTCAACCGCGTCCGGGGCTTATAGTACAGCAACCGGCCAAAGTTCAACCGCGTCCGGGGCTTATAGTACGGCAACCGGCCAGGATTCAACCGCGTCCGGGGCTTATAGTACCGCAACCGGTCAGAATTCAACTGCTTCAGGGTCGGCCAGTACGGCTACCGGTAATACTGCAACCGCGTCCGGCTCAAATAGTACGGCAACCGGCACGTATTCGACAGCTTCGGGAACTAACAGCACGGCAACCGGGGTAAGTTCAACCGCTTCGGGAAAGAACAGTACGGCAACCGGTGAAGGGTCAACTGCATCAGCTACGAATAGTACGGCAACCGGGGTAAGTTCAACAGCTTCAGGGTATGACAGCACGGCGACCGGTGAAGCTTCAACCGCGTCAGGGGCTTATAGTACGGCAACCGGTCAGAATTCAACGGCTTCAGGGACGTCTAGTACGGCAACCGGTCAAAATTCAGAAGCCAGCGGGTTTTATAGTACGGCCACCGGGGCTGATTCAGAAGCCAGCGGGGATTATAGTACCGCAACCGGTCAAAATGCAACCGCCAGCGGATTTGACAGTACGGCAACCGGGACCAGTGCTACAGCGTCCGGGGATTATAGCACTGCCACCGGCCAGAGTTCAACGGCGTCCGGGGATTATAGTACAGCAACAGGTCAAGATTCAGAAGCTTCGGGAAATTACAGCACCGCCACCGGTGAAGGTTCGACCGCGTCCGGGGCATATAGTACAGCTACCGGCCAGAGTTCAACGGCAAGCGGAAAATATAGTACTGCTACCGGTGAAGATTCAACGGCGTCCGGCGCTTCCAGTACGGCCACCGGGGCGAAATCAACAGCATCCGGTACCAATAGTACGGCAACCGGGGTAAGCGCGTCGGCTACCGGATCGAACAGCACGGCGACAGGTGAGGCCTCTAAGGCTTCGGGTGCTAACAGCACAGCCACCGGGGTAAGTGCAACAGCTTCGGGAACGAACAGCACGGCGACAGGTGAAGCGTCAACAGCGTCAGGAACTAACAGTACGGCAACCGGGGTAAGCTCAACTGCTTCGGGGTATGACAGCACTGCTACCGGTGAAGGTTCGTCGGCAACAGGGGCTTATAGTACTGCAAGCGGTCAAGGTTCAACTGCGTCCGGTGATTATAGCAGTGCGAGCGGCCAGGGTTCGACCGCATCCGGAAGTTATAGTACAGCAACCGGCCAAAGTTCAACAGCGTCCGGGGCTTATAGTACAGCAACCGGCCAAAGTTCAACCGCGTCCGGTGATTATAGTACGGCAACCGGCCAGGATTCAACCGCGTCCGGGGATTCCAGTACCGCAACCGGTCAGAATTCAACTGCTTCAGGGTCGGCCAGTACGGCTACCGGTAATACTGCAACCGCGTCCGGCTCAAATAGTACGGCAACCGGCACGTATTCAACAGCTTCGGGAACTAACAGTACGGCAACCGGGGTAAGTTCAACAGCTTCGGGAAGGAACAGTACGGCAACCGGTGAAGGGTCAACTGCATCAGCTACGAATAGTACGGCAACCGGGGTAAGTTCAACAGCTTCAGGGTATGACAGCACGGCGACCGGTGAAGCTTCAACCGCGTCAGGGGCTTATAGTACGGCAACCGGTCAGAATTCAACGGCTTCAGGGACGTCTAGTACGGCAACCGGTCAAAATTCAGAAGCCAGCGGGTTTTATAGTACGGCCACCGGGGCTGATTCAGAAGCCAGCGGGGATTATAGTACCGCAACCGGTCAAAATGCAACCGCCAGCGGATTTGACAGTACGGCAACCGGGACCAGTGCTACAGCGTCCGGGGATTATAGCACTGCCACCGGCCAGAGTTCAACGGCGTCCGGGGATTATAGTACAGCAACAGGTCAAGATTCAGAAGCTTCGGGAAATTACAGCACCGCCACCGGTGAAGGTTCGACCGCGTCCGGGGCATATAGTACAGCTACCGGCCAGAGTTCAACGGCAAGCGGAAAATATAGTACTGCTACCGGTGAAGATTCAACGGCGTCCGGCGCTTCCAGTACGGCCACCGGGGCGAAATCAACAGCATCCGGTACCAATAGTACGGCAACCGGGGTAAGCGCGTCGGCTACCGGAACTAACAGTACGGCGACAGGTGAAGCCTCTAAGGCTTCGGGTGCTAACAGCACAGCCACAGGGGTAAGTGCAACAGCTTCGGGTTCGGCCAGCACGGCTACCGGTGAAGCTTCAACAGCTTCGGGAACTAACAGTACGGCAACCGGGGTAAGTGCAACCGCTTCGGGAAGGAACAGTACGGCAACCGGTGAAGGGTCAACTGCATCAGCTACGAATAGTACGGCAACCGGGGTAAGTGCAACAGCTTCAGGGTATGGCAGCACTGCTACCGGTGAAGCTTCAGAGGCTAGCGGGGCTTATAGCACGGCAACTGGTCAGAATTCAACGGCGTCAGGGGATTCCAGTACTGCCACCGGTCAGAATTCATCTGCATCCGGGTATGAAAGTACGGCCACCGGGGCTGATTCAGAAGCCAGTGGGGATTATAGTACCGCCACCGGTGAAAATTCAACCGCCAGCGGATTTGACAGCACGGCAACCGGGACCAGTGCCACAGCGTCCGGGGATTATAGCACGGCCACCGGCCAGAGTTCAACGGCGTCAGGGGATTATAGTACTGCCAACGGCCAGAGTTCAACGGCGTCAGGGGATTATAGTACTGCCAACGGCCAGGATGCAGAGGCTACCGGAAATTATAGTACGGCCACCGGTCAGGATGCAGAGGCTACCGGGGCTTATAGTACAGCAACAGGTCAAAATTCAACCGCATCCGGTACTTCCAGTACGGCAACCGGTCAAAGTTCAACGGCTTCAGGTACGGATAGCACGGCAACCGGGGAAAGTTCGTCGGCAACCGGTGATTACAGTACCGCCAACGGCCAAGGTTCAACGGCGAGCGGAAGTTATAGTACGGCAATCGGCCAGGGTTCAACCGCATCCGGCGATTCCAGTACGGCAATAGGTTCAGGGGCGTCGGCTACAGGTTCGAATAGTATTGCGATAGGGGCAAATTCGGTCGCTGATCGGGCGAATAGCGTTTCGGTCGGATCGGCAGGGAATGAACGGCAGATTACTTATGTGGCAGACGGCACGGCAGATACCGATGCGGTTAATGTGCGGCAGTTGTATCGTACCGGGGCAATGGCGGCAGCTTTGACTGGGCTGGCACCTCTGGCTTACGATCCTGATGCTAAGCTTCAGGTTTCGGCAGCAGCCGGCAGTTATCACAATCAAAATGCCGCTGCCATTGGGGTGAATTACTATTTCAACGATGCGTTAATGGTTAACGCTGGCTATTCGTTTGACAGCAATGACTCGATGGCCAGGTTCGGGTTATCCTGGAAGTTGGGCCGTTCAGCTAAGCATAATGCAGCTTTGGGAGCAAATGGTTCCAAGATTGAAGCTTTGGAAGCTGAACTTAAAGAACTGAAGAGCCAGGATCAACAGAAAGAAGATCAGATTAAAGCTTTGGCTGAGGAAGTCAAAGAGTTGAAAGAACTGATTACCGAAAGCCAACAATGATAAACATTGGAGAGGGTTATGCCCTCTCCAAATATTTTGAACGAGCAGTGAAAAAAGTTAAAGCGCAAGTTTTGTCCGATGAATAACCCGTTCGCGTGCGAATGGCTAATTCTCTGGATAATAAGCCTAAAATTCAGATGGGGTTAACACCCCACCTGAATTTTAGTCTTATTTATCACCAGGGAGGGACGATCTTGCGCCTTTTTTTGCCTTCCGAGAATGTGGCCGGTTAATTTGCGGCCGGCATGGTTGGGGGGATTAGGAGTTTGTATGTGTAGGTTGTTTTGCCTGAATTATCTGTCAATAAGGAGGGAGAGACATGCCGACTGTGGAGTGTCAAAATAGGGACTGCGAAAAGCACGGCATTGATGTTTGTATCGCCGCGCGGGTAAGGTGGGGCGAGGGGCGGTGTATGGATTACCGGCCCCGAGTCGGGAAGGGTATGATGGAGCAGCCGTTTAAGGCGAATTGTATCAGGTCAGGGGGAAGGTATAAATCAAGCCGGGTTACCGGAATTCTGAAATGAGGTGAGGGTGGTATGGCTGAACGCGGACTTACTGACAAGCAGGCCCGGTTTGTTGCGGAGTATATTGTTGATCTTAATGCAAGGCAGGCTGCAATCCGGGCCGGATATTCGCTGCGGGGCGTCAATAATGGGTACCGATTGTTAAAAAACCCGACCGTGGCGGTGGCGGTTGACAAGGCTTTGGCGGAGCGCGCCAGGCGGGTTGGCATTAATCAGGATATGATTATTGAGGAGCTGGCCAGGCTGGCCTTGACCGGAGGAGCCGCCGGTGATAATGCGGCGGCAGGGCTAAAGAAGCCTGCGACGCGAAAGGAGCGGCGCGGGCCGGCAAAGGCCCCTGCCAAGGGTGGTGGCACTCAGCCTGGGGTTAAAATGTCGGATAAGCTGAAGGCGCTGGAGCTTTTGGGTCGGCATCTGGGCATGTTTAAGGACAAGGCTGAAGTGGTGGTGGTCGCCGATTTGGCGGCTATGCTTCAGGCGGCGCGGGAGCGGGCTAAGCGTGCCAAGGACTAGGTTTGATTATGCCGGGTATGTTGAGGATTTGGTTAAGTTTGAGTTGGCGGATGATCCTTATGCCTGGGTGTTGTATGCCTTTAGTTGGGGGATGGGCGAGCTGGAGTCGTCTTCCGGCCCGGATGAGTGGCAGGCCGAGGTTTTATGTGCGGTCCGAGACCGGCTTAGGGCCGGGCTTCATGTGCCGGAAGCGGTGAACCAGGTTATTCAGCTTGCGGTTGCATCCGGCCACGGTATTGGCAAAAGCGCGTTGGTGGCCTGGATAATTTTATGGGCAATGACGACTTTTGAGGATACCAGGGGGGTTGTTACGGCCAATACTGAGGCTCAGCTAAAGTCTAAGACCTGGGCGGAGCTGGCCAAGTGGCACCGGTTGTGTCTGGTAAAGGATTTACTGAAGCTGACGGCGGCGGCGATATATTGTGCTGATGCGGCTCATGCGGAGACGTGGCGGATTGATATGCTGCCCTGGAATGAGAAGAACCCGGAGGCGTTTGCCGGATTGCATAACAAGGGCAAGCGGATTTTAATTATCTTTGATGAGGCCAGTGCGATTGCGGACAGCGTCTGGGAGGTAACTGAGGGGGCGCTGACTGATGAGGGGACAGAGGTTTTGTGGTTTGCGTTTGGAAACCCCACCAGGAATACCGGGCGGTTTAGGGATTGTTTCGGCCGCTTTCGCCACCGGTGGATAACGAAGCAGATTGATTCGCGCAGTGCCAGGGTGACGAATAAGGAGCTTATTCGGCAGTGGGTTGAGGATTATGGCGAGGATTCTGATTTTGTCCGGGTCCGGGTGCGGGGGCTGTTTCCGGCGCGCTCTGACCGGCAGTTTATTGCGACCGATTTGGCTGAAGCCGGGCGGGGGAGGAAGCTCCGCGAGGACGAGTATAATTTTGCACCGGTTATAATGGGGGTTGATCCGGCCTGGGACGGCGGCGACGAGACGGTTATCTGGCTGCGGCAGGGGCTGGCGTCATGGAAGCTGGCCGTTTATCCGAAGAATGATAATGACGGGGTGATTGCCGGGTATATTGCCAGGTTCGAGGATGAGCATAAGGCTGACGCGGTGTTTATCGATAAAGGTTGGGGAACCGGGATTTACAGCGCCGGGAAGAATATGGGCCGCCGGTGGATGCTGGTGTCGTTTAGCCAGGCTTCGCCGGACAGCGGGTTCTATAATTTGCGGGCCTATATGTGGAATCAGGTGCGCGTGTGGCTGAAGGAGGGGGGCGCATTTCCGGACGATCAGGTTATGGTTGATGATCTGACCGGGCCGGAGTATGTTGTTAAAGCCGACGGAAAAATCCTGCTTGAGGCCAAGCAGGATATGAAGAAGCGGGGCCTGCCGTCGCCCAACCGGGCTGATGCGCTGGCTTTGACTTTTGCTTATCCGGTGGTAAGGAAGGCTATGGTTCAGGCTAAGGCTGATAAGAATGGGCTGTTTTTTGCTAATAATGGTCAGCGTTATAATCCTCTTGCAAGGAGGCGGTAGAATGTGTTTTTCGCCTACCATTATAAAAGACCGCTCTAAAGGCGGTCTTTCATCCGATGAATAACCCGTTCGCGTGCTCCATCATCTACAGGCTGGTGTAAAATTTATAGCAGCATTTCGGCAGTTGTATATATTGTTACTTCAGGACGTAAATCTAAAAGGTCGTTGTCATTTGACCATATTGGACAGCCAATTGATAAGGCCATCGCAAGCAGCGGTACATCATCAGGATCGCGGTCGCCAATAAGGGAATAAGCTTCTTGCAGTTTGATCTCATATTCTTGTTCGGGTACAACTCTAATCGGCAGCAGTGCTGCGGCATTCTCCATTAAGAATAAGGACAGCTTCTTTTTGGCTGATAGCTTTGGGATATATTCTAGTACTTCATTTAAAATATTGCCTGTTGTAAGAAATTCGATGTCTTTTTTTGCAAAAACTAGGCGGGATTTACCCCCGATCAGGGCCGATAGAATCGCGTTTGCGTCCACGGCGATTTTTGCTGAATTCTCTAAAGTCATCAAGAATTTCCTCCTCGGTAACCTCCTGTTGTTTTCTCTCTTGGGCTATTTTTTCAGTTATTGCCAAAAAGGCCATTTGCCGTAGTTCGTCATCAAGTTTATTGGTCTGTAAATCCTCCCAGGGGATAAACATGCCAGCGGGTTTACTGTTGCGGAATATTACCAGCGGTTTTCCTGTTTTCATAAGCTTGGTGGCGTGGGTTTTAAAGTCGCGAATTGATACAAATTCCACTGTGGTCACCTCCGTGACTACATTATACCAAATTGTTGGTGAATTATCTAGTATGAGGCCGATATGGCCCAGACGATTACACCTGTTTTTTGCTAATAATGGTCAGCGTTATAATCCTCTTGCAAGGAGGCGGTAGAATGTGTTTTTCGACAAGTGTGTCCGGCGATTCGAGTGATTATTCGGCGGCTCCGACGGCGGTGACGACCGGGGACAGTGAAACGCTGGCCCAGGAGGCGGCCAAGGCGCGCAAGAAGTTAAAAAAGGCTAATGGTTATGCGAAGAATATTCTTGCCGGGACAAGCGCGTTGTCGTCCGCTAATGTGGCCAAGAAAAATCTGTTGGGTGAGTGAGGGCGATGAAGTGGGGCGGGCAGCGGGCGCTTGGGCTGACGCGTTCTGAGGTGAGCAGGCTGCATAAGGCGATGTTCGAGGTGCAGACAAGCGGCCAGTGGCTTCTTAAGTGGAAGGATATTCGCGATTATATTAATCCTTATCTTGGCTTTTTTGCTGAGGATACGCCGAACTTTGGTGAACGGCGCGATGAGCTGATGATTAATACTACGCCGCTTCAGGCTAATAATACTCAGGCCGCCGGGATGCAGGACGGGATTACTTCGCCGTCCCGGCCGTGGATGCGGCTGACGGTGGCGGAGCCTGAGCTGGCCAGGGTGCAGGCGGTGAAGTACTGGTGTGATGCTGTGACCGAGATTCTCCTGGATTTGTTTGCGCGGTCGAATTTTTATGATTCGGCGATTGAGTTTTATAAGGAGCTTGGTGCGCCTGGGACTGCGGCGATGCTGATTGAGGAGGATGGGGAGCGCGGCATTTGGTGCCGGACGTTTACGATTGGCGAGTATGCGATCGGCGCTGATCACCGGGGGCGGGTGAACCGGTTTGCCCGCAATGTTCTGCTGACGGTGGCTCAGATGGTGAGCGCGTTTGGGGTGGATAATTGTCCCAGCGGCGTGCAGGAGTTATGGCGCTCCAGGAGTGTGGAGCGGTACTGCCGGGTGAAGCATTTGGTTATTCCTAATCCTAATTATATTGAAGGAAAGCTGATTAGGTGGGCGAAGCCGTATCTTTCACTGTACTGGTCGGAGGAGGGTGAGGCGGAGGATTATCTTGCTATCGGCGGGTATGATGATTTTCCGTTTGCTGTCAGCCGCTGGTCGGTGAAGGGGGCTGATGTTTATGGGCGCGGGCCGGGCTGGTATGCGCTGGGGGATGCCAAGGTGCTGCAGGCGATGGAGGAGGATATTCTTACCGGGATTAAGAAACAGGTGGACCCGCCGATGCTTGCGCCGGTGGATGTTTTAAGTGCCGGCGGGGTGAATACGCTGCCGAACGGGGTGACTTATTATAGCCGTGAGTTTGGTGATAATGCGATTCGGTCGGCGCTGGCGGTGAATATTGATGTGGCCGGTGCCGAGGCGAAGAAGCAAAGTATTGAGGCGGCGATAAATAGGCATTTTTTTGTGGATTTGTTTCGGATGCTGGAGGGGATTGAGGCCGGAAGTTCGATTACGGCCCGCGAGATTATTGAGCGGGTCCAGGAGAAGATGGCGCAGATCGGCCCGGTGTTTGGGCGGCTGCAGCATGAGTTTTTGCAGCCGGTGATTGACCGGGTGTTTAATATTGCGCTGCGCAGTGGCCTTTTGCCGCCGCCGCCACAGGTGCTTGAAGGCCGGGAGATCAAGATCGAGTATGTGTCGGCCATGGCTCAGGCGCAGAAGATGCAGGGGCTTACGGCTATTGAGCAGTTGGCTAAGTTTGCGGGTTCGCTGGCGGCGATGGATGAGGGTGTTTTGGATAAGCTTGATTTTGACGCGATGGTTGATAAGTATGCCGGAATGCTGGGGGTTTCGCCGGCGGTTGTGGTGAGTGATGCGGCGCTTAAAAAGGTGCGGCGGTTGCGCGAAGAGCGGGAAGCTATTTTAGCGGCGGCTGAAGGGGTTGACAGGCGATAAGGTGTCAAGTCCCGGCCAAGGGGGTTGCCGCCTCGCTACCGGCAGCTGGTCTTACTAAGCTTCTGTCGCCAAGGCTACGTCGCACCGCTCACAATTCGCATCCGGCTCAGTGTGAGCTCGTTCGGTCATCCGTGACCTCACGTGCGGAGCTGTTACCGGCTCTGGCGCTAAGTGCGACCGCTGCCTATCGCTGATGGCGGATAACCCCCAAAGGCCGGGGCTTTCGTGCTTATGGCGGGGGATGGGGAAGTGGGGGCTACGGGGCGCTTTATGGGGTGAGTGGCGATAACGGGGCCCGCTGCTTGGCCCGAGGCTGCGCTGCTCAGGGGCTGTGGCTCTACGCGCCGTAAGACGTATAGCCAAACTCCAGCCGCACCGTCCGCAATTCGCATCCGGCTCAGTGCGGACTCGTTTGGCCGTCCGTGGCCAATCGTGCGGTTTCCGTAAGGCAATACGTCAACGGAGCGTACGAGCCTGCGCCATTCGCGACTTCGCCTGGGGCCAAGCGCGGGGTGTGATGTTATAGGTGGAGACGGGGAACGCGAGGCTTTGTGTTGGGGGCGGGGAACGGGGGCTGCCTCACTATCGACGCAAAAAGTTGACAGAAAAGGAACGTCCCCAGTGTCACGTCCCCAGTGTCACCTGGTTTGTTTTTACATATGAATAATGAGGCTTCCGCTTATATATGCGGGGGCAGAAATAGTTGAATGGAGGATGAAAAAAATGAATGATGGTGAGTTGAGACAATTGATAGCCGCCAGGTTGGATGAGAAAGGTATTGCTGATCTGCGGCAGGTTATGGAGATGCCTGAAGGGCGGCGGTTTTTGGCCTGGCTGATGATGAAGTGTGGTCAGCATAATACTTCGTTTGCTGCCGATAACCGGATTTATTTTAATGAAGGGATGCGGAATGTGGCGCTGATGCTGGAAAGTTGTCTGAAGGCAATGGGGCTGGAGGGGGTTGATTTGCTGCATCAAGCGGAGCGCGAGTTGGTGGCCTTGGCGGAGGAGATCCGGCAGGAGATTTCTGAGGAGGCTGGCGGCTGAGGTTTTTGGAGGGTGCGAGTTAATTTTAGAAGGAAAAGCGGAAAAACAGAGCAGGGAAATGTAGCATTTTGTCGAAAAATATACAAATGTATCAAGAAAAATTTCACAAAGTTGGGGAAAGTGGGGCAGTATTTGTGATTATTACCAGTATTCGAACTAAGCTTCTCCTTGTTTTTGTACCGCTGTTTATTTTGTCTTTTGCCGTGTTGGCGGGTGTCAGTTATTATTTATCCAGCCGATCGGTGCAGGAAGGTATGGATACGATAGCAATGAATCTGGGGACTGATTATTCTAAACGAATTCAGTCTGCTATACAGGAACGGCTTAGCCATTTGGAGGATCTCGCCTGTGACAAAAGTATTGAGAATGGCGCCGATAAGGAGCAGGTTGTTGAGAGTTTGGCGCGGTTTAAGAAACGGGTTGGGGATTTTGATGTTGTTAGCTTTGTCGGGCTTGACGGTAATGCTATTCATGACGCAGGGCATGTTGCAAACCGCAGTGACCGTGATTATGTTAAAGCAGTGCTTGCAACCAAGAAGACTTATGTTTCTAAGCCGGTGGTTTCCGGAACGACCGGCAAGATCTCGGTAATTCTGGCTGTGCCGGTAATGAATAACGGCCAGATGGTCGGCATGGTCTGCGGCGTGTATTCGCTAGCGAATCTGACGGAATCAATTAACGAGCTTAAGTTTATGGACAGTGGATTTGGTTTTTTGGCTGATGATTCCGGAAAGGTTATCGCTCATCCTAAGAAACCGGAGTTTATCGGCAAGCTTAATTTGGCGGAGAAGAAGGTTAATCCTGATTTAAAGCTTAAACGGACAGAACTTGATGATCGCCTGATTAGTTTGTTTAATTCGGCTGCAAAAAGCGATAAAGAGGTTATGGGCAAATACACCAATGATGACGGCACAACCAATGTGGCGGTCTTTACTCCGGTGGAGCTGCCTGGGGGAACGCGCTGGGTGCTTGTCACTAATGCTCCGGAAGCGGAAACCACCCGCCAGGTGGCGGTACTGTCGCGGACGGTGCTTCTGGTTTCGCTGGGGTTTGTTGTTTTGGCAGTAATCTTTATTTTTATTATGAGCAAGCGGTTTGCGGGGCCGATTGCATTGATGCGGGACGAATGTGTGTTATTAACTCAGGGCGATTTTCGGGAGCGTACAGCCAGGGTTACTTCCGCGGATGAGGTGGGGCAATTGGCTCGCGCCCTGCGGGATATGCGGGCCAATATTCGTGATTTGGTGGCTAAAGTACAGGGTCAGGCCGACCAGGTGACAGCGTCAAGCGAGGAATTGACTGCCAGCGCCCAGCAGTCGGCTGGCGCTGCTAATCAGGTGGCAGGTTCGGTTGCTGAGATTGCGGTAGGGACGCAGACGCTGTCAGATTCGGCCAGCAATATTGCAGCCGTGGCTGAGGCCCTGTCTGCAAGTACGGAGCATGTTTCGGCTACGGCCAATGCAGTGGCGGCGATTGCTGAAGGTACTAACGACCGAGCTGAGCAAGGCCGCCAGGCGGTTAAGCAGGCGATTGAGCAGATGGAGATTATCGGCCAGGGTTCGGCGGCGGTGGAGACGGCGATTGCCGAGCTTGCCAAAGGGTCTGGTGAAATCAGGGAGATTGTTGAGCTTATCTCGTCAATTGCCGGACAGACTAATCTTTTAGCCCTTAATGCCGCGATTGAGGCCGCCCGGGCCGGAGAACATGGCCGCGGGTTTGCGGTGGTGGCTGAAGAGGTGCGAAAGCTGGCTGAGGAATCGAATCAGGCGGCGCAGCGGATTGGGGCGCTTATCCAGCGCAATCAGACCAATATGGATCAGGCTGTCAGTGTGACCAAGGCCGGGGCTGAGGGAATAAAAGCCGGGATTGCGGTGGTTAACTCGACCGGTGAGGCGTTTGAAACAATTGTTGCTGCAATTATCCAGTTGTCGGATCAGATCAAGGATATTTCCACTGCGATTAACGATATGGCTTCAGGTGGTACTGCGCTGGGGACTTCAATTCAGAATATCAACAAGGTAAGCCGGGAAACGGCGGCCGAAACGCAGAATGTGTCGGCTTCGACTGAGGAGCAGTCAGCATCGCTGGAGGAGATTGCGGCATCCAGCAAAGGGTTGGCTGATTTGGCCGGGGAGCTTCAGGCGGCGGTTGCCAAGTTCAGGGTTTAGCAGCAGAGTATGACAATAATATAATTAAGGATGAACCCCAGGATTGCCGGGAAATTACGGCACCTGGGGTTCATCCTTTAGCGGCTTGAAAGGAGGCGATAAGGCAAGCGGCAGAGTAGGTCTTAGGTCGGAAGGAAATAACTTATTATTGTCGAAATTAGCGCAATAATGTCGAAATGACGTTTTGCTTAAATCAAAAAAGAAAGTGAGGCAGTAAGGGGTGAATTTTAACAGTATTCGAACCAAGCTTCTTCTTGTTTTAGTGCCATTATTTCTTGTGTCGTTTGTTTTGATGGCTGGTTTGGGGGCGTATTTCAACACCAAGGCGCTGCAAAAAAGCACTGATGCGACAGTTTTGGCGTTGGGAAGCGATTATGCGCACCGCATCCAGTATGATATTCAGGAACGGCTTGCTCATCTGGAAGATTTGGCAAGTATGAAAACCGTCAAGGAGGGGGCCGATAAGGAGCAAATGGTCGCGGTGCTGGCGGAGTTTAAGAGCCGGCTGGGTGATTTTGACACCGTTGCGTTTATTGCTCCTGACGGTAGTGCAACTTATTTTGATGGGGCGGTCAAAAACAATAGTGACCGCGATTATTTTAAGCAGATTATGGCGACCAAACAGTCTTGTGTTTCTCAGCCGTTGGTTGCTAAATCGACCGGTAAGCTGTCGGTGGTTTTAGCTGCTCCGGTGCTGGCGAGCGGTCAGCTTGTCGGAATGGTTATTGGTACATACTCGCTGGGCAATTTATCGGATTCGCTTAGCACAATTAAGTTTATGGACAGTGGGTTTGGCTTTTTGGCAGATAGTTCCGGCATGGTTATCGCTCATTCGAAGAAGCCTGAGTATATCGGGAAATTAAAGTTATCTGAGAAGAAGGTTAATCCGGAATTGAAATTCAAGCAGCCGGAGCTTGACGATCAGTTGATTAATATGTTTAATTCGGCGGCTAAGAGTGATCAGTCGGTTGTTGGTGTGTATAACAACCAGGAGGCTGGGCTTGAGAATGTGGCGGTCTTTACGCCGGTGGAGCTGCCTGGGGGAGCGCGCTGGGTGCTGACAATTGCCGCTCCGAAGGATGAAGTTACCAGAGATGGTGATACATTGGGCAAGTTGATGTTTGGCATTGGTTCTTTTTGTGTTGTCATGGCAATTATCGTAATTTTTATTATGAGCAAGCGGTTCGCGAAGCCGATTGCGCTGATGCGGGACGAATGCCTGCTGCTGGCGCAGGGGGATTTCCGGGAGCGCGAGGTTAAGGTTAATTCCGATGATGAGTTTGGTCAGTTGGCCCATGGGTTTAGGGAAATGCGGGATAATATTCGTAATTTGGTGGTTAGTGTTCAAAGTCAGGCCGAGCTGGTGGCGGCGTCAAGTGAAGAGTTGACGGCCAGCGCTCATCAATCAGCTGATGCTTCTAATCAGGTGGCAGGTTCGGTTACCGATATTGCGGCAGGGATGCAGACACTGGCTGATTCGGCCGGTAATATTGCGGCAGTGGCAGAGGCTCTGTCTGCAAGTACGGAGCATGTTTCGGCTTCGGCCCAGGATGTGGCGGCGATTGCTGAAGGTACTACTGCGGCTGCTGAACAAGGTCGCGGTGCGGTTAAGCAGGCGATTGGCCAGATGCAGACGATTGGTGAGGGTTCGGCGGCGGTGGAGACGGCGATTGCCGAACTTGCCCAGGGGTCTGGTGAAATCCGCGAGATTGTTGAGCTTATTTCGTCGATTGCCGGACAGACTAATTTGTTGGCTCTTAATGCTGCGATTGAGGCCGCCAGGGCCGGGGAGCACGGCCGCGGGTTTGCGGTGGTGGCTGAAGAGGTTCGAAAATTGGCTGAGGAATCGAATAAGGCGGCGAGCGAAATCGGGGCCCTTATTCAGCGCAACCAGTCTAATATGGAGCAGGCTGTAAGTGTAACCAAGGCCGGAGCCGACGGGATAAAAGCCGGGATTGCGGTGGTTAACTCTACGGGAGAGGCGTTTGAGAAAATCGTGGCCGCGATTGTTAAGTTGTCCGGTGAGATTACGGATATTTCAGGGTCGATTAACGAGATGGCTTCCGGCAGCATTAAGCTGGGGACTTCGCTTCAGGATATCAACAAGGTAAGCCGGGAGGCGGCGGCCGAGACGCAGAGTGTGTCGGCGGCGACTGAGGAGCAGTCAGCGTCGATTGAAGAGATAGCATCTTCCAGCCAGGGGTTGGCTAATTTGGCTGGGGAGCTTCAGGCGGCGGTGGCCAAGTTCCGGGTTTAAAACAAGCGCCTGTTGATGGTTTGATGAAGGAAAACCCCAGGGTTGCCGGGTATCGATGGCACCTGGGGTTTTCCCATAAGGTTCCATTAAGCAGGGGGCAGGGAATAATTACAGCTTGTCGAAATGTGCATTCTAATGTCCGCAAAATGGTTTCTAAAACCTTAATTTGAAAGTGAGGCAGTGAATGTGGCGATTACCAGTATTCGAACCAAGCTTCTCCTTGTTTTGGTGCCGCTGTTTGTTATATCGTTTGCGATTTTAGCGGGGATCAGTTATTATCTGTCCCGGCAGGCTTTGCAGGAAAGCGCTGCGTCATTAGCGCTGGCGGTAGGCAGCGATTATTCTAAGCGAATGGAGGCCGATATTCAGGAGCGGTTAACTCATTTGGAGGATTTGGCCCATACCAAAAGAATCATGGAGGCCACCGACAAGGAACAGATGGTCGAGGCTTTGGCTGAGTTTAAAAACCGGATTGGTGATTTTTATTCCATTATTTTTATTGCGGCTGACGGTAATTCAATTGATTTTAGTGGCCGGCAGGGTTATGATGGTGACCGCGGTTTCTTTAAACAGGTTCTTGCAACTAAGCAGCCTTATGTTTCTGAGCCGTCCATTTCTAGAATAACTGGGAAACTGGCGGTTTATTTAGTCACTCCGGTGGTAAATAACGGTCAGTTTGTTGGCGTGATAGTAGGGGCATATTCATTAGATCACTTATCAGATTCGCTTAGTTCGCTGAAGTTTTTAGATACCGGGTTTGGCTTTCTGGCCGACAAAGCAGGGCTGGTAATCGGTCATCCGAAAAATCCTGAGTTTGTCGGGAAGCTTAGTTTGGCGGATACGAAGGTTAATGACGAACTGAAGGGTAAGATGCAGGCGCTTGATGAAAAGCTGGTTAATTTGTTTAAGACTGCCGCAGGCAGCGATAAGGCGGTAGTCGGTAACTACAATCGCTTTGATGGCAGCAGACAGGTTGTGGTTTTGACTCCGATAGAGCTGCCTGGGAATCGCTGGGTGCTGACAATTGCCGCTCCGGAAGCGGAAGCAAGTCATGCTGTGTCGGTGCTGGCGCGGACGATGCTTATTGTGTCGGCAGGGTTTATTATTTTGGCAATAATTTTTATTCTTATTATGAGCAAACGGTTTGCAAAGCCGATTGCCTTGATTCGTGACGAATGTCTGCTGTTGACGCAGGGGGATTTCCGGGAGCGCTCCGCCGCAGTGGATTCGGCGGATGAGATTGGTCAGCTGGCTCAAGGCTTTCAGGAGATGCGGCGCAATATCAGCGCTCTGGTGGCCAAGGTGCAGCGGCAGTCTGAGCAGGTAGCGGCGTCAAGTGAGGAATTGACGGCCAGCGCTCATCAGTCGGCTGATGCGTCGAATCAGGTGGCTAGTTCGGTTACCGATATTGCTGCCGGTACGCAGCGGCTGTCGACTTCGGCCGGCAATATTGCGGCCGTGGCTGAGGAGCTGTCAGCAAGTACGGAGTATATTTCGGCCTCGGCCAAGACGGTGGCGGAGATCGCCGGTGATACTTCGACCGCGGCTGAGCAAGGCCGCCAGGCGGTTAAGCAGGCAATCGGGCAGATGGAGATTATCGGTCAGGGGTCGGCGGCAGTGGAGACGGCGATTGCCGAGCTTAGCAAAGGGTCGGCCGAGATTCGCGAGATTGTTGAGCTGATTTCGTCGATTGCCGGGCAGACTAATCTTTTGGCGCTGAATGCTGCGATTGAGGCGGCCAGGGCCGGGGAAAATGGCCGCGGGTTTGCGGTGGTGGCTGAAGAGGTCCGCAAATTGGCTGAGGAATCGAATAAGGCGACCCAGGAGATCGGGGCGCTTATCCAGCGCAACCATGTCAATATGGAGCAGGCGGTAAGTGTGACTCAGGCCGGGGCCGAAGGGATAAAAGCCGGGATTGAGGTGGTCAATTCTACCGGAGCGGCCTTTGAGAATATTGTGGCCGCGATTGTTAAATTGTCGGAGCAGATTAAGGAGATTTCGGTGTCGATTAGGGAAATGGCTTCCGGCAGTACAACTTTGGTGACCGCGATTCAGGAGGTTGACAAGGTGAGCCAGGAAACGGCGGCAGAGACCCAGAGTGTATCGGCGGCGACTGAGGAGCAGTCGGCATCGATGGAAGAGATCGCGGCCGCCAGTCAGGGGTTGGCCAAGATGGCTGAGGAGCTTCAGACGGCGGTTGCCAAGTTCCAGGTGTAGCGATAGTTTAAACATAGCTTTTTAACGATAAACCCCAGGGTTGCCGGGTATCGATGGTTTTTCAAACCTTAAATTGAAAGTGAGGAAGTGAATGTGGCGATTACCAGTATTCGAACTAAGCTGCTCCTTGTTTTGGTGCCGTTGTTTGTTATATCGTTTGCGATTTTAGCGGGGATTAGTTATTATTTGTCCCGCCAGGCTTTGCAGGAGAGTGCTGCGTCCTTAGCGATGGCGGCAGGCAGCGATTATTCCAAGCGAATGGAGGCCGATATTGAGGAACTGTTTACTCATTTGGAAGATCTGGCCCATACCAAAAGAATTATGGAGGCCACCGACAAGGAGCAAATGGCTGAGGCTTTGGCGGAGTTTAAAAACCGGATTGGTGAGTTTGATGCCCTTCTTTTTATTGGGACTGATGGTAATTCTGTTTATTCTGACGGCCGAACCGGGTATAACGGCGATCGCGAGTATTTCAGGCAGGTCAGCGCCACCAGGAAACCGTATGTTTCTGAACCGGTGGTTTCTAAGAGTACCGGTAAGCTGTCGGTTGTTTTAGTTTCGCCGGTGCTTAATAACGGTCAGCTGGTGGGGATGGTGTCAGGTACTTATTCCCTGGAACATTTATCAGATTCGCTCAGTTCGCTTAAGTTTTTGGATACTGGGTTTGGCTATCTGGCCGACAAAGAAGGGCTGGTAATCGGTCATCCGAAAAATCCTGAGTTTATTGGGAAGCTTAATTTGGCGGATACGAAGGTTAATGACGAACTGAAGGGTAAGATGCAGGCGCTTGATGAGCAGTTGGTTAATTTGTTTAAGACCGCGGCAGGCAGCGATAAGGAGGTTGTCGGCAAGTACAGCCGCTATGATGGCAGCAGGCAGGTTGTGGTTTTGACTCCGGTAGAGCTGCCTGGGAACCGCTGGGTGCTGGTAATCGCTGCTCCGGAAGCGGAAGCAAGTCATGCAGTGTCAGTAATGGCGCGGACGATGCTTATTGTATCTGCAGGGTTTATTATTCTGGCAATAATCTTTATTCTTATTATGAGTAAACGGTTTGCAAAGCCGATTGCCTTGATTCGCGATGAATGTCTGCTGTTGACGCAGGGGGATTTCCGGGAGCGCTCTGCCGCGGTGGATTCGGCTGATGAGATTGGTCAGCTGGCTCAAGGCTTTCAGGAGATGCGGCGCAATATCAGTGCTCTGGTGGCTAAGGTGCAGCGGCAGTCTGAGCAGGTAGCGGCGTCAAGTGAGGAATTGACGGCCAGCGCTCATCAGTCGGCTGATGCGTCGAATCAGGTGGCTAGTTCGGTTACCGATATTGCTGCCGGTACGCAGCGGCTGTCGACTTCGGCCGGCAATATTGCGGCCGTGGCTGAGGAGCTGTCAGCAAGTACGGAGTATATTTCGGCCTCGGCCAAGACGGTGGCGGAGATCGCCGGTGATACTTCGACCGCGGCTGAGCAAGGCCGCCAGGCGGTTAAGCAGGCAATCGGGCAGATGGAGATTATCGGTCAGGGTTCGGCAGCGGTGGAGACGGCGATTGCCGAGCTTAGCAAAGGGTCGGCCGAGATTCGCGAGATTGTTGAGCTGATTTCGTCGATTGCCGGGCAGACTAATCTTTTGGCGCTAAATGCCGCGATTGAGGCCGCCAGGGCCGGGGAAAATGGCCGCGGGTTTGCGGTGGTGGCTGAAGAGGTCAGGAAACTGGCTGAGGAATCGAATAAGGCGGCGCGCGAAATTGGGTCGCTTATCCAGCGCAACCAGAGCAATATGGAGCAGGCGGTAAGTGTGACCCAGGCCGGGGCCGAAGGGATAAAAGCCGGGATTGAGGTGGTCAATTCTACCGGAGCAGCCTTTGAGAATATCGTGGCTGCGATTGTTAAATTGTCGGAGCAGATTAAGGAGATTTCGGGGTCGATTAGGGAGATGGCTTCCGGCAGTACGGCTTTGGTGACCGCGATTCAGGAGGTTGACAAGGTGAGCCAGGATACGGCGGCAGAGACCCAGACTGTGTCGGCGGCGACTGAGGAGCAGTCGGCATCGATGGAAGAGATCGCGGCTGCCAGCCAGGGTCTGGCCAAGATGGCTGAGGAGCTTCAGACGGCGGTTGCCAAGTTCCAGGTGTAATAGAGATTATATAATATAAGTTTAATAAGGGATGAACCCCAGGTTTGCCGTTTATTATGGCACCTGGGGTTTATCCTTTATTAAACTTGAGGGGGGTGAGAGGGCGGCATATTTGGTGCTATCAGGGAATATGGGTTGAAGGAGGGGAGGAGTGATTAGGATGAATAAGGTGACGCTTGCCAGGATACGGACCATGGCCCAGGCGGCAGCCGGCAGTATAAGTCATGTTTATGTTCATTGGACAGCCGGGCATTATGGTCAGACGTTTGCCGATTATCATATTCTGGTGGATAAGGACGGGACGCTTTATGCTTCGGTGGATGATCTTACGACGCATTTAAGCCATACTTATATGCGTAATACCGGAGCGGTGGCTATTGCTGCTATGTGTGCCTATCAGGCAGTGTCTACTAGCAACCTCGGTCCGGAGCCGCCGACCGATGCGCAGATCGACGCTATTGCTCAGGTGATGGCAGTGTTTAGTCTGGATTTCGGTTTGACGGTGGATATTAAGTATTTTATGACTCACGCCGAAGCCGCGGATAATATGGATGGCTTAAATCCCGGGTATGAACCGAACGGTTATCCGGACGGCAAATATGGTCCGGCTAATTCTGTTGAGCGTTGGGATTTCTGGGTGGTACAGGCCGGCGATGAGCCTGGGTCCGGCGGTGATTGTTTGCGGGAAAAGGCTATCGGGTATAAGGGTAATTTAATTTCATTAGGGGGTAGTGCAATGCGAAAATATTTACTTAAAAAGGATTCTCCCGATTTGCGGGACCATATTTATTATTCTGCAGTTTACAAGGCACCTGAGCATCTGCCGGCAAAGGTGGATTTGCGCGAGCAGTGCAGTCCGGTTGTCGACCAGGGGCAGTTAGGCAGCTGCACCGCCAATGCGATTGCTTCGGGGCTCAGGGAATATCTCTTGCTTAAGAATAAAGAGGTGTGGGTGGCGTTGTCACGGCTGTTTTTGTACTGGGAGGAACGCTATCTTGAGGGTACGGTGAATGAGGACAGCGGCGCAGAGATCCGCGATGGGATGAAGGTGCTGAATACTATCGGCGTTTGCCCGGAGTCTGACTGGCCATATGATATTTCAACTTTTACCAATCCGCCTGATGAACAGGATATTATTGATGCTGCCGCCTATAAGATTAAGGAGTATCACCGCATTGGTTCGCTGCCGCAGTTAAAGGCGGCGCTGGCTGAAGGGCTGCCGGTGGTTATCGGGATTGAGGTTTATGATTCGTTTGAAGCTGATTCGGTGTCGCTGACCGGGCTTGTTCCGGTGCCGGATCCAACCCGTGAGTCGCTGCTGGGCGGTCATGCTGTGCTGGTGGTTGGCTATGATGACAGCAAAGAATATTTAATTGTCCGCAATTCCTGGGGAACAAGCTGGGGTGATGCGGGCTATTGTTATATTCCTTATGCTTTTTATACCGGTGGGTATATGATGGACCTTTGGACAAGTGCCGGTTAATGCGTGTGATGTGATACAAGTGAATGGTGCCCTGTTAAAAAAGCCGCGAGTGCAATCCGGAGAGGATGCTGCACCCGGGGCTTTTGTTGTTAAAAAGATATAAAATTTAAAGGAGTTGTGTTGTGATGAGAAAGTTTGATTTACAGCGGTTTGCTGATGAGACAAGTGGAGATGCGGTGATTACGGTTCAAAATAGTGCTGCGATTTTGCTGGAAGGCGCGACTGTCAGCACTACTGTGGACAGTGCTGCTATTGCGGCGACAACTGACAGTGCCGGTGCTGCGACTTTTACCGGTTTGGCGGCCGGGACGTATACTTTTACGGTAGCGCTTTCGGGTTATGCTGCGAATACGGTAAGTGTTGAGGTTGTGGCCGGAGAGTCGGCAAGCGCGACGGTTACTTTGAGCGCTACTTCTGAGAGTGTGATTACGACGATAATTACTGTTATTTTGTCTGAGTTGTCTGATGTTATTACCGATGCTGCCACCGAGGCGGTTGAGGAGATAATTGCCGAGCTGGAGACCGAGATTGATACTACGTCAAGTTTGTGGGTCAAGATTCGGGACAACTTCTATAAGGTGATTTTGTCAACGGTGAAGAGTTTGGTTATTTCGACCCTGGTCAGTGTTTTGACCGAGAAGATCGAGGAGTTGTTAAGCTCGATTTTGTCAAATGAGGCGGCGGCTGCAGGTAAAAAATGATTGACGGGCCCGGTCTTATTTGATCGGGCTTATTTTTTCGCCGGGAGAGGGGGAATGATGATGGATGTGAATGTTTTATTTGTTTATCCCCAGGATTGGTTTGGGCGGCTTATTGATGTTGTGGAGGGCGCCGGTGATGACCCCAGCCATTGCGGCATTTTTATGTTGGACGGTTTGTTGGAGGCGATTGAAGGCGGTTTTTTGAAGTCGCCGGCCGATACTTACCGGGACTGCCGAAGCAGGATGGTTGTTATTGATGTGCCTAATATCGGTGATGCCCAGCTGGAGGCTAAGCGGCTCTTGAATACGCCGTATGGCTATATTGATTGTGTTAATGCCGGGATTTATGATGTAACCGGCAAGATGATTCCCGGCGATGGGGAGCTGACGGTCAGTTGTTCTGAGGCGGTGACGCGGATTTTGCGCGCCGGAGGTCTGGATGTTTTGCCGGGGGTGTATGCCGACTGTGTGACTCCGGCTGATCTTTTGCGGGCGCTGGAGGGATAGATGGGCGCGCCTTTGGGGGCTGAGAGGCGATAAGTGGTCAAGCACCGGCCGTTGGGGGTTGCCGCCTCGCTGTCGGCAGCTGGTCTTACTAAGCTTGTCGCCGACAGCGCCGCACCGTCCGCAATTCGCATCCAGCTCAGTGCGGACTCGGTTGGCCGTCCATGGCCAACCGTGCGGAGCTGTTACCGGCTTCTTCGCTAAGTGCGACCGCTGCCTATCGCTGATGGCGGGGGACCCCCAAGGGCCGGTGCTTTCGTGCTTATAGCGGGGGTGGAGAGTTGAAGGCGCGCGTGGTGGGAGTTTGTGTGTTGGGGGACGGGGGCTTGTGGCACTTTTTGGCTGGGAGGCTATAACAAGGGCCCTGCTGCTTGGCCCGAGGCTGCGCTGCTCAGGGGCTGCGGCTCTACGCGCCGTAGGACGAATCGCCAAACTCCAACCGCAGCGTCCGCAATTCGCATCCGGCTCAGTGCGGACTCGGTTGGCCGTCCGTGGCCAACCGTGCGGTTTCCGTAAGGCGATACGTCAACGGAGCGTACGAGCCTGCGCCATTCGCGACTTCGCCTGGGGCCAAGCGCGGGGCGTGGTGTTATGGGGGGAGACGGAGGCGCGCTTTGTGGGGGGTTGTGTGTTGGGGGACGGGGGCTTGTGGCACTATTGGTTGGGTGGCGATAACGGGGGCCCCGCTGCTTGGCCCGAGGCTGCGCTGCTCAGGGGCTGCGGCTCTACGCGCGCTTTGGGGCTGAGAGGCGATAAGTGGTCAAGCACCGGCCGTTGGGGGTTGCCGCCTCGCTACCGGCAGCTGGTCTTACTAAGCTCCGGTCGCTAAGGCTACGCCGCAACGTCCGCAATTCGCATCCAGCTCAGTGCGGACTCGGTTGGCCGTCCATGGCCAACCGTGCGGAGCTGTTACCGGCTTCTTCGCTAAGTGCGACCGCTGCCTATCGCTGATGGCGGGGGACCCCCAAGGGCCGGTGCTTTCGTGCTTATAGCGGGGGTGGAGAGTTGAAGGCGCGCGTGGTGGGAGTTTGTGTGTTGGGGGACGGGGGCTTGTGGCACTTTTTGGCTGGGAGGCTATAACAAGGGCCCTGCTGCTTGGCCCGAGGCTGCGCTGCTCAGGGGCTGCGGCTCTACGCGCCGTAGGACGAATCGCCAAACTCCAACCGCAGCGTCCGCAATTCGCATCCGGCTCAGTGCGGACTCGTTCGGTCGTCCGTGACCTCACGTGCGGTTTCCGTAAGGCGATACGTCAACGGAGCGTACGAGCCTGCGCCATTCGCGACTTCGCCTTGGGCCAAGCACGGGGCGCGGCGTTAGTGAGACAGTACCACTGTGCCCTGGTCTCCATGTGACTCACGGAGACTTGTGGCGCTAGATGTTGAGAAAAAGAAAGGGCATCTTGGGGCTAGATATAGCCGAAAGATGCCTTGAGGTTTTTGTATTTAGTTGATTTTATATATTGTTTACGGCAGCATCCAGTGCAGGGTGTGGGCCTGTAAGAAGGTCAGGACGGCTATGAAGAGCAGCATGGCGATGCTGTGGCCGAGTACTGACCGGAAGATGGTTCCTTCTTCCCCGACTTTGCGGATGGCGGCGCAGGCGATTGAGCTGCTCTGGGGCGAGATCATTTTGCCGCAGACGCCGCCGTCGGTGTTGGCGGCTACGGTGAGTCCGGGATCAATGCCCAGTTGCTGGGCCGCTGTTTTCTGCATTGAACCGAATAAGGCGTTGGCTGAGGTGTCTGAACCGGTCAGGAATACTCCCAGCCAGCCGAGGAACGGTGCGAAGAATGGGAATAGTCGTCCGGTGTCGGTGAACGCCAGTCCAAGAGTGGAACTCATGCCGGAGTAGTTCATTATATATGCCAGGCCGATAACCATGCCGATGGTGGAGATAGGGAATAACAGCAGTTTAATGGTTTTGAACAGACAATTGAAGGCTTTCATGAACCCGTAGTTTGGAATGATAAACGCTGACAGTAAACCGGCCAGGAAGATGGAGGTGCCGGCAGCTGACAGGAAGTTGATGCTGAAGGTAGCGGGATATAAAGCTTGGGCGCGCGAGGCATCAAGCGGTACGACAGGATAGGCTCTGACTATCATGTTATGTAATCCCGGCCAGTCAATGGTGGTTAAGCCCAGTGTGGATTCAAGGTCAAGCAGGACGTTTTTAAATTTGAGCAGGTGATTGTCGGCCCACAGGAACACCAGTACCGCCAGAATTATATAAGGTGCCCAGGCCCGGAGTACTTCTTTCGGTGAATATTGCAGCCTTATTCTGCCCGCGGCAGAAGGCAGTTCGCTCGGGAAGCGCCAGATGTTGGAGGGCTGCCAGATGCTGAGGAATATCCCCAGGCCAATGATTGTTACAATTGCGGAAGTAATGTCAGGCAGGTAGGGACTGATATAGTTGGCGGTAATGAATTGGGTGCCGGCAAAGCAAACTCCGGCGACAATTACGGCCGGCAGTACTTCCATGGCCCGCCGCCAGCCGCACATCATTACGACTATCCACAGCGGCACAATGAAGGATAATAGCGGCAGTTGCCGGGCAACGATTTTACTTATCAGCATCGGATCAAGGCCGCTGACTTGCCCGCCGACGACGATGGGGATTCCGATTGCGCCGAAGGCAACCGGGGCTGTGTTGGCAACCAGGCAGATGCTGGCGGCATAAATGGGATTAAAGCCCAGACCCACTAGCATGGCAGCCGTAATGGCAACCGGGGTGCCGAAACCGGCGGTGCCTTCAAGGAAGGCGCCGAAGGCAAAGGCAATAAATAATGCCTGCAGACGGCGATCTTCGGTGATGGAGGCCAGTGAGTTGGCAATGATCTCGAATTCGCCGGATTCAACTGTCATATGGTAAATCCAGACCGAGGTGATTACAATCCAGACAATCGGAAAAATACCGAACAAGACGCCGTTGAGTGTAGCACTGATTGCCAGATTGACCGGCATGGAAAAGCCGACGATGGCGATTACCAGTGCGGAAGCCAGCCCAAGGCCAGCAGCAAGAGAACCTGTTGAGCGCCTGATACCCAGCATGTAGAACAAGATTAGTATCGGAATGGCGGCAACCAATGCTGATAGTTCAATGCTATTAGCTATAGGCTGGAAATTTTGAGTCCATGTCATAGCAGATGCCCCCTGAAAAATTTTATATTAGTAAAATTGAATTCGGATATTTGCACTATTCCCTGATTAGAAGATAGCACCTCCTCTGCTGTTTTCAATCGTAAAAAAAGACAAAAAAGTGTCGTTTTTTGCAATAGATTCGCTCTAAAAGAACAAAATTCCTGCTAAAGTGACAAGAAATGTTTATTTCGGCAACAAAAATTGTTTATTTTGGCATAACAAATCCCCAGGTCAGCTTAGGCTGTCTGGGGATTTAGGAATTAATCGCTAAGGGAGTGATTATGGTGGAGACTGTTGATTTGGAAGCCGGTTTTGGCCAGGCGGCTGAGGCCGGTGGGGAGGCTGATGTTCTTGCTGCGGTGAGCGGTGGAGATGAGGCCGGAGACGGCGCGGGGGCTGCGGCGTCTGAGGCTGAGGCAGGCGGTGCGGCCGCGCTGACGGAGGCGTCCGGTGCGCCGGAGTGTTATGCTGAGTTTGTGTTGCCGGAGGGGCTGGTGTGGGACGCCGAGCGGTCGGCTGATTTTGTGGCGGTGGCGAAGGAGCTGGGGTTGTCTCAGGCGGCGGCGCAGAGGTTGGTGGATGTTGGCGCAAAGCTGGCGAGTGATAGTGAGACGGCAATTTCGGCGGCGGCAGCGGCGCAGTCGGCCGAGTGGCGTCGGGAAAGTCTGGCGCTATATAAAGCGGCTGATATTGAGCTGGCGAATAAGACGCTGGGGCAATTTGCGACCGCAGATTTTAAGGAGCTTTTGGAGGCGACGGGGCTGGCTAATAGCCCGGCGATGATTGGTGTGTTTAAGGCAATCGGTGAGGCGATAGCCGAGGGGCCGTTTGTGGAGGGGGATGCGGTGGCGGAAAGAGAGAAATCGTTGGCTGAGCGAATATACGGCAGGTAGAAAGGAGCTGAGGTATTATGGCAACCCAAGTTAGTTACTGGCCGACTTTGTTTGATGAGGCCAGGCGTTTGGACGGCAATGGCAAGCTGGCGGCGGTGGCCGAGATTCTCAATGAGCAGAATGATATTCTTGATGATATTCCTTTTGTTGAGGGTAATCTTCCTACCGGGCATAAGACGACGCTGCGAAAATCTATTCCGGCTCCGACTTGGCGGCTCTTGAATCAGGGGGTTACTCCGGTTAAGTCGGTTACTGACCAAATTACTGAAACCTGCGGGATGATGGAGAATTATAGTGAGATTGATAAGGCCCTGGCTGATCTTAACGGCAATACGGCTGAGTGGCGGTTGAGCGAGGATAAGGCGATTATTGAGGGGATGAATCAGTCGTTGGCTGAGACGCTTATTTACGGTGATACTTCGGTAAGTCCGGAGAAGTTCGTGGGGCTGGCTCCGCGGTATTATACTCTGGATACCAGTGAGAACGCGGCGGCGGCTAATGTTATTAATGCTGCAGGGACGGATGCTGTTAATACTTCGATTTGGCTGGTGGGCTGGAGTACTGATACTGTCCACGGCATTTATCCCAAAGGCTCAAAGGCTGGGCTTAGTGTAGAGGATCTCGGCGAGCAGACGCTTTATGATGTCAACGGCGGTCGGTTCCAGGGCTACCGGACGCATTATAAATGGGATGTCGGGCTGGCGGTGCGAGACTGGCGGTATGTGGTAAGGATTGCGAATATTGATACAGATAAGCTTAAAACAACTGATGATGCGTCCGACAAGTCGGCAAATATTGTCAAGTATATGTCGACGGCGCTGGACAGTGTTCCTAATTTGAATAATGCCCGGTTTGTGTTTTATGCGAATAATCTGGTGCGGTCAATGATGCGGGTTAAGTTGTTGAGCAGAAGCAATGTATGGCTTACGATGGAGGGTATTACTAATGGTATGGGGATTACCAGGCCAACGCTGGCGTTTATGGGTTATCCGGTCCGGCGGATTGACCAGATTTTGAATACTGAAGCCGTTATTACGTAGGGGGGATGGGGGATGTATATTGATGCGCTGACGAGGTTTTCTGTTGGGCAGGCGGTGACGGTGAGTGCGGCGTCAAGTAATGTGCTTGACGCTGTGGCTGCCGGTAATGCTTATGACAGCGCGCCATGGTTTGTTGCCAGGGTAGGCACGGCGTTTGCCGGGGGGACGTCGCTGACGATTGAGCTTCAGACGGCGGCTGATGAGGCTTTTTCTGCGCCGGTTACGTTATTTTCTTCCGGCGCGATTGCGTTAGCTGAGCTTACTGCGAGTACTGAGGTGGTGAAGGTAAGGTTTCCGCTGGGGGCCCAGGAGTTTATCCGGGTTTATTATACTGTGGATACGGCGATGAGCGCCGGGACGATTGATGCGTTTTTGACGGCGGATGTGTATTTGGGGTTATAGTGGCGCGCGCCTTTGGGGTTGGGTGGCGATAAGGTGTCAAGCACCGGCCGTTGGGGGTTGCCGCCTCGCTATCGGCCGCTGGTCTTACTAAGCTCCGGTTGCCGACAGCGCCGCACCGTCCGCAATTCGCATCCGGCTCAGTGCGGACTCGTTTGGCCGTCCATGGCCAAACGTGCGGAGCTGTTACCGGCTTCTTCGCTAAGTGCGACCGCTGCCTGCCGCTGATGGCGGGGGACCCCCAAGGGCCGGTGCTTTCGTGCTTATGGCGGAGGGGAGACGGGGCGCGCGTGGTTGGGGTTTGTGTGTTGGGGGACGGAGAACGGGGGCTTGTGGCACTATGGGTTGGGTGGCGATAACGGGGCCCGCTTGCTTGGCCCGAGGCTGCGCTGCTCAGGGGCTGGGGCTCTACGCGCCGTAGGACGGATAGCCAAACTCCAACCGCAGCGTCCGCAATTCGCATACGGCTCAGTGCGGACTCGTTCGGTCGTCCGTGACCTTACGTGCGGTTTCCGTAAGGCGATACGTCAACGGAGCGTACGAGCCTCCGCCATTCGCGACTTCGCCTGGGGCCAAGCGCGGGGCGCGGCGTTATGGGGTGAGATGTCGGGGGCACGCGTGGTATTGGGCTGAGCGGAGCTAAGTGCGACCGTTGCCTGCCGCTAATGGCGGGGGGAAGAGCGGAGACGCGCGTGTTATTGGGGGTTGTGTTTGGGGAGGTGTGGTTATGGCCTCGGTGGTGGAGATTTGCAATTTGGCGCTGGCGAAGGTTGGACGGGGGAGTATTAATTCGTTAAGTGAAGCCAGTCCGGAGGCGGAGGTGTGCGGGCTCTTTTTTCCGGGGGTTCGTGATTCTTTGCTGCGGCAGTTTCCCTGGAATTTTGCGGCCCGGTCGGCGCTGCTCGGGGAGGTGAGTGCGGCTATACCTGAGGCGGCGGTTTGGGGGCATGTTTACCAGTATCCGGGTGATGCGCTTCATGTTTATAGGGTGTTTGAGGCCGGTAGGTTTGCGGCCGAGCCTGCGAATGAGTTTGAGGTGGTGGGCAGCGGCAGCAATCGGTATATTTGTTGTAATGTTTATCGCTGTTACGCCCGGTATGGGATGAAGGTTACTGATCCGACGGTGTTTGATCCGTTGTTTGTGGAGGCGCTTGTTTTGAAGCTGGCGATAGAGTTGGCGACAGAGAAGGATAGTTCAAGCCGGTTACGGGTTTTGATGACTGCTTTTAGTGCGGCGCTTGAGAGGGCGATGCTGGCCGGGGCGCTTGAGGGCGGGGCTAAGAAGCCGCGCAGTCAGGAGGCCGGGTCGCCGCGGGCTTATATTTTGGCAAGGCGGTGAGCGGCAAATGGTTTATTGGATGCAGAATTCGTTTGCCGGCGGGGAGTTTGCGCCGTCGTTGGATGCGCGGCAGGATCTTCAGCGCTATGGCACCGGTTGCAGGTGTTTGAAGAATTTTTATGTTAAGCCCCAAGGGGCAGCGGTTAACCGGCCGGGGACGTATTTTATTGCTGAGACAAAGGATAGCGGCAAATGCCGCCTGATTCCGTTTGTTTTTTCTGATGAAATAGCCTATGTTCTGGAGTTCGGCGATTATTATGTCCGGTTTTACCGGGACGGCGGGCAGTTATTGGCGGACGGCAGTCCGTATGAGGTGGTTACGCCGTATGCGGCAGGCGATGTGGCGGAGCTTAAGTATACTCAGTCGGCTGATGTGTTGTATTTGGTGCATCCTTCTTATGCACCGCGGACGCTTTCGCGCTCAGGGGATATTGACTGGACGCTTGCGCTGTTTGGTTTTGAGTTGGGGCCGTTCGCGCCGATGAATCTGACTGAGACTACGCTTACGCCAAGCGCTACTAACGGTGCTATTGAGCTGACTGCTTCGGGTGAGGTGTTTACTGCCGGGCATGTGGGAGCGCTGTTTCGGCTTGATCAGGATATTGAGGCCCAGACTGTTTCCGGCAGTTTGGCAGCGGCGGCAAGTACGTCGGCGGTTACCGGTATGGGGACCTGGCTGGTTACTACGCATGGTGAGTGGACCGGTAAGATTTATGTTGAGAAGTCAACGGACGACGGGGTTACCTGGAAAAAGCTGCGCGAGTTTTCGTCAAACAGCGAGTATAACATTGATGCCAGCGGCACTGAGGATGATGAGATTGTGATGCTGCGGGTCCGGATGTATGATTATACTTCCGGCACTTGTTATGTGGATTTGCAGTTTGAGCCATATACTGCGTATGGTATTGTGGAGCTTACGGCGGTGACGAGCGCTACCGAGGCTGCGGCGACGGTTAAGCAGGCTTTGGGCAGCAGTGATTCGACTGTTTACTGGTATCAGGGGGCCTGGTCAAAGGAGCGGGGGTGGCCTGGGGCGGTGGTGTTTTACCAGAACCGGCTGGTGTTTGCTAATACTGCATCTGAGCCGCAGACGTTGTGGGCTTCGCAGACCGGTGATTATACTAATTTTGGGGTATCGGTGACGGTTGAGGATAGTGACGCGATTACTACGCCGCTGGTTTCGGATAAGGTTAATGCAATAAAGTCGCTGAAATCTCTTTCGCGGATTATCGGTCTTACTGCCGGAGGGTACTGGGTGATTGGCGGCGGTGATTCGGCCGCGTTTACGCCGACTACGCAGAGCGCCAGTGCGGAGGGGTATTTCGGAGCATCTAGTTTAGATCCGGTTATTATCGGCAACCGGATATTGTTTACCGGTTCAAAGGGGTCGGTGGTACGGGATATGGGCTATGATATTTCGTCCGAGGCGTATATTGCGGTTGATTTGACGTTGTATGCCGAGCATTTGTTTAAGAGCCGGACGATAAAGGAATGGGGCTATGCCCAGGACCCGGACGGGATTGTGTGGTGCGTGGGGAGCGACGGGGTGCTTTTGGGGCTGACGTATCTTAAGGAGCAGCAGGTTGCCGGTTGGCACCGGCATGAGACTGACGGGGCGTTTGAGAGTGTGGCGGTGGTGCCGGGCAGTGACCGTGACCAGGTGTGGTTTGTGGTGAACCGCAGTGTTAACGGGGCGATAAAGCGTTATGTTGAGCTGCTGGCGGCAAGGGCGACTGCTGCTGTGGAGGCGGTTAATGATGCTGGTGAGGCAGTGGTGGTTTATGATCCGGCAGAGCAGTATTTTGTGGACTGCGGGCTTAGTTATTCCGGTGAGGCGAAGACGGTGTTCAGCGGCCTGACGCATTTGGAGGGCAAGACGGTGGCGATTTTGGCGGACGGCAATGTTCATCCGGCGCGGGTTGTTGCGGACGGAGCGGTGACGCTGGATTATCCGGCTGAGGTGGTGCATATTGGTCTTGGGTATTCGGCGGATTTGGAGACGCTGAATATTGATTTTCCGGCGCAGGATGGGACGGTGCAAACCCGGTATAAGAAGATTCTGCGGGTAACTGTCCGGCTGGAGGATTCGCGCGGCGGGTGGCTGGGTACTGGGTTTAATGATTTGTATGAGCTGAAGATGCGGTCGAATGAAGCGTATGGTGTGCCGATTGCTCTTTATACCGGCGATAAGGAGATGCAGTTTAATTCTGGGCCGAGCGTTAAGGGGCGGCTTTGTGTCCGGATGAGTGAGCCGCTGCCGATTACGGTGCTGGGGATTGTGGCGGAAGTAGAGTTGTAGGGGCGCGCCTTTTGGCTGGGAGGCGATAACAAGGGCCCCGCTGCTTGGCCCGAGGCTGCGCTGCTCAGGGGCTGTGGCTCTACGCGCCGTAAGACGGATAGCCCGACTCCAACCGCACCGTCCGCAATTCGCATCCATGCTCAGTGCGGACTCGTTTGGCCGTCCGTGGCCAAACGTACGGTTTCCGTAAGGCGATACGTCAACGGAGCGTACGAGCCTCCGCCATTCGCGACTTCGCCTGGGGCCAAGCGCGGGGCGCGGTGTTATGGGGGTGAGACGGGGGCGCGCGTGGTGGGAGTTTGTGTGTTGGGTTTGTGGTGGCGTTATGTGTTGGATGGCGATAATGGGAGGCCCGCTTGCTTGGCCCGAGGCTCGCTGCTCAGGGGCTGTGGCTCTACGCGCCGTAGGACGGATAGCCAAACTCCAACCGCACCGTCCGCAATTCGCATCCGTGCTCAGTGCGGACTCGTTTGGCCGTCCGTGGCCAACCGTGCGGTTTCCGTAAGGCGATACGTCAACGGAGCGTACGAGCCTTCGCCATTCGCGACTTCGCCTCGGGCCAAGCGCGGGGCGTGGCGATATGGGGGAGGCCGGGGGTACGCGTGCTTTGGTGATTGGGAGGCGATAAGGTGTCAAGTCCTGCCCAAGGGGCTTTTGTGCTTAAGACAGAGGAGGCGGGAGAACGCGGCGCTGCGTGTACTATAGGGTGTATTGTGGCGGAGGTGGCGTTGGATGGTTGATGTGCGTTTGGCGGGGCCGGAGGATGTGGCGGCGGCGTGTGGGGTGCTGCGGCCGGAGGATGTAGAGGAGTGTCAGGTGCTTTTGGGTATGGATGGCCGGGCGGCGCTGGAAGCTATGTTTGAGGCGTCTTCGGAAAGCTGGGTTGCTGAGTTGGAAGGCAGCCTTGTTTGTATTTTCGGGGTGGTGGAGCCGGGTTGTTTGTGGCTGCTGTTTTCGAATGAGGTTACGTGGTTGCCGCTGGCTTTTTTCCGCAAAAGCAGGGTGGTGCTGGACGGGTTGGTGCATAGGTACGGCCGGCTGGGCAATTATACTGCGGCGGAGAATGGTTTTGTTGTGAAGTGGCTAAGCTGGCTGGGGTTTACGGTTGGTCCGCCGGAGGTGTTTAAGGGGCTGGCAATAAGGCGGTTTTATTTTGATAAGGGGTGAGTCTGATGTGTGTGGCGGCACTGGGGGCAGCCAGTTCGATAATGAGTGCGGCGGTAGGGCTGGGGCAGGCTAAGGCGGCGGCCAGCGCTTATAATGAGCAGGCCAAGTTGGCCCGGCGGAATGCTTTAGCGGCTGAGGCTCAGGCTAAGAACGCCGCGTACAGCGGGGCTGAGGAGGAGCAGGCGGTCCGGAGGAAGGGAAGGCGTGTGATGGGGGCCCAGGCGGCTGGTTATGGCGCTAATAATATTGACATTTCATCAGGCAGTGCGCTGGATGTTTTGAATTCAACTAATTATGATAATCTTATGGATGCTTTGGCGGTTCGCCGTAATGCGGCGAATGAGGTGTATGGTTACCAGACTGAGGCGGTTAATTCACGCAATCAGGCGAAGTCGTACCAGACGGCGGCGGCAAATGCCACTAAGGCCGGGTGGCTGAATGCCGGGGCCAGTTTGCTGTCCGGTACGACGAGTTTGGCGGGGCGGTATCGGAAGTATCGTTCTTCCGGTGATAGCGGCTGGGAGTGGTAGGAGGTGATGCAAGGTGCCGACTGTGCCTAGGTATACCAGGCAGGTGCTGCGGGGGGCGATGCCTGCCGCCAGATTTAATACTATGGATATTCGCCAGTACGGTTTCGGCGGGCTGGGCGAGGCTGGGCTGGGGTTGGCAAGGGCGCTGGGAAGTATGGGGCAGGAAATAGAGCGCGAGCGGCTGGAGGATGAGCTGAAGCTTAACCAGATTAATGTGCAGAATGTTTTTGCTGATTATTATACTAAGGCGAATGCGATTATGTATGGTGAAAACGGTACTTTACGGCGGCAGGGACGTAATGCGCTTACTTTGGTTAATGCGGATACGAATGAGGTTGTTGCCGGCAGCGGTCTGGAGACCCGGCAGCGGTTGGAGGGGTTGGAAGAGGAGATGCTGAATCGCTGTACTAATGATGTAGAGAAGGCGATGCTTATGCCGGTTATCAGGCGGCATATGGTTCGGGCGGCGGCTTTGGCTGACCGGCATGAGGCCGAGGAGAAGGATGTTGCTTTACATGAGGCTAATGCCGCGGCGCTGAATGCTGCGGCGAATGATTTTAGTGTGAGTATGGCGAGCGGCGATGTTGGCGGTGCAGATGAGGCGCTAAGGAATATTAAGGCTCTCAGTGGTTTCGGGTCCCGTTTGCGGGGGCTGGATGCTGCCGGCGCGGCTGGGGAAGAGGCCCGGTGTTATGGCCGGGTTATCAGCGGGTTTATTCTCCGGAATGCGGCGGCTAATTTGCCTGCGGCGCTGGCGGCCAAGGCACGGTATGGGGATAAGTTTGCGGCCGCGGATATGGAGGCTGTTGACGCTAAGCTGGGGCCGATCATCGCTAAGGCGAAACCTCAGGGTGAAGGGGAGAAAAAATCGTAAAAAACATTGTAAAACATTCTAAAATGGGTATAATGAAAGTATGATCCAATAGCAAAACGCCCTGTGGGGACAGAGCGTTTTGCTTACTGAGGGAAGTTCCCTAGGTTAGGTGCTAAGTTTGTTCGCTAAGGTTAGTAGGGCATACAGTACCTTGAGCGTCCAAAGCAGCACCTTGATAAGGAGCAGTGTCAAGGGAGGCCTCCTTTCAGTTGTCTTGGGCAGAGAGCGCTATCTCTGCCCAAAAATATTATAGTATAGCAGAAGGTAATGTACAATATATGGAAAAACCGCCTTTGCAGGGGCGGTTTTTTGCGCGGAGTCAATTTATCTTTTCGGTAATATTACTTGTATAAAGTAATAAAATGGATATAATAGAAGTAGAATATAACTGCAAAACGTCCTGCTCGTACAGAACGTTTTGCCATGGAATAGGGAGGTTATCTCCACCATTCCCGGATGATCTGCCAGATCATCCAAAGAAAGCCGCTAGAAACTGTGAGTTTAAAGTGTTTAGTTTCTAAGCGCACGGTAATCACCTCCTTATTCAGTTTGGGACGAGTTTGCGGCTCGTCCCAAACATATTATAACACAATATTTGGTAAAACCGCCTTTAGTTTACAGCAGGGGCGGTTTTTTTGCGCGGGTTAGTTTTAGCTGGCGCATGAAAGGGAGGGCTTAGGCCAGTCCCTTTTTTAGTTGGCGGTGAAGGGTGGTGGGCGGATGACTGTAGCCAGTTTGGTGACGAAGAATGTTTATGTTTGTAATAATGCGACTTATGTTTTTGGTTATAGTTTTGATGTTGCTGCCGCAAGTGATATTCATGTTTATCAGACTTATGGCGGCGCTTCGACCGAGGTTACTGCGGGGTTTACGGTTGATACGGCGAATAAGGCGGTTACTTATGCGGCGGCGGCGAGTCTGGGGGCGGATTACCAGATTACTCTCAGCCGGGAATGCAGTTTGACGCAGGAGGTTGATCTGGTTAATCAGGGCGGATTTTTTGCCGAGGTGCATGAGGCGGAGTTTGATAAGCTGACGATGATTGCCCAACAGCAGCAGGAGCAGCTTGCCAGGGTTTTCAAGCTGGGGATAGCGACTGATTTGACTGGTGTCAGTACTGAGTTTCCGCCGCCGCTGGCGAATGGTGTTTTGGGCTGGTCGTCGAGCGGGACGGCGCTGGAGAATAAGACTTCTTTGGCGGCTGTGTTTGCTGCAAGTGCGGTGCAGCAGGCGATTGATTTTAGCAGCGGCAAGGCTGCGACGCTTGAGGCGGCGTCGTCGATGGATATTGGGGCCGCCGGCGGTAATGTTATTTTTGTTACCGGCACGAGTGCTATTGGCGCCTTTGCTGCCGCCGAGGCTGGGACGACGCGTAAGCTTAGGTTTACTGAGGCGCTGACTGTTGAGTATGATGCTGCCGGGATGGTTTTGCCCGGGAAGGCCGACCTCGTTGTTCGCGCCGGTGATGCGGCGGAGTTTACCAGTTTGGGTAGCGGCGGTTGGTATTGCAGTGATTTTCAGCCTGCCCGCGGGTATGGGCGGGAGCGGACATGGCCGCTTGCGGCTGTGGAGATTATCGCTCACCGGGGGTTTGCCGCTTATGCACCTGAGAATACGGTGGTGGCGTGGGAGCAGGCGATTTTGTATGGCGCGGACAGTTTGGAGGGGGATGTTAGGGTTTCGTCTGATGGTACGCCGGTTATGATTCATGATGCTGCTGTTGACCGGACGACTGACGGGACGGGAAATGTCGGTGAGCTGACGTTTGCGGCGCTGGCGGCACTGGATGCGGGAAGTTTTTATTCGGCGGTGTTTGCCGGGGTGGCAATTCCGACGTTTGAGGATTTTCTGAAGTGTGCGGTGAAAGGCAGGGTAAAGCGGATTTACCCTGAGATCAAGGGGTATCGGACGGCTGCGGATATTACGGCAATGGTTGATTTGGTGCTGGCGTATAGTTTGGCGGAGAAATGTACTTTCCAGTCGTTTAATTTCGGCGATTTTGATTATGTACGGGCGGTGTCGGATAAGGTGGAGGCCGGGTATCTGGTTGAGGATTTGACGACATTTGAGGCGGCGCTTCTGTTGGCGGTTGCCGACGGAAACGCGGTGATAGCGGCGGAGTATGGTTTTGTTTTGGCTAATCCGGCGGTTGTCAGTGCTGCCCGGAGCAGTGGTGTGGATGTTGTTGTGTGGACGGTTGATTATTCGCATTATGTCCAGCAGCTTTTGGCTATTGGGGTAACCAGGTTTATGTCTGATAAGCGAATCGGGGTGATGCTCTGATGCTGACGCCGCTGGTTATGGATAAGGGGTTTAGTAATGGCTGGGTGACAAGGACTTCCGGCGCGGGATCGGTTGTGATTGCCGATGCTGTTTTAAGTTGCAGCGGGTCTGGGTCGGATGCGGCAATGCAGGATTACTGGCTGCCGGTTGTTCCCGGGCAGGCGGTGGAGTTTTCCTGTTTGGCCAGGAATAACGGTGATGAGGCCCGGATTGCTATTGATAATGTTGATTATGCCGGAAATTTTGTGAATCTGGACTGGATTAATGTAACGGCAAGCGAGTTCAGGCGGTATAAACTCAGGTGTGTGGTTCCTTATGATTCAAGTTATGGCTGGGTCCGAGTTGTGTTAGGTAAATGGGGGACGATGGCTGTAAATTATGCGGCTGATTTTAGAGATCCGTCTGTGGCGGTGGGGAGCGGCTATGGTTTGGCGTCAGTTATTGCTTTGGGGCTGATCAGGCTGCAGTCCGGCGTTGTTGATCTGCATCCGACTTTTCGCTGTTACAATATTGATTCAGTTAGTTTTAATGGTTCTTATACTGTGACGGTGACGTTGAAGATACCGTGTTATGCTTCGATGCGGCCAAGTGTGTTTGTCAGTGGAACGCCTGATTCTTGTTATATGCCGCTGGCAGGAAGTTTTACTGCCGGCAGTCCGACTAGTTTTATTGTTAAATGGACTGATGGTACGGCGTTTGTTAATGTGAGCGCGGCTGCCAGTCTGTATGCTTTTGTGAAGGTGGAAATGTAAGGCAGGAACTGGAGATGACGCGAAATGCGTCTATTTTTATGCAGGAGGGTGATTCTTATGGTTCAGGATACTTGTATGGAGCACAGCGGGTGTGAGGCACGGATAGCGCAGTTGGAGAAGAATGACGACGATATTTTCCGCCGGCTGCGGGAGCTGGAGATTGCGGTATGGAAGGCAGCCGGTGCCAGCGGGATTGTGACCGCGGTTTTGGTGGTGCTGCTGGAGAAGCTTTTAAAATGAACGGGGTGCGGCGCTATGTTATTGACGCTGTGCTGGCTGCGCTGGGGCTATTATTTGTCAATTGGTTTATCGGCTGGTGGGGCAATGCTTATCTCAAGGGCGAGTTTGATCTTCATTCCTGTTGGGAAGGGGTGGAGATTTTAGGCGGAACAGGGATTATCGCTTTGCTTAGATTTGGTATCGATAGTTTGGCCAATAGTCCGCGGGGCGAGCATCCCTATCAAAAGGCCGAAGGGACGCCGAAGGAGGGTCCGTCCGGCAGAAAAGCAGCTGATTAAAGGAGGTTATTTGTATGAGTTTAGGTAGTTTGGCAGCAAGGTATGTGTCGGGCGGCGATCCGGGGGCTGTTTTTGATAATGGCGGCAGTGTTTGTTATGGGGTGTACCGGTTTGCGGCCGGCGTCGGTATGGTGCAGGAGTTTGTACGGTGGCTGAAGGGGGCGGGGTATGTTTATGCCGCTGAGTTGACTGAGGCTGTTGCCGGTTCAGACGCTTTTAGTGCGGCGTGGCGGAGGGTGGCGGCCGCTGATCCGGCAGGGTTTCTGGCGGCGCAGCAAAGGTATGGGGAGCTGGTGTTTTATCAGCTGGCCAAGCGCCGCCTGGAGGATAACTGGTTTTATGCCGATAAGCATTCTGAGGCTATAGGGCAGGTGATTTTTTCGGCGGCGGTGGAGTACAGTTCGTTTTATTTGCCGGAGTTGTTTTTTACGGCTTGTAATAATATGGGGTTTCCCAATTTGTCGTACATTGACGCCGCTAAGTTTGATGCGGAGCTGATTGGTGCTGTGTATGAGGTGCGGGCGTCTGATGAGTGGACTGCTCATTGTCCCGAGTTTAGATCTCTCCTTAGGAAGCGGTATAAGGCCGAATGCGGGGAGGCGTTGGCAATGCTTGGGTGAATTAAGCTCCTTGGCGTCTTTGGTGACGGCTGGGGAGCTTTTTTTTTGTTTTTTGCAGGATGAAAGGTGGCAGGGTCGGTATTTGCTATTGCGAGTTGGAAAGGGAAAGGGGGCTGTCTGGCGAATATATTTATGTACAGATCAAGGAAGGTAGGTTAATATGGCGATGAAATTTCCCAGGGGGCGAAAGGCGCTGGCCCTCTTTTTGTTACTGTTGTTGTTTTGTCTTGTTGTTTTGGCGGGACGGATTGCTTGGATACAATTTGTGGACGGGTCTAAGTTGAAGGAAAAGGCGCGGCTTCAGTTGAAGGACAGTCAGGTGCTGCTTTCGTCGCGGGGAACTATCAGCGACCGCAATGGGCGGGAGCTGGCGATAAGCTCTATGGCAAAGTCGCTGTATGTTAATCCAAGCGGGCTAAATAAGGACCCGGATAGTTTAGCGGCCGAGCTGGCGCCGCTGCTGGGGATGACGGTGGAGAGCGTAAAGGAGCGGCTTAGTGCGCAGGGCAGTTTTGTCTGGCTTAAGCGGACGCTGGAGCCGGAGGTTTTTAGTAAGGTTAACGATCTGATTAGCAGCGAGGGTATTAAGGGTTTGGAGTTTGTTGAGGAAAGTAAGCGCTATTACCCTTGTGAGCGGCTGGCGGCGCAGGTTATCGGGTTTGTGGGGACAGATGATGTCGCGCTTGCCGGGATTGAACGGACTTTGGACAAGGAGATTAAAAGTGAGAAGGTGCGTCAGCCGCTGGAGACTGACAGCCGCGGTATCCCTATTTTTAAGTCGATTTTTAGTTTTAATCCGCCTAAGCAAGGGAAGAATGTTTTTCTGACTATTGATACGAATATTCAGTTTATTGTTGAGCAGCGGCTTGATAAGGTTATGGCAGAGACGAAGGCTAAAGGGGCGACCGTTATTATTATGAACCCGAAAACCGGGGAGATTCTGGCGATGGCGTCCCGTCCTTCGTTTGATCCGAATAGTTTTTATAATTTTAGTGCCAATGAGTGGAAGAACCGGGCGGTTTCTATTGTTTATGAGCCGGGTTCGACTTTTAAAACGGTTGTTGCGGCAGCCGGGCTTCAGGAGAAGAAGGTCCGGCAGGATGAGGTTTTTGAGGATAAGGGCTATGTTGAGGTGTCGGGACGGCGAATCAAAAACTGGAGCGGGGATAGTTATGGCAAGGTTACTTTTTTAAAGATTCTTGAGGATTCGATTAATACCGGGTTTGTTCAGGTCGGTATGAGGCTGGGGGCGGTACTTCTTAATCAGTATGCCCATGCTTTTGGGTTCGGTCAGCCTACCGGGATTGAGCTGCCGGGTGAGGAGAGCGGCCTCTTGTTTGAGGCCAATGATATGCGCGATTCTGATATTGCAACAATGTCAATTGGGCAGAGTATTGCTGTTACACCGATTCAGCTGTTAACGGCGGTGTCGGCTATTGCTAATGAGGGGGCGCTGGTAAAGCCCCATATTATTAAGGAAATTTATAATGCTGACGGTTCGGTTGCTTCTGCTGTTGCGACCGAGAAGGTCCGCCAGGTTATTGATCCGGATAAAGCCAAGGAGTTGGCAGGAATGATGGCCAAGGAGGTTTCCGAGGGCGGCGGTAAGAAGGCGATGGTGAAGGGGTATAATTTTGCCGGCAAAACCGGTACGGCGGAGAAGTTGAATGAGAATGGCATTGGTTATGCTGCCGGTCAGTATATTGCATCATTTGTTGGTTTCGGTCCGGTGGAGAATCCGCAGGTGGCGATGCTGGTGGTTATTGATAATCCTTCAGGTTCTTCTTATTACGGGGGGCAGATTGCGGCTCCGGTGTTTAGTGATATTATGACTGAGGTTATGCGCTATTTGGAGGTTCGTCCGCTTGCAGGCAGTCAGCCGGTTATTCCGGCTGTGCCAAGCCAGGCTAAACCGGCTGTGATTAGCCAAACGGTGCCGAGCGGCAAGGCGGCTGTGCCTGATGTTATGGGCTGTAGTATGCGCGAAGCTGGTTCTGTGCTGGCTAAGGCCGGGTTGACTTTTGTTCCTATGGGAACCGGTGTGGCGGTGCGCCAGAATGTGTCGCCGAATACGGTTGTTGATTTGGGGACTGAGGTTACGGTTGAGTTTGCGCCCCGCTAAAAGGGCATAATAAAGGGGCGGCTAAAGCCGCCCGTCTTTGATGCTGTTAGGACATTGTGCCGGTGCCGGTGGTGCTGGTGGTAGTGGTACCGCTGACGTTGGATTCATACTGTTCGATCATTTTGCGGACCATGTGGCCGCCAACCCGACCGCAGTCGGCCGACGTCATTGTGTTCCAGCCCTGTGACCGAACGCGTTCAGCGATTCCAAGTTCGGAAGCTATTTCGAATTTCATGCGGTCAAGAGCATTTTCGGCTTGAGGATTGACCGTTTTTCTGCTTCTTGCCATGATATCACCTCCTTTCGGCACTATTATTATGGCTCGAGAATGGTTTATTATCCTGCTTGGAGCATGTTAGTTTGTGGCAGAGACAGCAAAAAGAAGCAAAGCTTTAAGGCTTGTTTTGGCGGATGCCTGATATGGACAGGGTTTTGTTATGGTAAAGTTATTATGAGGTAAATTTTGATGCATGAAATGGCTATTGCTGAAGGAATTTTAAATATTGCTTTGGAAACAGTCGCAAAGTATGAGGCTGCGAGGGTGCTGAGTATTGGGCTGGAGATCGGACAAATGACGGAGGTGGAGCCTGAGTCGCTTAGGTTTTGTTTTTCGGTGCTGGCTGCAGGGTCGGCTGCCGAGGGGGCTGTTTTGGAGATAAGGGAGATTCCCTTGGTCGGGCACTGTATCTCTTGCCGCAAGGATTTTGGTATTGAGGGGTTTCGCTTTATTTGCCCTGATTGCGGTTCGGCCGGTGTGGAGATATTATCCGGGAGGGAGCTAAGGGTAGGGCATTTGGAGGTGGAATGATGGAAATACAGGTGATGACTAATATTCTGGACAAAAATGACCGGATTGCTGCCGAGGTTAATGCTATTGTTTCGGCTCATGGCATTTTTTGTTTGAATTTGCTGGGGTCGCCGGGAGCGGGCAAGACTTCGCTTCTGGAGCGTACTATTGCTGAGCTGGCGGATGAGGTTAATTTGGCGGTGATTGAGGGCGATTTGTTTACCGCTAAGGATGCTGAGCGTATTGCCAGGCAGGGGGCTCCGGTTATTCAGATAAATACCGGCGGGGGGTGTCACCTGGATGCGGCGATGGTCAAGGGTGTGTTGGACAAGCTGGATCTATATAGCCTGGATATGATTGTTATTGAGAATGTCGGCAATCTTGTGTGTCCGGCGGAGTTTAATATCGGGGAGGATGTAAAGGCGGTTGTGCTGAGTGTTACTGAGGGTGAGGATAAGCCGCTGAAGTATCCGCTGGTGTTTAAGGAGGCCGGGGCGGTTGTTCTTAATAAGGTTGATTTATTGCCGTATCTTAATTTTGATATGGCGGCAGTTAAGGCTGATGTTTGTAGTATTCACCCCGAGGCTGCTTTAATGGAGGTTTCGTGTCAAACAGGCACTGGTTTGGCGGGGTGGTATGATTGGCTGAAGGTTCAGATTGCAAATAAAAAGGCGGGGTGTTGGCGGAATGGATGAGTTAGCGGCGATTGAACAGGAAATTGAGAAGGTACGCAATGTTTTAAATGGTTTGGTGTCAGCCAAACGGGAGGATACTTCCCATCCTGAGGTTACTGACTTAAGTGCTAAGTTGGACCGGTTGATTGTCCGCTATGCCCAGCTGAAGTTGGAGAATGAGGCGAAAAGGGGGCTAAGTGAGTGTTTGCGTTAACCGGAGGCCGGGTGCTGACAATGGCCGGAAAGGTTTTGGACTGTGCTTCGGTGTTGATTGATGAGGGCAAGATTCTGGCGGTGGGGGAAGAGCTTAAGTTGCCGCCGGAAGCTGTGGTTATTGATGTTACAGGGAAGTATGTTACGCCGGGGTTGATTGATGCGCATACGCATTTGGGGGTTTACGGCGAATCGCTGGCCTGGTCGGGGGAGGATGTGAATGAGACAAGTGAGCCAAGTACGCCGGAACTGGATGTGCTTGATGCGATTTATCCCGATGATGTTGGGTTGGCTGATGCTTTGGCCGGAGGGGTAACGACGGTGATGGTTGCTCCCGGAAGTGCGAATCCGATAGGGGGGCAATGTCTGGTGCTGAAAACCCGCCGCCGGTCTACGGTGGAGGAGATGGTGCTCCGGCGGCATGCCGGACTGAAGATTGCTTTTGGTGAGAATCCCCGCCGGGTTTACGGGGAGGGGCGTAAGAAGGCTCCGGTGACACGGATGGCTGTGGCCGCCCAGGTGCGTCAGGCGCTGTTGAAGGGGCGGGAGTATTTGGCAGGGCAAGGCGAGAAGGACCATAAGTTTGATTTGGGCCTGGAGGCGATTGCCAGGGTTTTGAAACATGAGATGCCGCTTCGGGCGCATGCTCATCGGGCGGATGATATTGTGACTGCGCTCAGGATTGCGGATGAGTTTGAGGTTGATGTTATTATTGAGCATGCTACCGAGGGCCATCTTATTGCCGAGGTATTGGCGGCGCACAAGGCGCGGGTGGTGTTGGGCCCGAGTCTGGTTACCAGAAGCAAAATGGAACTGAAGGAGCGTAGTTTTTCTACTCCGGCGGTTTTGGCCGGTTATGGCGTGCCGTTTGCGCTGATGAGTGATCATCCGGTTGTGCCTAGTGCGTTTCTGACGGTTTATGCCGGTCTGGCGGTAAGGTTCGGGCTGAGTGAGGAGCAGGCGCTAAGGGCGATTACGCTTGGGGCGGCTGAAATTTTAGGGGTGGCGCACCGGGTTGGCAGTATTTGCTCAGGCAAGGATGCTGATCTGGTGGTGTGGAACAGGCCGCCGCTTGAGGTGACGGCCCGGCCGGAGATGGTGATTGTAAACGGGGCTATTGGTAAGGTTGATGAGGCACAACGGATTGCGGCCTGGCAGGAAAGCCTGTGAGGCTTTCTTTGTTAATCGGTAGGATTTTGGACGATCTGTGTCGAATATAGCGCTTATATTTAAATGGTATTCTGTGGTGTTGGCGATTGGGGAGTGATGGGGTGGCCAGAAGGCGGTTGGTTGTAGGAGGCGGCGGCGCCCATGATGGCGCAGGCATGATGCGGTGGCTGCTGACGTATTCTGATTTGATAACCTTACTGATGGTTTTCTTTGTGGTTTTGTATGCGATGAGTAAGGCTGATGTTGAAAAGTTTAATGCGCTTCGGAATTCGCTGGCGATGGCACTGCAGTCTAATGGTGCCGGGACAAACGTTGTTTTGGATCACCAGGGAACAAGTGCTGTTGGTGACCAGGGGGCGCAGGGTTCAAGCTCGGCCAAGGAAAATGAAGATTTCCAGGCGATGATTAGCAGGATTAAGGCTCAGGTAAAAGATCCTAACCAGATGGCGTTTATTGTTGATGAACGCGGTCTTACTATCCGGTTTTTGGATAGCAGTTTGTTTGATTTAGGCAGTGCGAAGCTTAGGCCTGATGCTTATCCTTTGCTTGATTCGGTGGTGGATTCGTTGAAGCGCGACCAACGGTATGTGCGGGTTGAAGGTCACACTGATAATTTGCCGATAAGTACATATGAGTTCCCGTCAAACTGGGAGTTGTCTGCGGCCAGATCGATTGCGGTGACCCGGTATTTGATAGAGCGTCACCAGTTAGATCCCCGGCATTTGTCATCACTGGGCTATGGGGAATACCGCCCGCTTTATGCTAATGATTCGGAGATAAACCGGGCCAAGAACCGCCGGGTGGATGTGGTGGTTCTTAGAAGCGAACGTGTTGGAGGTGAAATTGGGGCCAATACTTCTCCGGGAGCAGCTATTAAATCGCAGTAAAAAACGAAACGGAGGTCCAGCTGTGAGCGACGATAAGGACTGGGAAACATTTAAGCAGAAGCTTTTTAATAAATCGGCTATTGATCTTAACCAGTATAAGCCTGCACAGATGCAACGCCGGATTACTAATTTTTATACTAGACACGGAGCAAAAACATATGTTGAGTTTTTTAGCAAAATCGAAAGTGACAGCAGGCTGTATAAGGAGTTCGTCGATTTTCTAACCATTAATGTTACCGAGTTTTTTCGTACGCCGGAGAAATTTGTGGAACTCGAGGAGAAGGTTATTCCGGAACTTTTGTCAGCCAGTCCACGGCTGAATATCTGGAGTGCCGGTTGTTCGATTGGGGCAGAGCCGTATTCTTTGGCAATGATTCTTATGGATAAGGCACCACACAGCAAGCACCGCATTTTGGCGTCCGATCTTGATGTTGAGATGCTGGCTAAGGCCAAGGCTGGGAGTTATGCGCCGGGAGATCTTAAAAATATTGCTCCGGCCAGGCTGAACAGGCATTTTAGTAAGGTGAATGATAATTTTATTATCAGTGATGATGTCAAAAGCCGGGTGGAGTTTGTCCGCCATAATCTTTTGCTGGATAAGTTTGAGTGTGGTTTTGATCTGATTCTATGTCGTAATGTGGTTATTTATTTTACTGAGGAAGCTAAGGATGCGTTGTACCGGCGGTTTTTTGCCGCTTTGAAGCCGGGGGGAGTATTTTTTGTCGGCGGTACTGAAGCCATTTTAAATTTCCGGGAAATAGGGTTTCAGCATTATCTGCCGTTTTTCTATCGTAAGCCGCTATAATATATATTAAGTTGCTTGGTTTTGCATTTAAAAAGCTAAAATCCGCTGCAAAAAAGGTGTTTTTTGCAGCGGATTTTTTGTGCTAGAATGTCTTGGTGAGTTCAATACCCCATTCCCGGCCAGGATCATAATAATTCATACCGTATAGATAATGCCGGTTGGCGAGGTTGTGGCCATAAAAGGTGATTTTGGTCTTTTCGTCCAAGTCTTTGCTGATGTTGGCGTTTATAGTAGTATATCCGCCGCAGTTGGCTGCTACAGCAGAAGAGGAACTATAATAAGTTTCTGTTTCACCGCAAGCTAATACAGCAAATTTGCTGACATACAGCAGCGTGGCATTGGCGCTAAGGGACTTGTTTTTGTAATTTAGAGAAAAGGAATAGCGATTGTGGGGCGAATATGAATTGTCCATCGCGTTGCTTGATTCGAAAAAAGCATAGCCAAGCTTATAGCCAAGTTGATTGGTCAATGCGCCGTCAAGTGCAAGCTCAAGACCCTGACGTGACAAATTCGCTTCGGTATAAGTATACACTGTATCACCGGTTTCCTGATCGGTAGTTGTACCGTTCGCAACCCGCGCATTTTGAATATAATAGTGGAACGCTGTCAACGAGGCGTTTAACTTTTTGTTGTAGTGTCCGGCAATGCCAGCCTCCAACTTATAGCGGTTTTCTGGGTCCAATCCTGAACCATCTGCCGTGTAAAGATAGCTGCCCCCGGTCTGACTGGTATAGCCTACCCGCGAAGTCAGATCATAGATGTTTGTTAGTTTGTAGGCTGCTCCCAGCGAGACGGCTTTCGAATCCCCTTCCCATATGTCGCCGTAATCCTCATCATATGCTGTGTTGGTTGAACTATTATAATATTTTCCGACTCCTTTGGTGATATGCTTTTTATCCAATCTCAGCGCACCGTCTAATGTCAATTTATCATTCACTTTTCGTTGGTCATATACATAGCCGCTGTACAGCTCTTCTTGGCGTTCTAAGCCAACGGTTGATCCACCCTGTACCCCGTTAGGCGCATGCCACCACATAAACTGGGTGCCTACTTTGATGGTATCCCGGCCGAATGTGTAGGTGTTCCACCAATTCAGTTCCCGCAGGTATTCATCTTGCTTGGAATATGAGCCTGATTTAAAAGTTCTGGTTGCATGCAGCGAACTGTAGCCGAAGCTGAAGTTGGTGGTAACATGAGAATTCCATTGTTTTTCCGCAGTGCTTGTAACCAGCGTCGAATTACAGGGATTCCAACAGCCGCCAAGGTTTGAACTTGATACAACGCCATATGAACTGAACATGTTGGCCGGTTGCCGCCAGCCGTTATTGACCATAACTGTCATATCGGTAGCCCAGCCATCCGTACTTCGCTCACCGGCTTTAAAGAAATAGGAATCAAAATCATAAGCCTGATTGTAGTTGGCTGGGCCGTTGCTTTTGGTTTTTTGATAGCCCAGGCCGTAATAACCATTATCGCCTAGTTTGTCGGCATGTACGAAATCATACTTTTTGGTGGCGTAGCTTCCGTAGCCAACCGTGGCTTTGTCCACCGGTTTGGTAGCTTTCAGGGTGCGAATGATAATAAAGCCTTGATTGGGCGAACCGGGTTTAGCCGCATTGGTGGCAAAACTGGCTACCGGACCCAGTGTTAGGACAGATGAGTCGCGGACAAAGGTGATCGATTCGATGAAATCGACTGGCAAAATGGTCAGTGTACGCGAAGACTGAGTTTCGGGATACCAGACGCCGTCGATGATAATGCCAACGTTATCGCCGCCGCGCGTCGATACTCTGGCATAACGGTTATTTCCCCAAACTTCAGTAACCATTCCCAGTCCGTTTTGGATAAGATCTAAAAGATTCTTGGGGTGCAAGTTTTCAATGTCTTTTCGGGTAAGCGTTTCTTTTTGTATATTGGTGCTTTCCGGAAGAGCCAGACGGCTCTCTGCCAAGGACTCTTGAACTTTACTTGCTGTTACTACTACTTCATCAAGTTTAGTATCTTTTTCATTGTTTTCTGCGGCTAATGCCGGCAGCGTTGTGCAGCCGTTGACCAAGGCGGCTATGATCATTGTTGCAATTGCGCTTTTTCTTTTCATAAAATGTTAATCCCTCCTAATCAATATCAATCTTGGTGCGTTTGGTATTTATATAAAATGGCGTGCCAATTATGGTGGGCCATAATTTATTCCGCCGGAGGGAGCGCGGCAATTATTCTGGCGGTCTCGTCGGTGGAAAGGTCATAATTAAAAAATTTCTTATAAAAGTATTGCGTTTCTTTGGTTATGTCGAAATCAGCGAATTTGTCAGGGTGAAAGATTTTAGCGGCCCATTGAATTTGCAATGCTAATTCGATGCCATGGCGATCCCAATAAAAGGCACCTTCAGGGTTGATGTAGACGGCTCCTTTTTTGACTGCGCTCAGGCGCTGCCAGGATGCGTTGTTGATAAAATCTGCTAGGGCAGTGCTTGTACCGGGTAGGGCGGTGCTGCTGAAGATGATGATGTCAGGACTCCAGCTTATTATTTGTTCCAGCGACACTTCTTGGCTATAGGAGGATACTTCGGCGGCGTTGATGCCGCCAGCTAGTTCTATCCAGGCGTTCATAAGCGTGTCTTTACCATTGACGGTAAGCGGTTTTACTGAGGAGATGTGAAGTACGCGCGGTTTTTGCGATTGGGGGATTGCGGCGGTTCGAGCGGAAATGAGGTTTGTTTTTTCATCAAGATAGGTAATGTATTCTGCGGCTCTCTGACTGCTTTCGCCGCCGAGGATTGTTCCGGTGAGCTTTACGCATTCTTTCAAGCTGGCAAAGTCGCTTAAGGTTAGTCGTATGGTGGGAATGCCAAGCGCGGTTATCTGAGGAATGTTTTTAGTTTTGTTGTGGACAAATACGATATCTGGTTTTGCTTTCAGCAGTTCTTCGATATGGGTATCATCGCCGCCGAAAACTTGCGCCGCATTGTTGAATTGAGGATTTATTTTGCACATCCATGGGCTTTTGGCGAATGGTGTTGTGGCGACGATTGATTGGCCTACGCCTAGCATGCACAGTACTTCATTATGAGCTGGCCAGGAGTCGGCGATGCGGTTTATTTTGGTTGGGATGACAAGCTGAGTTCCGTTAGAATCGGTGATGGTTGTTTTGCTGGGAGCCTCTTGTGCAGAATGAGAAGCGCAGCCTATTATCGATAGACTGATTGATAAAATTATGAGTAGTATGATCCAGGTTTTTTTTGGCATGAATGTCACATCCTTAGTGTTTTTATATAAAAAAAATCAACTTAAAAGGCTGTTGCCTGGTTAAGTTGATACGGCGGCGTATCCATAGCTGGGTATGGAGTCAAGATGATTTGCTGTGATGTTATCTATTTCGAGACAAATACTATATTAAGATAAACTTATCGTACAATAAGCCTGTCTTAAGGTGAGCTTAGTTTGATAATATTACATTTTGAATACCGATAGCAAATCTTACATAAGGTCAAATAGAAGTGTTTTGACTGGTTTTATTTGGATTATATTGGGATATCTTGGATTTAAACTTTGTTTCAAGGGTTCGCTTGTAACAAAAAGCAATATAAACAAACAAAACCTAACTGATTTATTTAATTATGCATAAATAGTTGACTTATGATAGATGGGGTTTTATACTTAAAACAAAAAATAATCCGGCTGGAATGGGACAGATGTTTCACAAATGCACTAATGCGTACAAGGAAGTATTGACGAAGTGGGAAAACCGCTGCTTGGTTGATACTTTTTTTCCTATCCGGGTGTCTCATGTATTCTAAGCTGAGGAAGACAGGAATTATGGCTCAACTGATCATGAAAAGAACTGTGTTAACGGATCGGGCGAAGCTACAAATGATTGCTGCGCTGTTGGTGCTGGTGTGTTTTGCGTCATTTTTTGTGGGGCGGTATCCGGTGGAACCGGATGCGGTGCTGGGTATTATGGCTGCGAAGTTATTTTGGTTGCCGCATGCTTGGTCTGGCGATATGGAAACTGTTGTTATGACGGTGCGGTTGCCGCGAATTTTGGCGGCGCTATTGGTGGGGGCCGCCTTGTCTGCATCCGGGGCTGCTTATCAGGGAATGTTTCGCAATCCGATGGTTTCACCCGGAATTTTGGGGGTTTCCGCCGGGGCAAGTTTTGGCGCTGCTCTGGCAATTCTGTTATCGCTGGATTTTATCTGGATTCAGTTTGCGGCTTTTGGGTTTGGATTAGCGGCGGTAGCGGTGACGTATCTTGCCAGTACGAAGCTGAGTAAGAGCCGCGATACTATGTTGGTGCTGATTTTGGCAGGGATTATTGTCGGCACGGTGTTTACTTCGTTTGTTTCGTTAATAAAGTTTTTGGCTGATCCGCTCGACAAGTTGCCGACAATTACGTTTTGGCTGATGGGCGGGTTGTCGACGGTGAATTTGTCGGATATCGGAATGATTGTGATTCCGATTATGGCGGGACTGATTGTGCTTATTTTATTGCGGTGGAAGCTTAATGTAATGTCGTTTGGCGATGAGGAAGCTCAGGCCCTGGGGGTGAATACCGGCAGATTACGCTGTGTTGTTATTTTCTGTGCTACCTTGATAACGGCATCGGCTGTTTCGGTAAGCGGAATTATCGGTTTGGTGGGACTGATTGTGCCTCATTTGACGAGGTTGGTGGTTGGGCCGAATTATAAGGTATTGCTGCCGGCGTCGGTGATGATGGGGGCTATTTTTCTTTTGGTTGTGGATAATTTTTCCCGCATTTTATGGTCGGTCGAGATTCCGTTGGGAATTTTAACTTCGATTATCGGCGCACCGATTTTTATGTATCTTCTTTTAACCAGCCAGCGTGGTTGGACGAGCTAGGGGGCGCACTGCTGTGGAACTTGAAGTGAGAGATTTGGCTTGCGGATATTTGGATAAAACGGTTGTCAGCAGGATATCGCTGTCAATAGCGACCGGAGATTCGCTTTGTTTGTTAGGGCCGAATGGTGTCGGCAAGACGACGTTTTTCAAGACGCTTTTAGGACTGCTGAAACTTAAAGCAGGGCAGGTTTTGGTGAATGGTGAGGATGTTGCCAATTGGTCGCGCCAAAAGTTTGCAACTAAAGTGGGCTATGTACCTCAATCCCATATTCCGCCGTTTCCTTTTGCGGTGCTGGATGTTGTAGTTATGGGCCGAAATGCCCATTTGGGAACTTTCGGTGCACCGGGGAAGGAAGACCGGCTGATTGCGGAAGCGGTTTTGGATACGCTTGAAATCGGTTATCTGAAAAATAGAGTGTATACCGAAATAAGCGGTGGGGAGCGCCAGTTAGTGCTTATTGCCCGCGCGCTGGCTCAGAAACCGGAGTTCCTTATTATGGATGAACCTACGGCCAGTCTTGATTTTGGCAATCAAATAAAGGTGCTTAATCAGATTGATAAGCTTGTAAAAGCGGAGAAAGTCGGGGTAATTATGACGACACATTTTCCTAATCAGGCGTTCTTTTACGCGTCTAAGGTGGCGATAATCGGTAAGGATAATACATTTGTTGTGGGTGCCCCTGATGAGGTTATAACCGAAAAGTATTTGCAAGAAGTATACGGCGTTGAGGTGAAGATTATTGCGGTTGAAGGGAAGCGTGGGGCTAGGAAGGTATGTGTTCCGGTTGCTTAAGGTACTGAGGTTTTGCCTGAAATCTTCTTGGATGAAATCAACAGTAGTTTCTCTTTTGCTTCATTGTGTGGTTATTGCGCTGCTGGCGCTAGTAGGGCCGTTTCATACTGTTGAACCGTCGGCTGAACCGACGACGGTAGTAGAGGTTGAATTTGAGCCGGCTAAGGTGCTTGATATCGGCGAGCAGGCGCCGATGGGGGCCTCAATTGAGACGGCGGCGGCAGCATCGGCTGAGGCGAAAACGGCTATGGTTGCTGAGGCGAAAGCTGCTACGCCCGCGCTGGCAGATGCTGCTATGCCCACTGAGGCGAAAACGGCTATGTCCGCTGAGATGGAACCGGCTGCGCCCGCTGATGACTCATTGCCGGGCGACGCAGTTGCAGCGCTTTCTCCTGCCGCGGCGTCGCCCGGCAATGAGGGTGGTAATAATCTTGGTACTGCAGGGGCCACTGTTGGCGGCAGCGGCGCTAAGCCAGCGGCCGGCGGCGGGGGAAATGCTTCATCCAGCTGCTTGTACGCGCCTAAGCCTAGCTACCCGTCGGCGGCTAGGGCTGCAAAGATGGAAGGGGCGGTGGTGGTGCACTGTGTTATTGATGAGGCTGGTTCGGCGGTAACGGTATCGGTGCTGAAAAGCTGCGGGTATGCTGAGTTGGATGAGGCGGCTCGGCAGGGGGTGAAAAAGTGGCGGTTTTCGCCGGCAAAGCGGAACGGTATCCCGATAGCCAGTTTTTATGATGTAAGAGTGGTATTTCGGTTGACTGATACATAACTATTCTATATTTGAAAGCGAGTGTGAAAATGTGGATGGACTTCTGAAAGGGGGCTGGATGATGCTTCCGCTGCTTATTTGTTCGATTGTCGCGGTTGGTGTTATTATTGAACGGTATTTATATTTCCGGCGGATCGGGGCGGCTGATATAGCGGAACAAGTCTTGGAGATGGTTAGCTGCGGCAAGTCGGATGAAGCGCGCTTTGCTGCGGTAAAATCGTCGCTGCCACTGCCGCGAGTGCTGGCGGCGGGTATTGTGTGCCCGGCTGATTCGTCCCGTGGGATGGAAGCGCAGGCTGTGTTGGAGTTGTCTGCGATGCGGCGTGGTATGCCGGTGCTGGATACGATAATAACGCTTTCGCCGCTGCTTGGGCTGCTGGGCACGATTGTTGGCATGATTAGTTCGTTTCAGATTATGGCGGCGCAAGGAATGGGCCAGCCCCATGCGGTTACTGGCGGGGTGGCTGAAGCGCTGATTGCTACGGCCACTGGTATTACAGTAGCGGTTATTGCTCTTATTCCGTATAATTATTTTTTATCCCGTATTGAGCGAGAAACCGAGTTAATCGAGCATTATGCGACCAGGCTGGAAATAGCGCTTGAGAATTTGGCGAAGGGGTAGTCGGTATGAAACTTTTGCGTCGGCCGGCAAAGAAGGCACGGATTGAAATTATTCCAATGATTGATACAATGTTTTTCCTGTTGGTGTTTTTTATGGTGGCTACGCTTGCTATGACTACGGCAACCAGCCTGCCGGTCAATCTCCCACAGGCTAGCGGGGTTCGGGATAAGAATCAGCAACCGGTCACATTGACTCTGACGAAAGACGGCGCGCTATTTTATAATAAGGAATCGATATCAACTCCGGCTGAGGCTGTAGTGCGCCTGATGCGTCAGAACCAGGGAGAGGGGCCGGTGATTATTAACGCTGATCGCGGTGTTGAGTATGGGCGGGTGGTTGAACTAATGGATGCCGTTCGGCAAGGCGGGGTAACCAGGCTTGCTATGGCGGTTGAAAGTAATAGAAGTGGTGTTTCTAAATAATTAGTGTGATGAGACATAATTTGGGGCTGGTTTTGTCCCGGAAAAGATAAAAGTCGCTGCGAAAAGTTTTTTCGCAGCGACTTTTATCTCGTTCTGAAGGGGTGAGGTGGACGGTCAACGTAGATGGTCTGGGTTAAAGTTTGAAGGCGGCCTTAAAGCCTATGTATTGTTCTTTGGAGGTTGGCTGATAGTAATAACCGCCGAATACGGACGAATAATCGGCATCTGAGGCATTGTATTTTTGGTATTCGTAAGTCAGGCTAAACTGACAGTCGTTAGAGTTTATCCCGATTTCGGCAAAAAGGCCGGGAGCGTTTTTGGGTTTATGGCTTACGCCGGAAAAGTCTACTCGGTTATTGTTCAAGAGCGGATATTTTACGCCGGCTTCCCAAAATAGCGTGCCGGTGTTCTGACGGATGCCGGCTTTGCTGTAGACTGAGCTCCAGTTTTCGGTATAGCCGACAACATAGATGCTGTTGTATACGGTGGTGTCGATGCTTCGTGTCCAGCGCTTCCAGCCGAGGCCGGCAAATGGTTCGATGCCGCCATCACTCGGCTGGGACCACTCGGTGTCGATTTTGAAGCCGTAGTAGTTGTTCTTTGTGTTGACGATGGCGCTTTCGTAATGGGTTGTGGCGCCGCCGAACACTTCAAATTTGGTGGTGTTGGTTAAGCCAAAGTCGGTCGAACTCTGCCATTTTTTGCCCAAGGTATAGATGGGGCCTTTTTCGTGCATTATTTCTTCGCCGCTTGTGTTGAATTCTTTCCAGGATAAATAGTCTACTTTGGCGTAAAAATCAGGATCGGCGGCCAAGGCGGCCGGAGTGCCCAGACTTAGTCCAAAAACTACTGCGCCTAAGATAGCAAGAATTCTACTTTTGAACATAGTTATCAACTCCTAATAATTGCCTTGAAAATTACTGATATTGCATTATATCATGCTTTGAAAAATATTTGAACATAGTTTATAAAGAATAAATAAATATAAATGATAAAAAATATAAATATAAGTGATATAATTATATTGGGCAATAAAAAGAGTCTGGGTTATAGGATACCCCAGACTGAAAGCAGACGGAAAGTTTGGTTTAGATGATAGAAAAAGGTCTTGAGTAAGGTGCGTTCGCCTATGTCGCTGGCGGCAGTAAGGTCGACTGTTTTTATGGCTTTGTTATCAAGGAAAAAAACTATTTCGCCGATTTTTTGGCCCTGGTATATTGGCGCGGTTAGTGTTTCCGGCAAGTCAACTTCTACTGTTATTTTGGGATAGTCTGCCGCTGCTACGGTGAGGGAGGCCGGGCTGTCAACGATGGCGTCGACGCTGTCCACTAGGCCGTTCTGAACAGGCAGGGTTGCCAGGGTTTCGCCCTGATTTTTGAAGTCGTAATAATCATAGTTGTCAAAGCCGTATTTTAAGAGCTGCATGGAATCGTACCAGCGGGAGTGGTCGTTGAGTACTACAGCAATTAATTTCTGATTACCACGGGTGGCGCTTGATACCAGGCAGGGCCCGGCTTCGCCGGTGGTACCAGTTTTTATGCCGTCAGCTTCGTCAAGCATCCATAAGAGTTTATTGGTGTTGCGGAGATTGACGTCTTTTTCCCGGCCGCGCTGGTCTAACCATTCGATTTGTGTTTCTTTGGTGCTGACTATTTCGGCGAATTTGGGTATTGACAGGGCGTAGCGGGCGAGTATCGCCAGGTCGTGAGCTGAGGAATAATGACCAGGAGCACTGAGCCCATGAGGGTTACTGAAATGGGTGTTATTGGCCCCGAGTTCGACCGCTTTTTTATTCATGAGGACGACGAAGGCGTCTACTGTCCCTGCCAGGTGCTGGGCAATAGCAACTGCGGCGTCGTTGCCGGAGCGCATCAATAATCCGGTAAGTAGTTCGTGCAGACTGATGATTTGGCCGGGATAGAGGTTCATGGATGATCCTCGGGTGGCGGCGGCGCTGATACTAATTTTAACCGGCTCATTGAGGCGGCCGCTTTCAATGGCGAGGATTGCGGTCATAATTTTGGTGGTGCTGGCGGGAGCGTTTCTGGCGTCCATGTTTTTGTTATAAAGCACTTGGCCTGTTTTGGCATCAAGAAGTATTGCGGCGCGGGCTTTTACGGCAAGTGCTGCCGCGTAGACTGGGGTTAGTGAGCCTGCGAGAATAAAAATTATGGTGAACAGTACCAAGATAGGGGATTTTTTTGTCATGGTTTAATTCCTCCTGCCGAAAACTAATAAATTATATTGCGCCAGGCAACCGATGATGCAATTCTTTTTGCTTGCTCGGTTATCTGGCGCAATTGGCAGGCGGTATAGGGGTATTAAGTTTTTGGTTTATAGGGCTTTAATTGTTGCCAATGGGACTGGATGAGTTGATCGTAACGCCTGATGGATGCGGTGCGCTCGTTGCGGAGTGACTGGATTGCGCTGAGGATATTTTGGTCAAAGGCGTAGGTTTTTTGTTTGGGAACGGTAATTGGTTTGGCGTATTCTTTTAGTTTAGTGGCGGCTTTTAGGTTGGTTTTTCCTTCTTTGATGATGAATGCAGGCTCTAAGAGGTCGGAACCATCGTAGCGGTGAATGAGGCAGTTGGGCTGGACGCGATCGATGATGTTTTTTTGTTCGCCGGTGATAATAATGTTATCGCCGCAGCCGGGACAAGCAGAGAGAACGGGGGATAACGGGGTATAACAGTTGGCACAAATGACTTCTTCCATTATTGGCACCTCCAGTGGTTAGTGTATCCGAAAACTCAGGTTTAACGCATGGTGCGTGAAAACCGGCGGAGATGCGTTTCGTTATGGTTCTAAGCAAGGTGATTGGGATTACAGCGCAGGTCTCATGGCTGACGCGCCGTATTACTTGTGGTTTTTGGTTGCAATTTTACACATAATTTGATAAAATTGTAAAAAGGTGGATGATAAAAATGCTTATTCAAGATGATTTGTTACTTGCTTTAATAAGAACATATCTTCCTCAGTCTGATAATGACACATTAAATCGGATCGCTACTGAGGTTAAAGGCGATGTTGAGGCTATTGTTCATTCGATGATAAGACGGGCGGTAGCTCAGGAAAAACAGAATTTGTACTTAAAGCATAAAAGTACAGGTTGAATTACGAGCGGCATAAATGCTGCTCTTTTCTTTTAAAAGTTACTTACAGGGGATAGATTCGAACACAGATATGGTGCTTCTGGGCTTGAAAATGGACTGTAATTCGGTTATATTTTACAGTGCCTATTGATAATCAAGCCTGAAGAGTAAAAATAGATATTTAGACAACTTGATAAAATACGTTTTTGGGGGGTATACTATTAAAAGAGAATGCATGAGTGTTATGGGGTATTAGCTCAGTGGGAGAGCGCTTGATTCACATTCAAGAGGCCGCTGGTTCGAAACCAGCATGCCCCACCAGTAAAATCGGTGCATTGCGGGATGTCCTCGCAATGCACTTTTAATTTTTCTAACCTGTTTTTCTAACGCAAACATATATAAATATATGCTCTATTGCTTTTCTTCGAATAGAGCATCTAAAACCTTGACGACTTTTTTGCGTGTGTTTTTGGTAGGGTGGGCGTATGTACCATGAGTAAATGAGGATGAATAGTGTCCTAACATTTCGCTGATGGTTTCCATGTCTATTCCTTGATCGCGTAAAAGGGTAGCATAGCTGTGGCGAAGATCATGAACACGTATGTCAGGCAATTTAGATGATGCTAATAGTTGTTTGAACTTCTTATAAAGATAGTCTGGAGAATGGGGACGACCGTCATCCCATGCCCATATATAGCCTTCCTCGGTAACTAGATCGCCCGCTTGTTCTTTTATAAGTTTCTGCCGTTCTTTTTCTGTTTGAAGGATTGTGACAGCCATATCATGTAAAGGTACTGGTCGTTCGCTGCGGTCGCTTTTTGGTGGTCCGGGGGTTAATACACCATCCTGCCAATCAAGAGAACGGTAAACTTGCAGTTCCTTTTTATCAAAATCTATATCTGACCACATGAGGCCGCATATTTCGCCTCGACGAAGACCACATGTAATGCCGATGACAACCGGGATAAATATGTTTGTTTCGATGGCGTTTTTAAGTAAAGTTTTTATCTGGTCAATATCAAGAACAATAGGTTTATATTTGTTTTTCTTTGGGGGCTCTATCGCATCACAGGGATTGTAGGGTATTTTTCGCATTCGTGTTGCTTTGCGAAGTGCGGCATTGAGAACGACGAATTGATAGCGAATGGAAGTGGGGGAAAGTGCTTTAGGAATCTTAACTTCTTCGCCGGTTGCAGCGGCTTCTTCAGCGAGCTTTTGAGCTTCCTTGAGTGTTTTCTCCATCGTCTTTCGTTGCTTGGTAAAATGCTGATCGATATGTTCGGGTAACAGCTTATTAAGTTCGAAATGACCAAGCGATGGTTTAAGATAATAGTCGACAGCCCATTTATAGCTTTCTAACGTAGAATTTCTAACATCAAGAGCCTCTAGCCAGTAGTCTAGGTATTCGGCCACTGTCGTTTTTGTGGGTTTGATAAAAGTACCTTGGCGCATTTCCGTTTTTATGCGTTCTTCTTCGGCTTTTGCATCGTCTCTTTTATCAAAGCCGGAATACCACTTCTGTTTACGTTTTTTAGTGACTGGATCACGGCCTTCTTCAATAACTACATAATATTTGTCGCCTTTCTTTATTACAGCCATAAGGTGCCTCCGTAGCGTAGTATTAAAGCTTTTCGGTAAGTTCTGTACCCGCTTGCAATATATCAACGTAGGAAGAATAGATATATTTTCTATTACGTTGAGCAGTGGAGCCGTGATGTAAAATACCTAGTTCGCAAAATTCACTTACTAAGACGTTTGCAGTTGGATAGGATACGCTGAGTTCTTGTGAAACAAAGTTTATCGTTATAACTGGATGCTCAAATAATATCTCTAGCAACTTAAGGCCGTTTGCAGGATTTTTAACAGAGGTATTAACGAGTTTTGAATGATCTTCTTTCATTTTTAAAATTCTTTTTGCTGTGTCGGTTGATTCGGCAGATACTTCAGCAAGCCCTTTTAGGAAAAACTTAATCCAATCTTCCCAGTCGCCTCTTTTACGAACAGCCATTAGCCTATCATAATACTCAATTTTATTCATTTTAAAGTAGTAACTTATATAGAGTAATGGTTGGCTTAAAATTTCCTGTTGGCATAACCAGAAAGTAATTAATAGACGTCCCATTCGTCCATTGCCATCAAGGAATGGGTGAATGGTCTCAAATTGAGCATGAATTAAGCCTATTTTAATTAAAGGTGGAATATCATCGGAACTGTGAAAGTACTTTTCAAGCTCGCCAAGAGCAGTAAGCATTTCATGAGGGGGAGGTGGGACAAATACAGCTGTTGAAAGAGTGCATCCAGGAGGTCCTATCCAATTTTGAGAACTTCGAAATTCACCCGGTGAGCGCTCGCAACCGCGTACTCCAGAAAGTAGTATTTCATGAATTTCCCTAAACAATCTTAGGGATAGGGGTAGTTCCTTTAAACGACTAAGGCCGTAGTTCATAGCGTGAATATAATTTATTACTTCTTCAACATCTTTCACTTTTTCGTTACTTTTTGGATCAGACACATCTAAGATGTCAATCAGAGAGGCTTGAGTGCCCTCAATTTGAGAGCTTAGTACAGCTTCTTTTTTCACATACATTGCAACGAATAGATCAGGATTGGGTAGCGTCTGGGTTATTCCATCAAGCCGACCTAAACATCTGTCTGCTTTGGAAAGTAAGGTCATGATTTCAAAGTCAATAGTAAGAGGTGGATCTGGGGGGAGTGTTTTCGGGATAAAAGCTGTATAATCATATGGTTGCTTGATAAATGTTCCCGACCGATTAGAAGAATCCATAACAAAAGTCCTCCGTGTAGTAAAAATTTACATTGTATGTTATTAAAATTATTGCCGGATAATTTTAATAACATACAATTATTATGCTTGCTATTAAACTATAATTTAATAACTGAAGCTGAGGCAGTAAATTATTTAAGGAATGGGACGAAAGATTTAATAAGGATATAGAATGGGGGGAGTCTTATTAAATCTATTTTTAATAAGATACAAATGGTACCTCGCTTATTAAAATTTCAGGCTGTAAATTTTAATAAGCGAGGTACCATCTTACTGTCTTATAAAGAATACAACCCTTTAATCTTGATGTATTTCAAGTATATGGTAAAGGTAACATTACAATATTGAATTTTATGGATTGTCAGCTGTTATTATGGTAAATTAGCACATAATTTAATAAGATTCGAGGAGCTTTTTATTCCCAACTTATATTTATAAGAAGACATGACCTTTTTAGTGTTGTGTCTTTTTCTTGTGATAAATTTAAAAATTAACCATAAAATGCAAGATTATGACATGTGGAATTAGATATTTTTTAAAAATGTGGTTCGTGTTTTGTTTGGGGGTAGTTTTTATAGGAAAAATATTGCACTATTTGTTAAATCTAGGCAGGAAATTCAAAGGTTATTCAAGAAATAATAACCAAAACCAAACATATGTTCGGAACACTTTTGGAGGCGAGTATCGTGGTTGAATCGGAAGAAGTTTTGCAATTATTACTTAGAATGATGTTACAAGAAGTTATTTCTCAGATGGACCAAGAGAATCAATAATTAATGCTAAAGCCTTCTGGTGTTCAGCCGGGAGGCTTTGAAATTTTTTCAAAACTTTGGTTAATAATTCTTGTTGTTCTTTTGTAGGCATTTTTAAAAGACGGTCCAATGCAATTTGTTCTTTTTCGTCCAATGTCATATGATCGGCTTGTTCTATGACTTGGGGGAATAATTCCTTTACAGGTGTATTTTCGTCGAATTCAGCCATTGAGACACCAAGAGCTTTAGCTATTTTTTGAAGTGTATCTCCTTTAGGAATTATTAGTCCAGCTTCTATTCGGCTGATATTCGACTGGCTAATTCCAGCACTCTTATAAAGCTTATATTGTGACCAACCTTTGGCTTCACGTAATTCAATAATTTTTTTAGCTATATTCATAAAACACCTCAATGCATGTATAGATGCATTATATCGCAATAAAAATCATTTTAAAATAGATGCAAAGAAGCATTGACATTATGCAAGTGTGCATCTATAATAAAAGAGAAAGGAGGCAATGCAATGGAAATACAAGAGCTTATGAAGCGTAAACATATTACGCCGTATCGACTAGCTAAATTATCTGGCGTTTCTCAGTCACAAATTTCTAGGATTCTAAGTGGTAAAACGATGGAACCCAAGAAGTGTACTCTTGTAAAAATAGCGGTTGCTCTTGGAGTTAGTGTATCCGAACTAATTAGCGAGAAGTCAGCGTAAAGTTGCATTTTTGAACGAGGGGGGTTTTTAATGATCGAATGCAAGTGTGGTGAATCTATCCGAGAGGGGGCGAAGTTTTGCCCTAATTGCGGAAAGAAAGCTCTGAAACCAAAAGCGGAAGTAAAACCACTAACTATTATTCATACTGATAGCAAATTAGCATTTAGTGTAAAAGAGGCAGCCCAAGCAATAGGGGTTAGCACATTTTTAATTCGTGAATTGATTAATCAGCAAAAATTACGGTGTGTTCGCTTAAACTCGCGGATTCTTATAAGGCGTGAAGTATTAGAGGATTACCTAATGCAAAATGAGGTAGACGTAAAAGCTGTATAGATAGTCAATATAGGAGCTCAACTGCTGAAATATTACTGCTAACTGGGGGATTAGTATGAATGATCATTGCCAGAAAAGAAAAAAGCCTAATTTGATAGATAAGTTTACACCCTTAATAATAGCAATAGCAGTCATTTATGTTGGCGGTCATATTATACGGTGTTGGCTACGTGGGTAAAAAGAAAGCCCGTCCTGGAAGAGGACCAGCAAGTGGGAGAGGAGTTATCCTCTGACTATAGTTTAGACCATTTGGCTGTCGGAAAATAGAGAGATAAATACGACAAGTGAAAGATTGATTAAGGAGTGTGAGCAATATAGCAAACAAAATAGTGTATTTTAAGAATAAAAGTGACGGACTTCTTTATGCCGCCGTTTTAAAAATAGACTTAATCGGGAGAGTTCGTGATTTTAGAATGTGTCGTCAAGAGCACGTATTTCATAATGGGCAATACCTGCATGATGCCAGAATAATTGTGCCTTTAGAAATTATCGGTTATTCCCAATATCCGAAAATAGTACGACTTATTGGGCGTATAATTTTGAAATGGCAAAAACTAAAGCAGCTTTTGCGGAATCGGTTACTGCACCAGCAGTAATCTCATAAACAAATTTTTTAATTATATCTGTAATAGATGAGTTTTCTGTAGTTTTACTGATTTCAGCAAATAGTCTAGTTAACAAAATCTTATGCTCATTATCAAACTCAGACGATTGAATGTCGATAAAGATATCACCATTAATGTTCATGTTTAATGTATTTCTATTGCCAATTATCGCGTTACTTTTATTGCCTTGAGTAATCGTAGTGATATTTTGAATTGGAGTTTGTGGCGGATCAAAGTATTCTAGACCTTTTTGAGCTATTTTGTACGACTGACATTTGGCGCTTATGACTAACTGTTCAATATAGCCATTGCTTTCTAGAAATCTTAATGCATCGTTAGTTTCTTGCTGCATTTCATAGAAACCATCACCAGGAGTATATTCATTGGTATTAATTCGGAATTGCTCTGTTTTTGATTTATTGTGGTAATACCAACACGCATCTTCTAAAAGCATTTCAAGTTTTTTATCAAGCATTTTCAAGTTTATCACTTCCGTTCAAATACCAAATTTCGACGCAAGGAAACAATTTCCTGTAGTAAAAGGAGGACTGGAAAATGAGAGTAGGCGACACTGTAAGATTGGCTGTTAATTACAGTGACAAGCCGGTTAAGGCATTGGCCAGAGAATTTAGATGTTCGGATGATGCTTTGTATTCGGCAATGAAGGAAATACGTCCGATACCGAGTCAAGCAAGAGAAAAGCTAGCAAAGCTAAATATGGTCGGTATGATGGCCGCAACACTTGAAGCAACTGGTTTTAGTAAGCTTTTTAGCTACTTGCGAGTGGACAGGCATATATACAGCTTAATCCATCGTGTTTACAAAGAGGATCGGGAAGCAGATGAAGCGCTGCGAAAATTGCCAGAGCTGCTGCTGGACAAGGGGAAGCCCGATGATCTTAAACCAGAGGATAGGCAAATCATATTAAGCGTTGGTAAGGAAATAATCGAGCGCATACATTGCGAGTTTAATTTGCTTGCAGAGCTAGAACGACAGTATGGTATTAGTTTTCAGGAGTGCTTAATAGAAAAGGAAAAAGCCGCCTGTGCAGCAACACAGACGACTTCATATGGTAGGTAAAATACATATAACAAAATTGTATATCAGAATCGGCGCTTAGTCAAATGGCTAGTGAAGTTTTTTAATGGGGGAGCATTTTGATATGAAAAGTACAGGCGTATTACGAAAAGTGGACGAGCTTGGACGGGTAGTTATACCAGTCGAGCTTCGACGAGAAATGGGTATTGAGCAAAAAGACAGCTTGGAAATATTCGTGGATGACGACAATATAGTGCTGAGAAAACATGAGCCTGGTTGCATCTTTTGCGGTGAAGTATCAAATGTAACTTGGTTTAAAGGTAAGAATGTTTGTAAAGCTTGCATGGTTAGTATGGCTGGGGCAATAGAAGGTTAAGCACGGGGGGATTTGAATGAAGTGCATACCGGGTAAAACAACAATTGCAAATTGCTTGAAATGCGGGGGCCGGGGGGAAAAGATCGGGTTTAATTATCCGATGGTAAAGCTAAAATGTCCAAACTGCGGACATGCATGGCGAACGCTATCGGCAATTTGTCGAAGCTGTAAGGCCTCCAATGGAACTCCCTATATGAGTGATTGCCCGGTATGCGCTAAAAAGGCGGTGGCTGGCTAGTGGATGACGTAATACGTTGCGAAAGGTGCGGACGTAAGCTGAGAAGTTCTCCGACTATGGAATTTGGCTTAGGTAAGGTTTGCTATGAAAAGAATCGGTTAGAGCTTGTAAAGGCTGAATATGAGCGCAACCAACAGATATTAGAGTTTGAAGTGGACGGAATACAGAGGGGGAAAGGGACATGCCTAGAAAGCGCGATATAAAACCTGGATTCTTCAAAAACGAAGACTTAGGGGAATTACCTCCACTGGCCAGGCTCTTTTTTGCTGGCCTATGGTGTTGGGCGGATCGGGAAGGACGATTTGAGGACCGACCTAAGAAATTAAGAGCCGATATCCTTGCTTATGATAATTGTGATGGCGAAGAACTAATGCAGTTGTTAGCTGATAGGAGATTCGTTATAAGGTATGAAGTCGATGGAATACGATATGGGCAAATAAACAATTTTGCTGATCACCAGAGTCCACATCCGAATGAAGCAGCAAGTGCCATTCCAGTGCTAGTAAATGAGGAATCAGGTATTTGTAACTTATCCGCAACCGAAGAGCATGTTACTCCTACTGTGCTTGTAACCAAGGGACAAGATGCTAGTAATGACATTGTAACTGACGAGCAGGTTACTACTAACTTACTTGCAACTGACAAGCAGTGTACTTGCAACCCTTATCTCTCTTTTACTTCTTATTCTTCTTTTAATACAGAGACTAAACGCGCGCGAGATGAAGAAACGGTATCTGAGATATTTACTGTTCTACAAAATAAGTTTGGGATAATCAACACTGGTCACAGGGATTTAGTGCTGGATATGATTGACCATTACCCATGTGATTGGATTATTCAGGCCATTGACCGGGCTGTGAAATATAAGAAAAGGCGAGTAGGGTATTTAGATGCCATCTTGAAGGGGTGGCGTGATGAAGGCTATGAAGACTTAGATAAACCTTGGGAGGTGGATAAAGATGGAACTAGTAAATCGGGAAATAGAGGCAGCTATAGAAAAAGCAAAGCAGGCACAAAGCCAAGCGAAGTCGACTGGGACGCTGAAAAGCAACGAGCTCTCTGAGTTTAACCAGGAACAAAACCAGAGGCGAATAGCGGAGGCTGTTAAACGTTCAGGTCTGGGGGTAAGGTACCACAATTGTACTTTTGATGAGATGAATAAAAAGCGGATACCAGCTGGCATCCGGGGGGAATACCTGGAGGTAAAAAAATACGCCGATAATATCGGCGAAAATATAAAAAACGGTACCGGTCTTTTGTTAAAGGGGCCTGTCGGAACAATGAAAACATCATTGGCGGCAGCAGTGCTTTTACACCATATCCACCAGGGTGGACAGGGAATGTTTATATCAATGGCAAGTCTGCTTGATACCATATTTAGCCTAAAGGCCAAAAACGTTGGAGAGTGGGCAAAGTTTGAAAACAATCTCAGGGGAACCAAAATCCTTGTTATTGATGACCTTGGAGCTGAACACACCGAAGGTTGGGTACTAACAAAGGTTGATGCCATTATCAGTGAACGATATAACAACATGTTACCGGTGATAATTACAACGAATTTAAGCGTTGACCAACTTAGTAAAACCTATGCGGAAAGAGTTATTGACCGAATGCGGTCTACTATGCTGACGGTAAGCTTTGCGGGGCAAAGTCTAAGGCCCAGGGCGGTATAAAAATAACGGAGCAGGAGAAGCAACATGAATAAAGTGATACTAGTGGGGAGATTAACCCAGGACCCGGAAGTGAGATACACCCAAGGGGGAAAGGCGGTTGCATCTTTTAACCTTGCTGTAAACCGCATTGTAGGAAAAGGGCAGCACCCAGAAGCTGATTTTATTCCAATTGTGGTATGGGAGAAACTCGCGGAGATTTGCGGCAATAACTTGTCAAAAGGGCAGCGGGTACTAATTGAGGGACGGCTACAGATAAGATCGTATGAAGCAAACGACGGTCAAAAGCGCAGAGTAGCCGAGGTGATAGCTCAGAACATGGAGTTTCTGGAACGTAAAATTCAGCAAGAAGATAATCATGGTTTTGGTGGGCAAGTATTCCCGGAAGAAGAAATTCCGTTTTAATTGATCACTGTATTGATATTTTCATGATTTCTGGATCAACAATTTGAACACTTTCATATGGTTCTAGGTTGAACAGTTTACTATATTTCTCTTTTCCTAACACAGTAACACTCTTTTTGAGGAAATCGGAAATAAGATTGTTAAGTTTATTCGCATATTCTTCGGGTGTAATATTATTTTTCATAAGTTCTTCGTAAAAATCATTCTTTTTAGCTAACATAGCAGACTGGTATTCGTGTAAATGTTTAGGATCTTCACTATTCTTTTGATCTCCAAGACGAAAGTCAAGTAGCAGATCTAGTTCTTGAGCAAGATAATCATTTTGTTTATTTAATGACATTCCTGCCGATTCGATTTCGTCAATTTCTTCTTCATAAAGCATTCTAACTTTTGTTACATAGTTTTGCATCATTGTATCTTCGTTTGAATCATGAGTTGTACTTTGTGTAAGTGCTTCACTTGTTATGTCACCACTTATTTTTGAACCAGCACGTATACGATCCCTCCATTCTCGCTGTACATAAATGTCTGGTATACGACAAGAAGGTGGGGTGCCTGGAGTAGTACAATGTTGACCTCTTCCATAGGTGCCAAACATAGCTGAAGAGGCAGCATACCCTCTCGCGGCACTAACAATTTTTCCTGTGAAGTAGAGTATTCGATTCGCTGTCTGATGGCAAACACCAGTAGACCCATAAGCGAGACCAGCATGAGAATTAGGGTTTGACATGAAATCTGCTTGCTTTGAACTAGCTATAACAGGGCCTACTATAGTCACTCCACCACTGCTTCTTCCCCAACAACCCCAGGCATGACCGTCACTACTAGTTACATAAGTGTGATCCACATTACTACTTCCGTCATAAGAGCTTGTGACTTTAATTACCCAACCGCTCAATTGTGCCATAAGTTTCTCCTTCCAATTTCGAAGATGAGGTCATATCAACATAAACTATTGCTATAGTTACCTTCGTTTTTCAGATTATGCATGGATAGGAAGTGGAAAATTTTCTCGTAAAACGTGATATATCAGAAACATTCGCTAATAGGAGAAAGGATATTTGTAAAGGAGGCGACAGGCAATACAAAAACTGACTAACATAATATACAATCTGCTATGCACTCAGATCGGTTGGTTAGTGCTGATCGGGGCCGGGGTGCTGGCGGCAATAATGTGGAGGGGATAGCGTGAAAGACCTATTTTATGATTGCCTAAACATCATTACCTCCAGATATAAGGCAGTTTACCAAAAAATTCGCAGAGGTGACGTTAATGAAGAAACTTATAATTGTATTGATGATAATGCTTTCAACTGTGTCCTTGATTGGCTGTAGTGCATCATCATCAAGTCAACAACAAGAACATTATCAACAGGAACAAACGCGGCGAGAGCCACTTGCACAATCGGGGGCACCTGTTATTAAGAATTTTAGAGAAAAGAAGCTACTGAAAGATATTTACGAACTGCGTGACCAAGAAGGGGTCACTACTTACACTTATATAGTCGCCGAGAATACTGGTAAACTAATATTTCTGGGCGAAACTATTGGTTATGGAATTTCAGCAGCTACACAATATAATAACCCAAAGCAAACAATTGAAGGACGAACACAGGGAGAATTTGTTGCAATACCTCAGGCTGATCTAAATGGCTTATATTCTCCGGCATCAGCACAAGGAACTTGGATTATGTTTAAAGACCCCAATGGCAATAACGTAAAGCCTGTATATGTTGAGTCGCGAATTATAGTAAGCCCGTTTAAATTAAATATAGGTTAAACAGAAGGGTGGCCTAATAAGCTGCCCTATTGGTGTCTTCACTAGGAGAACAATTTAAACCAAATATTCTGAACAAAAGCTACTTGGGGAGGACAAATAGCTAAAACATACAAGGGAGAGGCTAAACAATGAATACATATGCCAATAGAGGAAAGCCCTTTGAAGAATTAATAATAAGACTAAACATGACATACCGGAATCAGAAGAAAGCTGTAATACACAAAGTTCCGACAGAATGGATACCGCTACGAAATGGGACAGGCAAAATAGTATCAGCTAAAGTAGAGCAAAAAGCTGCAGTAGATTTCATGGGAACATATTCGGGCCGATCAATAGCCTTTGACGCAAAGCATACAGCCAAGGAACGAATCAGTTGGTCGGAGTTGCAAACTCATCAGGCGGCATTTTTGGATGAGTGGGATCAAGACGGGGGAATATCTTTTATCTTGGTGTCGTTCAATTTGCAGCGCCTATATGTAATACCATGGACGTTCTGGAATACCGGCATGAGAGAATGGATAAAGCAAGATGGCCCGGCATCCTTGTCGATGAAGCAGATGCCGTCGGAATATGAAGTTAAGCATTATGACTATTTGAAGGTGGTAGCAAGTCTTTGGCCGCTCCAGAAGAGTGCATAATGAGGACGCGAGATAATAAACGCCGAAGGAAAAGTGGAACTGGCGCTTATGTACGGTATCCAGATAAGGAAACTGGGGGATTAGTAATAGGCAATCAGACATTTTATGGAGTTATCAGCATTGACGGAGAATTAACCTGTGCCAGGTGTAGGGTAGTTAACCCAGACACGCAATCAATGGCCAGGGGGGAAGATAGAGACATATTCCGTTGCGCTTGCGGTAACCCGATTGTGGTAGAAATGCCGAAGTACGAAGGGCGGGTAGAGCAAATGAATAAGCAAATACATCAGCATGAGCTTACGGAGTCGCTGGGTAAACCTATCTATGTACAAATACACCAACCGGGAGAAGGAATGAGTCAAGAACTAGACTTCTCGAAATATCTAAATTTAAAAGGCAAAGACCGTTTGCCGGACGATGATGACGATTTTTAAAGTGAAAGGGTGGGGGAGAAAATGAAAGAGTGCCTTATGGGGGAAAAGTGCGATTGCAAACACAACCGGAAAGGGTGCAAGGCCAAAGTTAAAGTAGATACCTTGGTATGTCCGCCAATATGCGTATGGTATGAGCAAAGACCGCCGGAGATTAAACAAGAAAAGCCTATAAAGACGAGAAAAGGAGTAGCCTAGTTGGCTGCTCCAGTGGTGGAGGGGGAAAAGATATTGTTTAGATCGGCAGGGATAAAGAGGAAACGGGTTTATGTTGCTCATCCATTACGGGGGGACGTGGAGGGCAATATAAAAAAGGCATCAGCAATATGTGAGTATTTGGCGACCAGGGGGGACATATTGCCGCTATCGCCGCTGCACACATTTGGATATTTAGATCCAGATGGTGACCAGTTTAATGCGATGCAGTTATGCTTTTCACTTGTAGAATGCGCAGACGAGGTTTGGGTGTTCGGTAAGTATTGGATGTCGGAAGGATGTATGGCCGAGATTGCCTATGCGGGGTGTCGGGGGATAAGAGTAGTAATTATAGGCGAAGTTAATATAGAGAGATTAGAGGAAAAGATTATAGAAGTTGCTTGATTTTGGGGGGAGGAGTTATCGTGGCAAGAAAAGATGATATTTTACGGGAGATTAGCCAGGACTTTGAAACCGCTGCCGAATGGCTTTTGTTTTATGAAGATCGTAAGAAGCAATATTATAGTGATTTGAATTATATCCGAGACGAACGTTCTATGCCGGAGGTTTTTGTCCGTACTGGTACAACCGGAAACGTAGTTATACAGAAGGTTATCTCATTAGAGGAACTTGAGCAGACTGAAAAATGGCTGCTTACTGTTGAACTTGTAGAGAGTATATTAGGGCCGAAGAAGAAAACGTTTCTTGCAATTCGCCGGGAAGCTAGGAGAAAGAATAGAAAAATTAACGGTCATGAGGTATGGCGGGGATATGTACAACGACGTTTTGCTGAAGAAATGAGTAATATATACCAAGTACCTTCCGATAAGTTTTGGTTATCAGAAGACTCTATTACACTATGGTGGAAGAACATGGTGGCAACAGCAAGGCTACTGGCTTATAAAACAGGGTGCAGGTTTTAAAAATATGAAGCCGTCAGTAATAGTTGAACTGACGGCTTCATATGTAATTTAGTTAATACCGAGACGTTTTTTTAGGGCTGTTTGTAGTTCTTGAGAGAAATTAATTTTTCTTTTTTCGGCCATTTGGTTGAGATAATAAGGAATAGTTAATGTCTTCTTAACTGCCCGGGTGTCTAATTTAGCCCGGAATGTGCTCAGCGAGACTTCGACTAGTCCTATTACTTCACCATGGTATTCGTTTTGAAGAGTGTCAACAAGTGATGGTTTAGGGATTTCTTCTCCATCTTGTTCAAAGCCCCATAGGTGAAGACCGAGAGCTTCACGCGCCATAGTATGGGCTTCCTCTAAGGTTTTTCCTACTGTAAAACAGCCGGGAAGGTCGGGAAACATTACTGAATAGCCGGTTGCGGTTTTTTCAAATACCGCGGGATAAACATAAATATCTTTGCTAGTCATTATATAATCCTCCTTGCGGCGAGGGGCTATCGAAGCCCAGCCTGTTTTAGGATTGATTTCTCTAGTGCAGGGCCAAGGTCTTGATTATTGCCGTGATCTGGTACAGTGACTTTGCCCTTTTTGGTTGGGTGCTTGAACTGCCGATGCGAGCCTACCTTTTCGACTTCGTACCAACCATCATCTTTGATAAGCTTAAGTATTTCGCGGACTTTCATCGGCATTTATTATTCCCTCCCTGTAATTTCATTATATAACACGTGCTAATACGTGTAAATGATTGTTGCAATAATTTTAATGACCGTTACGTTCAATAGCAGTTTTTCCGTGCTATAGTAGTAGTATGAAAATATAGTTAATGCCTCCTGAGCTGTCAGGGGGCATTTTTATTTCGGGGCGTGTGGTTATGAATCTTCAAAAGAAAAAGCCCATTCGGCTAAAAGGCAAGAAACTTGCAGAACTAAATAAAGCAATTCATGAGCGAGACAGTTATACCTGTATTATAAAAAGGTGTAACCGTCACGTTCCATTAGGTGAGAAATTCCACCATGAGCCTCCTGGGGCTTATAAGGAAGATATAATTTATAAAGGCTGCATTCTTTGTTATTCGCATCATCAACTACGTGAGGGTAATGAGGCGGTGAAAGTAAAAAAAGAGTGTCAGGATTATTTACGTGGTCTGTATCCTATGGAGTGGGAAACGACATTTAACTGATAAAGACTCAGTGTGAGCTGAGTCTTTTGTTTTTCCTTCTAAGGGGGTGGTTATCAAAATCAACGTATGAGTTGTCGCACTTAATTATTGTCTAAAAAAGAAAGGGGTAATGAAAAGAGTGAGTGTGAATCAAACAATTGATGCTTCGAAAATGTTAGGTGCTCTAGAGTTGGCAAATCCTGTGACAATTACAAGTGAGTCAGGAGTTTTAACTTTGACTGCCGATAGTAACAGCTTCATAGTTGAAGGTTCTGAGGCAATTACCAGCATTGTCGGTGATACAGATGTGACACAAGGTATTTATGTTATTACCTGGAATACAGCTCGGACGCTTTCTTATAGTGCATCGGCACTGTTGTTGGTTGGTCAGGCAGATAAGACTACTGCTATTGGTGATGTAGGGGTGTATCAGCTTAACAATGGAGTTGTTACTGAGTTGTTATATCAACCTATTGCTGGTTATGCGGCTGCCTCGCATGTACATGATGTGGCGACTGAGTCCAGCGATGGTTTTATGTCCAGTTCGGATAAAACAAAGCTAGATGGAATCGCAACCGGTGCTGAGGTGAACCAAGACGCCTTTTCTAATGTGTTGGTAGGTGATACTACGATTGCAGCCGATGCAGAGACTGCAACAGTTGAACTTGAGGCTGGGACGAATATTGTTTTGACTGCTGATGCTACAAATAAGAAAGTGACTATTGCGGTTAGCGGTCAGGTGGCGAATGCAGCGGCTGCTGATACAGCTACTGTTTGCACCGGTAATGCAGCGACCGCTACTCAATTAGCTACGGCAAGGACTTTAAGCTTTACTGGGGATGCAACCGGTTCACTGACTTTTGATGGATCATCAGATGAAAGTGCTGAGTTAACCTTATCCAGTTCGGGAGTAACAGCAGGAACGTATCAGAGTGTTACGGTTGACGCTAAGGGCAGGGTTACAGATGGAACTAATCCAACCAGTTTAGATATAGATATAACTGGTAATGCGGCTACTGCTACTAAGTTGGCTACAGCGAGAACGATAGCTCTAACTGGTGCGGTAACCGGTAGTGGAACTTTTGATGGTAGCGGAGATTTGTCGATCACGACTAGCGCTGGAAGTGTTATACATGGGAAACAAATGTTCACTTCTTCAGGTACGTTTACTGTACCGGATGGAGTTACAGAGGTTTGGGTAAGTATGTGTGGCGGCGGCGGCGGTGGCGGCGGCGGTGGTGGTAGTTATAATGCAATTTCAGGTGCTGGCGGTGGTGGCGCTGCTGCTTATTTGGCAAAGGCTGTAACTGTTACTTCAGGAGAATCTATTACAATAACTATTGGTGCCGCAGGATCAGCAGGAGCTTCTGGCGGTTCTGGTGGCTCAGGTGGAACCAGTTCTTTTGGCTCTCGCTTATCATGTGCTGGAGGAGGAGGCGGTGGTACTGGTCTTTCCGCATCTGGCACCAGCTCCGGTGGTTCTGCTGGCGGTACTGGTGGTTCTGCCGGTGGATGCTACTATCTCGGCACTGATGGCGTTCCATGGGGGTCATTTCAAGGTGGTGGATCTATTTTTGGTGCTGGCGGTGCTGGTTGTGGTGCTAGTATTGCCGGTAGACCTGGTAGTGGATACGGTGCTGGTGGTGGCGGAGGAGCTTCTGGCGGCGGCGGAGCAGGAACCCAAGGCTTTGTCCTAGTTGAATGGTAGAAGGAGCTTAATTATTAAGTGAATAAGCTAAAAAATCTCATGCGTCTTCCATGGCGCTTTTTTCATGCTTTCAAGACTCAGTTTTTGCTGGGTTTTTTGTTCTCCCGTAAAGGGGGTGTTTATTAAAAAATAGTTAATAGTTGGCAGTTAGAAATCTTTAAATTTCGTAATATGAAAGGGGTAATGAAAAATGAGTTTTGTATTAACAGGAATTGTTGAATCGAATGGAGCAGATGATGCAGGGAAAATTCCGGTGTTAAATGACGAAGGTGTACTTGATTCTAGTTTTATGCCTAGCGCTGTTATACCTACTGGTGCTGTTCAAGCGTTTGCAATGTCGGTGGCACCGTCTGGGTGGCTTGTTTGTGATGGTTCAGCAGTAAGTCGTACTGACTATGCAGATTTGTATTCAGCTATTGGAACTACCTTTGGTGAGGGCGATGCCAGCACTACATTTAATGTGCCTGATCTTCAAGATAAGTTTGTTCTTGGTTTAGGTTCGACGTATGCAACTATTGCAGCTACTGGCGGGGAAACTACTCATACGTTGACGGTAGATGAGATTCCAGCACATACTCATACAACAACACTAACAAGAGATAAATGTAGTGGAACATCTGGCAATGCTGTATATGGTGATGAAAATAGAGATGGTACCGATGATGTAACAAGCCAATCAACTGGTGGGGACGGAGCTCACAACAACATGCCGCCTTATAGCGTGCTCAATTATTGTATTAAATACTAATAAGTAGGTTTTATAAACTAATGAGACAAAGCCTAAAAAAGAAACGTTGTGTTTAGCGCTTCTTTTTTAGGCTATTAACTTTGAAAGCAACAGTAAGCTGTTTAGATAGAGCGTTATTATAGGTATTTTATATATTTACCTAAGAACAAGGAAGTGATACCTCATGCCAATAGTAGACTGCAGGCTAACAGATTGTAAATACCGTGGCATCGAAATATGTACAGCAAGACATGTCAGTATAGACGGCTACGGCCAGGTTGAATGTTATGAGCCGGTGCCTCGGTCGGCTGTTGTGCATGAGCCTGTTGACTCACGATGCTATAAGCAAGGCGGTAAATGGAAAGCAAGCAGAGTTAAAATAATAAAATGAGGGGCTTAGTATGAACAAATTACAGATTTTTAAAAACGCCGAGTTTGGAGAAATTCGAATTGTCGAAGTTGAAAGTAATCCTTATGCAGTTGGAAGCGATGTAGCGAAATCGTTAGAATACTCAATACCTCATAAAGCTGTTCGAGATCATTGTAGGGGGGTTCTAACTTGGAACGTACCTCATCCGCAATCGCCAGAAAAGGAACAAGAAGTTCTTGTTATTCCAGAAGGAGATATTTATCGGTTGATCGTTAAAGCTGCAGACCAAAGTAGAAATCCGGTTATTAAAGAAAAAGCTGAACGCTTTGAACGTTGGATATTTGATGAAGTATTACCCTCCATCCGTAAGTACGATATGTATGCAACGGAAGAACTACTTAATGACCCTGATTTGGCCATTAAAGCGTTTACGGCTCTTAAAGAAGAACGGGCAAGGAGAATCAAGGCGGAAAGCACCAATGCTATTTTGATGCATGTAAATAAAACTTATACCGCTACTGAAATTGCAAAGGAGCTTGGATTTAAGTCTGCAACATCTTTAAACAATGACCTTGCTAATAGGAAAATACAATTTAAGCAAAACGAGACATGGGTTCTGTATAGTAAATACGCTGACAAAGGCTATGTTGAAATTAAGCAAGATGTTCTTGACAACGGACGTGTCATTTACCATCGCCGCTGGACTCAAATTGGGAGAGAGTTTTTAGTAAAAATGTATCAAAGAAAAGCAAGTTAATTCAAACACAAAAAGCGGCGAGGTATCCGGATATCGCTAAATATTAGTAAAACATTCCCCTTATATTACTTGACTCGCGACAAGTAAAGTGGTATAATTAAACCATAGAAAGGGGGTGGAAATGATAGATGTGGACAACAGCAAAATCAAGGAAACGCTTCTTATAGCCGCCGCAGTCCTCGCAATAGTCAATAATAGCATTCAGTTAATCGAAAGGTTACTGAAAGGGCTAAGGTGGTTGAAGCGAAAACTTGAACGGCTGATAGCAAAACAAAAGCCCACGAACGTCGCGCCTCGCAAGCATAAACGACGTAAGTGAGCCGGGAATGGGAGAGGGAAACCTCTCCTGCATCCTACTGTTATTATACCACGTCTATCAAATTTATGAATTGGATTAAAAAGGTTAATGGAGACATCCTGTTTATTATAATGGCTGTTTTGTATTTTGATACGAGAATACCCCGGGGGGACACGTTGCAGACGGTAGTTGATGCGTTGGTGGTTGTTGCGCTTGTATTGATTGTATTAAAAAACTTGTTGGTGAGGTTTAAATGAAACTACAATTTGAAACCCGGGATGAGTTAATATCTTTTATTCAAAGCGAGTTAATAAATACTACTGAGGTAAGAGCACTGTTAGGGTGTTCACGGCAGAACGTTGCTGATCTAATCAAACGTGGTAAACTTAGTCCAGTGAAAGAGTTAACTAATGATAGGTTGTTCTTTAAAGAGGATATATTGGCACGACTTAAACCGTCCGAGTAGGGCGGTTTTATTTATACTCAACAATAATAGATATAATTAACGCGGGAAGCATACAACTGGTGAGCACTTCCATGTAGGATAGCATTGACCAGGATAACACTGGTTAGCAGGATAGCAGTGTTTAGGATAGCAATCGAACGGACGGCAGTGTTGTGGATTGCATTGTCTTGGAGAGCATTGAAGAGGTAAACATATACGAGGATGATATTGTGGCGCGTAATGATCACTTGCCATATAGTCTTCTATGTCGGGATCTTCCCATTCGCGATACATATAAGTACCACCTTTCATAGCTGTGCGGCTATTACAGCCATTACATAATATGCTGACTACTATGTCGTAGTGATAAGTGGTGCATGCTGGCAATGTCTAGATTTCGTAGGTACTTCCGGGTGTTTACACTGTTTGCGGAGGCTTCAGACCCCCGAAAGTTTTCTAGGTACAAAATTTCTTTAGGCGACTTCCTTCCGAAGGGGGTAAAAAATGGCCAAATTAATAACTGCTAGAGAACTGGCTGAAATCCTTGGTATATCTGAGCGCAGGGTCAATCAAATAGTTGCTGAAAAGCAGACTTTTGATAGAGAGCTAAATGGGAAGTTTGATGTAGTAAAATGTGTTGAGGCCTATTACCGGGATATGTTGCTGGATGTGGACTATAAAGCCGATCTTGAGCGTGAGCGAGCTTTGCATGAAAAAGCAAAAAGAGAGAAGTCAGAACTACTTTTGCAGCAAATGAAAAATGAACTGCATTGGGGGAAAGATGTTGAACTCATCCTGACAGATATGTTGGTTACATTTCGAAATCGAATTCTTGGTGTGCCAGCTACTGCTGCATCAAAAGTGGAGAACAAAAACATACCTGAGATTATTCAAATACTAACAAGCGAATTAAAAATTGCGTTAACCGAACTATCCGGGTATAATCCTGAACGATTTGGAGGATGTGAACATGAGGTAGACAAACATGGATCCAATAACAATAACCTTATTTCAGAAAATAGCTAAAGCTGCCGCTCCGCCGCCAGACATAAAGCCGAGTGAGTGGGCAGAACAGAATCTGGTTATAAACGAGTCTGGTTTTGCTCCCGGCAAGTGGCGCAGTGACTCGGTGCCTTACCAAAAAGAGATTATTGACGCTGTTGTTGATCCTAATATCGATAAAATTATAATAAAAAGTTCATCCCAAGGCGGGAAAAACGTTATCGTTAATATTATCTTTGGATACTATGTAGACATTGATCCTTGCCCGATTCTGTTTATTGAGCCAACGGTTGAACTTGCACAGGACTATTCTAAGCGCCGGTTAGCACCTTTGATTCGGGATACTCCAGCTTTAAAACAAAAGATTCACGAATCAAAAAGCCGTGATTCCAACAATACCATTCAACTAAAAATGTTTCCTGGTGGCAGTTTGAATTTAGTCGGTTCTAATAGCCCAAGGGTAATATCCAGTAAGCCAATAAAAATAGTAATTGCCGATGAAATTGACGGTATGTTGCCAACCAGTGAAGGCGATGCGCTGGAGCTGGCTGATCGACGGACTACAACTTTTCCGGGAAACAAAACCATTTATGTTTCCACGCCGACCAAAAAAGAATCCTCACGTATTGAGGTGGAGTATAATGCTGGGACACAGGAAAAGTGGGAAAAAGAGTGTCCGCACTGCAAGAAGCCTCAATATATTAACTGGAATGGACTGAAATTTGACCACGTTAAAGACAACCAGGGCAACTACTCGGTGTCTAACGTGGTTTATCAATGTCCTGATTGCCTAAAAAGTTTTGGACAAAGCGAATGGGCCCGTCAAGAAGGCCATTGGGTTGCCTATAATCCAGGAGCTGAAAGGGTTAGAAGTTTTCACTGGAATGCCTTTGTTTCACCTGGCTGGCTGTGGGAAGATATTGTTTTAAAATATCTGAAGGTAAAAGGTGATCCTGAACAGCATATGGTGTTTAGAAACACCGTGCTTGGTGAGGTATGGGAAGAAAACATTAATGCTAATGAATATGCGTACCTGTTAGACCGCCGCGAGGATTATGGGGCCGATTTGCCGGATGGAGTATTGCTCTTAACCGCGGGGGTAGATACTCAGGACGACCGGCTAGAGTATGAAGTAGTCGGCTGGGGGCGGGGAGAACAGTCTTGGGGGATTGAATACGGCTTGGTTATGGGTAACCCGGATCAGGCGACTACCTGGCAAGCGTTAAGCGATAAACTTGACGCGATTTTTTATTTTGCTTCCGGTGCAGGGCTTAAAATTGCTTGTACTTTCATTGATTCCGGCGGCCATTATACCAGCGATGTATACAATTTCTGCCGAGCGAATGAACACCGTAAAATATTTGCCATTCGAGGCAAAGGCGGAGCAGGCATTCCACTGATTTATAGCAAAGGGCGAAGTAAAAAAGAAAATGCCTTATACTTTAACCTTGGAGTAGATGGCGGTAAGGCACGTGTATTATCAAGACTGCAGATTAAGCAGCCGGGCGATGGATATTGTCATTATCCATTTGATGAGAGAAGAGGTTATGACCAAATTTATTTTAAAGGGTTACTGTCGGAGCGGCAATCGACTAAGAAAGTCGGCCGACAGCTTAAAATTGTCTGGGAAAAAATCGGATCAGACCGTAGAAATGAGCCGCTTGACGTAAGAAATTATGCGCAGGCGGCTTTTCAATTATTGCCGATAAACTGGGATGTTATTGAAAAACGCCTGATTGAGAGCAAAAATTCAGAGGTAAACCCCGCGCAAAAGAGTAAAAAGCAAACGCAAACCAGCCGAGTATTAAAATCCGGTTTGAGTTATTAACCAGTGAGGTGAGAACATGTCGGTTTCAGATCGGTTAGCTAGAGCAAAAACACGTTTATCGGCCTATTATGATGCCGAAATGGCCGTTTTAAGTGGCCAGTCATACAAAATAGGGACCCGAAGCTTAACAAGAGCGGATTTGGGCGAGATTCGGACTGCCATTACCAACTTGGAAAACGCCGTTGAAGAACTAACTGCTCAGGCGGTCGGCCGCGGACGAAGACTCCGGGGGCAATACATTCCGGTGGATTTTTAAGGTGGTGATTTGGTGAATATTATTGATTATTTCTATAAAGCGGTAAATCCACGTAAGGCATTGGCCCGCGAAATTGACCGGTTTAAGCTGGAATCATTACAAAAGTTTTCAAATAGCGGTTATGACCAAAGTGGAGCGAGTCATACTAAAAAATCTATGCGTGGTTGGCGGGCTAATAGCCGAACTGCCCGAGAAGATATTGATCCGCATCTCCACACATTGCGTCAGCGGTCCAGGGATTTAATTATGTCCTCACCGCTAGCAGTTTCGGCGCTTAAAACCAAGAAAACCAATGCAATTGGAGCTGGGCTGAGGTTAAAAAGTCGGATTGATTATAAGTTCCTCGGTTTAACGCAGGAACGAGCTGCCCATATGGAGGCAAATATTGAACGGGAATTCGAACTGTTTGCTAAGTCAAAGCATATTGATTCTTTGAAACTCAATAATTTTTATGAACTTCAACCGTTGGCGTTCGGGTCCTGGAAGCTAAACGGTGACTGTTTTGCACTCATCAAGTACGAAAAACCTACATCATGGATGCCTTATGGCCTAAAAATTTATTTAATCGAAGGTGATAGGGTAACAACTCCCAATACCTCGGCAACCGATGGTACTTCACTACTTGGAACGTCGAACTATACTGTTGGCAAAAATAATAAGACAGGCAATTATATCTATAATGGCGTTGAAGTCAATACTGACGGCGGCGTTGTTGCTTACTGGGTGTGCAATCAATATCTAAACAGTACCTTAGATGGGACAGAACGTAAGTGGGAACGAGTCGAAGCCTATGGGTCTAAGACTGGCAACCCGAATATACTGCATTTATTTGATTCAGAGCGCTGCGAACAATATCGTGGCGTTCCGTTTTTAGCACCAGTGATCGAGCAACTAAAACAAATTACGCGATACACCGAGGCTGAACTCATGGCCGCAGTTGTTCAGTCGTTCTTTACAGCATTTATTAAAACAACGCTCCCGACTAATGTTGATCCCTTCACTGGCGAGATTACTGGTGAATCAACTCCGTATGCACCGCCAGCCGCTGGAGATTTTGAGCTTGGCCCAGGTACCTTTAATATTCTGCAACCGGGCGAAGACGTAATTATGGCCGACCCTAAACGCCCAGCGAGTGGTTTTGAGGGATTCATTGCAACAATGGCTAAAACAATTGGCGCGGCGCTAGAGGTGCCCTATGAACTCTTAATGAAGTCGTTCACCGCGTCATATTCAGCAAGTCGGGCCGCGCTTTTGGAGGCTTGGAAGACAATAAAAGTCGACCGGGCCTTTTTTGACAGTGACTTTTGCCAACCGCTTTATGAGCTTTGGTTATCCGAGGCCGTTGCAATCGGGCGCATTAAAGCTCCAGGTTTTTTTATTGATCCGTTAGTCAAGGCAGCTTGGTGTAAAGCAGAGTGGATCGGGCCGACACAAGGCCAACTTGACCCTGTAAAAGAAGTTGAAGCCGCGGCCCTTCGGGTGGAAAACGGATTTAGTACGCGTGAGCAGGAGACAACTGCACTAACAGGGGGAAGCTTTGATGATAATATCGAGCAAGCCAAAATAGAAAACCAGAAAATTAAGGGGGCGGGATTTATGGAGGAGTTAAAGGAACCGAAAGGGGGAATGACCAGTGGGACAAGTGAGTAAGTTCTGGAATTTCGAAAGAAACTCTGATCTTAATCAGGTCATACTTCGAATTAGCGGCGACATTATCGAAGATGATGACGCTTGGTTGTATGAATGGTTTGGTATGCAAGCTGCCTCGCCGAATGCGTTCCGAACAGAGTTAGCACAGCATGCTGGTAAGAACATTGACGTTTGGATAGATAGCTATGGAGGAAGCGTATTTGCAGGAACAGGTATCTACAATGCCTTGATGGAGCACAAAAACACCGGGGCAGCAGTAAATACAATAATCGACGGTAAAGCAATGAGCGCGGCCACAATACCTTTTATGGCGGGTGACAAACGAAAAATCACGCCAGGCGGCATTTTTATGATGCATAATCCATTAACGAGCTCTTATGGTTATGCTTCCGATCTTAGAAAGTCCGCCGATGTATTGGATGTGGTTAAAGATACTATTATCAATGCCTATCAGCTTGGTACAGGCTTGGACCGCGAGAAGATTTCTGACATGATGGATCAAGAAACCTACATGAGCGCAAGCACAGCTATCAGGGAAGGGTTTGCTACGGAAATGCTCTATGGGGAGCAGGAGAATATCACGAATTTAATCTTTAATCGGCTGGCAATAAAAAATGCCTCTAACGACTCAATGAAAAGATTCTTCGAGGTTACCAGAAACTTTGTTGCATCGCAGGAACCTCCAATGGAACCTGCTGCGAATATACAAAAAAACGAGGAGGACACAGTAGTGGAAATTAAAAATGCTGATGATTTACGAAAAATTTATCCTGATTTTGTAGATCAGATAGAGATTGGCGCGGTGGCTCAAGAGCGTAAAAGGATACAAGATATTGAGCAGATTGCCAATATCATTGACCCAGAACTCTTAAACAAAGCTAAATTCAGCGAGCCAATGGAGGCCGAAAAGCTTGCATTTCAAAACGCTGTTTTGCAGTCCCAAAGGGGGACCGAGTATTTGAAAAATGCACAGCAAGATTCTGACGTATCTGGAGTTAAAAACGTAACGTCCATTCCGACAGATGGCGTCAATGTGGACGAAACTGCAAAGCAAGCTAAGCAAGAGAAAACGGTCAACTCTATTGTTGACGCAGTAAATAAATTAAGGGGGTAATTAAGAATGAGTGAAGCATTATACAGTTCGTTGGGATCATATACGCCTGACAACTTGACCGCCGGAACTGCCGTTCCAATCGTACTTGCCGGGGTAACAGTTGCATCAGGTCAGGGTGAGCTAGCCCGTGGCAGTGTTTTGGGGATTATCACCGATGGCGGTAAGGCAAATTTAGTTGTCAGCACTGCCACTGATGGTTCCCAGAACGCAAAGTACATTCTGGCGGAGGACATTGATGCAACCAGTGCCGATGTTATTGCCCAAGCATATAGTTCAGGGGAGTTTAACAGTGCTGCATTGGTGTTTGGTAGTACTGATACCGCCAGTGATCACGCCGACAGTTTACGGCAATATGGAATATATCTTAAAGAAAATATTGAATCCTAAAGGAGGCTATAAAATAAATGGGAATTGAATTGTATGATACTAGAACAATGATGCAGGCCATTGAAAGAATGAAGCCTGCTAGGACTTTTTTGCGTGATACCTTTTTTAATCGGGTTGAAACTTTTGTTACAGAAGACATTGATGTAGATTTCAAAAAAGGTAAGCGTAAAATGGCCCCGTTTGTGGCACCAATGGTTGGCGGGATAACTATGGACCGTCAAGGATTTTCGACTAGAAACTATAAAGTGCCGAAAATTGCACCGCAGCGGATCATGACGGCTGAAGATATTAAGTCGCGTATTATTGGTGAAACAATCTATAGTGCTAAAACTCCTGAACAACGGGCTGCCGAGCTTTTTGCCAAAGATTTAGTTGAGCTTGATGAATTTATTACCAGGAGAGAAGAATGGCAATGCCGAGAGCTATTGCTTAACGGTAAAATTACTATGAATGGTCTAATCGATAGCACCGACAATTATATTGAACAAGTAGTTGATTACAGCTTTACCAATACCGTTACCTTAACTGACACCGATTTGTGGTCTGCTGATGCTGCTGATATACACGGTGATTTAAGGGAATGGCGGCTTAAGATTATTAAAGCCACTGGTCGGGCTCCAAAAGTTGTCGTTATGGCGTCAGACGTGTATGAGGCTTTTATTGGTAACTCTGCTATCAAGGAAATTTTTGACACTATGCGTTTTAATCTAGGGACTGTTCAGCCGCTAATTAAGGATGATGCGGTTACTATGGTAACATATATTACTGACCTAGACTTGCAAGTGTACACGTATGATGAGTGGTTTATTGACGATGACGGTAATGAAACGGCGATGTTGCCATCAGGTACAATCATTATGGGTACTCCTAATATGGGTAAACGTCTTTACGGAGCAATTACTCAGATCGACGGCGAAGGATTTGTTACTTATGATGCTCCACGGGTACCGAAAAACTGGGTAGATATTAATAATGATGTAAAGATGGTCCGGATTAGTGCTAGACCGCTTCCGGTGCCAGAAGATGTTGACGACTGGCTTGTTGCCACAGTATTGTAGGTGATTACATGATAAAGGTAATAAAAGGAATGGTTAAGGCTGGCGGAAAATTTCATTCTGTTAGCGAGACAATTACGGGCTTATCTGATAAAGAGGAGGCCCGTCTGGTTTCAATGGGTGTTTGTGAAATAATCGTTAGCGAAACTATACAGGAATATAGTTCGGCCGAAATATCAACTGCCGAAACAAATGAAAAATCTCAGAAAACAAGCAAAATTAATGCTGCTACCACGGATGTGACGGATGAAATAAAATTAAATGTTGATGACGTTGTTGTTAGCGGGAAGTAATCATGGCATTAAGTGATTATTTAGCGGATGATCTAGCCATGATGATGAGCACCGACGACTTTGCCACAGCGCATACCATTAACGGCACCGAAATAAAGGTGGTTGTTGACGAAGACTTATATAAGGAACGTCAGCAATCATTAAATAATCCTGAGTCTTATTTTCCGGCAACGATATCGTACCATGTTGCCGCTAGTGTCTTTGGTGATCGCCCAAAAGTAAACTCAGTTCAGATTTTTGATGGTAAGAAGTATCTTGTTTTTGATGTTCAAGAGGACTTAGGCGATTATTATATAACCCTGGCGGTATCGGAGTGATGTAAATGGCGAATATGTTCCGGGTGGTGGTTGACACGAAAGATCTGATGAAGCTAAATATACACTTAGGAGCCTACGCTAAGCAGGCTCCTGTAGTTGTATCAAGGGCGTTAAATCGGGCGGCCACCACCACCAGAAGTGAGGCCGTTAAAGAGGCCAGGAATAATTATTATGTTAAAGCGGCAGCAGTGCGTGCTACATTCAATATTAGAAAATCATCAAAAAGCCGGTTAACAGCTTCGGTGTGTTCCAAAGATGGCTCCATGCCATTGGATAAGTTTAAATTTTCGCCGAACCAGCCGCGCCCGAAAAATCCGCCGGCGGCACTTAAAGTAGGTGCTAAGAAACCGGGTATGAAAGAGCTACGGCATGCCTTTGTTGCAAATATAAACGGTACAAAAATTTTCGAAAGAACAAGTAAAAAGCGGCTACCGATTAAGCGGCTAATGGGGCCTCCGATTCCACGAATGGTGGGAAATCAAAAAACGCGGGAAGTGGTTGAGAGAAAATCACTTGAAACCTATGAAAAACGCCTTGATCATGAAATAAAACGGGTATTGGAGGCCGGAAAATGACGCCCTTAATGCTGCAGGATAAACTGGTGTCTGAACTTGAAAAACTATTCGAGGGTAGGTACTTGAAAAACGAGGACGGCGCAGTGGCGTCGTTTTTAATTTGCCCACAGTGGCTACCTGCGACCGATCCCAACGTATCCGGTCAGGCGGGTATCACGTACTTTCCCTATATCCGGGTTATTGTAGATGATGGTCAAGACGAAAACGAAGAAGAACCCAATACATGCAATGTTCGCTTTGAAATCGGTATCCAGGATGAGGATACCAACTACCAAGGTCACCGGGATCTATTAAATGCCATTGGGACTATATATAACCATTTTATGCGCTATAAATATGTTGGGCCGTTTGAGCTCGTATATCCTTTCAAATGGAGTCTTAACCCGGAAAATACCTTCCCAAAATTTTTTGCGATGGTGGAAACTACTTGGAACATTCCTAAAGTAACCATCGTTGACCCCTTAACTTAGAGAGGAGTGATTTAATTTGTCTTATACTCATGGCGTGTATATCCAAGAAAACGATACTTCAGTTACAACGCCGGTCACAGCCGACAGTGCGAATCAGTTTATTGTCGGCACTGCGCCAATTAATCTTCTAGATGATCCATCAAGCGCAGTCAATGTTCCGATATTGGTCGAAAAATACTCGGAAGCTATGGAATACCTGGGTTATTCCAGCGACTGGGAGAGCTACACACTTTGTCAATCCATGTATGCTTCATTCAAAGTATTTAATGTGTCGCCGCTCATATTTGTCAATGTCCTTGATCCAGATAAGCACTATAGCTCGGTAACAAGTGAATCCAATACCATTTCCAGTGGAGCTATCACCATCGAAAAAGAAGGTATACTGATAAATGCTAATTTTGTTGTCCAAAGCTCAGATGGTGCAACTACTTATACAGAGGATACCGATTATACACTGGCCTTTGATGACGACGGCTATGTGGTGTTAACGGTTTTAAGTGCTGGAAGTATCGGTTCAGCAACGGAATTGCTTTTAAGTTACCGAAAACTTGACCCATCCGCGGTTGATAAAGACGATATTATTGGTAGCTATAGCTCATCTACCGGCAAGTATACCGGCCTGGAAAATATCAGTCAGGTGTACCCGCAACTAGGTCTTTTGCCTGGCCTTATTTTGGCACCAGGTTGGAGTCATATTCCGTCGGTCGGCATTGCGATGATCGCCGCTTGCGAAAGCATTAACGGAATTTATAACTGTAACTGCATTCTGGATGTTGATACTTCTGAGGTTGTGGAGTATTCTGCGGTGTACGCTTGGAAAAACAGCAATTCATATAATGATAAGCATGCCTTGGTTTGTTGGCCGAAAGTGGTTGTCGATGATTATACCTTTTATATGAGTGCTATGTTGGCCGCGTTAGTGGCTTATACCGACTATGAAAACGATGGCGTGCCTTATGTATCGCCGTCAAATAAGGATTTCAATATTACTGGCACAGTTTTGGACGATGGAACCGAGATTTACCTCGACCAGGCCCAGGGCAATACCTTAAATGGCAAGGGCATTATTACTGCGCTTAATCTTAATGGTTGGGTATGTTGGGGTAACAACACTGGGATTTACCCAACATCAACCGATGTAAAGGACCGCTGGATTCCGGTACGGCGAATGTTTGACTGGTGGGGCAACACTTTTATATTAACCTATTTCCAGAAAGTTGACAGTGCCATGAATCGTCGCCTGATTGATACCATTATTGATACCGAAAACATCCGGGCCAATGGATATAAGGCGAAATATCAGCTGGCTGATGCCAGAATTGAATTTGTTTCTGATGATAACCCGACAACGGATTTAATTGATGGCAAAATTACTTTTCATCAGTACCTGACCCCATTCCCACCAGCAGAAACTATTATTAATGTGTTGGAATATGACGCAGATGCTTTGACCACGGCGCTAGAGGAGAGTGATAGCTAATGAGCGTTAATTCCGTACCGGATAAAGTAGTTAACTATAACGTTTACAACGAAGGGGAGCAGCTGGTCGGTGTATCTGGCGAAGTGAGTTTACCGAAAATGGAGGCTATGACCGAAACCATTTCTGGAGCAGGGATTGCCGGGGAGTTTGAAAGCCCGACTCCTGGACATTTTGGAAGTATGACCATTGAAATTCCCTTTCGGACTCTTATTGATCAGTCCTTTAGTCTAATGGTACCGGAGGCTAAAACATTAATCTTACGTGCCAATCAACAAAGTTTTGATATTTCCGGCGGTACTTTTAATCAGCGGGCGCTAAAAATAACGCTTAAAGTTATTCCGAAAAGTTTGGAACTTGGTACGCTAGGTGTAAGTAAGCCCACGGATACGAAAAACACCTTAGAAGTCTTGTATATTAAGGTCGTAGAAAATGGTTCGACTTTGTTAGAACTGGACAAGCTCAACTTTATTTATATTGTCAATGACACCGATGTGTTTGCCGATATTAAAGATAATATTTAGGAGGACGACGAATGGATAACATAGTGAAATTCAATAAACCATATATGTTTGAGGGCAACGAATATACTGAAGTAGATTTGTCGGGCCTGGAAAACCTAAAAACCACAGATCTAATTGAAGCTGATAAAATATTCATGGTTAGCGGCCAAGTTGCCATGGTCAAGGAAATGAATGTTGGGTATGCCTGTATTTTAGCGGCAAAGGTAAGTTCTAAACCAATTGAATTTTACCAGAGCTTACCGGCGCGGGAGGCTATTAAAGTAAAAAATATGGTGACAAGTTTTTTGTTCGCGCAGGATTAGAGCCAGGAGACGGGCAGCAGCTTAAAAAGTTAGCTGTCCGTTTGGCTTTAGCCTCATTTACTGGCATAGATTTTTTTCTTGGGTTATCTGTATTTGAGTTATTTGAAATCGTCGAGGAAATAAAGGCGGTGAATAGTAGTGGCAAGTAAAACTTATGAAACTATGTTTTTACTCGGGGCACAGATTCAGGCATCAATGGGAAAAAGCTTTGGGCAAGTGCAACGGTATATGGCCGAAGCTCAAACTCAGGCCAGTGTTGGTGAACGAGCATTCAGTGGTTTTTCAGGCGCGATTGCCGGGATTGGTGTAACTGCAGGCATTGCCGCCCTGGGTAAAGGAATGATTGATAATGCCGCTGATATGCAGAGTTATAGGAATACACTGAATGTGGTTATGAAGGATCAGGAATTAGCCGCTCAGACAATGGTTTGGGCGGCTAATTATGCTAATTCAACTCCATTTGATACGAAGGGTGTAGTTGAGGCTACGGTTCGGCTTCAAAGTTATGGTATTGCCGCGCAGGACGTTCTTCCGGCGGTCGGTGATATGGCGTCCGTCATGGGCAAAGATCTAATGCAGGCAGTGGAAGCGGTGGCTGATGCACAAACAGGCGAACTTGAAAGAATGAAGGAATTTGGCATAACAAAGGATATGATTATTGCCCAGGCGGAGAAACTTCGCTTGGGGATAGTGGTCAATAACAAAGGCCAAATAACCGATCAGGAAAACTTCAATAAAGCCATGTTCTCGCTGATGAATGAACGGTTTAAAGGCGGTACTGAGATGCAGTCCAAGACATGGAAAGGCGTTATGAGCACTATTTCTGGTACTTGGCAAACTACGCTGGCTCAAATGGCCGGGGTTGCACTTGACGGTTCTATCAAGCAGGGTAGTTTTTTTGATGTAATGACGCAGAACGCATCAAAATTGTCTGATATGCTGGTGAATCTCACAAGCGGTGGGCAGTTAGAAGCTTTAAGTCAAAGTATGGGGAATGTTATGAGTACCGCTGTAAATGGAGTATCTTGGGTGCTAGATAATTGGCCGTTGATCGAGCCGATAGTCATAACATTGACCGGGGCTATTGCTGCTAATGAGGCCGCAACTTTGGCGATGGTTGCAGCCCAAAAAGGCGGGATGATAATTACTGCTCTAACCACTGCGTGGGGTACAGCAACGACAGCACTGGCACTGCTGCGCGAGGGATATGCACTAACCGAGGTGGCTCAGGTCGCGCTTAATTCTGCTATGCTTTTGAATCCTCTAACTTGGATTGTTGCCGGGATTGTGGCAGTAGTTGTTGCCGGAGTCCTATTATATCGTAATTGGGATACCATCTCGCAAAAAGCCAGCGAGGTCTGGGGCGGTGTGACGGCTTGGTTTAGCAAAGTTTATACCACCGTAACACAGTTTATAACTAACTTGCCGAGCTATATCAGTAGTGGTATTAGTGGAGCGGTGCAGTGTGTGGCCTATGGCATTGGGTATATGATTGGTTATGTTGCGACTCTGCCGGAGCGAGTTACTGCATTTGTTTCTGCAACGGCCACAGCAATGGTTACAACAATTGGATCTGGCGTGAACAGTACAATTCAGTTTTTCATTGATTTACCAGCTAACGCTGAAGGGGCACTGAGTTCATTTCTAGCAACTATCGACGCTTGGGGTTCCAGTGTTTATCAATCCGTGGTTAATTGGGTTATGCAAATACCTAATGCTGTATCTAATGCAATCAGCAGTGCTGGTAGTTTTGTTCAAAACTTAATTAGCGGTGCTAGCAGTAGTTTACAGTCTGGTATGCAAGCTAGCAGTCTTCCAGCCTACGCTGATGGCACTGACTATCATCCTGGTGGGGTTGCGCTGGTTGGCGAACGCGGCCCGGAGCTTTTGAGGTTGCCGCGAGGTAGCCAGGTTACACCGAATAGTAGGACGCAAAGCTTATTGAATGGATTGTCCGGCAGTGGTTTGACAGGCACTATATCGGTAAGCTACTCACCACAGTACATTATCCAAGGCAATGCTGATCAAAATACATTAAAAACTGCCAGTGATCAATCTTATCACGATTTTGAGAGCCGCTTTAATGCGCTTATAGAAAGGCGGCAGCGGTTAAGTTTTGCCTAAGAGGTGCAAAAATGTCTACAACCTATAAAACAAAATCAGGCGATACTTTTGATAGTATCGCCTTTAATGAACTTGGTGCGGTTAAATATACGGAGGAATTGATGAAGGCTAATCCAGATTATATATCAACCGTAATTTTTTCGAGCGGTGTTGCATTGACTTTGCCGGATATTGAAGAAGAGGACACGACGGCGTCCAGTACGCCGCCCTGGGCTTAAATCATGGAAACAAGACGCGCTAATATTGAATTACTTTATGAAGGTACAAACATAACAAAATATATCGAGGCGGATCTGATTAGTTTTAGCTATACCGATAATGCTTCTGGAGAGGCTAACGATGTTTCTATCGAGCTTAAGGATAATAATAAAAAATGGATAGATGGCTGGGCACCAACGAAGGGCGATATTGTAAAACCGACTATAGTAACAACTAACTGGGATAAGTCAGGCGACAGTCAATCATTATCCTGTGGGGCATTTATTGTTGATGAGCCAAGTTATTCAGGGCGGCCGCGCAAATTAACTTTAGGTGCAGTATCTACGCCAAGCGATACTAATTTCATGACTACGAACAAAAGTAAGACTTGGCAGTCTGCCACGGTGAAAAGTATTGCCCAGTATATTGCTGATACTGCTGGCGTAGGGCTGTATTTTGATTCCTCAACAAATCCTGTTGTTGATTATATCGAGCAGAGCGAGACGCCGGACGTCTCGTTTTTGTTTGATCTATGCAAAAACAATAGTTTGGCCATGAAGTTATATAATCAAAAGATTGTTATTTTTAGCGAAACCGAATATGAAGCTAAGGACTCGGTTATGACCATTACTGAGGAAAACGTTATTAGCTGGCAGGCAAAAACCACTTTCACTGATACTGGCTATGACGGCTGCTTGATTAAATACACTAACCCCACGACAGGGGAAACGTTTTCTTATACCTTTACCGCTCCTGATAAAACCGGCAGCAAGGTATATCAGATGAACGAAAAGGCCAATAGTTTAGCTGAAGCCGAGCGAAAGGCACAGGCAAAACTTCGGGAACTTAATAAAAAGGAATATACCATGAGTATGGATTTGCCGGGAAATTTAAAGCTATTCTCCAGTCATACAGTTACAACTTTCGGCTTTGGAATATTTGATGGTAAGTATTATTTGGATAAGGTTACCCGGAAAACCGGCAGCGGCTTTACAATCAGCATTGAAATGCACAAAGTCTTGGAGGGTTATTAGTGGAAAATATAAAGAATCTTTTGCGAGTGGGGACGGTGAGTTCCGTCGCTTATGATACCGGCTGTGTTCGAGTTTGTTTTAAGGACCAGGATAGTATCGTGACCGATGACCTTCCAATGTTAGGCTTTGAGTATGAAATGCCGAATGTCGGAGAATTAGTTCTGTGTATATTTTTAGGCAACGGCTTGGCGAAAGGTTTCTGCTTAGGCCGTTACTATTATGACAGTTCTTTACCGGGCGAGTCGGGAGAGAATATCTATTATAAAGAATTCCTTCAGGATGCCTATATGAAATATGATAAAAGTTCTAAAACTTTTACTATTAGCGCTGAGAATATTGTATTTGACGGTAATGTCACAATTAATGGCACATTGACGGTATCTGGTGACGCGACGATTAGTGGCAAGAGTTTTTTAAGCCATACCCATAGCGGTGTAGAATCAGGCGGCAGCAATACGGGAGCGGTGGTTTAATATGATCGGCTATTTCGGTGATGACATTATTTTTGAGATTTCGGATTCGCAAGTATATAACTTTACCGGCTTTAAGCGGGAAACAGCTTCCCGGTATGCAACTCATGAAATCATCGGCGAGAAACCTGTCACGGAATATATTGGTCCTGGTTTATCTACAATTTCCTTTACCATATCCTTAAATGCATTTCTTGGTGTAAAACCGCGCGAAGAAATGGAGGTTTGGCAGGATAAAGCCGAATCTGGCGAAGCCGAGTATTTAGTCATTGGCGGTACGCTTGTCGGCCTAAACAAATGGGTGGTTAAGTCGGTGAGTGAAACCTGGGACACCATTTTAAACGGTGGCGAAGTGTATAAAGGCAAGGTAGATATTACGTTAGAGGAATATGTGGAGGAAACTTCATGAGCAGTATAAGCGCTTCAAGTATTGTGATTAACTGGTCGGCCACCGGTAGCGATGAAATTATGCAAAATGTTCATATGATATTGACCACACCGGCTGGCACTGTTCCTTTTGATCGTGAGTTTGGCGTTGATATGAGTTTTCTCGATTTGCCGCTGGAACGCTCCAAGGCTAAAATGACAGTCGAATATATCACTAAAATAAACAAGTATGAACCGCGCGCTTCTATTAATAGTGTAACTTTTGAGTATGATGAATTAAACGGATGTATGTATCCCAAGGTGGTGATTGACCTTGTCGATGATTGAGGACTTAGAAAATTTACCGGATATAGATTTTGTTGAGAAAGACGTGGATACACTCCTCGAGGCCATGGTAACAGAGTATGAGTCTGCTTATGAAGAGTCAACTGGCGAAAGCAAAACCTTGGCGGACGGTGATCCGGTCCGGATCTGGATTTATTCGCAGGCATTACGGATTTATGCGGCTTATCAACTTATTGATCAGGCGGCAAAATATAACCTGCTTAGATATTCGAGTGGGGATTATCTCGAAAACCTTGGCGCCAGGGTGGGGGTGAACAGGGCTGAAGCCACCGCTGCTACGACTACTCAACGTTTTACCTTGTCGGCGGCTCAAGAGTCGGCGGTGGCGATTGCGTCTGGGACACAGGTAAGCGCTGGCGGATCAATTTATTTTGCTACGACTGAATATGCTGAAGTGGTCGCCGGTGATACCTATGTAGATGTAACGGTGGAATGCACTGAGACTGGCACCGATGGTAATGGCTATTTAGCCGGTCAGATTACGACTTTGGTAGATCCTATTCAATATGTATCAAGTACGACCAATACTTCCACTAGTCAGGGCGGGACCGATGAAGAGGACGATGATACATTAAAGGGGCGGATATTCCAAAAGCCCGAATCCTTCAGTGTGGCTGGCCCGGTAGGAGCGTATGAGTATTTTACAAAAGAATGTAACTCATCAATTATTGACGTTAGCGTTACTTCGGCTAGTCCCGGAGAAGTTGACGTCTGTTTTATTTTGACTGATGGGGAATTGCCAGATTCCACTTTGATTTCCGAAGTCGAAGAATACTTGTCGGATGATTCAAGGCGGCCACTGACTGATAATGTAACAGTAAGTGCGCCGGAAACAGTGTCTTATGATATTGAAGCTACCTATTATATAAAATCGTCAGACAAAACTTCGGCCAGCACAATTCAAACGGCAGTAACTTCGGCGGTTGATGATTATGTGATTTGGCAAAAATCTATTATTGGCCGTGATATTAATCCGTCCCAGCTTATTTCCGATATTATCGGCGCGGGCGCGAAACGGGTGGTTATTACTTCGCCAGAATATACCGAGGTTAGTGATACTCAGGTGGCGCTCGAGGGTACAGTCAACTTGACCTATGGAGGTCTGGAGGATGAGTAAAACAGTTTACGATGTTACGCTGTTAGAACTCTTGCCGGAGAACCTCCGCAGCGATCCAGATATTATAGCAGCCAGCCAAGCTGTAGACACCGAGTATCGGGCATTAGTCAGTTCGATAAAGAATTGCCTGACCATTGCTGATGTAGATAATGCCTGCTCAGATGTGGTGGACAACCTAGCGGGGGAGATACAAGTTGATTTCTACGATCAGACCTTATCCCTGGACGTCCGCCGGGCCTTGGTCAAAAACGGGTATATATATAAATATCAAAAAGGTACGGCTTATGCAGTGAAGCAAATCGTGGAAGACGCGGGGCTTAATGCATCGCTTAAAGAATGGTTTGAATATGACGGTGAGCCGTACTATTTCAAGGTTACAACTGAAACGGTCGTTTCAAGTACAACGGTACTAGCGGAACTGGCCGAGATGATAAATTCAGTAAAAAATATCCGGTCGTGGTTGGAAGGTATTATTATTAATAGGACTTGGACAGGCAATATGTATTTTGGCACTGCGTTGGTGGATGGCAAAATGCTAACACTTTTCCCCAAGGCTTTTGAAATGGGGGCCGTAACCGGCACAACATATTTTGGCACAGCGCTGGTAAGCGGAAAAGTGCTGACCTTAAAGGAGGTATCTTAATTTGGCTTTTACAGGATTAACTGTAACAACTCAAGGCGCTAATTTGCAAACAAAAGTTCAAGCTGGCACAACAATGTCTTTTTCAAAAATAAAGGTTGGCGATGGAACTGTTTCATCAAGTACAACTCTTTCTTCTTTCACTGCGCTGGTTGATTCACAGCTAGAAGTAGAAATTGAATCTGTTACATCTATGGGCGATGGTACATATAGAGTTCGCGGCACACTTACAAATTCAAGTGTAACGACCGGATTTTTTCTCCGAGAGATCGGTTTATTCGCTACCGATCCAGATGACGGTGATATTATGTACGCCTATGCTAATTCCGGCGACGAATGCGATTATCTACCGGCTGGTGGCGGTTCTGTTGTTGTTGAATCCGTTATTGATTTAATAACGGCGGTTGGCAGTGCGAGCAGCGTAACCGCGACAATTGATGAAGATTCTGTTTTAGTCTCATTGAAAACATTTAATACACACGTTGAAGCATCGCCAATTGATCACCCTGACAGTTCGGTCACTACGGCTAAGATTGCCGACAGTGCTGTTACAACCGATAAAATTAATGATAGTGCTGTTACTACTGCTAAGATTAATGACAGCGCCGTAAGCACGGCTAAAATTAACGATAGCGCTGTAACTGATGCGAAAATAGGTACCCGAACTATTGACGATACATTGGCTGCTACTGCTGATGCAGATAACCTGAATAACATGTTGTCAAAACTGGCGTACATGCTAAAATCTATTACCGGCCAAGACAATTGGTATACTGCACCAGATATTAATCAAGCAAATACTGCATTGGGCGTAAATCCTTCCGGGGCAATTGTATCTTATGCTGGTAGTTCAGCTCCTGATGGTTATCTATTGTGTGATGGATCAACGGTGTCTCGAACAACATATGCGGATTTGTACGATGTTATAGGGACAACTTATGGAACGGGCGATGGAAGTACGACATTTGCATTGCCGGACTTGCAGGATAAATTTGTTTTAGGTAAAGGAGATACTTATTCCACGCTTGCGGCAACCGGCGGCGAAACTGAGCATACCTTGACGACAGATGAGATGCCAAGCCATCACCATACTATTACTGGCGGTACTAGTGGCACAGCGGGATATGTAACAATGGAAAGCGACGGAAACAGTGCCTCCACTGAATCATCAAATGGAACTAATTATACGGGTGGCGGCGAAGCACATAACAATATGCCGCCGTATATCGTTTTGAATTACATTATCAAATACTAAGGGGGGCACTAGATGTCAACGATGTTTCAGCATCATCCTGACGGATGGGTATATGTCAGAGGAGAATCAGAAAGCTATTGTGATACGCCCGCCAATTTTGCCGCGGATTTAGGGGCAACTTACTCAGGATTGCCTGATGGTTATATAAGTCGAATTTATGTTCAGGGGAAACGACATGTGTTAAGTGATGGAAATAATGAAACAACACAGACAATCCCGTGGACTGATGGCGATACCTATATTGCAGAATTAGATACGTTGCTTGTCAACAAGGTAACACGTAATACTAAAATTGAACTTACCGTGACTGAAAGCTCCGGCACTGCTTTGTCCGGCGTCACCGTCAGCTATAGCGGAGGCTCCGGAACGACCGATTCAAGCGGTCAAGTTACATTCTCTGGGTTGACAGCAGGTACATATGAATTTACTGCTGCAGAAAGCGGTTATACGAGTGCAAGCGTAAGCGTAACTGCGGTCACTGGCTCTACTGTAACCGGCACAATTGCTCTAACTTCAGATACTACAACTGCTACAACGAATTAAGCGGCTAATTTAGCCGTTACTTTTATGTTTGGGGAGGGGAAGGTGTGGAGGTAAATTTAAATAGTACAGTCCAGATCATTGCAGTGATTGGATTCGCCGCGGGAGTAGTTAAACTGCTGATAGTTAAGCCATTGCAAACAGCAATTAATGCTTTACATGAAGCAATTAATGAAATGAAAAATATGCTGTTTAGGTTAGAGCAAGACCAGAAAAATATTGATAAGCGCCTTGTTGTAGTAGAAGAAAGCACAAAATCTGCGCACAAAAGACTGGATGGAATGGAGGGGATATAAATATGAAGGTTTGTATTGATCCTGGTCATGGTGGCTCCGATCCGGGAGCTTGCGGAAATGGCCTACAGGAAAAAGACATTGCTTTGACTGTAGCTTTAAAGGTTAGAGATTATTTAACAGCTGCCGGATGCACGTTAATTATGACGCGGGAAACCGATAAAGATGTTGGTTATTCTGGCGATGATGCAACTACTGAGCTGCAAGCGAGGTGCAACATTTCAAATAACTTTGGTGCCGATGTGTTCGTGTCAATCCACTGCAATTCTTTTAGTAATTCGGTGGCGAATGGAACAGAGACAATTTATTGTGCTGGTAGTCCCCAAAGCGCGAAGCTAGCAGAGTTCATCCAAAATCAACTAATTGGATTAGGTGACTTAGTTGACCGAGGCTTAAAAACTGATTCGTTGTATGTGACAAAACATACCGATGCACCGGCAGTATTAACCGAACTGGCGTTTATATCTAACCAAGAGAATGCTTCTAAGCTTGGAGACCAGCATTGGCAAGATGAATTTGCCAGGGCAATTGCCAGGGGGGTGACTGATTATGCCAACTGAAAAAGTCGTACAAATACTTGAATATCTTGCAAAATCGCCCTTTGTGCAGTCTGAATTAGAGGCTGCACAAGTGGCGATTTTTAGTTATGCCAAAGCGGAAGCTGAGGCGGCAATACCATATGGTTTAAGGACCATCGCCCGCATTATGCGGTGGATTATAAAAAAGATTAAGGGAGTGTGTTTGGCAATGGAAATGAAATTTAATTTACAAAGGTTTGTTGATGAAGAAGTGGTTGCCGACTTAGCTACCGAAACAGATTCGGAATCTACGGCTGAAACTGTAGAGGATACCGAAGTATCAAGTGAAACTGCTACAACAACAGCCGAAACAGAAGCCGCTGCTGAAACCGTTACTACTGGAGCTGTAACCATCACTGTAACAGATAGTTCCGGCTCCGCAATGGAAGGGGTAGTGCTTACTTATACTGTCAACTCAGTTTCGTGCGATGCTACAACCGATTCTGTCGGACAGGCCACCGTCGAGGGGCTAGAGGCCGGGACTTATATTTTTACGGCAACGATGGACGGTTATTCATCGAATACTGTTGATGTGACCGTGGTCGCTGGATCTACTGTAACCGGAACTATTACTTTAACTGTCGAAACAACAACTGGGGAGGAATCTACTGTGTCAACTGTTGAGGATGCTGCAAAGGAAGCCGCCGTTACGGCCGCTATTACGAGTCTTACTACTACCACCACCAGTACTACAACCGGAATTTCTGAAGCAATAGCTGCTAAGATTACGGAACTTACAAATGAAATTAAAAATACTGATAGCCCTTGGGTTAAAGTGCGCAATTCTATTGAAATTGCTGCTATGAGTGCGGCACTGGCCGGACTAGTTGCCGGGTTAAAACAAGGTTTGGAAGATCTTAGTGATAAAATTTCATAATGCAAAAGGCTCGGTCAAATAAGATCGAGCCTTTCTTTATGCATCAATAAAATAGGTGTTTGGTAATGCCAATGTATGTCAAATAAGAATTTATCGGAGGAATTAATTATGAGTGTTTATTTATCATCAAATTTAACAGCAGATGAAATATTAAAATATATGAAAATGGCGGACGCAGCTTATAACAAAACAGAATCAGAAATTGAGGAAAAATATAGCGATTCTTACCGGGTAAAAGTTGTTGAAGCCACTGAAACCGATGGGCAATGTATATTGCTTTTCGATGATACCAATAAAGCACAATATATTGTTACTCGAGGAAGTTATACTATAGAAAATTGGGTTGAAGATGCGAAGTATGCGAAAACTTTAGATGAAAAAACAGGCATCTATATTCATAGTGGTTTTCTTGAATCGGCAATTGAAGTCTACGATCTGATTTTGTCTGACTTGGATACCAGCTATACGACATACTTAACAGGCCATTCTTTAGGTGGTGCTATTACGGTTATTCTTCATCTATATTTACTTAAAGATGGTTTTACTATCGGGCAGAGCATTACCTTTGGTCAGCCGATGATTACTAACTATGATGGGGTATGTGAATACCGGGATATTCCATTATTGCGAGTGGTTAATAATAAAGACCTAGTGCCGTTGTTACCGCCGTTAACTGTTATTAGCAGTAAAAATGGGCGGTATCGTCATTTTGGCGAAGAAACAATATTACTGGAAGATACTTATTACTGTAATCTCGATGAAACTAGTGCCGAGGCAATTACTGTCTCAGACTTCGAAGCAAATCTTGCGGCAGGGGAAACAAGCATAGCTGATCATTTTGTCGATAAATATATTGTTAATATACAAACCAAGCTAACGGAAGCTACGGAAGTTGACTATGATGATCGTGAAAGCTATTTAGATTAGATTATTACAACGGAAAGGGCTCGGTCTTATGACCGGGTCTTTTTTCTTTATGTGGAGGTATGTATAAATGAAGGTGAATGTTTTATTTTGTTGGCCGGAAGATAATCGCGCAAAAGTTAATACCTGGCGGAAAAAGTTGTCGGCTTGGATGTGGTACATAATTGGCAGAGTTATAGATAAAGCGGAAGGCGCTGGGGATGATCCTACTCATGTCGGTATATTTATGCTGGACGGACTGTTAGAAGCTACACCAGATGGTTTTGTTAAATCGCCTATTGATATTTATAAGGAGCGTAAAACCCGTACTATTACTGTTGATGTACCTGATTATGAGGTAGCAGAGTCAGAAGCTAAAAGCTTGCTTAATACGCCCTATGGTTGGATGGCGTGTGTTGATGGTGGCCTACACGATATATTAGGCATAACAGCGCGGGGTGATGGGAAGAAAACTTTTGATTGTTCCGAGGCGGTAACATATATCCTGCAAGCAGGAGGTTTAGACATATTCCCGGATTTCTCGGCAGACAATGTTACACCGGCTGATTTGTTACGAAAGTTAGAGTCGTTGGCAGCATGAAGATTACAATACCTGATTTCAAATTTACGGTGAATATAATGCCATTGTTGAGAAAATGGTTTGGTTGGAAATAATAAATAGCTGATCCACCTCCTTGGTTGGAGGTGGATCAGTTCGTCGATAAATATTTTGTGTTTAAAAGTCATTTATATCATTAGATGTTTTATAACTATATGTTGCATTTTTTATATCATATTGTGTACCTATTATTCCGGCCGGTTCGTTGTTAATAAAGTCGGATGTTGAAATAACATGAGTAGAAATTGATTTATATTTATTAATTATTGTTTGTTCTGGAAGTTTGTGTTTTGAAAAAACTGTAGTACAAGCTATATCAGAAGTATCGAGTGTTTCAATAATATCAATAAGTTTATCTGATCCCGATGACCCATGATGGGGAATTTTAATATAGTGTATTTTTTGAGGCATTTCTAATTCATCTGAGAGAAAGGCTAGTGTTCTATTTTCTATATCACTAGTGAATAAGGCATTTATTCCTGAAAATGAAACTAATAATGCAATAGAAAATGAGTTAGTATCTAATTGATGATGATAATTTTGGGGTATTATTAACGAAGGAGCTGGTGATAAAGCAGTAATATCTAACAAGTAATCTTCAGCCTTGCGATTTCTGAAATGCCGAGCATATACTCTTAAATCATGTTGGGCATATATAATTTTATATTTTAATTCGTCGTTGCGTCTTAATGTTGCTGATTTAATTGTATCACAACGTCTAGAAGCATCAGCAGTAAGTTTTGATCGGTTTTCGAATAGTGAGCAGGGTAAAACAATTTTTGTTTTATCTATGTCGGCATACTTATTCAATAGACTATCAATTCCAATTGAATGATCTCTATCTGGATGAGTCCAACACAATAAATCGATTTTTTGAATACCTAAATGATGAAGTAATATATCTGTATAATTAATACTCTTAACTTCAAAACTATCAATAACACCAGAAAAAACTACTCGTTCTTCTCTACCTTCAGTACGAAGTAAAAAAAGAATGCTTTCTCCTTCGGCTGAATATCCTATTAAATATATTTCTAAAAAAATATTGTTGAAATCAATAATTAACGGTTTTTCCATGTAGTTACTTCTCGCACTTCCAAAGGCGGTTTTGATTGCGCGTTGATGTTATTGTTTGTAGTAGAATAATTACTTTTAAAAATGATTCGCCTATCATTATTTTTAAAAGTAATTTCATCACATGAATTTTTTTTATCAATAGTATTTATAAATTTAAGCATTTAATGTTACACCTCCTATTACTTTGTTGGAAGTGCCTTTTATTAAATCGCTGAGAAAGTCTAAACAGAGGTGCGATTTATAAATAGTGAATATATGATTATTTATATCTTTAATAGTTGATTCCCAATTGATTATGGCACTAACGTCGTTGTCTTTTAAATATCCGTCAATATCAAGTGCTACTTGAATGACATTAGATTCTGTAATAGTACTAGTTTTTTCATCGATAATTTGAGCAATTCCGGTATTTAATTGTTTAATTAAATTAAAGCCTATATTGTGATACTTAAAATGATCTTTATTTTCAAGCATTAAAAGTTCAGAATTAATGTTTGAGGAATAACTACCATAATATTGTTTCTCAAAACAATTAAACACATTTTCCATGTTTTCACATAATACTATATTGATTTTTCGTAATCCTAAACGTGTTACATTGAGATATTCAAAATTCCCCTTTAAGTTATCTATAAGTTTACAAAATATTGTGATGTACTGACTGAACAAGTATTTAGCAGTGCAATTTATTTCACAAGAAAGAAAAAACCGGTTAATACTAAAAGTCGTAAGCGTTTTTTCATTTAAAAATCTATAAACATTTTCTCTATTTATACTTTTTTTAAAAATAACATCATTGCTTGATTCACCTGGATCATTAATTTTTACCTCAATGTCTTTAAGAATTCCTTCGCTGTATTTGAACTCTAAAGGAACCAAGACTTTTTGCGCAATTTCTATAAAGCTTTTTATATCTAATACTGGCGTAAAATCAAGACGAAGGATAACTGATGCTAACGTGTTAGCCTTAAGATTTTCACGGTTAATTTCATCTTTAGTGGTGTAAGTTTCCATATTGTTGCCTCCCTGTATTAGGGATAGTATTATATAGTATTATATAGTTTATTACTGGCGTTAGCAATTCATATACAAGTAAAATGTTACGAAAATGAAACAGTAAGTCAGCTATTAATCTGGAATAAATAGTCATTATGTCATGGATGGTTTCTCGCTGCCAAAAGGAGGCAATATGAAATTTTCCGACTTCAAAATTACGATTAAAATACCTTGGCTTTCTAAATTGGCTGTTTGACAGGGTAAATAGTTTCACTTGGGTGCAACACTGGAAATGAAATCAGCAAAAACGGCTTTGATTGGCTTCCAATACCCTACATCAACTATGTGAAACTGTACGGTTTGGCCAAACGACACCAATTGTGCCCCGGCCTCAAGATCCGGTTCTAAGTCTCTTTCAAAGCCGTTAATTAATTCGACGATTTGACTATGTAGCCCCTTGGCAGTTTTTGATTCCGCTGCTTTTGCATGGAGGCATTAAGCTTATCTGCCATCTTGCTAAAATTCAATACGCCATTAGTCATATATGATTTCTCCTCTTAGCTGCCTTATAGGCGGTTCTTTTTATTAATAAATTAGCCCCTCGGTGGAGGGGCTTGGGTGCTATTTTACTTTGATTTTTGCCCTGAAGAATTTTACATACTGTCCATCTGATACAGTTACGTATTTATCGCCTTGAAAGATATCATTTGAAACTATATCACCCATTGAATGACGGCTTGTATTACTGGTTTCTATATAACTGTCTCCGCCTTCGGAGGTAACTTTATATTCCCCTGCAGGGAGGTCTACACCGACTTTATACATGCCGGCAGGAAGAAAGCCATTATTATCTTGTACTTTCGGAGCGTCTTTAAAAGCATATAATTCGCATCCTTGAACTTTTAGGTATTGACCATCACTTACGCTGATTATGCTTCTGTTAATAAAAATATCGTTTGCTAAAATACTTTGCATTGTGCCTTTAGAATCTTTTGCTATTTCAATATAAGCCTGACCGTTGGCGATAGCAACGTATTCACCTGCCGGAATGTCCTGTCCAACTTTATACTGACCTGATTTATAAGTTTTTACAGCTGCTTTTTCAGTTTGTTGTTGCCCTTGAGATGGTTGGGAAGTTTGTTGTGATTGGGAATTTTCCGATGAATCTGTCGTTGCTCCAGCGATAAAGAAAACCACAATTAAAATAAGATAAGTGGTCAAAGCTTTTTTTCGTCCCCGTTTGTCAGGATTACCCCAACGAATTACCAGGGATGGCTTGAATAAACCAATAATAAAAAATAAGATTGAGAGTAGTAATAAAATAGAAAATAATGTGTTCAAATAGGTTCCTCCTAATTTTTGAAATACCTTATATTTCATACGACAAATTACATTAATTTCCTGCAAAATAATTACAAAAAACATAAGCTAGTTTAATATTTTGTAGAATTTTATCATATATAAATGCCACTTTCAAGATGAAAGATGATATGATTAAATCAAGATAAAGAAGGGTTTTGCTTCAACCAGACGACGTATATTCTTATTGTGACAAGACCGAATGTTTACCTCAATATAAAGAAGCTTTCAGTATGAATTAAAAACAGTCAAGCTGTCGATTGGCGTGCAATAAGTGTACGGTAATATAATAGGAAAGAATTCCTAAAGCTGATCTTACAATAGACATGCTCTAGCAACAATGATTGACTTCTAACATACTTCTAACCATGTTCTAACAAAAACATATACTAACATATATAACTATATGGCTATAGCGGCGTAGATACTAGGTTTTACCTATTGTTATCTGCATAGATTAGACCTAATTCCTAATTCACATTCAAGAGGTCACTGGTTCGAAACCAGTATGCCCCACCAGTAAATTCAAGGCTTCGCGGGTTTATTACCTTGCAAGCTTTTTTAGTTTGACGACAATTTGACGACAATAAATTAAAGCCGCCAGCATTATATTTATATTGCTGACGGCTTTAATAGTTATTATTTCGGAAAAGACTTATGTGTTACTTAATGCTTGGCTAATTTTCTCAGTTGCTTGTTTCTGCATACCAGGAAGTATATGACTATATGTGTCTAACGTCATGGCAATGGTACTATGTCCTAGCCTTTCTTGAACAACCTTGGGATGTTCATTTAGCATGAGGAGCATGGTAGCATGGCTATGTCGCATGTCATGAAAGCGCACTACTGGCAGATTGGCATTTGTTAAAATACGTGCAAACTGCTTAGTAAAGTTCCTAGGATCGATAGGATGGCCTAATTCATTGCAGAAGACTAGGTCGGCGTTTTCATATGCTTTTCCAGCCAATAACTTAACTTGGCTCTGTTTTGCCTTGTGGGATTTTAAAGTAGCCATTACTTCATCCGAAAGTGGAATGGTACGCCTGGATTTTTGTGTTTTAGGTTCTGACATTAATAAACCCTGCCGTGTTCGAATGAGAGCTTGTTTTACTGTAAGCGTATTTTGTTTGAAGTCAATGTCTTGCCAACGAAGCCCTAGAAGTTCGCCACGCCGTAATCCTGTGTGACATTCAAGCAGGAAGGGAACAAAAAAACGGTGTTCTACAACTGCATTTAAGAAACCCTTCAGTTCATCAAGTGTCAAAGGCGTAATCTCATGTTTTTTTTGCTTCGGCTTATTAACCAGTTCCGCTACATTCCGAATGACAAGTTGTTCCCTTGTAGCCTGTTTTAAAGCCATATGTAAAACTGTATGAATGTAACCAACTGTTTTAGGGGACAAGCCACCGCCCTTGATTCTCCCACTTTTTAACTTGTTATTGTATAATTTCTGCAAGTGCTCAGGGCGAAGGTCTTGTAGAGGGATATTACCTATTGAAGGTTTAATATGAACTCGTACCATAGTTTCATAACTTTCCCATGTTGCAATCCGAACATTAGGTTTTGAGTAGGTTATAAGCCAAGTGTCTAGCCACTCGCCAATAGTAATTTTTCGGTCAGAAACATAAGTGCCAGTGACAATCTGAGCTTTAACTTTTTCCATTTTTTCTTGAACTTCTTTACGAGTTTTTCCATAGAACGTTCTGCGAATAGATTTACCGTTTTGATGATCAAAGTCAATCGTCAACCTACCTTCCCAGCGACCATCTTTACGCCGAGATATAGTGCCTTCGCCGTTGCCTCTTTTAGTCACTTTTTTTGCCATATTACGCACCCCATTTCGAAAAACAAATCATCCGAAGGAAAAAAATGGGGCAGCTATATTAACTGTAGATGGCATTATATAAAGTCTCATTATGCAGTAGTGCCATTTTGATAACATTCAGTATTAAGCCAATTACGAAGTGCATCTTTGGGGATGCGGAAAGCACGTCCTAAATGGAGGCAAGGGATTCGGCGGCTTCGGCATAGATCACGGATTATTGCTTGTCCATAGCCAGTAAGTTGCGCAGTTTCTTTTACGCTTAGTGTGAGGGGAAGAGTATCCCAGTTATTATATTCGGTCATTAAGATTAAGAATAAGTCCTTTCTAGATAAAATAAGAAAATTTACAAGATATATAGGCTAATTGCATAGCCATAATCTGTTTATATGACTAATATAGCATAATATTTTATTTGACGTAATACCCGCGATGTAATATCATGAGGTTACTACGTAGTTTTGGGGGAAATAAAGCGATGTTTAAATATGAAATTTTTTGGTACAAATATTCGGACTATAGACTAGATAATAATATGATAGTTCCAGTAGGATCAGAGATATTTAAATATAATCCATTTGATTATTTTGACAAGAAAAGAAAACAACCCAAAGTAGCCGAAGTCAATTATACAAAGGACAAGGACGAATTAAATATACATGAATGCTTCGTTAATATTGATGTAAACAATCCAGAAGAAATGGTTAAATGGGTAAAAGAATTTGGTATTCCATATTCGAAGTATGAGGATAATGACGGGAAAATTCATAATTGCTTTCTTGTAAAAGAAAAATCACAAGCTCGGCGGTTAATCGATGAAATTTCGGTAGATGAATTTAGGAGATGTGTTATTGATTATCGTGACCTTATAAAGCTTTATGATTGTGTGCAAAACCCTAGTCAAAACGATGAAGTTTTGCGTAATATAGTATACTCAAAGTCGTTTCAGGAAAATTACGCTATTATGGAAAGGCAATTGTATACTGAAACCACTCAGGCAGCTAAACAGCATGGTTGGGATGAATTATTAGAACTATGGGATAATACGCCGCGGATGAGTCCAGCGGAAATGGAGGATTATGATCAATATGATGAATGGGTAAAAGCAAATGGTGGCGTTTTTGGATGTGCTAAGCTATATATTGATCTTAATCTAGAATACATGACTCAAGATGTACGTGAGAAATATACTACTGTATCAGGAAAGGTAAATGTAAGTTGGAGTTCGCCGTCACTTCTGGGATTACTATATAAAATGATAATTTTAGACTGGACGAGAGGTAAGTCCTTTATAAAGTGTAAGCACAAATATTGTTATGAGTATTTTATTCCAGGTGATGACGGATCGGTATATTGTTCAAAGGAATGTCGGAATAGAGGAAAGCAAATGGATTATCGAAAAGCACATAGGGAAGAAATAGCCTTAAAGCGGAAGGAGAGAGCAAAAGCTATTAAGAAATTAAACAAAAGCAGCTAAGCTGTATATACCACAAACAAGCTGAATTTATTGCAGCTTGTTTTTATTTTGCTAATTAGGCATGGAAACACTATTGCTGTAGTAACCTAGGTATAACCTATCGAAATGCATTGAAGGTTACTACGAAACGTGGTAAAGTTTGTATATGGGGAATTTTAGTCGTAAAAATGAATAGGAGCTAATTATTAAATGAAACAGAAATGGGAGTTCTATAAGGATGGGGGTTTAGTGCTTGGTTAATAAATACGTTTATGAAAAATGCCAGCGAATTATTGAAGTAATATTTAAGAAAGCAGTTTGTGTATGTTCTTGCGGTAGAGATGGTATATGTTGTTTTATAGAAAACAAATGCAGTAAACTGAGGTGAAAGGAATTTGTTAATTGAAAATAATAGTAAGAGCAAACAGATTTTATCTGTGACCGTTAAAGAACGAAAAAAACATTTAATAGTTAAATGTGGCAGCGGAACTAAGCTTGTTATAGTACCCGTGGATGCTCCAGAAGTTGATCCATATGATACTAAAACTGGAAATGGTTTTATGACTCCAAATGCTATAGTGAAAAGTGGGTTGTCAGCAAATGCAAAGTTAATGTATATGGTATTGCGTTCGTGTATTTGTTTTGGATTAGGCGTTGTATACCCGAAGGAAGATACATTAGAGACACTGATGAGTAAGTCGCGCGGAGCTAATCGTAGAGCTATTGCTGAATTAGTAAAGTACGGAGTGGTTCGAAAGGTAAAAAGTCCTTGGGGAGGACGCTTGAAAAATTATTATTATTTAAATCAGGATAGTGAATGGCGTCTGCCAGAACCAATAAAGTTTGCTAGTCATGGAAATGAAATAGGGGATAGAGATAATTTTCGTGATATTGACACTGATATTGAGTAAGGTGTTTCAATAGGTCAAAATGGCAAAATCAATAGGATATTTCGGCTAATGTAACGGTTCAAAATGAACTATTATAAAGGGCTAAAATGATCCATAAATTATACGTAAGATATTATACGTAAATGTAATTATATGAAATAACTATACAAAAATATAACATGATGCGCTATGCTTATCATGCCATGATTCGCAAAGCTCATCATGGAAAGGATATTTGGAATTTGAACAATACTAATAAAACTATTTCGGAAGAAGAAATGATTAATTATATTACTAGGGAGTATATTTTAAAATGTACAAATAAGCCCTTATATATTGGAGAAAAGTTGACAGTTGATTATTATAGACTTAGGAACTTTATGCGTAATAATAAGTCAAGGGTTCCCTTAAGCTACCTATATGTAAAAAAAATCAAACACAAGCAAGTGATGAGTTTAGAAATGTTTTTTAAAAAAGTGATTGAGTTTGGTCAAGTGTTAAGGCGAAAAAAAGAGAAGGAAGAGTTTGAACGTAAGATAAAAGGCGGGGAAATAACACCAGTAATACCACGGGAGGAATGGAGGCTTAGTGACTTAGAGGATGATTAAGAAATTTGTGAATTTAGTAATGCAGTTATATTAATAATTTGAGATCTAAGACAGAAAACTGGAAATTTCACATAAAGGATATATGCGTTTCGTATTTGTATTCAAAAAGTATATTTTGGGTGAAATACTTATTTTTGAGGAAAGGAGGTTAAGCTAACTGTTTTACCAATATATATGTAACAAGTGCCAACGTAGCATTTATGTAATATTTAAGAAGGCTGAGTGTTGGTGCAAATGTGGTAAAGTAATGACTAAAATAGGCAATGGAACGGCTGAGACTAATGAAAATGCTTAAATATAAAATTGTAATGTATTTCATTAGGTACAGCCATGCCTATATTTACTTAGTCGTTGGACTAAGTAAATAAAAAAATGCTGTTTTGCATTTTTTCAAAAGCGCTTATGGCGCTTTTGTTAGTTTAGAGTGATTATAAAGGAGGTGATATTTAATGGATAACCTAACTAATAAGCAAATGAAGTTTGTAATTCATTACTTAGAAACTAATAATGAAACATTAAGCGCTAAGCGAGCAGGATATTCTAAGAAAACGGCTTATTCTATTGGTCACGAAAACCTAAATAAACTTGAGATTGTAGAGTTTATAAAGAGAAAACAGGAAGAACTATGGGAAGTATTTAAACTGTATGCTATAGAAGCTCAAGATCGTTTAATTTTTATCGCAAGAGATGAAAATGCTCCATATAAAGTCCAACTAGAGGCTTGTAAAGAAATACTTGATTAGGCCACGGGGTCGTAAAAAATATAAAGTGAGCGATCAAACCAGAGAAATAGCGTGTAGGGCAAGGGAGTTATGTATGCGGCGTGAGGAGGGAAAAAACAGTTAAAAACAGATTTTTTGACCGAAAATATTAATAAGGAAGAAGTAATGTATATTTTTAGCAGGTAGAAAAAATACTTTATATTTGAGATGACCATGCGTATATTGGCATGGTCATTGTGTTTATTACCGATTATTTGCTAATGTGGCCACAAAGAGAATTACAAAATAGTGTAGATTACGTAAAAAAATAATTAAAAATGGAAAAATAGATAAAGAACAAATAATAAAAGTAACGGGCTTATTACTATAACTTGGAGCGACTTGAGGAGTTAATTAGAGAAAAATCATACCGAGAAGGGGCTGTTTTTTTGGTAGTTGCTTTAAAAAATAAAAAAAGTTAATGCGTAAAACTAAATTTAGGCAAGTTAATTATATTAAATTAAAATACGAAATTAATATAATAAGTTAATGTAAAGGAATTTGATAATTAAAGGCAAACAGCATAAACTACTACTGATCGGTTGTTTATAAAGAGCGTAGAAGATTGAATTAGAACGGTGCAAATTCATGGAAAACAAATTTAGCATTTATTTTAAACAAATTATAGACCTAAAAGTTTAAGACCAAAGGTAATTTAGTTTTTAAAATATTGGAACAAGAATCATATAAGCAATTATTCAGATGAGGCAATTAATAAGCAAAATATTAAGAACGTAAGCAAGTTACAGGAATGAACTGGTTGCCTGTCAAAACGTTAATCAGAGAGTGAGTGATGTACGACAATGGCCAAATTTGAGATTACCTTAGGTCCAAAAGGACAAATTGATATACCAAAGGAATTTAGAGATGAACTAAATCTAAACAGTAATAGTAAAATTAGACTATATATAGAAAATGAAAGAATTATTATAGAACCTGTAAAATTTGAAGATGAATTTCAAGATATGGTGATGTACTGTCTTAAAAGAGATAATAAATCTATCAATGAAGATACGATTAAAGAGTATGAAATAAGAGTTCAGAACTCAATAGAACGGATATTTGCAGAAGCTAGAGAAGAAGTAGCACGAGGTGAATATATAACTCTTGAGCAATTAGAGAAAGAAATAAATGAGGAAAAGAAAAAGGTTAGGGCAGGTTGGGTAGAAGCTTTTGCAAAGATAAAAGCAGATGGGAAAAGTAATGATGAAATATTAGAATGTCTTGATACCCATCTAATAGATGAATGAAAAAATTAGAAATTAATCAATACGATGTATTCTGGTAACTTAGTCCTAAGTAGGTGCAGAAATAAGTAAAATTAGGCCATGTATAATAATTTAGCCAAACGTAATGAAGGATGCTTTGGCTATTGTTAGTACATTTAGAGACATGCCAACTCTAGGTTTATATAGATTGTGGCGTGGTTAAAGTAATGGTAACCAAATCTAAGTTACAAGAAAAAGAAAGCTCATTTAACGAATTTAATTTCATAAAATAGGAGAATAAAATACGAGGAATCTTACATTAGGAGAGTGCAATAATGAAACGGTATAATGTTAAAGTGAGTACTAAGGGTCAGATAGTCCTACCTAAAGAACTTAGGGATAAATTCAATATAAAGCATAATTGTGAGGTTAAAGTATTTGCGGACGATGAACAAATCTATATAAAGCCGATTAAATTTGAAGATGAATTTCAAGATATGGTAATGTACTGCCTTAAAAGAGCTGGTAAACCTATTAATGAAGATACAATAAGAGAATATGAATCAAGAGTAAGAGATTCTATAGATCGTATGGTTTTAGAATCTAGAGAGGAATATGCTCGTGGTGAATATATAACTCTTGATGAACTGAAACGTGAATTGGATGCAGAAAAGAAAGAAGTAAAGGCAGGTTGGGAAGAAGCATTTAAAAAAGCTGCGTCTCGTATGCATGAAGATGATCCTGTTATATATGATGACTCTTTGGACTTTGATAAGTAGGAGGAATACATGGATGGAACCATATAAGTCTATTTGAACAGGGGGAATTACCTTAAAAATAAACGGAATATTTCGAATAACAAGGGGGTGTCTATAAATAATGAATAATTCTCTGTTTATGTTAAACCAATGATTGATAAATTTAATCAAGAGGGAATAAATGTTCAAACACTTACATTTGCTGTAAAGGAGTAATATTAAGACAAGTGCTTATGCGATTGAAGAACTTAAAAACTTGCGTACAGAGACAGAAAAGTATAATTTAACTTGTTATATTGCTATTAAAAGATGGAAAAAGACTATAGAGCTAGTTTCTCGGGTGAAACGATTAATCAGCATAATATTTTAGAAGAACTTAAGCAAATTACTTTAATACCGAAAAAACTGAAAACCTGTCATAAAATAAATAAGAGAGCAAGCCAGTTGTCGCTTATTACCAATAGGCGCTTGAAATACAGGGATATAGTAGATGTTACAACGGCAAGAGAATAAACTATTTAATTAGGGCGCTATAATGTGAAATGATTTTGCACCTTTCTTTACATTTCGGCCAGCTTTTTTCCTTTGGTCAAAACCTCATGCCCTGTGTGATTATACAACCGTATTGACTCCAAACGCTATATATATCATTACTATTAAAATTGTGATGTTTCTCTTCAATTTGTAGATATATATCATAGCAAACCAGTTTGCAAATATCACATATGCCGCTTGTTTTTAGTCGTCGTAACTTATATCTATACATAATTATTTTACCTCTGTTTCCTGTAATATCTTAAACATTAACATTCGTAACATCGGGTAAAACTTGGGGCTAAGGTCTTCAAAGGTATTCTGAAAGTTATAATCTGAAATATCATAATAATTATTAAATTAATTTTCTACTAGATACTTGTAAGCATATTTTTTTACAGACTCTTGTTTGTCTGACGGAATAGAATTCAGTTCTTCAAGTTCTAGAATTACACTATCAATAAACTTTTGAATTCCTTGATTTTTTTCCCAAGTTGTATTTTTAAGATTAGTTCTTAAGAATTACACTTTCAATTGACACTCCACGTGCAATTCTTTTGTATGCCATTCGATGTATAGCTTGAGTGATTTCGTTATTATCATTTAAATGCTTTCTAGCTCTGGTATATTCTTTGTTAGTTCTCCAGTCCAATTCTGGTATATCATAGGTAATATAAGTGTCCATCTTATGATTTTTATTATCATAAACTCTCTTACACTCTCGAACACCATTTGCTACACAGGTATCAGGTACATAGTTTTCTATAACTTTATAAGCGCCCAAAGATATATAATGATCAGTATTTTTATCAAACCAAACAATAGTTTGATTGTCCATATTTCCTTTAATTTCTATTCCGTTAAATGTTTTTAGCCATGCTTTATAATCTTCTAAAGTTTTAAATGCAATATATTTACCAAACCAACGATAACCACTATGATCGTCAATTTTTCCAGTATCATAAATATATTGCCTATCATAAAATTCAGTAGAATACTTTTGTTCGTTTATGTTACATTCCCAAAGGTTGACCTCAACGGTAAAATCTACACCACCATTACCGATAGCTCCCATATAGCCCCAAACCCAGAAACTACCTGTACTTTTTCCTATTAATTTAAAATGTGATTTATCTACATGATACCACGGGCCACCACTTGTACTAATATTGTGATTCCAGTAAAACCCATGACTGCCACTTACACAAATATTTATTTCGTTTTCACCTGTAAAACCATCGGCAGGCTGTACGCTGGCACAACTATAAAAATTGCCATCTTTATCAGTATATCTTACAATATCGCCATAAGTTGGCATATTAGGGTTTCTATCGTTTTCAATTTCAGTTATACATGTATTTACTTTGTCTACTGTTGATTTATCAATAAACCGACGACTTGGATTAATAGCCTTTAGTGTTTCTAATGTATATTCCATTTAGTTACCTCCCAAAATTAGATATAAAAAAGAGAGACATAATATGTCTCTCTTAACAAATATTGATTTATTTATAATTTAGCTTTGCCTATTCCTGACGACAATAAATATGTTGTCAGTTGGTTTAAGCTCACATTTTCTTCTTTGGCTTTTTCTGCTAACGACTTATGCAATGACTTGGGTATTCTCACAATGAATTTACCACTGTATTGCTCTGTAGTTGGTTCTGGTATCTCGTTGCCATCCTGTAATGCAATGTCTATCCAGCCAGCTTTAGCATCTTCGATCATTTCTAAGGCTTCAGCTTTAGTTTCACCTTGGGTAATACATCCTGGTAATTCCTTAATGCTTGCTACATAGCCACCTTCAGGAGATTCTTGGAGGATAATTGTATATGGTAATTTCATGTAATATTCAAAGGTTTTCATGTGGTTATACCTCTCTTTCTTCATCTGAGATTAGTTCTAACATATCTTTAACATAACATTCAAGTATATATGGCTTATTGAACGGAACTGATAGTGTTTTATTACCTTTAGTGTAGTAAAAATGGCTTGTTCCTTTTTTCGACTGTCGTCTATTAAACCCTTCTTTGATAAGAATTTTATCAAGTTCCTCAAACCGAACTGTTTTAGGATTATTCCTAATTCTTTCTAGTAGCTTTTTCAACTTAGACAACAAAAACCAACTCCTTAAAGCTCCCTTGATAATATCATATATAGTATCAATAATCAAGAACGACTTAGAATTCCTACATCTGTTGTAGTTTTTCTATAACACGTTTAGCGGCGTATATACCACTATTATTTAACATTCTAACCCATGCACTACGGCTTGGCGACCATTTAAATGAATGATTTTTAAGTATCGTTCTAATCTCGTCCGATGGTTTACCTGGAAAAATAAATTGACAACGAAGTTTCTATCTCTTTGTTCTGAATGATGGCCTATAAGAATTGGCTGACCAAAGGGAATATATTCAGCCATTTTCTTTGCTCCAAACTTTCTATTAGATTTTAGCGTTGGATAAGTCGCTTCCCATTTGCCATTCTCATCATACCTATGAGAATAAGGTTCGCCTATCTGAACACATTCACCATTCATACAAGCTGGAGGAAGAACATTTATAAAGTAGTCTACCATTTCTTGATCTACTTCATCACCTATTTGTAGATAAGCGCCTAGATCACCCTCCCAATTTGCATATGTTTTAATCATTAAAAACACTTCCCTTTTCGAAAAATTATTGAAGAAAATAAAAATAAGAGTCTATGAAGACTCTTTCCTACAATGTTATCCTTGTTTTATAGCAATTCCCGTGTTTTAGTTTCTTTGTTGTAGTATTCTATCATGGTGCAACCTGCATTTGGCATCCCGAAATCATCTAACGGCGCAAAGCTGCTATCTGAACTTGACACACCATAATAGTAAATTATTCCACCGTCATCTTTCATACGGAATTTATACAACAATTCTCTACCATCATAATTCTTTGAAGAAAAGCACACGGTTGACTTCTCAAATATTTCTGGGTCTTTTTCAAATAGTTTGTCTTTGGTAATTTTCCACATATATTATTTACTCCTTTGTCTTAAATAATATTATGGTATTATTAAGCTCCTTTCTAGTAAGGTTATCCATGCGAAGAAAAAAATGTTTTTTATATATTATTCCAAAAGTCTTCTTCTGTGGTTTTTAATTGTTGCTTTAGAATTGTTTTCCATAGGTTTTTAGACAATTCTTTGCTTACTGAATGGCTGATTCTTGTTGTTAGTACGTCACCATTTGCTAATGTCTTTTCATAATACCAATGGTCTGTATTTTTAGTTAGCACCCAACCTGTATTATCGCAATATTTTTTTATGTCTTTAAATTTTGGTGGCATTTTCAAATACTAACATTTCTGCAATTTCCTTGTCAGATTCACACATTAAAATTCTTAGTGTATAAGGTAAGTGTCCTTTGCGATTGGGTGCATTTAAAAATAATTGTAATCTATTCATATATTCTTCAGCATAAATCTTTAATTCTGATATTAAGTCTTCTATAGCTTCTGGTAATGTTTTTTGATTAACAACTATTGCTAATTGATGTATTGCTAACGTCATTGAACCATCGTCTTCGGGCATTTCTTCAACGTTTAGATTATAGTTAGATAAAATTTGTTTTTGTAATTCACATTTAATTATAAATGCTTCATCACGTTTTCTTTTTACTATTATTGGTTGTTGATCATTAAGAACTTGGTCAAATATAGGCGATAACTGAGCGCGAGCTTCAGAAAAATTTATGTTCTTAAGCATAGCTACTCCTTCCATTTTGCATCATTCCTTCTTTAGTATATTCTTACTATAGCACATTATGCACAAATTGTACAAAAACAGTCAAGGTGTTACTTGATAATATGGCAGAGTAGTTTCATTAGATACTTGATAAAAAACACCATCCTCACCTATGTGCTTTGCCTTAGAATAATAATTGTCGAGTCCTTTATCCGTTGTAAAAGTTACGCTGCGGAAGATATTAGGCCAAAATTGCTTGTTGTATGGTACAAAGATTGTATGAAGTAAACCTTTTGATTTAATAATATTGTGCGCTTGTTTAATTGTAAGCTTTTTCATTTATTTATCGCTCCCCTTTTCTATATATTATCCTCGTCCCTATAACACCCTGTTTTTTCATCCCAATCACATTTACCTTTACCATAATGTAAGCACTCACCACATATACGAAGTTTCTCACCGCATGATGGGCATGTTGTTATATATGAACCATTAAATAAAACAGATTCTTCATTCTCGGCCTCACAATGCGGACAAGGTTCAGTTGTTAAATACTTTTCCATATTAAACACTCCTTATTATTAATTAAAGACTAACTCTTTTGCGATAGCAAAAGAGAGAGAGTGATTAAATCACTCTCTTTAGGCTAATCTATAAAATTAAATAAATATGGTTTGCAGCATGTTATCACTCTCCATTCATTATTTCAATTGTGATAATCATGCGAAGCAAAAATATAAACTTTATTATTAAAATATATGTCATTTGTGCATCTTTATTTGTTATATAGTAGGAAATAATTCTGATATAGAAAGTAGGTGATATATTGAGCGATGATGAGATAATGGACTATAAACCAGCTAAGAATAGAAATGGAAATATACTTAAGAAGCCAGGAAGACCTAAGAAGAAAGATAATAGTTTAAATCCTAAACAAGAGCGATTTGTGGAAGAATATTTAAAGTCAGGAAATGCAAGTAAGGCAAAGGAAACAGCAGGATATTCTAAAAATACGCCTGTAACTGATATATTAAATAATCCTAAGATTTCTAATTCAATAGAAGAACATAGGAAAGAACTATGGGAAGATTTTAAAGAGTATTCACAGGAAATGTTAGAATTAGTAGTAGAAATAGCAAGAAATGAAGATGCTAGTTTTAAAACAAGATTAGACGCTTGTATTGATATATTAGATAGAGCAGGATATAAACCAGCAGAAAGACGGGAAATAACTGGTGCAAATGGTGGTTCTATTATGATGGAAACTCAAGCAACTCTTACTTTAGCTCAAAGAGCAAGAGAGTTACTAGAAAAGAAAGAACCTATAAATATAACGGGCGAAGTAATTGGAGAGGTGCCAGATGGTAATTAATTGTCCTAAATGTAAGGTAGAAATATCTATACTTGACCGTAAATCTGCAATTAAATGTAATTGTGGTTTAGTTATTATGCTTAACGACTGTTCTAATATAAGACTAATAAAACCTCAGAATAACATATATCTCAACGTCCAATAGTTTCATTATGTAAGATTGACCCAAGGGAATGATTACATAATGCCAAATTATTGGATGGTGAGATAGGCACAGACTAATAGTGATATATGTTTAACCTTTAGAGTTGATCGGCCTTATAGGACACCCAAGGGGTGGGGCTTCTCCTCACAGTACCAGTACCAATCGCCCATGGGCGATAAAACACTTAACTGTAATTTTATATCTCAGGTAAAAAAGGTTGCGGGGTGGGGCTTCATTTTTAGTACCAGTACCCAAGAGAGATAGTACACACAAAATATTAGGGATTGACAATTATTTACATATAAGACTAAAATTTATTTGTAAAAGGTGATTTATGCTATTGAATGATAACGATAACTATTAGGAAGGAGAAACAAATGAGATTTAAGATACAGTTGCAACTGAAAAATAACCAATTACCATTAGATTTTCGACCAGCCGTAATTAGCCTGTTTAAGCATAGCTTGACAGTTTATCAAGACGGCAAACACTTTGATACGTATTATGATATTGGAAAAAGTAAGTTGTTTACTTTCTCAGTAAATATACCTAGTAGCAATTTTGGTAGAGATTTTATTACAGTTCCAAGTAAAGAAATTAGTATTATGTTTAGTACGGGAAACAATACAACAGGCATAGTTTTTTTTAATGCTCTCTTAATGCAAAAAAACATAGCATTCCCATTGGCGTTTGGTAATTATATGACTATAACAAATATGATCATAAACAATGAAATCCCCATTATGTCAGATACAATTTCTGTAATATTTAAATCTCCTCTGTGTGTCAGACAGCATATAAAAGAAGGTAATAAAGACATATATTATTCATACGAAAAAGAAGGCTTTAATACAGCACTTAATAATGTTTTAGAATGGCAAATAACTAACTCAAACCTACCTGCTACCCTTCTGAAAGGCTTTTCTTTAGTGCCAGTACAATGTAAAAAAACTGTGGTATTACATCTTAAACAATATATTGAAGTAACACTAGGTGTGTTTAAATTAACAGGCAATATCGCATTGCTTAATTATTTTTATGCGAATGGTATAGGAAGTCGTAAGTCTAGCGGGTTCGGGATGATGGAAATCATAAGGAATGAAATATTATGAAAAGCACGATAAAAAATAATAAATTTAATACTAAAATGGAAACATCTGATTGGCGTTATTGTGCGAGTATTGTTGGCCTTATAAAATATTTTAACTATATGGTAAGTATAGGAGTTTGTATAGAATCAGAGTTGTATAAAATTGAACATGATACCATTTTATACAACTCTGATGACATTACAGAGGAAAGATATTTGCTTTTTGCTGAATATTATTTTGAAGAAGCTATGCATCATAAAGTAGTTGAGGAAATGCTTAATCATAATGAATTAACTGATGAACAAGTTAATTTGGTTAATGAAAAATTAAAAGCAAATTCTATTATGAAAAGAGTTTTTGGAGGGAATAAGTTTTCTGGGGATAATAAAAACGAACTTTTAGATATTATTAATAAAAATCGCTTTTTTTTAATAAAAGAAACATTTAGGTCTGGCAAAAGCTTATATGCTAATTATGCAAATCCTAATAGCTTATTTTTAGAGCAGAGTAATATTTGTAGAGTGTTAAATTATTATTTAGATGTAGGTAAAAAGAGTAAGTCTATCTCATACAATTGGGATTTTAAGACCTACAATTTTCTTGATGAAAAAGAATTTGATTTTATTCCTTTTGCATTTTCAAAATCACGCGAAGCATTCTTTATAAACAACAACTACTCTATAAAACAATTATTTAATACAAATGATTTAATTGGTAATAGCGAAAATCCTCGAAGTGCATTGTTTACTGCCTTAAAAAATTCGTCTAATTTTATAGATTTTGATGTTGAAGTTATAGTTAAAGACAGAAGCAAGGATTACTTTCAAACGCTATTTATTAGAAAAGATGCAATCAATATATTTGAAAAAGCAGAAAATTATAAAGCCATAAAGATAAAATATAAAATTAATGATAATTACTACATAGATTTTGAAAGAGAAGTAACAAATAATATTGTAAACAATATAAGATTGGACTCTTTAATAGAAATATTATTAAAAGCAAATTCAAATCATTTTAATACCGTTAAGACTTTGATTAATATTAATAAATTGATTTATGGTGGTGATGAAATGGACAAGTCAATGAAATCTGCGTATGCAAGTGCGAAAAAAGTCATTTTAGAAATTCCTGAAAACAAAGTTAATAGTTATAAACAAAAATTAATTAACGCAATAACTTTTAAAGATTATGGAAGATTTTGCGAGATACTTCTACAACTATCAGCGTATTCTGGTGTTGTATTTGATTTTGCTTATGATTTATTCGAAGATTTCGATGAAAATAAAAATATTGCCTATACATTTATAAATGCTCTCAATACAGATTCTAACAAAGTTAATGGAGGCGAAAGAGATGCGTAACAAGGCATTGACACTTACAGTAGTAGCTAATATAACTTCTAACTATGGAGAGGGGTTGGGGAATACTGCTAGTGTGCAAAAGGTATTCAAAGGTGGCAAGAGTTATGCGACCAGGAGCAAAGAAAGCCTCAAAAATGCAATAATGGTGCAAAGTGGTATGTATGATGATTTGCAAACTTCTGTAGATAAAGCAACGCAAAAAAAAGTTTCTGCTCAACTAAATGCAACAAATTGTAGAGCCTTAGAAAGCGGATATATGAATACATCTGATAACACATTAAAAAGAAATAGTTCCTTTTACTTAACAGACGCAGTAGCTTGTAATGATTTTGTAATCGAAACTAGATTTCACAATAACTTACATCTAGCAACGAATTATGCGAAGAACAATAATTTAAATCTCCAAAAAGAGGCAGCCAAATGTGGTTTAATGCCGTATCAATATGAGTATGACAAAACTTTGAAGATGTATAGTATCACGATTGATCTAGATATGATAGGTAAGGATGATAATTTTGAAATGCCAGAAGCTGATGCCAAAGAGAAGGCATATAGAGTTAAAGCCATATTAAGTGCAGTGGAAAACCTCAATTTAGTAGTGAAAGGTAATTTAGATAATGCGGAGCCATTATTTGTTGTAGGTGGCCTAATTGAGAGAAAAACCCACTATTTTGAAAATGTTGTAAAAATTAAAAGTGATAAATTACTTATTACTAAGGATTTAAAATATAGAATTGCCAAGAGCGGAGGCGTGGCATTATTAGAAGGTGGTAATTTCCAGAACGAAGATGAAATAAAACATGAACTAAACCCACTTCCTGTAGCTGCCTTTTTTGATAATTTGCGAAAAGACGTTGATACATATTATGGGGTTTAAGTTATGGAAGTTTTGAGAATTATACTAACCCAAAACAGTGCCAATTATAAAAAAGAGGAAACTGTGTTAAACAAAATGACCTACCCGCTTCCTCCATTTTCAACAATAATTGGAGCGCTGCATAATGCTTGCGGTTATACCACTTATCATCCAATGGACATAAGTATTCAAGGCAAGTATGAGTCAATGCATAAAGAACCATATACAGATTATTGTTTTTTGAACTCAGTAATGAACGATAGAGGAATTTTAGTCAAATTGGAAAATGGTAATCTATTATCTACTGCTTTTGAAAAAGTAGCTATGGCCAAAAAACCGCAGGGTAATGACTTTAGAAAAGGAATCACGATTGATGTAATAAACAAGGAGCTTTTGGAGGAGTATAGAAAACTCAAGGATTTATCAGAGGAGATTGAAAAATTTAAAACAAACAGAAGTAATAAAATACTAGAAAGCATAAGAAAAAGAAAGCAAGCGTTAACAATAAAAAAGAAATTATATAAAGATGATTTAAAAATGTTATCATTAATTTCAAAACGAGAAAAGCAAATCAAGGATTTGGAGAAATTAATTAGAGAGAGAATAAAGGAATTTGAAAATAATAATTATAAAATACCATACTCAAAGTTTGCTAGTTTAACAACCTCTTTAAAATATTATGAAATATTAAATAATGTGGAATTAATACTTCATATTAAAAGTGATTTAAGTACTTTAAGAGATATTGAGAAAAATATTTTTAATTTGAAATCTATTGGTAGAAGTGAAGATTTTGTGGATATTAGAGAAGTTTGCTTTGTAAACGTAGTTAATGATGATGTCGATAATGAAATAATTAGTGAGTATTCTTCTTATATTGGTTATGATCTGATAAAGAATGATTATATAAATTTGCGTTCGAGAAAAGGAACTCCCGCAGATGGTACTAAATATTATTTAAATAAAAATTATATTTTGCGGGATAATAAACGAGTTTTTGAGAAAAAGAAAGTAGTATATACATCAAAATATTCAGCAGAAGCTGGAACAGACTCTCTTTATTTTGATATAGGCGAAGAAAAGTCATATATAGTTAATTTTATTTAGGGGAGGCGGCAAATGTGGATTTAACTAAATATAACGCAAAACCCCATAAAACAATAAGAAAGCATACAGATGAAGTCTTACAAAATGTTGATGTATTGATGGAACTTAACTATATTAAAGAGTATTGTTTATATGAACTTACTAAGATTGCCTGTGAATATCATGATTATGGAAAAACAAATAACGAGTTTCAGAAAAGAGTGTTTAACAACGCGAAATTCAATGAAGATACAGAGATAGCACATAATGTGTTATCTCTGTATTTTATAGACCATAAAAAGTTTGACAATATTGAAGACTACTATAAAGTAGGATTCGCTGTATTAAACCATCACAATTATTGTGATGGCTTGAAATTAATAGAGAGTGGGGAATCAAAGGAGTTAATAAATAGATTATTAGATGACTTTGAGGTATATCCCATAACGAGGAAAATTACAAAAAATATTAATAGAATAATGGAAAACGATCAAGCTATTCTCATTAAAGGATTCCTTCATAAATGTGACTATAGTGCAAGTGGGGAATTCCCAATTGAGTATAAAAATAACTTTTTGGATGAGGGGTTAAACAACTTATTAGTTAAGTGGAAAAAGACTAATATGTCTTCTTCGTGGAATTCGCTTCAAGAGTTTTGTAAAAGAAATACTGACAAAAATATTATGGTCGTTGCTCAAACGGGTATGGGAAAAACCGAAGCGGGATTGCATTGGATAGGAAATAATAAGGGCTTTTTTATATTACCATTAAAAACAGCAATAAATTCGATATATGAAAGAATTAAAGAAGATATATTAGAGGGGAATGACATTGAATCTAAGCTGGCACTACTCCATTCTGATGCTTTAAGTTACTATAACAATAATATACAAGATGAAATGGATATAATGGATTATTACAAATTAGGCAAGCAGCTTTCGCTACCTCTTAGTATTTCAACGTTTGATCAAGTATTTGATTTTATTTTCAAATATCAGGGGTATGAACTAAACCTTGCTACGCTATCTTATTCGAAAGTAGTTATTGATGAAATTCAAATGTATGGGGCAGATTTACTTGCGTATTTGGTACTATCAAAAGCGTAAATGTTAGGCGTCAATAATGGCGTTTCACATTTGCGCTTATTATTTTACAATGAGGGAGTAATTGGCCTGGCGATGCGTATTTTGGATTGTTACATCCGTAAAT
>Ga0316604_10000030_pt1 | contig 255899 bp, 231 predicted proteins | sample OWC_soil_day20_C_FD_207650 | JGI IMG/M metagenome (GOLD analysis project Ga0316604, IMG submission 207650) | Wetland soil microbial communities from Old Woman Creek delta, Ohio, United States - OWC_soil_day20_CT | ecosystem: Environmental > Terrestrial > Soil > Wetlands | place: USA: Ohio... | reverse complement strand
TTGCGCTTAGTCAGCGGGGACAAAAGGGGACGTTCCTTTTTCGTCAACTTTTTGCTACGACACCTCGCGAAATACCAGTTACTCTTTCAATTTGCCGAATTGATAATCCTTCCTCTTTTAATTTTCTCAGCATGGTATCCCGTTTATCTTTTGCCCATGAAGCAATCTCGTGCGGCTCGCCACCATTAGTATAATGCATAATCCGGCGACGTATTTCCCCATCATTCACGCTGACTTTCCCTGAAATCTCAAAAATATCATCTGCATGTATCTGATGTAAACGCATCCACTCATCACGCCCAACTAGTTCTAACGCAAACGCAGTATCAGCTAATTCCCCACCCCAAAGATATTCTTTATAGCTACTAAATGGGTATTCCTCCAATTTATTCACTAATCCCGCTTTTAGCGGATTCTGGTGGATATAGCGTTGCAATGGGATAAAGTATTCGTCCACTTCGACTGGAACACTCTTATATCGACTCGCTATCAACGCTCCGCTGCGCTGATATTTGCGGTTAAAGAACATAGCGTATTTAGTCAGTAAACGCTTCATAATCAGCGATATATCTCCCAATCTCTTTTCCCGAAGTAAAAGATGCACATGATTACTCATCAAACAATAGGCATGCATCTCAAAAGCAAGGTCGATTTTCAAGTCATGTAATACCCTCAGAAAGTAGATATAATCACTCTTATCTTCAAAAACGTGTTGATGATTAATACCGCGAAACACTACATGATAAAAGCCGCTGCCGCTTAATTGCCGCGCCTGCCTTCCCATTTATCATCACCTCTGACAATAGTATATCACAATAATGACAAAAAAGGAACGTCCCCTGCTGTCTTGTTCTTGAGAAAGAGCGGTTTTCACACGGTCTGACGTCTCTGCGAGTCTCCTTTATTTGGAATAGCATTTGGGAGTTATGCCAAATTTTCTCTTAAAAGCCTTGTGAAAGTGGCTTTGGTCAAAAAATCCTGTTTCTATTGCTACAGAGGAAATTTGTTTGCCTTGTGAAAGCATTTGTGCAGCCCGGTTCAAACGTATATCCAACTGATAAACATGAGGTGGAACGCCTACTTCTTTTTCAAAGACCCGGCAAAAATGAAAAGGACTTAGTGCGACCAAGCTTGCCAACTGTTCGACTGATATGTTATCGGCAAAACAATCCTGTAAATATTCACAGGCAGTTTGGACAGGCTTTTTTTCATTGCCAAATGCTGGAGGCATTACTTCAGTATAACCTGTTACAATGCGGGAAAAGGCGTCAAGTAATTGATACTCTTTCGTAAGAATAGACAGGGGCTCATTAAAGGTGATATGAAGCTGCCAGAGTTTTTGATATAACTTTCGGTCACATAGCAGTGGAGTGCCAAAATGGATTGAATCCGGTTTACTGCAGCCGATATGGCTAAGCAGCGAGTGCAGAAGTTTAGTATCAAACCGCATTGAATAGCATGAATACGTATGGTCTTTCGGTACGCTGGCACTGTGGGCTTCGCCGCGATTGCTAATGAAAATCATCCCTGGCGTTAAAGAATATTTGTCTTTTTTTGTTTCACAGACCCGTACACCTGATTCTGCGATTGTGATACAAAATAAATCATGCACATGGCGGGCAACAAAGCGTGTGTCTGCTATTCCCCGAAATATTTCCAAACCGGGAATATCATGAAATCTGTAGTAGCGAATGGAGTAATTGAGTTTGTTACTCTCCATTTTTTTCGACTCTCCTAACCCTCTGCTGAAATGAGCAAAAAATTACAATAATCAAAGTTGCCGCTAAGTTACAATGGGTACTAACGTAAGATATGGCTCACACCCATTATAATACATCACGAAATTCATTGGAATATATTTGGATTAATGGGTATTCATGGTCACGAAAGGAAGGTAGTATGCAGGTAATAGATAAGCGGAATACAGGTAATTTCATAATAGCCTACCTAATGTCGGCATTTGGGTATGAATTTATATTTTTTGTCATGACGATATACGTATATGAATTAAGTAAAAGTGCGTTTAATGTAGGAATATTTGCAGCTCTGACCTTTCTACCGCGATTGTTTGCCTCGACCTATGGCGTAGTTATAGACCGGTATAACCGGGCTAAAGTGTTTAGCATCGCCGCTGGAGTTACCGGGGCACTTGTTATGCTGCTGCCATTCCAGGCGGCGACAGACTGGATTTATATAACGTGGGTATTGATTGCCCTCTTTTTGACAGTAATAATGAATGTCAGGACAGCGCTTATGAGCGAAATCATGGAACAAGATAGTTATTTACGCGGTAACTCCATGGTCTTAATACTGCTGAACCTTGCCAAGGTTTGTGCCCCGATTCTGGCAGGAACAGCCAGTATAAAACTGGGCATTCATAATCTATTTTATTTGATGGCTACCTTCTTTTTTATAGTCATGCTTGTATCAGCAAAAATTAAATCACAGACGCCGGTACCCAGAGAAGCCAACCGGAGCTTGAAGGCTGAGTTAAAAGAGGGACTGGTTTATTTGATTGGGCAGCCTGACCTCAAACATTTAGTAACTGTTGCAGTACTGTGGAGATTACTAATCGGGCTTCAAGTATCATTGTTCGTGGTGTATGTTAAGGCTTATCTGAGTGGAGGCGATGCGGAGTATGGCATGCTAATGACTTTTATCGGCATTGGCAGTATTTTGGGCAGTTTAGCTGGTCCATGGCTGGTAAAGGAAGTCGGCTACCAGAGGATGATGGTTTGGGGATTGTCCATCCATTACGCTTCTTTTGTTGTACTGGGCTTTTTGCATGATTACTATGCAGCACTGGCAGTAGCCTTTTTTAGCTATATTGTCTTCTATGCAACCTTAGTAAGTTTACATTCGATCCGGGATAAAGCCACACGAAGCGATATTAGGGGGCGAGTTAACGGCTCAGTGACAGCTATCCTTACGACGCCGGCTATGATTTCTATGTTGGCTGGCGGATACCTGGCAAATACTTTTGGGGTAGAAAAAGTATTTATCGGTGCAGGTGTACTGGCAATCATTATTTTGGGGCAATTAAGTATGGCGAGAAGCTCGCATACACAACCCGATGACCTCAGGCTAACCGATATTCGCAGCAAGGGGGATTAGCGAATGTTATGGGCTGAAGGTTATTCGATAGCAGCTGCCCTATTGTGGGGACTTAATTACCCGTTGGTCAAGAAAGTTCTTGAAGTGATTCCGGAAAATGATTTTTTAGTAATCCGTTTTTTGTTGGCAGGTATCCTATTTACTGCCTATTTGGTAATGAGCGGCGAGACACTAATAATATAGCCAAACAACATTTTGTCCGGGTGTTAGTATTGGGCCTTTTATGCGTTGGTGTCTATAATGTACTCTGGACATATTTCTGTTGCATTCATTTTCGAGTTTCGTGATGTCCCGATGCCGTTAAAATAGCCATAGAGATACAACTTGAGCAAGTCGGCTGAATTATATGGTTCACGTCCGACTGCTTTGGCGTAGCGTAGCGAAAGCCCATTTGATTTAAGTCTAGGGTATCGACAAAGAGGTCAATCACACGGACTAGGTTATCTTGGCTTATCATTTCTTCAAGCGAAGACGGAATCAGACTGATTTGGTTTCTATCCGTGTTATTGCTTACAAAGCGCGACATATATTCACCTCAGAGCCGATTTTTTCTATGATTCTATTATATCATAGAAACCTTGACATTCATGGCTTGAAGCAAGTGTTATAGGTTAATCTTTACTTGTTTTCGCACAGTCAGGCGTCCCCCAATTGTCCCATATACTTAGCATGACTCTTTATAGCCATGCATTACAGGAACACAAGTAATAACATCATGCCTTCCAGCCACCGGTCCAATAAGCACCTCAATCCCATAAGTATCCCGTATATTTGTCTCCGTTACTACCTTGGCTGCAGACCCTATATCAACAAGGCTGCCTTCCTTTAATATTGCTACTTTGCCATCAGTTAAAAAGGCGTGATCCGGGAAGTGAGAAGACATAATGACCGTCATCCCCTGCTTGGATAACCGGTTAATCACTTCGAGCAAACGCGTCTGATGTCCAAAATCCAAGTGAGAAGTCGGCTCGTCCAGCAATAAATATTCTGGTTCCTGAGCAAGAACTGCTGCCAACAGAACTAATTGTCGTTCCCCACCACTGATTTGTGTATAAGGTTTGTGTTCCAGGTAAGTTATCCCTAAAGATTCCATGGCTTGTTCTGCAATGTCCCTATCCTTTTTACCTGGAGAAGCCAAAAAGCCATGATGTGCTGTACGCCCCATCAATACAACGTTAAACACAGTATAAGGAAATGCAGGAATATGAGACTGGGGAACATAAGCAATCTTTTTTGCTATTTGCCGCCGTGATAGCTGGGAAATATCTTGACCATCAAGAAAAACCGTCCCGCTGCTTAACGGCAATAATCGATTCAAACACCGGATCAGTGTTGATTTACCAGCCCCATTAGGACCAAGCAAACACAAGACTTCTCCCTGTGAAACAGAAAAATTAACATTGCGGAAAATAGGCCGCTCTTCATCATAAGAAAAAGTTGCATTATTTACATCAATTGCCATTACCAGCCCACCTTATTTCTCATAATTAAGTATGCAAAAAAAGGCGCTCCTATTATTGCGGTAAGAATTCCAAGTGGGATTTCCAATGAAGTAAGCGCGCGTGCCAAGTCATCAATAATCACTAAGTAGCAAGCACCAATAGAGATACTTGCCGTAATGACTTTGCGATAATCTGGGCCTACCAGCATCCGGCAAATATGCGGAATCACCATCCCTACCCACCCAATCACTCCGGCCAAACATACTGCTGCGGCAGTTATAACAGTACAAAGAACTACAACAAATGCTCTTTCCCTTTTGGTATTGACACCAAAAGAAAGAGCTTCTTCTTCCCCCATGGATAAAACATTAATCCGCCAACCCATTAGGACCAACAGCATTACTGCGATCATCAATATCGGGCCTATTGTAAACAATACATCAGGATTAACATTTGCTAATGAACCCATAAGCCAGAAGACAATACTTGGCAACTTCTCATATGGATCTGCCAAATATTTAATTAATGATATTAAAGCCGAAAAAAACGATCCTACAATTACTCCCGCCAAAACTAACACCAAGGTTGGCGCACTTTTATATACCGAACTCATTCCATAAGTTAAAACTACTGCGAGAATACCAAAACCCATGGCTGAGACCTGGACTAAAATTAGGCTGTCTGACAGCAAAATGGCCAGTGCCGCCCCAAAGCCCGCACCTGAAGCAACTCCAAGAATATAAGGAGACACCAGCGGGTTACGAAATACCCCTTGAAAAGCAGCACCAGCAGCCGATAATCCTGCCCCAACCAACATAGCTGCCACAATTCTAGGAAATCTAACCTGAAGCACTACTTTCTCGAGCAAAGGCGGCCAGGTAGGCTCCAATGGCAAAAATTTTGCTGCCAGAATATTGATAACAGTTGTCAACGATATGGAGTGATGACCAATAATAAAGGAAAGCAAAAACACGATTAGCGGCAATATGACAAGCAGACTAGAAGTACTTAGTTTTTTCAATCCCATAGGTATTCTGAACTTCATAGCATCACATCTCTTTAAAAAGTATACTTAGTGTTTTCCTTTATACGGAACTCCATAAAATCTCGTATAAAAGTCATTAACTGTGGTTTGCAAATCAATATCAGCAAACTTTTCGGGATAAAGTCTTTTCGCCAGCCATAATTCTCCTAGTGCCATCGACTCAGGACAAGGATGTCCCCAAGGCTTGGCATATTCAGGAGCAATGTAGATCTTAGCATTTTTAACGGCATTAATTTCTTGCCATGCGGCATTAGTTTTTATTTCTTCGGCCACTTTTTCATAACGATCCTGCACAAAAATCACCTGAGGATTCCAATCCATAATCTGTTCAATAGTAACTTGTTTATAGCCGTTAATCCCTTCTGCCACATTTCGGCCTCCGGCTCGTTCGATAATTACTCCGGTATATTTCCCGGTTCCATATGTATAAAGATCAGGATTAGCCATGTAGCAAGACACCCGATTGTCTGCGGGTATATCTTTTAAGCGCTCTTTAACAAGCTCCCGATTTTTCAAGGCATATTCCACAAGTTCGCCTGCTTTTTGCTCTTTGCCCATAATACTGCCAATTAAGGCAACGCCTTCTTTAAACCCTTCCGTATATGCATTATCAGGATCTTTGAGTTTTGGGTTCAGTTTGGATGCTTGTTCATAATCTGCCTTGTACAAAGAGATGGCTACAACTGGAATTTCCATTTTTTCAATTTGCTCAATGACATTTTTGGGCATGTAATGAGTCACCAAAACTAAATCCGGATTAAGTTTGGTAAGTGCCTCTATGTTTACGGTTTCCAGATCACCGGGAGTAGGCAATTCTTTCAATCTAGGGTAAATATCACCCAAAGTTGGCGACACAAGAGATTGCCATTTATTGACAGCTCCAACTAATTTATCACCAGCCTGTAGTTCAAGAATAATATCTAGGGTATGGTGCTGCAAACAAACTACCCGTTTGGGGTCTTTAGGAATAGTCACAGCTTTACCTAATTGATCCACCACCTTTCTTGTCTCTTGTTTTGCCGGAGTGGGATCAGCAACCTGCGAAGAAGAGCTACAACCGAGCAATACATTGGATAAAATAGCGAACATAACAACCACTGTAAACCAACGATATTTTTTGTTCATTCTCTTCGTCCCTCCTTAATAGTAAAGTATTGGTCTATTAGAAAAACCTACGCAACCGCTCTGGCAAATACGCGAAATCTCCTTTAGATATTTCCGGCGGCAACGAGATAAGACCGGCTTCTTTTATATATGACTCTCCCTCCTCCAATAAAAATTCCAAGAACTCGGTAGCTATTTGGGGATTTGGTGCTCCCTCTACGAGGGTAATCCCGTAAATGATCGGTTCACCTTTTACCGTCATCAATGTACCTACATTTTTACCAGATAGTTGTATGTGAGCCTGGCGATAATACTTACTGCAATTTCTGGATGAGAAATCAATTGCTACCGGCAATTTGACAAATCGATACCCATTTTGCCGTGCAGATGATTCATACCCAAAAAAGTAATCATACTCACCTGTCATCATTCGCGAGCGAATAGTGTCTCTGTCTGTAAGAATGTTTGCCGGCGTAATCTTATCCACCAGCTTTTGGTACAAACCCGGAACTTCATAATATTTTTCAGCCAACTGCCAGCAGAGTCGTGCGCGATAACCGGCAGGGTCCAATTCAGGGTTTGTGTGACCATATACCACTCCCTCCCGCAACAAAATTTCGAACCAGTTTTCTGCATTGATCTCATCAGCGAACTTACTTTTGTCGGTAAAAGAAAGAACTAACCGGTTTCCAGCAAAAAGAATATTAAACCGTGCATAATCCGGCTTCAACAGGTCATCAATAACCCGATAATCAGCCGATGCGATAATATCACAGGGACGCCGCTGATCAGTCACTTTACGCGCTGCTTCGCGAGCTCCGCTTCCTTCCATGTGAATCTTAACCCCCGGACATCGTCGCTCAAAATGCTGAGCAATATGTCGTAAAGACATACTTAAACTCCCTGCATGAAAGATAATTAATTCCGACATTTGTAGTAACCCTCCTTCTAGTACTTATTCTTACAAAATCATTATCTAACTCAACTAAACATAAACTAGGATAATCAATGCCACTTTATATCAAATATATGATTACAATTATACTTTTCTAGCAAAAACACACTTTAAAAAGCGTTCAAACAAAACCAAACAAAAACGAACAAAAACTAACACAACTAATTGGTGTTATTATACAACTTGTTTTCTTATTAGCGCAATGACTCCACAAAAAAAATCCTAAACACAGACCATCCAATTAAACGTCAAGTCTATCTCCTCAATCTTGTTTAAAGAAAGTAAGATATAACCAATAAGCCTTTCTCAATACAGAACTATTCTAGTTTTCCTCTCCGGAGCTGACCTCTCTGTTTCCTTCAAAAAGAATACCACCCCAAAAGCAAATTCAGGGTGGTATTTTATCAATTTGTTAATCCTATTACCCCTATTCTTCCAAACTGCATTTCCTCTTCTACTTGGACTACCTCATCAATCAAGGTGAAATCCAGCCGTTCACCTTCCCCACGTGTTGCGGCAAACAGGTACTCCTGACCCAAATCATACACCAACAGATACTCTTGCCCATTTTCATCAATCAGCATTTTAAGATGGATTCGGCTAACCTCTGCACATTCATATTTTTTCCCCGGTGTATACACCATTACCATAACGAAACCTCCTTGTTTACTACGGAGGCTCTATGCTCTCCTGTAATCGCCCTTATCTAGAGACTTAGTCGCTCTTTGTCTTCCGGTATTCAGAACTTGTACAAAGATATAGTAAGTGCTATACTAACTATAAAATATATTTTGCATGCAAAATATTTCTATAAAGGGATAAATCATATGTTACATATTTTTGATAGTACTTGTTTACTTCTTGCTAAGGCCGAACAGAAACACCATAATTACTCTAAAAAGATACTAATAAAAGAAGAACTGAATATTACACCTGGTCAAATGGCAATATTATATACGTTATATAATGGTGATGGTATTACGATTACAGAACTAAGTAAAAAGTGCTACTTAGATAATTCCACGTTAACAGGAGTTATTGATCGTCTAGAGAAAGCTGGTTTAGTATTACGTAAAGAACATCCTGAAGACCGACGCCAATTATTTATCTATTTAACAGATAGTGCAAGAGACAAGGAACCACTTATTAATGATGTCATGAATCGTATTAGCGAAACTATGCTGTCCGAATGCACCGAAGAAGAAATTTTGATTTTTCGAAAGGTGCTATTAAACATCTTTAATAAACTATAACTTATTTTTTCGATTATATATTTTGCATGCAAAATATTTGCATAGAAATAAAATACTCTAGGAGGATTACGATGTTAAATCAAATTACTGAATGGAAAAGCGTGAGAAAGTTTACTAGTCAACCTGTTGAGGAAGAAAAACTTTTAAGTATTATGCTGGCAGGTAGGAGAGCTCCTTCTTGGAAAAATATACAGCCTTGGCGCTTTATTGCTATTACAGGAGAAACAGAAAAAACTAAATTAGCTGAAGGATTTTCAATGGGTACACTTATCCGAAAGGCTCCAGCCGTAATTTTATGTGTTGGCACATTAGCAGCATGGGAACGCAACCATCAACGAGATTGTTTGCGTGAATTACTTGCTAATACAGGTGTCACAATGTCAAATGAAGATATTGATAAAACATTTCTTAATAACCAAATAGCTCAGGCTCTTGCTAACACATCGTCTTCTTTAATGGCACGAACTTTCGAAAATATGGGAATCGCCTATGGTTTCATGATTTTAGAGGCGACAAATCAAGGACTTGGAGCATGCATTGTAGGCGAAATTGATAACGAATTATCGAGTGTGGACAGCTACCAATATTCGCAAATTAAGTCACATTTCAACATAGATACCTCAGAAATTATTACCGCTGCAATTATCTTAGGCTACCCCGCAAAGAACTTTGCAGTTAGTCCACGTAAACCTGAAAACGATATTTTTCAAATTTGGCGTTAAAAATCAACAGCTTTTAGTTAAATATTTCTGTTACCTTCCTACCCCAATTCATTCCCTCTGGAAATCAAACTTTGGATATGTTTAGTCATTTCATCCACATCTGCAAACAAAGTTACCAATTCATGCCGACTACAAAAAACTCTCTCTTACTTGCTCAATTTCTTCAGGGCAATTAGGGCACTAAAAAAAAACATCACTTTGGGAACACACAAAATACCCTCAAGCTCCTATTGTAAAGGCTTGAGGGTTTCATTTTGTACCATTACCAATGATACGGTCTCCGTATCACGACAACAGCGAATTCTAAATAAAGAAGCGCAGGAACTGCCCCTGTGTTGTAATGATTTATTTCACGTTGCTCTCTATAACAACATTTTCTAATTGTTCTTTATCTTTGTTCATGGTCAATCTATATTTGACATAACCGAAAAACGCACCCATTAATACAATAAATAGCGTAGCAAACCAGGTTGGAAAACCGAAAATATGTTTTTGAACATACATTGTAAGAGTAGCAAATACTACGATGGCGGCGCAAAGATCTAAATTGCCTTTTGCCATATTAATGACTACAGCCGCAAAAACTGCCGGGAGCAGAAAACCGAAAGACTTGGTTACAAAAACGGGCAGCAAGGGAATAAGATACTGACCGGCAAACACAAAGGACGTAATAACAACAAACGTTACAAACACCGAGGTAGCCACACCAATGGTAGATATAACATTCCCCTGCGGTGTTCCTTGCTCTACGCCAACTGCCTTTTGCGCCATGTTCGAGGCTGGAGTCTTGATTTCAGCCCCACTGCCGGAGAGCCACGTCACATAAGACCCGGAAGTCCCCAATAGAGGAAAAAATGTTATGGGCTGAGTGATCCAACTGGTTAAATAGGTAGAAGCAATAATCAGGAATATCTTACCAATATCATCTATTGGCGGTTTGACTCCTAACCCCAGCCATAAATACATCGCCGGCATAAAATTGGCAATAATGCCCAACACCAAGGTAACAGAACCGATACGAATACATTTTTTTAAGAAAATCTCATTCGGTGTCATATTATTCACTCTCCTTAATCATTTTCATAGATTAGAGCATAGCCTGAGCGGCAAAAATACCGGCCATCATGGCAATCCCCAAAGAAAATTCACGTAAACGCGGGAATTTTTTGCTGCAGAAGCCAAGTAGCAGAAAAGCTACTGCAGCCGCCACTGCCGCAGTTACATTCCCTGGCTTACCACTCACCAGTTGATTACTTAAAAGGTAGGAAAATAGTCCTAAACCTGCACCAGCACTAAGCAATGCTACCAATCGGGGATTAGTTTTTTTCGTTAGAGTGCTAATGGCTCCCTCCATTTTCGGGGTTACTAACAGCGTCACTATCATCCACCCCATATTGTTTAACGCCATTGCCCAAGAAGAATAACTGAAGGCTGTAAGATCGAAAGCAGCGGAACGCAAATCCACCCCATATACCTGCGCCCCCAAAGTAGATGACACCAATTCGGTATGCGCAGCACCAATATCCAACAATCGCATCCAAGCGGTTGGAGCACCTAGCGTATCCATAAGTACAATCAAAATTACCACCGGTCCTAAAGCCGGACCAAAGGCAGTATATGCCGCAGCCCGCATAGCAGTGAAACAATCCTGCCGGCTTAAGCCCATTTCCGGCGCCGCTTTAAATGCAGCCCGTAAAAATACAATCGACTGCCCTATAACCACCATAACCATCATACCGCATGCCAACCACATTGCTGGACTATTAATAATCGCCTTGAAATCCATAACAATCAACACCTTCTTTTTTTATTTATTATCTATATTAGGGCTGACTAGCCAATTTTTTACAGTTTCATTTTACCATCACCTTTCCGTATCGGGGTTTTACCTGAAAGATAAAATTAAAACGGAGACTTCCTATGAATAGGAAGCCTCCGACGCCATTGTAGGAGAAAACATTTATTTTCTAAATTCGATTTTCGAAAATATCCAAGTTTTTTCTATAACCTATTAACCGACTAGGAGTGAATACATTTTGCTTACATCCCGGCTAGATCCCCGTGCATCTACAGCAATTACATCTTCAATTTTTCCTTGCCGATATCCTACCAAGTAATTAGTCATATTGGCGGTAGCACAAGCATGGTTTGGAATGATTTCAAGCTTGTCGCCAACAGTTGCCGTTGTTGGTCCAGTCACTCGTATCTTTCCCACTTCTTCTGACAGAGACTCCACAATCAGCTCCGGGTGACCTTTCACCATACCATAACCAGTTAACAACGCAACCCCATGGGCACCTTTGTCCAGACCCAAGCATTTGCTTCCCGCGTCCATAATCAACAAATCCTCCTGAGGCTGGGAAATCACCGTGGCCAGAACTGTAAGTGCGCACTTCTCAATCGGCACCACCCCTAAAGCCACCTGAATGGCATCATAATACACATAGTTTCCTGGCCTAAGAGTTGTGACCGTGTCATCCTCTCCTACCAAAGGAGCCGTAGGAGTACTGCCAGTTGCTATGACCTCTACACGAATTCCGGCCTCTGTCAGAATACGACTGGCTGTTTTTAGCGCCGTTACCTCAGCCTCTGCCACCTCAGTCACACCGGCCATATCACTCTTGCCATATACCTGCCCCGGATGGGTGGCAATTCCCTTGAACCGCAAATGCTTAAAAGCACTTAGTTGTTGAGCCAGAAACGAAACCTGCTTCGGCTCAATGCCAAAGCGGTGCAGGCCGCAGTCAATGATGATAAGGTAATCCATAACCTTACCACTTTCGGCCAAAGCAGCTTCTAACTGTTCCGCTGCAGCCAGACCATCAAGACTGAGGATGATGTGCGCCTTTTCTTCCATTGCAAGAACGCGAGTAATATTCTCCTGTCCTGCAATAGGGTACGCCAGCACAAGCTCCTTGAACCCTTGCTGTATCAGCATCTCCGCCTCATCTATTGTACCAATTAAGAAACCTTCAATACCGAATTCCGCCTGCAAGGCTGCTATTGCCGCGCTTTTGTGTGTCTTTACCATTGGACACAGTTTTTTCCCCTTTTCCCGACACATTTTCGCCATATCTTTAATATTCTCTTCCAATTTATCTAGATCTACCAGAAAATTAGGAGTAGTCAGTTGTTCAATTCTCATCCTCATTAGTCCCTCCTGTTTTCAAAAGCACCTTCGCCCCTATGCCCCGTAAAAATTTATCTTCTTAACGTCATTCCAGCGAACTCTTCTTTATGAATTCCCTTTTCTAACGCCACTTTTCCATTAACAATCACCGCCTGGATCCCCACAGAATACTGCTGCGGCTCTTCATAGGTGGCCTTATCCTGCACCGTGTCAGGATTAAAAATCACCACATCGGCATAATAGCTCTCTTTAAGTATTCCCCTTTTCTTTAGACCCAACCGCCTGGCTGGCAGACTGGTCATTTTCTGTATTGCTGTTTCCAGTGTCAGTGCCTTGAGTTCACGCACATAGCGAGCCAATACTCTTGTAGGCGTTCCGTAAGCCCGGGGATGAGGCTTGCCGAAGGATAAAATCCCCTCTTGCGATAGACTCATAGCATCCGAACCAACCATTCCCTGGGGCTGTTGCAAAAAGGTAATGACATCTGACTCCTTCATCGCATAATAATTCATTTGCACCCGTCCCTTTTCGGCAATTAACAAGTCAAACGCCGCATCATACGGGTCTTTGTTTTGCAATTCTCCAATTTCGGTAATAAACTTCCCTTCTAACCACTTATTTGCTTCACTGCGAACCGAAGAAACAAAGAACTGGTGCCAGCCCCCGGCTGATTTGACAAAATTCTGCCAGTTTGGCAATCCTTCACTGATTTCCTGGCGAATTCTGGTTCGTACGGAGGAATCTTGGAGACGAACGATCATATTTTCCACGCCTCCCTCGAAAATCCAAGGCGGCATGCAGGCCGACAACGAAGTCAGTCCTGCCGTATACGGGTATAGGTCGTAGGATACTTCTACGCCTTCTTTTTCAGCCTTCGCCAAACGTTCTAGCACTAACTCCGTTCTGCCCAACATATTTTGGCTAAGCAACTTCATATGTGAAATATGTACGGGTACTCCACCTATTCTTCCAATCTCCAGGGCTTCGTCGATGGCTCCTAAAATCCCATCGCTCTCTGTGCGCATGTGAGTGCAGTAAATCCCGCCATATGGCGCGATGGCCTTGCACAACTCACCGATTTCAGCAGTGCCGGAATATTCTCCAGGAAGGTAAACCAGTCCTGAGCTCATGCCCAAGGCTCCTTCTTCCATAGCCTGGGCAACAATTCGTTGCATATCTGTAAGCTGCGCCGCCGTCGGCTCCCCTTGAGCAAATCCCATAGAGGCGATACGCACCACTCCTTGCCCTACCAAAGGCGCTACATTGAGGGCTGGCGGATGCTGATCGATGTAATCCAGATACTCGCTAAAGCTGGTCCACGGCAGCTCCAGGGCCACAGGAATGGAACCAATAAGCCTTGTTCCCAGATAATCGATCAGGAGATCGCGGTTTTCCTCCCGAACGGGAGCCGGACCGATGCCGCAGTTACCGATAACCTCGGTGGTCACTCCGCTACGAAGCTTGCTATTGGCCTTACGATCATAAATAACGGTGAGATCAGAATGGGTATGCATATCAATAAATCCTGGCGCAACAACCTGACCTGCGGCATCGATGATCTTCCCACTGTCTTCATCCTGCAAATCACCAATAGCGACAATCCTATCCCCCAGGATTCCGACATCGCCGCGGCGTGCCGCGCTTCCCGAGCCATCAATAATAGTTCCATTAATTATTTTTAGATCAAGCATGTTTGGGCACTCCTTTATATGTATCTGCAATTTAAACTTCAGCCTTTATTTTCTAATTATATTTCAGTATAATGAAATATAATTACTTGCCAATCCCATTTTTCCCGGGTTTTGCTAAGGTACTTATTTCGGAGAGGATCATACCACAATGAATATAACTGATGAAAACCAAGAATTAGGCAGCCGCGTTGCCAAAGTACGAACCGGCCAGAAGCTCACCTTGCGCCAATTGGCCGATCAAATAGATGTATCAGCTTCCCTACTCAGTCAGATTGAGAAAGGACGGATCAGTCCATCCTTAGCAACCTTGCGCGCCATAGCGCAGGCCTTGAACGTGCCTCTATTCACCTTTTTTCTGGAAGAAACACCTGCCGATACCCTAGTCGTCCGGGCTGGAACCGGAAAAAAAATCACCGTACCAGATTTAAATCTAGAATACAGCCTTCTGACCCCTGATCTGAGCGGTGCCATCGAAATGGCTCTTCTTAAGGTTCCGCCAAACTGCTCTTCCTCTGATGTCCTGTTGGCCCATAGCGGCGAAGAAGTGGCTTACGTGTCATCCGGCGAAGTGTTTTTGCTCCTTGATGAGCAGACCGTTCATTTAGGCCCGGGAGACAGTGTAAAAATCCTGCCCAATACCAGACATAAATGGCAAAACAAAACGGACAAAGAAGCCGTTGTTATCTTTGCATTGACTCCGCCAACCTTCTAACCAAGTCAAAACATTCTACTAGACCTCATTGTCCGTTTATTATTTTTAAATTTTGTTAAGTATATATTATCAAATTACCATATACTCATATAAATGTCAACACGCTAATTAGAAACACGGGGATAATCGCCAGCATGCTCTCCAACCGCATCTTGGCGGTTGTCCCTTTATGCTATCTGAATATTTCTCGGTTGACCATCATACGATCAATTGCGGTTTCATCGACTTCATACCTCACTCCATTGGTTTCATCAGGAACAATGAGTGTGCATCTTTCTGTGGTATTAACAACCGGAGTTGTGATATCGTCAGCAAAATAACGGTTACTTGCCGCAATATCATGAGCAAGCGTAAAGTTTGGCAAACTTGCTAACGAGATATTCTGCACCCGTCCAATACCAAGCTCAGTCATCCCACCGCACCAAACAGGAACATTATGTTGCATGCATAAATCGTGAATTTTTATAGATTCACCGATACCGCCGCATCTGCTAGACTTTATGTTAATGATTTTACAACTATTAAGCTCCAATGCTTTTCTGGCAGTATCTACAGATACAATACTCTCGTCAAGGCAAATTGGTGTTCTGATAGCTTTTTGTAATACTGCATGGTCGACAATATCATCCTCAGCCAACGGCTGCTCAATATATTCCAGGTTAAACTCATCCATTGCTTTAAATAATTCTATATCAGCTAGTGTATAGCCCGAATTAGCATCTACCGTCAGGGTAATATCCGGATAATGCCGTCTAACTTCTTTTAGAATCTCAATATCCTTACCTGGTTTGATTTTTAGCTTTGTCCGGTGATAGCCTTCGCCCAGGTATTTTTCAATCTTGTTAAGCAATGCCGGAATTGTCGGCTCAATGCCTAAACTTACACCAACCTTAACCTCGTTATAGAATCCGCCAATTAGCGTTTTAAGTGATTTCTCTTCACGCTTTGTTTTTAGATCCCAAAGTGCATTTTCAATACTTGCCTTTGCTAAACGATTGCCGATAACGAACGAAACTCTTTCCATATATTCTGCTGGACCTTCGATATCTTGATGTAAAATGCTTGGCACTAAGAAATTTCTAATCACATGAAGACAAGTACCGTTATCTTCCGGGTTGTAGAGGGGTGCATGAAAGGCCTTACATTCCCCATACCCGATCAAACCTTCAGAATAGATTTTTATGATTAAGGCATCTCTCTCTACAAACTTGACAAAGCTTGTTTCAAAAGGATGCACGAATGGGTTTTTTACACGAATAATATCAACACGATCAATTCTCATCCTCAAACCTCCTTGGGTTGAACTTATAGTAGTAGAAAAACGCCTGGCTTATGCGGCGTTTTCTCTAGGGTTATCGTCTTTTACAGACCAGGTTATCTTATAATTTCTTTCTTCTCATAGGTAAAAGCGTCCATTAATTCCGGAATAGGCTCAAAACCAAGACCCGGTTTTTGTGGAACTTCAATCATAGCGCTTTTGTCAATGATAAGCTCAGGCGTAGTTAGGTCTTGTTTCCAATAACGGTTTGAGGCGGGAACATCGCCTGGGAATAGATAGTTTGGCAAAGAAGAGATGGCCACATTATGAGCACGAGCAATACCGGTGTCCAGCATACCACCGCACCAAACTGGGATATCAAAGGATTGACAAAGGTCGTGAATTTTTTTGGCTTCTGTCAAACCACCAACCCTTGCCACTTTTATATTTATGGTTTTTGTACTGCCTAGTTCAATCGCATGTCTGGCATCATCCACGGAGTGAATGCTTTCATCCAGACAAATTCTTGTTTTCATGACTGCTTGTAGCTTAGCATGGTCGACAATATCATCATGGGACAGCGGCTGTTCAATCATAAGCAGGTTTAAATGGTCTAGTTCTTTGAATAAATCAATATCGTTTAAGGTGTAAGCCGAATTGGCGTCTGCCATCAGCATGATATCACCAAATTCCTTGCGTACGGCTTCTAAATAATTTATATCTTTGCCTGGTTTTATTTTTATTTTGACTCGGCGATACCCTTCCGACAAATGATGTTCCACAACTCTAAGTAAGTCAGTAGCACTAGGCTGAATACCAATACTGACTCCTGTTTCCACTTTGTCTTTAGTCCCCCCCAAAGCCTTAGCTAATGGAATATTTCTTTCTTTGGCATATAAGTCCCATAAGGCGCAGTCAAAAGCAGCCTTGGCCATCTTATTGCGGCGAATATGGGCAAATAGTGAATATGCTTCTTCCGGATGAGATATTTCATCTTTGCTAAAAAGTAGCGGAACAAGAAAGTCCTGCATAATATGCCAGGCGGTAGTCGTTGTTTCCTCATTATAATAAGGATGAGCAAAGGCCGAACAATCCCCGTATCCGACATGATCTTTAGTATGAAACTCAACAGCAATAAAATGTTTGTCCTTCATCGCACCAAAGCTAACCTCGAAAGGAGTTTTAAATTCCATTTTCATTTTCCGCAAGACAATCTTTTGTAGCTTCATGTTGCTTCCTCCATTTAACTTATCTAAGAATGTAGACCAAATGGAATAGCCACTGACAGCTAAACAAAGCAATCGGTGGCTACATTGCCGGATTTAATATCGCGGAACACAATTTCCCTTTTGGTTTCTCAATGTTAATGCTATTATACATATAGGATCATGACCTTAAAACGTCTTTATTCTGTCCAAAAATAATCGTCAAGGGGCTAGAGAATGAAGCTAGGCATCGTTGGACCACTGGAACCAATTGAAAAAATCTCGCAGATAATTAAGCGCGAATTTCACCAAATCGATCCATTTCCATTCATCTATAAAACATATGCGGAAGCACCGACACTAATAGAGCAACACCAGGCCTATTTAGATGTTATTTTATTTGCCGGTGCGACCCCGTTATCCTATGCAGCAAAACACCTTAAACAAATAATTCCTTGGGAGTCCGTCCCGCGCAGCGGCAGTTCCCTTTTGCGGGTCTTATTGAATATCATGTTAACAAATAAGTATGACATCTGCCGCATCAGCTCTGATTTGTATGATTCTAGTCAATTGTACGAAGCGTACGAAGAAATCGGCCTTACTAAAGATCGCCTCCAAGTATACACTGCCAACAAAACACCTGATGCTGATGACTATGTTGACTATGTTAGTGCCTTTCACGAACAGTATTATTTACGCAACCAAGTATCTTGCTGTATCACAGCACTTTCTAACGTACATAAGCGATTGACAGCCAAAAATATACCCTGCTTTCGCGTTGATCCTACCGCGGACATCATTAGACAAACATTACACAAAATACAACTAAATTACTTGTTGCATGTCAGTCAACAAAGCCAAATTGTAGCCTTATATATACAGATAGATTCGGCAAATGAATACTCTCTTCTCAATGACAGCGAGTACCAATATATCATTGACAAAACCAATGTGACTAGAGAAATATATCTATTTGCCCAGAGAATACAAGCTGCCGTTATTGAAGTTGGCCTGCGAGAGTTTTTACTTTTTTCAACAAAACAGCTTCTGGAAAGCGTAACAAATAACTTTGAAAAAATCGATTTACTTCAAACCGTAAGGAAAAATACTTCCAGCACAATCAGCATAGGTGTGGGTTATGGAGAGACAGCACAAAAGGCAAAAATTAACGCAAGCATAGGTATGGCAAGAGCGAGTAAACTCGGCGGTGATACTGCCATTATCGTCTATAGTGACAACCAAATCATCGGCCCTATCCGCACAAGTAAACCTATTCAACAAGAAGGCTCAAGCCATAAAATTGATAAGAAATTCCTTGCCGTTTCTGAGAAATCAGGTATTAGCGTCAACACAGTCTTTCAATTACACAGCATAATAGAGCAGCAAGGAAAAACCCGTTTTACGACTTCTGAACTAGCTGAGCTTTCTGGGGTAACCCTGAGAACCATGAATCGAATCATAGCAAAACTTATAGTTCACGGTTTTTGCTTCGAGGTAGGAAAACGCATATTAACTAACGCTGGCAGACCAAGCAGGATCATCGAAATCTGCATACCATGACCTATAAAAAAACACGGTTTCTAAAAGTATAGAACTCCTGCTAAATACTCATAGAAGTCAGCAGGAGTTCTATACTTTTCTTTATATGGCTGATCGTTTGGTCACAGCACTTTTGTCATTAACGAAATCATAGAATTTTCATTTTCTCTTATCCCAGCAGTTTCTTAGCTGAAATCTTGACGATTTCCACCCCGTACTTTAAGGCATCAAGATCAAAATGCATATCTGGATGATGCAGTCCGGGAGCAGCATTGACTCCCAGCCCCCAAAAACCTGCTTTTATTTTAGGGTTTGACTGAGTATAGAAAAAGAAATCTTCTCCTCCGGGAGTATAGTAGGGCTTAAGCAGTCCTTTCTCTCCCAGCACCTCCCGGATCGAATCGGCAAGAAGTGCCGTAATGTCTTCATCCAGCTCTGCTGCAGGCAATTCCTTAATCACTTTGGACTCTGCCGCAGCTCCAACAGTCGCTGCACCTGCTTGAATGGCTTGTAAAACTTTCGCTTTCAATTCAGCCATTGTGTTATTGAATTGGGCTCTGATGTCCCAATATACAAGGGCTTCCGCAGGGATGGCATTGGTTACGCCTGAATCACACAGAAATTTGGTTGCTTTAGCACTATAGGACAACGTAGGGTTGAGGTGAATTGCATTCACTGCCTGAATGGCACCAACAGCAGCATCAATTGCATTGACGCCCAGATGAGGTCGGGCACCATGGGCAGGCACCCCCTTAATCACAGTTTCTATCGTGCCTGAAGCAGAATAAAACATAGCAGGAATAGCCTGCCCCTTCTTACATTCTTCTTCAGGACGGATATGGAGACCTAAAAGTATGTCCACATCAGCAACAGCACCGCCTCTGATCATCGCTAACGCACCGGTTCCCAACTCTTCTGCCGGCTGAAAAATGATTTTCAGGCGCCCTTTTCGAATGGCTTTTTCCTGGATTAACTCCTCGGCGACAGTCAAAACAATAGCCGAGTGGGCATCATGTCCGCAAGTATGACGGGCACAGTGAACTCCGTCAATCACATGGCCAAGAGCGTCCATATCGGCACGCAACGCCAAAGTTGGCCCTTCAATGCCACTGTCATATACACCGATTACACCTGTTGTCCCCCCGACATTACAGGTTGTTTTAAACCCTGCTTTCTCCAAATGATTGGCTAAATAAGCAGCCGTTTTTACTTCTTCAAACCCGATTTCCGGGATAGTATGTAAATGTTCATAATGCTTTATCAGCTTTGACAACAGTATCGCCTCCTATCCTTTTAGTACTTTTCTTACTGCATACAAGAATATGTCTTTTCCCTTTTCGAGCGAGCTTTTGTTAAAATTCATGTCAGGATGATGAATTCCCGGTGTTAAATCACATCCCAAACCAAAATAGCCGGCTTTCAAGGATGGCTTTTCTTTGATGTAGAAATGAAAATCTTCTCCGCCTGCAGTCTTAACCGGCTCGCGCAATCCCTCAGGACCATATACTGCCGTAATGGCCTCTGCCAATAGGTCAATCATCTCATCTGAATACTCGGCAGCAGGAATCCCTTGATAATGAGTGGCTTCTACGGTAGCGCCAACGGTGGCTGCCCCTGCTTCAATGGCTGCTTTTGCTTTTTCTATTAGCTTCTCCATTGTACTGTTTAATTCAGAGCGAACGTCCCATATGACGGTTGCTTCCGAAGGAATTGCATTGGTAACGCCGGAATCACAAATAAACCTGGTTGCTTTAATGCTATATGACTCATTTGGATTTAAGTGTATGGCATTGACCGCGGTGATTGCCGCAGCGGCGGCATCAATCGCATTGACGCCCAGATGGGGCCGCGCACCGTGAGCCGGGACTCCGTGAAACACTCCCTTCAGTCTTTGGGAAGCAGCATGATACAGGGCTGGGGTTGATTGTTCCATAGTAGTCTCTTCTATAGGACGTAAATGAACACCCAAAATCATGTCCACATCGTCAATAGCCCCGGCCTTTATCATAGCAAGCGCACCTGTCCCCAGCTCTTCTGCCGGTTGGAAGATGATTTTCAGTTTTCCTTTTTGCACAGAATTAGTTTTTATCAGCTCCTCGGCTGCAGCAAGCACCATAGCAGAATGAGCATCATGTCCACAAGTATGCATAGCACACAATTTACCGTCGACCATATGGCCTAACGCATCCATATCGGCTCTCAAGGCTACCGCAGGACCGTCTACCCCACTGTCATACACGCCGATAACTCCGGTAGTGCCACCGACGTTATCCATAACAGCAAATCCGGCTTTTTTTAACTCTCCTGCCAAAAAGGCTGCCGTTTTGTGTTCCTCAAAACCCAACTCCGGTATCGTGTGCAAAAAGTCATATAATTCAATTATTCTTGACATAAAATCCCCTCCTTGCTGCATTGTACCGAATTTGGCAATATTATTCAAGGCCGTTTCTATATTTCGACCATATACAACCGTACTCATTTGCCAGTACACATTTGCTGAATATTACATTATTTAACTAGTTATTGACTTGTTTGCTAATCATCTGTATACTCCCTATATAAATACTACTAAATTTAGCAAGGGAGGACTATCTATGGCAGAAGAAAGAAATACGGCGACCGGCAACCAATGGAAAGTCGGCATAGGGGCATACATTGCTTTGCTTGTCGCTATTTTATTTTTCTCAGGTCTTTTTATGAAACTCGATGGTATGAAGTGGTTAAGCGCTTTTGACTTTACTACCTTAGGCGGTACGTTTGGCACAATGAAAGAACCAGCCAAAAGCACCTTTTTAGGTGCAGGCGGCGTCAGTGCCAAAGCAGGTTTTTTATTTGCTTTATCATTGGTTCCTACCGTTATGCTGGCCTTAGGATTCTTAGAAATTTTCACCCATTACGGAGCCATTCGGGCGGCTCACAAACTGCTCACACCGCTTCTCAAGCCATTGCTGGGCATTCCAGGTCTAACAGGACTTGCGTTGATCACAGACTTGCAAAGCACAGATGCCGGTGCGGCTCTTACCAAGGAATTATATGACGAAAATCAAATTAACAAAAAAGAACTTGTCGTGATGAGCGCTTGGCAATATTCCGGTGCCGGCCTGATTAACAATTACTTTGCGATTGGCTCTGCGTTATTTGCCTTCTTAACAGCACCGGTCATCATCCCCTTATTGTTGATGTTTGCACTAAAGTTTGTTGGCGCTATGATTGTCCGTTCTGTATTAAACACGGTCTACAAGGAGGATTTCAGTCATGAGCAATAATACTAAATCGACTACATCCAACAATCCTTTTGACATTTTTGTAATTGGCGCCCGCAAAGGCTACCAAATTGCCATCAATAACTTAATGCCAAATGTACTTATGGCCTATGTTGTCGCCGAAATTTTAAATATCATTGGCGCTATGCAATTTATCGGCAGTTTATTCGGCCCTTTGATGGGAATATTTGGCCTTCCCGGTGAGGCAGTCACGGTACTGCTCACATCCTGGCTTTCATCCTCGGCCGGAACCGGTATTGCCGTCAGTCTGCTCAGCAAAGGAGTTTTGAATGGTTCCCATGCGACCATATTGATTCCCGCTATTTTCTTAATGGGTTCTCAATTGCAATATATGGGGCGACTGCTTGGTGTGGCTGATGTCCCTAAGAAATACTGGCCTTTATTAATGGCAGCAAGTATTCTTAATGCTTGTATCGCTATGATCATCATGCGATTCTTTGCGTAAGCTGCTTATAAATAATCTGCAGTGCATTTCCGTTAATCCCCAAAAAGCTCAACATGCAGTGTTTTCTGCATGTTGAGCTTTTTTTAATAGGGCTGCTGAGTCTTCTTTATTAAACTGCCCAATATAGTTTTTATCAAAGCTTAATCCATAATTAGTTCAATTTAAATTGGCAATGAGCCTCAATTCACCCAAGAAAGTTTGGTTGGGACAGGTCATTCGCCCCAACCAAATATTAAAGTAAAACATTTCTATATTTCGGGACAACAAACCTGTCCCCTCGCCCCCATTTTTCACCTCTTCAATGCATATTCAGCAGCAGCTTGAATATGCAAAAGAGCCGTATCATATACAGGAAGAATACTGTCCTCCTGCTTAACAAGCAAACCAATTTCGGTACAGCCTAAGATAACACCTTCTGCACCACATTGCTTTAATGATGCAATTATATTTTGAAAACATTCACGTGATGCCTTTTCAAATTTCCCAAGTATTAATTCTTCATTTATAATCCTATGGATTTTCTCAATATCTTCTTTTCCCGGAGTAAGTACATTAATTCCAGAAGCAATTAATACATTCTTGTAAAAATCCTGTTCCATTGTAAAACGAGTTCCTAACAAACCAACCGTCTTTATTCCATCGCTACTAAGATAATCCGCAGTAACTTCAGCAATGTGTAAAAACGGCAGACCACATGCCTCTTTTATTTTTGATGCTACTAAGTGCATTGTATTAGTTGCAAGAATAATAAAGTCCGCTCCACCAGCTTTGAGTGATATTGCTGCCTGAGCAAGAATTTCGCCAGCTTTATCCCAATCGCCATTTTTGTGAACATCTTTAATATCTTGGTATTGAACATTATGTAAAATACATTTTGCACTATGATATTCGCCTAATTTTTTATTTATATACCTGTTCAATTCATGATAATACGTTACCGTTGATTCAGGACTCATTCCGCCGATAATTCCAACTGTTTTCATTGGAACATTCACGATTATCAACTCCAATACCAAAAATTTGCTCGTTATAATTCTCCACTTCACCATTTAGTGGAATAGCTACAAAGATATAAAGAGACGATTTAACTCATATCCATATATCATGCTTATTTTTATTTTTCCACTGTCTACTTGACAGGGAGAACTTCACAGGGCAGCTAAGGGTCTTATTTTTGACGGAAGGAGATTTACTATAAAGTTCCGCCAAATTCTCTAATCTTATTCTGCGCTTTTTCTACCCAAGCTTTTTCTTGTGGCAGCGTAGCATTATCGATAAGTTTGCGATAGGTAGCAATTGCCTCACTATATAAATATTTATTTTCATAAATCATGGCCAACCCAGCATAAGCCGTAGTATGTTTACTGTCTAATTCAATGGTTTTTTTAAAGTCATTTATGGCTAATTCATATTGACCTTTTTTACTATAGGCTACTGCACGGTTATTATATGCCTTTACAAAAGTATGATCATACTCAATGGCTTTATTTAAATCATTAATAGCAGAATCAGTATCGCCCTTTTTCTCATAGAGATCGGCTCGACAAGCATATCCATATGCATACTTAGGGTTAATCTCAAGTGCTTTATTATAATCAGCAAGTGCTAAATCAAACTGTTTTTTATAAGTATACACACTAGCACGTTTACAATAAACAACCGCATTATTCGGATTATCTTCTATCGCTTTAGTGATTTCTGCTATCACCTTGTCAGCAGGGCTTAGATAACTATTTCCATCATCTGCAAAAGCAATACTAGTAGCTCCCAGCATTATTAAACAGATAAGCGCAAACAAAATTTTTTTCACTTGAAATCCCCCTTGTGTTTTTACTACAATCACTTTATAACAACAATATAAATTTATTAAATCAATTATAACCCCCCATTCAAGTAATTACCATATTTTCATTAAATAGCCTAAAAAGAAACAAGGGGACAGGCACTATGTTTCAGGCTCTACCAACGCATGTTGGCGATAGTCCCCTAGCTATCTGACGAATATTGGTGCCTTCAATTTCCTTCATTACCCGCAATATGTGATAATTCCACTGTTGCTTTTTTCTCTCTTAATTTTCTTACTACTTGCTCAACCTCTAAAAAAATTATATCACTTCTCTATTTTTGAAACGATGTCCCTGTCCCCTTGTATTTTCTGACTGATGATGCAAATAAATTCTTGAGACAGTAGCGAGGCAGTTGGGCGCACGGCGAACAGGGCAATGAGCCGCACCCATTGCCCTGTCATCTCAAAAAACTAAATCCTCAACACTAAGCACCTCGATGTCTCCCGCTAATTGACTTTTTTATTCTTACGATTAACAAAATGTTGCCCCCCCAAAGTAAGACACATACTACTATGCCTACAAGCACATCTAGCTCATTTATCCAAAAATATTGGGGATTAATCCTCGCAAACGGCTTGTTGATCCATGGATTTGGCGGATAATATAACACCTCAATGTTTGCATTTTCAACAACGCTGTCACTGTATCTTGTCCACAAATTTCTTCTGCCGGTGCGGTCAGAATGTGAATATTGTTCATTATCTATTTTAAAAGAATATCGGATTTGCTGCCTTCCCCTACTAATGCCTACTCTGCTAACTTTAGCAGTTGTTTTTTGACCATTATAAAAAAGACAATAGTCATCGACTAATTGCATAGTCGCTATGTAACCGAATCCAGTCAATCCTAGTAAGAAGCACAGCAAAATTATGATAACAACACGTTTTTTTGAAGAACCGTCAACATCGCGGAATAGCAATTCCATCACCTCATTTATTAACCCACCCACTAATATGTAAAGCAGTTTGCATATTTACATCAACTTACTTAAATGCCAATCTAGGAGACAGTTGGGGGCGCTCCCAACTGTCTCCCTTTTGCCGTTATCAATGAAACGGCTCTCCGTATCAGTATATCGGCGAAAAAAATGCGGCGGATGAATTCCGCCCTCATTGCCCTGATTTTACGCCTAATCCTACTTATTAGGCGTGATTACAATTTCATCACCGTTCGGCATTTTTATTTTTTCAGGGCCGAAAAACTCCTTCTTCATTTTGACACTTTCATAGTGATATCCATTATGAATGGAAGCACCGAAACCGTCCGAAACCACTGATATATCCCTGTTTTTTTAATTTACCAGTATAAATAGCGTATTCATTTTGCGAAAGAGTAAAAAATCGAAGATTTGCCTCCCCAAATTACGACTATACAAGGATATTAGTGCTGCTATCCTTTTAAGATTTACGGCTAAAGCCGTTAACTTGGCTTGCATTGACATGCTTTTTAGACCGTACCCTCGGGCACGATCTAACCCGTGAAAACGCTTCATTTCCCCGTTTTTCCACTCATGACTGGCGCGTTTTTTGTACTTGAGCTTAAATTGATTAGTCTTAGCAATTTGACTATGTTCATAATATTGAGCATTATGTTCACCGACGCCCAGTACTTTTTTCTTAACGTTTTTGCCAGCACATTCGAGTAGTTTGGGACATTGAATACACTGTGATTTGTCAAAATGATATTTATAATATATTACTTCTATTTTTGTATTTTTGATAGACTTTTTTACAGGTGCTATTACCCATTTCACAAAACCATTGATCGCTATCTTTATTGTAAGTAAATCTGCTTTCGTCTATTTTATAGACACAATTATTTACCGGAATGATGGCTTCTACCGAGTCTGTTTGTAAGGTATCTAAAATTGGTTTTCGAAAATAAGCTTTATCTCCATACACTTCTTGTAGGGTTAATCCGCATGCTTTACTTCGCTGATAGAGTTCATCAAATTTGCTACCATCTACATAGGCACCGCTATCAACGGTCACTGCAGTAATAATCCTCGTCTCTGGGATCATGGCAAATTCCACTTTATATCCGTAAAAACTGTCTGTCTGAGACTTGTACCCTACACGAGCATCTTTATCTACAAGTGATCGGATTCCTTTTTGTGCGATAAATTTAGGATCTTGTAAGATTTCTTTTGCTTCGTTAACAGCTTTTTGGCTGCTGGGCAGGTTGGAGAGATCTACATGGTTTTCAGCTTTGCTGATTAGGTTTTCTACATAAGTCTTCATAATCTGCTTCGCTTCGTTGTGGTCCTCTATAAGCTTGTAGTTAGGAACTTCACCAATAAGCTCCGCTGGGATTTCTCCATTTTCTTCCTCAATAGCCTTTATGATTCTTCTAGCTAGGTGCTTCATGATTCTTTCTGGCACTTTTTTAATTGTATTGGCGTTGGTATGAGTGGCGTCAATGCTCAGTCCTGTCCCATCAATAATACCGTTTTCTACACACTGGCGGACCACTTCTTGAATAATATCATCCACACTTGTTTCTTTTAATCTATGTCTCCTAAACTTGGTAAGTAGACTGGCTTCTGGCAAATCATCTTCGGGATTTAGTCCCAAAAACCACATATAGGCTAAGTTTAGTCTAGCCTCTTCAATGATTTTGACATCTGATAAGTCATATAGATATTGCAAGATAAGTAACTTCGCTAGCATTTCGGGCTCTTTAGCCGGCCGCCCCAGGTGCTTACAATATGATTCTTTTAGCAAATCGTTAATGAAACTGAAATCAACATTGGCAGCGATAATCTTCAAAATATGGTCGTTGGGAATTTTGTCATATAACACGCTATATATACTTAATTGGTGCGGCACATGTCTAAGCAAAGTAAATCCCTCCAGTCCGGCAAATATCTACAGTTATATTTTACCATAATAGAGGGATGATTGTTTATTTATTGACTTTTTCAGTGGTTTCGAACCGTCCTGCCGCTTTATCAAATATAATAATTGGTCAATTGACTAGGTGCACAGATTCACAGGCAGATTCAGGATTCAGAGGACGGGTCAGCCGATTCAGTGGAGTATTGAGTTCATCCTATTATTTATGAATTATATAGCCTTCTTTCGGGGTGATGTTAACCTCCTTTTGCACCCAAACAGGCACCATAAATGGGGGTTGTACTTGGAAATCCAAATATGATACAGGCAAATCCGCACCTGAAGAAGCTTCTTTTAATGCAGCTTTATATTGTTGCAAGTTATAACATCGCTGGAAGTTTATTCTTGTTATTAGCATTCCAGGCTGAAAACCTGCCAGCATAAAAGGACTTCCTTCTTCAATTCCTGTCAAGGCTATCACCGAAGTTGAGCCAGTTCTTGATAATGTTTTAAAAGGCATGACATAGTCTTCTGCTCCAGAATATGGATAGCGTTCTTCTGGATACGCAAAACCTTGAGGTGTAATGTAAATCTGAGACTTTCGAACAACAGAAAAATTCTTATGAATTTTATACGTATCTTCTATAGTTGTAGAAAAATCTTTTGAAATAACTCGGATATAATTATTGGAATAGTCTCCGGCTCCATACCCTCCTCGTACTCCATTGGCAATAAAGGAGGCGTAATCTCCCTCTGCAAGCGCAGCAGCTGATGCAAGAATATCGGCTTGTTGCAATTTGTTATCGTTACGCAGAGCCTCTGCGTATCCTCTATGAATCTCTGCAAGCTTTGCATTCCCTTCCGCTGCTGCTTTTATCGCAGCCTCTTCATGGTATTTTATCGTTTGATTTAAAGTTATGTTTGGAAATAATAGACTTTGAAACTCTTTAATTATTTCTTCTGTAGCGTCATCATAGATAATATTTACTTTGGTTCTTTTATCTATTTCTTTATTTTGAGAAAGTGAGTAATTTACGGTTTGCTCAAATTTATCTTTACTAAAATTGAGAACCCATAATCTTACGCCGGTATTCCTACTCTTTGTAATAACCGACTGTGACTCACGAAGTGTCTCATGAACTATTTGGGAATAATTTATTAATGCTGATGCGCCCTTATAATCTGAGTCTATAGTTTTAAAAGTTACTGCAACGCCAAAATTACCGTTCCTAATTAGATTTACTGTTGAAACGCTTGGATTTTTTATGTAGATAGCAGGAAGATAACTTCCGTCAGTAATCAACGAACCGTCAAATGTTTGACTGAAAGTTTCATTTCCAACTGACAAGCTAATCGTTACATCTTGTATATCTGCTAATTGCTTTAAATAATACTCCCATTTAATGCAACCTTCGTCTTGGGCTTGCATTATTTTATCGTGTTCTGCATAAGTTTTTGTAATTGCATTAACGATATCAATATTCTGTTGGCTTGGAGGAAAAATGTCAGGTTTTCCTTGGGAGTTTTTTACTAGAGGCGGAATGTACCTAGTTACACTCTTACCTAAAATTGCAGAGCCAATCGCAACTTGTTGTTGATCATTTGGCATAATTAGCGAAGACTTTATAAGAATGCTTATTTGTGTTATCTGTTTCGGAATGGATGATTCTAACCCATCTTGATCGGTAAATTTTATATCCTTGCTGTCTATCGAAAATGTTGGAAAAAGAAAAAGTTTTAACGTATTTTTCGGGGACGGAGCTGATGTTGCTGGGTTTTGATAAAAACCATGTGTTTTATATTCTTCATAATCGCCATTTTCATTTAAATACCAATATTTAGAAATATTGAAATAACTTGACGGGCTTGCCTCAACACGTACACCAGCTACAAACAGAAACATTGTTATCACTAAAATGCCGATAACCGTTTTAGTATTTTTCATTAAAAATCCCCCTTTCACTATGAACACGCTCAAAAAACCAGTGACCATATATTTATCAAGGCTTCACGCCTTGGTTAATTTTTGTATTAACCCGGCAAAAGTAAATCCCGCTTTCCCAATTAACAGATAAAGATAATAATGTGTCATAAAGACGAGTTACCGACAATCTTTCTCTATTGCAATGTCAATAACTCCGGCAGACTCTGTGAAAAACCTTTAAGAAGGGACAGGGAACGGTTTTACAAAATTTATACATTTCACATCTATTATTTTTTCCATAAAAATACAAAACTCCTGCAAATTACCAAAACATTTTGCAGAAAATTTGTCTATTCTCTATTTATCTTTTTATAAGCCTTTTTTCGCCACTACCACTGATACGGTTCTCCGTATCAGGTATAGCGGCGAAATCTCTATTCAGCAATTGAGTCATGAAGGCGTCAGACCTTACTGAGTCCGCAAAAGAATACCACCCCAAAAGCAAATGAAGTGAACCCGAAAATGGGAAGATGAAACAGAAAGCCTCCTATGGTAGGATGAAAATAACCTACTTTAGAAAAAGACAAAAGGGGACGTTCCTTTTTCGTCAACTTTTTGCTACGACACCTCGCGAAATACCAGTTACTCTTTCAATTTGCCGAATTGATAATCCTTCCTCTTTTAATTTTCTCAGCATGGTATCCCTCTTATCTTTTGCCCATGAAGCAATCTCGTGCGGCTCGCCACCATTAGTATAATGCATAATCCGGCGACGTATTTCCCCATCATTCACGCTGACTTTCCCTGAAATCTCAAAAATATCATCTGTATGTATCTGATGTAAACGCATCCACTCATCACGTCCAACTAGTTCTAACGCAAACGCAGTATCAGTTAATTCCCCACCCCAAAGATATTCTTTATAGCTACTAAATGGGTATTCCTCCAATTTATTCACTAATCCCGCTTTTAGCGGATTCTGGTGGATATAGCGTTGCAATGGGATAAAGTATTCGTCCACTTCGACTGGAACACTCTTATATCGACTCGCTATCAACGCTCCGCTGCGCTGATATTTGCGGTTAAAGAACATAGCGTATTTAGTCAGTAAACGCTTCATAATCAGCGATATATCTCCCAATCTCTTTTCCCGAAGTAAAAGATGCACATGATTACTCATCAAACAATAGGCATGCATCTCAAAAGCAAGGTCGATTTTCAAGTCATGTAATACCCTCAGAAAGTAGATATAATCACTCTTATCTTCAAAAACGTGTTGATGATTAATACCGCGAAACACTACATGATAAAAGCCGCTGCCGCTTAATTGCCGCGCCTGCCTTCCCATTTATCATCACCTCTGACAATAGTATATCACAATAATGACAAAAAAGGAACGTCCCCTGCTGTCTCACTTCATAGCATTCGTCAACGTGAGCGTTTCCTACATATTTCATTGTTGCAAAACTAATGGCCGCAGCAGCAACCTGACCCGCAAATGGTATGTATTTTACAATCTGTCTCACAGCAATTTTTTTAGCCATTCCTTTGAGAACCTGCATAATCAATTCCTTCGAAATCACCTTACCTACGAATGCACTACCTACCTTTTTGATTATCTGCGCAACCAATATTTTAGTGCTTTCATCTAATTGCTCGATTTGTTCTTCGGAAAGGCCAAATTTTCTGTTTATCGCTGGAAGCAACTCCATCAACATACCGATATCAGCCGCGATATCTGTTCCTGGAATCGGAACTATAGCTGTAAACCCAGAAGCAGCAGCTCTTTTTGTAACCATAGACTTACATTCTTCTCTAATCTGGTTTAATTCTTCTAAGGACCTTACTATCATGAAATCAGCACCCTTTCTTCGATCATATTACATATTAGTGTTAATTCCTCCTTATGTACCCAAATAGTCTAAGATTCTGATTATCTTTTTCGGAATATGCGTTTCCAATATAGTTAGCAATGCTCATGATATCCTTTTTTTAGGGCTAGTGAGGGCAGCGTTTGAGAACAGAAGTATACAGACATTCTTGCACCCTTCCCAAACTTGCAGGGCAATCAGGGCAGCTTCCTTCCCCTAACCTAGAAACATACAAAAAAAAGAATACCTCAATCCCTGCACATGCAAGGCTTGAGGCCATCTTTCGCCGCTACCAATGATACGGTTCCCCCCGACTTATCTTAAACGCCCGATACACCTGCTCCACCAGCAGCAACCTAATCATCTGATGCGTAAAAGTCATCTTAGAAAACGACAGTCTCTCCTTCGCCGCTTTCACAACTTCGGCCGACAAACCAAAAGCACCACCAATAATAAAAGTAATGTCGCTCTGTCCGCCGAGGGCCAAACTATCAAACTTTGCGGCTAATTGTTCGGATGACATTGCTTGTCCGGCCACATCTAAGACGATGAGGTAGCTTCCGGGACGTACGGCCTTTAAAAGGCGCTCACCCTCACGGGTGAGCGCTTGTGTTTTTTCAGCTGGTGAAGGGTTGTCAGGCATCTTTTCTTCTGCAAGCTCAATGATGTCGAGTTTGCAGAAAGGGGTAAGACGCTTCAAAAATTCCTGGATGCCAGCGGTTAGGTATTTTTCTTTGATTTTACCAATGGTAAGAATAGTGATTTTCATGGTTATTGTCCCTGCATTTCTTCTAAGAGAACACTAATCGTTCTGGTATCATTATTGCGTCTTATTACCACATCGACCTTGCTGCCAACCTGCTGGCTGTCAAGCACGGCCCTGAGTTCGGGGACGCTGTTGGTCTCGGCTCCGGCCACTTTGAGAACGATGTCTCCTTCGCGGATACCGGCTTTATAAGCCGGGCCTGAAGATGAAGCTTTGGCAACATACACGCCCTTGTCGAGTTTAAGTTCATAGCCGTATTTGGCGGCAGTAGCCTGATCTAATGCTCCTACTCCGAGGTAAGCCCGAACTACCCGGCCTTTGTCGATAAGGGACTGTAATATCGGACGGGCGCTGTTAATAGGGATGGCAAAACCAATGCCTTCTACGCCGGAAAGAGCAATCTTGGCACTGTTAATACCAATGACTACACCATCAGCATTAACCAAAGCACCGCCGGAGTTACCGGGGTTAATGGCCGCATCGGTCTGGATAAGTTTAAAACGACGTTCGCCGATATCGAGCGAACGGTTAAGAGCACTGATAACACCGGTTGTCACACTGCCTTTGAATTCCAGGCCAAGCGGATTGCCGATGGCAATGGCCGGTTCACCGACCATCAAGGAATCTGAGTCACCCAGTGTGGCTACAGGCAAGTCCTGAGCCTCGACTTTGACGACAGCCAAATCGGTTACCGGATCGACACCAATAACTTTGCCGTCAAGTGTGCGGCCATCAGACAGGGAAACCGAAATCTCCTGGGCATTTTGCACTACATGATAGTTGGTGGCAATATAGCCCTGAGCATCAAAGATTACACCCGAACCTGTTCCCTGTTCGACCATCACCTGGCGGTTGCTGAAGAAGTCGCGAACCACACCTTTGTTGGTAATGCCGACAACAGTTGGGCCAATGGCTTGCGCAGCCCGCACAATCGGCGTATTGCGGGCTTCCGATACCTGCGCCTGAGCAGTAGGCGGCTGCAGCCCCTTAAAGGTTGAGCCCTGATTAGGTTTCTGCGCTTTATCAATATTGCCTGAGCAGCCAACTACAAAAGCTGCACCAAGCATCATGCTGACTAATGACACTACAATATAGGGAGTCAATTTCCCAAACCATTTCTTCATGTTATCGCCTCCGGTTAGTATTTACCTATTCCCGTAATTTGTCCAGGATAGGTAAGGTGTAGTGTAATATCTTTATTTAGTTGACAGCCTTCCTGGGTTAATATCGCGGCAACTGTGTCCTCAGCCAATTCGGGACGATTATTTTCCTGACTGAGATGGGCCAGAAAAACGTCAGTGTGCGCCTTGCGGTCAAGCCTTGCCAGTGTCCAGCCGGCATCAGTGTTTGCCAAATGGCCGCGGTTACTCATAATCCGCTTTTTCAGATGCCAGGGATAATTGCCGTTTTTCAGCATTTCAACATCATGATTGGCTTCCAACACCAATACATCAGACAAAGATAAGGCGTCTTTGACGGTTGGAGTGACAAAACCAAGGTCAGTCGCAAAACCGACTTTGGTTTTACCTGCATGCAGCCGGAAACCTACCGGGTCAGCCGCATCATGGGAGATAGAGAAAGGCTCGACTTTTACGCTGCCAATATTGAGGCTGTCAGGAAGTTCCCGGCAACACTCATCTGGCAGCAAATTCCGGCAATACATGGAGTTCCAGGTATCTGGCCGAGCATAGGCCGGCAAACGATATTTTTTGAGCAGTGTTGTCAAGCCATTCACATGATCGCGATGTTCATGGGTGATCAGCACACCGTCAAGTTCTTCAATATTGATCTCTAGTTTATCCAACGATTGTTTGATACGCCGAGTACTGATACCGGCATCAACCAAAAGTTTGGTATTTTCCATTTCAATAAATGTAGCATTTCCGGTACTGCCGCTGGCCAAAACGTGAATTTGCATAATTACCTCTTTTACTTCTAGCGTTAATGATACTAAAACCGCGACTTACGCCTATTATTTTGGTAAAGATACAGGCTGATCGCAATGAAAAATATATTCGACTTAGTACCGGCAAATCCTTTTTTAGCAAGCCAATTACCGTCATCATGCTTCTTCACAAATCCCGGTGTATCGGCCTTCGTGTCAGGCAAATATTTCGCAGTCTGTTACATACATTCTGGCGGCAGTTTGGCGATAACCGCCTCCCGGACTTTCGCAGTCATACCGCCAAGCAGGATTGCCGTAATTGCTTTCAAACGTTCTATTGTTTTGGCTTCAAACCGCAGCGTAAACAGCGGTTCTGTTACCGAAGCGCGAATCATACCCCAGCCATCGGCAAACTCAATACGCACGCCATCAATCCGGTTGGGCCGGTACTGGGCAAGCTTGTCCGCAATCTGATCAAGCACGGCTTCCTTGTCATTTCCCTGATAGGTAACCCGGATATCGGTAGTTAAGAGGTAGTTGGGAATATCGTCCACCTGCGCGGCAAGACTGCCATGTTCAGCGATGAGTTCACAGATCTTGAGCCCCGAAAACATTCCGTCATCATAACCAAGATCGCGGAAAAAGAAGTGCCCGCTGATTTCACCGGCAAAGAGTGCATATTCCTGCATAAAAGCAGTTTTGCTAAAGGTATGTCCGGCACGGGCCATGACCGGCCGTCCGCCGGCTTTGACAACCTCCTCCGGTACCACCATGGAACACTTGGCATCATAGATAATTGCCCCCGGCTTATTTGCCAGACACTGACGCGCAATGAGTACCATAATATCGTCATTATCAATAGGGCGGCCATTCTCATCAACAACCCCCACCCGGTCACCGTCGCCGTCAAAGCCAATTCCCACTGCGGCGTTATGAAGGCGTACAACCTCACCCAGCGCCGCCAAATTTTCCGGCAACGCTGGATTGGGCGGCCGATGCGGGAAGCGCCCATCTGGCACGCAATTAAGTTCAATTACTTCATATCCCAGTTTTTTAAACAGCCGGGGAGCAATCTCGGCAGTAGCGCCGTTGCCGGCGTCAATCACGACTTTCAGCTTGCCATGGCGTGCCTTGCCTGCTGTATAGTTTAGATACTCTTCAATAACAGGAAACTTGGTTACTTCGCCCTTGCCCTGTGTCTGAGCATCCCTGTCTACCAACTGCCCAATATGAGCCACATCTTCTTCACTGACAGGCTTAGGCCCAAGCACTAATTTGAAACCGTTATATTGGGCCGGATTATGCGAGGCAGTAACCATGACCCCGCCTGTTGCTCCGGTAGTTTGTAGTCCATAGTAAAATACCGGTGTTGCCACTGTTCCAATATCAACGACCTGACAACCGGACTCAGCCAATCCTTCAACCATGATCTGCTGCAAAGCCGGAGTGGATAGCCGTATGTCGCCGCCCACCACCACTTTTTGCCCGGCAAGCACAACTCCTACCGCCCGGGATATCCTCCTGGCCATATCGTCAGTCAGCTCTGTACCGGCCACACCCCGGATGTCACAAGCTTTAAATATACTCATATTTATCCCCCTTTTGGGTAGCTAACGCGTGTAGACGCGATGTATTTTCATAGTCAAAAAACTTGGCAGTTAGCCAAGTTTTGTTTGTTTGCTATGTATTATTGTACCACGCCCCAGCCTGCACTTCAACAGTGCAGGCTGCGTGCTTCCAGCATATGCACGGCACAGGTAAAGCAGGGATCAAACGAGCGAATCACCCGCCCGGCCTCAATCAGGTTGGCCCCATCCGCCACCGGTGTGCCGATAAGCGCTTGTTCAACCGGACCGCGGATGCCCCGGTTGTCACGCGGTGAAAAATTCCAGGTTGTCGGGGTTACAATCTGATAATGAGTCACCTTATTATGCCGGTATTCAAACCAATGTCCAAGCGCGCCGCGCATGGCATCAGTTAAGCCCACCCCTGTCCCGCTGTCAGGCGGTGTAAATGGTATAAAGCTCGGCGTATTAGGCACAATCTCATTAAGCCAACCTTGCGCCAGCCGGCAAATTTTTAACGTTTCCTTAGCTCTGGCGATTAGCCGGTCCAGGACCGATATCCCCCGTCGGTAATCACCGTTAATAAACCCTCTGGCCAGCGGCCCTCCTTCCACCGGCAGCTCCTGATAACGCGGCGCCTTCACCCAGGTATAGCCATCACTCTTGTTCCGGTCAGGTGTAGTGCGGCCTGCTGCCGGCCTGCGCCGCTCTTCTTCATCAGTATACCAACTGTAACGGACTTCCTCAGTGATATGGTTGATATCAAGCTCTTCCACCTGTCCCCGGTTTACAATCAGCCCCGCCTTTAGCGCTCGTTCCCCGGTCAGCGGTGCGGGAAACATTCCAAAAGACATGAGATTGCCGTAACCCCCACCAATGTCATAGTAATCTTTGTAATAATCAGCAATTGTCATAACATCAGCAATAAAAAACTTTTCCACCCATTCTGTCACTTCCTGCAAAATGCTGCTATATGCCATCAGCCGCTCTACCGAAGCCTGCTCGGTAACACCGGTAGGTATAATAGTCTGCTGCATAGGTGCCTTAGCCCCAAATACCGCCATGGCCTCATGAGCACGCACCGCCTGTAGGGCGGCTTCTTTAGCATGCTGCAGCAGTTCGGCATTGACCTTGAGCGGCAGCCGAAAGTCGGCCTGCGGCCTAGGTGTGTAGGGTGCCATATCCGGGCCTTTTACATAATCATATAACACCAAAATATAGAAATGCCGCAGATGATTTTGAATAATATCAGCGGCAAATAATAAATTAATTAAGTGCTGCCCTGTCGGCGTAGGCGTAACACCAAACGCCTGCTGCTGGGCCATACCGGCGACAACAGCATGAGCGCCGGAACAAATGCCGCAGATGCGTTGGGTAAAAAGCGCCGCATCACGCGGATCTCGCCCTGTCAGCATGCTTTCCATGCCTCTGAATAAATGCGCCCCTAGCCAAGCATCCACGATCCTGCCATTTTGCACCTCAACATCGGCACGCAGCGGTTCATGAATGCGTGTTACCGGGAAAATTGTCTGCACAGCCACGGTAACTACCTCCTATGTTTTTGTCCGGGACGGAAGAAGTCAACCACTTTCTGCCTGAAAGTTTTCGGCAATCTGCGTTTAATTCTAACCTGCTCCAGAGCTTGACTTTCACTGATCAACGCATTTTGTTGGCGAATTAAGTCATCCAGCTCCTGTTTAAGCTGCTCCAAATTTTCCGGCGGATCAGGTTCATTGGGGTTGGTGCCGTCAAGCCAGTGTTTGCCCACCCGCTTGCCAACAACGCCGGTAATAAGATGAGCCCCAACTGCTGCCGCCCCCAAACCGGCAGCTGCCGCACCAAATTTCTTAATATTAAGCATACCAAGCGGAGTTGCCAGATCAGGCAAATGATTATAAAATGGCATAGAGCTATCAGGAAAGCCCGGATTAACGCAGCCAATGCACGGTGCGCCGGCTCTTACCGGCCAATTCACATAATGATTCCACTGCCGCTTAGGACAATCGGCATGGGTAACCGGCCCCTTACAGCCAACCTTGTATAAACAGCCGCTTTCACCGGGAAAGGAGGCAAAAATCCCATCTTCAAACTGCTGGCGGCGTTGGCACAAGTCATGGATTGTCTGTCCGAAAAACATCTTGGGCCGGTTATAACCGTCAAGTTCAGGCAGTCCATACATAATAAGATGGCTAAAGATGCCTGTCATCCAGTCAGGATTGGCCGGACAACCGGGAACATTGATAACCGGCTGCTTGATTACTTCCCACACCCCTTTGGCTCCCGCGGGATTGGGGTAAGCCGCCGATGGGCCTCCAAAACAGGCACAGGTGCCGACAGCAATAATATGCTTGGCTTTCGGTGCCAATTCCTGCAGCGCAGTTAGGCCGGTCACTAGCTGATTGTCACGCATATAAATGTGATTATAGCGTCCATTATCGGCGGTCATAACTGACCCTTCGACTACCAGCCAAAAATTGCCGGCTTCTTTTTCTGCCGTATCCTGCAGTACTTTTACAACTTCCGAGCCCTGCACTACATTGAGCAGCCAGTTATAACGCATATCCACCATATCGGTAAGGATTTGATTAAGATTGGGGTTAACGGCGTTGTCAAGTGCAATCGAATTACCGGTACAGGAGCCAAGTTCCAGCCAGATCACCGGCGGTTTACTAATCTTACCTGCAGCAAACCCCTGGGACATAATAGGCATTAGCCGGTCAGTCAGAGTTGCTGTCGCCAAAGCAGTTGTGCAAAGTTTCAGAAACTCCCGCCTGGTAAGCATGCCTTTCCCCTCCTGCCGTGCAAAATATACTGTTACTGTTCCCAACTTTGGTTTATCTATGTAAAAAAGGGTGTGCCGTGCGGCACATCCTTTAATTGGCGATCTTGCTATATTGTTTCATATTGCCTTTAGCCCACAGCATAGCCATGGTTTCATAGGTAGCATAATCCATATCCAGCGATTTTTCAATGGCTGTTTCGACCTGCTGACCTGACATCAGATAAGACAAAACCTGCGCCAGTTTAGCGTCACCGTGAACAGCCGCAATATAGCGGACGGCTGCCAGTGACTGTCGATAGGCCAATGCCTGATTGGGCAATCCGTCAAAATCTTCCTCGAGTTCTTTAAGAGAATACACCTTGCCGGCTAGCCCGTTGTCAGCAGTCACCCATTCGTAGCCATTGGCTTTATACTCAACATACTGGGCCAAGCCTTCGGTAAACCAGCGACTGTAGTTGCCGCGAGTCATACAATCAAGCACCAGGTGAGTATACTCATGAGTCAACGGCCCAACAGCGATAAACTGTTCCAGCGACTGGCTATTTTCAAGCCACGCCTTCGGGGACAATATCTGGATAACTCCACCCCAATAAAACCCCATGGCATTGGCGCCGCCTTCCCAGCCATACGCTTTTTTCATTGCCTGGCGGTCAGGATATATTAAAACCAATGATTTCCCCTTAGGCGCATAGGCAAGCGCTGTTGTCACCGGCTTATAGGCTGCTTCGGCAGCGGCTGCCACCATATCTACCACATCGGCATCAGCTGGGGTGTAGCGAATGACAAAATGCGGCGTTTCTTTCGCCAGCATATTTTTTGTCTGATAATCAATCTTTAAAGCAACTGCCTGCCGTACCAGAGGATACAGCCACAGTTGCGGACGAAGCGGTATCATACTGAAAAACAAACAGATTACAATTAAACTGGCAATTACCGGTATGTTACCGGAAACAAATTGCATAACAGAACGCATGATGTGCTGCCCTCCTTTCGAACAGGTAAAGGACATTATATCATGCGTTCTAGTTTACTTCTATAGGTTTTTTATGTAAATATCAGACTTTCTTGCTGTGATTCCCCGCAATTTCAATACCGGCACTTGTCCCGAGGCGTGTTGCCCCGGCAGCAATAAGCTCCTGAGCTTGTTCCAAGGTACGAATACCACCAGATGCTTTAATCCCGATTTTGTCACCCACTACCTGCTTAAAAAGACGAATATCTTCAACCGTGGCGCCCCCCGGTCCAAAGCCTGTGGAGGTCTTGACAAACTGGGCACCAGCATCCAGCACAGCCTGACAAGCACGGCGTTTCTCGTCATCAGTTAGTAAACAGGTCTCAATAATTACCTTGACTGTCACGCCATCTGCGGCTGCCACCACTTGCCTGATATCCTCGGTTACCACTTCCCACATTCCGGCCTTAGCCGCGCCGATATTGATGACCATATCAAGCTCATTGGCTTTGCGTGATACCGCCTCTTTGGCTTCCGCCACCTTAGCTTCAGTAAAAGTGGCTCCCAGAGGAAAACCGATAACCGTGGCTGTTTTCACCCCGGTACCAGCAAGACAATGGGCAGCTAAATCCACATATACAGGGTTTACACAAACAGCAGCAAACTGATGCTGCTCTGCCTCCCTACATAATTGAATAATATCTTCGACCGTGGCAGACGGTTTCAACAGGGTATGATCAATATAACTGGCCAAATTCATGTTCTCAACCCGCCTTTGTAATAATGTTTCGCTGCATAACGAAAAGACTGCCGGTATAAGGCAATCTTTTCAAATAATGTCTAAATCCAGATGGCGTTTTACCTCCATCCGGTTTGTTTGTCAGACTAGCTTACAGCCGCAGTTACGCCCTGACACTGAGGGCACATACCGTAAAAATAAAACTGCTGTCCTTGAAGCGAATACTTAGTCATAGCAGCAACCTGATCAATAAACTCGGAAGAATCCACCCCATACAGGTCATCTACCCGGCCGCAGCCCATGCAGCGAATATGCGGATGGTTGCTGGTATCGGCATCATAACGGAAGCTGTCTTCGCCAACATTAAGTACCTGAACCAACTCCAAGGTTTTTAAAATCTCAATAGTCTTGTACACAGTTGCCAAGCTCATTGTAGGATATAACGGCTGAAGCTCGTTATAAATCATTTCTGCGCTGGGATGAGCTTTGGTAGCAGCTAAAGCACTATAAATCGCCAAGCGCTGCGGCGTAACTTTAAACCCTTTATCCCGTAATAACGATGTAACACAAATGTCCACTAATCTCCCCTACCCTCACTACAATTTACCACTGGAAAATAGTTATTGAATAATTCTTTTTATATTCTACATCTGAATAAAATACCTGTCAAGAAATTTTATATTTGGAATGTTTATACAAATTCAAAGGGCAATTTTTTGCATAAAAATGCAAAAATCGCCCTTTAATTCCTTGTATTTACTGTGTTTTCGTTGGATTGCTACTATCTTTGACTAAATTTTGATTGCACTTGGGCAATATCCTGCGGACTGGCATTTTTAACTTCGTAATAGCCTTTTTGCTGCATTAACGCAAAAATCTGCTTTTCTTCATTGTGAACATCGCCCAGAATGGTTAAATAGTCACGACGGAGAGTGTCGCTGGAACATTCCAGTGCAAATGTATTAACAGCAGCGGCTGTCATCTTGGTTTCGTTAAGAGCAAGCTGCAACAGCTCGCGTTCAGAAAGGCTGACTCCCTGGCCGCTCATACCGCTTTGCGTCGTTTGCCCAGATTGTTGACTCATTTGTGCCATAGTATCACCTCGTTTGCTTATTGCAAATTTTGTCCTGCATTTAAATGCTTGCTGATGGTTTGTACATGCTGTTGGCTATTTTGCGCAATTTGCTGGAAAAGCTGTTTGCTCTGAGCATCTTGTACACTGCTGGCAAAAAAGTTCATGGTTTTGCCACAATTTTGCTCCATACCCAAGAAGTCTTCCAGGTGCATTAATTCTTTAGATGTTAGCATATATATATATCCCTCCTTTGCGATTGATCCGATACTAGCATGCCTGGTATTTCATCTGACTATTCATGTTGCGTTATTCCTACAGTTTGTCTGATGACTAAGATTCAGATGGGGTTAAAACCCCATCTGAATCTTAGTCTCATTTATGATACTCGACACGGTTACGTCCTTGCTGCTTGGCACAATACAGCGCCTGGTCAGCCGCTTCAATAAGTTCACTGGCGGGATCAGCCCAGTTACTTGTGCTTTCAAATGTGGCTACCCCTAAACTGATGGTAATGTTAATTACAGCATCATCTACTGCGAAGCTCGCATCTTTGATATGAAGCCGGAAATTTTCCGCCAACTGCACAGCCTCCTCCCGACAAGTTTCCGGCAAGACCACCGCAAATTCCTCACCACCATACCGGGCAACCACATCGGTCGGCCGAAAGCCTTCTTTAATGCACATTCCCATATGCTGTAAAATAACGTCACCGGCTAAATGCCCCCAGGTATCATTGACTTTTTTGAAAAAGTCGATATCCAGCATGATTAAGCTTACCGGACGATGATAATTAAGGGTTCGGCTGATTTCCCGCCCCAAAACCGCCTCAAACTGACGACGATTGGCTAGACGGGTCAGCGGATCGGTAAGCGCCATAGCCTGGAAATGATCATACAGATAAGCGCGTTCAAGGCCAATCGCTGTTTGGCTGGCAATAGTGCTAAGCACCATTTCCTTACCTGGAGGGATTTCCTGTAACGGGTCATCCCAGCCTAGTACAATAAGTCCCTGGAGTTTGCCGCTGGCCAGTAGCGGCAAAATATTAAGACGCCGCGACAAAAGCACTGACATCGTGATCAATCCCCGCTGCGTTTCATAAGCGGTACCCTCATCCATACTGCTGAGTCCGCTCCACGGCCAGGTCATTTTTCCATCGGAAAACACATGCTGCAAATGGTCAATTTCTTTTTGTTCAAAACCGGTTGCAAATACCGGTTCAGTGTGAATACCGTCATCGCGGTAGTGCATAATAAACGCCACGGTTCCATCAGCAGCAAACAAATTATAGAGTTTGTCCGCTACCCTTGTCAGGATGGCAGACGGAGACTTTTGAATGGTCAGTTCTTTTACAATATCATACAGCAAACTGAGTTCGGCAAAACTCTCTACAGTATTTTCATAGGCCTTGGCATTTTTGATGGCTTCACCGGCGTGATGAGAAAAGACACTCAGAAATTGGGCGTCATACTGCGTAAATCCCCTTTCTTTCCGAGAAAAAATTGACAAAACCCCAATGACATCACCATTATGCCGAATGGGTGCTCCGACCATCGACTTTAACCCGGCCTGGCCGACTGCCTCAATAATACACTCTGGAAACAGGCTGATATGATCAACAACCAGCGGTTTTTTCTCGGTAAATACTTTCCCCATAAAACTGCGCTGAGGATTAAGTTTGTCTGGCGGTTTAAAACTGCTGATATACGCCATTATTTTTAATATCTTATTTTCAGCCAGCGCCAAATACACATGGTCACACTGGAACACCGTGCCGGCTGCCGACACAACCTGTTGTAGCATGCCCTCCAGATCATGCTTGCTTGCCAGCGTTGCCCCTAGCTGAATAAAGGCTTGTTGCAAAATGCGTTCGCTGTCCTTGGTATCCTTATACAAGCTCATATTCTTAACAGCCATCGATTTCAGCGCCCGGTTAAGACGGGAAATATGCATATACGGGCGCAAAACAGAAGTTTGCATCAAAGATTTCAGCACACAGGAATAACCGATGATTTTGTACACATGCCCCATTAAGTTAAAACTGTCATAGGCGGTTTCATATAAGGTAAATGCCAGCCCGCCCACCAGACTAAATACTAAACCGATGCGCAGCCAAAAAACGGCCTGCTGAGACGGGTTGCGATGACCGTACATGTAGATCGCCAGACCGTTAAGCAGCATAATCATATATTCAAGCGCAATTTTTTCAAAGGTTTGCCCCTGTCCCGCCACGAACAAGGGAATCAATGAGCGCTCAAACAGTATTACCAACGCAATAGCTGTCAAGGTTAAACCAAAAGTTACAGTGAATAAATACAGCCGGTGAAAAGCCGGATTTTTACTACGACGTGGCATATAGACGGCAGCCAGAATCCCTGCACTTGCCAGCAGCCGGCTGATAATCCAAAACCAGGCGGCTTTGTTCTCGCTATTGACAGTAATAAAATCAGGCATGCCTTTATAGGAGAGCAAATGAGCTAGGTCTAGCAGCGCTACCGCTAAAAAGACCATGGCAATCACTAAATCGCGGCTATTTTTTGTCTGCGGCCAACCATACCACACTACTACAAAAACACTTAGCCCTATCGCTAAACAAATAATTTCAATCACAGAGTGGATGCTGAGATAGAGTCCATCGTTATAAACAATATAAAAAACCTTAGGCATCCAGGTTACTATTCCCAGAATACCTAATAACACTGCGGCAATTCCTGCTAAGTGCATATTCGATTTGCTGCCAGTAACCAATGACGACATTTTCCTCCTCCCTTCGAGCTAAGAAAATACGGCTTTCGTCGAGCCTCAGGCGAAAGCGAAAGCCGTATTTTCTTATGGCAACAGAATTTAATTATGAATTCTATTGGGCTAAAGTAACTATTTACACCGCTTACTAACATAATATGCCACGCCTAAAGGTGATGTGCCTGGCATTATGTATAGGCGAAAAGTCCCAGGTAACCAGGACCAAAACATATTTCTTTTCTAATTTTGATTATGTATAATAATGGTAGGCCTATAAGGGGGGTACCTTATGCTTATCACAGAAACTAAAGCAGGCATGATCTTAGCACGCGATATTATTGATAACAATGGTAATTTACTTTTGGAACAAGGCATTGCCCTCACCGAATACTATATTACCCGCCTGGCACAGCTCGGCGTAACCAATCTTCCTATTTATGACCCTTACGCCCTAGAACTACAAAAACACAAAGTAATCGCTCCAGAAGTTCGCGAGGAGCTTGCCTTGTGTTTTCGTTCGCTTTTCCATAAAAAAAGCCAGTCGATATTGAGCACCAGTCTTCGCACCATGTATTTGAAACAAATCCAGCAGACTGTCGATCAGGTTATTGACGAAACCGAGAAGAATCTGGCACAAATTCTCAATGTTCAGGTGCGCCAGCCTAACGAGAGCGAAATTGATCATCTTATTAATGTCTGTTTGCTGGTAGTCGCAACCGGTCTTTATATAAAACTCCCGCGTCTAGTTCTTATGGATCTGGCACTGGGAGCACTTTTTCATGATTTGGGTAAAATGGTCATGCCGGCTATTGATGGCGGATCAATCGATCATGGGCACTTGCATCCTGTTTACGGTCAACAGCTTTTGCTTAAAAATAAAGTCGGCACTATTATTTCGCGGATTGCGGCTGAGCATCATGAGCGCTATGATGGAAAAGGCTATCCGTCCGGGCTGGCCGGCAAGGAAATTCACCCATTATCACGGCTTGTGGCCATTGCTAATCACTTTGATAATGCGGTAACTGCCGCTGCCCAAACAGGCGAATCCCGGAGCACCATTATGGAAAATATGATGGCTAACGGCAACACCGTCTTTGATATGTATCTGTTGCGCGCTTTTTTCCATACTACACCACTATATCCAATTGGTTCTCTGGTCAAACTAAGCAATAATCAAAGCGCCTATGTTATCAAAAACAAAGTGCGTTTTGCGGCTACGCCTACGGTTCAACTTGTTGAACCGCGAGCCCGCGCTACTGAGCAGGCCAACGGGCAGATCATCGATTTGTCAATGAAGCCTCAGCTTACCATTGTCCGTGTAATTGCCGATTAACGCGAAGAGACTATCATCCGCAACGATGATAGTCTCTTTATTATTCCGTCCATTTTTTCGAGTCAAAGCGCCACCATAACACAGCTGATCTTAGTAAATAATCTACAGCCGTTATATACCAGGCCGCCGTAACATCATAACCCCAAACAACAATAAACAAATACACCAGCGGCAGACGTACAAACCATACGCCGGTTGTGGTAATATACATCGGCCATTTTGTATCGCCTGCCCCACGCAAAGCGCCTCCCAAGACAAAACAAATAGCAATTGTGGGCTGCTCCAATACCGAGATCATAACACACAGCATACCCCACTTAACAACCTGGGCATCATCAATAAACAAGGAGGCCAGCGGCCCGGCGAAAGCAAAAATGGCCGCACCGATGACTGCCATGCATAAACAGGCGATTTTGTTGGTCAGCCAGGCAAATTGGACGGCCCGGTGGGACATGCCTTTGCCCAAATATTGTCCAACTAGAGTCATTGATGCCACCGAAAAACCAAACCCCGGCAAAAACGACATGGACTCAATTTGAATGGCAATTTGATGAGCGGCAAATTGCTGAGCACTTACTCCGGCCAGCATAATGGTAAAAACCATACGCCCGCCCTGCATTGCCAGTTGCTCTACAGCAGACGGAACACTGATTGTAAGAATTCGCGCAATGACTTTACTGCGAATTACCAATATATGCCGCCAGGATAACTGAATTCTTTTTTGACGGTTAAGTACCGCCAAAACGGCAGCGCCTCCCACAAACTGTGATACACCCAACCCCCAGGCAGCACCATACGGCCCGATTGCCGGCACCCCCATGCCGAAAACAAGGATGTAGGCAACCCCAATTGCCACAATATTGCTAAGCAACGTGATATAAAAAGCTATCTTGGTTTTTCCCATCCCCCGCAGAACCGCACTGCCAATCGACATAATTAGGAACATGGGCGTAAACAAAAATGCAATTTTTACAAGTCCTGCAGCCAATACAACAACTTCACGGTCAGCCGCTGTTAGACTCAGCGCAGCTTCGGCACTAACCCAGCCAATACCGGCGAGCAAGCTGCCAAACACTATGCCCAGCATAATAGCCTGACCGGTAATACTTCTGACTTCCCGCCAATTGCCGGCACCAGTTTCACGGGCTACCAGCGCCGCCGCGCCTGTACCGGCAGCAGCAAACACCATGGCTGCTGAAAATTGCAGCATATTAGAGAGGCCGACACCTGCCAGAGCCACTGCGCCCAGACGGCCTACCATCGCGGTAAGCAGCACACCGACAGCCATCATTCCGGCGCCTTCTAAAATAACCGGCCAGGCAAGCTTGATAATTTGCCGCCGCATATAGTCTTCAATAGAAACAATCACTACAGAATCGTCCCCTTAGTTCCGAAGTAAACCTTGCACCACAAGTTCATCTGCTTCTAGTTTCTGCATCCTCAAAAAATAATCCTTTTATTAGATGGGGGTGATAATATTGTGTTAACCGTGAAAACTGATTATAATATAGCAAGAATACACAAAATTAACTAAAGATGGTGAACACATGTTACTTACCGATATTCCTGTCATTATTGCCCGTGAGCTGACCGTAAAGCCACATCAGGTAACAGCTACCATGAACTTATTGGACGATGGTAATACCGTGCCGTTTATTGCCCGTTACCGCAAAGAAGCCACCGGCGAACTTAATGAAGAGCATATCCGTACCATTGAAGAGCGCACCCAATATCTGCGCAATCTTATCAAACGTCAAGAAGAGATTCTTTCCAGCATTGAAGCCCAGGAAAAACTGACTCCGGAATTGGCACAGGCCATTCAGGCAGCCACCAAGCTGCAGGAACTGGAAGACCTCTATCTACCCTACCGTCCGAAGAAACGGACAAGAGCCCAGATCGCCCGGGAAAAAGGCCTTGAGCCGCTGGCCGAAATCATTCTGGCACAAAAGCTGACTACCGGCGATCCTTTAGTAATCGCAACTGAGTATATCAATGAAGAACACGAAATTACCACAGCCGAACTGGCGCTAAGCGGCGCCCAGGACATTATTGCCGAAACCGTCAATGAACAGGCCGACATTCGCGCCCTCTTACGCAAAGAACTATGGCAGAAAGCAGAAATCGCTACCCAGCTCGGAATCGCCGAAACCGAAGCCAAAGAATTTTTGACTTACAAGGACTACCACGAGCCAGTTAATCGCATGCCCTCCCACCGTATTTTGGCTGTCAACCGCGGCGAAGCCAAAGATGTTCTCAAGGTGGAACTCTCCACCGACCAGAACGCTAACATCAAACTTATTGCCAATAAAGTGATTACCGGCTCTTCTATTTTTACGCAAGTCATTACCGACGCCATTGCCGATGGCTACAAGCGTTTGTTATTCCCGGCTCTCGAGCGGGAAATCCGCGCTCTCCTGACCGAAAATGCCGAAAAGCAGGCTATCCGGGTCTTTGGACTTAACCTGCGGCCGCTACTATTGCAGGCACCGCTGGCCGGCCATACGGTGATGGGACTTGACCCCGGCTACCGCACAGGCTGTAAGCTGGCGGTAATAAGCCCGACAGGCGCAGTGCTGGACATTGATACACTTTATCTTACTATGAGCGACCGCCAGCGCCAGGAATCTGCTGCCAGAGCATTAGCTTTGATAAAAAAACATGGTGTTACCCTTATTTCCATCGGCAACGGCACCGCTTCTTATGAAACTGAAGAATTTGCCGCAAGTCTGATCAATGATCATAATCTAAATATCCACTATATCATTACCAATGAAGCCGGAGCCTCGGTATATTCAGCTTCCAAACTGGCTAAAGAAGAACTGCCTGATCTTGATGTTTCCATCCGCGGCGCCGTATCTATTGCCCGTCGCGTGCAGGACCCGCTGGCCGAGCTTGTTAAGATTGATCCCAAATCCATTGGTGTCGGCCAATACCAGCATGATGTCAACCAGAAGGAACTTGGCCAGACCCTGGCCAATGTTGTGGAATCCTGTGTTAACCATGTTGGTGTTGAACTCAATACAGCTTCACCGGCCTTACTTACCTATGTAGCCGGTGTCAACGCCGCTGTTGCTAAAAACATTGTATCTTACCGTACCGAAAATGGCCAGTTCAAGAGCCGCAAAGAACTCTTAAAAGTCGCGCGGCTGGGCAAAGCCGCTTTTACCCAATGTGCCGGCTTCCTGCGGATCGCCCAAGCTGCTAACCCGCTTGACAACACTCCGGTTCATCCAGAATCCTATGAACTGGCTGAAGCCATCTTGGTCAAACTCGGCTTCACCTTAAAAAACCTGCTGGACAAAGACAAGTTAGCTGCCTTGCAGCAAACCGCTCCGGCCGCTAATGCCTCCAGTTTGGCAGCAGAACTTAACGCCGGTGAACCTACCGTCCGGGACATCCTAGCAGCTTTAGCTAAGCCTGGTCGCGACCCGCGCGAAGATGTGCCGCCGCCGCAAACCCGCAAAAACATTGTCAAACTGTCAGATATTATGCCAGGCACACTGGTCAAAGGCACTGTCCACAATGTTACTGACTTTGGCGTATTTGTTGATATTGGCATTAAAATCAACGGACTTATCCACCGTTCAGAACTCAGCCACAAACCTTTCCGCCATCCTACTGAGGTCGTGGCTGTTGGCGATATTATCGATGTTGTCGTCATTAGTGTTGATGAAGAACGCAAACGCATCGGACTTAGCCTCAAACAGGTTCCGAAAGCGTAATTAGCAACTACATATAGTTAGCAAAAAAGTATAGCCGGCGCTATCCTTATGGATAAGCGGCGGCTATACTTTTTTTACGCTTGCGCAAGACTTAGAGCACGCTTGTCTTATCATTGTTTTTTCATGGAAGGCTGATATATCGCATACTGGTTTTTGCCATTCTTTTTTGCTTTATAAAGCGCAATATCACTCTTTTCCAAAAGTTCATCCAGGTGGACAGGATGATCCCCTGCAAAGGTAGCTATACCTATGCTGAAGGAAAGTGGTTCTGCGCCAGGCATTATATGAAAACAAGTTGTAATGTCCGCAAGCAGTTTTTGAGCTTGTTCTTCTATTTCGGCGACACTGACTTCACCAATAATGGCAATGAGAAACTCATCGCCGCCCATGCGCACACAAACATCATGGGGGAATATCTCGCGCAAAACTGTACCGATATTTTTGAGCAAAATATCGCCATAATGGTGTCCATAGGTGTCATTAATAAATTTAAAATTATCCAGGTCCATATAGAGTAGGTGGAGTTGAGATATAGTCGTATTGTTATCGATATATTCATAAAGATAACGGCGGGTAAACAGGCCTGTGAGTTCGTCGGTATACGCCATTTTCTTTAATTGTTCTTCAAAGTTGCGTTCAACTGTTATCTCCCGGTAGATATAAAGATTACCAATAAGATTTTCAAAGAAATCATATATTGGCTCTCGGTGAATTTTTAAAATCATATCTGTATTGTCATATTGCAAACACAGTTCTTTGTCCTGCTCATTAAAAATCCTATCAGGAACATTGGCATCATTGGTTGTTTTGACTCCGAGGATATTATAAGTTATACCAATAATGTCCTCTTTCTTGATTCGGAAGTACTCTTCAAATTTCGGGTTAATATTAAGTACCCGCCCATTTAAATCCTGAACCAGAATAGCAAAAGGCATGGTTTTCAAAATAACTTCCAGCTCAGCATCCATATTCTTTAACTCGGTGACATCCTGAGCTGCACCAACAGTGCCAATAAGTTCCCCGTTATCATCAAAAATCGGTGTCTTATAGGTTTTTAACTGACGCAACCCTCGCCGGCCTTCTACTTTTTCATCAAATACACCCGGCGTTTTTGACGCAATAACAATAGAATCGGTATCCAGACATACATATTCACTGTTTTCATATTCTTCTTTGTCAATATTCCAGATATGATAGTGGTCATGCCCTTCAATATCCTGTTTGGCTTTGCCGACAGTATGGCAAAATTCATTATTTACTTTTACATGGATGCCGTCAAGTCGTTTAAACCAAATAAGATCTGGCATGTTATTGATCAAAGCATCCATGTAAATTTGGCTGAGCCGATATTTACGTTTAAGCATTACCTCTCCAATAAGTTTTCGAAACTGAAATTGAATCAGCTTGGGGTCAAAGGGTTTAAGCCAAATGTCAGCGAGCTGATTTTCGACTGACTTTGTAAGTAAGGCTACCTGCTGTTTAGTTATGCATAGAACAACCGCAGTGCTAATGTCCCCGCTCTTTACACTAGCCATAGAGCCAGCAAAGGTGTCATCTATGAGAATATCCATGTTATATTGATCTAGTTTCGAAATTTGCTCTACTGTTGTAAAGGAAAGAAAACTTTCATCAGACTCATATGCTTTTGCAAGAATATTTTCCAGTTGCAAGCTTGTACTTATTATAACAATATCAATTCTGCGATTATACATACTTAACTCCGCAATACAGTAAATGGCGCATTGCTATATACTAATTCTTCCATAGCCGTTTTCAGCTCATTGCCGGTTGTGCGAATCAGATAAACCTGACCGCTAAGGCCGCTGACCAACGCTTCATCCTGAAGTTCCTCAAGGTTAATGGCCGTACTTAACAAGCTGGCGGTAATACCTGCATGAGCTGCCACCACACCTGCCATCAAATCACTCACTACCATTTTGTCCACAATGCCGATAATGGCTTTACCAATTTCCATGACCTCCAAACAGGCTCTGGCTGTCTCCAGTGGTACTTCCGCCGCTTGTTTAAGCGCCTTTTGCAACGCCAGATTGCGCACCTTTTGCTGTTCCCCACTGCTTTCCGGCAACCCCGCCGCAGATAGTAAGCTCCGCAAAGCCAAGGCATCACGGTCAACCAATATGGTTAGTTCAATATGCAGTCTGGCCAAATCAGCCTGCTTTTCCAGGAAAATTCCACTGGTTAGTGCTGGTTCTTGGTGCTTTTGAGAATACGTAATCGCCATCTCGATCAGCGACGCAGCCATTAATCCATAAACAGCCGCCGTACTCCCACCTCCTGGTGGCACTTCATCTGAAGCCAGTTTTGCAGCAAAATCAGTAATGCTTAATGAACTTAACACAGCAATCCACTTCCTTCATTTCACGAGGCACCTCTTGCCACTCCCAATCAGCGCCTGTTTACTCACTCAACACTTACAATAAATGGATATAACGGTTGGCCGCCAAAATACACCTCTACTTCAAGCTCGGCAACCTCCCTGGCAAGCCGCTCTGCTATTTCCTCAGCTTCCTCCCCGGTAAGTTCGGCGCCATAATACAAGCTGACCATACTGCTATCAGATGTTGCCAACTGTTTGACAAGTTTCGATACTACCTGCGCCAACTCCTCTGCCCATACAGCCACACTGCCGTCAATTATGCCAATATAAGACCCTTCAGGCACCAGCTGCCCATTAACACTGGAGTCCCGCACAGCGGTTGTAATGCTGCCAGCTCTGACAGTTGTTTGCGCTTCGGTCATGCGCGCAAGATTAGCCGCCAGCGGACTGTCCGGCTCAAACGCCAAAATGGCGGCAAGGCCCTGCGGCACATTGGTGGTGGGCACAACCTCCACCTTTTCACCCAAAAGTTTTTTGGCCTGCGCCGCCGCCAAAACAATATTTTTGTTATTTGGCAAAATAATATATTGCTCAGCCGGGCCATTATGGACGGCTGTAATAAATTCTTCCACAGGCGGGTTCATGGTTTGTCCGCCGGCAATAATAATGCTGGCGCCAAGCTGCTGCATAATGTCAACCAGCCCGTCGCCTGCCGCTACACTGATGATTGCCAGTGCAGCCTTGCTCTGCTCGGCGGCAATCGGCAGTTTTGTCCTAACAGTCTCCAGTTCCATTGTCGTGCGATGCTGGTCAGCCATGTTGTCGATTTTGATATCATGAAGCGTCCCCCAGGCGATAGCTGATTCCAGCACAGCCCCCGGGTGGGCGGTATGAATATGTACTTTTAAAATATTTTCACCTAAGGCAAGCACCAGCGATTCACCCATTCGCTCAAGTTGGCGTTTAACTTCCTTCAAACTGGCAGCAAATTTTTTCACAATAAACTCGGTACAATATGGATGAGAAATAGAAATATCCTGGTCAATACCTGTTACCGTAAGGGTTCGGCCAAAATCGGCCTCCGGCCCGCTAAACCGTCCTTCCAGCCCCTCCAAACAGCCTGTCAGAAAAACAATCAGCCCCTGCCCGCCGGCGTCAACCACTCCGGCCGCTTTGAGCGCCGGTAATAGTTCCGGCGTTTTACGAAGTTCTTCCTGGCCGGCAGCAATCGCCGCTTTTAAAATATCGGCAAACACCGCATGTTCCCGCACCGCTCGCTGAGTTCCTTTGGCAATGCCTTTGGCTACCGTCAAAATAGTGCCTTCCACCGGTCTGGCAACAGCCCGGTACGCATATAGCACTCCATACTGAAAAGCTTTGCCGACTTCAGCTGAAGTCGCCGTGTCTTTCCCTGACAAACCTCTGGCAATACCTCTGAGCAGTTGGGATAAGATAACGCCTGAATTGCCTCTGGCGCCCATAATGGCACTGTCCGCCCCCCGCCGCGCCAGTGATCCAATGCCCTCATCAGGAGCTTCGCCTACGGCTTTGGCTACCGCCCCTAGTGTCAGCAGCATATTGGTGCCGGTATCACCATCAGGAACCGGAAAGACATTCATACTATTTATATATTCGTGTTCACGCATAAACTCGCTGTAGGCTCCGGAAATCATGCGGCGAAAATCCTTGCCATCGATTACATCAACACTTGGCTGCACAGTATTATCTCCTTTCCTTACAGCTTGCTTTGAAATATCAGTCCGATAATTCTAGGCCCCAAATGCGCCCCTAAGACCGAACCAAGAACAGATTTTGCTACAGGAATATCGGGATACCGGCGTCGAATGGTATCGATTATTTCCTCGACCACAACGGGTTCGCCTCCGTCGACGACGCCAATGTAATCTAAGGTATCATGCCTGGCAAGCTCATCCAGCATGCGGGCAATAGCTCTCGGCTTGGTACGAACCTTGTCAAGCACCTGCACCTTGCCGTCCTGCAAAGTAAGAATAGGCTTAATCTGAAGAATAGAGCCAAATAAAGCTGCCGCACCGCCGATCCGCCCGCCCTTATGCAAATACTCTAACGAATCCACAGTAAACAAGGTGTGCGTTGCTGCCGCCATACGCTGCAGGTGTTCGGTAATGACCTTAGCCTCTTCACCGGCTGCCGCCATAGCTAGCGCTTTCTCCGCCATTTTCGTGACACCAATTGCTCCTGTACACGAATCAATAACATAGATTTCCCGGCCTTTATATGCTTTTGCCGCCGCTCTGGCTCCATCAACAGTTCCGCTTAATCCACCTGACAGGCAAATCACAATGACCGGATGACCTTCAGCAGCCGGGGTAAGAACTTGAGCAAAGTCGCCTGGTGCCGGTTGCGATGTCCGGGGATGTACCCTTAGTTCCCCGATTTTTTCGAACAAATGAGTGGTAGTCAGCTCAGGTTCATTCCACTCATGCTCGCCGAGAATAACCTTTAGCGGCACAACATGAAGATTATCATGTGCTGCCAGCATTTCTGTTGGTATGTTGGCAGTACTGTCAACCACTATATGTATGTTTTGCAATCTTGCAAACTCCTCTCTCCAGCTCTCTCTTATATCTTACCAAATAAATTACTGCAAATACACAAAAAAATCACTACTTGCCTAAATGCCTGCGCCAGACAAACGCTTTACCTGATTCGCCAAAATACGCAAACATTCCTAAATATTATTATAATTAAAAGGAAACCTGACAAGATTCGGCGAAATTAAAAACAATTATATTTTTTTGAAAGTAAGGAGCAATTATGGATAAAGAACTCCTCTTTGCCTTGGATATCGGCACCCGCAGCGTTGTCGGCCTTGTCGGCGAAATGGAAGATAACACAATAAAACTGTTGGCGTCAGACCGGGAAGAGCATCACACCCGTGCCATGCTTGACGGTCAAATTCACGATGTAAGGGAAGTAGCCCAAGTACTGGCTAATGTAAAAAACCGCCTGGAAGATTCGACCGGCAAGCTTACCAAGGTAGCCGTGGCTGCCGCCGGCCGTGCGCTGTGCACCCTTAGGGTTACAGCCAACTTAGATACCACCTCCCGCGGTGCCCTAACTCCGGAAGACGAACGTTCTCTTGAACTAGCCGCTATTCAAACAGCTCAGGCTGAACTGGCTTCCTCAGGTACTGTCCCCGATCCGACTGATTATTACTGTGTAGGCTATAGCGTCATCAGCTATACCTTAGATGGAACCCGCATAAAAAGCCTTGTTGGCCAGCGGGGAAAACTTTCCTCGATTGAAGCGATTGCAACTTTCCTGCCCCGCCAGGTAATTGACTCCTTGCAATCGGCCATTCAGGCCGTAGGACTAGAAATGGCCACCCTTACACTAGAACCTATTGCCGCCATTAATGTGCTGATCCCCTCCACCATGCGTCACCTTAACCTGGTGCTTATTGACGTAGGTGCTGGTACTTCTGACGTTGCTATTACCCGCGACGGCTCAGTCATTGCCTATGGCATGGTTCCGTTTGCCGGTGATGAAATTACCGAGGCCATCTCCCAAAGCTACCTGCTGGATTTTAATGTTGCCGAATCTGTCAAACGTCAATTAGATGATCCTACTAAAAATGTCTGCTTTACCGATGTATTAGGTATGCAGCAAGAAGTTGCCGCTCAGGATATTATTAATGCTATTACTCCCAAGGTTTGTGAGCTCGCGCAGGCTATCGCCTCAGAAATAATGAGCCTTAACACAGAATGCCCACAGGCTGTATTGTTGGTTGGCGGTGGTGCTCTGACCCCGCTTCTGCCAGCGACCCTGGCAGAAGCACTTGCCATGCCGCCTGCCAGAGTGGCGATTCGCCGCCCGGATTCCATTGAAGGCATTGCCAACATACCTGCCACACTCTGCACACCGGATTCAGTTACACCGCTTGGCATTTTGAAGCTGGCTGGCGGCCATACGCTAAACTTTATAAATATAACGTTAAATAACCGGGCCATCCGTTTATTCAATTTGAGCAAATTAACGGTAGCCGATGCACTACTTGCGGCCGGCATCGACATCCGGGCGCTGCGTGGTCGCCCCGGCATGGGGCTGACTATTACGGTAAACAGCAAAACTCAGTTTATCGCCGGCAGTCACGGCAGCCCTGGCGAAATTCTGGTTAACAATCAGCCTGCCAGGTTAACAGATGACTTGCAAGATCAGGATATCGTTACCGTAAACCTTGGTACTGACGGTACATCACCGGCACCGCGCCTTGAAGATATTGTAGAAATACCTGAGCCACTCTTCATTACTGTTGAAGGCGAAGATTATCAACTAGAACTGCCAATAACCATTAATGGCATTCCTGCCAAGCCTGACTCGATTTTACAGGATCGCGATGAAATCTGCGCGACGTCAAAGCTCACGCTTCCCGAAGCATTACGCCAGTTGAATCTTGCTTTTGCCCAAACCGAATATGTTTATCAGGTTAATGGCGTTGAGCGCGCATACACTATCTGGCCCAAATACACTATCGACAAGGAAGAGGCCGCCCCTACTGCCATGATAGCCGCGGGTAATAGTATCGAAATACACCAAGCTCCGCCGCCAACGCTTGCGGAAATTTTAGGAATTAACCAGGATACTGCTGAAGGTGCTATGAAGGTTTCCTTTAACGGCTCACCTTGTATTATTCCTACCCGCCGTTATACCGTACTGGTAGATGGGCTCCATGCCGACATTAATCAGCCTGCTCCTACCGGCAGCAATATTGTTTTTACTTCCGCACCGGATCTTCAGCCAATGATCAGTGATGTGTTATTAGCTGCCGATTTTGATCCGCGTAGTTTGCCGGTTACAGCCAGAATCAATGTGCTTTTAAATAATATGCCCACAGAATATACGGCTTTCGTCAAAAACGGTGACAGTGTAACCATTCAGGTCACTGAGAATAAATAAAAAACTATACAGGACTGTGATACGAATCACAGTCCTCCTTAATTTTACCCCCTATAATAAAAGTATAAGTTCAATAACAAGGGGGATACATAATGAGTATGTTTTGCTATCAATGTGAACAGACAGCAGGCGGTTCCGGATGTACTAAGGTTGGTGTCTGCGGAAAAAATGAGGACATCGCCAGCCTGCAGGATACTCTGATTTTCGGTCTCAAAGGGATTGCTGCCTATGCGCACCACGCGCGTGAGCTTGGTGCCCGTGACGAGGCCGTAGATGCCTTTGCGCATGATGCTCTCTTTTTTACCTTAACCAATGTTAACTTCAGCCTGGAAAAACATATTGAAATGGTACTCAAATGTGGTGACATCAACCTCAAAGTCATGGAACTGTTAGACAAGGCCCATGTCGCGCATTTTGGCTCACCTGTTCCTACCGAAGTATTTACCGGCTTTAAAGCAGGCCACGGCATCCTGGTAACCGGTCATGACCTCTTAGACTTAGAAGAACTGTTAAAACAAACCGAAGACACAGGCATCAACATCTATACTCATGGTGAAATGCTGCCAGGCCATGCTTATCCCGAACTCAATAAATATAAACACCTTGTCGGCAATTACGGTACTGCCTGGCAGAACCAGCGCACAGAATTCGAAGCCTTCCCCGGCGCAATTTTAGTTACTACTAACTGTGTTATGCCGCTGACAGCAGGGCAAACTTATGCTGACCGGATCTTTACCCGCAGCGTAACAGGTCTGCAGGATGGCAATCATATCGCCGACCGCGACTTCTCCGTACTAATCGCCAAAGCCAAAGCTCTGCCGCAATTACCGGAACAAGCCGGAGATTACACGCTCACAACCGGCTTCCATCATAATGCTATCCTTGGCCTTGCCGACAAAATTGTCGATGCAGTCAAAGCCGGCAAAATCAAGCGTTTCTTCTTGATTGGCGGCTGCGACGGCGCCAAACCCGGACGCAACTACTACACCGAACTGGCTGAAAAAGTACCACAAGATTGCATTATCCTTACAGTAGCCTGCGGCAAGTATCGCTTCAATCACCTTGACTTTGGCACAATTGACGGCATTCCCCGCCTGATCGACCTTGGCCAATGCAATAATGCCTTCTCCGGCATTCAGGTGGCTGTTGCCCTGGCTAAAGTATTTAACTGCGGTGTAAATGATCTGCCACTATCCTTTGTCTTATCATGGTTTGAACAAAAGGCAGTTGCGATCTTGCTTACCCTGCTGCATCTTGGTGTCAAAAACATTCGAATCGGCCCTTCAGCACCGGCCTTCTTAACCCCAGGAGTGCTTAACGTGTTAAGTGAGAACTTTGGTCTCAAACTCATTACCACTCCGGATGAAGATTTGAAAGCTATCTTGGGCTAGTACGAAAAACGGGACTGTCGCCAGAGCGATATAGAATTATCGCGAGCGATGGTCCCTTTTTATGAAAATCTAATTCGCGTTATTAATATAATCGATGAAATACAAGGGGCAAACGGTACTTTTGGCATCCCCCCAAAAGTACCCAAAAAGTCTAGGCCTGAAGCCTCCATACGCTAACCTGTTCCGGTAGAGATTTGCTTTCATAGCTGTATGATAAACTCTCCTTTTCAATGCGCGGACCTGAAAATCCGGGTGCTCTTCCTAAAATTCGCAAACTGCGCTCAAACAGTACGGATTGCTTAACGGAATATCACCCGGCTTTTCTCCTGCGGAACGCTTTTTCCGGCAAAGGCCGTTGGGAGTACGGGGGTTACGAGGGGATACGTAGTTTCATCACATCCTAAAACTTATAATTCTAGTACATGAAAAAGGCCATCATACTAATTAGTTAGCACGACAGCCTGTACGATTTGAGTTATACTTCCGCTTATACTCTTTTTCTCTTAATACACCGCACATTGGTTACGGCCCTGGCGCTTAGCCCGATAGAGTGCACTGTCGGCCTCGTTAAACGCATCCTGACAGGCTATCTCCGGGTTCTTGTGCGATACCCCGATACTAATAGTAATTTTAACATGTTGGCCGTGATGAATAAAATCGCAGTTAGACACCTGAAAACGCAATCTTTCCGCAATCTTCAGCCCGAGCTCCAGCGAAGTCCCCGGCAAGACCAGCGCAAATTCCTCGCCGCCGTAACGGAACGCCATATCCTTACTGCGAATACTCATACGTATCATTCTGCCGACCATTTCCAGGACATGGTCACCAAACAGATGCCCGTGGGCATCATTCAACTGTTTAAAATGATCAATATCAACAATTAACAAAACATATTGCGGCAAAGTAGCCGTCTTTTCCAAATAAGCGCGATGATTTAACAAACCTGTCAACTGGTCGGTATGGGCCAGCTCGTAATGACGGGCATTTTCTTTCATAAGTTCCGCGATCTGCCCCTCATTTTTAAATTGCCGTTCTACTACATTGCGCATGTAAACAGCAGTAAAGGACAGCATGGCAAAGCTAATTACTGTATAAACTATTTCCAGCCAGAAAGCGACTGTATTGACATGGGCTGCCGCCAGCTGAGCAGCTATAAACACCACGGCAATAACCAAAGTCAGTCGCATTGCCCGGTCGCGCCCTACCCTAAGTACCATCCGCATCAAAAGCAGTTGGTATAATACATTGCTATAAGCCGCTCCGGCTACAGTAAGCCCGGCACACAACGCTACATTAACAACAAACTCCTGCAAGTGCGGCTTATCCTGACGCCAGCACAAAAACATATTATAAAGCAGGTACACACCAGCCAAACAAATGATTACCTGCCAATACAGACCTTTATTAAGAATTGCCGCGGCTGTCGCAAACAACACGGCAATGCCGCTCATTTGTCTGATAATAAGCTGCAGTCGTGAGGCGGGATCACTCCACAATTTCGACATGTGCTTGTCCTTAAATGCATTCATACTGCTCAGACCCCTTTAAAGCACTGGGAGCTTGTACGCTCATTAATACCATATTATAGTAGCATATCCTTGATATAAAAAAAAGGTTTATTCCGCGGGCAGTATATAAAATTTTGTCACAATATTCACTATAATTTTACCAAATGTGTCACATGAAAACAATCCCTGTGTCGTTAATTTGTACACAGGGATTGTTGGTTTATATTGCTTATTATTAATTATTTTTTTGCAAGGTATTCCGCCACTTTTTTAAAGGCCTTGCCACTGGCATAGATGGTGGCGTTAATATCTTCCTGAGTATGTGCGGCAGACATAAACCCAGCCTCAAACTGGGAAGGAGCCAGGTAAATCCCCTGTTCCAACATAGCATGGAAATAAACGTTAAAGGCAGCTGCATTAGAAAGTTTGGCACTTTCATAATCATAAACCGGTTTATCGCTGAAAAACATGCCGAACATCGAGCCCGCCTGATGAAACTGATAATTAAAACCGAACTCTTTTGCTTTGGCCTGGATGCCATCACATAGCGCCGTCGTTTTGGCTGTGATCTTTTCATAGAAATCAGCGTCCTGGGTCACTAGCTGCAAGGTGGCAATACCAGCAGTCATAGCCAGAGGATTGCCACTTAGTGTGCCTGCCTGATATACAGGACCTGCCGGCGCAATAAGTTCCATAATATCCCGCCGTCCTCCATAGGCGCCGACCGGCAGGCCGCCGCCAATTACCTTACCAAGACAGGTAAGATCAGGTGTGATATTATAAGCTTCCTGGGCACCGCCGTAAGCTACCCGAAACCCTGACATAACCTCATCAAAAATCAGCAGCGCTCCATAAGTCTCAGTAAGAGCCCGTACCTTGTCAAGATAACCTGGCTGTGGCAAAACCAGCCCCATATTGCCGGGAACAGGTTCAATAATAACAGCCGCAATTTCCTGTCCCTGTTGTTCAAACAACTTAGTTAAGCCGTCCACATCATTGTACTCAACAGTTATAGTATTGGTGGCAATACTTTCCGGTACGCCCGGGCTGTCAGGCACCCCCAAGGTAGTTGCCCCTGATCCCGCTTTAACCAGCAGACTGTCATGATGGCCATGGTAACAACCGGCAAACTTGACAATCTTATTGCGCTTGGTATACGCTCTGGCCAGCCTGAGCACACTCATGGTAGCCTCTGTTCCGGAATTGACAAACCGGACAAGCTGTATCGATGGAATAGCCTGAGTTACCATTCTGGCAAGCTCGGTTTCCAGCAAAGTAGGTGCACCATAACTGGTACCGCGTTCCATAGCATTCCTGAGCTCTGCCATCACTTCCGGATGGGCATGGCCCAAAATCATCGGCCCCCAGGAACCTACATAATCAATATACTCGTTACCGTCAATGTCAAAAATATGACTGCCGTTTGCTCTGGCAATAAAAGGCGGTGTCCCGCCAACTCCCCGGAACGAACGAACCGGGCTGTTGACACCTCCAGGAATATACCGTTTGGCTTCGGCAAAAGCCTGCGCTGCTTTGTCTAATTTAAATGTCACGCTGAAAATCTCCTTTCAGGTTCATTATTCACCAGCATAGTATATATGTATAATTCCAAACACGATTGTCCGCAAATCACCTGCAGGCAATCATGTTACTGGTTACAACCATTTTACTGCGTCAAGTGCATGATAAGTAATAATAATATCTGCACCGGCGCGTTTCATACTTGTCAACGTTTCCATAACCATTCGCGGTTCTTCAATCAGGCCCTGGGCGGCAGCAGCCTTAACCATAGCATACTCACCGCTGACATTGTAGGCGGCCACAGGCAGTAAAAACTCATCCTTAACCTGGCGGACAATATCCAGATAGGCCAGTGCCGGTTTAACCATCACAATATCTGCGCCCTCTTCAATATCAAGAGCTACTTCCTTAAGAGCTTCCCGGGCATTAGCAGGATCCATCTGATAAGCCAGCCGATCACCAAACTGTGGTGCCGAATCGGCTGCCTCACGAAAAGGGCCGTAATAAGCCGAAGCGTATTTAGCGGCATAAGACATAATACTAACATCGCTGCAGCCTGATTCATCCAGCAACGAACGAATAGCTGCAATCCGGCCATCCATCATATCTGACGGCGCAACCATGTCAGCTCCGGCTTTAGCATGGCTGAGCGCAGTCTTAGCTAAGAGCGGCAGGGTGGAATCGTTATCCACTGTATGACCATGAATCAAACCGCAATGGCCATGACTGGTGTACTCACACAAGCAGACATCACTGATAACTACCAGTTCAGGTACAGCCTTCTTGATTGCGGCAATAGCCAGTTGCACCGGACTGTTCATATCCCAGGCACTGCTGCCGCACTCATCTTTATATTCAGGCAAACCAAATACCAGCACAGCCGGTATGCCTGCGGCGTAGGTCTCCCGGGCAGCTTCAACCGCTTTGTCAGGTGACAAGTGGTAAACGCCGACCATTGACGGAATTTCTTTTTTAACATTAGTGCCAGGCACGATGAATAATGGATAAACCAAATTGGCCGGTGTTAAAATATTTTCCCGTACCATTCTCCGGATACCGCCGGTAGCGCGCAGCCGCCGGGGGCGGTAAATCATAGACATGGTTTTATTCCCCCTTATATAGCGCCGTAATAACTTCTATCAAACCCCTGATCGTATATTCTTCGGCAATGACTGTCGGTTTAATGCCATGCTCCATACAGGTGTCGGCGGTTATCGGACCAATGCAGGCAACTTTGGCTTTAGTGATAAGCTGCACCCCATTTTTCCCTAATAAATCCAATAAGTTAGTTACGGTTGACGAACTGGTAAAGGTGACTAGTTCAATCTCTCCTTGTTCCAATTTAGCAGCCAGTTCTTGCCCATTGGTATCGCCAGCAATTGTGCGATAGGCCGGCACAACATTGACCCCGGCACCTAACTCAGTCAGTTTTTCCGGCAAAATATCCCGCGCGATGAGCGCCCGGGGAATCAAGATCTTCATGCCGGGTTTTATATAATCGGCCAAGGCTTCAATAATCCCCTCGGCCCTGAACTCTGCAGGAACAATATCGGCAATAATGCCATAATTTTTTAACCTAGCGGCGGTTTGAGAACCAATTGCGGCCACTTTGGCTGAAATGGCTCTGGTATCAAGTCCGGCGGCCGTCATGCGATTAAAGAAATGTTCAACGCCATTAACGCTGGTAAAAATCAGCCAGTGATATTGACTAAGGCCGGCAATAGCTTCATCAAGCGGCTCATAACTCTCAGGCGGCACAATCTTGATAGCCGGCGCCTCAATACAGTCGGCACCAAGTTTCTTCAAACCGTCTGTCAACACGCTAGCCTGCTCGCGCGCCCGAGTAACCAGTATTTTTTTGCCAAACAGCAGTTTATTATCAAACCATGCCAGTTTTTCGCGCAGAGTAACAACTTCGCCAACAATGAAAATAGCCGGTGGTTTTAAGTTCCTGGCAGCAACGTCCCCAGCAGCCTTACCAACCGTTGTTACCAACACTTCCTGCTCAGGTTTGGTGCCCCAACGAATAACAGCAGCCGGTGTGTCAGCCGAACGGCCATGTTCAATCAATTTACTGGTAATATGCGGTAAGTTCTCCACTCCCATGAGAAACACCAGCGTATCCACCGCAGTCGCCAACTTATCCCATTTCATATTGGACTCGGTTTTTGTCGGATCTTCATGTCCGGTAATCACGGCAAAGGAAGTGGCGATACCCCTATGGGTTACCGGGATACCGGCATAGGCCGGCACTGAAATTGCCGAGGTGATTCCGGGAACCACCTCAAAAGGGATGTTATACTCCAGCAATTTCAGTGCTTCTTCCCCCCCGCGCCCAAACACAAAAGGATCGCCGCCCTTGAGACGGACAACGGTTTTGTTCTCCAGAGCCTTATCAACCAGCAGTTGGTTAATATCCTCCTGCCGCATAGTATGGTCACTGGAGGCTTTACCTACATAAACTAGTTCAACATCAGACCGGGCATTATCCAGTAAATGATCGTCAGCCAGGCGGTCATACACGATGGTATCTGCCTGTTTAATACACTCTATTGCTTTTACGCTAATCAGCCCGTAATCCCCGGGACCTGCGCCAACTAAATAGACAATTCCCTGTTTCATCGAATATCCTCCTCTCAATAGTTGAAAGCGAGATTGCTTCCCGCGCTTGCAGTGACTTACGCCAATCCGGCATCACTGCAGCACGTACAACAATCTCAGCTTTTGTTAACCTTCATACAATTTTGCCAATATCTCACGGCCGCCATTTTCCAGCATGCAGACAGCCAGTGTACGCCCTAACTCAGCCGCCTCACCTGTCTGGCCGCTGGCAGTCTCCCTAACAACTGCTTTGCCGTCAGGCGACATAATTACCGCCTGTACCTGGAGCATATTGGGGTCGGTTACCTGCGCATAAACCCCAATTGGGATTTGGCAGCCCCCCTCAACTTCAGCCAGAAAAGCACGCTCAGCCAATGTCGCTTGACGGGTTGGTTCGTGATTTAAAAACGCCAATAATTCCAGGGTATCAGTATCATTTTGCCGTGCTTCAATAGCCAAAGCCCCTTGACCAACAGCCGGCAGACAAATATTTTGGGGCAATACCTGGGTAATATGTTCGTCCCAGCCCAAACGCCTCAGGCCAGCAACAGCCAGCAAAATGGCATCGAGTTTCTCGGTTATCAGCTTTTTCAGCCTGGTATCCAGATTGCCGCGCAAATCAACAATGTCAAGATCAGGACGGGCATGTAAAAGCTGTGCTTTGCGCCGGAGGCTGGAAGTACCAACCCGGGCATTTACCGGCAACTTATCAAGTGTTTGGTATTCCGGACTGATTAAGGCATCCCCCGGATCAACCCGCTCAGTAACCGCCGCCAGTATCAACCCTTCCGGCAGTTCTGTCGGCATATCTTTGAGGCTGTGTACAGCCAGGTCAATTTCTCCGCTTAACATGGCAACTTCAAGTTCCTTGGTAAAGAGGCCCTTGCCGCCGATTTTAGCCAGCGGTACATCCAGAATTTTGTCGCCGGTAGTCACCATATTTTTTAGTTCTATCTCCATATCGGGATAACGCTCCCGCAAACAGGCGGCCACATGATTAGCCTGCCACAAAGCAAGTTTACTGGCGCGCGTACCGATGACAAGGTTTCGTTTCACTGTCTCGTTCCTCTCCTAGCTGCTCTTCTCTATCCACTTCCAGTGCAATGTCCAGCTTAAACATTTTGCGCAGCGCATCCTGATAATAATGTTCTTTTTCGGTACCGGCTGCTTCATTTAGGCGAACAATAGGATCACGGAGCAATTTTCTTACAATCATTTTAGACATATTTTCCAGCACACGGCGCTCTTCTGGCGTTGCTTCAGGCAACTTGGCCATAGCCCGCTTTATTTCACGCTGACGAATGCGTTCAGCTTTATCTGTCAGTTGGGCCAGGGTCGGTTGATAAGACAAATAGCGAAAACGGTCAATAATACCGTCCATTTCCTCACTAATTAATTTTTCGGCTTCAATGGCTTCGAGTTCGCGTTCCCGCAGGTTGGATTCCACCACTGCTTCTAAATCATCAATATTATAAAGAGTAACACCGGCAATCGCACCTACCTCGGGCTCAATATCGCGCGGCACAGCAATATCAATGAAGAAAATCGGCCGGCCCTGACGTTTGGGCATAAGGTGGGCAACATCCCAGGCCTGAATAATATAATGCGGCGCCCCGGTAGAGGTAATTACAATATCAGCTTCAACCGCACATTTCAAAAAGTTCTCAAACGGTACGGCAACCCCCCGGAACTTGTCAGCCAAGGCAGCAGCCCGCTCATAATTCCGATTAGATACAAAGACAGTCTTAACACCATTGGCTACCAGATGCCGGGCTGTCAGTTCGCTCATTTCACCGGCACCAAGCACTAATACATTGGAAGCCGACAAATCCCCCAGCACTCTTTTCGCCAGTTCAACAGCTGCATAGCTGACAGATACGGCATTATAGGCAATCCTGGTGCTTGTACGCACTTTTTTGCCGACAGCAATAGCCCGGTTAAATAAAGTATTAAGCACAGTGCTTGTGCTGCCGGCAATTCTGGCAATGGCATAAGCCGACTTTACCTGGCTGAGGATCTGACCCTCGCCCAGCACTAACGAATCCAGACTGGCACTTACCCGGAATAAATGCCGGATACATTCCTCTTGCTGATAATAAAACAAATAATCATAATTTGTCTCGGCAAGCACATTAGGTGCCATATGATCAAGAAATTCCTGCATAACGGCAAGAGCGTCATCAGCCTCTTCCACTACCGCATACATTTCTGTCCGGTTGCAGGTCGACAAAATAACGCACTCACGAATATCATCATATTCATAAAGGCGCTTATAGGCGGCCTTAATTTGTTCTTCTGAAAAAGAGAAGCACTCTCGTACTTCTACCGGGGCCGTTCTATGATTCAGACCCAGTACCACAAGCTGCATTTCGCATTCTCTCCTCTGCTTCACAAAACTTGCCCTGTTTCAGCAAGTCAAGCGTCTCCTGGTCAATGGCCTCTCGCCAAAAGGTTTCCCGTTCCTTGGAAGTTGCCAGGCGTTCTTTCAATTCAGTTCTAAGCTTGGCAACAAGTGCCAGATAGCGTCCGTATTCCGGTCCGTATTTGGCTGCAAGCTCATCTTTCAGACGCCGGGCAAGAGCCGGACTACCGCCCCCTGTTGATACAGTAAGCAACAATTCCCCATGAACAACATGGGCAGGCACATAAAAATCAGATAAGTCAGGCGCATCGGCAATATTGACCAAAGCACCCGTAGCTTTAGCCTCCACCGCTGCCTGACGATTGATTTGCGAATCATTTGTCGCGCAGAAAACCAAAAAAAAATCATCTAACGTTCCGGACTCATACGCGCGCGGCACCCATACCAAACAACCTGCTTGCCTAAGTTCACTAAGCCCAGCGGTCAACTCCGGGCTATACACGCTTACCTCAGCGCCGGCTGATAATAGTGCCCGAACCTTGCGTTCAGCCACTGCACCGCCGCCGATAACCGCGCACCTGCGCCCGGTAAGTTTGAGGTTGATGGGGTATAACTCCATTTATTTCACGTCCCGGATCAGTTATTGATACCACAAATATTTTACTATAATTCGTGGTCAAACAGTCGTTTTCCTTTATATCACAAATAAAATAAAAGAATTATTTCTCATATTGTTTTAGTCGGTTCTCGTTACCGGCGGCAGGGGTTTTGCAGCCAAACCAAAATACGCTTCCAGCACGCGCCGGGTGACAGGCGCAGCCGCCATTGACCCCTCGCCGCCATCCTCTACAAATACCGCCATAGCAATCTGGGGATTGTCTGCCGGCGCATAACAGACAAACCAGGAATGAGTAGTCCCGCGTCCGGTTTCGGCAGAACCTGATTTGCCGGCAACACTTTGGGCAAAGCCCTGGAAAACGGCCGCCCCTGTCCCCCTTGTCGTAACTGCCTGCATGCCTTGACGGATAAGCTCCCACACCTCAGACGTAAGGTATACCGTCCTGGATATTTCCGGTTCGAAATTCTGGGCAACCCTGCCGTCTGTTGTTAACACTTTGTCGACAAGCATTGGCTTATAGACAATACCGCTGTTGGCAACTGCCATAGCCAGTTGGGCTTGCTGCAGCGGCGTTGCCAGATAATAACCCTGACCGATGGCCGCAATCAGCGTTTCACCAGGATACCAGGGCTCCCCATAAGCAGCCTGTTTCCAATCCTGAGTTGGCACTAAGCCCTTTTCCTCGCCGGCTAAGCTAATGCCGGTAATTTGCCCATAGCCAAACGTCAGCGCGTATGATGCCAGATTGTCTACTCCCAAACGATTGCCCAATTCATAAAAAACCGGATCACTTGACCAGGCTAACGCATCTGCAATATTTAATTTTCCAAGCCCTTTGGTATCCCAACCATAAAAACTCCAGCCGTTTAAGACATATACACCCTTGTCTTCAAATATTTCCTGTGCTGTTGTTTTATTCATATCCAAAGCGGCAGCAGCCGTAACAATTTTGAAAACCGATGCCGGCGGATACACATTTTGTATAACGCGATTAGTAAGCGGGGTATTGGGATTACCAATAAGCTGATTCCACTCCCGACTGCTAATGCCTCCGGCAAATTGGTTAGGGTCAAAAGCCGGATTGCTGGCCATAACGAGCAAGCCTCCAGTCTTAACATCAAGCATAACCACGGCGCCGCCTTTGGCCGGCGCCCCCAGTGAGCGACTGGCAGATACCTGCGCCGCCAAAGCTTCTTCGGCAGCTTTTTGTAAATTAGCGTCAAGAGTCAGTACTAGTCCCAGCCCCGGCACTGACGGCCGGTCACCCAGTGGCCTTGTTTCTTCTCCGACTGCATTTATCTCTACCTGCTTCGCCCCATCTTTGCCGCGCAAGGCGGTTTCCCACACAGCCTCCACGCCGTCTTTGCCGATTAGATCATTAGGACGATATCCCTGTTTTTTTCGCTCTGCATATTCTTTCTCGCTGATACTACCGATAAAACCCAGCACATGGGCAGCCAATTCTTTGTAAACATAGTGCCTGATCGGAATAGCTTCAATGATCACACCTGGCAGATAATCCTGCCGTTCTTCAATTTTGGCAATAGCCGCAGCATCAATATCCCGTTTGACAGGCACCGGCGTGTACGGAAAATCCGCACTGGCCCCCAGCAATTTAGTAATGTCATCAGCAGCAACTCCGGTAATTCCTGCTAACAATGCGGTAGTCTCCCGGGTCTGATTATATTCGCTGGGAATAATGGATACCGCAAAGCTTGGCCTGCTTGTCACCAAAACTGCGCCGTTCCGGTCATATATGGTACCGCGCGGTGCCAGCGCCACAATTTGTCTGGTACGGTTGAGGTCTGCGATCTTTTTATATTGACCGCCCTGAAATAGTTGCATCCATACCAGCCGTAAAATCAGAACGCCAATAATTCCGATGATAATCACAGCCAATATCCTGATGCGGCGGCTTTTTTCATCCCACATATCTTGTCACCTTTTTAGTAGAGTAATGCCTGACAGTCTGTTATAGTATCCCTTAATTGCAAAAAAATAGCCTGCCTTCCGCAAATACAGAAGACAAGCTATTTACCGTATTATCCCAGCAACATTTTTTTAATTTGTATAATCTTTGCCGACTATTACCCTCACCACATTGGGGCGGCTACTGTCATTATTAATTTGCAGCGCATAGTTAAATGGCAACCCGGTTAATTTATCGCTGGCTCCCCGACTGTTGGCCACAACCAGCGTGTTTTTGTTAGTAGAGCTTGAGGTTGATACACTGACAACACTATAGCCCTGCCCTCTGAGACTGGTAGCCATTTTCTCGCCGGCGCCATTAACGCCGCTGGCATTAACTACCTCAAACTGCAGTTTAGTATTAGTGGCTGTTTTGGAGTCAGTGGCTTTGGTTTTATCGGTGGTTGTTGTTTTATCGGCCGCCTTAGGATCGGTCTTTTTGGCGTCCTTAGTATCCTCAATTTTCTTGGGCTGCTCAATAATTTTCATTTCCTTAGGAATAGAACGTTCATACTGGCTGGCAGTAGTTTTGACTTCGGCAAAATATTTATCATCTGCCGTCATTCCCTGCGATGCCGCCACATAGGCTCTAAGCTCACTAATATCAGGCAACCAGTAGCTAACATCATCAATATACGCGGGTTTACCAGGTACCATAGCGGCCTTCAAGCCTGTTTTGCTGGCATCATTGAGGAGTTTTGCCAGTTTAAGCATATCAGCGGTTGTCATATCAGTAGTAACCGCCGCATTAACTTCCCTGATGATGCTCGGCACCCGTGGCAGTATAAAGGGACTGGCCACTTCGCTCAGCATTGCTTTGATAAATTTTTGCTGGCGGCTAATCCGACCAATATCGCCTTCTTCATCCCGGTAACGCACATATTTAATGGCAGTACGTCCGTCAAGTTTCTGTTCACCCGGATCCAGGTCAATAATCAGATTATCATAGGGATCTTCGTAATACATGCGTTTCTCGACGTCGATGGTTACGCCACCGACAGCATCGACGATTTTATTAAAAGCCGCAAAGTTAATGAGAACATAATAATCCATAGGAATTCCCAGCAAATCCTCAACTGTCTTTAAGGAGAGCTTATGTCCGCCATTGGCAAAAGCATGGTTGATTTTATCCCAGCCAAGTCCGGGAATCTTAACCCTGGTATCACGTGGAATAGATAGCAGCGATACTTGTTTGGTCGAAGTATCTACTGTCACTACCATCATTGTATCTGAACGCCCCACATCGTCACTGCGTTCATCAACACCCATTACCAAAATATTTACCTTGTGCGGCAAACCGACAACTTCCGCACCAGCCCGCCGGGCTTTTTGGAAGGTCCCGCCGGTTGCCCAGTAATAAGTAGCACCGGCTACCGTTATAAATAAAAGCAAACAGGTTAATATAAGCAAAAGCCGGGTTTTCCGGACTTTGCGCTGATCTTTCATGCGTTTTTCGAGGCGTGATGCCATAGAACAATCACCCTTTCGTCGTCCTTTTACAGCAAATATTGGTACATAACAAGACAAGCCCCCTCGGCACGGGGGCTTGTCTTGAAGTATAGCAAATTATGCAGTTTTACGTCAAGAAGTTTTTCGGACGGTTTTGCCTGATTCTATTGCCCTTTAGGAAACTTTTTGTCAATTATTCCCCAGATTTCAGGCTGTTCCTGCCCTAAGCGCCAGACAGCGATACCGGCAGGATTATATTTTGCCACAATGTCCAATTTAGCAGCCGTACTTTTGTCATTTTCAAACCAAACTTCATGGTCTTTGTACTTAAACCACGGAGCCTGTGCTTTGTCGTCATAATTAATTTTCGCACCATGCTTTTCAGCTAGTACAATGGCATCAACATACTTCACGGTTTCCCCTTTTTTACCAACCCAGTCATAGCCATAGGCGCTGACGCCGATGATAACCTTATGCGGGCCGCCGCATTGCTCAATGGCGTACTTAATATTTTTTTCATACCATTCAACCGGCGCAATCGCCCCTGGTTCCGAGGTAGCCCAGTGGTTGTCATAGGTCATAATCTGCAGAAAATCAGCATTGGCAGCCAGTTGCGGATAGTCATACGCTCCTGATACGTCTTCTGCCACTTCAACCCGGGGAAATACCGAGATAATAACCTGCTTATTAATAGCTTTCATTTTGGGGTAGAGTTCGGCCATAAAGGCTGTCAGATTGTCTTTGTGCTTAGGCGGCAACAACTCAAAATCAATGTTAATGCCATCATAGGCTTTTTCCTGAACCATCTTAACAATACTGTCGGTTACCTTGGTACGGGTGGCCGGATCACCCAGCACAGCGTCAGTAGCACCAGTTTTATTAGTCACCAGCGGATACATTTTTAGCCCCAGTTGCCGAGCCGTATCATATACGAGCTGACTGTCCTTAGCTTCCAGTGAACCGTCGGCAGTAGCTCTGTACCAGAAAGGGCCAACTGCCGACATGCTTTTGGCATGAGCTTTCATGCTGGGAAAAGAGCCGGTCTGGTCAGGTGTCCCCGGCCAGGGATTCTCATAATATCCGATAACCAGTCGTGGCGGCATAGCCACATTGCCGGGCGCACCGGGACTTGCTTGCTTAGCCTGATCACCAGGCAGCTGCTTAGGTGCAGGGTTCTTGGCTGTACCGCAACCGCCTGCCAAAACAGCAGCACATACAAAGAGAATGAGCAGAACAGATGTAATTATCTTGCCATATGCATTAACGCGCAAAACTGTCACCCTTTCCGTTATTTATTGTAGATTTGCATCAACCTTAGTATTAACTGGGTAACGGTTCTTATGCCTGATAAATGCCGACTTTGAAGAATAGTCATCAGACAAATTGATAAGCCGGGCCGCTATAGGCACCGGCTTATCTATAAGTATTAGCTTAATTAAATGCTGCAGCTGTCATCTTCATTAAAGCAGCAGAATAGTAATATTATGATTATGATTATCACAATCCACGAATTTCCACCTCTACCATGACCACCACAGCCGCCAAAACCAAAACCCATATTATTTCCCTCCTTCCACTTAACTTTCAATAGTCTTTGATCAATGTATCCTATGCTGCACCACGTGATTTAGCTACTGCATTATCTATGGCTGTAAAGAAAATATCGCCACTGCCATTGATGCTGTAAAAGCTTCATCGGAAGCGGCAAACCCATATTCCCCGCTATATTTACCTATGCCTTCACCGCCTCATAGAATTACAGCAACCTATACAGGGACAAAAAACAAAAAGATCTTACATAGACTACACTATGTAAGACCTTAATCAACAATATATATGTACAAGATAAAAGGACTGCCGCGAGGCAGTCCTTAACTTATTAATCTTCGTAACTTTGAGCATAAGCCACTTGCAGCACTTCGTCAGGAAGTTCTTTTTCCCAACGGGCAACAACAACAGCGGCAATACAGTTACCGGTAAGGTTACATACAGTACGGGCCATATCCAGAATACGGTCAACACCCATGATAATACCAATGCCTTCAACAGGCAGGCCGAAGGCTGCGGCAGTACCGGCAATAACGATGAGCGAAGCACCAGGTACAGCGGCAATTCCTTTAGTGGACAACATCAGGGTAATAACCATGAGAATTTGCTGGGATAAATCAAACGGCACACCATATACTTGCGCAATAAACACAACTGCCAGCGCACTGTAGAGCGTCGAGCCGTCTAGGTTAAATGTATAACCTGTAGGCAGTACGAAAGTAACAATATGCTTAGGCACACCGAATTTCTCCAGCTTTTCCATAGCAAGCGGCAAGGCAGCTTCACTGGAAGCGGTCGAGAACCCAATCAGCATTGGCTCTTTCAAAGCGCGAATCAGGTGGAAGAAGTTTACACGTAAAACCAAAGTGGCACCGGCCACAATGATAGCAATAAAGAAAATTAAGGCAAAATACAGAGAACCAATAAGTTTAGCCAACGGAATCAGCATACCCAAACCGAATTTACCAACAGTAAAAGCAATCAGGGCAAATACGCCGATAGGTGCTAATTTCATTACATAGAAGGTGAATTTGAACATGATTTCGGCTACGCTAATACACATATCTACTGCCGGTTTGCCTTTGGCACCCATAGCAGCGGCTGCTACACCGAAGAAAGTGGAGAATACAATAATTTGGAGCATATCACCGCGGGCCATTGCGTCAACAACGTTAGTCGGAACAATATTTACCAGCATCTGTGTCATGTCAATGGTCTTTTTAGCGGCAGTAGCGGCAGCGCCAGCATCAGCGCCAACAACATTCACACCTACACCAGGCTGGAATACGTTAACAACAAGCAACCCAACAATTAAAGCAAGCGTTGTTGCAAGTTCAAACCAAAGAATTGATTTTACACCTAGGCGACCCAGTTTTTTGAAATCGCCGGTACCTGCAATCCCCATAACCAAGGAGCTGAATACTAACGGCACAACAATCATCTTGATCATCCGGATAAACATGTCACCAATTGGTTTAAGTTCAACAGCATATTTAGGGAAAACATAACCAAAAATTACACCGAGAATAAGACCGAGAAAAATCTGTGTTGTCAAACCTATACCCTTTTTGGGTTTCTCAACTGCTTGAGACATAAAAATTTACCCCCCTCTTTGCATTTTCTATATTGACCAAGCTTTCTGAATTTAGTGTAAACAGGCCACTATAAAAAACTACAAAAACAGACGATAAATTTCACCTTCGGTTAACAAGTATACAAAATACAAAATGCAAGCTGTTTCAATTATTTTAATCTGCCGTTAAAAACAGCAAGCCTTCCAGGAACTTTTTGATGTTGACTTTGCCGCGATAGGAACTCTTACCTTGGATAGCGGCCATCTCTTGCCTGATTTCCTTAAAATCAAACAAGGCTCCACTATATACCGCAAAGATGTCATTATGGTAATCCTCAACACCCATTGTCGCTACATTCTGCATGGCTTTGGCAATAGCACGCCGTACCCGTTGTTCGATAGTTTTAACATCCTGTTCAATGGATACTGACAGCTCCTGATACAACTCATGCAGTTGGTAGGTCTGATCCTGTCCACTGCGCAGCCGGTTTTCGACCAATTGCATTAACTGCTGAATGTTCTTTGCCCCTGCTTCACTGATTATTCCCAACTCGGAAAGGATCTTGTTCGTCCGGTTGCGTTTACCATTATCCTGCTGCTCAACCTGCTGAGAGGCAGGGCTGCCATACCGGGCGGTGGTTTGCGAAATCAGCGACATTACCGCCCGCAGTCGCCTGCTTTCCTCCACTTTACGGATCACTGAGGTAATTTCAAGAACATTAACCGGTTTGTGGATATAAAAATCAATCCCGGTCTCGTATGCCTTGGTAATCATCGGCTGGCTGCTGCTTTCCGAAATCATAATAAAGGAGCTTGCCACGCCTCTTGCCTTAAGTTTGCGAATGAGTTCTACCCCATCCTGTCCTGGTAATAATAAGTCAACTAAAGCCACATCAGGAGCATAGTCGGCAACAATGGCCTCAGCCTGAAGCCCATCACCGCATTCGCTCACAACAGTTCCCAAATTATATTTATCAATGATATTGCTGATAATTTTCCGGACACTTATATCGTCTTCAATAATAACAAACCGCATGTACGCACCCCTATCTACGATTACCATACTACACAATCCTACAGGCTATTACGTTCTGTTCAAATTACTAAGCGGCAGTAACACAGTAAATACTGTCTTCCCCGGCTGCGAAATCAGTGTTATTTCACCGCCCAACAGTTCTGTCAAATTCTTAACATGACTAAGCCCCAAGCCTGTTGACATTTGTCCGGTTACTTCCGAAAACTTGGTAGAATAACCGGGAGCAAATACCAGCTCGGTTTCTTCTGGCGCAATGCCGGGGCCATTATCGGCAACCACCAGTACCAGTTTACCATTGCTGCATTTGCCGCTTACGGCGATAACGCCGGTAGGCAAGGCAGCTTCCACGGCATTGATAATTAGATTATTCAAGATCGATACAATCGAGTAATATTTGTCAGTAACTACGTCACCATCATAATCAAAGGTAACGGTTACCGGCTTGTCCAGGCCGCTGATATACCGCTTAGTATTTTGCTCAACAATATGGAAAAATTCGAGTAGCGGCAACCCGCCCTCGCTCACTGCTATGTCAAGAATCTCCTCAATACCTCGGGTAACACGATAATAATCTTTTTTTACTTCATGAATATCCCGGGCAATCGCCAGCGCCCGTGCAGCCGGTGAATCTTCTTTCGCTAACTCTCCTGGATAAACCTCATTCAGGTTTTGATACAGGGTATACCCTTTTTCCATAACTAATTCAATGTCGGCTGACGACTTTTTTAAGTAAAACAATTCAGACTTTAGCTTGGCAATAATAAATATTAATTCGGCATAGCGAGCCGCATAATCTTCTGCTAACACAAAATCGCGATACCGTTTAAGCAAGAAATAACCAACTACGATTAATACAGCGCGACCAATGCCCACGCCCACCAGCGGCGGCAAAATGCTTTCCAGACTGCGGCCTACAAGCTCCCAGCGAATGATCAGTTCCACGCAGTTACTGGTAATGTCACAAAGCCCCAAGAGCAGAATAAGCGCCGGAATATTATTAGTATAATCGCGTACTTTAAGTAGGATAAATAAACTCCCGTATGCCAGATAATAGCCAAAAGACGGCAAATTATGTATAAACGCGTTATACATCGTATCACCAATAAACGGGTATTTAAGGGCTGTACGCAAGAGCAGCACCAGTACCCCGGATAAAATCGTAACCCGGGCAACCGGCAGTTTTTGAAAATATAGTAGCAGTGTAGCTAATACTACCACACTCAGTGTGAAACGAAAATATCCGTCAAACGGATAAGTAAACAAGAGTCCTGTGATACTTACCAGTAAAACAACATGAGGTATCATAATAAAGGATACCCGCTTACCCTGTCCTGACAAAGCGAAATAAATGCCGCCAAGACTCTTGCCGTTATGCCCCAGATAACATAGTTATTATACTGATAAAACAGCACCGGATATTTGGCTCGCCGCCGATACCCCTGTGGATACTCCGGCGGCAGCAATTCATAAGGAAAACCCTCTAGCGGACGGGTAGCGGTTTCCATAAATGCGGTCTGCGGCTTGGCAGCAAGCAAAAAGCTTAGTGGCACAGTAAATACTTCGGCAACTTCATCAACATTGGGTACAAACGCCCTCTCGGTCGCTAGATGTACAACAAAAGGATATAACATCACACCAATAGGACTGACTACTAAATCCATTGCCCCTAAAGCCACAATTTCTTCTCTTGTTACCCCAAGCTCTTCCACTGTCTCCCGCAAAGCAGCATCCAATGGCGTGTCGTCACGGCTTTCAATACGTCCGCCTGGGAAACAAATCTCCCCTGGCTGCCAGTTTAGTTTACCTGAGCGCACTTCAAACAAAATCGACGGTTGTCCTGCTATATCAATAAGCGGTATGGTAACAGCCGCTTGTAAATAATCTTCTGCGTTGGCAATTTTGCCTGAATGACTGGGGAGCGCTCCGGCCAGTGCCCGTTTCACAGTATGAGTATCCATAACTTCACCTCATCACTAAAACTCTATTTTCCCTTCCAGTCCGGGGGAAACTATTTTTTTTCCATCGGTCGTGATAAAAATAGCTTCTGTCCCCGGATACTGTTTAAGTAATTGCTGGCCTTTTTCGACACCCAGCACAAACATGGCCGTACTTAACAGATCAACATAATTATCGGATTTCGCTACAATGGTAACGCTGGCCAGTTCGCGCGGCTGATACCCGGTACGCGGATCAATGATATGAGAATACCTCACGCCGTCTTTGACAAAAAACCGCTGATAGTCGCCAGATGTCTCCAATACATCCCATTCAGTCATCGCCAGTTTAGCAGCTATGCCTTCCGAGTTACGCGGGTCCTGCACCCCAATACGCCAAGGCTGGTTATCCTGACGTTTGCCGATAATCCGGACATCACCGCCTGCATTCACCAATGCCGATTTAATCCCTCGCGCTTTTAAGGCATCAATTGCTTTCCGGTTGGCATAGCCTTTAGCAACAGCCCCCAAATCAATCCGCATGCCTAGTTTCGGCAAAAACACCGTATTAGCTTTGTCATCAATCTCAATAAGCTCATAGTTAACTAGCGGCAATAAAGCTTCAATCGCAGCCTGACTAGGCACAAATTCGCCTTTATGCCCCACACCCCATAACTCAGTAATCGCCCCAATACTTACATCAAGCGCGCCATTTAGCTGCTCAGCCCGACTGCGCGCCAGCTTAAGCATGGTAATAACCTCAGGGTCTACCTGCACCTTTTCTTTGCCTGCCGCCTGGTTAACCTTAGACACCTGGCTACTGGCATCAAATTTGTTTGTCAGTCCGTTAATACGTCTGAACTCATCAAAGGCTGCCTTAACAGCGACTTCATTATTATTGCCGTATGCCGTTATTTCAATAATGGTATCCATCAAAAACTGCGTTTCTTTGTACGGTTTCGCGGCAAACAGGGTGCCTGTTGAGCAGCCTGCGCTGATGAGCAGTGAGCACACCAGCAAACTACTTATTAGTATGCGACTTAACACCTTCATAATATATAATAGCCTCCGGAAACAATATACTATTTTTTCTGCCATTACCTATTATACCATCGAATCGCCTTTCTGGAAGTATCTAGTATAACGTAATGTAAAAATTCAAAAAAATTTAACTGTTTAGCAGGAATAACCAAATCTGCAGCGAAGTATCTTAATATATGAAATTATTCACAATGCAGTGTGTCATGAAGATACCCGCGTTCTGAAGAACCTGTGAATCATTTTCCTTACACAAGGATATACTGACGACCAAGGCTACGAAAGTCTCTTCTCAGCAGCAATGGCTGGGGTTTCTTAGTAGTCTTTTTTTGTCCGGAGTCCTTGCGAAATTAATATTTCTAGGAGTGATTACATTATGCATATGGCAGACGCACTTATTTCCCCGGCTGTTGGCGGGGCAATGTGGGCAGCATCCGCAGGTATCGCGGCTTACGCTGCAAAAAAAGTACAAACCAACCTTGATGATCGCAAAATCCCTCTTATGGGCGTCTTAGGAGCCTTTGTCTTTGCCGCCCAAATGATTAATTTCACTATACCTGGCACAGGTTCCAGCGGCCATTTAGGCGGAGGCCTGCTGCTTGCCATCTTATTAGGTCCGCAGGCAGCCTTTCTAACTATTGCTTCGATTTTAACCATTCAGTCCTTATTCTTTGCTGACGGCGGCATCTTGGCCCTTGGCTGCAATATTTTTAATATGGGCTTTTTAACCTGTTTCGTTGCTTATCCCTTTATTTACAAACCACTGACCGGCACTAATCCTTCACAGGGCCGTCTCTTCCTGGGTTCGGTGCTGGCCGCAGTTATTGGCTTACAATTAGGAGCCTTTGGAGTTGTACTGGAAACCCTTTTCTCAGGAATTTCGGAACTTCCCTTTGCTACCTTTGTTCTGCTAATGCAGCCTATTCATTTAGCTATCGGACTTGTTGAAGGGCTGGTAATCGCTGCTGTCGTCCTGTTTATTAAAAAGGAAGCACCTGAGATTTTGCAAAAAACCGCTGCCGGACAACCTTTTGGCACAATTTCCATCAAAAGGGTAGTACTTACACTCTTTATTGCCGCTTTGGTTATCGGTGGTGCCTTAAGCTGGTTTGCTTCTTCTGACCCGGACGGACTGGAGTGGTCTATTGCCAGTGTAACCGGTGAAGACGAGTTAAAAGCCCCGGAAGGAATTCATGGTTTTTTTGCCGAAATACAAGCAAAAACAGCGTTTTTGCCAGACTATAACTTTAGCAAACCCGAAGAACCGGCTGCGACTGCTAGCACCGACCAGGAAAAAGCAGCTTGGCCGTCAGTTGACACCGGCACCTCCTTTGCTGGCATCGCAGGCTCGCTCTTAACCCTAGCTCTGGCCTTCTCCATCGGTAAAGGTTTGCGACATTTAACCAGCAGAGGTTAGTTTTTTAGGCGTGGTGTAAAAGGTACGAGGCAAGCCGGCATACTAGCGCACCCCTATCTAGTTATATATAAAAGAGGTTGATTTATGCTAAAAGTTGAAGCCAATTGGATAGACCTGCGCTATCTTGATGCCCTTTCCACGCAAAGCACTTTTATTCATCACCTTAATCCCTGTGCAAAACTCATTACTACCTTAAGTTTTATTATTGCAGTTACTTCTTTCTCCAAATATGAAATTACCGGTCTTTTTCCGTTTTTTCTTTTTCCGGTTATTTTATTTTCCTTAGGCAATCTGCCAACCGCCCCCATACTGAAGCGCCTGTTAGTTGTAGCGCCGTTTATTCTCTTCATTGGTATATTTAATCCGCTGTTTGACCATACGCCCATCATGAAGATTGGTTCTGTGGTAATAACCGGCGGCTGGGTCTCCTTTTTTTCCATTACTATCAGATTATGCCTGACCATCACTACAGCACTGATTTTAGTGGCAACCACCGGAATTGACGCCATTGGTGCGGCACTTCTCAAAATCGGTGTACCCAGGATTATTGTCATCCAATTGTTATTTATGTATCGCTATTTACATGTTTTAGTAGAGGAATTTATCCGCACCATAACCGCCTACAGCTTACGTTCCTTCCATGGAGAAGGAGTCCAGTTCCGGGCTTGGGGTTCACTTTTGGGGCAACTCCTTATTCGCTCGATTGACCGGGCCAACCGTATTTATCAATCCATGCTCTGCCGTGGGTTTGATGGCGAAGTACGATTGCGGCGCACCAGCACTCTTACCTCCACCGACATTGGCTATCTTGCCTGCTGGCTAATCTTTTTTCTACTTATTCGCTTCTTTAACGTTCCAGAACTATTAGGCAAATTGCTTGTGGGGGTTAACTAATGAGCCATCATATTGTTGAACTAAAAGACATTACTTACACCTATCCCGACCAGACCGAAGCCCTGCGTGGCCTGTCAGTCCGCATCACCCACGGTGAATCAGTAGCTATCGTAGGAGCCAATGGCTCTGGCAAAACTACCTTGCTTTCCCATCTCATTGGCGTCCTTTTCCCTACAAGTGGTTCTATCAACATCGGCGGTTATCCGGTCACCAAAACGACTTTACCCCATGTCCGCCGCGCAGTTGGTATGGTCTTTCAAAACTCAGATGACCAGCTATTTATGCCCACAGTCTATGATGATGTTGCCTTTGGCCCGTTAAATTTAGGACTCCCCCCCGAAGAGGTAGACGCACGGGTAACAGCCGCCTTAACCACCGTAGGCGCACTTCATCTGAAAGATCGCACTCCTTACCGCTTGTCAGGCGGCCAAAAACGCTCGGTAGCCATTGCCTCTGTCCTGGCAATGGACCCATGCATACTGGTTATGGACGAACCCACTGCCGGTCTTGACCCGTTTTCACGCCGCCAGCTTATCAACCTCTTAAAAACCTTCGAGCATACCAAGATTATTGCCACCCACGACTTAGATCTGGTAGTAGATCTCTGTGCTCGTACAGTGGTGTTAAGCGAAGGCACTATTATCGCTGACGGCCCGACTTTGGACATCTTTAGTAATGAGGAGCTACTCAATAAAGCTCATTTGGAAAAGCCCTTTCGCATGCAGGGCTGTCCAATTTGTCAGCGGCAAGACTAAACCCATATACTGGACTAAATGAGGACCTTGTTTGGATTTATTTGTCCACAACTGCATCACAAAAATGAAAAAGCCCAGCAGGTAATTTTAGATTAACCAAAATTCCCTGCTAGGCTTTTTTCACGGTATACTCGACTCGGCCAGTGACAGACCCCGAACATATTGTTCATTCAGCCACTGAGCGGCTATGTATACTTTATTCACTTATTAATTATAACAGTTGTGTATACAAAAAGCAATCGACTTTTTTTAGGAAAAATTCCTTTAATGGTTCCTAAAAAGCCGATTGCTTTCATTTACCTTTTTTTATATATTCAGCAAGTGCCTCCTGCCAAGAACGGAACTTATCTCCCACACTGAGCTCTAACATATAGTTACGTAATACTGAATAATGAGGCCGCAAGGCAGGTGCGGCAAATTCGTCTGAACGTACCGGTTGTACCGGTGTAGCCAAACCAGCAAGCCTTACAATTTCCTTTGCAAAATCGTACCAGGTACAATAACCATTGTTTGACATATGATAAGTACCAAATCCATCGGTTTCGACAATTGACATAATGCTTTGTACTAAATCTGCCGTATAGGTAGGTGTTCCTATTTGATCATTAACGACAGTTAAATATTCTCTCTCTTGAGCCAACTTCAAAATAGTGCGAACAAAGTTGCGTCCATCTCCATACAACCAGGAAGTCCTTATAACAAAGAGTTTCGGGCAGATCCTGGAAGCGATTAATTCGCCTTCCAATTTACTGCTACCATACACGTTTATCGGATTAGGCCGGTCAAATTCAGTATACGGGTGGCTTTGGTTCCCATCAAAAACGTAATCAGAACTGAGATATACCATTTTGCTGTTATAGTTTAAACAAGCTGCCGCAATGTTACGAGTACCAACCACATTAATCTTGAAAGCCTGCATTGGTGATGCTTCTGCCGCATCAACTGCAGTAAAGGCGCCAGCATGAACTACGACATCTGGCCGTATTTGATTAAAGCGATCGTTAACCTGGCAGGGAATAGTAACATCCATCTCGCGTGAACTCAAGGTAACTATCTGGCCTTCAAACGAATCTGCCAAAACGGCAAAAGCCCGCCCCAATTGGCCGGTGCCGCCGGTAACAATAATCTTCACACTATCACCTGCTCATCCTTCATATATAGGTAGGCTGTTGACCGCTATATCTCTGAGCTTTTGGTGCTTTTTATCCTTATCTGATAATATAGGTTCACTGACCGGCCACTCAATACTTATATCTGAGTCATTCCAACAAATACCTTGCTGACCTGAAGTCAAATAGAAGTCTGTACATTTATAAACAAATAATGCTTCGTCGCTTAATACGCAAAATCCATGGGCAAATCCTTCAGGAATATACATTTGCCGCCTGTTTTGTGCCGATAACACTACTCCTACCCAGTGTCCGAAAGAAGGCGAACCATACCTTATATCGACGGCTACATCAAACACTTCTCCTTGCAGCGCATATACCAATTTTCCCTGCGGCTTAGGTTGCTGATAATGAAGTCCCCGCAAAACTCCTTTTGTTGACAAAGACAGATTATCCTGTACAAAGTTTGCTGTAATTCCCCATTGCGCATATTGGTTAGCATTCCAAGCTTCCATAAAAAATCCGCGGCAATCCTCATACCGTTTTGGTTCAATAATTTTTACACCCTGCAAAGCTGTATCATAACATCTCATTCGCCGCTGCCTCCACCACGAGATGCAATAAGTACTTGCCGTAGGCACTATTGCAGTAATTGTTGGCTATTTCCTCCAACTGTTGTGCCGAAATATAGCCCAAGCGGAAGGCAATCTCTTCCGGACACGCAATTTTTAATCCTTGCCTTTGCTCAATTGTTTCAATAAAATTTGCTGCCTGAAGGAGTGATCTCTGTGTACCCGTATCAAGCCATGCATAGCTTTGTCCCAGGCGTTCAACCTGCAGCTGACCCTGATTAAGATACATGCGATTAATATCAGTAATCTCCAGTTCACCCCTGGCACTCGGTTTGAGATTCTTTGCCATGTCAACAACTTGATGATCATAAAAATATAACCCGGTAACCGCATAATTTGACTTAGGCTGTTGGGGCTTTTCTTCAAGGCTGACAGCATTGCCTCTGTTATCAAATTCCACTACACCATATTGCTCCGGGTTACTAACCCAATACCCAAAGACAGTTGCCCCCTTACTTTTGCCGACCGCTTGCCGTAGTTTTTTAGCAAGACCGATACCGTAAAATATATTATCCCCCAGGACTAATGCACACCCCTGGTTGTTTATAAAATTCTGGCCAACAAGCAAAGCCTGGGCAATCCCCTCTGGCCGTGCCTGAGACGCATAACAAATATTTAATCCCCATTGCGAGCCATCCTGAAGAAGTTTTTGATACAGCGGCAAATCCTGTGGTGTTGAAATCACTTGTATATTTAAAATTCCCGCCAGCATAAGGGTCGATAAGGGATAGTAGATCATTGGTTTATCATAAACAGGCATAAGCTGTTTATTTACTACCTTAGTCATAGGATACAACCGAGTACCTGAACCACCGGCCAAGATAATTCCTTTTTCTATCATGTCACCCACTCCCAGCCTTCTTAATCATTTATTATGGGTATATTAAGAACAGAGTTGGCAGCTAAGAAGTTATGCAAAAGTATATGGTGCATTTTGTCCAAATGTGATTACCTTGCTCCCAGTGAGGAAAACAATTCCGGATGAACCAGATCATAACACTGATATTCTTGTGTATAGCGAAAAACCTGAAGCAGTTTGGGATAATCAATAAGCTTTGTTTTATCACAAAACAGAATTATATTCTGTCGATACCAAAACTTAATATCACTGCAATTCCATACCCTTGGCCGTATGCAATCAATAGGAAGATATCTATATTGTCCGAATAAATTTACCCAATAGCTTTGCCATTTCTCATTAATGTGGTTTACTCCACCTTGTTTAGGAATAGCAGCGGAAAAAACCACAACCGGACTTAAACTTGTAAGTTCTTGTATAAAGGACGGAGCTCTACTTTCGCTTAAATGCTCGGCTACCTCCAAGGAAATTGCCAAATCAAATACCTGATCACACGCGATTACCTGTTCTAAATTTGTTGGCACAAAGCAATCTGCGGCGATACACAGCAGGTTTTTGTTAACATATTCACCGTCTAACCCCAAAATCTCTACTCCGCATTTTTCAAACACCGAAAGCCAGGTACCGACTCCGCATCCAACATCAACAACGCTTTTGGGATTTACATATTCTATCAATAATGGCACGATACTGTTTGCAGATGCTAGCGAGCCATTCATCTGATTTTTATAAAAGTCCGAACTATACACTGCCCCTGAATTCATTGGCAATACTTCCCCTGCCTGTTTTTGCAATTGTCCATGATTCATCCGCCCTCGAAATCACTTATTATTTTTAAACATAACTGGGCTTCTGTCTGTAGTCCATGTTGTTGCAACGCTTCAGCCAAAATACGTATAAATTCCAGATTTGTCACAACATTTGCACGCATTTTTGCAAAGTTAGAAGCCAGAGCTGCCGCATTTTTAAGAGTACTTTTTAAATAATCCACCTGGGCAAGCTCTGCATACTTAATTTCAATTTCCTGGCACCAAGAAAGATCTATCGGCTTAAAGACTGTCTTAATATCTGCATCCTGATTATGTCCCATATCATAAGTCTTGGAAATGGTTTCTAGCATTTCCGCAGAAATCTCCTGATTGTTAACGATTTTGTCAAATAGATACTGCCGATGAAACCCCTGCCCAATCTGCCTGTCATGCCTGGCTAATGAATTTATCCAGCCAATAAGAATTTTTGTTTTTAACTGTGCAACAGAGCGAACAGGAAAATGGGCTAACCGCATGCCCTCATGCAAAATCTTCCTGTAGCTTTCTGTTATATTCGGACTTTTATAATTGTGCGAGCCTACTTCCAAAGCAAGGTGACCTTTTTTTACATGAGCGGTATTTACAATAATTTTGGAAAAGGTTTCGTGGGAATCCTCGCGCGCATACTCTAACCTTTTGGGAACAAACAACTCGCCGCTGCTGTCTGACGCTTTCTGAATATAAGTTCTCCATTTTACATGGTAAATGGTTTCTGCGTCAAGCTGCTGCAGTATTTCCCGGGGATTTATTGAGCCCACCGAAGTTAAAAATTCATCTGCATCCAGCGGCATAACAATGTCAGGACTATATTTTTCCATTGTGTCATATAGTAACTTTGTCATTTTTTTGGACTGATAATAATCTCCATTGGCATCTTCTAAAACAAACAATGGCAAGCCCTCTTGCTGCAGTTGTTTCAGTATTGCCAGTGTATTATCATTGCTTTTATTGTCTAAAATTACTAAACCGTCAAAGATTTTTGCATGATATCTGACAAAGGACTCAATAATATCCGCTTCATTCTTAACCATACTAATAGAAAATATTTTTTTGGAACAAGCAGTAGTCATGCTCGCTGCCTCCCTCTGTGCCTCAGTTGTTTCAGGCATTTGCGCACCAATCCTGATTAGCCAAATACCATGTTATGGTTTTTTCCAATCCGGTTTCAAAGGACTCTTGCGGAATCCAGCCCAGCCTTCCTTGCAGCTTGGAGGAATCTATAGCATAGCGGTAATCATGACCTGGACGGTCGCCAACAAACGAAATATATTGGTGATAACTGCCGCCATGCTGGCAGGGCCGTATTTTATCAAGCAAATCACAGATCGCCTGAACTACCTGCAGATTTGTCTTCTCATTATTACCACCGATATTGTAGACTTCTCCTGGTTGTCCTTGTTTCAAAACATTTAGAAGGGCACTGCAATGATCTAGTACGAAGAGCCAATCCCTAACATTACTGCCATCTCCATATACAGGCAGCGGCTGGCCGTGGAGTGCCCTGAGTATCATTAGTGGAATAAGCTTTTCCGGGTATTGATATGGTCCGTAGTTATTCGAACAATTCGTAATTAAGATTGGTAAACCATAAGTATGAAAATACGCCCGCGCCAAATGGTCTGCGGCGGCCTTTGAAGCAGAATACGGTGAGTTAGGCGCATACCTTGACTCTTCCGTAAAATAACCTTCTGTCCCTAAAGAACCATATACCTCATCAGTCGATATCTGCAAAAAACGAAAAGCTTCTTTTGTCGCTAAGTTTTGCCTGGACCAATATTCGCGGACACACTCAAGCAATACAAAAGTTCCCACAATATTTGTTTGGATAAACACGTCTGGATTGTTAATAGAGCGGTCAACATGAGATTCGGCTGCAAAATGCACAATCCACTCTGGCCGGTATTGTTCTAATAATTGGGCTAGCAGCGACCGATCCGCTATTTCTCCCTTAACAAAAAAATGGCGTGGATGCTGCAGCACAGCTATCAAATTGGATAAATTCCCTGCATAACTTAATTTGTCGAGGTTGATAATCCTACAATTACTGTTTGTTAACAGATAATGCACAAAATTACTGCCAATAAAACCCGCCCCACCAGTAATTAATATTGTTTGCAACAAACTACCTCCATCTACTTAGCATTGGCCTGCTGGTTACACACGCGGAAACCATGCATCCCCAGAGGCTGATATAGATATACGACCATATTTTCCTGTCTTCTCTGTCATTTAAAAATATTTGCAAAAGCTTCTGTATAACACTCCATAAGCTCAGCATACAAATTCTCATTTTCTAATATTGCCTTGAACCTTTCCGGCTGCGGGTATAACTTATAAACACTCCCAACCCAGGCCGCTATAGCAGCTTTATAGTCTTCGTCAGACAGAAATACGTTATCTTTATATGACAAAGTAATTAATTTGTACCAGTCAATTCTCCCCAGCACCTCTAAATCTTTGTTGCAGGAGTTTTGTTCTGAATGAAGCCTGAACTGGCTAAGAGGTTCCCGGATATATAGCAAATCACCTTTTGCAAGCAGCTTCAGCCATATGCCCACATCAATGAGACACCGGAGTTGATATCCCTTATATTCAAGCAATTCCCCATCAATATCCGCTTTGCGGAATAGTGTTGTTGTCGGTTCCCCAATTACATTGAATATATTTCTTAAAATAAACCTGCCCATATCCTTGCCGGCAACTCTTGTTGTTACATCAAAAAGTGGCCGGTTTATATCAATATCCTGAAAGATATTATCTGCAGAATCAATTAGTTTGCGATAAGATGTGACTAGTTTGATATTGGCATCATCTGTAAGATAGTGAATCATACTGCTTACCTTATTGGACATATAAAGATCATCATGCGATAAATAACTGATATATTGTCCCTGGCATACCTCAAAACATTTTTTATAATTAAAAATACCTCTGCCGCCTAATGGTCCGTTATTGTTATAATAGCTAATTTTGTCGTAGTTTTGCCGGAACTGTTCAACCAGCAGCTTTACATCACCGGTAGTACTGTCATCGCAGATAACGATTTCGCAATTAGGGTAATCCTGCTGTAAAGCGCTGCCAAGCGCTTTTTCCAAAAATACTGTTTGATTATAAGCCGGAATTAATATGCTGACTAATGGAACACTTTTATCTAGATTCATTTTTTACCCCCAATATTCCGAGACTGGCTTTAAAGGTAGCTTTCATCCACAGCTCTTTTTCTTGCCAGCCTTGCCGGAATACCATACCACACTGCCTGATTTCCTATATCTTCAATAACAACCGCGCCGGCGCCAATTAAACTATGGGTACCAATGGCAATTTTATGAATAACCTTAGCTCCCAGCCCCACAGTGGAAAAATCTCCTATTGTTACATTGCCACCGGTAACAGCCCCTGGCGCAATTGCAACAAAGCTTCCCAGAGTATTATCATGCTCTACAGAAGCATTAGTGTTGATAATACAGTGACTCCCAATTACTGTACCACTGTTTATGATAGCTCCCGCCATTACTGCAGTACCTTCGCCAATTATAACGTCTCTGGCAAGGTTGGCAGACGGATGAATTGCTTTTATAAAACTACAATCCGGCTTCAACTGCTTGATTGTAGTTGCCACTCTGCTTCGCACCCAATTATCACCGATTGCGACAATTCCATGAGTAATATCTTTATAATCGGCAGTTGCTAATATCGCTTCACCACCCAGCACTTTGTACCCGTAAATTTCAGTTCCCGGCTTTCTAAATCCGTCAATCAACCCAATAATTGAGAAACTATCCTGTTTCTCAATTATGTCGATTATAACTTTGGCATGACCACCCGAACCAACCACAACTACATTATTTTTAATAAAAATACCCCCTTTGTCATCCAAACTCAGCCAGCAGGGAATTTTCTCTTTCCGTGGTCATGCTAAAAGTATTGTGAGCTTTATGCTAAAGCATTAGTTCCGGATTTCTTTGATAATTTCACAGATGGTGTTTACGTCAGCCAGTGTCAATTGTCCATACATGGGTAAGGTTAACACTCTTTCAGCAATATATCGGGCATTGGTTAACTTACCTGGAAACTTTCCCCTATAGCATGGGTAATCTATTGTTAATGGATAAAAATATTTGCGCGTAAAAATGTTATAGGACTGAAGTTTTTCGTGTACTGCATTTCTTGTCAGACCATACTCCTCTTCCTGTACAACAATAGGAAAGTATGAATAATTATGTTTGACTCCCGGATTGTCTTCAAGATAAATAATGCCGGGAATCGCTCTTAGGCCAGCTCTATAAGCGAGGGCTATTGTCCTTCTTTTAGCTATTTCCTCATCAATATATGGCAGGTTGACCAAGCCCATTGCTGCCTGAAATTCATTCATCTTGGCATTTATTCCAGGCGACTCTACTACATCAGGGCCGGTTATCCCAAAGTTTCTTAATAAATGAAACTCTCTTGTTAATAAATTATTATCATACGTTAAAATCCCGCCCTCAATCGAATGAAAAACCTTAGTCGCATGTAGTGAAAACATGGTCACATCCCCGAAAGTTCCAATGCCTCTGCCCCCCACTTCCACGCCAAAAACATGGGCGGCATCATAGATTACTTTCAGACCATACTTTTTTGCCACTCTTTCGATAGCATAAACATCGCAGGGATAGCCAAAAACATGGACCGGAAGCACAGCTGAGGTCTTTTCGGTAATCAGCGCTTCAAGCTTAGTTGCATCAATCGTGCAAGTTTCTAAATCAATATCGCAAAAAACAGGAGTTAAGCCACAATTAACCAGGGCATGTGTGGTTGATGCAAAAGTAAAAGGCGTCGTAATAACCTCACCTGTCAGCTCAAGGGCTTTGATGGCTGCTTCTAAGGCTAAGTGCCCATTGCTAAAAAGTGTTGAATTAGCTACATGAAGATAGCGGCTCAGTTTTTCTTCAAACTCGTTATGAAGCACTCCGCAATTTGTTAACCAGTTACTTTCCCATATTTGCTCGATCTTGTGCTTATATTCGTCAATAGGTGGCAAAAAAGCTTTGGCAACCATTATAGGGTCTTTAAAACTTTTTATTATTACCAAACACCCCTTCCCTATAAGACTAAGGTTCCAGCACTGCCCCACTTTTGTATAATATTCTTCTGTAACTAAAATGTGCTAGATACCACGCCAGTGCACTACCCAAGCTGGTATTGCCCTTATCTCTGAAGAATAACAAAAGTCCGGTTATGCTGACTTGAGCTTAGCTCCCGGTCATCATAACTGGACTTTTTTCAGTGCTGCTTCTCAACATTGTCACCTGACAATACTTTAGTTAATAACTCAATACGCGGTCGGATCTGCTTATCATAACTATAAATATCTTTTATCCGGCTGCAGCCATTTTCGCAAATACTTCTGAGCTTACAGGGATTATCATAATAATATGAAATTTTCTCAGCGATTTTAGCTGCTTCATGTTCAACAATAACAATTTCTTCCCCGTTAGAAAAATATCCATTATTCATGTGCAATGGATCAGTAGCAAAGATGGCCACCTTTCTAATTCCGGCATCTATACAACTTGCGGTCGGAAACCCGTCAAAAGCCCCCTCGAAGACCTTACCCGGAATATTTGGGGAAAGTATCATGTCCTTATCCCGGTAAAATCCGTCAAACCACGCTTGCTCCTGAACACCATAAAAGGTTATCCTGTCCTTTATGACGGAAACGTCGATGGTCTGCTCATTAAAATTTCCTACTACATGAAAATTGACATTAGCGTATTGGCTGCAAAGTAATTTTGCTGTTGCAATAAAAACATCATAGCCTTTATCTTCACCATACAGGGTATATTTGTGGGCAACAAAGCAAATGTCTAAGCTATCTTTTTCAAAACCAAAGTGCATTTTGGAATTATATTCTTGTTCCAACCGCGTTAACGGCGTCACTACTCCAAAAACATACTCCATTTGCTCAGGTTTACAAAACTTCTTCTCAAGTAGATAATCACAAACAACCTTTTGGGTGACAATGACACTTTTAAAATAGGGCGAACACACCACCCGCCGCAGCATAGCATCAGAAGTTGGATTATTAAAGGCAAAAGCGCCACCCGGATACAAGGTAAAAACAAACGGTACTTGTCTGCTCTCAGCTAAATTAACATAATTATAAGCATTCGACAAAAACACAAAATAGAACATATTACATTTGATAGTAGTAAAACTGGCAGGTTCATATTCTTCTACATTTGCCGCAAATTTTGGATACTCTTTTTTGAAATTGACCAGCAATTCAGCAGCCGTTTGACCGCCTAAACATGGTAACGAGACTCCTGACGTAACTATCTTTACAGAGACAAAAGTCTGTAAATAACTAAGAAATTCCTGGTATCGAAACCCGCTGAGCGGATGGGGAAAAACATCATCGATTATTGCCAGTTTAAATTCTTCGCCCCCTATGTTAAATACGCATTTATTGCGATATCCAGTGAACTGGGCGTCATATCTAAATTGTAAGAACGCGTTATATTCATCGATATACCTGATTAGTCTCCTGTTTTGTTCATATAGCTCTTGTGATGACCAGCTGCCACTACCATGTTTCCGGTAAACACTCATCGGACGTTTAATATAACCAATATTTCCAAACTCGGAATAGACTATATTAAACATCCAGTCCACCGTGAACAGGTTATCAAACAGCTCGTTTCTTAACAACTTAATATATTTTGCATTGTAAAAACAGCAGGAAAAATTGCCAATAAAATTGCAGGTTACCAGTTCTTTGGTCATAAAAACGGTTTCCGGGCGCTCTTGATGCTCTTGGTATGGTTCAAAGCGGTTTTCGCTTTCATAATAAAATACTATACTGTTAAAACAAAGTGAACACTGCGGATTATTTATTAAATAATTCATTTGTGTCTGTAATTTATCACTGGCAGTCCAATAATCATCGCCTTCACAGAAAGCAAAATAATCTGCGCCTTCACATAACCGCACACATTGACCAAGGTTTTTTGTGATTCCGATATTATTGGGGTTTTTGATTACCGTAAAACTGATTGGGCCTGCTACCTGTTGCCTCATAAAATGCTCGATTATTTCCGTTGTTTTATCGTTTGAATTATCATCACATATGACTACCCGCAGTTTAAAATTTCCAGTTTGCAGCACTATTCCCTCAAGACACTGCCTAATATATTTTTCATGATTGTACGTAAGCACCCCCACAGCAATTACCGGCCTGTCGTCAATATTGGTCTCTGTATAAACTGCAGCTATGTCATGAGCATATTCAGACAGAAACACTTGGCAAAACTGCCAATACCCATTATTTACGTTTACAGTTTCGCAATCGTGAATGCACCACGGCCCGTGCTGCCTGGGAATTACAATTTTATAGCCGACACGAAGAAATTCCATACACTGTGATGCGTCGTAAAAATGCCAGCCAGTAAAAATATCTTCCCGCCATGCTATATCATACTGCGAAACCATAATTAAACCATCAATACACTGAACTTCCTGGTACTCTCCTTCCACTTCCTGAAAAGCCAGTTGCTGCATTGTCCCAGTATGGCTGTCATAGACTTTGCCAAAATTACAGTCTGACTCCCACCAAATTCCGCTTGCAGGAATTCTGGCACAACCGGCAACTCCGATCATTCCAATCTGATCATCTTGAAAAATACTTATGACATCTGAAATAAAGTGTTTATTAATGATGAAAACATCTTGATGCAAATAAACTTTATATTTGGCATCTGTCTGGCGCATGACTTCATTGAAGCCACTGGTAATAGAGCGGGCATTCCTGATGCAGCGTGTTTCAAGTTCAAAGCCATCGGGAAGCGCAAGATTATTAATATGAAAAAGGCATTTCCGGTATAAGGCGTCATCATTGACGCAGGTTACAAAACAGATTTTCTTTATATTCATTAGTTCCTCCAGGACTAGCCTCTTCAGCACATTATTTAGTTACCTTCCCCAACCTAACCGAAGCAGGTGTGACTTAATCCGGCTTTATGTTGAAAGCAAGCTAAAATGACATCCCGATAATCATACTTTTGCTCGCTATTGTCTGGAACCTCTGCAGGCTGATGTTGGCTGGGCAGAAGCGAATACAACGTAGCTAACTGTTCAGGCCAGCATAAATAGTGGGTTGCCTGAATTGCCGTCTGCAACCGCTTCCCCTGGCTAAGCCGGAAACTCGATTCATGAATCATTTTATCTGCCATCTGAAAAAACTCCGATATGCTATTGCCGTGAGTTTTTATACTATCTGGCACTATATCACCGCTAAAATGGGTGGCTATATCGGCAGCCAGGCCAACAACCGGAATTCCTAAACCTCCGGCTTCCAGGGCCTCTTCCAGCGATCCTAGCGGTACGGAATCCAGGTATACATCTGCTGCACTATAGAACAAATTCAAATCCTGCCGATAACCAAAAGCCCGGATACGTCCAGCGCTCTCATCTTTAAGCTGTGTCCATTCGCCAATATCAGAAGGCCCTACCACCAAAATCTCAATATTTTGGTGTCTGTTGACCAGTTCTTTAAGCAAATACACAAAATTGTATTCTCCACACGCTACCATTTGGTATGGCGCGGCAACCGTAAAAAAAACAATTCTGTCTTCTCCTACTGCCAGCTCTTTTTTTGCCGCTTGCTTATCTGAAAGATTTCGTAAACCTTTCAGTGGCAGCGGTAATAAAAACGAACTCTTCCTGTTTCTGCGTTCGATTGTTATCTGCTGACCGCAGGTTCTGTAGTCGGCTACTATATCAGCCGCAGTCGTTCCTATGCTAAACGCGTGATCAGCATGATTAGAAAACACAACCGGCGGTCCGCCGGCAACACCAAAGGCCACCGGTGCAATGGGATCATGGGGATGTATGTGTAAAACCACTAAATCAGCCCATATTGCCGCAGCATCACGTACCACTTTGGCTTTTTGGCACAAACTAAGATTAGGAAAATCAAGGGCGTTATACCACCCGCCTGAATGAACCACAGCATCTTTTAACCAGGCCGGCGTAGTAGTACTATTTAATGTAACTAACAGCGAATGAACTGAAGATACATCCATAGATATCCAGCGTTCGCACATTCTGGTATGCTGACCGGACGAGTAGCCTTGGCTCAAAACATGCAGTACATTTCTTTTTCCTTTGTTTTTCATTGGTATATTAGCAATAGGTGTTCCGGCCTGCTTACTTATTTTTTTGGCAGCTTCGCGGAGAATCTGCTCTAGCCGGTGTGAAATAAAAAAGCCCGGATAAGCATGATAAGCATAATCAGCTGCCTGTTTTGCCAATACGAGAGCGCTCTCAATTTTGCCAGCCAGCACTGCAAACTCTGCCTGCTCCACAATTGAAAAAAACTTTCTTCGCGTATTTTCCAGCCAGTGTTCATAAAAACTCAATTCATGCTGATAAATAAACCACTTCCTGACACTTAGGTCGCGAGTTAATTCATAAGGCGCGGCAATATGCGGAGCTACTCCCCATTTGGCGATAAATTTTTGTTTATTCACTTCCAGAAGATTATTGAATAGAGTTGCCTGTTCACCGAAAGACACACTGCCAAAATGATGAATAAACGTATCTCTGCATAAAACCAAACGGTAACCGGCCTTTCTAATCCGCAAACAATAATCGTCATCTTCAAAATTCCCAGGTGAAAAGGCTTCCTCCAAAAAGCCGATTTTATTTACCACTTCTGCCTTAATTAACATACAATACCCCACAAGCCGGGTTCTGTTCTCCCAACGCTCGGGATTAGACAGGTTCATTTCCTTAGCAAAGGTTAGCATTTCCTTTCTGCTGGCATACTCACAGGGAATGCTTTGAAAGTTTGAACAAGCATTGGTTACAGCCCCAACCGCCCCAATATCAATTGAACTGAACAGGCATTTATTTAGATTAACCAACCAGTTGGGCGTTACAATGGCATCATTGTTCAACAAAAGAATACCGTTGCCAACAGCCACCTTAATCCCTTGGTTGCAGGCTGCTGGGAAACCAAGATTAGCATTATTCTTAATCAGCTTTAAGTCGTGCTGGCTCTGAAGCCATTCGCATGTGCCGTCTGTGGAGTTGTTATCCACAACGATTAATTCATACGACCCGGCTTTTGTATATTGTCTGATGCTTTCGATACAGAGCTTATTATAAACAAGCTTGTTGCACATGATGATAATAATACTTGTTATTGCCTGCGGCAACGCAGTTTGCGCTTCAGCTACCGGTCTGTCATTACTTGCAGTTAGAATGCTATCACCGGTAACACTCAGTTCATCCCCCACATTAACGTCTCCTTCTGAGTTTGTTGGTGTTAAGCCATGAAACTTTTCGTTATCTTTCTACTTATATGCTTGAAACCTTTGCATTGCAACTTCCTTTTATAGCTGCTTCTTATGCAGGAAGGACTGACAACATTGTCAGCCCTTCCTGTTTTTGACTATGCAGACCGCCCTTATAAAGAAAACACGGCTTGCGCGAGCTTGCGCGAAAGTGCAGGTCGATGTTGCCCTTATCCTGTTCTTAAGAAAGTTATACTTTCTGTTAGGGAAAAAAAATAAAAATCCCTTTATTACCAAGTCACTAATAAACATAACTCATCATAATATATCATGTAGTGTACTCTATTTGGCAGAAAGGAGAATATTATGGATCAATCAGATACTATTAAGGTATTCGGACCTTTAGAGGTAAAAGAATACAAAAAAGAACCTTCTTCCCGTCATTGCCACCACCATCACTATGACTCACCACAAGACCATGTTACTAAAGTATGTGGTTCTTGTGTACCGAAGGGTCATACCGGGGCCACTGGCGCAACTGGAGCTACTGGAGCTACTGGAGCTACTGGAGCTACTGGAGCTACTGGGGCTACCGGCGCAACCGGTGTTACCGGAGCTACCGGCGCCGGTCTGCCAACTCAATTACGCGGACTTCAGATTCAATTGCAAAATCCAGATGCCCAATCTGTCGCAGAAGGGGCGCCAATCATTTTTGATACTATTGTCAGCGACCAATCAGACACTATTTCCTATCTACTAGGTACAATAACGATTACGCAAACAGGCGTATTCTATATTAATTGGTGGGTATCAACAGACGGTCTGGTAGACGGAACAGACTTAGTTCCAACCTTTGCGATTGTAAGTAGTGCCGGCGATAACATCAAAGGTTCCAGTCCTATCGTGACAGGTGAAGTAAGCGGCAATGCCCTAATCTCTGTTGCAGCAGCCCCCGTTACTTTGGCTCTTATTAATGACACTGACAGCACAATATTCTTTGGTGCAACTCCAGTAAAAGCAGATCTAACCATTATTAATGTATCAATCTAAAAATATTGCACAGGAAGTTTGAATACTTTTCAGTGCACATGTAGGGAGGGGATTATATTTGAGTACCGTAGGTCTTCAAATAGAAAGGCGAGCAACCGGCACAATCAATCCGGGTGCGAATGTAGAATTTGATAATACAGTATTTTCTTCCGGAGCTGTAGTCTATAATCCGGCAACAGACGAAATAACTATATCCCAACCTGGAAGATATCTTATCAACTGGTTTGTTACCACACAAACAGCAGGAGTTGGAGGCCCCATTCCCAATGGTATTACTTTTTCCATAGTAACATCTCTTGATCAGGAAATTCCCGGAGATTCCCCCTTGAAAACAGGTGAAGTTGTCGGTTTTGCACTGATTGAAGTTCCAGCCTCGGTAACATTAAGCTTAGTAAACCAAACACCAAGTGTAGTAACGTACTCACCACTGGTACCTGTTAAAGCTTCCTTGGTAATCGTTCAAGTGCCTGATGTATTAGGTCCTACCGGTGCTACCGGGGGTACTGGCGCTACGGGTCTGACTGGGGCTACTGGTGCTACCGGTCTTACGGGGGCTACCGGCTTAACTGGGGCTACCGGCCTTACTGGCGCTGCCGGCTTAACTGGCGCTACTGGTCTCACTGGTGCTACCGGCTTAACTGGTGCTACTGGCCTTACTGGCGCTACTGGCCTTACTGGGGCTACTGGCTTAACTGGTGCTACCGGCCTTACTGGCGCTACTGGCCTTACTGGTGCTACCGGCCTTACTGGGGCTACCGGCCTAACCGGGGCTACTGGCCTTACTGGGGCTACTGGCTTAACTGGGGCTACCGGCCTTACTGGGGCTACCGGCCTCACTGGGGCTACTGGCTTAACCGGGGCTGCTACCGGCTTAACTGGGGCTACTGGCCTTACTGGGGCTACCGGCCTTACTGGCGCTACCGGCTTAACTGGGGCTGCTACCGGCCTTACTGGTGCTACCGGATTAACTGGTGCTACCGGCCTTACTGGTGCTACCGGCCTTACTGGCGCTACTGGCTTAACTGGTGCCACCGGCCTTACTGGTGCTACTGGCCTTACTGGGGCTACTGGTCTTACTGGGGCTACTGGCTTGACTGGTGCTACTGGCCTTACTGGGGCTACTGGCTTAACTGGCGCTACTGGTCTTACTGGGGCTACTGGCTTGACTGGTGCTACTGGCCTTACTGGGGCTACTGGCTTAACTGGCGCTACTGGTCTTACTGGGGCTACTGGCTTGACTGGTGCTACTGGCCTTACTGGGGCTACCGGCTTAACTGGAGCTACCGGTCTCACTGGCGCTACTGGTCTTACTGGGGCTATTGGTCTTACTGGCGCTACTGGTCTTACTGGGGCTACCGGCCTCACTGGTGCTACTGGCCTCACTGGGGCTACTGGCCTCACTGGGGCTACCGGCTTAACTGGTGCTACTGGCTTAACTGGTGCTACCGGCCTTACTGGGGCTACCGGCCTAACCGGCGCAAGCTTTATTGAATACGGTAATTTCTGGAGACTAACCGATGGAACTGTTGCTAGTGATGAAGACCTTGAATTCGATTCTGGCTTCTCCACGAGCGGCATAACCTGGCCAACTTCAGGCGATGCTGCGCAGATAACGATTGTTGACGGCGGCTTTTACGCTGTTGATTTTTCAGTCTCGGTACTTTCGGCAGGCGGCAATTTTGGCGCAGCTTATGCCATTACTGTTGATGGCAGCGAAATTATCCAAACAACTTCCGGTATTGATCCAAATGGAGCCAATGTTCAAAATCCGGTGCAAGGCTTTGGAATCATAGAGGCCAATGACGGCTCAATCATAACACTTAGAAATATCGGCACAGGTACTGACACCTTGTATATTTCTGCAGATTCAACTACCGTAGTCTCTGCTGCTTTACGCTTGTTCAAACTGATCGATAATTAGCCGCTAAAATTACCGTTACTTTAAAAAGTTTAACGAGGTTCTCATCTTAGGGTGAGAACCTCTTATTTTATTGAAGCTGCCATATAGCGATTGGAACAGGTGACGTCTATGTAAACCACCCGCTATTATCGCTGTCCACTGTCACCACTGGCCAATTACGCGCATACAATACCACATACGGCATGTGAGTAATTGAAACTTGCTTATGCAGAGTATCGCTTGGGGGTATTTATGTGAAATCAGCTTTAATTACCGGTATTACCGGTCAGGACGGCGCTTATTTGGCCAAATTGCTGCTAAATAAGGGGTATCACGTCTCCGGGTTAATTGCCCGCAGAGCAACGCCGACAACTTGGCGGCTGCAATACTTGGGCATTGCCAATGAGGTTGACCTGATCAACGGAGATTTAACAGATTTGCCATCAATCGTGCGAGCCATGAATAAAGCAAAACCCTCTGAAATATACAATCTTGGCGCCCAAAGTTTTGTTGCTTCTTCCTGGCAGCAACCGGTTCTTACTGCGCAATCCACCGGCATTGGTGTTTTGCACGTACTGGAAGCAACCCGCCTGGCAGATTGCGCCATCAGGTTCTACCAGGCCTCCAGCAGTGAAATGTTTGGGTTAGTTCGCGATCCCATACAGTCTGAAGCAACACCTTTTTATCCCCGTAGTCCTTATGGTGTTGCAAAGTTGTTCGGACACTGGATGACGGTAAATTACCGGGAAAGCTTTAATATGTTTACCTGCAGCGGCATTCTGTTTAATCATGAATCCCCTCTCCGCGGTATTGAATTCGTAACAAGAAAAGTTACCGATGCCGTTGCCAGGATAAAGTTAGGCCAACAAAAAGACTTGCGGCTGGGGAACATTGATGCCAAACGAGACTGGGGTTATGCCGGGGACTACGTTGAAGCTATGTGGTTAATGCTCCAACAGGAACAGGCCGACGACTATGTGGTTGCTACAGGACGCTGCACAACGGTTCGTGACATGTGTAAAATCGCCTTTGACTATGTCGGGCTTAATTATGAAGATTATGTGGTCATCGATCCGGCCTATTACCGCCCGGCGGAAGTAGATATCTTGCTTGGCAATCCTGCCAAAGCCAAAAAGGTGCTCGGCTGGGAAGCCAAAACCAGTCTGCATGATCTGATTGAGATGATGCTTGAGGCCGATCTTGCCCGAGTTAGGGCGGAAAAGTAGAGTAAGGAGTGTACTTTCATATAATGAAACCAGAATATATTACCATTGCCATTCTTGCCAAAGATAAAGCTCATGTTCTGCCGCTTTATCTAAGCCTCGTCGAAAACCAAACCTACCCGTCTTCGCTGATTAAGCTCTATATCCGAACAAACAACAACAACGATAATACTGCTGCCATACTTGCGCAGTGGGTCGAAAAAGTCCGGGACAGGTATTCAGAAATTTATTTTGACGCCACAGATGTTGCAGCACCGGTACAGAACTATCAGCCCCATGAATGGAATACCGTCCGCCTCAATGTGTTGACACAGATACGTCAAGAATCAGTAGCCTGGGCCAAAAAGAAGAATTCCCATTACTTTGTGGCAGATTGCGATAATTTTATTGTCCCGGAAACAGTAGAAACCTTGCTTAATACCGGCTTGCCGGTCATTGGGCCGTTACTGAGGCTTGCTGATAATCCACTGGCTTTTTATGCCAATTATCATTTTGTTACTGACGAAAATGGGTATTACCGGCATGCACCGCAGTATTTTGAAATTCTTTACCAGCATATCAGAGGATTAATCGAAGTGGAAGTAATCCACTGCACCTACTTAGTGCGCAATGAGGTTTTGGATTGTGTTAATTACATTGACGGCAGTAATCGTTATGACTATGTAATATTCAGCGATACGCTTAGAAAGGCAGGTATACCCCAATATATTGACAATCGCCGTTATTATGGCAAACTTACCTTTTGTGATACAGAAGAAGCTTTTAAAGCACTGAATATCACAATATGAACCTAATTACCAGCCTGCAGGAGGATGGATATGTCAGAGAAAGGTAAGCCACAAACACCGATTACAATAAGTCTGTGCATGATTGTTAAAAATGAAGAGCAAACCATTGAACGCTGTTTGCGTTCAACAGAAGGAATTGTTGATGAAATCATAATTGTGGATACAGGCTCAACTGACAATACCAAAAATATCGTTAGAAAATTCACTGACAAAGTGTTTGATTTTACATGGATTAATGATTTTGCAGCCGCCCGTAATTTTGCTTTTACCCAGGCGACGCAGGAATTCATTCTGTGGTTAGATGCTGATGACGTTTTCTTGCCACAGGATCAAAATTTTCTCATCAAGTTGAAGTCAACGCTTGACCATGATATAGATGTTGTCAGCATGCTTTATAATTTGGGCTTTGATCAGTATGGCAAAGTCATTTTTCAACGACGCCGAAATCGTCTTGTTAAGCGCAAAAAAAATTTTCTCTGGATTGGTCCAGTGCATGAATATCTGGAAGTATACGGCAAAGCCCTCGATTCTCCAATTGCAGTCACGCACTTGCCGCTCAGTCACGATTCTGAGAGAAATCTGAAAATCTATGAAGAACGCCAACAAAAGGGAGAACAGTTTTCTCCGCGGGATTTATACTATTTCGCTAATGAATTATTTGACCACAAGCTGTATAACCGTGCTATTGAATATTATCAGCAATATCTAGCTGCAAAAGGCGGCTGGGTCGAAGACACAATCGGCGCCTGCGGCAAATTAGCCGACTGTTTTAGCAGTCTGAATGATGTTGAAAATATGCTCAAATATATATACATGTCCTTTAAGTTTGACATCCCCAGAGCAGATTTTTGCTGTCGTCTTGGTTTTTATCATCTTAATAACAATCAATTGAACCAGGCAATATTTTGGTATAAGTTGGCGTCAGCAGCCGAGTGTCCCAATGACGCCTGGGGCTTGGTGAACAATGTGTGCCAGACCTGGCTGCCGCACCTTCAGCTTTGTGTATGTTACTCCCGTGCCGGCCAGTATAAACTTGCCAGTAAACATAATGAAATAGCCGGAACTTTTATTCCGGATGATCCCATGATTCACCATAACCGGGCATTCTTAAAGAATTTAATTATGGACTGAGCGGCTGGTTTTATCCAAACAGTCAAAAGCATAAAAGGCTATCATCAACCTTTTCAGGTGATGGCCTTTTATGCTTTTGCGCCGGCAAGCTCCGTACTCTAGACACTACCTTATCTATGTATTGTGGGTTCATTCCTGCAAAGCAGCGTCTGCTGTCAGCAACCCTCGCAGCTGATCGTTGCCATACAAATTATTACAGGGCACGCCGATGTGAGGGGGCAAAGGTCTGGATTCATGTGCAAATCTAACGGAATACACCAGCAGATTCAGTGAGAGTCTAATGCTTCGCGGATTTATAACCTGGAATTCAAAAATTTCCACCACCCCTTTTAGTTGAGCATGCATGCCTTTACAGGCATACCGATGACTAATCATGCCATCAAAAGGTTTTTTTAAGGAAACAAAATGTATCGGCTGCGAGCCGTCCGGAACGCAGGCCACATATTCGACATGGATAAGTATGTCCCCGGAAAAAATCAGTCTCCGGTCTGCCGCCATTACTTTTTCAAAGGACGGGGTTACCGTCGCGCGCAATATGCATTCGATATCAGGTTTATCGCAGGGAAGTAACAAGGTATCATTCAGGGCTAGCTGCGTACTTTTTCGATGATGTCTCCGACTCATCGCTGAACCCTCCTCACTAGCATACTTTCATTATTTACTACTAGTTTATGATACAAAATAGATTCTGCTACTTAGGCCATCGCAAGCTACCTCAGATAAACGTCGACTTTATGCAGGCGTGTTTGAACGTCGCCTGCACTGCAGTTGAAATGTTCAAATAGTTATGTTTTTATCCTATCATGTACAATAAGCCGAAATACTTTACTTTCCCTCAGCCATTTTAGTATTATGTCACTATTTTCTGGAACCACTGCTGAATTCGCAACATATAATAACTTAGAAGATCAGTTCTTTTATACAGCCTAATCCAAACCCAAAATAACAAGGAGGAATGGAAGTGGATAGCAGTTTAATCAATATTGCCGGAATTTGCGATGTCAGCACAATTGAATTACATGATAACGATAGTTGGACAGAAATTTCAATTCCTGAAAATTTGATTCTCCCCAGAGAAAAGCCTGATATCGAACAAATCATTTCAGCAAACGTTGGTGCAAAAATCGTCCGAACAAAAGTTATAGTAACCCCCAGTACAGAAAAGGCACCAAATTTTGAGAATAAAATATTAACAGGCAGAAAACTCATAATCGAAGGCGTACTTTGCCAGTCAATCACATATACCGCCGACTTCCCTAATCAGCCGGTTCACTCTGCTCATTTCGTAGTACCATTTTCAGCTTTTATTGTCATCCCGAAGTATGTAAGGATTGTAAATGAATGTACCTGCAGCGACAAAAAGATTGATTCCTTATATATCAACTATCAAGTTAATCCTTGTGTTGAAGATGTGTTTGTTCAGGAAGTTGGGAAACGACGAGTATTTAAAAACGTCCTGCTATTTTTACAGGCTGTTCCGACAACAATGGATGAATATTAAAGCCCTCAGCGCCTAAAACAAAGGAGGAACGAAAATGCGTAATTGCAATATCGATTGCCATAACGAGTGTAAGGTAACCATTGGCAATGTTGAATGCAGCATTGCCGGTAATTTTGAAAGACCTTCACCTAGCGACTGTGAACAACCGGATCAAATGGTAATCATTAACGGCGTATGTCCTAAAGAACAATTGGAAAAATTTTTGGATTTCGGCTGTATCAGAAGATGGACACAGTTATTTATTCCGGAAGTACTGTGTATTCCTTGTCAAAAACCTGATATTGAGCAGATAATCAGTATTTCTGCTTCAATAGAGATTATTTCGCAGCAGGTTATTCGCACACCAGGTGATGACTGCATGGTTTTTACCAATGAGGAATGCACCAATTTGACCGGCAGAAAACTCGTTGTGGAAGGAGTTCTGCAACAAAAAATTGTGTATGCGGCTGCAGTAGAAGAACAAAGCGTTCATGCCGCGCATTTTGACGTTCCCTTCTCGGCATTTATTATTCTGGCACCGGATGATCCGCCGACAAGAAAATTTAAAATTGATGCCTGTATTGAAGATATTTATGTGGCAGAAATTACGCCAAGACAAATATTTAAAAATGTAACCTTAGTAATCAGGGCATTACCTGTTATATCGCCGGAAATTTGCATATAGGATTTATGAGGAGGGATATTCAGTTATGAAAACATGCCCCTGCCTGGAACAAAATGCCGTTGAAGTAATAGGCTTATGTGATGCGAATCAAGTTTCGTTAGGCCTGAATAAGTGTGATCTTGGTCAATGGACGCAAATATCCATACCGGAGGTTTTGCAATTACCTTATAGCAAACCAGATGTTGAAAAGATCGACAAAGTTTTTATTGATGTACAAATCAAGTCCATAAAGATTGTGAAAACACCGGCCGGAGAGTGCCACCAGCCAATTGTTAATCGCGAAGGCTTACGATTAACAGGCAAAAAACTGATTGTGGAAGGCATTTTAAAACAAAAGGTGGTTTATACGGCGGCCCTTTGTAATCAACCTGTTCATTTTGCACATTTCACTGTCCCCTTCTCAGCATTTATTGTATTGGCCTGCGACACACCTTTGGATCAGCAATTTTGCGTTGAAACCTGTGTTGAAGACGTTTTCGCAATGCCTTTTAACTGCCGGGAAATATTTAAAAATGTGACTTTGTTTTTGCAAGCCATTCCCATTTAAAAGAAGCTGATGTATTACATGCTGATCTGACTGTAATTTTCCGGCTTTATCAAAGATGGTTTCCCAAGAGTACAGCTCAAATTGTTTGGCCGATATACTACTTCGGCCAAACAATAGAGTTTGAGGAAAACTCTTATGGATGCCAGCATGGATATCGGACAAACCTTACGCTAGCCCGCTTAACTTTATCCGATAACTGAACCGTTCTAAGACTCCCACTTATGGAGGTGGGAGTCTTAGAACGGTTATTATGCAAAAGCAGCCAGGATTGATCTTACCCGTTAATTCTTAATTTGTCTGTAATTAAAAATTTCACATGCCTCTGGCTGCACCCGCAACAGCGAGTGGTTGGATAGAGGTAGGCAGATAAACTTTACCGTATAGGTCTAAGTCTCTGCTGACGTCATTATGATACGACTTATTTGTGAAGCTAAGGTTATCCGGCTCTTCTTCACAGACTGGAAATATCACTTCTTGCTTACAGTCAACAGGATTATAGGTTTTTTCCCCAGATTGACCAAGTATCTGTGTTCCACAGCAGCTTGATTGCAGATATGGCTGAGAAACCGGATGGACAGGTTGACATCCCTCCCCTGATGGCAAACAGCATACCGGCGGCCATTTTTTTATGCGGCCCATTTTGCGTATTTTGAGCTGTAACACTATCATTTTTTTGATAGTGTTTGGATCGAGTAAGTGAAATTCCTGAAATAGCACTTTTGTTTTAACATAGGCCCTTAGCCCCGGGCGGGCTCTGCGATAATTCACAATTGCCTTAAAAGGTAATGCAAACGACACAAAGTGAATAGGCTGCGTCTCCGCCGGAACATAGGCAGCATACTCCATACAAACACGTATATGCCCGATAAAAATAACCACCCTGTGACCTACCACGGTTTTGTCAATAACCGGCGTTGTTGTTACCCGAAGTATAGTCGCAACCTTGGGCTTATTTAAGGGAATGCAGAGCTTGCCATTTACCGATAATTGAGTACGGGCGCGCCCCATATAGATCACCTCCTTTTTAAATTTGTAAAAACCGTTTTATTTTCCATAATAATAACGATGATCGGAACGCATTATATGCTGAGAACCACAACTAGTACACTTTGTGCCGGACTGGTATTTTTTTTGTGTGGACTGGCCTTGTCCAATACAGCAATTCTCATAAGGAATATGGTGATTACAGGTATCGAAACACTCGTTTTGGGGTTTGCACGGCTCATGACATTCACATTGATTATGCGGAAAGCTGCTTGCCTCTTTTTTAAATACCGGGCAAATAAAAATAATACTGGTGACTGTTAAACATCTGCAATCCAGTAATTTTACGGTAATATCTTCTATTGCTGTGCAAACCTGTATTACTTCATGTTTAATCTCGCCTAACAGGATAAACGCACAAAAGGGAATATCAAACACGGCAGAATGTACTGACTTGCAAGGATCATCAGCTGTAAAATTCACCTTTATTTGTTTTTTGCCGTCAATAACCAATTTTCTCCCTAACGGTGTACATATTTCTTTTGTTGCACACACAATTACGTTTACACATACCTCCCGTATTGCGTCAATACCAGGATTGGGACAAGGTATAAATAATTTGTCGATTTCACAAAATTGAGTGCAAGGATGATTGGGCGGGCATTTGGGGAAATGTGAGCTTGGGGTAATGCCAGACACCTCTACAAAATCACCACTCATTTATGTTTCCTCCTTATTTTTTCTAATAATAGACTGCAATCTCCTTAGACGTTATATTTTATGGTTTTAGGATGGTTTATGCTACTCTAACGCAAGCTATTAATTAAAATTCTTATGTTTTGTAATATCGCGTGATAATAAAGAAAACACGGCTTGCGCCAAGCTTTTAGCGACGGCGGAAGCCGATGTTGCTCTTATCCTGCTTTTAAGAAAGTTATACTTTCTGTTAGGGTAAAAAAAGCTGGTACATTATAAAAATGCCCAGCACTAATCATTATTTGTCAAATTCACGGTTACAGCAATAGATACATCTTCCACATCCGGGGCATTTTAAGCATCTACCACATTCATGACATTTTAGGCATCTACCACAAACAGGGCATTTGCAGCACTCACACCCTACCGGCTTGCAATGGTTATCTTGCTTGCAATGGTCTTCCTGCTTGCATTTTATGCAATAGTGCACAAAGTCACCTCCTTTACTTATAATTCATCTGACATTACATAATATTAAGACAGTTGCTTAAATGTTACTGTTCGCCACAACCAACTTATCTAATCCAGCGGGTACAAACCGTTCGAGTGCTGGATTTAAGCTCAGCCCTTACTGTATAAAAAATCAAGCTGACTTCTGGGTGGATATTCTGAAATCAGTTGCATTCACAAATCAGTTGGTATACATTAAAAGTACTATTATAGGATAAGAAGGTGATCTTATACTAATACAAAACAACTCCTCTTTTGCCCGATTAATAGTGGAAAGTGATATCCCGTATGAAAAAGGGATGTGCTTTCCATTGTTGCAAAGCGAAGTAAGCTTAGGCCGGGCTACCAACTTGTTCAAACCCGATATTTCATTTGACAGCTTACTTATATCCCGCAAGCACTGCTCAATTACTCAGCTTGATGGAACTTGGTCAATATCGGATTTAGGCAGCAAACACGGAACATGGCTCAATGACCAGCCATTAGAACCCGGTCTTCCTTACCCCTTACATCACGGAGATAAAATCACGCTGGCAACGAGCATCGTGCTGCTTCGTTTCGCAATTGCACCGGAACTAGAAAAAACACTGGATTTTGAAAACACGCGGTCATTAAAAAATACCCAGCCTTCCCCGGCTGACGTACCGGTTATTATCGACACAACCAACAAGATCCTATCTATAAACAAACAGGAAATCCCGTTATCGGTTAAGGAATGGTGTTTGCTGGAATTACTGTATCATAACCGCAGCAAACTCGTTAGCTATACAGCCATCTCTGCAACTGTCTGGCCAGAACGCCCGGTGCTTAACAATAATGAACCTGATGTAGGCTTGGACGAAATCAATGCTATTGTATACCGCCTGCGCCGCAAATTCGGCATCTACCGCAGCCTGTTAAAAACGCGGCGCGGTCAGGGATGTATTTTAGAAATTAAAGAAGCCACGACTTGCGCCGAGCGTTAGCTCGGTGCAAGTCGTGGCTTCTTTATCATGGTTTTATCAGGAAACCGTCATTTTATTTCCTACCAAATTGGAATATACTTACATCATAAGAAAACTTAGGAGGAATGCTCGCATGAAGAAAAGATTACTCATACTTACCTTGTGTGTTATGGTTCTCAGTTTTGTCCTTACCTCTGCCAATGCAGCTGAAGTCACTATACGTGACGACTTAGCAAAATACTTCGAAGGATTTACCGGTACTTTTGTTATGTATGACCAGACCAATGATACTTATATCATTTATAATGAGCCGCAAAGTCAGAAACAATTGTCACCCTGCTCAACCTTTAAGATTTACAACTCCCTCATCGGCCTGGAAACCGGCGTACTTGACCATGAAGATGTATATACCCTCCTCAAATGGAATGGCACCAATTATCCTTTTCCCTATTGGAACCATGACCATACGCTGGCATCTGCCACCAAAGAGTCAGTGGTCTGGTACTTCCAGGAGCTTGCCTCCCGTATTGGGCAAGAACGCATGCAGGGCTACCTCAATAAAATCAATTATGGCAACCATGACATATCTGGCGGACTGACAACCTTCTGGCTGCGCTCTTCATTGCAAATTTCAGCTATGGAACAGGTTAACCTCCTCAACAAACTCTATTCCAACGAACTGCCTTTCTCGCCTGAAACCCAGGCAGCAGTAACAAAGAATATCACCCTATCTGACACTAACGGTGTTAAGCTCATGGGCAAAACAGGTTCCGGCTTTCAGGATGGAAAATGGATTTTAGGCTGGTTTGTCGGCTGCATCGACAACCAGGGGCATCGGTACATTTTTGCCACTAACATCGAAGCAGAAGATGGGGCGATAGGCGGCAAGGCCAGGGAAATTAGCAAGCAAATTGCCAAAGACCTTGGTATATTGCCTGCGGCTAATCTGTAAGCAAAGCTTGTATTAACGCAACTGCCGCCTTGGCTGTTTGGTTATCTTTATCCAGCAAAGGATTAAGTTCAACAAAATCAGCTGATGTGATTACCTTGCTCTGCGCCAGAATGTTCATTGCTTGCAGGTTGCTATCCATAGAGATTCCGCCGGCAACCGGTGTTCCTACACCGCAAGCTTCGCTTGGATCAATTACATCCATATCAAAACTCAAATGGATACCATCACATTGCCTGCCCAGATAGGCAATGGTCTCTTCCATTACCGCGCTTATCCCCAATCGATGTACGTCTTCTGCGGTAAAGGTCTTTATCTGCTTTTCCTGAATAAGCTGTTTTTCTCCCGGATCGATGTCGCGAATACCAATTAACACAACATTCTCAGCCTTAACTTTATGGCGGTAGCCGCCAATCTCAATCAAGTCAGGATGGCCTAGACCAAGGCTGGCAGCCAGTGGCATACCCTGAGCATTGCCGCTGGGTGAAGTCTCCGGTGTATTACTGTCAGCATGGGCATCATACCAAATGACGCCCAGATTGCGATAATGCCGGGAAAGACCGTTCAACGAGCCAATGGAACTACTATGATCCCCGCCCAAAATAAGGGGAAATCGCCTGTCCTTAACAGTTTGTGCAACCTTTTCCGCCAAACGACTTACACCGGCGCAAACGCCCTCGAGGTTGCGGACAATGCAGCTATTCGAGCTACAAACTACATCTATTTCAATATTTATTGGTAAATTTCCGGCATCAACTACCTCACTATGGCTTAACTGCAATTGCTCTATCAAACCAGCCGACCTGATGGCATCAGGTCCTAAATGTGTGCCAAAGTGCGTTTGTCCAAGCCACATTGGCACACCAATTATTGTAACTTTTCTCATATTTCCCCCTTATTCTGCTCCGAACCGCTTAAAAGGGGCTGTCGCGGTACCTCCGTACTGTCTACGGCAACCCTCGTAACTCCCGTAACCCTTGGCCATTGCCGGAAAAAGCGTTCCGCAGGAGAAAAGCTGGGTGGTATTCCGTTAAGAAATTCGTACTGTTTGAGCGCAGCGAGTTTACGAATTTTAGGAATACCGCCCGGCTTTTCAGCTTTTGTAGGCTTCAGGCCTAGACTTTTTGGTCCTTTTATGTCATGACAAAAGGACATTCCGTCCACTTGTATTCAATTGAATTGCAATAGCCCCTTTCTCTGAACCCGTGTATCATATCATTTAATTAAGTACTATTTGTAAATTGTTATTCACCAAATTACCTTTCAATCCTTCTGCGTCTTTCTTCCACCAACGCAATCGATATATATTAGTCTGCTGTATAAATGAGACTTGATTCAGCTGAGGTTTTAACCCCACCTGAATCTTAGTCGAATTATCCAGGGACTTAGCCGTTCTTTACTCCCGCTACAAAGGACGGGAGTATTAGAACGGGTTAGTCATCGGATAAATATAAAAATGCTAAACAAAGCATTCTCCTTGTTTAGCATGTAAAGACCTAGTCGTCATCCCGCCAAGGTATTAAATTAGGCTTAGGATCAAGAATGGAAAGGTACTGTTCGGCAATTCCGTATTTAGCCGCAGGGTCTAACTGTTTGTACCTGAAGTATTTTGCAATCCTGTCTTCCGGACGAGCCCATCCAAAATGCTGTAAGCGTAATTGACTTTGTTTGCCTGGAAGGCCAGCAATATTTACCGGGAATCTGCCGCAGTGCAGCGGCTTCTCCTGCCACTTATAGTCGTAACCGAAACGGAGCCTTACCAAAAATGTCCGGTATACCAAATGGGCGGCCCAATACTCGTCTTCCCGTAAGCTATTTTCATTCCACATATCATATAAGCGAAAATAAATCACATCCACGCTGTCATCTTTTAGTAATTCCCTAATGCTACTGATGGCTTTCGCTTCAAATATTTCATCGGCATCCAAAATCATGATCCAATCCGGCTGAGTACTTACAGCCAAGTCCCATAGCGCTTTACGCAGTTCTATTTCGTTACCAAATTTACTGGTTTTATTTTCAACAATACGATGCGGTACATTTGCAAGTTGTTTGCGGCAGATGGCAACAGTATCGTCTGTACTCGCATCATCCAAAACCACTATTTCATCCGCATATTGGGTAATTTGCTGCAAAACCCGTTCTAAATACCGCCCGCTTTCATTTCTCACCAACATACCCACCGTTAGTTTAGGACGATTTGCGTTATTCTTTACGTTAGCCTTATACTCAACTAAATCTGCTAATTCAGATTCCCGATAGATATGAAACGGCGGATACCAGGTGTCTGCATAAAGTTCAAAACCCAAGGCCACCGCCCGTAGACAAAAATGCCTGTCTTCCCCAATAAAACCAAGGTTATAAATTTCTTTAAAACTTACACCTTTCTCAAGTGCATAACGGCTGATCAGCGTACAGGCTCCCAGACCGCCCACCTTATAAACACCGGAAGTTTTGAGCATGGTAATAAATTCTTCTGTTTTTGCCGCTTGTTCATTCTCACTAAGCTGTTCCCCGCGTGCCACAGAAAACAGTCTGTACTGATCGCCTACCCAAACCTGCGGTAAAGCAGTGAGTTCCTGGGTCCATTTAGTCCAAAAAACTTCAGACACGATATCCTTTTTCAATCCAATTAGATGCTTAAGTGTTTGTGGCTGCAAATACAAATCAGAATCAACAAGGAATAAATAATCGGCTCCTGTTCGCAACGCATATTCAATGATTTCGTCTTTATAGGCAGCTACTTTCCAAATGAGATTTTCCCGCCAACAGTGGGTTTCCTCATTACAAAAATATGTTAAGGGATTATCTCCTCTAATAATCAGAGTATTAGCATGTTTTCCGGCAAAGTCACACAACAGACTGCTTGTTGTTTCGTTATCATCTACGAATACGTATTCTATCGCCAGCCCTTGACTGTCCAGAGTGTCCAGTGACTGTAGAAACTGCTCTAAAATTGCAGGTTTCTGCTTCACCGGACTGCCAATGACTACCTTAATCACAAACAACACTCCCAAATGTTTTTCACATTATGTTCAGGCCACAAGGCTAACCACATATCCAGACTCTTAGTTACTGCCTTTGCCAGATAACCATATACTATCAGACACTTTTTATCGGTTGCTAAAACAGCCTTGCATATCTCGATTTGTTGGTACAAAATATTCAAATATTCCTTACCGCTTACTGGCATACCGCTTGCTTGCTTTATGAGCAATTGATATAAGGTATCGCATTGATCAAAGTTTTGTATATCTTTAGCAACGGCAACAAGACAAATAACAGCCGCCGCATAATAATCCTCTTCTTGCACAGCTTCCTGTGCCAATTTAATAAAATGCCCGTCCATAGCATCAGCCAGTGCCTTATCAACATCGGTCTGCCCCTGATTCATAATTTCAATCAGCCTTACCACGCTATACAAGGACGGCATTTTTTCCAATGACCGCTTAAAATAGCCACTTGCCTCCGACCATAAACCCTGCTTAAAGAAAAGCTCGCCAAGGATTGCATGAATGAGGTGAGCAGGCACAAGGACAGTATTGCAGCCTTCTTTGAGAAACAACTCCCCTGCCTGATGATAATCTCCCAATAATGCTTGACGCAATCCTGCTAAAAACGCTATATCACCATCCTCGGGCAGCATGCTAAGCGCCTTTACAAATAACTCTTCTTCTGCTTCGCCATAGTTGCCCTTTTTGAAGCTTGACATTAGCGCAAGCAGTATTACTTCCCTGAAGTACCCTTCCTCCCCAGTCATATAATGCAGCGCTTTCATAGCTGCATTATATGCTTCTTCGTACTGTGCCTGTTGAACAAGCTCAATACCAAGACTATATAGCATAAAAGTATCCTCTTGTCGTTTTTCCAACTGTTTTTTAATGATTCGGCTGTTTCGATTCCCCTTCTGTTTACGTAGAATTTCTTCTGGAACATAGCCCCTGTGTTTGACAATAATATGGGAAAAGCCAATCGCCGCCTTGCCCTTATGTTCTTCTATACTAGATGCTATCTGCTCATGAATGGCTCCGCGAAATGTATACCCGCGACCGTTTCGAAAAAATCGTACCACATGATCCTCGCTCTCAACACCGATTCCCAAGGGGCTTTTTATTGTAAGATAGTAGCCTTCATAGTCTTTCGCAACAAGATCTGACAGCATCTCTAGGTTTCCTTCGATATATTCGTCGGCATCCAATACCAAGATCCAATCACCTACTGCGAATTGCAAGCTGTAATTTCGCGCTGCAGCAAAGTCATCTTCCCAGGAAAAATATTCGACTTGAGCCCCATAATAGCTGGCAACCTCCACCGTATTATCGGTTGAACCAGTATCAACAACTACAATTTGATCTGCCCAAGCTTTAATGCTGTTAAGACACGCTCCCAAACAATGTTCCTCATTTTTTGCAATAAGACAAACTGTCAACAACCATCCTTTTTCCATACATATAAACCCCGCGCACTTTTATACCTTACATCAAGCAGCATCTCTATACCCTTTCTCTCACCCTGCCAGAAATTAAGCAAAGCCCGGCTTCCCAGCTCTGAATCACTCAAGATTTCCGCACAACATTTGGCTGCCTGCGTAAAGATACCCGAAAATTCTCCGCACGCATGCGCACAGTCAGCAATTATCTCAAGCAAGTTCTCAATCAAAACGGGTTGGTATTTTTCGCTGAAATTCAGTCGCTGTCCTGCTAATCTTTTAACAAGCGTCAGCAAAGCCAGCGCATCAGCCCGCATCGTCTGGTAATGCCACATAGCCAGACACTTAGCCTTAGCTGTATCAAAATCATGCAGGAAAGTATAGCAAAGTATTTCCAGCTTCCTAACTACCATATCATATAGTTCTTGCCCGGTCTGAAGCTCATCAATTATGGCTAAAGCCTGTTTAGCATCGCTGCTATACAGGTAATACTTAATCAGATCGCCGGAATAAATTCTTGCGTTTGCTTGTTGATTACACACATTTACCGCTAAGTCAGGTCGTCCGCTAGTAAAGAGGAGTGCCCCCAGTGCCTGCATTCCTTCTTCACCTGCCAAATATCCTCGGTGTAGGAAGTAGTCGATAATTTCCTCACAGCTCTTCTTAGTTATCAACACCATATATAGTCCATACAACGGATAAATAAATTTTGGATTAGCCGCAAGTGCCTGTTCATACCATTGTTCTGCTTCCTTGGACCTCCCTAATATCTGGCAGCAATGTCCCAAATGATATTGCGCTAAAAAGGTTTCGGTGCCGTTGCAGTGCCAGTACACAGTAGGCGGCGTTTTTAAGGAAACGGCAGCCTCAAACCACCGCCGTGCCGCCTCATATTCATTCATTTGTTCCAACACGACGCCGCCATCAAAAAACAAATCGGTATATTCCGGATATACCGCCGTTTCCCTCATACAAATCGCTAACGCTTCCTTCAGCTTCCCCAAAAACCGTAAGCAAGCAACCAGATTGCGCACAGCACTTGACCGAAAAAATATGTGATTCTTATCCAGTTGTTCATAGGCCCAACGAAAACATTCGGCAGCCTGTTGATACCGGCCCAATCCCAGCCATTCACAACCCAAATAGTACTTAATATAGGCTTCATTTTGGGGTTCATCCTGTAACTGGGCTGTCAACATATGCAAATTACGCCAACGTTTTTCCTGGCGGCGCCGCGGTTCGATATAGCTATGACTGATAACCGGATAATCGCTAAAACCAACCGCTTCCTGGTTTGCAATTCTAATCTGTTCGTGTATTTTCCCTATATAACGGTATTGCGGCAAATTGCGGAACAGTCGTAATACACTAATTATGTTGAAATCACTATCGCCGGGGCCGCTAAAGTTTTTAAGTGGCAACATAAAGGCCTCTTTGGTTGTATTCGTAATTAGTTCCCGCAAATACTCTTGCCTGACCTCTATTCGTTCGTCAGCATCTATAGACAGAACCCACTCACAATTGCATTGGTTAATAGCAAAATTACGGGCAGCACTAAAATCCCCTTGCCACAAAAAACAATAGACCTTATCAGTGTAGCTTTTTGCTATCTCTATGGTCTTATCAACAGAACCTGTATCCACAATAACAAGCTCATCCGCGATTTCCTTCACACTATCCAAACAGGCTTCCAGCATAGCTTCCTCATCCTTAACAATCATAGCAACACTAATTAGCCCGGTCATTGCCTAGCCGCCTCCTGTGCCAGCATAGTTTTGAATAATTCTATGTCAGGGTGTTTCTCTGCTGCATTTTTTAAAGCTTCCAAACTAAGTTCATCATACACTTTCAATAAGTTAATGTAGGCCTTAGGTCTATACGGAGCCAAACTAGCAGCAGCCCGGTAATATTCTGCGGCTTCCCAAAACTCTGCTTTTTTAGTTTTTATTTCACCCATACATACAAGTACATCAAAATCGTCTGGAGTAGTATCTAAACATATACGTCCATATCGCTCTGCTTCATCAAGTTGGTTATACCTAAGATACATCTGCATAAGCCTGCAGGCAGACATCTTTATCCATTCCTCCTGCATCTTAGCTAAAATGCCATCCACCTTTTTAACGTTGCCATGATCCATAGCTCTCAGTAAAATATCAAAAAACAGTTCTGATGAGTCCGCCCTTATGTTTACAAGACCTATATCCTCTGATCTTAACAGCCTAACTATCGCCAAAAAGTCCTCATCCAGACCCAATTGGATCAGACTGTCGGTAATACCTCTAACATTAAAAACATCGTCCTGAAACCAAAAAAGAATAGTCTTGGTAACCATTACTTTTACCTGTTGTTCCCGGTCATTTATATATTGGTCAAGCAATTGTAAAGCTTCCGTATATTTATCCTGCTGCACAAAACACATAGCCCGCCAGATATCAAACTCGGCTGTCTTCAATCCCCGTTCTACCGCAGCCTCGAAATACTCCCCCGCAATTTCATAGCATCGTTCGTTAAACAACATGCCTCCTACCAGGAAATTGGCATCGGCTGTACAACAATCACACAAATTTGCAAGAGCAATCCTGATGTCCTTTTTTTCCTCGCCTTTCACCAAAATCCGAATTATTTGCGCTAACGCAATATGAAAAGAAGGGTTCGCGCGGAATGCTGCCAAGTAGTGCCCTAAAGCTTCTTCCGCGCGCTCAAATTCTTCGCAAATTTTTCCCAAGTAGAAATAACTTCGAAACCCTCTTACGCCGGGATAAGATCCATATATATAAGGCTGTTCTCCTAAAGCCGTAGCCCTTTTAAAATACTCAAAACCTGTGCCATAATCCCTAAGCTCGTAGGAACACAATCCACCATAATGATATAAGTCTGCATAATCCGGATATAGAGACACGCCATATTTAACATATTCTATTGCCTCTTCATATCTGTGGGCCTGATAATGAGCCATAATCAGCAATCTGATTAACTTAGGATAATACATTCCCGCCGATCCACCGGGTTTAAGACCTGCCAATGACTTTTTCAGCATTTCGATAGATTCGCCATAGCGCTCAGCCCGATAAAGATCCAAGCCATATTGATATTGCACATATCGATCTTCAGGGAAATCCTTAATCTGCTGCTCCAGAATTTTCAGATTGCGGTTTATCTTATCTTTTTCCCGAATCTGACTGTCCAAGTATCCATAATGATAGATGGTAACATCATGGGCGATATCAATCTTGGCATTACGATCTTTCTCCAAAATTGAATTTAGCACTTGTTCATGAATAATCCCCCGGAATCTGTATTCCCTGCGATTACGAAACAAACGGAACAGTAGTTCTTTACACTGTTCCGGCTGCTGTTCATTGCCAAAAAAATTAACAATAGGTATATAGTAGCCTTCTACGTCACCATGCGTCACTGCTTTACGCAACGCCTCATGGGTGGCAATATCCAGATATTCATCGGCATCAAGAAACAGCACCCAATCGCCTTTTGCAGCTTCAATGGATGCATTGCGGGCATCTGCAAAACTACCATTCCAATCAAAGTCTATTACCTTAGCGCCAAAACTGGTGGCTATTTTTTTTGTGTCATCGTTAGAACCTGTATCCACAACAATGATCTCATTCGCTATTTCCTTAACACTGGTTAAGCATTTAGCAATCGATTTTTCTTCATCGCGAACAATCATGCATAGGCTAATTGCAGGCATTTTTCCACCCCCGAATATATGTCCCCTTTACTATATGTTCGACCTGACAATATTGTGCGTGAGGGCATATACTAGGTTATTTAAAAAGCATCATGTTTTTTATGTCTATATTACTAACCTTTAGATGTTAAGCATCATAGACTATATCATGAGATAGATATTGTAACATTATGTCAACTTCTCTCATGGAACCGACTTTGCTGAAACCCAAACTCAACTAAGGGGGAAATAATAAGTGGCCAACTTTAAAATCTTTCAAGACCAAGCCCAACAATTAAAAGTGCAAATTTACGGTAGTAACACAAATAATCCTCTACAAACTGATTCTTCCGGCAATTTAGAGATTACCGCAGCTTCTGCTCTGGCTGTCTGCACTACTACCGTCCTTCCAATTTGCACTACCTCTGATATCCCGGTCACCACAAATTCAGCTCTGGCTGTCTGCACTACCACTGTTCTTCCTATCTGCACTACTTCCACAGTCCCCATCTCCACAGCTTCAGCTCTGGCTGTCTGCACCACTACCGTCCTTCCGATTTGCACTACTTCTGACATCCCTGTCACCACAAATTCTGCTCTGGCTGTCTGCACTACCACTGTTCTTCCTATCTGCACTACTTCCACAGTCCCCATCTCCACAGCTTCAGCTCTGGCTGTCTGCACCACTACCGTCCTTCCGATCTGCACTACCTCGGATGTCCCGGTCACCACAAATTCTGCCCTAGCTGTCTGCACTACCACTGTTCTTCCTATCTGCACTACTTCCACAGTCCCCATCTCCACAGCTTCAGCTCTGGCTGTCTGCACCACTACCGTCCTTCCGATCTGCACTACCTCGGATGTCCCGGTCACCACAAATTCTGCCCTAGCTGTCTGCACTACCACTGTTCTTCCTATCTGCACTACTTCTTCTGTCCCGGTTACCGCAGCCTCTGCTCTGGCTGTCTGCACCACTACTGTTCTTCCTGTCTGCACTACTGCTATAATACCAGTCTCCACGATTCTTGCTGTAACCGATGATTCCACTACTGCCACAAACATTGGTTTCGGCGGTGGAGGCTATGAAAAAAATGTAATAGCACTTGGTCAATGGACGTATAGCGTAGTTAACACTTCTGATGCAGGAGGTTCTGCTAAAGCATACCTGGAGATCAGCCCTGATTCCATTCATTGGAAAACAGATGGATCAGTGGCAACTATCGAGCCCAGTGGCCTGGAAACCTTTGTTCCGTCTATCTTCCTTAAATATGCACGCCTATACTACTATGCCTTAGGCACCTCTCCTACCGTAACCCTAAATCTCTTCTTCCAAGGAAACTCTGGCGGAGATATTCAACCTTAGCTATTACCAATGTTCTGTTGATTAATTTCCCTCATCGATATGATGAGGGAAATTCCATTATTAAATGATATTAGCAAGTTTTTATGTGAAATGTAGGTGAAGATTTTGCCTTGCAAGTATATAAAGCCCCCGTCGATTGACGCCTATATCACACGCCACAGGCCAGCAGCTAAAACCATGAAACGGGGTTACCTATTAATCGGCAAACATGCCAACAGCTGCTTTGAGTCAATCTCACAATGGGATTTGGCATCAATTCCAGATAACTTGAACATTATAGGCGCTACCGCCAACTTCTATCTCGCCAATTTTGATTCGTCTGGTTCCATTGAGATTGAAGTTTATCCAATTGTATCCCACTGGAAGCCTTCCCATACCTCTTTAAAGCATCCCCCTCTCACAAGCCCTTGCCCAATTGCTGTAGACTGCGTCTCCGCCACTTCCAAACAGCTGTCTTTTGGAATTACAGCTCTTGTAAAGGAGTGGCAATGCCACAAAGGCAGCAACTTCGGGATCTTATTGCGAATGAAAGAACCAGATATTTCCTGCCAGGTGATTTCACTCTTTAGTGGAAATTACCGTGACTCCAGATTATGGCCATATATAGAGATCATGTATAATCCACCCGATGAAATTCCCTGTATTTACAAACCAGAAACCATTAACATATCAGATACCGTACAAACGGCCAATGATTGGTCTTACACCAAGCCACTTGACATTTTTAAATATAATTACACCTATATCATTAGTAATACTGGCACTAAACCTGCTGTAGTTTACCTGGCTGTCAGCGCCGACTGCCACTATTGGCTGGAGCAATCCGCTAAATATACACTCGCTCCCGGAGAAAGTGCGGCACTAGTATCCAATATTATCACTCGTTTCGCGCGCGTAACATTCCGCTCTCTCAATTCCAACCAGAAAACAACGTTAAGTATCTGTACACAGGGGCGAACAACGTAACTATATGATACGCCAAAGTTAATCGCCTCTGCTTTCGCTGGCAGAGGTGATTTCTTTTGAGTTACTTTTTTTATTAAGAACTGAAATTGAATTTTTAACATAGCTTACTATATAGACTACTTCCTGAAAGCGTAACTAAAAGGACTCAATTATTTCAATATTGTCTCAAACTAATTAATACAAGGGGGCCAACATGATCACCAGCATAGTGATACTGACATTTAATCACTTGGAATATACCAAAAAATGTATTGACAGTATTCGTCAATACACTAACAAGAATGAATGCGAGCTTATCATTGTTGATAATAATTCCACAGATGGGACAGTTTCCTGGCTCAAAGAGCAAGCAGATATAAAAGTTATCTATAATGCAGTGAATGTCGGCTTTCCCAGTGGCTGCAATCAAGGAATCGCCGTATCCACCGGGGATAATGTCTTATTACTAAATAATGATGTTATTGTTACAAGCAGATGGCTAGATAACCTTGTTCACTGCCTTTATAGCACAAGCGACATTGGAGCCGTAGGACCGGTAACGAATAATGCCTGGTATTATCAATCAGTTGAAGTAAAGTATCAGTCAGAAACAGAAATGCAGGTATTCGCAGAAACCATAAATAGGTCTAATTCCCATCTGTGGGAAGAACGTTTAAAACTTGTCGGGTTTTGTATGCTTATCAAAAAAAGTGTTTTGGATCAGGTTGGCCCTCTTGATGAGCGGTTCAGTCCAGGAAATTATGAAGATGACGATTTATCCTACCGAATTCGCTTGGCAGGCTTTCGCCTCATTTTATGCAAAGACACATTTATCCACCATTTCGGCAGTATATCATTTAATCAGAATAATGCCCGATTATTAAAGGAAAATCGGGATAAGTTTTTGGAAAAATGGGGAGTTCATTCAGATTCAACTCATATCCGGTTTGAAGTCACAGCCTTGATAGACAGTCTGGAAGATGAACCGCTAAACATTCTAGACATCGGGTGTGCCTGCGGGGGAACACTTTTACAGTTGAAAAACAAATATAAAAACGCAGTGCTTTATGGCATTGAAATTAATAAGAATGCAGCACAGAGTGCTGCTCGCTATGCTGAAGTGTCTGTACAAGATGTTGAAACCATGCAACTGACTTATCCCTGCGAATTCTTCGATTATATTCTTCTTGCCAATGTCTTGGAATATCTAAAAGAACCGAAAAAAGTACTTACAGAAATTAAACAATATTTAAAACCGAACGGTAAACTGCTGGTCAGTTTGCCTAATATCAATCACTTCAGTGTAATACAGAGAGTGTTGCAGGGATTTTGGAACTACGAAGATCCCCCAAATTTAGGTCAAACTCCATTACGTTTTTTTACTTTGTATGAAATTAATAAAATTTTTAAAGAACTAGGCTATTGTGTTCGGGAGTATCGAATGACGCTTTCTCCTGAAACCGGGCAAGATAGTGACTTTATAAAAAAAGTTGCGGAATTAATGGGGGAACCGAACCTAGCCCAGCAATACCGGGCAAATCAATATATATTCGCAGCTAGATTACAGCCACCTAAACTTATATATTTATTGAGAAGAATCGAACACGATTTTGATAAAGCCCAAGCCCTCGATACCCTTATGGAACTTATTGCAAGTAGTAGTTGCTCAACAAACGAGATACTTACTGTTATTGAAAACGAAATTGTTAAAAAAGACGACCTTTTGCAAACAATAGCAGTTAGCTGTTATGAGCGTAAACTGACTGAAACTGCGCTAGTATTGTTGGTAAGTGCCTATCAAATCAATGTACAAAATTCATTAACGGTTTACTACCTCGCGTCTATTCTTTCTGAGACGGGAAGGGCCGATGCTGCCCTTAGCCTGCTTGAGCAGTTAGAAGAGAAGGATGTCAAGATTTATGAACTAATTGCTATGATTAAGGAGGCACAGCATGAATCCGAATAAAATATGTTTCATCACATGCGTAAATGATGAAGAAGTATATCAGGAGTCACTTTTTTATATAAACCGGCTGGTTATACCCGAAGGCTTTGCAATCGAAACTATCAAAATTAAGAATGCAAACTGTATAACTAAGGCATACAACTCTGCCCTGCAGTCATCGGATGCAAAATATAAAGTATATCTCCATCAGGATGTCTTTATAATCAATAAAAATTTCCTTACAGCTAGTATCGACTTATTTCTTAACTATCCGAATCTGGGTATGCTTGGCGTTACTGGCAGCACCCAGGTTCCCACTAATGGGGTGTGGCTAGAATCGAGAAAGAATTATGGCAAAGGTTACGACAGTCATTCCGGGAAACTGCAGCTGTTAAGCTTCCATGAGGTATCTGGTGAGTATCAGAGTGTTCAAGTTGTCGATGGGGCAATTTTGATTACCCAATATGATATCCCCTGGCGCGATGATATTTTTACAGGCTGGCACTTTTATGATCTATCCCACAGTTTAGAGTTTATTCGCGCCGGACTTCAAATCGGCATCCCCCGCCAGATTGAACCCTGGTGTATTCATGATAATAGAGTTCCAAATACAAGTAATGGACTTGAGGCTTATAAACGAATATTCCTGGAGGAATATTCAAAAGACATTTTCCCCTTAGTAAGTATTCTAATTCCTACCTATAATCGCCCTGACTACTTTAAACTGGCGCTTGACAGTGCAGTCAATCAAACCTACAAAAATATCGAAATTATTGTTGGTGATGACAGTACAGATAACCGTACGGAAAATTTGGTGCAAAAGGAATATTTAGGACATTATAACAACATTGTTTACTATCACAACAAAAAAAACCTGGGCCAGTTTGACAATGATTTAAAATTGTTTGCTATGGCCAAGGGCGAATATATTAACTATCTAATGGATGACGATTTATTCCAGCTAACAAAGATAGAAAAAATGATGAACTATTTCGTTTTTGATGATAGCAAAAAACTCTCTCTGGTAACATCTAACCGGATGATTATTGATGAGACTGGACGTGATAAGGGCATCTTTGCGAATGCAGATAAAATATTTAAAGCAGACACCTGGATAACAGGAGAAGAAGTCGTAACGGCCATGCTGCTTCAAAGCTTCAACTTTATTGGTGAACCTACGACTGTACTCTTCAGAAAAGCAGCCTTAACTGAACCATTTGGAACATTTGCTGGTCGAAGATATGGATGTAACGTGGATCAAGCCTCTTGGTTTAATCTGTTGGAAAATGGAAACGTCGTATATATAGCAGAAGTCTTAAGTTATTTTCGGGTTCATAGTGCTCAGCAGTTGCAATCCAATAAAATGAAACTACTTGGTGCTTGTGACTCTGCTCATACTGTATTAACTACAAGATATAAAGGGGTTTTGAAAGATAATAACCATTTTAAATCGGCACTACAGAATTGTATAAATTACTGTCACTGGGTAAAAACCGAGTTACAACAATCTGAATCTATCCAAGAATATCATAATGAATGGACTGAATTTGAAAATTGGTGTCGTAACTTATCTGCACAGTATGACTTACTGCTGCAAGCTGAATAATTCTGCTTAAATCAACCACCCTATTGATCTGGCTGGTTGAAAGTATTACAAAGATGGGGAGGTATCTCATTGACTAACTCATCACAGTTAAAGATTGAAGCACTTGACAAATTTTTCACAAGGCGTAATATTACTGTTACAATTTCTCATTCCAATTATCTGCAGGAAACAGTCGGGGGCGTGGAAAAGCTAATAAAAGTCGAAGATACGTTTTGCCAGAACAGCAATTTGCACTATGTGCAAATTTTCCCAATTCAAAACTATGGTTACCATGAAGGAAAAATTAAATGGAACCAACTATTAGGACTAAATATTGACAGCACTTTTATCGGTTTCTTTTCGGTCAAGCAATTATCACTTTTTTTTGAGCGTTTAAGAAAAACAGAACAAATAAACGTCTTGGCTTTATTAATTCACCATATGATGGGATTCTTTTTAAAAGCAATTCACATTTTAGAAGAGTCCTTACAACCGCAGCAAAGCTATCTCTATATACATGACTTTTACACCATTTGTCCACAGTTCAACTTGCTTAAAAATGATACCGAATATTGTGGTGCGCAACTATTGGATTCCCCGTTATGCCAAGACTGCAGTTATTACGATGCCCGAAGCCGGATTGGGAGTGAGATGCAAGCCTTCATTTACCGCTTCCAAGGCCGGTTTATCTTCCCTGCAGAAATTACTAAACATATATGGTTATCCGTTTATAATGGTCTAGAAAAAAAATGCCAGGTAGTTCCCCACCAAAATGTAGTAATGAAGCTAAGAAATGCCGTTGATATACCAAACAGTACACTTAAAATCGGATACATTGGCAATCAACAATTAATTAAAGGTTATCTCCAGTGGAAAGAGGTTATTACTCAATATAAGGAAACTTACGCTCTCTATCATCTTGGAACCTGTCAGGAACAACTAGCGGGTGTTTCTTATGTCCCTGTTTCTGTACTAAAACAAGGAGACGCAAAGATGGTAGAGGCCATACAAGAGCATAAAATTGATATAGCTTTTCTTTGGTCAATTTGTCCGGAAACATATTCCTTTACGTTCTTTGAAAGCTTGGCTGCAGGTTGTTTCATATTATCAAATAATACTAGCGGGAATATCGCAGCAATGATAAAACACTTCAATTGCGGAAAATCATTCAATCGGTTCCCGGAATTGCTTGAGTACTTATCAGATGTAAATCAAGTACAGAAGGATGTTGAATTATATAAAGGTAACAAATACGAATACACATTGGTAAACAACCATAGTATATTAGAAGACTTGATCGAAAATAATATGCAGAATGCTGGTTATTTAAACAATTCTCATAGCAATTCAGCATGTTGTGATTGGAGTGATAGTAAACTGCTTGAATGGAAATTCGCAAATGAAACCGAGCATGTGGATCAAGTAATCAGTCTTCTAGCTACCATTTATGACTTGAAAAACAGACTGCAAAATATGGGGCATTGAACTTTCTATTCTAATGATAGGGAAACTGTTTCCGTTAGTAGCCCCGGCTAAATTAACTCAGAAACAATGTAGCAAACCCGCGAATTTCGCGGGTTTGCTACATTAGGCAGACATCGGGATTAAAAAATCTTTGTCTGGTTTGCAAAAGAATTTAGTTGACATTCAATTTTTTTATCAAGCGTTGTAATAAAATTAGATGCATCTTCTGGAATCTTACAATTGCTTAAAATCCATTCAATTCCTCGTCTAATTTGCATCAATTCTCCAATCCTATTACAAAATTGATCATATAGCTTTTCTAATATCCACTTTAAAGCATCAATAGAATTATCAAATCCAGCCTTTTTAAATAATATAGGCGAGGACGTATTGGTTAAAATAAAAGTAAAAGTAACACCTATTGCATCTATCTCGTTCTTCCCCTCATTCGTACCCGCCTTGCTGTGAATTCTCCCTTTTACGAAGACTTCAGGCAAGTAGGCTATATTTGCATGCACTGCCAACCGCAGCCACATATCATAATCCTGAGCATAGTTAAAGACAGGATTAAATAGGCCGACTTCGTCCAGACATACTTTCCTAATCATGATAGTGCAGCCATGTATACAATCCCGCTCAAATAATATTTTATAGAATGCAGCTCCTTCTAACTCTTTTTCTATAATAGTCCCTAAATAATTGCCTGTTTCATTGATCCAGTCATAACCGCTGAAAACCGCTCCATACTCTGAGTGTAATTCTAAAAATGCTACCTGTTTTTCTAATTTATTTGCAGTAAATAGATCATCAGAACTTAACCAGCAGATGTATTTTCCCCTAGCTGCACACAAACCGTCATTAAGTGCCGCAGCGATTCCTTGATTGGTTTCTTTATTAATTATTATTATTCTACTTTTACTATGATGATATTTGTTATACTGGCTTATAATATTAACAGTATTATCTGTTGATCCGTCATTAACAATAATTAATTCCCACTCAGCAAAGGTTTGGTCTATTACACTTTGAATCGATTGGGCGATAAATTGATCTTGATTATACGTAGGCATAACTATGGAAACAACAGGCTTCGGTTCAACCATACTTTCACCTGGTGGGAAAAATACCGTTTCCCGGTATTTTTCAACTTCGGATAGAGCTTCTTTAAAACTTATGGCTATGGGTGGATCATCATCCACCCATAATCCTTCGGGAAACTCTTGTATTGGAACTTGTTCCAATACAAGAGTTTCTTCACTAATAAGCCGGTCCAACTTACTATAGCCACGCAGACCTTTTGACTCAACCCTTAAATATCTATACGCGAGGTTCTTGCTTGTTGAGAAACCATAATGTAAAACTCTAAAATTTGTCACGCATACGATCTTCTCCAGGTTATCAGGATATGGCTGCTGATGAAGAGCAGGTGTAAGCTGGTCAAAAGCTATTTCCGGAGTAACACGCCATAATCGTACGAACCATTCTGCATCATAACAACTATCAAGTCTTTCCCAGGTTTCACTCCTCCAAATATTTACATTTCGGAGTGAAACGCCATCGAAATTGTTTTGTATGCAATAGTGACATAAATTTTGCAGATTCTCGGCAGTACTAGCACACAAAACCTCATCTGCATCCAGCCAGAGTATAAAATCCGGGTTCAGCATTAAAGCTTCCGTTAATAGTTTTTGCTTATGCATTCGCTCATTAGCAAAACTATTTTTTACGCCTCGAATAACATGTGGTGTGACTGTAAGCATATGCTCATAACTACCGTCTGTACTGCCATCATCATATATAACCATTGCATCCACTAAGGGTCTTACATAATTGATGAATCTTTCCAGATTTCCCTTCTCAATTTCATTATAGATCTGGCATATACATATTATTGAATATTTGCTCAAAATTAGCTCCCTCCTTAAAATCAACATTGCCTAAGTTATCAGGAGCATTTGCTCACTATTTTATTGGCCACTAAGCTAACTGCAACATGCGTTTTTTACACAACTTTAATCCTGGTGGTACCGCTACTGGTATAGTCAGAATTTCATATTCATCTGTACTATGAAACAGTTTATCAATTGCAAAACACCCATCCCTGCAGCCTGTGTCAGTTTGTTCTACATTCTCGAAGTACCTATTATCATGTAATATGATTATTCCATCAGATGCAACAAACGGAAAATATGCCTCAAAGTCTTGCTCAATTGCGTTCTTAGAATGACCGGCATTAATAGCTAGCATATCTATTTGTATTGGATTATTAGATAGATATTGAGCAAAAGCTTTCGTATCAGCATATATAAAGCGAGTTTTTGCGCTCATCTGCATATATTTACGTGAACTGGAATCCAGGCCTAAACCAATGAGCTGCGCCGCATAAGGAATAATACGATTAAACAGTGTGCATGTATTAAGACCTAGTTCAACATATATTTTAGGTTTTACAATAGCTGCTAAAAACGCAATAAAATGCTCATGCCAATGCAAGTCGGCATCACTACCTAAAACTTCCACTTTGCCGTTTTCCGACAATCCAATCATTTATATAAACCCCTTACCAGTTATTTCCCAAGGACTATTTTCGCAACTGTCGAGCTAACATTCTTTTTTACATATTCGCTAGGTGGAACCCACTCACACGCTTTATTTATAACTAACTCTACCGAACGTAATATGTCATCAGGATTACAGCCTGTTAACAGGTTGCTTCCAGTCTCAATAGTTTCCGGCCGCTCCGTAACATCGCGCAGCGTGATACTAGGCACTTTCAAAATACAGCACTCTTCTTGAACTGTACCGCTATCACTTAATACACAAGCAGCATTCTTTTCTAATTGGACAAAATCAAACAAACCCATTGGTTCTAAACTAATAAGTCCGTCCCACTTGATTATCGATTGATTTTTTTCCATTTGCGAACGTGTTCTAGGGTGAACACTAAAAATAATCGGTATTTTGTACTTCTGGTTTAATCTACTAAAGGCCTCAATGAAATTTTCTAATCGATTTGCATCATCGACATTCTCCGCCCGATGAAGCGTTACCAAAAAGTAATTTTCTGGAGTAATCTTTAGCTGTTCAAGAATATTACTTTGTTGAATCTGACACTCATAATATTGTAAAACCTCAGCAATTGGATTCCCGATAACAAAAATCCGCTTACTTGCAATGCCCTCTTTGATTAAGTTGGCTCTACTGCGTTCAGTATAAGGCATCAATAGATCACTGCAGTGATCAATAAGGCGTCTGTTTACCTCTTCCGGTACCTTATCATCATAACAACGGTTGCCTGCCTCCATATGAAAAACAGGAATTTGCATACGTTTGGCAACAAGAGCTGCGAGTGCACTGTTAGTGTCCCCCAAAAGCAATATCCGGTCAGGCTGCTCGATTAGCAGCACTTTTTCAACATCTATCAGAATTTGCGAAATCTGCCCCATTAATGTTTTAGCCTTGCATTCAAACATATAATCAGGTTCTCTTATCTTTAACTGTTCAAAAAATATTCTATTCAATGATTTGACGTAATTTTGTCCTGTATGCATTAGAATATGATCACAGTTTTGGTCTAGAATTGGAATTACTCTACTAAGTCTAATAATCTCCGGTCTTGTACCGGCAATTGTTAATACTTTCATAAAAAAACTCCCAACTTCTCAAATAAAGCGCTCTCATTACTTAATACTTATTAACCTATTCTCATGTAAAGTTTCCAACTTTTTTATTAAATAAATCAACATATACTTTTTCGCAATTTTGCGTCATTCGTTGTGGCTTGTTAAACACCGCTTGGAAGCACTGAAGCGCCATTTCTCCACATTGTTTACGATATGTTTCATCCAAAACCAGTTTATTTAAAATCCCCTTAAACATGGCAAAATCATCCCGTTTTACTACTAGCGGAATCAATTCTGGTGTTAAGTTTCCGCTGGCGGCATATTCACCCATAACTGACCAGGAAGCTGCTTGATCATACGGTTTAGAATAATCATGCTCAAACGAAACGATTGGTAACTTCAATGACATAGCATCAAACAATATCTGACCACCACCAGAAGGGTACGTATCAATTAAAACATCTGCAACTCCCATTATACTGAGATAATCTTCCCTATATGGAAAAAACAGTAGTCTTTGTTGAATATCTGCGGTAATTATATCTTGCAGAAATTGCGGCTCATTACCTTGAATCCCAATAGCTATAAAATATGTCTTGTCATGTAACCGAAGCACTTCAAAAATTGCCTGCCATATTTTTTCATCCTGAAATTTAGTATGGCGACCTGCCATGATCATAACTACAGTATCATTCGTAAGATTAAGTTGAGACCGATGGTAAGTTTGGCTTTGTAGAACTTTCTCAACTTCTCCTATAACAAAATAATTATCACAAGGACTTTCGATAGCTTGCCCCAGGCTCCACGATATTGTCGCATCCAGCAGCGGTGCCGCAAACTGCGGTAAAGGCCCTGAAAGCTGACCAATCATAATTGGCGCAGGCCTTAAGGAAGCAATATAGTAGTGGTTCAATTCAGCAAGCAAAGTGGAAAATACTAAAATATCTGGCTGAAAACTATAAATTTGCGCAGCTACCGAACGTAAATGTTCATCTGTTGTCCTGCTATTACATCCTGTAAGAACAATTCTAATGCCGCTATTTTCAAACATCTCTATATGTCGCTTACCGTCTGGTGACGCTTCGATTTCTTCTTTCGTATCCGGTGAGAATATTACAACTTCAAATTTGGACTGATCATGATATTTTACGATATTGTTGATTACTCTAACAATGGCCGAATTAGTGTGAAGCATTCCAAACACCAGGTACGCAATACGCATTTTTCCGTTTTTAGGTTTTGTTACCCACGGATACTCCAAGTACTGGTATGGCTTTGCAAGCCTTTCAATACTATCTAATATATCAAAATCATATTCGTACTTATCTGTTTTGGTTAAAAGCGCTACTGCCATATGACCTTGTTGAAAATAAAAAAGAGCCTCTTGAACTTTATTTTCCTTAGCTTTTCTCATGCCAATTCGCTTATATGCTTCTCTTATTTCACTATAATCATGGGTTTGAAAATGTATTTCAATATATAAATGTAAAAGCTCATCCACAAATCCAGATAAAAACCAAGCCCGTTTTATATAAACTTTAGCCTGACTATAATCTTGTCTTTGCATATACGCAATTGCTAAATTGGTATTGACAAAAACTCTATCTCTTTTTGCTTCCATTCTTAAATACGGCAATAACAGGCAAACATCAAATGGTTCGCCTGTTATAATCTTTCGCAACAAATTATCAAAACTCTCCAACCCCATTGCATTGCCTCCCAATATTGTACAAACCACTATTCACTTAGAACGTTTTCCTCTATATGATTTGCTTCATCTTGTACTAAGCTAATAACCAGTTCAACCTCTTCCTCTTTCATTTCTCCCCACAGTGGCAATCGGATTAACCGTGAAGCTACACTATCAGTAACTCCCATATCGCCACATATCCGTCCATATCTAATACCTGCAGGCGAACTATGCAGCGGGATATAATGAAAAACAACACCTATACCCTTAACTTGCAGTCGCTGCAGCATCTGATCTCTATCGCTAGCAGTGGGCAATAGCAAATAATAAATATGGCCATTATGACTAATTTCTTTCGGAATTATAGGCCTCCTGAACTTATTATATTTTTCTGCTGCCGCAAATGATTCTTGATAGCGGTTCCAAACCTTCATCCTAGCTCTGTCAATTATCTCACTGGAAATAAGTTGACCATACAAGAAAGCTGCCATTAGCTCACCAGGTAAATAGGATGAGCCAATATCAACCCATGAATATTTATCTACTAAGCCTTTATAAAATTCCTTTCGATTTGTTCCCTTTTCCCATATTATTTCAGCCCGTTTTTGAAAAGCCGCATCATTGATAAGCAGGGCGCCACCTTCACCAGAAACCAGATTTTTTGTCTCATGAAAACTAAGAGCTGCTAAATGGCCAATACTGCCCAGCGGCCTGCCTTTATATTTTGCAAGGATTCCTTGAGCAGCATCTTCGATTACCAACAACTTATACTTTTCTGCAATGCCCATAATCGTATCCATTTCACAGGCTACCCCCGCATAATGTACGACAATAATTGCTTTGGTGCGTGCTGTAATCGCCGCCTCAATTTTTGTTTCATCAATGTTTAGCGTATCTTCGCGAATATCAACAAAAACGGGAATTCCACCCCTAAGAACAACTGCATTGGCAGTAGAGACAAAAGTGTATGATGGTATAATCACTTCATCTCCACGGCCAATATCTGCGAGGATAATTGCCATTTCTAATGCTGCCGTACATGAATTCGTTAATAAGGCTTTACCACATCCAATTTCACATTCTAACCACTCTTGGCATTTTTGAGTAAATTCTCCATTACCGGCCATTCGCCCACTCTTTAAAACGGATTGAATATTTTTCATCTCATTACCAGTAACATATGGTTTATTGAACCGAATCATAAACAATCCACCACCCAAAACTTATTCACTTTATCTTTTTTCTATCAGCTTCCAGTAATTATATTGCCATGATCTATATTTCCAATCTGGGCAAGCTGAGCAAATCTTTATCTCATTTCCCTTGCGTGATAAATGCTTACTTCTAAAATAATTAAATTTCTCACCAAGCCATATGTCCCTTATCGTACGGTCATAGACATTAGCAAACTTCTCCTTGAATGCAATATCTTCGCCACAAAGTGTGACATCGCCACGTGAATCAATATTCAGCCTTTCAAAAAGCCATGGGCAGGGTATACATTCTTCCGGGGAAAGATAAGGAGTTGAGTCGGCGGAATAGTCTTGGTTATATCCCCAAGTCAAAAATTTACGTACCTGTACTTTATCAACTTTATCAGTCCAATAACGCTCTGCGGCTTCGATATCGACACCTTGTTGGTTAATCATGCTGCAAATAATTCTCGTCTTTGCCCCCATCCGATCTCGAATGGTTTTTGCCATTTTTACATTTGCATTAAGTTTATCCCAATCCAATCGGGGCCTCACTTTTTTATAAGTCTCACTATCACCTGCATCTACACTAAATTCAATCGCATCTACACCGGCTGTGATAATTCGCTGCAATTTTTCTTCATTAAATAGAGAGCCATTTGTAATCAATCCAATTCTACATTTCTTTTCTTTTGCATATTCGATTAACTCCACTGCTTGAGGATGCATCATAGGCTCACCGCCACCTGACAATCGTAACAAGCTTTGATATGGACTACATTCATCTGCAATTCGTTTAAATAATTTTTCCGACATAAATATTGCGTCTTTATAAGTATTGCGAATATCTGAGTTATTATAGGGACAATTAGGACATTCCGCATTACAAACATAAACAAAAGATAACACCACCATCATTGGAAACTCTTTTGCTTCAGGTTTTATTCCATACTCATCAGTTGTATGCACAATATTCTCTTTCATTTCAATACCTCTCTTTGTAATTCACCTGAGTATTTAATATAATACATAATCAGCATACGCCGATTGCCAGTCAGAACATAACCTGCACATTTCCGGCAATTCCTCGTAGCGACCTTCTGAATGCATGTTACGATACTTACTCAAAACACCATCTTTCCATACTTCTTTTAATGATTTTTGCGTCACATCACCGGACGGCACCCGGCAATGAAGATCAACAGAACATAATGCGACTCTTCCATCTGCACAAATATTCATGGTCTGCATCAGCCAGTAGCATGGCCGCCGCTGAATCGTTTCATTATCAATTAAGTTTTCCGCTTTAACAAGACCCGCCCAGCTGATTTTGGGTCTAATCTTGACATTAACTTCTTTTTCATTCCAAAAGCGCTTAAATACTTCAACTTCTTCTTCATTAACTTCTGAAACAACAAATTGAACAAACAATTTTTGCGAAGGCTTACCATAGTTCTTTAATAAATCACGATAGGCTATAACATTTTGAACCGCCTTTTCAAAGTCACCGCCAATACGTATTTGTTCATACGTTTCCTTATTTGCAGCATCTATGCCAACATAGATAGCATCCAAGCCGGCTTCAATATACTGCCGGCTCCACTCAGCCTTCATTAGCACCCCATTCGTATTGAGTACTACATCCTCGCAGCCTTTGTCCTTGGCATAGCTGATCCGTTCCGGCATATCACGGCACAAAAACGGATCACCAAAGAAGATCTCCCAAATTCGGGCACTTGGTTTTTCAACAGCAATTTCATCGATAATTTTTTTATACAATCCCATATCCATCATCTGAATCTTACGATATTTAGTGATATTTCTGTGGTCACACATCGAACATCGTAAATTGCATGCACTTGTATTATCTAATAAGATGACCTTAGGAAAGTCAACGGCTTCTTCGATTCGTTTGACTTTGCCTAAATTGCTTTTATATGACACATTATTCGCCTTCTCTCAATTTAGCAGTAAATTCAGAGGGGATGATCAATTTATTCCTTATCCGGCATTAATCCTATTTCATCATATTCATCTCGCAGAAGAGACATGGAATATACATCGATATACTCATCTTCAATATAGTAATGCTTTCGTAAAATCCCTTCTGTAAAAAAACCACAGCGTTCATACAAACGGATTGCCGGGCCATTTTTCACACTCACTAGCAGGCAGATTTTATTTAATGCCAGGTCTGCAAAACCATATCGCAACATCAATTGCAACGTAGAAAACCCTAATCCCTTACCCCAGAACTCCGGTTCGCCAATTAAAATCCAAAACTCTGCGCGTTTATGCTCACAACTGTAATTATAAAAACCGGTATTACCGATATGAACGCCTGCGCTTTTTTCTTGTATTGCAAAGATAATTTTACTCGGATCAGCCAACAAATTTTGATACCATTTCCTATGCACTTCATCCGAAACAAATGAAGCTCGCAATATAAGTGGGTGTAATAATTCTGTGTTAGCCCATTTTTTTGTCTTCTCCAGATTTTCTTCGCTAAATGATCGCAATATAATCTGCTTTGTAATTAATTCAAGGTTACACATATTCATTTTTCATACCTCGCGATTATTCCACCACAACGCAAAGCAGGCCAAATTCCAAACTTTCGCATTATAATTTTGGTTCCCAGCTAAGTATTCACTTTTCACTACATCAAGATATTTTTTAGAGAACAGCTCCATTGGTAATGAATGTAATAACCTACAAACCCATTCTTGAAGCGACGTATGCATCCACGTGTAGATTGGCTGTACAAACCCCTCTTTAGGTCTAGTAATCAAATCGGCCGGCAACAAATTGCCGACAGCTTCTTTTAGTATGAACTTGTTAATACCATTTTGTATTTTAAACCAACCTGGCAAACGATTCACAAATTCCACTAACCGATAGTCTAAAAACGGGCACCGTACTTCCACAGAATGAGCCATTGACAGGCGGTCCACAAACGGCAGTATTTGGTTCGGCAATAATTCCCGCTGATCAATAATCAAATTCTTGGTCAATAGATCTTTTATTCCCTTATCGATATTTAGTTCCAGTTTTTTATACGCCGAAATAAACGAATCTGGTGGAAATATATCTGAGTTGAGCAGCTGCTTACGCTCGGCTACAGAAAACACTGCTAGCTTCTCACGCCACTGAGGCAATGAAGTAGATGCACTTTTTTTAAGAAATTCAAATTGTTTTGGATCGCTAAAAGGGTACAACATTTGGCGTTCGCCCAAATTCATATCAGCCAAATCGGTTTTTCCTTGTTGGTAAAGTTTCAAGTAATGTTCCATCGGATAAGAGAGCCGTTGCGGCAAATAGCTGGCAAACAGTTCATCTGCGCCATCACCAGAAAGCGCCACAGTTACATGCTGGCGGATGAGAGCTGATAAAAAAAAAGTTGAAATGGTTCCGGAAAATGGTTCATCAAATGCTTTCATAACCTTAGGCATAGCTGCAGCAAATTCAGCTGCGTCAATAATCAGTTCATAATGCTCTGTCCCAAGCCGTTTTGCCATCAATCGGGCGTACTCAATATCCTGGTTTTTGCCCCAAAATTGAGAACCGTTTTTATCTTTATACCCCAAGCAGAATGTCTTTACTGGCTGCTGGCACTCGTTGCTCATAAACGCCACAACTGTCGATGAATCGACTCCGCCCGAGAGGTAAGCACCGAAGGGCACGTCACACTGCATCCGCAGACGTACTGAATCCTCCAGCAGCCGCCTTACTTCGCCAGCGGCTTCGGTTGGCGTAATATCCTCGTATGGAGAAAAATTATCCTGCCAAAAAGAAGTGGTTTCAATTTTACCTTTTTCCCATTTCAAAATCTGCCCCGGCAGTAATTGCTTTATTGCTCGATAGGCAGTCTGCGGCGCACTGGTATTTTTCATTGCAAAATAATTTCCCAATGCAGCATAGTCTAGTTCACGTGATACTGAGGGGTGCAGCAGCAATGCTTTAATCTCAGATGCAAAAATTATGTCATCATTAGACTGACAAAAATAAAGTGGCTTTTTCCCCAATCGGTCACGATATAATAAAAGCGTCTGTTCTTTTTTCTCCCATATTGCGATTGCAAACATTCCGTTTACTTTCGCAGCCCATTGTTCCCCATATTCTTCATACCCATGAACAATAACCTCTGAATCGGAATGGTGCGTTAAGAATCTATGTTTCTTCTCTAATTCTTTACGCTGTATAAGGTGATCATAAATTTCCCCATTGAATACTGCCACAATTTCCTTAGTTTCATTAAAAACCGGTTGCTGGCCTGACGCTAGATCAACTATGGCTAAACGCCGCATCCCGAGAGATATTTCATCATCTTCATAATATCCAGCCTCATCAGGTCCACGGTGAATAATGCTACCGCACATTTTGCGCAAAATTCCTGCGTTTTTCTTACCGGTAAAACCAACAATACCACACATACTGCTACTCCCTTATGAATTGCGGATTATTCTCGTTGCGCCATTCCCAAATATAATAGGGGGCATTTTTCCCTACATGGAATAAAAGGTCAATTATGGAGACTCCGGATTCAAACTTCTGCTGAAATTGCGGATATTGTGGATATCCTTCATAATCTTTGTACCGCAACTCAATATTGTTCAGATAAAATAAATTTTCATCCAAATATGCCTTCGCAGCAAGTCCCGAGATATAAGTAGAAGCATTACAGTGTTTGACAATGTTCACCAATCGCTCTGTTTTTCCTCCCGATACTGCCAGATCTCGTGCATTTACAAACTCTGTTTTTATGCCTAGCAGCCTGCTAATCCTAATGATTAAGTACTGATTTAAAATAGCTAATCGATCCCACGTCATTTTTACATAAACTTCTTCAAACCATTCCTTATATTCCGCAAAGAATGGCGCTTTTCCATAAAACTGAACAATCGTCCCCCAATGTTTTTTTTGCCAGTTATATTTATCACCTGCAATGCCGATTTCATCTATGCTTTTTTTTATATCACTATAAACCGGTACAGTCAGCCACATTAGCCTGTTATTTGCTACTATCTTATTTCTGTTGCGCCAGTCATTAACCGTGTATTGCACATCATCATAGAATACAAATATGTCTGCATCATGAATAAGATCGAAATACCCCCTCCAAGGGAGATAGTTTGATTGAAGAATGACTACCGTCTTCCCCATTTATCACATACCACCTTAATTATGAAACTACCTATTGTAGTATGTAGTGCCTATATAACTCCTTATGGTTTATGATCCACTCCTTCATCTCTACCACCATATCCTCATAAGACGGTACAATAAAGTTAAAATCAGTCCTATTGTTTATAAGTGACTTATCCACAAGGACACTGTCACATTTATTTATTTTTAATTGATTCTTTTTAAGGTACTGGTTAAATAGCCCAAGTAACTCGTACTTGCTTATCTTAGAGTTATTCACTAAATTATACAGTCCTACTAAACTATCTCGGGTAGCCTTTTCTATTGCCCTTGCTAAAACAAGGGAAGTTACCCCTGTCCAAATAGCCCTTGTGTAGCCATTAATAACACCACTTTGTTTCATAAACCAATTAACTAATCCTATACCATTTTCTCTCATGTCCGGACCTATTATAGAATTTCTAAACGTCAAATCCTTCTTGTTATCTAGTTCTCCTAAAGCTTTCGACCGATCATAGAAAGTTACTCCATCTCTAAGAGATTTTTCATGGTAATTTCCATCTTGTCCGGAAAACACACAATCAGTACTCAGATGAATAATTTTGGTATTAGTATCCTGGGTAATATATGCCAAATGGTGAGGTATGTAGCTATTTATCAACACGGCTTCCTGTTTGTTTGCTTCGGCATTTTGGTTTAGTATTCCAGTGCAATTAACTACTGCGTCAAATTGGTTTTTATTTATGAAATCTTTCATTTGCTTTGAGTCACAGACATCACCAATTATGTTTTTAGTTAACAAAAATGGAGTTCTTGTGAATGTGACAACCTGATGACCCTGCTCCTGTAAATATAAAGAAATGGCATGCCCTGCCATCCCGGTTGCTCCAAGAACAAAAAATTTCATTTATTTTCTCCCCCATCGCTCTAATTCGGTCTTAATGTAGTCAAGCTCAAGGAGTTTCTGCTTTACTTCATTAATAGTAAGGCGATCTGTATTGTGAGAATTATATTCATCCTGGGAAGATAGCCGTTGGTTACCTATATCAAAATACTTATCATAATTCAAATCCCGCTTATCTGCTGATACCCTAAAGAAAGCACCCATATCTTCCGCTATTGCATATTCCTCTTTGGTAAGAAGGGTTTCGTATAATTTTTCACCATGTCTTGTTCCTATTACCTTAATGTCGTTATCTGCATCAAAAATTTCTTTTATGGCTTGGGCGAGAACTCCAATTGTACAGGCCGGAGCCTTATGAATTATAATGTCTCCTGTTTCGGCATTTTTAAAGGCAAACATCACAAGGTCTACAGCTTGCTCAAGACTCATCAAAAATCTTGTCATATTAGAGTCAGTTACAGTTAGCGATTGTCCTTTCATTATTTGTTCAACAAAGAGTGGGATTACAGAACCACGCGACGCCATAACATTTCCATATCTAGTACCACAAATTAGAGTTTCCTGTGGTGAAACTGTTTTAGATTTTGCAATAAAGACTTTTTCCATCATAGCTTTCGATATCCCCATAGCATTTATGGGATAAGCGGCTTTGTCCGTGGATAGACAAATTACTTTTTTTACGCCAAATTCTATAGCTGCGGTTACAACGTTATCTGTTCCGAAGATATTTGTTTTTACAGCCTCAAGCGGGAAAAATTCACATGATGGTACTTGCTTTAAAGCCGCTGCATGAAATACATAATCAACACCATGCATAGCATTTTTTGCACTAGCTAAATCCCGGACATCACCTATATAAAACTTTAATTTGTCATGTTTATATAATTTTCTCATATCATCTTGTTTTTTTTCATCTCTTGAAAATATGCGTATTTCAGCAATATCTGAATATAAGAATCTTTTCATTACCGCGTTCCCAAATGAACCTGTTCCACCAGTAATTAATATAGTCTTATTATTAAACACATAGATTCTCTTCTTTCTTCATTTATTCTCAACTTATACCTAATTCTGATATGATAAATTCAAGTCCACTTTCAATAGTGTATGAGTCAGCAGAAACTTTTGTGTAAATAAATATAATGAAAACTATATCCAGCAAATAAAAGAATGCTACGCAAGGTACATTACCTTGTTTAGCATTTAATTTCATGGTTGCAGGAGTAGGACTTGAACCTACGACCTTCGGGTTATGAGCCCGACGAGCGTAAGCGTCTGACACTTACTAAACAAGGTATCTCATCTTGCTTAGTATTTTTTTTACTTTATGATTCACGAATAAAGGCAATTCGCTACACCCATCCTAATAATGCGGCCTTATATGTTGAACTGCTTGCTATGCAAAAGGCTGCATGCCCGCCATACAGCCTTTACTTAAGGACAAAAAACACTTCCAGAAAGGAAATTTACAACATTATGCTCAAAGTACTGTTTGTAGCCAGTGAAGCTGCCCCATTTGCCAAAACAGGCGGTTTGGGCGACGTTACTGCCGCCTTGCCGCAAGAACTGCGACGTCAGGGAATTGATGCCAGAGTAATTATCCCGAAGTATGGATCGATGCCTGAAGAGTGGAAAACAAAGTTATCACTCCAGGCGATCTTCCAGGTGTCATTATCCTGGCGTCAGCAATACTGTGGAATCGAAAAACTTGATATTGACGGGGTTCCCTTTTATTTTGTCGATAACGAGTATTATTTCAAGCGCTCCGGTTTATATGGACATTACGATGATGCCGAGCGATTTTCTTTTTTTTGCCGGGCAGTACTGGAAGCATTGCCGCAGCTTGAATTTCAGCCGCATATTCTGCATTGTCATGACTGGCATACTGGTATGGTTAGTGTATTCTTGTCAGCTCATTACCGCCGCAATCCGTTTTACGAAAGAATCAAAACGCTGTTCACTATTCATAATCTTAAATACCAGGGAATTTTCCCTAAAGACATCTTGCACAATTTGCTTAACTTAGGCTGGGAATATTTCACGCCTGACGGCATTGAATTTTACGATAAGATCAACTTTATGAAAGCCGGTCTGATATTTTCAGATTTAGTTAATACAGTAAGCCCTACTTACGCTCTTGAAATTCAGCATGCCTACTTTGGTGAAAAATTAGAAGGCGTACTAAAAAACCGCAAATATTCTCTTTCTGGCATTATTAATGGTATTGATTATAATTTCTATAATCCGGCAACCGATCCCAAAGTATTTGTAAACTACGATCAGCACTCCAAACAACGTAAAGCAAAAAACAAAATTAATTTGCAAAAAATGTTAGGCTTACCGCCTGCCGTTGATACACCCTTAATTGCCATGAGTACCCGGTTAGTAGAAGCTAAAGGGCTTGATCTTGTCATCAGGGTGCTTGGTGAAATTCTTGCAAGCGACGTACAACTGGTTATTTTGGGACAAGGAGATGAGCACTACCATCGTCTTCTGTGGCATGCCGCCTGGCTATATAATGACAGGCTGGCGGCTATTATTCCTTATAACGAAGATATAGCTCATAAATTATATGCTGCCGCAGATTTGTTTTTGATGCCTTCACGCTATGAGCCCTGCGGCATTGGGCAGCTTATTGCCATGCGCTATGGAGCTATCCCCATTGTACGGGAAACAGGCGGCCTTAAAGACACTATTAAGCCCTATAACGAATACACCGGCGAAGGCAATGGCTTCAGCTTTACCAATTATAACGCCCATGACCTGCTGCACACCGTGAGGCGAGCCACTGAATTTTATCATAACAAAAAAATCTGGAATAAGCTTGTTGATCGTGTTATGTCCACTGATAACAGCTGGCATATTCCTGCAGGCAAATACATCCAGTTGTACAATAAGCTGTATGTGGAAGAACATATCTTTAAAAGAACTGCTGCCAGAGCTGAAGCGGTTATAGACTACAGCCCGCCTTCTCCTTTTATCGTCACTGAGCAAGAAAATCCTGTAGAGGAGGAACCTTATGTTCACTAATACTCATCTGCAAGGCGCCAGGACTATGACGCCGGTTGCCGTCCCCGGACATTTCACAGTCTCAGAACTAAGAGATGGCTTTATTTTAGCCCTTCAATCCCTGCATGGCAAAAGTTTGAATGAAGCTACTGATCAGGAGAAATTTGCAGCATTAGCCTGGTTAACTAAAACCATTATGAGTAAAAATTTGATTGAAACAAAAAAACAGCAAGCGAATGATACTCCCAAGCAAGTATATTACCTTTCTATTGAATTCCTGCTCGGGAGGCTCCTGGAAAATAATCTGGTTAACTTAGGCATCAGAGAGCTCTGCGCAGAAGCCTTGTCTCAATTAGGCATTGATATTGACGTCCTAATTGATCAGGAAGAGGATGCCGGACTTGGCAATGGCGGCTTGGGACGCCTGGCAGCCTGTTACCTTGACTCTATGGCATCTCTGGGTCTTGCCGGCCATGGCTGTGGCCTGCGTTACCGTTATGGTTTGTTTGAGCAAAAAATTATTAACGGCTACCAGCGTGAATTTCCTGACAATTGGCTGAAAAATCACTCCTATGTCTGGGAATATCCCCGTCCAGAGGAAAAGGTTGCTGTACGTTTCGGCGGTTCAGTACGCTTGCAATCTAACGGCAGGCTCAGGTTTATTCATGAAAACTATGAATGCGTTATGGCAGTACCTTATGATGTGCCAATTGTCGGTTATAGAAACGAACGGATTAATACCTTACGGCTCTGGAGCGCCGAACTAGATTTGACCCACCATACTTGTAACATTCATGGCTGTAACAGCGTTATTGATTATAAACATGTTGCTGAATCATTGACCGACATTCTTTATCCCGACGATACTAATTATGAAGGCAAATTGTTGCGCCTCAAGCAGCAGTATTTTCTTGTATCGGCAAGCCTGCAAAGTATTATCCGTGAGTATAGGCTGCACCATGACACTCTGTCTGAGCTGCCTGACAAAATCGCCATCCACATTAACGATACACATCCAGCACTGGTAATTCCTGAATTTATGCGCATTTTACTGGATGACTTCTCGCTAGAATGGGAAGAGGCATGGGATCTGACAGTACGAACCATGTCCTATACCAATCATACCGTATTGCCGGAAGCACTGGAAAAATGGCATGTCAGCATGCTTGAATCCTTGCTGCCTCGCATCTATATGATTATTAACGAAATCAACGAGCGACACTGCCGCGAACTTTGGAACCGCTATCCGGGCGACTGGGAGCGTATCCAGAGCATGGCTGTGATTGCCGACGACCAGGTGCATATGGCTCACCTAGCCATTGCCGGCAGTCATACAGTCAACGGTGTGGCTGAAATTCATACTGAAATTCTCAAAAATACTGTTATGCACCCATTTTATAACTATACACCCGGCAAGTTTACAAATGTTACTAACGGTATTACCCATCGCCGTTGGCTGGTAACAGCCAATCCTACCTTAGCCTCCCTAATCTCCGATGCTATCGGACCTGACTGGATAGAATACCCCTCTGAATTGACTAATTTAGCTCCACTTGTCAAAGATTCGGCTTTTCTTGATAGTCTGGCAGCAGTCAAAAAGCGCAACAAACTCAAACTGGCCAACTATATTAAAGCTAACTACAATGTTGCTCTAGATATCCATTCGATCTTTGACTCCCATATTAAGCGTATCCATGCATATAAGCGGCAAAGCCTTAATGTCATGCATATTATGGATCTTTATAACCGGCTGCGTGAAAATCCCCAACTTGACATTACACCACGCACCTTTATTTTTGGCGGCAAAGCTGCGCCCGGCTATTATAAAGCAAAAAAAACCATTAAGCTGATTAACGCGTTAGCAGATAAAATCAACAACGACACCAGCATTAATGGCAAAGTAAAAGTCCTGTTCCTGGAAAACTATAATGTTTCTCACGCCGAGCTTATTATCCCGGCCTCAGATGTTAGTGAACAAATTTCCGCCGCCAGCCGGGAAGCCTCCGGCACCGGCAACATGAAGTTTATGATGAACGGCGCTTTGACAATTGGCACTCTTGACGGGGCTAACGTAGAAATCAGGAATGCAGTAGGTGCCGATAACATTTTTGTCTTTGGCTTAACTGCCGAAGAGGTACTCAACTATTACCGTCACGGCGGCTATAACCCCTGGGATATCTATAACAGTGACCCGCGGGTTAAAACCATTCTTGACCAGTTAGTTAACGGCTTTTTTCCGGTTGATCCTGATGAATTCCGCACCCATTATGACGCTTTCCTTACGTATGGTGATGAATATTTCCTACTGAAGGACTTCGCTTCTTATGTAGCTGCCCAAAACCGGCTGGCAACAATTTATCGTAACCAAAATTTTTGGCAGTCCATGTGCCTTTTAAATATTGCCCATTCCGGCTGGTTTTCGAGTGATCGTACTTTTTCCCAATACGCCGCAAACATTTGGGAAATGGATCAGCCTATTCCGCTCTGGTACCACACATTGCCGGACGACTCTACCCGGTTAACCCCCAAACGTGACTTACAGGCTGATACAAGCATACTTAGCTAGGTTAAATAATGAAAAATGCTAAACAAGGTAATATGCCTTGTTTAGCATTTTTCATTTATATAATTCTTGGCTCAATTACGTAAACCCGCTTAGCTAGGCAAATCTACAATAAAAGTACTGCCAATACCGCTGGCACTTTCTACACGGATTGTCCCGCCATGAACTTCTACTATCCATTTGGCAATCGACAGCCCTAAACCGGTCCCCCCTGACTCTCTTGAGCGAACTTTATCGATTCTATAAAAGCGTTCAAAAATAAGTTTCTGATCCTTTTCGGGAATACCCACTCCGTTATCCTGCACACTTATAGTAATGTGGCCTTTTGACCCCGGCATAGACTTGATAGTAAGAATTACTTCGCCTTCGTGCTGGACATATTTGATGGCATTATCAATTAAAATTAATAATAGCTGGCTGATTCTCTCTATATCTGCCTGAATAAAAAGTTCGCCTGTCCTGATAAACTCAAGACTAACTCTTTTTTCAGTTGCAATTGGTTGAAAAGACCGGACAACCTTGCCGGCAACCATGTTGATATCAAACTTTTCTTTAATAATAGTAGTTGCACCGGCATCAGCCCTGGCAAGAGTCAGCAGGTCGCCAACAATTTTAGTCATTCTTTTGATTTCGCTCTTCATATCTTCAAGCACTTGCCCGGAAAATCGCGACATTGTATTTTCGTCATCGCTTTGAACAGCGTCAACCGATGCCAGCATAACACTAAGCGGAGTACGTAGTTCATGCGAAGCGTCAGCAACAAATTCCCGCTGTCTGGTAAAGGCATTTTTTATTGGGACAATAACCCGCCCGGCAAGAATATGCCCGGCAAATACTGCAATAACAAGAAATAATAAACATACCAGACTGAGCACGAGGAATAGTCTTTTCAGCATAATATAATAAGACGTAATATCTTTCCCGACAAAAACCGTACCTAATGCCTGCCCGCCATCATACACTTTTATACCGCAGAGCATAAAGTAATTTTTCTCACCGCCCGGCAGATACACTTTGGTTAATACCGCCTGCCCGTCAACGCCCTCCCAGTTTTGGATACGCGTTAACATGGCGGCCCGCACTTCCCGCGCCGGTTCGCTGGAAGAAATCTGCTGACCATTTACGTCAAAGGCATAATGAAAAAGCTTCCCGTCATTTTGCTCATTGTCTTCCATATTTGGTACAGCAACTGACAATTTTCTTTGCCGCAGCAACTCAAGGTGCTCGTGAGCCTCTTCTCTGGCAAACGCCTCGACATCCTGCTGCTCTTCCTGATACAGCACCCACACCAGTCCGGTGTAGCTTGCTACAATGAAGGCCAGTAGAAAACACACCATAACGGTAGCATAGACAAAGGTCAAATGGTTGCGAATTTTAGCAAACATGATGAGCCTCCAGTTTATAACCTATCCCCCGGACATTTTGGATGACCACATCACCTTCAGGCAAATTTAATTTTTTCCGCAGCAATCGCACATACGCATCCAGATTATTGGAGGACACGTCAGTCTCCAGACCCCAGATCCTATCTAATATAACTTCCCGGGGCACAACCTGTCCTTTGTTTTGCACCAACAAGTCTAATAGCTGAAACTCACGGCTGCTAAGCTGCACCTCGGTTTCCTCATAACGGACACTGCGGTTAGCGCGGTCAAGAATAAGTTCACCTATTTCTACAATATTCTCTTTTAGTTTAGCGCTACTGCGGCGTGATAAAGCTCGGATCCGGGCAAGCAGTTCTGCAAACTCAAACGGTTTTACCAGATAATCGTCGGCCCCTGTATCTAGCCCTAACACCCGGTCATTAATATCATCTTTGGCGGTAAGCATCAGGATAGCTGCCTGACAGCCATCTTTGCGCAACTGCCGGCACACTTCAAGACCGGTTTGTCCAGGCATCATCCAGTCTAAAACAATTACATCATAATAGGAATGTGTTGCATAATCAAACGCGGTATCCCCCTGTGTTACCCAGTCAACCGCCAGTTCGTTCTTTTCCAGCATGCGTTTGATCAAATTGCCAAGTTTACTGTCGTCTTCAGCTAATAGTACCCGCATCTGTCGCTCTCCTCCCCCAAACTAACGCGGTAAAATCCATTAGTCGGCAAGCTGATAATAACTAAATTTCCCGCTAGTCTTCAACAGCTTGACATTACTGTCTGTTATCTCTTCAAAAAACTGTTTTCGTTGTTGTTCAGGCACTATAATCACTATACTATTTTTTGGAGATTTCGTCACGAAACTTGCCAGTGATTCTGTAGGCATTGTATATTTGCTTGCCCAGCTTAATTCAGTCTGAGGAGCTCTTCCTGCTTTGGCAGCAACTATTTTTATCGGAATCTTCCCACTGTAATAAACGGCAGATGTACTATAAAACTCATATAATCCAACTTGGCGGTCACTGTATTCTAGCAGACTTTGGGCTATCTCCCGTTCAGACTTGGTTTCCGCCATAGCCGGAAATACCCCAAATGACAATATGGTATATACGGCAGTCTGACATACACACAGTAACGTCAGCACATATTTGGCATGTTTCCCTCTGATTTTTTGCCAAGCAACCACTGTGAGCAGCAGTAGGCCGACAATAACAACAATCCCCTTGGTTCCCAGATAATGCTGAGATGCAGCCAGGTAGGCAAGTGTTGAAATAATTACAGGAATTCCCAGCCAGTACAACACTGTGCTTTTTTTATTATTCTTTAGCATTTGCTCCAGGTAATTGCCGGTAATCATCGCCAGCGGAAACAGTGTCGGAAAGGTATAGGTAAGGTATTTGGTAGCCATCAGTGAGTAAAAAATAAAATAGACGCCTATCCAAATGAAGCTAAACAACCACAATGACGAATTGCGCTTCTCCTGATCTTTGGCGGTTGCCAGCATTGCCTTTGCTGTGAAAGGAGCCCAGGGCAGCATACTCACTAAAAATACTACAATATAGTAATAGAATACATTATCTTTGGGGTGCTCGGAAACCGTTGCCCGCAAATAATTGTGCACTCCCAGGAAAGTATTAATAAACTCAGTTCCATGAGCATAATACATAGCACCATACCAGGGCAGCGCGATTGCGGCAAACAAAAACAGGCCTACCGGTATTGACATATTCCTAAGTTCTGCCCAATTTCGCCTTACTGCAATAAAAATCAGCATCACAAGACCAGGTAGCAGCAGCCCAACCGGTCCTTTTGTTAAAACCGCCAGCGCCATACTTATATACATGGCATAATACCAGCGTTTTGTCCCGTCTGCGCCAGTGTACCCAAGATAAAAAAACACAAGTGCAGCACTATTAAACACAAACAGCACCATGTCGGTGATGACAAATTTGGCCAGCAGCACATATTCTAAGGAGGTTCCCATAACAAGCGCCGCCAAAAGCGCTGCCGACTGACCGGCAGTCTTACCCATAAACCAATATAGGAGCACTACACCTAATCCGGCAAAAACAGCCGGAGTCAGGCGTGCCGCCAGATCTGAAAATCCGAAAATTTTATAGGCCAACGCAGTAAGCCAGTAGAAAAATACCGGTTTGTCAAACCACACCTGTCCATATATCTGAGGCGAAAGCCAATTCCCGCTTTTCACCATTTCTTTGGCGGTAAGTGCGTAATTTGATTCTACCGGATCGGTAATTGGCACAAGGTGGCTAAACAACAAATATGAAATAAACGCTGCAAAAAACAGACCAACACAAATCTGCCTGGAACGTGCAGCTGCCAGAGAAACAGACACCGCCATAAGAATCCCTCCCCGGATAGTTAATTGTAACTTTTATAAACCAATAAAACCTTATCTTCCTGCACAGCCAAGACTGCAACCTTATCCTGTAAATCTGCAGGCAACCGCTGATACTCTTTGTTTTTAATAATGATAAAAGCATCATCTGCCTGCTTATCCAAAAGAGCGCTTAACTGCTCATTATCCGGCATTTCCCTGCCGGGAATTCCACTGTAAAACATGAAGCCAGGCCGATAAGATTTTGCAATATAAACCTGGCTTTGCCCATCATAATGCTGGTTAAAATCTTCAACAAAAGCCTTCATGGAAAATACAGGGGTTATAACTGGCAGCAACTGCGTCATTAAAGAGACCGAAAAAACCAGCATAACAGCAACATAAAGGGTAAATACCAGGCGGAAATTTCTACGAATACTCGACCACCAAATGAACGCATTTACTGCGGCAAATACACCCGCCATAATAATCCCCGGCAGATACAAACCAACTGCCACTGTTTTACCTGCGTAAATCAGACCGGCTTCGAAAACAAAAGCTACAACCGTTACTACTGCAGCAGACCATTTTAAAACAGCAAAACGCTCCTCTGTCCAGACTTTGTCAAAATACCAGCCAACTAGCAGCGCTAGCGGCGGATACATCGGCAATATATAGGAAACCAACTTGGTTTGGGACAGGCTGAAAAAAACCAATACCGCAGCCGCCCAAATAACCAGAAACACAAGTTGATTGCGACTGTTGCCCCGCTCTTTCAGCGCAGCTTGTACAGCCTGCACCATAAAGGAAATCCATGGGAAAAAGCCGACAATCACAACAGGAATATAATAATACCAGAGAATTCCTGACGCATGCTCGGGCTGCAAAAAGCGCGTGATGTTATGAAATCCCAGGAAGGTTTCAATAAAATCCCTGCCATGATACAGGTACATTAAAATATACCAGGGCAAAGCAATTACAAGAAATAATGGCACACCTTGCCATAGCTTCATGCGCTTTACCAGCGGCCAATTGCCGGTAACCAGTACATACAGCCCCGGTATGGCCGTACAAAAAATTATTCCGATTGGCCCTTTGGTCACAACAGCTAATGCAGCACAAACATAAAACCAATAATATCTGCCATGCAAAAAAGCTAGTAAGGCTGCGGTTAAAAACAGGGTTAAAGTACTATCGGTAACTGCCGCCTTACCCAGATAAAAGTATTCCAGGCTTGTGGCCAAAATCAGCCCTGTCAGCAGGCCGGCCCGTTCATTAAACAGCTTGCGTCCTGCCAGATATACCAACACAGTTCCCGCTGTTGCCATCAGAGCCGACGGCAGCCTGGCCGCAAACTCACTTACGCCAAACACTTTAAAAGCACCGGCAACCAGCCAGTAATACATAGGCGGCTTGTCATACCAAAATTCCCCGTAGATTCTCGGAGAAATAAAATCATTAAATTGCACCATCTCCCGTGCAGTTTCGGCGTACACCGGTTCATCCGGATCTAGTAGTGGTACGCTCCCTAAATATGCAAATGTGATGAAGCCGGCAACAAATAAAAGCACGATTAGATTGCGCCACACTTGTTTTTGCGTCATACTTGACATTCCTTCACTTTCTATCAGCTTTTACGCAACTGTATCCTGCGTTTTGGCTTTTACGCCTACACTGCTTTTTAGCTCATCTTGAACCCAATATAACGGCCGCTTTTTTACCTCTTCAAATATCCGACCGATATATTCACCAATAATACCCAAACCCATAAGTTGAAGCCCGCCGAGCAGCAGGACACTGGCCGCAATTGTAGCCCAACCGGGAACAGCCTCTGTAGTAAACCACTTTGTATAAACCACATCAATTGTTAACAGCAAACTCAAGAGTCCGGATAACAACCCCATATAAAAGGCCAGACGCAGCGGCAGTCTGGAGTATGCGGTAATACCGTCAAGCGCGAAATTCAGCATTTTCCTTACAGAAAACTTAGACTTACCCGCAAAGCGCTCAGGCGCTACGAATTCGATCTGTATGCGTTTATAGCCCATTGCGCTAATAATGCCGCGAATAAATCTTGCCTTTTCTTTAAAATTTTTAAAAGTATCTACTGCTTTTCGGTCAAGCAGCCTAAAGTCTGAGCCGCCTTCATCAATATTAATATTGGATATGGCATTAATGGTTTTATAAAACAGCCTGGAGGTAAACGCCTTAAACCACGAAACACCTTGGGTATCCTTACGGATAGTTTGCACAATCTCAAAGCCGTTTTCCCATTGCTTAATCAAATACGGCAGCATTGCCGGCGGATGCTGCATGTCTCCATCCATCGTAATAACAGCATCGCCGCCAGCATGATCAAGTCCGCAGGTTAACGCAATCTGATGCCCGAAATTCCGCGCCAAAATAATCGTGCGTACCCGAGCATCCTGCTGACTTAGTTTTTTGAGGATGCGCGCAGTGTCGTCACGCGAACCGTCATCAACAAAAATCAGTTCAAACAAATAACCGGTTGTCTCCATGTGCTTACATATCTCACGGTAAAATAATGCAACATTTTCTTGCTCATTATATACAGGCACAACAATCGAAATATATTTCATAGTTTTCCCCCCACAATGGCATCTATGAAGAATAACTATTGCTTCATTTTTGTTAATTATAGCAAGTGATTCTGAAAACAAAATGAAAGGCCCGGGGAAAAAGCGTTGTTACTTTTGTCATCACCACAAAAGTAACAAAAAGTCTAGGCCTAAAGCCTCCAAAAGCTGAAAAGCAAGGGGGTCGAAGGTACTATCTTAGAGTTAAGTTAGCAGGACAAAATGACTTTTTTCCCAAAACAGGCGTAAACAACACGGAGGCATAGGCGGCGTTATGCATAAGCGGAGGTTAAGCGCCAGCGGCGAAACGTTGTATGACGGCCGCTTGTGCCGGGTTTTGTGCTTGACACCAAGCTCCGCGACTCCCACATTTTGCTATATTAAAATAGCTGGCTGCCTCAATTAGAGACAGCCAGCATAGACTCCCGGCAACCCAGGCGGAATCGCCGCCCGATAACCCCCCGAAAATATTTTTTCAAAACTTCCTCAAAAAAACTCTTCACCCGGATCAAGATACATCGAATAGTCAATCGCATATAAGGGATAAGACATTTCCAGCGTCTGCTCCGTGTCATCCCACTCTGCCGCCAGATTGAACACCTTTCCTAAATCAGCGACACTGATATAAGGCTGCTCGCCAATAACGGCAACTGACACCGGTTTGCCATGGACAACCAGCTCGCCAGTAGCTGCCTGCCACTTTATCCTTTCACCTAATAGTTTTGCTACTGCCAGCGCCGGCATTGCCCTATGGGAATCCATGCGCCAGAGGTCACCTGACACTATCTGACCTTCAAATTTTGCCACAGGTAAAGTCAATTCCAGGCAATTTTCCCTTTCATTCCAGACTTCCCGCCCCTCAAACAGATTTGGCAAATTTTCTATATCAATATATACCGAATTGCCAAGTTTTTTGGCTGGTACTACTTTATCTTGTCGAGCTGCTGTTTGCTTGCTTTCATCCCAGCTTACCGTAGTATTCAGAATGTCTGCCAAGGTCATCACCGGTATCTGCTTTTTCCCTTCGCGGGTAATTATATATTCCGGGCGCAATGTCCCGTTGATTTTAAGCTTATGGATCCGGGCAAACTCCACTTGCTGGTCGGGAACCTTACGAATAAGTGCCTGCAAAAAATCTTCCTCAGCCAAACCCTCCAGGCCGGCTTTAGCCAGCGCCTGCTTAACACCTAACAACGTTACCTTTTGGCGGCCATAGACATCAGGATAAATGCCGACAGTAGCTCTCCCCTTATCATCCACCCTCACTTTTACCCGCTCATACTCAATTTTAACCGGTGTGTCACAGGTAATGCGTTCAAATAAATCTTCCACATCTTCTTCCTGCATGCGCACACAGCCATTGGACACAGCCGTCCCAATTGACCAGGGCGCATTAGTCCCATGAATACCATAGAGCGGTGCAATACCCAGCCAACGATAGCCCAGCGGGTTATCAGGCCCTGACGGCACAACATATTGTTTACCTGGCGGATACCAGCAGGGATTTACTTCTTTTTCAAAAACGGTAAATTCACCAACCGGCGTAGGTGTTGACGGTTTCCCGATGGCAACCGGGTATTCTTTGAGTAGTATTTCTCCTTGATATAATTCAAGAGTACGACTGGGAATATTAATAATAATCTGCGGCAAACCGGCCTCAGCCACAGCTTGTGCAGCTACTGGAAATATACTTAAGATAACCCCAAGGATCAAGAAAAAAGCCTGTTTGTATACTCGCTTCTTATCCATGCCGCTATCCCCTTTTAGCAAATGCCTAAGACACTAACATATATGAGGAAAGAGCAGACGGTATACATTGGCCACAAAAATTAAGGCGGCAGCACACCTGTTGGTGCACTGCCGCCTATTTAACTTAACTGCAATTAAAATCCTAATTGCTCGCCGATGATGATGACTTCCACATCGGTACCACCCGGTTTTTTATGCATGACTGTGGTTACATTACAAATCCGGGTCGGTCCCTGACAATCCATGCACTCGCCAGTCACAGTACAGGGATTGGGACGATTCAGCCGTTTATTATTAATAGGAGCGGCAAATAATTCAATCCTGTCCATGGCAGTCTCTAAGTTGGTAACGATCTTATTGATGCCGGCAATTACAATAACTTTTTTCGGTCCGAAAATCATGGCTGCCACCCGGTTGCCTGAGCCATCCACATTGACCAATTCACCTTTTAAGGTGAGTGCATTGGTGCCTGTCAAAAATACATCACAGGACATTTCTTTGTGACGTAACTCTGTTGCTTCCTCTGCCGATAAGCCGGGTTTATTATGATTAAATACGGTATTACCCCGTTCTTCAAGTAAAGTATCAATACCCACTTCTTTAATAGTCGCCGAACCGCCAATACCGACAGTGGCCTCTTTCGGAATAAGGGTAGCTAATTTCTCCAACGCCTCTTCCTTAGTATTTACATAGCTAGCGGTAAAATGATTTTTTTGCAAGGCTTCAACAACCTTTGCACCAATGGTTTGATTGTGCCAAGTTTTCAATTCACTCATAGTCATTTCTCCCCTCAACTTACTGTATTAGACGAACAAAGGGCTATTGCCCAAAATATAACCAATAATAGGTTACGCCTGTGTCATATGCGCAACAGTCATTGCAGCCATATCTTCAGCATTATACTGATTGTATACCAAGTTAATATGTTTGGCATATGACAACCCATTAAAGCTGCAATTGGCTTGCAGCGTAATTGCCCCATTAAGTTTTGCGGCAAATTCCGTTGCAAGTGCTATTTTACGTACGGCTTTAACAAGCCCGTCAGCTGCCTCGACAAGCGTAACAGTGAGCGTGCCGGTCTCTTTAGCTTCCTCCGGATACACCCTGATGCCTGCCGGCACAGTATGCCAGGAATAAGGGGCATCATTCCACTTGCCTGTCCCAAATTTAAAGAGAAAAAAAATAATAGGACCATCAATATACACGCCTAACTGGGCTGTCCCTTGCTCAATATCTTCGGTTTCCCGTCTGGTAACTCCTGCTTTAATAATCAGCAGGCTGTGTCCTTCATTATCCAAGCGATATCGCAGCTGCTCTTCCAGTTTAACCTGACCTGGTATATATGACTGCCCAACCTGGCCTGTCTGCATGGTACCGCACCACTTTTCCCATATAATCCTAATTATACATATTATAGCATCATTCAGATAGTTTAGATAATTTTTTTTGTAATAAATTGCGAAAGTTTGCGGAAAACTATACCAGTGTCAAAATCTCATAACGCACAATAACCAAACAGGAGGCGATTCTTATGCTGCAGCACAGGTACAGGGGATGCGAGGACTGCGTCGAAAGCAACTCCTGTGAATTTTCTTCAGAATTCTGTCCGAAAACCGTGCTTGACCATAAGCTTGACAGTGATTTAGCCGAAGATCCTGCCTTTAAAAAGTATCAGGAGTTTTATCAACGGTTAAAAAATTAATAGCCAGGCGAGGAGGTTACCTGTGAGAACTACGATAAAATATTCCCACGAAAAGGGATTCGGCAAAAATCTTGCTTCTGTTACCATCTTAGCAGGGGCCCGCACTAGCCGAGAACTTCAGCAAAACATTGAAAAAGCCCGTTCGCAGCAACTAAACGGCGAACAGGCTCATCCATTATTATAAGTTGTACTGAAAAAACTTTGCCGGTCACTGATCGCTGCCACTTGGCAGCTTATTTTTTTGGCAGCGGCCAAATTAACGCCAGGCGGCACAGCATTCTTTATTGCCAGGACTGCCAGCACCTCTTGTAGCGCTGCGTTGCCAGCCCGTTCACCAATACCGGCGGCTGTAACACTAACATATCTCGATCCGCTTTGCAGCGCGCTTATCGTATTTGCCGTAGCCAGCCCAAAATCATTATGTGCATGAAATTCGATTGGCAGCGGACAGCGTTCTGAAAGATACTTTATAATATTACGAATACCGAAAGGTTCCATCACTCCGACCGTATCCGCATAGCGAATGCGTTCAGCCCCCAGCCGCACACTTAACTCAGCCAGTTCAAGAAACTGATCAGGTTCAGCCCGTGAGGCATCTTCGGCCCCGACCGATATCCGGCAGCCATGACTGCGTGCCAGGAAAACAGCCCGCGTAAGCTGATCAAACACCCATTTGCGGCTTTGCTTTAACTTCCGGTAAATATGCAGATCTGATACCGGCACAGAAATATGCAAAAACTCAAACCCGCAGGCAACCGAAGCGGCAATATCCCTTGCATTGGCACGATTCCAGGAAAATACGGTAGCTTTGATACCAGCATCCAGAATTAAGCGCATAGCTTCCGCCTCTTCCGGCCCCATAACCGGTGTGCCTGCCTCTATCCAGCCTACACCGGCCTGATCTAAGGCTACGGCGATAGCCAGCTTTTCCATAGCGGAAAATACCAGCCCGGCTGCTTGTTCTCCATCTCGCAGCGTAGTATCAATAAGAAAATCCGGTTTGAGTTCTGGCATATGTTTGCTCCTTTCAGCCTGACAGATATAACTTTCTAAGTTCATTATCACTGATGGCTGTTTTTTTACGGACCGCCAAAGACCTCACACCTGCCAGCAAACGATTGCTTTCTTCTTCCTCCAGGCTAATTCCCCACGCAGCAAATTTCGTCCTAAGCGTTGCTGTGCCGGAATGCTTGCCAACAACAAGCTGCCTGGTTAATCCTACTAATTCCGGTGCAAATGGCTCATAAATTTCCGGCATCTTGCTGACACCGTCAACATGCATCCCTGATTCGTGAGCAAAAATCGCCGGCCCAATAATGGCTTTATCAACTGCTACCGGCAAATTAAAGGCAGCAAATATCTGCCGGCATGTACCGGCCAGATCACGCGGCACTTCAGCCTCAAGTTCTCCTATTTCCCTGGCAGCCATAAAAACTTCTTCCCATGGAGCGCAGCCACCAATTCCGCCGATCGCTGCTATTACTTGACCGGCGCCGGCCTTTAGAGCTGCCAGGGTGTTAGCGGTGGCCAAACCATAGGCATTACCGGCAGCAATGCCTACAGGGCAAGCCAGACGGCTTTTAAGAATACTTATCTGCTTATGGACCGCAAAAGGATTTCCCTGGCCTGTTTTATCCCAATAATTAACGGCAGCAATAGAATATTGCCTACAGGTAGCAGCAAGCCCGGATAACAACGTTTCCGTAAAAGCTCCAGCCACTTCGAGCAGCAAGGAAACCTTCAAATCCTGCTCCTTAGCCGCTGGCAAGACGCTTTGTAATTTTGCTACTAACCCGTTCTGTTCCTCAATAGAACAAACCAGAATAACTTGCTCTATGCCAGCCTTTTGCGCCAGTTGCAGGTTACACTCTGACAAAGTGAGCAGCCCGGAAAGGCCAAGGCATTTTTGCACCGCTGCCAGGCTCGGCTGATTATGCTGCCACTCATCAAGACTAATCACCGACTGACCTAGCCCTAGATCTGCCAACATACCTGCAATTTCTGCCAACTCTTCGGCGGCAAACTGCCGGCTGATTGCCATATTTAAAGTTTGATCCAACCATATTGGCATATTCATAGTAATCACCCGCAACGCTGTTTTTGGATTATCAATTTGATGCCTTCAGGCGAGCGGCTTGTTGTGCACTCCAGGCGGCCACTCAGTTGCTCGGCTTCTAGCCAAGGCGGAATATGGCTGCACAACACTTCCACAAGATAATAGTTTCCGGAGAGGAGTGGCTGCAATATCTGTTTGGAAGTCAACCCATTGCCGTTTTGCTGAATAGCTTTTAACGATACTCGGAAACACCCCGGGCCGGTTTCTTCAATAACCGGAGCTGCCGGTTGTTCAGGCACACGGTTCTGGGCGGCCAACTCTTCCTGGACTAAAATGTATTCAAGAAAATCCAGCGGCCGGCCGTCAAACTCCCAAATATTAAAGCCTGCCTGTTCCAGTTCCTTGTATAACAGACCGGTTACACTCTGGGCCACAAATACCCGGCATTGTCCCAGCCCCTCAATTATGGCAGTTACTTGCCGCCGCACCCCTGCCAGACCTTCTGACCGGTCTAGCTGAAAGGGCAGCGAATTGCCTGCGTGCCACTTGCCCTGCTGGCGGCGATAAATAACCACATTTCCCGGTTCTTCCGGAGTGGCTGATTTGCCGTTACTTCCCATAAATACCGCTATTTCTCGTGCCATTTTCTTCTCTCCTTTACACAGCTGCGCTTTTAAGTTCCAACTGCTCAACAGTATAAAAAAGTCCGCTCTCGATGGTATAGCAGTATTCCACCGCCATAACACCTCGTTTCAACAAATGTTTTTGGACCTGATAGCCAATTCGCATGGTGAGTACTGCATCACAATCACTAAGTGCTGTTAATATCGCTTTCCGGCGTTTGTCTTCGCTGTCACAGTCAGCGCTGCCGCTGCAGTATTTCTCCAGCCTACGCGTTTCCACCAGCTCGTATCGGTTATTATTTACCTGATAAATACGAAACTCTTCAGCATGCCCAAAATGCAAATCAACCAGCTTATCTGATTTGGAGGTAACGGCGATTTTGTAGTTACCGACAAAGGGAACTGGTTTAGATGCAACCGGTTCGACCTGCTCAACCTCTTGAGCAGCCGCGCAGCCTCTAAACTCATTACTGATATCCTGGCTCAAAAGGCCAATGGCATCGGCCCGGCACTGGCGGCAATGAGTCATTTGTTTTAGTTCCCCGGCGCAAGCTGTCCGCATATCGTTAACATCGCGCATGCTGGTTTGCGGCAACCCGGAAAACACACTGCCCTGCGCCGGCAAAAACGGCATAATATTGGTGAGGCTGGCACCAAGTTTCTTGACCTTTTTCACAACATCCGGTATATGCCAGTCATTAACCATTTTTATCATAACAATATTTACTTTGACCACAATGCCATGCCCGGCTAAATACATAATGCCTTCCTGCTGGTTGCTTAAGAGAATTTCTGCGCCTTCTGTCCCCAGATATCGATTACCTTGGTAATTAACTGCCCCGTATATTTGGGCACCAACAACGGGGTCAATACAGTTAACGGTTACGGTGACATGTTTTACGCCAAGTTTGACTATTTCCGGAGCGTATTCCGGCAATAACAAGCCGTTTGTTGACAGACAGAACAACATGTTTGCGTCTGCCGTTTTTATCAGTTCAATAGTCTCCCGGGTTTCCTGCCAGTCAGCCAGAGCATCTCCCGGACCGGCAATGCCAACCACACTAAGGTTAGGGATAGCAGCCTTGACTTTTTTAAATTTTTCCAAAGCATCTCCTGGTGACAGCACTTCGCTGGTTACCCCTGGGCGGCTTTCATTAACACAATCAAACTTGCGGCTGCAATAGTTGCAGCTGATATTACACCGCGGCGCTACCGGCAAGTGCATACGTGCATATTTATGTTGAGCTGAACTGGAAAAACAGGGATGTTTATCGGTAAGCACGCTCGCCATAGAGCGGCCACCTCCTTCCTTTTGTCGGCAATTATGATGTTTTACTGTAATAGGTTTGATACATATTTTCGCGATAGTGCGTATATTTTTCAGCTAATAGGGTGTTGGTGATTCTGTCTAATAGCAGCATACTGCCGGTATAACCTATTGACAGCAACCGTTGGCCGCCAATCCGGTCATGAATGGGAAAGCCTAAGCGCACTAATGGAATTTGGTGCCTTTCGGTAAGAAACCGCCCATCTGAATGACCAATAGCAATATTAACCTTACCGGCTCTAGCCTGTTGTTCAACATTATTAAAGTCCGGGTCAGGCAGGACAACCATTTCAGCCGTTAAATCGCTTTGGGGCAGCAGCCGCGCCGCATTGCCGCTTTTATCACCTGCCACCACAATGGGACGAATGCCATTCTCCAAACAAAGGCGGGTCACGGCATACACGAGTTCTGGATCACCAAAAACTGCGCTCCGTCCGGCAAAATTATATTTATGAGAATCAATCATGCCGTCAAGCAACCGTCCTCGCTCGCTTTCAACATCCTCCGGACATTTTCGCCCACTGATTTCCTCAAGCACCTTGATAAAAGCATCGGTATTTTCTATACCGATAGGCAGTGCCAGCGAATATAGCGGTACGCCAAAGGTGTCTTTCAGATATTTTCCTGGTGATACCTTGTCATCGAGTGTAACGCCGAATTCAATGGTTGCCGGCGCACCGCCCAGACGATACAAATCGGCAATTGCCGTACCACCTGCTGGCAGTTTGCTGTAGGCTGCTAGATATGGACGGTCAAGCGTATCTGATATATCTGGCAGCAGCGTATACTCTATCTCCATAGCGGTAAGCAGGCGTTTGAGTTCCCTGATATCGGCCGGACTAATACTTGGTATAATCACATTTACCTTGTTGTGACGCTCGGTGTTCGTTGCCATTGTCTCCACCAGCCGTCTGACAGTCACCCAATACCCTTCGCTATGGTTGCCGCCATACCCGGGAGTATTGGCGGTTACAATCGGCATATCCAGGTTGCGTTCGTGGCGATATTCGCTTGCGATTCTAGCAATGTCTTCGCCGATGGTTTCGGCCAGACAAGTGGTAACAACCCCTATCAGCCCCGGCTGATAAACTTTGCGAATATTGTCAAGTGCTTTGCAGAGGTTGGCCTCGCCGCCATACACAGTGCCTTTTTCATTAAGTGACGAGGAGCCAACATCAACAGGTTCATTAAAATGTTCGGCAATGTGCCGCCGCATATAGGTGCTGCAGCCTTGGGAGCCATGAACAATCACCATGGCCTGTTCAATGCCCTTAAGCGCCAAAATCCCGCCCATCGGCATACACATATGACAGGGATTTTCCATACTAGCCACCTCCTTGCCGCGTTGTATACTGCCATACCGGTGAACACACGGTAGAATATACTTCCTGCGCAAAATTAACAGCGCCGTCATACCCACTTAAGGGATGCTTGCGGTTGTGATTATGATCAAGAAAGGCCAGCCCCAGCTTGTAGGCCAGTGGCCGTTCCTTAACGCCACCTACCAGAAGATGCGCGCCCTGTCCGGTCATAAACTTTTCAAGCTCAGCCGGATTGGCATCATCAAGAATAACCGTACCGTCACTTACTAGCGAATGAATGGTATCATACTCTTCCTGCCGCCCGGTCTGCGTGCCTACCATTACCACTTCCATGCCAAGTTCCCGGAATTGTTTAATCAGCGAGATAGCCTTAAAGCCACCACCAACATAGACAGCCGCTTTTTTTCCTGCTAATTTTTCGCGATAGCCTTGAATAATAGGCAGCACTCGGTCAGTTTCCCGCCGAATGATCACCTCGGCTTTGGCTCTGATTTCTCCGCCGCCCAAGGCCTCCGCTATATTGCGCAGCGACTGCGCAGTATCCTCAAGTCCCAGGAAAGACACCTGCTGATACGGAATACCGTAAAGTTCCTGCAGTTTTCCTGCCAGATAATACATAGAACCTGCACATTGGACAATGTTGAGCGAAGCCTTGGCTGCCGATTTGATGGTGTCACTTGTCGAGTCACCGGTAAACACGGTATTAATCTGAACACCCATTTGGGTAAGATAGTCCTTAACAATCCAGGCTTCCCCTGCCAGGTTGAAATCCCCCAGATAATTAAGAGACCTACTGGCAGCAGCCTCACGCCGGTCAACAGGGTCTATAAGCTTTAGCAGCGCTTCACAGGCCGCGCGATAACCGGCGGATTTATTGCCGATAAAGCCACTGGATTCTACAGGAATTACTTCAATACCATGACGGCTGGCCGCCGCTTTGCACACAGCCGTCAAATCATCGCCAATTACCCCGACAATACAGGTGGAATACACAAATACCAGTTTGGATTTATATTTTTCCACAAGTTCATCAATAGTTCGGGCCAGTTTCTTTTCCCCACCAAAAATAATGTCCTGTTCTCGTAAATCAGTAGTAAAACTGTTGCGGTAAAGTTCAGAGCCACTTGACAGACTGCCGCGAATATCCCAGGTATAACTGGCACAGCCCACTGGTCCATGCACCAAGTGAATAGCATCGGTAACCGGATTTAAAACCACCCTGGCCCCACAGTACACACAGGCCCGCTGGCTGACACAGCCGGCAATGCTGTCCGCATCACACTTTAACGTATTTTTACGACGTCCTTTAGTAGCTATAAATTGTTCCCGCTCTGAAATCGCTGCAGCTGTCTCGCTCATCACCCAGTCACCTCCAGTCTTGTTACATTACCAGTTCAAAATCTTCATCTGTCGCATCTCTGTCAGCTCTATCTAAGAGTGCCCCGCTGATACTCTCAATCAACCGCATAGCACCACGGTAGCCGACAATCGGCAAATAGGAATGCACGCTACGATCAAGTATCGGGAAACCAACCCGCACCAGCGGGATGTCTTCGGCACGCGCGATATATTTGCCATAGGTAGTGCCGATAATCAAATCAACCGGCTGGTTCTTGATCCATTGTTGGAAGGTAAATAAATCACCACCGGCTTTGACATTAGCGCTCACCCCTGCAGCTGCCAGCATACCCCGGATTTCTTCTTCAAAGCTTCCCATACCGGAACCAACGGCTCCGCCCGGTGTACCTGTCAATACATGCACCGGTTTCATTCCCAGACTCAACACAAATTCGGTCAGGCCGGTAACAATATCCGGATCGCCAAAGATGGCTACCTGTTTGCCATGAAAATGAAAATGCGTATCAGTCATAATGTCTACCAACTGTCCACGCTCTTCTTCCAGTTCATAGGGCACTTCTTGCGAAAAAGCCCGGCGCAATGCCATAATCAGCTCATCTGTGGCTTTAATACCAATTGGTGTTTTGAGAACACTTGCCGGCACCTGACATTTCTTGGACAATAACTCTGCCGCTTCACTGGAGGCAAACCGTCCCAGCGCCAGTGTCAGCCTGGAATTGCCGCTGTCTTTAATTTGCTCGACAGTAGCACCGCCCTTAGGGTACATAGAAAACTTACCTGTCAGGGGAGCATCCATTACACCTGAAGTGTCAGGAAACATGATTGACGTAATTCCCATAACCCTGGCTATACGCTTGATCTCCCGCATATCGCCCGGATTAACAAATCCCGGAATAAGGTTAACCTGTTCTTTTTTCACCGGCAGCGTGGCTTCAGCCAAATAACTAACCATCCCTTTGGTCATATTGGAAAAACCGGTAACATGAGACCCCTGATAACTTGGCGTATTGGCATGAATAACTAATTTGCCTTCTGGAATCTCGGCTGATTTAATAATGCTCGGAATATCGTCACCGATAGTCTCAGTCAAGCAAGTGGTGTGCACAGCCATGATTTCCGGGTTATAAATAGAAAATACATTCTTAATTGCAGTTTTTAGATTAGCGCCGCCACCAAACACCGAAGCCCCTTCGGTAAAGCTCGAAGTCGAAGCCATAGCCGGTTCCCGGAAATGCCGGGACAAATGCATACGGTGAAAGGAACAGCAGCCTTGCGAGCCGTGGCTATGTGGCAGACAACCATGAATTCCGAGAGCCGCATACATGGCGCCAATAGGCTGGCAGGTTTTTGCCGGGTTAATAGCGCCGCCACTGTTACGTTCTTTTTGCTCTTTAGGTGTACAATCCAGCATATTAGGCCACTCCTTCCTCATTTACAGTACCGGTTAACAGCGGTTCATCTTTCCAGGGCGGAACTATGAAATTCCAGGTAGGGGATGCAAATCCCATGCTCACATCGCGGGCGAAATTAACTGCCCCGTTAAACCCGGCATAAGGACCGCTATAATCATAAGAGTGAAGCTGTTTGGCCGGAATACCCATTTTTTGAATTACGTATTTATCCTTGATACCAGAAGCAAAGATATCAGGCTTAAGAATCTTGATAAACTCTTCGGTTTCAAAATGGTTGAGATCATCAACAACAATGGTGCCGTCTTTCATAGTCACATTCATGCCTTCATAATAGCTTAAAGGAATTTTCTGCTTAAGCTCTTCCATTTTTTCCGGCGATACCTTGAGCCGGAACCGGCGCTCATCGGCACTTACCTGAAGTTCAGGAATATTTTTGGAATCGGCATCAGTCTTGATGGTCGGAATAACCTGCCGGCCTTCGTAATCGTCCCTGTGGGCAAATTCATAACCTGCAAGTATTGTCTCAATACCTATTTCAGCAAACAACCCCTGGTAGTGGTGACCGCGCGAGCCGCCGACAAAGCAAAATGCAGTTTTGCCTTCGCAGATTTTTTTATATTGCTCCATTACCGGTTCTATGCGTGTCAATTCGCGGGCAATTACTTCTTCAGTCTTGGCAATAAGCTCCTCGTCTCCAAAGTACATAGCCATACTGCGCAGCGAACTACTCATACCTTGAACACCGATAAAATTGACTTTGAGCCAAGGCGTACCATACTTGGTTTCCAGCATCTCGGCAATGTAGTTGATCGAGCGGTGGCATTGCACCAGATTAAGTTCTGCTATGTGGGCATTCTTGAGTTCTTCATAAGAGCCGTCACCGGTCATGACTGATACAATGGTATAGCCAATATCCTTTAAGACTCGCTCAATTTCCCAGCTATCACCGCCGATATTATATTCACCAAGAATATTAATGGGGTACTTGCCGCCCGCTTTCTCTTCCTCGCTAGCGCCAATTACTTTATCCATCAGGATATTGTTGGCAATATGGTGGCCGGCTGACTGGCTGACCCCCTTGTAACCTTCACAACTAAAGGCCAGTACCGGAAGTCCGTGGCGGCCCTCGGCAGCCCGGGCTACAGCATTAATATCATCACCAATCAAACCAACCGGGCAGGTGGCCGAAACTGTAATAGCCTTAGGATGGAAAATCTCTACGACTTCATCAATCATCTTAGCGAGTTTCTTTTCACCACCAAAGACGATATCACTTTCCTGCATGTCGGTAGACACACAATAATTGAGGAAGTTTTGAGTAGGATCTTCTGATTTAGCTTTATTACGGCGGGTTGCCCAGGTATAGTAGCCGCAGCCAATAGGTCCGTGCGTAATATGAACCATATCTTTAAGCGGGCCCAGCACAACGCCTTTACAGCCGGCGTAGGCACAGCCACGGTTAGTAATAATACCGGGAATGGTGCGAGTATTTGCTTCAATGATCTGCTCACTCGCTCCGTCTTTAATAAGAATGTGTTTTGCTCTATTTTTCTGGACTTTAGACGGATATTGGTCAAGAATTTCCTGTAACTCTTTTTCAGTAACAGCCATGCTGCTTACCCCCTTTGCGTCCTTACTAACAAACTCTTATACAGCATCTTCACCGGATTCACCGGTCCGAACCCGAACTGCATCCAGCATGGGCATAACAATAATTTTTCCGTCACCCACTTTATTTTCAGTACGGTTGGCTTTCATAATAGCCTCGACAATGCCCGTTACATCCTCATCATGCACTAACATGGTAAACATGCGTCGTGGGAACAGCCTGTGACCGTCCAGGAAACCGTCAATCAACATTTCGGCATCCTGCTCCTCAGCTCCAGGCATAGCCATCATAGCGGCTTTTCGTTCGGCAATAACAGCGGGGTCATCAACTAATTTGCCGCGTCCCATGACTTTGAAGGCTGTAAAACCGGCAACTCCGGCTTCTATCAAGGCTTTTTTAGTGGCGCCGGTCTTATTCATGCGCACTATAGCTAGAATTTCCTGCATAATACAGCCTCCTTTACAGTTCTTTCATGCCGCTTGACACGGTATATACTTCGGAAACCGGGGTAATAAAAATTTTCCCGTCACCATACGCACCTTTTTCTCCGGTTTTGGCTGCTTCCATAATTACCTTAACAATTTCCTGTTTATATTCGGCTCTTACCGCCATAATCAGCATGGTTTTGGGGATTTCGTCATAAACAACACCACCGATTTTAATGCCTTTCTGCTTGCCCCGGCCCACAACATCAACAGCCGTAACGGCGTTAAATCCAGCTTGTGACAGTTCAGCCAACACTTCATCTTTCTTTTCTGGTCGAATAATGGCTCTAATTAATATCACAACATTCACTCCTTCATTTTTCGTTGTTGGCAACTAGGCAATGGCGTCAAGGAAACCATGCTGCATCATCAGTTCTTCCAGACGATCCTGGGTCATAGGTTTGGGAATGACAAACATCTTGTTTTCATCGATAGCTTTGGCCAAAGCACGATACTCGTTAGCCTGATCTGCTTCCGGATCAAAGTCAATAACTGTCTTTTTATTAATTTCTGCCCGCTGTACCAAGTTATCACGCGGCACAAAATGAATGAGCTGCGAACCAAGTTCTTCGGCAAAAGCCTGTAAAAGCGGTAATTCATTGTCTACCTTCCGGCTGTTGCAAATAATGCCTCCAAGCCGAACCTTGCCTGAGGTTGCATATTTTTGAATACCTTTGGCAATGTTGTTGGCTGCATATAAGGCCATTAACTCGCCGGAGGCTACGATATAAATTTCTTCGGCTTTTCCTTCTCTGATCGGCATAGCAAACCCGCCACAAACAACATCGCCAAGTACATCGTAAAACACATAATCAATTTCATCGGTATACGCCCCCAATGACTCCAACATATTGATGGAGGTAATTATGCCTCGGCCAGCGCAGCCTACACCTGGCTCAGGACCACCTGATTCCACACAACGGGTATCTCTGAAACCTTCTTTTAAAATATCTTCGAGATCAATATCGTCACCTTCATCACGCAGGGTATCAAGCACTGTCTTTTGACAAAGTCCGTTTAGCAGTAACCGCGTAGAGTCAGCTTTAGGATCACAGCCAACCACCATAATTTTTTTCCCGGATTCGGCTAATGCCGCTACCGTGTTTTGGGTTGTAGTCGATTTTCCAATACCGCCTTTACCATAAATAGCAACCTGTCTCATTGTAGATTCCTCCTTTTTTTTATGAGCACTCCGGTGTGGCGGGTTTATCTGTTGAAAAATGTGAGTAGGTAGAATATAATAAAAGTATGCACATCAATAAACCCTGGCCGCCCGCTTGGGTATTGCGATTTGCTAGAGCTTCACGCGTACTGCGAATACACGTGAAGCCTTTATTTTGTGTTGAAAACCATCACCCCCTTTAACTGATGAAAATAAAAGGCTTACCACAGTAAATTACAGTGGTAAGCCTTTGCCATGTGTTAATGCGTTACTTACTGACGTGGTAAGCCTCATTGCTTAGGAAGCATATTAACTTGTTTAAAAACATAAAAAGCCATGAGCAGAATTCTCTACTTCATAGCTTCATTGCTGAAAACCATTAACTTGTAAACCCACTATACCATAGATAAGATGCACCTGCAATACCCCAGATTAATTTCGGAAAATTAAGTTATCTGACCTTCGTTATCCCGTCTGCTTTTATTTTATGACTAACCTTTAGATGGGGTTAAGCCCCACCTGGAGATAAGGCTACTTTATTGGAAATTTCTAATACATTTTGCCTGTTATTGCAATTCCTTACATATCCGGCTATAATTTTAGTGAGCTAGGTCTGCTGCTTGAGACTGGCATTCCATGAAAGGAGGATTTACTCTATGCAACCTTCCAATGACGAAGCACATGATTTGTTGGCCGCCATTGTCTCTGCGCTCAACAATACTCTTTATGATCTTTCCATGGAAAACGAAAGAGCTGAAAATAAAGTAACTGCCAAACGCCTGGACTACACCCGGCAAAAGGTTATGGGTGCCTGGGAAGTATACAACAAAAAGCGTATTGAGAAAAACAAAGAAGCTTAATGGGCGCTAGCGTCCATTAAGCTTCTTTTCATTATACCCTGTCAAACACAATGTCTTTAACCACTTCTCCCGCGATAATGAGACCGACCACCGACGGCACAAAAGCTATGCTGCCGGGAATTTGGTTCCTAGTCGTGCACTTGCGTGTAGTTCCCTGCGGACAAATACAACCACCATTGCAGCTTGAGCTGTCGCTTTCGGTTGGAGTAAGCGGTGTTTCCTTTGAATACACTACCTTTAGTGAAGCAATACCCCGTTTCCTCAGTTCTTGACGCATAACCTTGGCTAAGGGGCACACCGAGGTTTGAAAAATGTCGGCCACCTCAAACTTGGTTGGATCAAGTTTATTGCCGGCCCCCATTGACGAGATAATAGGAATGTTTTTTCCCTTAGCCTTAACTACCAAATCAAGTTTGCCGGTAACGGTATCAATGGCATCAACAATATACGTATAATCATCGGCAAGTAGCTTATCGGCCGTATCAGGCAGGTAAAATTCCTGAAAAACTGTCACTTCTGCCTTGGGGTTGATTTCGAGAATACGTTCTTTCATAACCTCAACTTTAGGTTTGCCAATGGTCTTGCGCGTAGCATGCAGTTGCCGGTTAATATTAGTCAGACAAATAGCGTCATCATCCACCAGCACAAACTTGCCCACGCCTGAGCGTACCAGGCCTTCTACAACAAAGGTGCCAACCCCGCCAATGCCAAACACAGCCACCTTGCTCTGCGCTAATTTGGCCAGGCCGTCCTTACCAATTAATAATTCTGTCCGGGAAAATTCGTGCAACATCTATTGTCACCCTTTATAACAGTAATCTATGCATTGTCTTAGTGTAACAAAGTTGTCTTAGCCCGTCAATAACCGCATTTATTTACGGGATATCCTGAGTTTAATGGTTTTGCCGCATTTCGGGCAAATATGATTGCCCTCCTGATCTATTTCCATCACAACTCCGCATTGCATATGCACTAGCATACTGCCACCTCCTAAAATAGTACCACAATAATCAGTATATGCTGCTGCGGAGATTTTAGACCCGAAAATGAAAAGTAGATAGAGCCAGAGGGATTGGCATCTATCTACTCCAAAGAGGGAAGAGAGTTATAGAACTATTCACCACACGACTTTCGTTTTAAAAGCTGTGGTTCAAAGAGGATTACAATTGGTTTTTTTAGGGTACGGCCGCCCTTCATGCGTTTTATCAGCAAGGCTGCGGCCTTATTTCCCATATCATATACAGGCTGCGCCACCACCGTCACCGGCGGATCAATTAACTGCGCCCACTCCCAATCGTCAAAGCCAAGTACGGCAATTTCGCCGGGAATGGTTAAACTCATTTTTTTGATGGCTTTCACCACCGACATGGTTATCATATTATTAGCACAGAAGAGGCATGTCGGTCGGTCTTTTCCTGCACCGCCAGCTAAGAGTGCCTTGAGTTTGGCTAAGACTTCCTGTTCATCCGCACTTGTCTGTACCAACCAGTCTTCCCGGAAGGCAAGGCCATGTCCCGCTAAAGCGGTTTGATAGGCCTGTACCCGTTCGATCCGGGGACTAACATGATCATAAGGCAGGGTAAGCATGGCAATATGCTTATGCCCCAATTCCACGATGTGGTCAACCGCCTGACACACGCCCTGGGCGCTGTCAACTGTTACGGTATCAATATCAATGTCAGGCGCTTTGCGGTCAATAAGTATCACTGGGATATTCTTATTGACCTGAGCAATCAGCTCATTGTTGCAGCCTGTTGTATTTATAATCAGCCCGTCAATTTGCTTATCTACCAGCATATTGACATAGTCACGTTCTTTGGCAGGGTCATCATCAGCATTACAGAGAATGAGATTAAAACCCGCCGCTTTCAGGGTATCTTCAATACCGCGAATAACACTGGTAGAAAAGGGATTGAGGATATTAGCGACAATGGCACCTACTGTATGGGTTCGCTTTTGCTTGAGGCTGCGTGCCAAGGCATTCGGCCTGTAATCAAGTTCGGCAATAACCTGAGCAATACGCTCTTTCGTCTCTATGCTCATATGATCATACAAGCCATTCAGATATCTGGATATGGTACTCTTGGAGACACCGGCAATCCTGGCAACCTCAGCAATTGTGACAGACATCCTCTATTACCGCTGTACGCGTCCTGACCCGTCGCCACCCATCAGCGCTTTTACTTCGCTGACACTTACATGGTTATGGTCACCTTCGATGGTATGCTTCAGACAAGAAGCAGCTACGGCGAATTCAAGAGCGTCCGCATTCGAATAGTTATTCAGCAAGCCGTAGATTAAGCCGCCGCCAAAGGAGTCACCGCCGCCCACACGATCAATAATGTGGATGGCATAGTTTTTGGAGAAATAAAATTCATCATCTTTATATAGCATAGCAGCCCAGTTGTTATCAGAAGCCGAGATACTGCCACGCAGGGTGATAGCTACAGCCTTAAAGCCAAAACGCTCTTTGAGTTTCTTAGCAACATCTTTGTAGCCGTCATGACTGAGTTTGCCGCCGGTAATATCGGTGTTTTCAGCTTTGATGCCAAATACTTTTTCTGCATCTTCTTCGTTGGCAATACATACATCCACATAAGGCATGAACTGAGCCATAACCTGGCCGGCCTTCTCACTGGTCCACAGATTTTTGCGGAAGTTAAGATCGCAGCTAGTGGTCAGACCTGCTTCTTTAGCGGCTTTACAGGCATCCAGTACACACGCGGCCACATTGTCGCCCAGTGCCGGAGTAATGCCGGTGAAATGGAACCAGGTAGCGCCTGCAAAAATTTCTTTCCAGTTAAAGTCTTCTTTCTTAGCACCGGAAATAGAAGAATGAGCGCGGTCATACACTACCTTGGACGGACGCTGGGAAGCACCCTTTTCACAGAAATAAATGCCAAGGCGCTCGCCGCCTCTTACCATATAACGAGTATCAACACCATAACGGCGCATTTCATTGACAGCCGCCTGGCCGATCGGATTTTCAGGAACTTTGGTTACAAAGATAGCTTCTTCGCCATAGTTGGCCAAAGAAACGCTTACATTGGCTTCGCCGCCGCCATATACGGCTTCAAAGCTAGGAGTTTGTTCAAAACGCTGATATCCAACCGGAGCTAACCGGAGCATAATTTCACCAAAACATACTACTTTTTTCACGCTATGCACCTCTTTATATTATTTGTTTACTTTCCCGATGACTAACTCGCTCTAAGACTCCCGCTTCCGAGCGGGAGTTAAGAGCGATTAAGTCCCTGGATAAGAGCAGACTAACCTTCATCCGGGGGTAAACCCCGTCTGAAGCTAAGGCTGCTTACTTACCTGCGCGAGCTTGACGAACTTTTTCAATAAACTGTTTACCGATTTCGGTAATAGACTCATAATCGCCTTTTTTCGCACCGGCAGTCAGATTGCCGCCTACACCTACTGCTACGCAGCCAGCTTTGATCCAGTCTTGTACATTGTCAAGCCCCACGCCGCCTGTCGGCATAACAGGAGCTTGCGGCAACGGTCCTTTCAATGCTTTTACGAAAGAAGCACCTAAAGCTTCACCTGGGAACAATTTAATGATATCAGTACCGGCTTCCATAGCTTCAACAACTTCTTTAATTGTCATGCAGCCTGCCATAATCGGCACTTGGTAACGGTTGCAAAGTTTTACGGTTTCCGCATTGAAGGACGGGCTGACAATATATTGTGCACCGGCCAAAATAGCAATCCGGGCAGTCTCGGCATCAAGCACAGTGCCTGCACCAATAATAAGTTCACCATTTTTATAATTAGCAGCCAAATCTTTAATTACATCGGCAGCACCAGGTACAGTAAAAGTAATCTCAATGGCGGCAACTCCGCCTTTGAGACAGGCATCCGCAATTTTTACAGCTTGTTCGGAGGTTTCCGCACGAACAACAGCAACAACACCAGTATCCATAATTTTTTGGAGAACATTTAATTTGGGTATCATTTTCTTTCTTCCCTTCCCTTCTTCTTGTAAACCGGTTTAGGAAATCGGTTTACAAACTCATAATGGTTATATTAGCTATTTTTTTTACGATTCCTGCTGAAATTTTACAAAAAGTTAAATTTTTTTCCACATCTAAGCTACAACAAAAATTTTGCCTGCCAGACAAGACTTGAAATAGTTTTCCCGACAATACATAAACTTAGTCCTCTCTAAATAAACATATTATTAATAAATATTGACCAACTATTTATTAAGATATATAATTTACATATAATAACAAAGCAGGAGGCGAATACTGATGGATATTGCCGCACTTTCCACAATGTCTTCACAAATGAACATTGCCAGTCAAGCCAGTATACTTGTCCTCAAGCAGGCCATGGATACTTCCGCTCAGCAAGCCGATGGTTTGATGCAGCTTATGAATGTAGCTGCCGCCAGCATCTCGCCACCAAATTTAGGCAATAACATTGATATATCTATATAAAGAAAACACGGCTTGCGCCGAGCCTCTGGCGAAGGTGGAAGCCGATGTTGCCTTTATCCAGGCGAAAGTTATACTTTCTATCAGGGAAAAAAGGCTTCTGAGAGTAAACTCAGAAGCCTTTTTTTACGATAATGTTAATATAACGTACTCAATAGGAGGTCTACCGTGAATAAAGTATATGCACTTATCGGGCCCCCCGCATCAGGCAAAAGCAGTATTTTGCACGCACTGGCGCAGTATGACATTCCCGAAATGACCAGTCATACTACCCGCAAACCCAGACCAGGCGAAGAGCATGGCGTCCATTACTATTTTGTCAGCAAAGAAGATTTTCAAAAACAAGAGCTTATTGAACGGGTAGAATACTCGGGAAATTTTTACGGATTAAGCAAAACCGAGGTACTTGATAAAGTAAATCGTTTTCCGGTGAGTGTAGTTGCCATTGAGCTGCAAGGTCTTGTTCAGTTAAAGAAATTACTTGCTGATCGTCTTGAATCCATATTCATTATGGCAGACCATGATATTCTCATTGACCGGATGCTTGAACGCGGCGATGATACCGCAGTTATCAATCGCCGGATTGAATATGCCAATAGTACCGGCGAATTCAACCAGTGGCAAACCGCTAATTATGTTGTAAAAAATACCGGCTCATTCGAAGTTTCCGTCCGTCAGGTACTTGCCATTATCGGCAAAGTTACCTTGCCTGAAAAAAACATATAAATGAGACTAAGCTTCAGGTGAGATTTTGACCCCACCTGAAGCTTAGTCATCGGCTAACAAGCAAGAGAGGCCGCCCTTGGGCGGCCTCTCTTATTCTTTAACGTTACACTTCAACATCGTCAGCCAACATACCACGCTTATTGCGGATACTGGCAATAATGCCAACAGCAAAAATGATGATCGCAAGAGCAAGCATTACACCTGAAATCGGGCGAGCAAAGAAGCCCATGAAATCACCTTTGAAATACATTAACGACTGCAGTAATGAGCTTTCAATCATTTTGCCTAAAACAAAGGTTAAGACAACCGGTGCCATCGGGATATCGATTTTTTTCATTACATAACCCACTACCCCGAAGAAGATCATAACCCAGATGTCCCACACGCTGCCGCTTACACTATAAGCCCCCAGCACAGAAATAATAACAATAAGAGGATACAGTATCTTGGGAGGAATCATTGCCACCTTACCCCACATACCGGCCATTGGCAGATTCATAATTAACAGCATAAAGTTGCCGATAAACATACTAGCGATGACCGCCCAGACAAATTGAGGATTATTTTGGAACAGTGCCGGTCCTGGAGTAAGACCATGCATGATGAAAGCACCAAACAGCACGGCAATGGTCGGCGAGCTGGGAATCCCCATAGTAAAGAGCGGAATAAGCGCAGCCCCACAATAAGCATTGTTGGCAGTTTCCGGTCCGGCAACACCTTCAATAGCCCCTTTACCAAACCGCGAAGGATCTTTGGCTACCTTTTTCTCTAGTGTATAAGACAAAATAGCCGGAATAACCGAGTTAGACCCGGGAATTAAGCCTGTCAAACATCCTAAACCCGTTCCTCTCAAGATTGCCATCATGGTTGGCCGCCACTCTTCCTTATTAGGTAACAATTTACCTACTTTCGGAGGTTCCTGCGCATGCATAGAAGTCTCTAAACCAAGCAATACTTCCGAAATACCAAATAAGCCCATCGCAATGGTAACAAAATCAAAGCCTTCCATCAAATGCAGTTCGCCAAAGGTAAACCGCAGCGCTCCTGATATGGGATCCATACCGACAAGTGACAAAGTTAAACCAACAATAGCAGAGATCGTGCCGCGAATAATAGATTTACCCATTAAACCAACAACCATAACCAAACCTAAGATCATAAGCGAAAAAAATTCCGGCGGGCCAAACTTCAATGCCAATTCTGCCAGCGGCGGCCCAATAAATACCAAACCTATTATAGCAACAGTACCGCCAATAAAAGAACCTATGCCGGCAACACCTAGTGCCGTACCTGCCCGCCCCTGTTTAGCCATCGGGTAACCGTCAAAGCAGGTAGTAACCGAAGCGGCCTCGCCTGGTGTATTAATGAGTACTGATGTCACTGTACCGCCATACAGTGAGCCGTAATAAATGCCTGACAACATAATAATTGCCGGTATCGGGTCCATGGAAAACGTAATCGGCAATAACAGCGCCGTACCAGTGGTAGGTCCAAGTCCTGGCAAAACGCCGACAAGCATACCAATGGTAACACCGAGCAAACAGTATAAAAGATTCCATCCGCCCATAGCAATATCAAAACCTTGAAGTAACGGCATAAATACATCCATTAGTTTTCCCCCTTACCAGCCAAAATCGTTTACCGGAAGTGTAACTCCCAGCAGCGACTGAAATACCAAAAACAAAATAATAGATACAGCTACCGAAATTCCAAGGGCAATATACCATTTGAAGTCACGCACAAACATAATAAACTGTAAAATGGTCGCCGAAACAACAAAACCTAGATATGGTACAACGATTGGAAAAATTATAAGACCGCCAACTGTTGATATAATATTTTTGCTGGCTTGGCCGCCAGGTAAGATTTCGCTAACTTTAACCACATCATGTCTGATAGAATCCACAATATAACAAAGTGTAAGAACAATTAAAATACCACTGAGCCACAACGGAAAAAAACCGGGACCAGGCCCCAGCCTGGTGGAGTAGTCAAGCGACAATGACTGCTGAAAAATAATTATCGCATATACAAGGGTGATGATTCCTGCCCAAACGCCAGCTTTCTTCAACCTTCTTCTTCCTTTCCTGCTCCTGCTGTTCCCTACTAACTCCGGAAAAGCCGGTCAGCTGTTTAATAAAGGAGAGCGAAGATTGGCTCTCCGCTCTCACAGGCCACTATTTCTTTTTACCGCTTTCGATGATAGGTCCTAAAACCTTAACGTCTGACTCCAAGAATTGCTTATACTCAGCAGGGTTCTTGTAATCAATACCTAAGAAGGATTTGTTCATAAACTCAACAAACTTAGGATCTTTCACTGCTTTTGCAACCGCATCTTCTAGGATTTTGGCAACTGCATCAGGAGTTTGCGGCGGAACTGCAATCCCTCTGTAAGTGCCGGTAACAGCATTAATACCTTTTTCATTAAGAGTCGGAACATCTTTCAGACCTTCAAACCGTTTTTCAGCCATTACAGCCAGCGGACGAAGCTTTCCGGCATCAATCTGGGCTTTTACTTCGCCAGGACCATAGATACCAAATTCAGCCCTGCCACCAAGAACTTCGGTGATTGCCGGAGCCGCGCCGGTAAACGGAACAGTTACAAAGTCCACACCGGCAGCCTGGGTGAATTGAAGTGCATAGAAGTTCGGAGTAACCGAAGCCGCAAAATTGAGTTTGCCAGGATTAGCTTTGAGGTCTGCCAGCAAATCCTCAATTGTTTTATATTTGGATGTAGTAGATACAACAATTACTGTCGGATCAGTATTAACATTGCCAATCAATTTAAAATCAAAGGTTTTGAATGGTGCCTGACCTTGTAACGGCAAAGATACAATCTCGCGAGTTACCATAGTCAGTGTGTACCCGTCGGATTTGGCTTTCAGACCTTCAGCCATACCGACAGCCCCGCCGCCACCTGTTTTATTTACAACAACAACGTCTTGGCCAAGTACGCCTTTAAGTGCTTCTGCAAAAGCCCGGCCAACCGCATCAGTGCCACCGCCGGCAGCAAATGGAACAATAAGTTCAATTGGTTTTGTTGGATATTTTACTTCTTCCTTTTTGGCTGTCTGATTGCCGCAGCCGGTAACAGCCAGCGAAACAACCAGCAGCGACACCAGTACCAGAGCTACCCATTTCTTCATACTCATTCTCCCCCTATAAAGTTTTGTACTTCCTTACTAGGTGCTTTCCCGTTTCAAAATATTCAGACACTGAAAAATTATGCACCTTTTTGCATCATTTTTCAGTTTACTATACTTATAACGAATTATCAACCCGCCAAAATTGCTATCTTTTTGCACTCAGTTGTCGACTTTTACTTCCAAGGCGAAGCGAGGTACTATTTTGCCTGCGACCTCGACAGTCTCAAAAAACATGGCTTTAGGCCGTACCCACAGTTTATACTCGCCATATAGCGCCCGGTAGATAACCAGCAATTCCTCGGTTTCACTGTGAATGGCCTCACCAATAACATGATACAAATTTCCTTTATAATGGCGATAAATCCCGGTTTTGATTCCACCCTGCTTTTCTTCTGACATAGTCTACTCCTTACATTAATGCAAAATTGGGGACATCTTTTTGTACACCAGTAACGTAATCACCGAAACAACACTGCCTTTCAACAGATTAAACGGTATAATGGCAAAAACAATAAAGGTCTTAAGATCAACAATCTGAGGATTTGCCGCCCGCCCCATCGTAATTATGGCCTCCAGCGGCAGCTTCAAAGCTGTCTGATACAGCGGAATGAGAATCCAATAATTTACGGCCGCCGCCACCAAAGTCATAGACAGCGTACCGGCGATAAGTGCCAGCAACGCCCGCTTACGACTCTTACTGCCGGAATATATACAAGCCGCAGGAACAACAAAACCTGTGCCAACTAAAAAATTGGCCATCTCTCCAATTCCTGCTGTTTGCGTATAACTGACATGTAACATATTTTTCAGTAACACAATCAGGCATCCGGCCAGCGGCCCCAGCGCAAACGCACCAATAATGGCGGGAATATCGCTAAAATCCAGTTTTAAAAATGGCGGCATAAAAATTACCGGAACCTCCAACAGCATTAAAATTGTAGCTGCACTTGCCAAAATTGCCACCCGCGTTGTATATATCATGCTAATCTGCATTTACTCTCCCTGCCAATCTGCACCAAACTTGTATGTATACTAGCTTAGTGCAATGGCTGTGGCTTGTCAACGGTTGCAGTATGCAATGTCAGCATGACGAATTCCACCAAGGCCGTTTCAATCACAGTTTCATGCACTGCCATCACATCTTCCATCTCCAGCCCATGACACAATTTCATATATTCAAATACCCTCGCCAGACCTTCGGCATACACTTCCTGAACCTTATCCGGCATCTTGCCTCTAAGCACATCATAATAAAGCAAGCCATAACGCTTGCTGATATCCTGTAAATGCAATGCAAATAAGTACTTGTAATCTTCCAGCATATCCGCCATTAGGCTTCTCTCCTCTTTACCCGATGACTAACCCGTTCTAATACTCCCGACCGCTGTAAACGGGAGTAAAGAACAGCTAAGTCCCTGGATAATTCGACTAAGCTTCAGGTGGGGTTAAAACCCCATCTGAAGCTTAGTCGAATTTACAATTCCCCTAGCTTTCTGAACATTGCAATATATTATATTTATTCGCACTTAAATGCTAAATCCCTACAAGCCTTTCAGATCTTTTACGTAATGGGGACTAAAAAACTGCCTGACAGCTTATTTGCTGCCAGGCAGTTCACCTTAGCTATTTGCTATTTCATGAATCAGTAATATCTTTAGCCAGGAATAAAAGAAATCGTCGCGACTCTCATAATCCCGATCATCATCACGTAAAACAACGAAGGTGTCGCCACGCATAAAACTAACACTTACTAATTCATCCGAGTCATTGTAAAATATAACAGTACCTTTTATATGTTTAATTTTATCCATAAACAATAACAAAATTGTGACAAACACATAGGATTTCCGCTTAACTTTGGTGAATGTTATAGTAGTTTATCGTAGTAACAACTATATAACAGATCTCTGTATGACATTCTTTCGAGTGGAGGCATTATTTTGAAACACACAGTTTTTTTGTCTAGATTACTTTTGCTGCTTGTCTTAGTAACCTGTATTGTTTTGCCGGCTCAGGCCGTCTTTTCCGCAATAACCAATACTGATAAAGTCAAATTGTTTGCCGAACCGGCTCCTGACGCTGCAGTCATCGAAGTCTTAAAAAAAGGCGATGTTGTCAAGGTTTTTGAGAAGTCTGCTGACGGCCAGTTTTGGGAGGTTGAACACAAGGGAAACCATGGCTGGATCATCAGTCACAAGCTAAGCCCCAAGGATTACCAGCGCTAATTCTAAACCTCACAAAAGCACAAAAGGACGGTTATGTGCTGGATGATTAATCATACGACACATAATCGTCCTTTAATTATTCACGTGTGTTCACTTTTTTCCGTTCACCACTTATCCGGTCTAAACACATTATTAAACAAGGTCACAAGGATACCGCAAACGCATAGAGCAAAAATGGCAAAAGCACAAAACGTAAAAATATAATCAATCATATGCTCCGGCCCCCTTATGCTTATAGTATCGTAACTTAAGCATAACACACTATGTAAAATCATTCCAGGGACCTTGGTCCTGGTTTTCTGGTCTTTTTCTCCTTTTTTCTTGTTTTTTTTACAAACGTTCGGGTTTACACTTTCCCCTTGCCGACCGTGTCAGTAGGCAATACATTCACCCGGTGATAGTTTTGTCCGGAAAAGCAAGCATAGATATTGGCAAAACATGCGGCATAGATATTAATAGCTGCATCCACAGTTCCGCCACCCACATGCGGCAACGCAATTACATTATCAAGTTTTAGCAAAGGATTGTCAGCACCCACCGGCTCCTTAGCCCACACATCCACGGCAGCCCCCAAAAGCCGGTTTTCCGCCAAGGCTTCATAAAGATCGGTCTCATTTACAACATTACCCCGCGAAACATTAACTAAAATGGCGTTAGGCTTCATCAATGCTAATGTATCCTTATTAATTAAGTTGGTAGTCTGCGCCACCAATGGAACATGAATACTTACAATATCAGCTTTATGTAAGAGCTCTTCCAGCGAAACATAGCTGGCCCCATACTCGGCCTCAACCTCAGCAGACGCTTGCCGGGAACTATAATACAATATCGAACTGCCAAAAGCTCGCGATAAACGCGCAGTTTCCCGCCCGGTATGGCCAAAACCCACAATACCGTGGATTTTCCCCTTTATTTCATATGAACAAGAACGGTACGCCCACATCAGCCATTCGCCTTTTTTAGTAGCTTGATTCAAGATGCTAATATGTCGGTAAAGATCAAGTATCATCCCAATTGTTAATTCGGCAACTCCATTGGCATTTCCGCCTGGAACATTGCCTACAGCAATCCCTCGTGCCGTAGCCGCCTTAGCATCAAAATTATCAACACCAACACCTAATTTTTGAACAATCTTAAGATGTGGCGCTTGTTGCATCAGCTCAGCAGTAACTAAATACGTTGCCGCCATAAATGCATCTGCAGTAGCCAAAGCCGCCGCCCGCTCCTGTTCACTTAGGCTGTCCCAAAACACAAGATTAATCTCTTTAGGCTGCACTCCAGCCATTATTGCCTTCATCTCCGGCCCTATCGTGTCAAAAAAAATGCAGTTCATTATATTCACCTCGCTGCAGTATTATCTTACAGTTCTCTTATTAACTATTTTATCACCTTACAACAATCCCGGCAAAGCATAGTGAATAAACGTTGTCACATTTTTGTCATATTTTCATGGTATTCTTTGGGTAAGCTGATAACACAGCTACGATATATTTAGAAATTAATCACCTGCCGTTCTCCTCCATAATCTTAGGTGATTAATCCCGTAAGGAGAGGATAATAATGAAAAAGAAAATTTTAACCGTTCTCGCAGGAACGATGTTAGTATCAAGCGTAAGTTTTGCTGCTCCCATTACTGATTTACAAAAAAGTGAAACTTCGGTTGGTTACAACCACTATAACTTAGATACTGCCGGCCATAATTTTAATGATGACAGTTTCTATCTGGAAAATGGCGTAACCGATAAATTAGTACTTGGCCTTGAGGCTAATTCCTATTCAGCTGGCGGCTCTTCTGATCACACAACCGATATCTACGCACAATATAAACTTGACCCCAATGTACGCCTGATTGCCGGTAACCGCAACTATAGTGACGGCCCCAATAAAATGTTTTATGGCGTTGGTGTTAATGCCAACCTGTCTTCCAAAGTTGACGGCTATGCCTCTGTAACCACCAGCAGTATTGCTACCGAGTGGCAAACCGGTCTGGAGTACAGCCTGAATAAACAAACTGCTCTTCACCTTGGCTACAAGTCCTATAAAGAAGACGGTTTATCCAGAGCAGACGGCCTTGGTTTTGGCGCAAGCTACAAATTCTAATGTCCCCTTATACCAAAAGGAGCAGGATAGTCACACTGACTATCCTGCTCCTTTTTTAGGTTACTATTCTGTATAACGAGAGCCGTCCCTTTACTCTTTACAGGTATTTAAATTATTCATTTCTTCCCGCAAAATAGCGTCTTCCATGAGTTCGCTCCATTTTTGATTATTGGGGTCTTCCTGACAAAACTGCAAGAACAAATCAGCTACCGCGATAGCTGCCTGCTGTTCACGAATAGTTAATCCGGCATTTGCAATAACATCGGCTGCTTCCCTGCCGGCACGTTCTACCAAAGACTGTCTTTTGGATGCCAGTATCCCCACAATGGCCGGAACTGATTGGGCGAGTTCGATTTGTCGTGGTTGTAATCCCATTGGAAAACCTCCTGATTGCTATTGTTGCATCACTTACACTATCACCGTGAATTTCTTTACATTTTATCGGCAATTTATTAAATCTTTATTTGAAAAATAAAATAGTCAACAAAAAATCCCATACAGTTTAAAAAACTGCATGGGATTCTTGACTTTACTCGCTAAGCCTTGCCGGCTACCCGGTAGGCCTTAATTTTGGCAGCACCGTATTCAATAATAACGAACAGCACCGGCACCAGGAAGATACTAAACGCGGTAGCAAAGGTCATACCGCCAACAACCGTTGTTCCCAGGGCGGAACGGGCGGCCGAACCGGCACCGGTTGATATTGCGAGCGGAATACAACCTAAAATGAACGCCATCGAGGTCATCAGGATCGGCCGCAGCCTGAGTTTAGCAGCCTCAACAGCTGCCTGCACCGGCTCCATGCCTTTGTCTGTTCTGACTTTGGCATACTCGACAATCAAAATGGCATTTTTGGCTGCCAGACCGATAAGCATAACCAAACCAATCTGCATATAGATGCTATTTTCCAGTCCACGGGCATAAACCAGCGTAGTAGCGCCTAAAATGCCGGTAGGAACCGATAGCAGTACAGCAAACGGTATATTCCAGCTTTCATACAACGCAGCCAAACACAAGAACACAAATAGCAAACCAAATCCGAATATATAGGGAGTCTGACCGCCGGAAAGCTTTTCTTCCCGGCTGGAATCTGCCCACTCATAGGTAAAGGTCTTAGGCAGTACTTCAGCTGACACTTCTTCCAGTGCCTTCATGGCCTGACCTGAGCTATAACCCGGGGCTGCGGTGGCATTAATCTGCATAGCCGGATAGCCATTATAGCGTTTTATCAACGTCTGACCGCTGGTGGCAACCGGTGTAACCAGTGTATTAAGAGGTACCATCGTACCAGCAGAACTTCTCACATAGAAAAAGCGGGTTGCATCAACATCAGCCCGGAATTCCGGCTGTGCCTGCATCATAACCTTATAGGTACGCCCAAAGCGGTTGAAGTCATTTACCTGCACACCACCCAGGAAGGTTTGCAGTGCCGTAAACACGTCCTGAACAGGTACCCCTAACGCCTTGGCTTTCTCACGATTAACATCATAGCGGTAAGACGGCGTATCTGCCCGGAAACTGGACTGTGCCATAGCTATTTCCGGACGCTTTCTGGCAGCAGCAATGAACTGCTTAGATACATCACTCATTTCTGCTATACCTACCGCACCCCTGTCCTGAATCATCAGCGTTAGGCCGCCGACAGTACCGATACCTGGCAGTGCCGGTGGGTTGAAAGCAAACACCGTAGCTTCCGGTATCTGGCTGACTTTCGCCATAGCCTGCCCAATAACGGCATTTAACTGCGAGTCTGGGGTTGTACGCTCTGCCCATGGCTTCATGCCGGCAATTACCAAAGCGCCATTTGATTTTGAACCGCCTGCCAGTATATCATAACCGACAATCTCTCCGCTTGTATTTACGCCTGGCAGTGAACGATAGATCTCACCTACCTGTTGGGCAATTGCCCGGGTGCGGTTCATATTAGCTCCTTCCGGCAGGCTGACTACAGACAACATGAAGCCTTGATCTTCGTTGGGCACAAAAGTTGACGGAATAACACGCATCAGCCCAACACACAATACGACAATTACTAGTAACCCGACGCCCCATAACCCGGCGCGGCGGATGGACTGCTGCACGCCACGGGAATATTTTTCTGTCAAGGCTTCAAACCACAGATTGAACCTGTCAAAGAATCTCCCCATCACACCTGTACGCTTTTCGCCGGTATACGGCTTTAACAGCATTGTACATAAAGCAGGAGTCAGCGATAAGGCAACAATAGCCGACAAGCCCATAGATACAGCAATTGTCAAGGCAAATTGTTTATACAGAACACCGGTCGTGCCCGAGAAAAAGGCAACTGGGATAAACACCGACGCCAGTACGAACGCAATCGCGATAACCGGACCGGATACATCTTCCATGGCTCTGATGGTTGCTTCCCTAGGATTAAGCTTGGAATAGCGCATATGATGCTCAACTGCCTCGACAACAACAATGGCATCATCGACGACCAAGCCAATAGCCAATACCATAGCAAACAACGTCAGCGTATTAATGGAAAACCCTAATATTACAAAGGCACCAAAGGTTCCGATCAAGGACACCGGAATGGCCAGCATCGGGATCATGGTAGCCCGCCAGTTCTGGAGGAACAGATAAACAATGATAAGCACCAGAGCAAGTGCTTCGACAAAAGTATGAAACACTTTCTCCAGGGACTCTCTGATATATTTGGTATTATCATTTAAGATACGGTATTCCATATCAGGCGGGAAACGGGTAGCCGCATCCTCGATAACTTTGCGCACATTGCCGATTGTCTCAAGCGCATTAGCTTCGGTTGTCAGCTGTACAGCAAACACCACAGCATCCTTGCCGTCAAAACTGCTTTTAAAGCTATTGTCTTTAGCACTTAATTCGACTGTAGCAATATCACCCAAACGGATAGCCGAACCATCAGGCTGCGAACGAATGATGATTTTTCTGAAATCGTCTTCGGTAACCAGACGCCCCTGCACACTGGCAGTATACTGGAATTCCTGCTTGGGTAATGAAGGAAGTTGACCGATAGTACCGGCAGGAGCCTGCACATTCTGCTCTTTGATGGCACTGGAAATATCAGCAGCTGTTATGCCCATTTGAGCCAGTTTATCCGGTTTAAGCCAAATACGCATACTGAAATCCGTACCATATTCGGTTACATCGCCTACACCTTTAACCCTGCGAATGTCATCAATGATATTGATACTGCCATAGTTCTTAAGAAAGACACTATCATAATTACCATTAGGGGAAACCAATGAAAAAAACAGTGACGTATCAGGCGAAACTTTATTGGTTGTTACCCCTGCCTGCTGCACATCTTGCGGCAAACCGGCATTGGCCTGAGCCACCCGGTTTTGGGTGTACATTGTCACCATATCAGGATTTTGTCCTAGTTCAAATTTGACACTGAGCGTATACCTGCCTGTATCGGCACTGGTGGATGCCATCGAGACTGCACCTTCTACGCCGTTAGCCTGCTGCTCAATAACCTGCGCTACTGTTTTCTCCACAACATCGGCATTAGCACCGGTATAAGTGGTACTAACGCTAACCTGCGGCGGCGTAATTTGCGGGTATTGGGCAATTGGCAGAAAGAAGGCGGCAATACCGCCAATCATCGTAATAAGTATAGATATAACAATCGCAAAGATTGGTCTGTTAATAAAAAACTTTGCCATGAATTCTCCCCCTACTTCACGCCGGGAATGTTCAGATCTTCCAGCCCAATCATAGTAACCTTAAGCGGTGATCCTGGCTGCGTTTTCGCAAACCCTTCCACAACCACAATATCCTGCGCAGCAAGACCCTCTTCGACAACTTGCAAATTGCCAATTTTTGGTCCTAGTTTAACTGGTTTGGTTACTGCTTCACTATTTGCACCAGTAACAGTTACAAAGGTTTTTCCCAGCATTTCCTGAACAGCACGCTGTGGAATAAGCAGCGCTCCCACCCGGGTTTCACCTACTGCCATGATCCTGGCAAACATGCCAGGTACTAAGAGTTGCTGCGGGTTTGCAAACGAGGCTTTCATCGCCAAGGTACCGGTTTGATTAGCCAGTCCCCGGTCAATCTGCTCCAAATGTCCGGTAATCGGATATTCACTGCCATTGCTGAGCACCAGTTTGAGATTCTGGCCCCAGGCATCTGGAGAATTACCCATCTGGGCAAATTTCAGATATTCATTTTCACTCATGCTGAACTTAACCTGCACCGGGTCAACCGTAGATACGGTAGCCAGCACAGTACTGCCGGCCTGTATATAGCCGCCGACACTCAATTCACCTACGCCAATCCGGCCGTTTACCGGTGATACCACTACTGTATCTGACAGATCATTCTGGGCCTGTTCCAGTTTAGCCTGATAGGCGCTGACCTGAGCTGCAACCTGCTCGGCCTGGGACTTAGAAGTATCCAGGGTTTGAGCAGCAATACCACCCTGATTAGCCAGCTCCTGATAACGCGCAACGTCACGCTGGATATTGCTCAGTGAGGCCTGGGCCTGGGCAACTTGTGCCTGGGAATCTGCCACTGCTGCCATATACTTGCGCCGGTCAATTTCAAACAACGGCTGTCCTGCCGTAACGGTATCGCCGCCCTTAACAAATTTGCTGGCAATATTGCCGGTAACCTGTGCTTTAATTTGCACCTCATCTTTAGCAACAATCTCACCAACAAACTCATAGGTAACAGGTGTATCTTTCTGAATAACTTGCATCGCCTTAACCGCAACTTCTTGTGGCGGACGGGCTGATTGCTGTTTACTGCAGCCGGTTGTTACCACTACTAATAGTATGGCCAACCAGATCATACTCTTTTTATTCACAGTTTTTCTCCTCCCCTTTAGTCATATCTATACTTGCACTGCAACACCATGCAAATAGATTTCAAGAGCCTGGGCAACATATTGCGCAGCCAAGTCTTCTTTATTACCCATTAACTCCTTACAAAGGTCATGTGCAGTAAAAGATAAGTTCAGTATTTTTAAAAAGCCCATCGCAGCGAGAGCTGCATCAACATCACCACGAATTTCGCCCTTGTTTTTTGCCTCTTCTATACAACTGCGCAAAAAGCCATGGGTATGGCACACGGCATTTCTAACCGAAGTATCAAAATATTTGCTCGGATTAAATACTTCCATATGAAAAAACTGGCATATGTACGGATTATTTTTATTGGTGGCAAGAATACTGTCTGCAAACTTTTTCATCCTCATAATTGCAGGAATATCTTCGACTTTAATGGTTTCAATGGCATCTTTGAGTTTTGTCAGTTGATCTTCCAAGATATACGCATATAAATTGTCTTTTCCGCCAAAGTAATATGAAATCAGTGCAATATTAACGCCGGCAGCGTCAGCCAACTCTTTCACCGAGACATTGGCCAAGCCTTTGGTGGCAAATAGCGGAATGGCAGCTTCAATAATTTTGGTAACTGTCGGTTTATCTGTACATACCTCTTTTTTCGTTATATTCACATCCTTCCGCCTAAATTTGCATTTAAAAATTAATTTTAAATGCAAATTTAATTATAGTATAAAACAGTTTCACTGTCTACCAGATATATGAAGACTTAATTCAGTTAAACATCTTAATGCCGGCTGAATTTTAGTCAAAATTTTCCCGGGACTTAGCCGCCAAAAACAAAAAACCTAATTATCGCAGATAATCGGTTTTTCATTTTGTATGCCCCCACGGCGTTTTCCGCTTTTTGCGGAAGTTATACCTTAGCTTCAAAATTTCTTTCGCTTTTCGGTGCCGTATCTGGTGGCGCTATTATGATTTTTGTGCTGTCCTGCTTAGTTTCGGATGGATTATTTTCAACATACTCACTAGTTGTAGCAGTCTGCCCGGTTTGAGCCGATTTAACCTTAAACAACCGCATTCCCACTAACACCACAGCGACAAGCACTACAACCCCAACAAAAAAGGGGAGAAAAGTAGTAATAGAGGGCTTGTTTTTACTGACAACCGGCTGAGGGGGAACAGCAGTCTGCGACGAAACCACATTCTGTGTGTTGCTAGTTGCCGCCGGCCATGGCTGACTTGTATTGGGTTTGGCCTTATCGCCGGTTTCAGCCGGTTTTTCCTGTTCCGCAGCCTTGGGTTTTGTCGGCATGCCTTCAAAGGCTTTTCTTATTTCTTCGACTTTCTTAACAGCCTCAGACACCTCCGGGCTTACCGGCTGATTAGTGCCTGAGCTGCCCACAGCTGGAATCTGCACCGCAGCAGGCTGCTGTTCGGCAGAATTCTGGCTGCCTGCAGGTGTAAGGGTAGGCGGGGTCGGCGGTGTAGGTTTTGTCGGCGGAGTAGGAGCTGCTGCCATAATAAAACTTCCTTTATTTAAATCTAGTTATATTATTTTACTCTAAAACCATATGATCTGTAAAATTCGTAGCTGCAACCAAGTTAGGTTAACTGCATACACTAGTATAAAAAACTGTTGAGGTGGCAATATGAATAAAGTCTCATTTTTCCGTCAGGTGCAAGTCCTCCATCCTGACATTAGCGATCAGCTGGAAGTTTTCCTGGCTACCAACCTTGATGCCATAACCTCTCCTCATCCTGAGGTGTTATTAACACCTCAATTTCAGGCTTCGCTGGATTCGGCCTTAAACGGAGTCGGCATCAGACACAATATTGGTTTACAAAGCGATCTTAAAGATATCCTAGATGTATTTATTATCGTAAATGCCAGCATTATTGTTTAACTGCCTTACACATTTTTATTAATGAGTTCCTGAAACCAGGCAGCTTCTGCCGGTGTCACATTTGAATGGGCACTGTCGGCCTTTACACAATCCTTAATCAATATTTCGCTATAGTTATTGCGGTTATAGGCAATGCTGGTACTTACTATCTCCTGACGCAGTGCCCCGGCAGGCTCAATAGCAGCCGCAGGTGTTGCTCTATCTGCTAAGACAACATCAAGGTATTCGGCTCGCATGGCATGGTGTAGCTCTGCAACAATGGCGGCCTCTAAGATTTTGTAACAAGAGCTTTTGGCAATACAGATATAGGTTCGGCAGCTTGCCGGCCGCTCTTTATACACAAGACATCTACCCAGCCCATTCAGGTTACGGCATTTTTTGTTCCCGGCAACAAGAAATACTTCCAGTTTATTCTCACCCATATCTACAAACAGTTTGGGTATAATGCGTTCGACTTTGCCCCGCGAAATTTTCCTGGCACTGACACTGTCCATATTGATCTTGAATCTGCCGCCGCAGCAGTTTTGCTTGCAAGTCTCACAGGGCAGCGGATTAGCGGTAAAAAAATCATCAATGGCATCAAAGAAATCCTGCACGGTTGCTTTACTGCTTACCCCGTCAACAGCAACTTCATTTTCTTGATTAAGGAATAATTTCAGTGTTACCAATCCCTTCACTAACAGATTATATCCCTATTACCTGCTTTTGGGGTTAAAGCCACCTTGCTTCGCAAGCTCTCCCAAAAACAAGCTGTCTGACAGTGGCAAAGTAACCCGGTTGCCGGTATATGCCGATTTATAAATAGCCAATATGATTTCCAGAGCCTTGCGACTTTCCACACCATTAACAGATGGTTCCTGGTTATTTTTTATCGCAGCAACAATGTTCTGATATTGAAGTTGGTGGCATTCAAACGAAATATTGGGACTGCTCACACCGGCATTGTCGGTATTGCTACCTGCTTTATATTCATAACCTGACTGCAGCTGCACAGAAGTGAGCACATCATTTTCAATAACTGCGCTGCCCTCTGTCCCGTAAATATCAATGCGCGATACCAAGCCCGGATAAGCGCAAGTAGTTCCTTCAATAACGCCCAGCGCACCAGAGTGAAATTTGATGGCCGCGACAGCTGTGTCCTCTACTTCAAGCCCGCTATGACCAAAGGTTCCGCACTGGGCGTTAACCTCTGCTACCGAACCTGCCAAAAACTGCAGCATGTCAATATAATGAATACCCTGGTTCATTAACACGCCACCGCCATCCATGGCCCAGGTTCCCCGCCAAGCACCGCTGTCATAATACTCCTGACTGCGATATAATTTTATATAACAGCCGCCGAAAATCAGGTTGCCTAACTTTCCCTGATCAAGCAGTTGCTTTAGTTCCATTACTCCTTGGCTGTAACGTCGCTGAAATATCACGCCCAGTTTAACACCCTGAGTCTGGCAGGCCTTAATTAACGCATCAGCATTTTCCAAAGAAATATCAATGGGTTTCTCAAGCACCACATGTTTGCCTGCCCGAGCAGCCTGTATACCTAATTCAGCATGAAGTCCATTTGGCGTGCAAATTGCAACAGCATCAATATCGGTTCGCTTCAGCATTTCCTGATAATCACTATACCAATCGCAATTATGGCTACAGGCAAGCTCCTGGGTTCTCTCAGCAGAATTACCAACCACCGCAGCCACTGCCGCATCTTCTAAACCGGAAATTGCCTGAGCATGGATGGGAGCTATTGCCCCGGTCCCGACTATAGCAAATTTTATTTTACTCACCTGGCACCTCTTTCTCGCTATTTCGGTAAAATCAAAACCTACTTCCATTGTTACAGATACAGCTACAAAAATAGTATTCTGTCCTGTCGTCATTTCTCCTGTAAACCAAAGTTCCTTCTTTGAAAAAAGTCAAACTAAAAATTTTTTTATAACTAAAGAAGCAAAAAAAACATAACCCAATACCACCAGACACAAACAAGGACCATTCACTCGCAACAATAAGACTTTAGTCCTATTGTTTATTGACTATTTGCTATATAAGATGTAAAATTGTAACTAAGATTCCTTAATTTAGACACAAACTGCATATAGTGGCAAACTTACCGAAAGGTAAGGACGCAAAGCTATGGGTCTAAGGACATGGTCTATGACTGCCAGGTTGCCGGTTCATCAACACGAATTGTACTACACCCTGGCATCAGTCTGTCTATAGATTGGTGTTATTTATTTACCAAAATCACAAAATTAATAGCAATATGAAATGAGCTGCCTTGACCATATTTGGTTAAACTAAGTTACATTCAATAATGGAGGAGTATTTATGCTTCAGGTGTTTAAGGCAGTTGAAGAAAAGCGGATCGAGCTGGAAGAATTACGGATAGTCATTCAGGCCACAGAAATTGTTTACCGGCAAAAAGGCGAACTCCATACGGCAGAGCGCCTAAAAAAACTGGAAGATAATTTATCACAAGCGATCGAGTTTTTACGCATTCAACCGTAACTATCATTGATTTTTAGCAACTGTCTCGCTGTACCTACTGCCGCTAGGATTAAGCGGATGATCACCCGTCAAGGAGGACTCTATGAAAATAATTATGGAAAACCTACATATTATTCTCCCCAGTCTGGGCTTAGTTGTTTTTTTTCTGCTACTCTCGTATATATACTCGCTAACCCATCCCCCCAAAAGTATTTTTCAAAAATCGACAAATCACCTCGAAATCCGCTCCTGGAAAATAAAATAAGGCGGTTCGCTAACCCCGCCAAAACACAAAAACTCCACCTGCTACTGCGTGGAGTTTTCATTTGTTACCGCGTTTAGTTTTTTTCCTCTACACCTTTTATCCGATGACTAACCCGTTCTAATACTCCCGACCTCGGCAGGCGGGAGTAAAGAACGGCTAAGTCCCTGGATAATTCGACTAAGATTCAGGCGGGGTTAAAACCCAATCTGAATCAAGTCTCATTTATATTGTCACAATAAATATATATGGCTTTTCGCAAAAAGGCAGCAAACCCGTCCCGGTAATGATCTACTTTACCAGTGAAACGTTTATTAAAGGCATATATATTCCCGAGTTGTCTGAGTAGCTCCGGAGTACAGTTGCAGACATCAGCTGTTATATGCTGCCTCAGTTCGGCTATTAACTTTTGAACTTCAAGGCTATCAGCCCCTTTGTCCATATGTATTACTATTTTTTTATAGATCTCATGAGCCTTGTCCTTAACAAGCGCCCAATCATCTTCCGTATAGTTTACAGTTCGATCAGTATTGTCCTGCCCTTCTTCTGAGCAGGGATTAAGTTGTATCTCCTCAGTATGTATTGCGTTGTTGTTCATACCTTGCTCCAAATAGTTTGCCATTATTACACAATATCCTCTCTCGATATGCTGGATTTTCTTATTAGCGACATATCCCTTGCTTATTATAGCATCCAACTATCTTTATTATTTTATCCGAGCCTCCAACTGCAACTCTTACTCATTATTAGACGCCTCGCTTCACACATCAAACACGCCATCCGCAAGCGTAACCACTTTGATTTGCAAACTTTGCTACTCACCGCTACTGTCAAACGCCATCTGATCTAAGTCGCCATTTATCTGTACTCAGTATACCGCACTTTTGGGGCTCTGTGCTTATATTTTTCAAAAAGCTTGACATTGGTTAGATGTCTAACTATAATGTGAGCATGAGACAAAATAATGCAGTCGCGCTAATGAGCCGAATAAGAGAAAAAGCCAATAAACTGATTATCAGTGAACTTGAGAAACACGGCATTGAGGGCATTGTCCCCTCTCACGGCGAAATACTATTTCATCTATTTGGCGGCAATACTTATACTATGAAAGAATTAGCAGAGAAAATCCACCGGACAAAACCTACCGTTACCGTCTTAATCGATAAACTTGTTGACTATGGTTATGTTACCAAGGAAAAGAGTTTGGAAGACAACCGGGTCACTTTCATCAAACTTACGGAAAAAGCATTGCAGTTAGAGCCTGCTTTCCAGGATATTACCGCTAAACTCAATTCTCTTGTTTACTGTGGGTTAACTGACCAGGAATCTATGCAGCTTGAAAAAATGCTTTATATTATTCATCAAAACTTTGAAGCAGAATAATATCATGAAAAAATGATAATTCGACTAGGATTCAGGTGGGGTTGCCCCCCCATCTGAGTCAAGTCTCATTTATCATTTTAAATAAATAGTTAGATATCTAATAAATATTTTGGAGGGATAGCCATGAAAGAAGTAATTGAATTTTTATCTGCCAATCCTATGGGAAGTCTGGCAACTATGGACGGTAATAAACCGCGTGTAAGACCCTGGGGCTTTATGCTGGAGAAAGACGGGAAATTTTGGTTTTGCACAGCAAATAACAAAGATGTTTTTCAGCAACTGAAAAACAATCCCGCTGCTGCCTTCTGCTCAACCTCAAAAGAGATGGTCACCGTTAGACTAAATGGCGAAGTAACCTTCAGCAATGACGTTACCATGAAGACAACCATTATTGAAAATAACCCCCTGGTTAAATCCATTTATCAAACACCTGACAATCCTCTATTCGAGATTTTTTACCTGGAACATGGTCAAGCAATAATGTCCGACTTCAGTGGTCAGCCACCCAAAACATTTGAGTTCTAAAAATCATTTGGTCCAAGTCAAACAAACGGCAAGCGATACGCTTTGACAGCGTCGCTTGCCGTTTGTTTAATGGGCGTTTTACTTTATCCGGAGTAGCATTTTATCAGCTTTAGGACTATATTTGTTTTAATGCTTCTCCTGCCAGCTTATCTGCTAGCTCATTGCCAGCAACGCCAGTATGCCCTGCTACTTTGTTGAAGGAAACCCAGCTTAAATAGGGACGAATAAAGGCTGCATAGCTTTGGGTAGTGGTATTATTGGTCTTCCATTTACCTGTTGCCCATTCAGAAATTCCAATATAGTCATGGTGTATTGTAATCGAATCAACAGCTTGCATTTCTGCCCATAAAACCGCCTTCCTCGTAGCTTCCAATTCACCGGCAACATTACGAGTAGCAGCAGCTTCCTCGTCCTCTCCTATCCCGCTGGCGGTATGAATTGTCTCTGAACCTTGATATACCGCGAAACCCCAGCTATACTTCTCCCTTTTATTATCATAGCTGCCATCTACATAAATATCGAAATGGTTGTCTCTGCCCTCGGCATTCACATTGATATTGCTTGTTGCGGCAGGCACAGCAGGAGTAATACCATTAATATAGTCTTTTGCTTCTAGTTCGCTTGGGAAACTCTTAAATAGTGCTCCCGGATAGCCAATAACCTGTTTTTGGCATTCTGTCCATGTTTTGAATATGCCCACTGTTCTGCCGTTTTTTACGGCGTAGTATTTCTGTTTAGCCATTAATTTTATTCCTTCCAAGGCTTTTCTTACCATTATAACAAACCCCAAGAATATCAGAAATGTTTTTCGCAAATCGCTGCAGGTACGCCTCCGTCCCCCGCTTCATTTATATACAATACCTAGCAGCTCTTACTTATCAATTAAAAGTTATAAATTATCTTTATGTTTTCTATTGATACTCAATAACATTTCCAAAAACCTTCGATGAATAATGGCAATCAAAATATATATCGGGAATGAGTAGCTATACTTCCATATTATAAGTTTATAAATCCCCATATAGCTTAAGAGCGGCTCAGCAATCCATGAATAGACAGCAGCCATTACCATCATTGCCGTTACATAAGAGCGCCATTTAGAAAAATACTGGTAGATAAGCATATAGGTAACAGGTAATACCGTGTAATTAACTGGCACTAGCTGGGGATACCAAGGAATAACCTTAACCGGATAATACCACCATTGGAGCTCTGTTCCTATTTCATCCATCCAGCCTGCAGTAATTAGCATTATCATTCCAAATAGGAATATTTCTATTATTCTGCTCTTATCAACTAGCTTCCACCAAACTATCCAAGGAAGAAAAAAAATAGCAATTAAAACCCACCATTGCCAGTGCCAGAGGTTATCTGTAAGCCATACCTCCATTCGAACCTGCGTAAATGTTTCGTGCATTTGACGAATTTTTTCAGCACTTTCAGGTACTTGTACCATATAAACCTCCTAACTACTCTTCCTTGCGTCCAATACTAAGCGCCTGATGCCCCCCCACTACTCTTTCGACCATCTCCGCCTCAGACTTCTGACAACTCACGATGAGAAATACCTCGGTAATCTTGCCTGGCAGTTGTGTCTTCTTTACAATTACCTTATAGTAAACATACTTAATCAGAAAGCCTAAAGCCCCTCCAGCGGCCAATGCTATTAGCCCCCACAGAATAGGCCCCCAGGTCCACATGAATCCCCACATCACCCCAAAGAGCATAAATACTGTACCAAATATGGTGGGCAAATCAAATAGACTCATACCGTCTGCTTGATGAATGGTATCGAACATCATCGAACTTTTGGACGGAGCATTCATAGGAATAGCACAAATATGATCTGGTGATATCCCTTTCTGTTCTAACTCTGAAATAGCAAGCTCCAGTTTTATCGAATGTTCAAAAGATGCTGTAATATACAAATCATTCTCCACCTTGGTAGGCATTTTAAAATTAAGACTTTGGTATTTTTTTTTCAAAAAAGCAGCTTGCTCTTTTTCGAATAAGCGGTTAAATTCCACAGTATTAACATAGGCATCGTAGATTCCGAATCCATATATGGACGGAAGAAATATAAGCCACTCAGGGTCTACAATAGCTTTTGCCTGATCAAAAAGTCCTAATGCTGTATATTGAACTCCCTGAAAGAAAAACGAAAAATAGGCGATAACCATCCACCAGATAATAAGGAAAAAACCGGTTGGTATTCGATGGGTATAGATATGACCTAACCCTGGAGCCATTAATGTCCAGGCTACCGCAACCCACGGCGAGCGCCGGTCTAAGGCATTAATTTCCATAAAAGACATCGAGACAGGTTGAATTGTTTGTTCATCCCTGTCAGCCAATATCGCTAATTGGTTAAATTGAAGTGCCAGGCGATAACTATCCCATACCGCATAAATAAAGACAAGGACATAAAGCAAGAGCCAGCGATTATTGACAACTTCTTTCGCCATATCAAAGCGACCTGTAAAAGAATATAGTATAGCAAGATTTACATTACCCTGAGTATTAACAGTCATTTCCCAAAAGAAAAGCAAAAAACCACTAACATAGTTTCCCATGCTAATATGTCCAAACCCCGGATAAGATGCCGACCACCAGGCTGTTGTAAAGGGGTTTCGTAAATGAAAGAAATTCGTTGCCAAAGAGTTCATAACGCCTTTGGGGCGACGAGGTTGTTCCATCTGAGATTTTGTTCGCATGAGGTCTCCTAATGTTCTCTAACTTTATAATGTAAAAACAACTTGCTTTGGTATACCATAGGATTCGAAATTATGGTTAGCTTTCAAGCAAATTTTAATACACAAATGGTTTAGGCTCATACTCCTTACTTAAAAAAATTCTTTTTTACTTCTTCTAACCAAAGTCTCACCAGCCAATTCAAATCTCAAAACGCCAACAAGGCTTCTCGGTCTAAATGACCGAGAAGCCTTGTTGGCATAATTATATTATGCCCCACTACAAAAAGATTTTAGTCAAAACAATAGGCCGGGATATTCATCCCGGCCTACCTTACTACAATAACTTAGAAACCAAGCAGTCCAAAGAAAACATAGCAGACAATAGCGCCTACAACTGACATCGACAGACCCCAGATCAAGAGATTGCGGAATAATTTAGCTTTGTCTTCATGCTCGCCGGCGCAGGCAATACATAATGCACCTAGAGTAGAAAGCGGTGAAGTATCAACAATATGAGCACCAATGTTGATGGAAGAAATCATCGCAATTGGGCTGCCACCGCCGATTTCTTTCACAAGACCTGGAACCATCGGCAAGAACATCGGCATTACAACACCTGAAGAGCTGGAGTAGGCCGAAATAATACCTGGGATAAGTCCCAGCCAGAAGTTAATGGTTGTCGGATTGGAAATCGCACCAATCATTTTAACCATTGCATTTAAGCCACCGGCTTGATCCATTACATCAATCAAAACAGATACGCCGCAAACCATCATGATAACGCCCCAAGGCATTACTTTTACAGCGGCTTTGCTGTCGCCAGAACCTGCCAGCATCAATACGCCGGATAATACGAAGGCAACTGAACCAACATTAGAAAGCATATTGGCAAGCCAGGCATTAGCCTTGAAGAACGGTTTGAAAGCAGGCAAACCAGGAAGAACAACCATGAGAATCAAGAGACCAACCATACCCAAAGTCAGCCATTGATGTTTATTGAAAGGCTCGGGTTTTGGAGCTAATTCGTCAATATCCAGGCTGGCTCCACGTTGTTTCTGAATCCAGGCCCAACCGCCGAGAATAAAGAAACCACCGATATTAATAAGACCTTGTGCCAGCGTTGAATTAAAATGAATTTTCCAGGCCAGACTGTTCAGCTGATCAGCTGCAATTCCAAGGCCAGGAGCCATTTTAGCTATAATACCATTGGAAATAATGCCTGTCGGAGCAAACGGTGAAAAAGCAGCACCATTAGCAGCACCAACAACAACAAGCGTCATCAGAAAAGCAGGCATGCCTACGCGTGAAGCGATAGCCATGGCAACAGGAGCCATTAAAGCACAACCGGCAATATTACCAGGTCCGATAGTTGTTACAAAGGTTGTTAAAACATAAACGATCAAGGGGATAAGAGCTGTGTTTCCTTTGCAAAGTCTGACAGAATACGAGGTTAGCTTTTCCATAGTTCCATTGGTTTGTGCCATACCAAACATAAAGGTTACACCAACTAGAATCATGAATAAGCTGAGCGGGAATGAGCCCATAACTTTAGCACCGGTTAAACCGCCCCAAACACCACCAACAATGATCGCAAAACCAATACTGAGAAAACCAACATTTAGATCTTCATTGACACAACTGATAATTACTACAATTGCCAGCGCAACCATTGACATTATTGCGGCTAGTGAAATCTCCAATTTCGACTCCTCCTCGTCAAATCAACTACCTAATACTTTCAAACTGGCTAGTTACTTGTTTACTATTTCACCTTTGCTGAAATTAATACCCCCTTTCAAAAATTTCTTCGAATGATAATTCTCTATATACCAACTTATCTGAAAATTCAGTCTATTGGCATTGGAGTATACATCGCAAAATCGTTGAATTACCGTTATTTTGACACGAATTGATAAAAAAATCAACTACTAAAATAAAGATTCTCCCAAGAAAGAGATTTTCCTTCTTTTCGTCTTGTATTTTCGACTTTATAGTCACAATTACGCAGGGCATTTGCAAGAAGAAAGCCCGACCAAATGCATGAACCATTTTTATTGTTATCTTCGCATTCTTGAAAGTGCAGTCAAATTATACTGTAACTACAAAAGCCCACCAAAACTGGCGGGCTTCCGTTATAGCTATATTAGTTTTTCGTGTAAAGATATGACACCTTTTAGTTTATAAATCTAAATATGAGCATACCCTGTATCCAGGTTCGGAATATCCGTTTTTTAGAGTCCAGTATCACAGACTGCTCCGAATCAGCTTATTTATAATAGTCGTCGATAGTTTCGCAGCCTGCTTTTTCTAACGCCTTGTCTACCCAAGACTTATCTCGGGGAATCCGGTCTTTAATTCCTTTAATTATCGCCTGTTCCTTAGCTAGCTTTGCTTTAGCTTTCTCTAATATCACCGGCGCATCTTGGGGGCGAATAATTACTATACCATCCGCGTCACCGATTACGATATCGCCTGGATTTACTATAACCCCCCCACAGCTTACCGGTACATTAATTTCGCCAGGACCATCTTTATAAGGCCCCTTAGGTTGAACCCCCGCCGCATATACAGGCATATCTAATTCCTTCATTGCCTCTGCATCTCGTATTGCCCCATCAATAACAACACCAGCTAATCCATTTACAGAAGCCTGCGTCATCATGATTTCCCCCGTTATGGCATTAGCGAGATCTCCTTGGGCATCCACAATGATTACATCTCCGGGCTGTGCCAGTTCTAACGCTTTATGAAGCAACAGATTATCTGCAACTCTTGATTTTACGGTAAATGCGGTACCAAGTAAAGCTTTAGTATTATAGGGTTTAATGCGTGCATCTACGCAAAAAAAACGATTCATCTCATCAGCAATATTGGCAACTGGCAGCCCTCTAAATCCCTCTACTAACTCCTTGTTCGGGCGATTAATCTTTAAAAAAATTCTGCACCCTGCATTAGACATGTAAATTCCTCCCGTTTTTTCAAGGTCAACCTTTAGAATTACATCTTTGCAACTCTTGATATAAGCCATTTTACAAAGCGGCACCTAACTTCGAAACATCCCCTAGGATTTTCTATATTTAGCTCAATAGCGCAATAGCGGCCTCGATCCGATTAAGCCCTTCTGCCAGATTGTCCATTGAGTTCGCATAAGAAAATCTCAATTTGTCTTTAGCGTTAAATGCTTCCCCCGGCACTACTGCAATATTGGCTTTTTCCAGCAAAAAGGATGCGAGATCCATTGAACTCGCAATAGTTCTCCCTGCGTATGTCCGCCCCAGCAATCCTGAAATATCCGGAAGTAAATAAAATGCTCCTTTAACTGGGCCACATACAAAACCGTCGATCTCGCTAAGCCGTTTTTGCATAAAGTGCCGCCGTTTGTCATATTCATCCCGCATTTTATTTAGGTCGTCCTGCGGTCCGGTTATCGCCGCAAGCGCAGCTTTTTGAGAAATCGAACAGGCTCCCGAGGTCATTTGACTTTGAAATGCTTCAATTGCCTTGGCAATCGGTTTGGCAGCGGCGGAATAACCAATCCGCCAGCCAGGCATAGCGTATGCTTTGGACACCCCGTTGATAATCACACACCGCTCTTGCACCTCAGGCGAAATCGACGCAATACAGAAATGCTTTTCTCCGTCGAAAGTCAGTTTCTCATAGATTTCATCTGAGATGATATAAAAATCGTGTTCCACTGCCATGGCAGCAAGCTGCCGTAAGCTGTCCTCACTATATACTGCTCCAGACGGATTATTCGGCGTATTGATAATGATCGCCTTGGTGCGCGGCGTTATCGCCGACTTGATTGCCGCCAAATCAAGCACAAAGCCATTTTTTTCGTCGACCTTGACTAGTACCGAAGTAGCCCCGGTCAGCTTAACCATCTCCGTATAACTCACCCAGCAAGGAACAGGGATAATTACCTCGTCCTCCTCGCCGCACAACGCGTATAATGCATTAAGCACCGCCTGCTTTGCCCCATTGCTTACACAAATCTGTTTGGGATCATAGGATAACCCATTATCAATCCGCAGTTTATTAGCCACGGCCTCTTTCAGATCTAAAAAGCCGCTAGCAGGAGGATATTTGGTAAAGTTCTTGTTAATCGCGTCAAAAGCCGCTTTTTTTACATAATCTGGTGTTGGAAAATCCGGTTCGCCAATATTAAACGAGATGATATCTTTTCCTTGACGCCTGAGTTCAGCTATCTTGCCGGTCAGCGCCACCGTAGGTGAAATTTCAACCTCGCGGGCTCGCTTGGAAATCATTTAAAATCCCTCCGTTAATTGTGTTATTGTATGACGCTACTCTTCACTTGCCGACACCCGACATAGCAAACCATCTGCTCTTTTCGTGAGTAGCCATTGGTAAATTCGAGTTCAACGTTTTTGAGTATAATTAACAGCTTCCCTGCTTCCGGCTTCTTGGATTCAAGCTTCACTTTCCTTTACATATTCCTCATTAGACCAAACGTCTTCACTTTTGCCTATTAGGATTGCCCCTGCAATATCGCCAATTACATTCAATGGAGTATGAGCCATATCAATCATCCGATATATACCGGCAAGCATACCGGCAATTTCATACGGTAGTCCCATCAGGTTCAACATAATAGCGCTCATAACAATCCCGCCACCCGGGATTCCCGGCGCAGCAACAGAAAGCATGGTCGAGATTAGTACGGTTATGACCATTTGTTCAATAGATAGCGTAAGCCCATAAAAATCGGCCGCGAAAACAATAAGAATCGATTTATACATAGCGGCTCCAGTCGAATTGACAGTACCACCCAGCGGCAGGCAAAAGTCAACAAGCCATTGGGGCAGCTTGAATTTATTCGTAGACGTTTCCATCGCCAAAGGAAGGGTAGCAGCACTACTGCAAGTCGAAATGGCCATAATGAAAACTGCGCCTATATCTTTAAAAGCTTTACCTATATTGATCTTCGCATACAACATTAGCGGCAATATAAAAACCAGAACCGCTATGATCAGCGCGGCAAGATAATCCGCCAAAATATATTTCATCATCGCGCCAAAAATCGAAACTCCATAAACAGCAACTGCATTAGCCATTAGTGCAAATACACCAATTGGCGAGTACAGCATAATAATATCTATAATATAGAAGCTAACACTTGCCCCTTGCTCCAATAGTTCTTTAACCGCTGAAGCTCTGTTGCCAAGGCCTACAAGGGCAACCCCTACAAAAATACCTAATACTAAAACTTGTACAATATCGCCTTTAGCCAGTGCTCCCACAAAATTCGAGGGTATCATCATCAATAAAAAATCCCCAATAGATGGTGTTTTAACTATTTCTTTAAATACCTGAGCTTCCGGCATAGTAATACCCATTCCCGGACGAACCAAATAGCCCACGCCTAGTCCAATGGCACATGCCACAAACGTCATACCAACATAAACGATCAACATCTTAGTGCCTACCCGTTTTAATTTCTGCATATCACCCATACCGGCAATGCCGGTAGTAATCGTACAAAAAATTACCGGTACAATAATCATTCTGATTAGTGTAATAAAAATATCTCCCAGTGGCTTAATCGACTTCGCAAAATTGGGATACAGAAATCCAACTGCAATACTGAGAACAAAAGCTATTAGTATCTGTGCAGGAATCCCTTTTTTCCCCGTCAAGGCTACCTTCATGAATAAAACCCCTTTCTAAATTCCACTTCTGCTGGTGCGTCAAAGAAAACTAAATGCTATTATCCGCCAATATTCACCTCCATATAAATTACAATAATCAGCCAAGGCAAAAAACTCGTTTAAATATGCTTCAGGTAGTCTTCGCAGCCCGGATGATTTAGATAGTGAACATAACCACAAGGACAAACTTCTCAAAACTCAGATTAGACATGGCATGACTGCCGCACATTTTGTGTTTATTGGATCCATTTCTTCTCAAACTTCAGTTTATAATTTTCGTTTTAAATACTACTATAATTATTTAATAATGTATTAAATACTACAATTACAGTTATAGAATAACACCCCTTTTCAATAAATGTCAAGAATATAATTTGCAGTTCGCAACATTGCCAATTTATAAAATAAGATACTATAATAGTAGTAAATAATATTGAGTTAGTTAGGATGATATCAAATGGATCTAAACATATTGCAAAAAATTCAAAGTAAAGCTAATGATTTAACAAAAGCGCAACTTCAAGTCTCTGAATATATTCAAGATAATCTTGTTGAAGCTTCTTTTCAGACTCTCGATCAAATAGCCGCAAGTATAGGCACCAGCACTACTACTGTCATGCGTTTTGCTTTTAATTTAGGATATACCGGATATTCCGAACTACAAAAAGAACTTCAAAACTATATACGCAGCAAATTAACCCCTGAAACCAGACTAGAAAAGAATTTAGAAACAGTTAATGAAGCTTCGATTATATTGAAATGTGCCGAAAAGCAGATAAATAACATTAATAATACCCAAATGATGCTATCTGAAGAAGCAATCCGAGAATCAATACGATTTATTAAAAAAGCAAAAACAATTTATCTACTAGGCGCAAGAACCTCATTTACAATTTCATACTTTTTGTATCAGTCTTTGACCCAACAGTTGAACAATTGCGAATTACTTTCCCCAGTGGGACACGACATTGATCGAATATTAAATATTAATGCAGATGATTTGATGATCGTAGTTAGCTTACCACGCTACGCCAAATCCACAATAGAAATGGTAAAAGCGATTCGAAATTTAAGAAACCCATCAATAATAACTATTACCGATGGGTTTGCTGCACCATTAGTATCATACTCGGATATTATATTACCTTGCGAATATGATAGCTTATCTTATCATAATTCAATGGCGGCACCGCTATATATTGCCGATCTTTTGGTGACAGAATTAGCGCAAACGGCAAAATCGAAGACAACTAAAAGGTTAGCTGATACCGAAGAACTGATGAAACTGCTTAATTACCACTATGAATAAACATTTATGATTTTGGCTTTAGAACAACCTACGACAACCCGCAGGTTATCGAGAAGTTCTTAAAAATAATCAGGAATTTTTTTGGTTGTAGTGCGATAATCGTACAAGCCGCCCCCGAAAACTGCGCAAACCTCCAAGTTGGTGTAAAATAGAAACACCGAACTTGGAGGTTTTATTTCCTTCGCAAAAATCATCTATTCTTTAGATCTTTTTTAGCCCAATACGCAGCAATCATACTACCACTTAGATTATGCCATACACTAAAAATTGCCCCTGGGATTGCGGCTAAGGGATCCAAATGCGCTAATGCAAGTGCTGCCGCAAGGCCGGAGTTCTCAACTCCAATTTCAAAAGCTATCGCTCTGGCTCTCGGCTCAGTCAATCCCAAAGCTCGTGCAGCACCATACCCCAAGCTTAGACCAAGAGCGTTATGAGCCATAACTGCTAGTAATGCAATAAACGCTACAGTTGCTAATTTCGCTGCATTTAAAGCAACCACTATCCCAATGGTTATTACAATCATAACAACCGAAACAGCCGGAATTATTGGCTGAATATACGTTACATACCTAGACGCTACCACCCGTAGCGATACACCTAATACAATAGGTATAACAACTATTTTTAAAATATCAAGAAATAGCGCAGAGGAGTTTAGTGGAAGAATCGTACCACCCAGTATAAGAAAAATAGCAGGGGTTAGGATCGGCGCAAGTAGCGTATTTATACTGGAAACAGATACCGAAAGAGCCGTGTCACCTTTAGCAATAAAGGTTAAAACATTAGATGCCGTACCACTTGGGCTACAGCCGACAAGAATAAGGCCAGCAGCGAGTTCAGGTGGCAATACGAAAGCTTTAGCAACACACCAGCCGGCAATCGGCATAATCAAATACCGCAGCGCAACACCATAAAATATATCCTTCGGTCTCTTCATTACTAATTTGAAATCATCGGGTGTCATAGTTAGACCCATTCCCAGCATAATTACTGAAAGCAGCAGAGGAATTTCTTTGCTGAACGGTTTAAATGCACTTGGATATAAAAACGCTATTGATGAACCTAATAATACCCACAGCGAGACGTACTCTGTTATATATTTAGCTAACCTGGCCATGCAATTCGCGGTCCTTAAAGTCTACTATTTGATTTTGTTGATTAACCATCACAACTACAGGTTTAAGTTCTTGTGCTTCTTTGGCATCTACCAAAGCATACGTAATAATTATCACTGTATCTCCGGGTTGAACCAGCCTTGCGGCGGCTCCATTGAGACAAATGATCCCTGAGCCTGCTTCACCCTCTATAGTATAAGTCTCTAATCGTTCTCCGTTGTTGTTATTCACAACTTGTACTTTCTCTCCCGGAAGGATATGAGCTGCTTGCATAAGAGCTGCATCAATGGTGATACTTCCTACATAGTTTAAGTTAGCTTCAGTAACAGTTGCCCGGTGAATTTTTGATTTCATCATCGCAAGAAACATGTTCATCCTCCGCAAATATGATTAGATTTTAATATCGTATTATCAATCAGCCTGGTAGTTCCAAACTTGACAGCTACCGCTAGAAGTGCGTCCTGATCTAATGTATCAATATCAGCCAGGTCGGGGAAGGAGTAAATTTCAACATAGTCAATCTTGGCTAAGGATACCGACTCGATACATGCAATGACAGCTTCTCTTATTTTCCTACTATCAGGTTCTCCTGAACGACACAATTCCTGGGCTTTACATAAACTTTTATATAGCACTAATGCAGCCTGACGCTGCTCTGAGTTTAAATATACGTTACGTGAACTTTTAGCTAAACCATCAACATCCCGAACAATCGGCACCATAACAATTTCATATGGCATATTGAGATCACGCACCATCTTTTTAAGTACAACTACTTGTTGAGCATCCTTTTGCCCAAAAAATGCTTTATCAGGTTGAACTATATTAAGCAGCTTAGTTACAACTGTCGCGACACCGCGAAAGTGAATAGGTCGCGATTTGCCGCAAAGCTTGTCAGTTACATCCTCTACCGTTACCCAAGTCCCCCAATTATCCGGGTACATTTCGTGAACATGTGGATGAAATACGACATCAACTCCGGCTGAACGACAAGCATTCAAGTCTTCTGCCCATGTTCTGGGATAGGCATCAAAATCTTCATTTGGGCCAAACTGAGTCGGATTAATAAATATACTGACAACAACAACGTCACATACCTTTTTCGCTTCCCTCACAAGTGTCATATGGCCTTCGTGAAGCGCTCCCATAGTTGGAACAAACCCTATTGTCTTTCCTGCCAACCTGGCTTCGGCGACCACTTTTCGCATTTCCGTAATACATTCAACTACTTTTGGCATTTCGCATCTCCTCCAAAATTAATGGAGCTAAAATAAAAAACCTTCTTATCCGCATGAAAGGACAAGAAGGCATACTACACCCGTTAAGTGTCATCCGTCTAAGTCCTGTCGGATCCAAGCGGTATCGAAAAGTTTATTAAGTTAGCCGTTAAAAAGCAAGCAGCATTATAACAGTATAATCTCAAGTGAGTATTACCCGTCTCATGCTATTCACTTGGTAATATGTTACAACAAAAAAGTGGCTTAAACAAGCTATTTTTTTACAAAAACTCAGTCTTTGCTTCCTTTTTATTAAACGGAACTCATGAATTCATATATTGTCCGCTTATGCGAGCTTCATCCTCATTGCACCGCATCTCAGGTTCCACGTTAAAATAAATGCCACCTGCTCGCATCTCATGCCGCAGGTGGCCATTAATCTTACTACTGGCGGGAGCGTGTAGGAATCGAACCCACCATGGACGGGTTAGCGCCCAACGAACAGTTTTGAAGACTGCAGGAGCCACCAGGCCCCATCCGCTCCCATATACGCTTACGTCTAACTGATAGCTAACCCGCGCTAATACTCCCGCTTCCAAATCTGGAGTTATACCCCTACGGGCACAAGCGAGTAACTAGACGTTAGGATAACTTCGACTAGACTTCAAGCGGCGTCAAAACGACGTCTGAATTTTCTCTCCGTTTATAATATATCACGGTAAACTATATTATACAAGTTACACTCTGGACATACACACAAGTTACCAATCTTAAATTTTTAATATGTTTTTTAAAAATTTGCTTGACAGTGCCTCCTCGTATTTGCTATAGTAATGACAATAAGTTAATCACTTAGGCAACGAAGCCTTCGCATTTATTTGCGAAGGCTTTTGTGTCTTTTTTCCGGACAATGACGTCCTGGAGGTTTAGCCCTTCAGGCGTTTTTTTGTTCCCGGAAAGCCAAGGGGGAATGCCGCTATTCACCAGGATACTTTTAACCTAACAATATTAATAAGAAAAGGAAGGGATGTAAAATGAAAAAGCTCTGGACAATTTTTACCGTATCGTTATTGTTAATGCTATTATTCGTACCAGCCGCCTTTGCTGACGGCGAAACACCGGCTGAAGCAGCCAAAATTGACACCGGCGACACAGCCTTCGTACTAATCAGTGCTGCTCTGGTTATGATTATGACCCCCGGTTTAGCTCTATTCTATGCCGGTATGGTCAGAACCAAAAACGCTTTAAGCACTATCATGCAAAGTTTCTTCATTATCGGTCTAGTCAGTGTGCAATGGGTATTATTCGGTTACTCTTTATCTTTCGGACCAGATATTAACCACCTGATTGGCTCTCTCGACTGGATTGGGCTGAGCGGTGTCGGCCAGGAACCTAATGCTGATTACGCAGCAACCATTCCTCATCAGGCTTTCATGATTTTTCAAGCTATGTTTGCCATTATTACTGCCGGCCTGATCACCGGCGCTTTTGCCGAACGTATGAAATTTGGCGCCTTCGTTGTTTTTACCTTGCTGTGGACTACGCTGGTCTATGATCCTATGGCTCACTGGGTATGGGGTGTAGGCGGCTGGATTCGCGAACTTGGAGTGCTGGACTTTGCCGGCGGTACTGTTGTTCATATTATCTCCGGTGTTTCCGGTCTTACCATCGCGCTGATGATTGGCAAACGTAAAGGCTACGGCTCTGAAGTCATGATGCCCCATCATCTGCCGATGACTGTGTTAGGTGCCGCGCTACTCTGGTTTGGCTGGTTTGGTTTTAATGCCGGCAGCGCTTTATCTGCCAACGGTCTTGCTGCCAGTGCCTTTGTCGTTACTCATGTAGCAGCAGCAGCAGCTACAGTTTCCTGGGTATTAACCGAATGGCTGCATCATGGCAAACCTACCATTCTTGGCGCAGCCTCAGGTTGTGTTGCCGGTCTTGTTGCTATTACACCGGCTGCCGGCTTTGTTAGTACTGTTCCAGCGGTTATCATCGGTCTCTCAGCTGGCATTATCTGCTTTCTGGCAGTAGCTGTCTTGAAGCCCAAGCTTGGATATGATGATTCACTTGACGCTTTTGGCGTACATGGTATTGGCGGCACCTGGGGTGCTATCGCCACCGGCCTGTTTGCTTCCAAAGACGTTAATCCCGCAGGTGCCGACGGCCTATTCTATGGCAATGCCGGCCAGTTAACAACACAGCTTATCGGTGTCGGTATCAGTTGGGTATTCGCCGCTGTAATGACATTCCTGATTATTAAAGCCATTGGAACATTTATGGACGTCCGCGCCACCACCGAGCAAGAAGTCCAAGGACTTGATATTACCGAACATGGTGAACGCGGTTATGCTTACCAGGACTTTATGACAGGTTCGCCTATTGGTATGGGTTCTTCGGCACATGCTATGCCGCAGGAATTAGTTGCAAAAAAATCAACACTCGCGTAAACTGTAACTACTGATACCGAGATAAGGAGGGCGTCATTATGAGACCTATTACCAAAATTGATATTATTACTCGACCGGAAAAGCTTGAAGAATTAAAGGCAGCCATGAAAAAGATTGGTGTTACCGGCATGACGGTAACCCAGGTTTATGGCTGCGGCCTGACAAAAGGCCACACCGAAGTATATCGTGGTCAAGAATACAGCATTAATTTAGTCCCTAAAGTAAAGGTCGAAATTGTCATCTGCGAAGTGCCTGTGGAACGGGTGCTGGAAGCCGCCAAAGCCGCCTGCAGAACCGGCAAGATCGGTGATGGCAAAATCTTCGTCTACCCGGTCGCCAATGCAGTCCGCATTCGTACTGGCGAGGAAGGCGATATCGCCATCATGGATCCGGCCGATATGCCGAAGGATTTATAGATTCTAGTTATCAGCAATACAAGCAAACAAAAGTACACCCCAGAGTTTTCATAAACTCTGGGGTGTATTTTCTCTATAGAGTTAAGCAGAGCATTTATTCTTTTCCTTGCATTTACTGCAATTCCCGTTGCACTGAGTTAACAGCAGTTTATAGCAGCGGGGACAACGTATCTCTCCCAAATCACAATTCATTTTACACTGCGGACAAGTTTGCTGCTTCATATCAGTCACCTCAGATCAAATTAAATGACAAATGCGGCCACAATGGCACCGATGAGGAATGCAAATACCCAGGAACTAAGCCAGATTAACCCGCCTTCCTTCGTGCCTCGTTCCTTAAACATCACAATGACGGAGGCAACGCAGGGTACAAACAGGGTAATGGTAACCAATGCTACTAAGGTCTGCGCCGCGGTAAGTTCCATGTCTGACAGGCCGGCTGCCCCGAAGTCGCGGCGAATAAGACCCATAATAAAAGCTGTTGCCGTTTCTTTAGGCAGCTTCAGCAGCCCTTCTGTAAGTGGAGCTAAGGCAATCTGAATTCCTTCCAACAAGCCGCTAAGCTGCAATACCGAAATAATTAGCGCACCCAGCATAAACAGCGGGGTAGCCTCTAACAGAAAAGCATATGACTTGGTTACTGTCTTTTTTAAGACATTTTCGCCGCGCGGCAAACGGATGGGCGGCAAATCAATCAACAAATCGGAAGACTCACCCGGTAATACTTTGTGAAGAATCTTGCCAGTTATCCCTAACACCAGTAAAATAACGAAGATATAAATGGCAATATACTTAGTGCCAATGCCTGCCAGCATACCGGCAATTACGCCAAGCTGCGCTGAACACGGTATTGCCAGTCCCAGCACAGCGGTAGCAATGGTTCGCTCTCGCTTGGTGCCCAAAATCCGGGTGGTAATGGTTGCCATAGTTACACAGCCAAAACCTAAAATCAACGGAATAATCGCCCGGCCATTTAAGCCAATGCCGGTCATAACCCGGTCAACAAGTGTTGCCAAACGCGGCAGATAACCAGAGTCCTCCATAATGGACAGCGCTAAGTAAAAACCGACAACCAAAGGCAGTAATAGGCCCAATATATAAGTTACCGTCATGGTCAATAGTCCGAATTCGCCAATAAGAACGGTGCCAATCATCGATTCCTCGCTGATAAAGCGCCCGATAAAGTCCCTCACTATAGGCTCATACATGCCCTGCATGATGGTTTCTTCAGTAAATCCGACAATATCCTGTGCCACCAACACACCGATTAAATAGTACATGGCATATAGTACTAACGCAAAAATCGGGATTCCAGTCAGCGGCCTGAGCATACATCGTCCTAATTTGGTGCCAAAGGTTGTCCCCTCTTGGGTTTCAGTCACAACATGTTTTACAATGTCATTGACCCGGCAACGGCGTTCATTATAAATTTCTTCGCGCAATTCACCGGCAGGCACCCCGTGACGCTCAGCCACATGAGGATCACCCTCTAGCACCAGCAGCGCTTCTCCCCAGGAACCAATCCGGTTCATCATGCTTTGCAGCTTATTTCTAAGTTCCAGCGGTATAATCCCGGCACGGGCTTCAAACAGCCGTTTTTTAACGTCCTCCAGACCTCGTCCTTTTATCGCCGTCGTCTCAATAACCGGCACACCCAGCAAGTGCTCTAAGAGTTCACTGTCTACTTTGAGACCCTGTCCGGCCGCCTCATCCATCATATTTATGGCAACAATGGTGGGAATACCGGTGTCAATTACCTGGAGAGTCAAAAATAAATCCCGTTCCAGATGCACAGCATCCACTACATTTAAAATCAAATCGGCTGATAAAATAACATCTCGTGCAACAGTTTCTTCATCATTAAAGGAAGATATACCGTATACACCAGGCGTATCAATAACTACATCCTTACCATAACGACCATGCGATATATCAACGGTAGTCCCCGGGAAGTTGGAAACATCCACATACATGCCGGTTAAGGCATTAAAGAATACCGACTTTCCCACATTGGGATTACCCACTAAAACAATTTTTTTAGCTCCCTCAGGGATATCTATATGACCTAAACTATTATGACAATGCCCCATATTTTCCTCCACGGCTTGCCCATCCACGCAGTGAATGCAGGCAGCTTTTTCCCTGATAGTGTTTCATTATCCCGCCAACTGGACCTCAATGTTTTCGGCTAACCGGCGGCCGATCGCAATTTCCTGCTTGCCTTTGCCAATAACAACAGGTCCTGCAGGCAATTTTTCAAAACATTCAACTTCAGAGCCTTCAGCTATACCAAAACGGATGGCCTGTGCTCTGATCGTTGGATTAGGAATGGCCGCAATTAAGAGACGCTGGCCACGTTTTGCCTGTGAAAGTGTCATGATAAGTCCCCTCCCAAAAATGATAATCATTATCACTGCAAACTTAAAAAATTGGCGCCATATTCGTGACGCGCAACTGATATCTATTATCAATTTCATTATAAAAAGTTAATTATGAGTTGTCAAGTAGGAATTAATTTTTCTATTGACCTTAATACGCTTCCGGGTAAATAAGTTTGGCCAATTGCTCCACACCTTCAGCAAGCCGGAAGGTGGGGCTGGAAACCAATTTTTCATCAACAATGTAGACTTTATTTTCACGCACAGCCTTGATTTTATCAAAGCCTGGCCGCTGTTTAATATTCTCCGGTGTAACGCCCGGGTTCATCGACCCACGCTGTGCCAAAAATACGTCGATGGTATCAGCCTTCATCAGCAAGCGTTCACTGCCATAGGCGGCAATGCTGCTGGCAGCTTTCAAAGCCTGCGCATCACTGGCAGCATTTAGGCCGCCAGCCAGTTTAAGCACTGTTCCTGGCATGCTGTCAGGCGTAATAGTCCGGTATTCGGTGGCGGTAGCTTCAAAATATACCTGTTTTTTCGTTGTCACCTTAGCGGTATGCTCAGCAACCTGGCTGAGTTTGGTGTGAAAAGCAGCCAGGTTATCGTTAGCCTGTTGCTCGCGTCCAGTCAATACAGCAAGCTTTTGTATGTAGCTGTCAAACTCCTCGAATTTCTCGGGATAGAGGCAAACCACTTTTATGTTAGCCTGCTCCAGTATCTTAACAAAATCAGGATGACTTTGCTTGATAAACGGCCGGATAATAACCAGATCAGGCTGAGCTGCCAGTACTTTCTCGGGATCTGCCCGGTAATCAAACACCGGCTTGTTTTTTACCGCCGGGTCGGTCTCAGTTGTGCTGACACCGATGATTTCGGCCTCAAGCCCCAACGCCAGTAGGTTCTCGGTATGGGCAGAGTACAGCGAGATAATGCGTTTGGCAGGCTGTTTTAGCACTATGGTTTTATTTAAGTCATCGGTAATTTTTATTGCTCCCTGTTCGGTTGGAGCCGGCGGTTTGGCTGTGCCACAACCAGCTGCCGCTATCAGCAGCAGTAAGCAACTAATGCAGCAGACGACTTTATTTTTCATACGATTTCCCTCCAGGAACTTCTTTACAGATTAGAGAGGACAGCCAAGCCAGTTTCACCAGCCCGCACCACATTAATGTGAAATACTTCGGCAATAAGTTCAGGGCTGAGCACTTCCGGGGCTGAGCCTCTTTGGATAAGCCGGCCGCTTTTAAGGACAACAGCCTCCGAGCAAAATGTACTGACAAGATTAAGATCATGGATAATCGCCACTACTGTCAGGCCTTGTCCACACAGCTTCCGCAGCAAGCTCAAACACTTGATGCTATAGTAAATATCCATATTGGAAAAAGATTCATCCAAAAACAACACTTCCGGCTGCTGCGCCAAAGCCTTGGCAAACAATACCCGCTGCCGTTCACCGCCGCTCAGCTCGGTAATAAGCCGTCCGGCGAAATCCAGGGTATCAGTAAGACGCATAGCTTCTTCCACAATGGCTACATCCTGGTCAGTCAAACCCTGCAGACGGGCTTTGTAGGGAGTACGTCCCATACTCACAATCTCCAGACAGGTATAAGGGAATTTAATATCCATGTTTTGCGGCACAATAGCAATATGGCGGGCCAGTTCGCCAATGGGGTACGAACTGATATCCCGCCCTTTGAGACTGATATGACCAGAGGCCGCTGGAAGCTGGCCGGTAATAAGATTGAGCAGTGTTGTCTTACCTGAACCGTTAGGACCGACAATACCGCAAAAACTGCCCGCACCAACCGTCAGGCTGATATCCTCAAGCACAGGTTTGGCCGCATAACCAAATTGCAGATTTTCAACATTTATCATAATAGCGCTCCCTAGCCAAGCGTCTTGTTCCGCATCCTAAAAATATAAACAAAAAAAGGACCGCCAAGCAAAGTAGTCAATACCCCGACAGGGATTTCAACATTGCCGACAGATCGGCCAAAGGTATCGGCAGTTAAGAGCAGTATCCCTCCAGTCAGGCCGCATAACGGAATAAGCGCCTTGTTATCCGAGCCAGTCAGCATTCTGACCATATGGGGAACAATAAGACCGACAAAACCGATAATGCCGCCGATGGCCACACACACTGCCGTAATCAACGCACCGGCAGCCAGCAGCACAATTCTGAGACGTGAAGCATTTATCCCTAAGCTGCGGGCTTCCCGGTCTCCCAGCGAAACTATATTCAAGTCTTCGGCATAATAATAACATAGAAAACAGGCCGCCAGTATCAACGGCCAGCCATATAACACATGCTCCCAGTTTTTTGCCGCCAGGCTGCCAATGAGCCAGGCGACAATAGCAGATACCTGCTCACCGGCCAGACTTTTGACCATACTTATGGCCGCCGCTAAAATACTGCTGACAATAATCCCGGCAATAATCAGATTGGCAGAAGATACGTAGCCGCCTACCCGAGCCATAGACATGACAACCAGCAAGGTTGCCAGCGCCCCGCCAAAAGCAAACAGAGTTACCGGCACGCCACTCCCGGAAAAGATATTAAGATAAATGGCCACACTAGCCCCAAAGGCCGCACCTGTTGATACGCCCATGGTGTAGGAGTCGGCCAGCGGATTCATGAGCAAAGCCTGAAAAACAACCCCGGCAACTGCAAGGCCCCCACCGACAATAACGGCAGCCAGAATACGCGGTAAGCGAATATCCCAGATAATCGCCGTCTTAGCGGCATTAATATGCGCATACACCTCTGGATTGCCAGTTGCCTGGCCATAGATTACAGCAGCGGCATCACCCATACTGATATCTGCCCGGCCAAAACCAATAGCGGCCAGAGTAAGCACCACGATTGCCGCCAGCAAAACCATACTGGCTACCCGCACCTTGGCCTGCTTCCGGTCAAGCAGTGCTGTTAACGGGCTGGTACTCATGCCAATGCGTGTTTACTCACTTTAGAACGTTTGGTTAAGATGGTGGACAGATAATTAACCTTTTTGCTTCCGGAAGCAACCAGATCATGGATAATCTCTTCGCCTTCCAAACCACATTTGGAAACCATAACCGCATTTTCGACCATACCGTGTTTGTCCAGTTTTTCAACAATATCGGTAAAGTTTTTATAGACTTTCATTAGGACAACATTATCAGATACAGCCAGTACTTTTTCCAGCCGTTCCTCATCAATTGTTGCCGGCACAATACTTAAAATATCGCCGCCTTCTGCCAGCGGCATCCCCAGACGGTTACCAATAGCCGAGAAGGAATTAACGCCCGGAATATTGATAATTTCATGACCGGAGTTTTCCAATAGACGGTATACATACATATAAGTACTGTACAGCATAGGATCGCCCAAAGTCAGGAAAGCCACTTTTTTATCGGCATCCAATAACTCCAGAATGATTTTTTTATTATTTACCCAGGCCTCAGACAGCGCCTGTGCATTATAGTTCATAGGAAATACCAATTCCAGAATTTCGCAGCCTGCCTGAATATATGGGCGGGCAATTGATAGCGCCGTGCTTTCATCTTTTTTCTCAGTCCTCGGCGCAATAACAACATCTGCGGTTTTAATCGCATTAATGGCTTTCAAAGTAAGTAATTCGGGGTCGCCGGGCCCAACGCCGACACCATAAAAAATCCCTGACATAACTAAACAACTCCTTAAATAATAAAATCTCTGTCACCACACAATAGGGATGACAGAGACTGTTTGTCAAAAAAACTGACACGCAAATCCCCTCCCCATCGCTCGTAGGTTAAACGGTGATTGTCAAACAGGCAGTTCTTCTGACTTAGGTTCATTGCTTACCTGCGCCTTCCCAAAATAGTGCTATTTCAGTGGCTTCCTGCAGGTTGCTCCCCATCACAGCGGCGGGACCGTGCCGGCTTTCAACCGGCTTCCCTATTAAGCCCAAACGGGCACCTGTTCCTATGTAATTAGTTAAATTGTATGATTAAACATACAAAAAGTCAAGTAGATTGTTACTTCCTTGTTTTTGGCTTTACCTGATGAATGATATCCCCATAAATACCATGCGCACTTTCCATCACAGTCTCGGATAGCGTAGGATGCGGGTGAACGGTGTGGGCAATATCCCTGGCGGTTAACCCATTGCGGATCGCCAGTGCCCCCTCCATAACAAGATCGCTGGCATGCGGCCCGAGGATATGCATACCCAGCACCTTGCCACTTGCCACCTCGGCAATGATTTTTACCAAACCGTCGGTTTCGCCCATAGTCACAGCTTTGCCATTAGCCGCAAAATTAAATTTACTTGACTTATAATCAATATTTTGCGCCTTAGCTTGTTCTTCGGTTAACCCGACACTGGCGATTTCCGGGTGGGTAAAGATGCAGCTAGGAATGGCGCTATAATCCATCTCCGCATGCAATCCCATAACATTTTCGGCAGCTACCATACCGGCCGTAGATGCCGTGTGTGCCAGCATGCTTTGTCCGGTAACATCACCAATCGCATAGATCCCAGCGATATTGGTCTCCATGCGCGTATTCACCTGGATTCCTGAATTATCAAAGATTACCCCTGCCGTTCCTAACCCTAATCCTTCGGTAACCGGACGACGGCCGGTGGCAATCAGCACCTTATCTGCTGGAATATCCTGCACGTCTTTACCGGTATCGACTTTTACCATTACACCGTCAGCAGCAGCTTCAATGTCTGTTACTTTGGCGCCTGTCAGCATCTTAATTCCTTGTTTGCGCAGTAACAAGCCCATGCGTTTAACCAGTTCACTGTCAAGCATCGGCAAAATTGTTGGCAGCATTTCCACCACCGTAACCTCACAGCCAAAAGCTCTCATGATCGCGCTAAATTCGATTCCTACCACGCCGGCGCCTATAACCACCAGTCTTTTCGGCACCTCAGTCAATTCCAGCAGTTGGTCGCTGGTTATTACTTCAGACAGATCATGACCAGCAACAGGAATAGTGCTCGGCACTGATCCGGTAGCAATAATGATGCCGCTGGCCGATATGGTAACTTGCTCTGCCGCAGTACTAACCTCCAGTTGCCGCGAACCTGTTAACACAGCAGTTCCGTTCATTACCGTAATGTCATTACTTTTAACAAGCTGCTCTATACCAGACCTAAGCCCAGCAACTATATTAGTCTTGCGCTCGAAAATAACAGCGTAATCAAACCCGATATTGTCGGCCTTTAGCCCAAATTCGGCACACCGGCTCAGTTCCTCCCATTTTTCCGCACTCCTAAGCAAGGTTTTGGTAGGAATACACCCCCGATTCAAACACACTCCGCCCAGATTTTCTTTTTCCACCAAAACTACCTTGCCGCCCAGTTGCGCAGCACGAATAGCCGCAACATACCCCCCCGGCCCGCCGCCAATAACCGCAACATCAAAATCCATGTATTGCCCTCCCTGCTGAAATAAAATGTTTTTGACTACAGTTGATGAAAATTACGCCGAGCCACCGTAACCCCTCCCGGCCTTTGCCGGAAAAAGCGTTCCGCAGGAGAAAAGCCGGGTGGTATTCCGTTAAGAAATCCGTACTGTTTGAGCGCAGCGAGTTTACGGATTTTAGGAATATCGCCCGGCTTTTCAGCTTTTGGAGGCTTCGGGCCTAGACCTTTTGTTACTTTTGTGGCGATGACAAAAGTAAATCTCATCTCCTTGTAGATTTTATTAATCCACACATTGGATTTTTCATAAAATGATTATATTGCTATTGCGCCAGCCTCGTTTACCGCAGCAAATTCCAGGCATCCTGCCCATATTTATTAGAGGCCAGTTCCCGGGCCATTGCCTGTTCAGCCTGCGTCAGGCTGTCAGCCACCAGTTCTATGCCTAAAGCCGGACCAAAAGCAGACTGAAGTGCCTGATAGGCCTCTTCCCAGCCAATCTCCCGCTTAGCTGCTTGCGCTAATGAGATCGCCCGTTTACCCAGCATGGCCGCAAGCTTATCCTTAGCCTCCGGGGTTGGCAGGTTAAGCACGGCAGCAACCTTTACGGGATCAAACCCGAGCAAAAGCGAGCCATGCTGTAACACCACTCCCTCTTTGCGCACCTGGGCACTGCCGATCAGTTTGCGTCCGTCAAAGGTAACTTCATAGTGAGAAGGTGCATCAAAACAAGCTGCCGATACCGGCTGCCGCTTTGTCTGCCCGTAAGCCGACCGCGGCATGGTCATTTGCGCCTCAATGCCCAACAAGTTAAGTCCGGCCATTAACCCTTGACTAAAAAACCGATAAGAGGCCGTGATAGTAGCTGGCACCAGCGGATGTTTTTCGCTGACAATTATGCTGTAGGTAAGTTCGGTGTCGTGCAGCACAGCCCGGCCACCTGTCAGGCGTCTGACAACATCGATCCCCAGGCGGCGGCATTCTGCCAAATCTACCTCGACCGCAGCTTTTTGAAAATAGCCTAAACTAACCGCCGCCGGCTGCCACCCATAAAAACGGATAGTAGGCGGAACCTGCCCGGCGGCATGGGCTTTCACTATGGCTTCATCGATAGCCATATTATCAGCCGCCCGTCCTATACCACTGGTAATCACCCGCCACTTCATAAACTACTCCTCCTTTTACCTAGCAACAGAAATTACAGCTCTATCATTGTCAACATTTCCGCCGTCTGTAAGGCCGCTTTCTTCCAGCGCCTGATCAATTTCGGTCAAAGTTAACGACCGGGGATAATTATACATAATCCCGCCTGGCCGTTCATTGTAATAGGGGCGATTACACCCCTCACAGCCACTGGTTTCAAACGCCTTGCCTGTTGCTAATACTACCGCTAATTTTTCTGGAGGCAGATTTATTCCGACCAGTCTGCCACCACCGAAAGAAAACGCCTTGTGAGTATAACCTTGCGATAGTAAAAAATGCGCAATCTGGATACGCCGATATGAATCAATAGGCGGCGGAACCTTATCTCCCCAAGCTGTACCCCGCAATGGCGTAAACGCAAATAAACCCACACTAATGCTGTGATTATAACAATCGGCAATTGTTGTAACCATTTCCTCCTCGGTTTCACCCAAACCGACAATCAGATGGGTACTTACCCGGCCAGGTAATTTGGCGGCGCAGTCGGTTAACAACTGCCAGCGTTTATTCCAGTCACCGCCTTTGATCTCCCGGTATAACAGAGGGGTAGCGGCGTCCAGCGCAAGGGAAATACGGTCAGTTCCTCGTTCAATCAGTTCCTTAGCCTGCGCTACGCTCTCGATATCGGCAGAAATACAAACAGGCACCGCACTAGTCTGTGTTAAGGCTGCCAGTGCGTCAAGACCCTCTTCCCAGATCTGATCTTGCCGGACAATCTGCAGACAGGCCCGCCTTAATCTTCCAGCCTGAAATGCTTCTCCAATAGCCTGCGCAGCTTCCTGGCCGATAACTTCCAGCCAGGTCACCCGTGATAACATATTGGCGCGCGCGGAACTATCGCGGGCTTGGGCGCAAAACCGGCAGTTATTCCGGCATTTTTCTCCCAGCATAATATAAGCGGTGGTTGGGAGCACATCGGTTTTGATTTGCTTTTTGCCAAGTGCGCAGGCCGTTCCCGCCGACAATTTCCACACAGTCACAGTACACAGCACTCCTCTCCCCGTGACAAGCAAAGTCCCAGACGTTCAGCCAATTTGACAGCAGCCGGTGCCGGATTGACAATAACATCAAAGCCAATGCGAACAGCCCATTTATCAATTTCTTCCCGGTAGCGCCCACCAGGTCGCATACAACCCAGATGCAGTGGAATATCAGGAAAGGTTAACCGCGCATAACTTAACAAACTTGCGGTGGCAGCCAGATCAGGTGGCTGTTTGTCGGCATAGCGCGTTCCTCGTGTTGGCATAAAGATGATAAAAGTTAACGCCTCTGCACCAAGCTCACGCAATTGCTGCAAAGCCTGGTACTCGCCGCTTATTTCACCGCCTTTGAGACCGATGCAGATATGCGGCACAACCTTGACTTTATCTTTTAATGCCTGGTAGCAAGCCACATAATCGTCTGCCGTGCGGCTGGTACCAAAGACTTCTTTAATTGTTTCATTGTCAACTACAAAGTCAAAGGACACACAATCGGCCACGCCTGATAGATGTTCAATAACAGTGTTACTGACAAGTCCGGCGTGCATATTGATCCGCCTGTGTTGTTTGCCTTCACGCAGCCTGTCAAGATACGGCCCAACAGGTACTGCTCCATCAGCCAGACAGCCGCCGCTTATCAGCCAGCTGGCACCGGATTCAGTGCCAGCTGGGCTTACAGTATCAAGCAACTCCATATGTTTTAGGTAATGCCCGCCGCAATGGGCGCAGTCAAGTTCACAGTATGTGCCTGTCACACTGATAGGTTTGGTCTTTTCCGGATAGGCAAATCGGATGCTGTCAGGCAATGGCAGAGTAGTTACTTTTGCCATTTCACCACCGGTTTACGGGCAGCAGCAGTTTCATCAAGACGTCTTACTACCGTGTTGCGCGGCGCCGTCGTAATTAAGGCAGCATCTTTCTCTGCTTCCCGCGCAATTTGCTTCATGACAGCAATAAAACCATCCAGCGTTTCCTTGCTTTCGGTCTCAGTGGGCTCAATCATCATGGCTTCTTCCACAATCAGCGGAAAATAGATTGTCGGCGGATGATACCCATAATCCAGCAAACGTTTGGCAATATCAAGAGTATGAACGCCATAGTCTTTCTGGTATTTGGGAGTAATAATACATTCGTGCATGCAGAACCGATCAAAGGGCGCATAAAAATCAGTTTTAAGCTGGCTCAGGCAGTAGTTGGCATTCAGCACAGCATCCTGACTGGAGATGGTCAGGCCGTCAGGCCCCATAGCCCGGATATAGGCATATGCCCTGACAATGACCCCAAAATTTCCATAGAACGAATGTACTTTGCCAATTGACAGCGGCAAGTCTTCCTGCAAACGGAATTTGTCGTCTTGCTTGACAATAACCGGTGTTGGCAAAAAAGGCATTAGCTCTTTTTTTACGCCAATAGGCCCTGAACCGGGCCCACCGCCACCATGTGGTGTACTGAAGGTTTTATGCAGGTTGAAGTGCACAACATCAAAGCCCATATCACCCGGGCGAGTCAGACCCATGATGGCATTGGCATTGGCACCGTCATAGTACAAGAGGCCGCCGGCATCATGGACGATTTGAGCAATCTCTTTGATGTTTTTTTCAAACAAGCCTAAGGTGCTGGGATTTGTCAGCATAAGTGCTGCCGTATCCTCGCCAACAGCCGCTTTAAGCGCGTCAAGGTCAACCGCACCGTCAGCATGGGATTTTATCTCGACAATGTCGAGTCCGCAGACTGCCGCGGTGGCCGGGTTGGTACCATGAGCCGAATCAGGCACAATTACTTTGGTACGCTTTTGTCCCCGGTGACGATGATAAGCTCTAATAACTTTAATTCCGGTCAGTTCGCCATGAGCCCCGGCTACCGGTTGCATAGTAACAGCATCCATCCCGGCAATCTCTGCCAAATACTGTTCCATGTTATACAAGAGTTCTAGCGCCCCCTGCACAGTCTCATCAGCTTGCAGCGGATGAAGCTGGGCAAACCCTGGCAAGCGGCAGACATCTTCGTTAATTTTAGGATTATATTTCATAGTGCACGATCCCAGTGGATAAAAACCTGAGTCAACACCAAAGTTCCGCTCAGATAAACCGTTATAATGACGCATCAAATCTAGCTGGCTGACCTCTGGCAATTCTGCCGGCTGTTGCCTGATAAAGCGCGCAGGAAGCAAGACCTCGGCAGCCTCTTCCGGCACATCACAAGCTGGCAAATCAATTGCCCGCCTTCCGGGTTTGCTTAATTCAAAAATCAGTGCTTTGCCATTTTCACTTTTCATGACATTGCCTCCAATCTGGCAACAAGCCGGTCAATTTCTGCGCACGAACGTTTTTCGGTTACCGCAATCAGCATACAGCCGCTAAGTTCAGGATAGTAGCTGCCGAGATCAAGGCCGCCAATTATGTTGTCTGCCAAGAGATGCTTGTTACATTCAGCAACAGACTTAGGTAAACGCACAACAAATTCTTTGAAAAACGGTGCTGCAAATACTGCATCACAGCCCTTGGCACTTGTCAGTTTTTTATAGGCATAGTGAGCCTTTTGCAGCGACAACGCCGCTACCTGCTTAAACCCTTCTTTGCCGACAGTATTCAGGTATACAGCTGCTGCCAAAGCGCACAGCGCTTCATTGGAGCAAATATTCGAGGTTGCCTTCTCCCGTCTGATATGTTGTTCACGCGCCTGCAAGGTTAGCACAAACCCCCGCTTGCCTTCCTGATCGGTTGTCTGCCCGACAATCCGGCCTGGCATCTTGCGCATAAATTTTTCGGTTGCGGCAAAAAAACCTAGATACGGACCACCAAAAGACAACGGAATCCCCAAACTTTGACCTTCGCCCACGACAATATCAGCACCAAGCTTGCCGGGTGCCTCCAAAATCCCAAGGGAGATAGGATCAACAGCCACAATTACCAGCGCCCCCTGGGCATGGGCTATGTCAGCAATAGCTTCAACCTCTTCGATACAGCCAAAAAAGTTCGGTGTCTGCAGCAAAATGGCGGCAGTTGCCTTACTTACTTTCGTCGACAGCGCACTGCTGTCAATTTGGCCATCCTGATAGCCAATTCCGCTGATCGTATAACCCCGGTCAATGGCATAGGTATTCAGCAAAGTACGATAATGGGGATGAATGGTGCTGGCTACCAGCAATTCACCACGCCCGGTGGCACCGGCCGCCAGCATCGCGGCCTCAGCCAATGCCGTGCCGCCGTCATACAGCGACGCATTAGCCACAGCCATGCCTGTCAATTCGCAAATAAGACTTTGGTATTCCCATAGAGCCTGAAGATACCCTTGTGAAATCTCAGGCTGATATTGGGTATAGGCTGTATAAAATTCGGACCGTCTAAGCACATGATCGACAACACTGGGTATGTAGTGGTCATAACAGCCGCCACCCAAAAAGCAGGCATATTCCCCAGCACTTACATTTTTATCGGCCAAGGCCGTCATATGTACGGCCAGCTCAGGTTCAGACATTGCTGCCGGCAGCGCCAATGACCGCGCCAGCCGTAAGTCAGCCGGAATATCTACAAACAGATCTTCCACCGCCTTTACGCCAATTGCCGTGAGCATAGCCTGGCGGTCCTGCGGCGTATGCGGCAGATAGCTCCATGGCATATTAATGCCCTCCTTCAGCTGCCAATTGCTCATATGCCTGGCTGTCTAAAAGTCTTTCCAATTCTGCTTTATCGGCAATTTCGATTTTGGCAATCCAACCATCACCATATGGCTGCTGATTAATAAGCTCAGGCGCATCAGCCAATGCCTCATTGCTTTCGATTACTTTCCCCGAAACAGGGGCATATACATCAGAAACCGCCTTAACCGATTCAACTACTGCCAGCCCTGACCCGGCCGATAACTCAACACCAACTGCCGGCACTTCTACGAAAACCACATCACCCAGCTGTGATTGGGCATAATCACTAATCCCGATGACAGCGATATTTCCCTCAACCCTTACCCACTCATGATCCTTGGAATACTTAAGCTCTTTAGGAATATTCATGCCTATTTCCCCCTTTTATAAAATGGTTTTGAAACTACTTCTGCCGAAACTTCTTTCCCACGTATTTCGACGGAAAACTGCTGGCCAATTTGAGCAAACTCAGCTTCCACTAAAGCTAAACCCATATTTTTTCCCAAGGTCGGCGCATACGAACCAGTAGTTACCATACCAATCTGACGCCCCTCATGGACAACCGGGTATTCGGCTCGAGGAACACCACGCCCTGTCAAGACAAAGCCGGCTAGTTTCCGTTCAACACCTGTTTGCTGTTGCTGTGCCAAAATCTCGCACCCATTAAACTCGCCTTTGTCCAGGGATACAAATTTACCAAGACCAGCTTCCAGGGGCGTAATCTCAGCTGATAATTCATGCCCGTAGAGCGGCAGAGTTGCTTCGAACCGCAATGTATCCCGGCAACCGAGACCAGCAGGAACCAGACCATAAGGTTTACCGGCCTCCATAATAGCTTCCCACAAGGCTGCGGCATCATCTGGTTGGCAATAGATCTCAAAACCATCTTCTCCGGTATAACCGGTTCGGGAAATCATGACTTTTTTGCCGGCAACCTCAGCTTCAGGAATAAACCAGTAGTATTTTAATTCTGCAAGCGCAGCTGTTGTCAGTTTGCTTAAGATGCTTTCGGCCAGCGGCCCCTGCAATGCTACCTCGGCGGTTTCTGCCGACAGATTGGTAAGCTCAACCTGATATCCTTTGCTGTTATCTTGTATCCACTGCCAGTCTTTTTCAATATTGGCCGCGTTAATAACCAGAAAGTACTCATCTTGGGCACGTTTATAAATGAGTAAGTCATCGACTGTGCCGCCATCGGGATAACACATAGGTGTATATTGCACCTGTGTGTCTGCTATCCTGGCAACATCATTTGTCACTAGTTTTTGCAAAAATGCCAAGGCATCAGGACCTTTAACCAGTACTTCCCCCATATGGGATACATCAAATAAGCCGGCTTTTTCTCTCACGCTTTTGTGTTCGTCCAGAATGCCCGCATACTGGACAGGAAGCAACCAACCGCCGAACTCCACAATTTTGCCGCCATATTTGACATGGGTCTCATAAAGCGGCGTTTGCCGTGCTGCCATACTCTTCTTCCCCCTCTTCTTTTTTAAGTGCCACTGTACAATACTATTCCCTGCCCAATTCACACCATGTATTGGACATAAAAAAACAGAGGCAAAGGAATACTTCCTTTGCCTCTGTCCGTTGTACCTGAGAGATTTGCCCTAACAAGAGCTCCCCATCGGTGACACCCGCAAGCGGATGTGCTCTCCAGAGTATAGTCCGGTTATAGTCCTTTTGCCTGAGAGTTTGACAAAGAACTTACTCCTTCGGCGCCGCCGGCAAGCGGTCTCTCCTATAACCATCATTCTAAATTATTTGATTATTTACTTAATTCTATCAAAGGACAAGGTTTTGTGTCAATAGTAAAATTTTTACTTAATTACATCAACGCCCATATAGGGGCGCAACAATTCAGGAATAATAACAGAGCCGTCTTCCTGCTGGTAGTTTTCAAGGATTGCCGCCACTGTCCGGCCAATAGCTACCCCTGATCCGTTCAGAGTATGCACAAATTCCGGCTTGGCCTTAGGTTCGCGGCGGAACTTGATTTCAGCGCGGCGTGCCTGGAAATCTTCAAAGTTCGAACAGGATGAAATTTCCCGATAGGTATTGAAACTTGGCAGCCACACCTCAAGGTCATAGGTCTTGGCAGACGAAAAGCCCATATCACCGGTGCATAATAGCATGGTACGATGCGGCAGCCCTAAGAGCTGCAGAACTTTCTCGGCATTAAGCGTAAGTTTTTCCAATTCGTTATAGGACTCTTCCGGCAGACTAAACTTAACCATTTCCACTTTATTAAACTGATGCTGGCGGATAAGACCGCGGGTATCGCGGCCGGCAGCGCCGGCCTCAGCCCGGAAACAGGCACTGTAGGCAGTGTAATACAGCGGCAGGTCTTTGGCATCCAAAATTTCCTGCCGATGGTAATTAGTAATTGGCACCTCGGCTGTCGGAATAAGATAATAGTTGAGACCTTCCAGTTTAAACATATCTTCGGCAAACTTAGGTAATTGTCCGGTGCCCACCATACTGGCATCATTGACGATAAAGGGCGGGAAAAACTCGGTATACCCATGCTCTTTAGTATGCAAGTCAAGCATGAAATTGATAAGTGAACGCTCTAACCGCGAGCCCATACCTTTATAAAAGGTAAATCTGGCGCCGGTCACCTTGCCGCCCCGTTCAAAATCAAGAATCCCCAGTTTTTCGCCAATCTCCCAGTGGGCTTTCGGTTCAAAGGAGAATTCCCGTGGTATACCCCAACGGCGCATTTCCTGGTTGGCTTCTTCATTTTTGCCTACCGGTACAGAGGCGTGAGGCACATTGGGAATGCTCAAAATAATATCGTTAAGTGCTGTCTCTACATCTTTCACCTTGGCGTCAATCTCAGCAATGCGGTCACCAACTTGCCGCATTTCAACAATCATATCATCGGCATTTTCGCCGGCTTTTTTCTTTTGGCTGATCTCCTGGGAAACAGTATTACGTTTATTTTTGAGTGTCTCAACCTCAGCCAGTAGTTCCCGCCGCTCTTTTTCACGCTCGATAAACTCTGTCAAGCTGATAGCCGCTCCCCGGTTTTTCAAAGCTTCTTCTACAACTTCAGGATTACTTCGTACAAATTTGATATCTAGCATGTGAATCTTCCTCCTTAACGTAAAAAATTCCCGTCCCTGATAATAGGGACGGGAATTAACTCCCGCGTTGCCACCCTGCTTGACCTTTGACAGTCCACTCGGCACGGATAACGGCCGTGGACCGTGCGGCTCGTCACCGCATGCTCATCGGGTGGATTGCATAATGTCGTCACTGGCTCGCACCTCCCGCCAGTTCTCTGTACACTTGCCATTATGCGCTGCCCTGTCATTGCATCTAACGATATCAAGATAGCATTATTATGTATTATAAAATTATACATTATTCAACACAAAATGTAAAGCACCGGCAGTCTTACCGGTAGTCTTACTATCAGACTCCGCTTGACGCCAGCTTACCAAGTGCTGACTGCGCTTTAATAAAATCAGCAAAATCTCGGGAGAGTTCTGGATCAAATTGGGTACCCGCACAACTGGCGATTTCCTCCAAAGCGGAATTCGTGCTCAGCGGTTTCCACCGATAACAGCGCGAACTTGTCATAGCATCAAAAGCATCGCAGAGCGACAACATTCTGCTGAAAAAGGGTATCTCCTCGCCTGCAAGACCTTGTCCATATCCAGTTCCATCATAGCGCTCATGGTGATGCCGCACGACCTCAGCCACCTTTTCCAGTCCGTCCATCTTTGCCAAAAGTCTGGCCCCAATATCCGGGTGCTGCTTGATTACGGAAAACTCCTCTGCAGTCAGTCGGCCGGCTTTATTTAGAATATGGCTGGGCACACCAACTTTGCCGATATCATGAACTATGCCTATCAGATAAGCCAGCGTCACATCATCACCAGGAAGTTCGACATATTCCGCAAAACCAGCCATAAGACCGGCGACTTTCATGCTATGTTTCATAGTATAGCTATCCCGTTCGCCAATTGCCTGGCAGAACGTCTGGATTTCGTGCATAGACTTGCTCCTTTTCCTGAGTATAATATCAACGTTTTTTGCCATGTGTAAATGCGCCCAGAATCAATACCGATATTTGTAATACCTATACATTTCTATTTTAATTAAGACTCTATAGGCCGTCAAGTGTGTTGTTATAATATTATAATAATTTATATAAATTAACAAATTATTAATTAATATACATATATTGTTGTTCTTAGCCGCTAACAGGATTTTTTCACAAGTGGCGCGAAGTAAGGAGTGAGGTGAAATCATGACTTATTCTACCCATGAACAGCTTGAACAATCACTACTTGCCTGTGACGCCTGTCCGCTCTGCCGCGACGCTATCGGCCCCACCTCCTATAACGGTTCGCCGCTAAGTCCGCTAACCATTGTCGGTGAAGGGCCCGGCGGAGTCGAGGATGAATACGGCGTGCCACTGGTCGGGCCGTCCGGCCAGTTACTTGATAAGGCACTGGCAAGTGTTGGTGTTACCCGTGATCGCGCCTATACCACTAATGTAATTAAATGCCGCCCTAAAAACAATCGTACACCTACCATCGAAGAAGGACAGTTTTGCGCTGCCGCCTGGCTCGATCAGGAACTATCATTAGTTAAGCCCAAGGTTATCATTGCCCTAGGCAGTGTAGCGCTGAAATATCTTATGGGACCAACTGCCCGCATTACCAAAGACCGGGGGCGCTGGTTTACCACCAAACATGGCATCCAGGCAATTGCTACCTACCATCCGGCTTACCTGCTGCGCCTGACAGGCAAGGATTTAGTTAAGGCCAAATGGGAAGTATTCTATGACCTTCGCTCAGCCATAGAAAAATGTCAGGAGTTAGCCCCCGATTATCTGCTCAAATCTCCAGAGCCCCCTGACTTACTGGCACTGTACAGTCAGCGGCGGCAGCAGCGGCAAACCCCTAAGCAGTAACCATTCCGGGTTGCGCCAATATCACTGACTCAGTTTAGCTTTCTATTGTGGCAAAAACACTGAAACCAAAAGCGAGATTGCTTCACACCGACCCGCAATATTATGGGAATTTTCCCATCCAGTCATTGCGGACACCGTAAAGCAACCTCGCTTTATTTTTTACAATTTGTCAATATAGGTTATCGCGCTCAGCACAGCCACAAGACCCTCACCGGTGGCCTTGGCAATTTGCCAAGGTTTGCCGGTACAATCGCCGGCGGCAAATACGCCCGGAATACTTGTCGACATATCCCTGTTGACCTTAATTACTTCACCGTCAAGTTCCAAACCAGGCAGCAAATTTTCCACTGGATCAGACTGGCGCAGAATAAAGACACCATGTACCTTAATCTCGTCCTGATCAGTTACCAGTTTTTCCACTTGCCCGTCACCGGCAATCGCCTTAGGCTTGGCGGTAAGCACCTCAACCGGCGCGCGCATAGAAGAAAAATCGCCTTTATACTGTGGCAGGAAATAGACAGTACGGCAAAGTTCACCTAAGAATTCTATTTCGTTCTCGCCTTCTTCGGTGTAGGAAATAACAGCAACATCCTTACCTTCAAACATACGGCCGTCGCAAGTGGCGCAGTAGCTGACGCCTCGCCCCAATAGTTCGCGTTCGCCCTGGAACAAGAGGGTGCTGACAACCCCGGTGGCAAGAATAATAGCTTTGGCTTCATAGGTATTTTGCGGTGTAAGCAGGGTAAACATGTTATCTCCGGGAAACACATTCATTACCTTTTCTTTAATAAGCTGCGGCCCATGCGCCAACGCATGCCCGGAAAAATGCTGCATCAGGCCTTTGCCGCTAACCTCCGGCAAGCCTAGATAATTATCCACCTTATGAGCTTTTTGCAGCTTCTGACTAAAATCCAGATGTTCAAAAACAGCAATATTCTTATTGCGGATGCGGCCTGTCAGCGCGGCCGACAGGCCTGCCGGCCCACCGCCGATAATGGCAATATCAATTTTGTTGTCTCCGGCCATATTTTCCTCCTTGATTGCTACCCGAGGTCGTTGGCCACCTGCTTCATACGCTCGCGAATAGGAAGACTGTAAGGACAGCGCTCCTCACATTCCCCGCATTCAATACACGCTGAAGCTTTGACTGCCTGCCCCTTATATCGCTCGGGAATAGCGGTTTTTAAGCCATATCTTGTGTATTGCAGATAAAAAATAAACATTTGCGGAATATCGATTCCGGCAGCACACGGCATACAGTAACCGCAGCGGCGGCAAAAATTCGAACCCAGTTCGGCCGCAAGGGCCGCCAGCTTGTCATTTTCTTCAGGAGTAAGCAGTTTAAAGTTGCGGGAAGCAGCCAGATTTTCACTGACATGCTCTACCCGATCCATCCCCGGAATAGCAACTACTCCGTCTTCCTGCAAAACAAAGCGCAGTGCCAAATCTACCTGATCAATAAGCCCACCACCCAGCGGTTTCATAACAATCATTCCGACATCCTGGGTTCTCGCCAGCGGGAACAGGTCTTTCATTGCCCGCTGCTCCACACAGTTGAAAGGCACCTGGACAGTACTGAATTCACCGCTTTTGACCGCTCTTATCAGCATGTCCACATTATGGCTGGTTATGCCGATATGATGAATTTTCCCTGCGGCTTTGGCTTCTTTCAGAGCAGCAAGTGCGCCGTCAGGTCCCATAACAGTTTGCCATTCCTGTTCGTTCTTAACATTATGCATTTGATAAATATCAATATAACTGGTTTTCATGGTAGCCAGACTGGTGTCAACATCCTTGGCCATGCCCTCTTGGGTTCTGGCCATGCTTTTAGTTGCCAAGGCATATTCGCTGCGCCGGCTTGAAATATACCTGCCAATCTTGCCCTCACTGTCAGTATAGGCTCTAGCTGAATCAAAAAAGTTTATGCCGGCATCTAAAGCCGCTACAAGAACTTCACCGGCTTCTTCCATCGTGCAGCGCTGCATTGGCAGTGCGCCAAAACTAATCGGTGTCACCATTAGGCCTGTCCGGCCTAACCGTCTTTTTTCCATAATTAGGTCCTCCTACTGCAACTGAGCTCCGCCTGGCTCCTGCCCTAATGCCTGCAGCCGTTCACTGGCATGTTTTGCTTCTTGTGTATCAGGATTGGCGATATCTAAAAACGCTTTGTAGGCCACAACGGCTTCCTCGGTGCGCTTTTGAATTTCACAGCATAATGCTTTATTATGATATGCCAGGGCATTATCGGGATTCAGTGCCGCGGAAGTGGCGAAATCAGCAATGGCGGCATCATAATCGGCTTTAGCCGCATAAGCTATGCCCCGAAAAAAGTACGGCCTGCCATCCTCAGGATCGGCTTCAATCACCCGGGTAAAATCGGCAATAGCTGCATCAGGCTTCTTTTGTCCCATATATACCGAAGCTCTGATGGCAATAGCCTGAATATTATCAGGTTCGAGTTCAATAACCTTATTAAAATCTGCCAGCGCTTCAGCCGCCAGGCCAATTTCAAAGTAGGCCTGCCCTCTTTTAAGCAATGCTGTAGTCTCCTCTGGATACCGTTCTATTACCTTATTATAATCGGCAATGGCTACCGAATACAGATTGCGGCCGGTAAAGGCATCGCCCCTGTTTAAATAAGAGCCGTAGTCCCCGGGTTCTAATTCAATGGCTTTGGTAAAATCATCAACAGCATGCTCGTACATGCCATTATTTAGATATAGCACACCCCGGTTGGCATAGTTCATCCAGTTATCTGGCTCATAAAGCATAGCCTGCGAATAATCCAGCACGGCATTCTTTATATCGTCCAGCATGGCATGCGCACTGCCACGGTACGAATAATAGGCAGCTTTGCGGGAATTACGTTCAATCGCCTTGGTATAATTGGCAAGTGCCTGTTCAAAGTTACCGTCAACAGCAGCCACTACCCCCTGCCAAAAAAACGCATCGCTGTTGTCTGGATCTGCAGCCAGCTGCTTAGTGGACTCTGCCATAATATCTGCCATATTGCCTGCGTCATACAGTGCTTGCATGTCTTTACTAAATTGGCTTTCTTCAGTCGCCGGGCCGCAGCCGGAACAACCGCAGTCGCAGGATGACCCGCAACCTGATGGATTACAACCATGATCTTGCTGCATAGCAACAACTCCTTCACTGAGTTCAGAATCATTATTAACTACTACTCATATGTTCGCGTCTTTTTCTGCATTCCCTGCTATTATTACCAAAATTATCCGAAAAACAATATGACAATTTAAAAAGCGAAATTGCCGTAAGCCTCAGACAATTTCGCTTTTATTGTTGTTATAATCCTTTTTGTTCAATACCGCTATATAAGAAACCAAGATGAGTGGTGGAATTCATCAGCACCATTCGCCATTTGCCATCCTGATACTCAACAACATTGATGCAGGTATTATCCTGCTTGATCTGCCAGAAATGCGACAAATCAATGTCTAACATGTCACATAGTACGGCTTTATTGACAGCGTCGTGTGCTACCACCAGCACAGTCTGTCCTTGATGCTTTTGCGCCAATTCGCGAAAAACAGCCATAGATCTGTCTCTCACAGCAACAATATCTTCGCCGCCCTCGCCCGGCATAGTAACGCCCACTACTGTTGATCGCCACTGGGCCAAGAGTTCCGGATACGTTTTACCAACCTCATCACTCAGGAGACCTTCCCACTCGCCATGGTTAATTTCAAGCAGACGGCTGTCGGTATTTACCGGCAATCCATGAGCAGCCACACACATCATGGCTGTATCAACAGCCCGGCTGAGGGGACTAGCGTAACAGACGTCAATAGGCACCTTGGCAAGAGCTTTGGCAGCCAGTTGCCCCTGCTCCCGCCCGAAAGGGGTAAGTGGTGTATCGATCTGCCCCTGATAACGTCCCTCTTTATTCCAAGTAGTTTCTCCATGACGAACTAATATAAAACGGGTAATTGCCATATTATCCTCCTTTATTTACTTCTAGCTGTTTTCTTTCTGGAAAGTTAGCATAAAATCACGCAGCGCCTGACAGACTTCGTGCGGAACGGCATTATAGGCAGAAGCTCGGCAACCACCAACAGAACGATGCCCGTTAAGCCCAACAAAACCGGCTTGTTTAGCCTCATCCAAAAACTTCTTCTCTAATGCCTCATCAGCCAAGCGGAAAGTAATATTCATCAGCGAACGGGCTTCTTTTTGGGCATGCCCGACATAAAAGCCATTACTGGCGTCAATAGCGTCATAAATCAAAGCCGCTTTTTCCTGATTGTGCTTGTAGATGCCAGTCAGGCCGCCTTGCTCTTTTATCCATTCCATCATCAGCTTAATCATATAAATGCCAAATGTCGGCGGCGTATTATACAAGGAATTGTCCTTGGCATAAGTTGCGTACCGAAGCATAGTTGGTCCGACCGTTACAGCCTTTTCCAAAAAATCGCTGCGGACAATAACAACAGTTACTCCTGATGGCCCCAGATTCTTCTGTGCGCCAGCATAAATTAGAGCAAATTTGCTGACATCAATCGGGCAAGACATAATATCACTCGACATATCGGCAACCAGCGGCACTGCACCTGTATCCGGGAAACCCTGTCGCCACTCGGTGCCAAAAATTGTATTGTTACTGGTAATATGCAAGTAAGCGGTATCAGTATCATATTTAAGTTCGGCAAATTCCGGTATCCGGCGATAATTACCTTCTTTGGCTGATGCAGCCACAAATACTTCGCCCAGTTTCTCGGCCTCAGCATAAGCTTTTTCCGACCAGCTACCAGTCATTACATACCCTGCCTTTTTGCCTGCAGGTAAGAAATTCATAGGAATCATGCTGAACTGGAGACTGGCTCCCCCTTGCAAAAATAAGACCTCATACCCCTCAGGTATTCCCATTAGTTCTTTTAAGAGGCTAATGGCTTCATTATGAACAGCATCATAGGCATTCCCCCGATGGCTGTGTTCCATAATAGACATGCCGGTATTATTAAAATCAAGCAATTCGGCTTGCGCCTTTTCCAGAACTGCCAGCGGCAATGCTGCCGGACCGGCGTTAAAATTATGGGCTCGTTTGACACTGTTGCTCACAAAATCACCTCATAAGTTAAAGTAAGTAAAAATAAAAAACCCGCCCCAATAACGATAGATTGGGGCGAGACAAACTCCCGCGGTGCCACCCAGTTTCAAGCTTATAGTACACAGACGCAGCGTATATATACAAAAAAACTCCATCCCTCTACAGGGACGAGAGTCTTCTCCCGCGGTGCCACCCATGTTACTTTTCAGCCAACTTTTGCCGCTATACCGGGCGGACCCGTCAGATTCATCATCAGCCACTCCCAGGCGGAATCCATTGTCATTCACACCGGCTTACACCAACCGCCGGCTCTCTGAAGTTTACAACAATTAACTTCCTGTTCATCGTGCAAAGCTATTTAACTTGTTTTCGATTATACAATATGCGTCGCCCGCAGTCAAGTGTGTTTTTAGAATACACGGGTTGCGCCTGTACCAAAATAAACTCTCTTTGTACGCATTGGGATTTTTTTGTTTACACCAAGCGCCGGGTACGAGCCTCAAGTGCCGCCTGCAGCGCAGCCGGCGTATTGGTTAGCTGGCCGGCCTGAATTCTATTCAATAAGTTCTGTTGGAAATCCCCTACCTGCAAACCCGCGCCCAGCTTAGCCGCAATTTCGCGGCCGCTGACTGCAAGCTGAGCAGGAAAGAACGGAATATCCCGCAAAATGCCCTGTACCAACAAACGCACCGCTTCCAGTCCTGTTATATCAGGATGAGTATGACCGCCCAAGCGATCAGCTTCATGCAACGCCAATAACTGCGATATGGCTTCGGCAAAATCACCCGCCGTTTTAAATCTTTTATCAAGCAGGCGTTTAAGCCATTTCATAACTGCCTTTTCCTCAGCCTCCGGAAAAAACAGATGGTGCCTGATAAGCCAGGCCACCCTGGCGACAATCTGGGGCTCTACTTTTAAACGGCTTAATATTGAAACCGCCGCCTGCGCCCCGATTTTATCATGTCCGGGATCAGAAGGCTGCCCTTCCTTGTTTAAGCAGCGCACTTCCGGCCAACCTTTGGCGACGTCATGCAAGAGCGCTGCCCAGCGCAGTATTGGCGTGCATGGCGCTAATGCAACAACTTCAAGGGTATGCTGCCAAACATCATGCAGATGGTGCCGGGGATTTTGCGGCAAATTCACCAAACGGACAAGTTCCGGCAGTATCGGCACCTGACAGGTTTTGCCCTGTTCCCGCGTCTGGCAGCTAGCTGCCAGTAACCCGGTTTTCTGTAAAACGGTCAGCCCCTGCACCGCATATTCAGCCAGCAGTGTTTTTTCTATTTCATTGCGAACGCGTTCGACCGACAGTCCGTTTACCCGTGGCAACGCAGCCGGGATAGCCTGCAGCGTCTGCTCCTCCAATACAAAACCAAACCGGGCGGCAAACCGCGCAGCCCGAAACATCCTCAGCCCATCTTCAGTAAACCGCTGCTGTGGATTGCCAACCGCCCGGATAACACCAGCCGCCAAATCTCCCCGTCCGCCAAATAAGTCAATAATCTGACCTGACACATCTATTGCCATCGCGTTTATGGTGAAATCCCGTCTGCCCAAATCCTGCTCAAGACTTACTCCTAACGTCACCGTCTCAGGCCGGTGGCTGTCAGAGCCATAGCACTCGCTGCGTAGTGTTGCAATCTCATAATTGTGGCCCTCTGCCACCACAGCCACTACACCAAAGGCTATGCCTATTGGAATAGCCTTCCAACCCTGGTTCTCGGCAATCGCAATAATTTGTTCAGGCTCTGCCTCAGTAGCAATATCAATGTCTTCCGGCGTAACGCCACACACGATATCACGCACAACGCCGCCGACAATATAGGCTCTATACCCTGCGGCCTCCAGCTTTTCCATTATCTTTTTGGCAGTTTCCATTGCGGCTGCTCCTTTAGCCGCTCACCCGGCGGCCGGTTAATTCAACAAAAACATCCTCAAGATTAGTGTGACGCAATACGGTGTTTACCGCCAGTGTCCCGGCAAAAGCCGCCGCCTCGGGCCTGCTAGCAAAAAACTTGTATTGAGTGCCTTCACTTTGATTCCACTCCACAACATAACTCCCCAGCCGCTCACACAATGCTGCCGGACTGTTAAGTGCAATTAGGCGGCCTTTTTCCATAATGGCAACCTGCCGGCACAGACTCTCGGCTTCTTCAATATAATGGGTAGTTAATAGCACGGTCAGCCCGTCGGCATTTAAGCGCCGGATCAAATCCCACAACCGCCTTCTTACCTGTGGATCCAATCCGACAGTAGGCTCATCTAGAAATAATACTTTAGGCCGATGCAGGAGTGCCCGGGCGATCATCAGTCGCCGTTTCATTCCGCCGGAAAAGGTATTGACCATGTCATTCCCACGCTCTTTAAGCTCAATATAGTCAAGCAATTCCTCCACCCGCTCTTCCCGCTCGCGGCGTGGCATATGGTGCAGACGCCCATGTAAATTAAGATTTTCCCGTGCTGTCAAATCGACATCAAGGTTAAAATGCTGGGGCACAACACCAATAACCGCTTTGATCGCCAATTCTTCCTGCGGCAGACGATATCCATGAATGGTAACTACGCCGGCAGTGGGACGAGTAAGCATGGTCAGCACCCGTATGGTTGTGGTCTTGCCTGCCCCATTCGGACCAAGCAGCCCAAAGGTTTCTCCTTTTTCAATTGTAAGATTCAAATCGTTTACGGCAATTCGTTCCCCATATTTTTTCACTAAACCTTCAATATGTATCATAAGAACCTCTTCAACTATGTAATTTGTATTTTTTTCAACAGTAAAGAGATAAAATCCTGCCTATTGCTATTCTTCCCAAAAGTTCGTTCTTTGGGAACTAACACTAAAAACATGACATACATCACCTAGTATTACCACAAAAAGAAACAGCCTCCATTCGGAAGCTATTTCACGTAAATTTATTACAACGGATAACACGGCCGCGGATAACAACCCTGGCGTGGATAACAGAATTGACGCGGATAGCAATACCGGCGCGGGTAGCAGTAGCGCCGTGGATAACAGCCAAAGCCCAAGCCTAATCCTAAACCTACTACAAAGGGCAATACCTGCCGGTTTTCTCTTGTTTGCGACTCCTCGTCCCACTCCTCGTCTTCCCAATCTTCAATTTCAGGTTCTTCCCAATACGGACGTCTTTTGCCGGCCATCCAATTTCCTCCTTTCTTTTCTGTTTGTTACATAATATGCAGACATCTGTGCTGATGTTACTAGTAAGCCGGTAAAGCAAACACGGCTAGCACCGAGCTTTAGCGAAAGCGCAAGCCGATGTTGCCCTTATCCTGTTCTTAAGAAAGTTATACTTTCTATTAGGGTAAAACACAATAAGCCAGGATACTCCGCCTTCATAAATGGAGAAATATCCTGACTTACTATTGCAATCTCATAATAATCCTTTTTCTTCAAGTGCCATATGGGCCTCAACACGCCAGGCCGGCAGATACCAGGCAAAAACAGCCGCACCGACCAGCACCAGCACGCCGCTCAGAACAAAAGTAGAAGTTGTTCCTATAAGACCTGCCATATGACCGGCAAACAAACTGCCAATTGGTCCAATGCCGCCAAAAGACAACACATACAAACTCATAACCCGGCCGCGTTTATCTTCCTCAACAAGTGTCTGTACAATGGTATTGGTCGAAGCCATCTGGGCTATCATGCCAACTCCCATAACAAAAGCAAGCCCCAGCGAAACCCACAGTGTGGTTGACAGCGAAAACGCAATCAAGCCTAACGCAAACATGATTACCGCTATCGTTATAGACTTTTCAAGCCCCACTACGCTTTTCCGCGAGGCCAAAAATACCGTACCCATGAGCGCGCCTGAACCAAAGGCCGCCATCAACCACCCCAGCGTCGCTGAACTGCCGTGCAGCACCTGCCCGGCAAACAACGGCATGAGCGGCAAAATGGGGAAACCGACTAAACTAACCAACATCAACAATAGTAACACCATTCTGATCGGCAACGACTGATAGGTGTAAACAAAGCCTTCTTTTAAACCCTGCAAAATATTTTCTGAGTCAGGTGACGGCGTCTGCGGCCTAGTTAGCTTTATGACCAGCAAGGCTCCTAAAACAGCAAAATAGCTCAAACCATTAAATAAAAAGCATAAGCCTTCACCAAAGACAGCAATTGCCAAGCCTGCAACAGAAGGACCGATAATCCGGGCGCCGTTAAACAGAGCTGAATTCAGAGCAATCGCATTTGGCAAATCTGCTTTGTCATCGACAATCTGCGATACAAAAGCCTGCCTGGCAGGCATATCAAACGAATTAATAGTGCCAAGCAGCATACTTAAGAGTACAATATGCCATACCTCAATGCTATTGCTGTATACCAGCGCCGCCAGCGCCAGTGCCTGCACCATACTAAAGGCCTGTGTCCAAAGTATTACCCGATACCGGTTCCAGCGGTCCAGAAATACCCCGGCAAGCGGGATGAGCACAACACCCACAATTTGACCGGCAAAATCAACAGTACCCAACACTTCCGGCGACTGAGTCAGACGGTATACCAGCCATACAATTGCTGTCCGCTGCATCCAGGTGCCAATCAGTGACAGACCTTGTCCAAAATAAAACAACCGATAATTGCGATGCCTAAATGCCCGGAAAGTTTCTCTCATAGTGTAATCCTCTTTACTGTTGACGAGCGTGGGTTTTTCGATATTCAGACGGCGTAGTATGGCAGGTTTTCTTAAATATGTTGGTGAAATAAGCCAAGTCCGAATAGCCTAACCGCTCAGCGATTTCCGAAATTCTAAGGGTGGTGGAGGTTAACAGGCGTTTGGCTTCTGTCAACCTAATTTTGGTAACATAGTCAATGAAATTAGTTCCTTTTTGCTGTTTGAACAACTGACTTAAATAACTGGGATTCATATGAACATGCTTTGCCGCTTCGGCAAGTGTCACCTGACCGGGCGGCAGTGACTCAATATATTTTAGCACCTGCTCAACAGGTGATAACAGCTCTGGCGGTATGCCAGTCTCATCCTCTTGGGGGAGATTTCGGGCTTTATTCTGGCGATTTAGCCATTTTGTAAAGCAGGTTGTCAGCTGCTCGGTCTCCACCGGCTTTAGTAAGTAATCAAAAGCACCTGCCCGCAGCGCCTGCTGCACAAGCGAAAAATCTTCATTAACTGTAATAAAAATAACATCTTGCTCATTTCCTGCCTGCCTGAGTTGTTCCAGGAAGGTCAGCCCGGTCATAACCGGCATGGTAATATCGGCCAGTACCAAGTCAACCTGATGTTCTCTTAGCCAGTCAAGCGCCTCCAGGCCGTTACTGCATTCACCGATTACAGTTACCTGCATTCCAGTCTGTTCCACTGTCCATTTTAGTGCTGACCTGACCCATTTCTCATCATCCACGATAAGAATATTGCACATGCTGATCCCCCCCTTCTTCTTTTTGTATGAGCGGCAGTTTAACCAGCACAGTTGTCCCTTGGCCGGGAATACTGTCAACCGTTACCCCATATTCGCCGCCAAACAAATTAATGATGCGGCGATGAACATTAATAATGCCGATGTGCGTCCCGTCATTGGTACTATCACTGCTGCTCAGGTTTTGCTTAATTTGCTCCAATACACACTCTGCCATACCTACTCCGGTATCGGCGACCCTGATAATCAGGTTATCGCTCTCACAATACGCAGAAATAGTAATTCGGGTTGGTTCAGGACCAGCGCCGACACTATGGACAAAACAATTCTCAACCAATGGCTGCAAAGAGAATTTAACAATCATGGCTGTCAAGGCCCACTTAGGAATGTCAAAACAATACTTTACATTTTTATCAAACCGGTATTGTTGAATTTTCAAATAAACGGTACAGAAATTAATTTCTTCCTGCAGCGTTACGGTTGGCGATACCGTCTTTAGATTATACCGCAATAACGTACCCAGCGAGGCAGACATTGCCGCAATATCTCCCATATTTTGTTCAAGCGCCATACCTCTGATGGTTTCCAGTGAATTGCAGAGAAAGTGAGGGTTAATTTGAGACTGCAGCACTTTAAGTTCCATCTCTTTTTGGCCTAAAATCATTTCTGTTTCCCGCAATTTGGAAAAATAGACTTCTTCCATAAGCTCAGACAGCTTTTCCACCATATTATTGAAACCATTGGTGAGCTGCCCGATTTCATCACTGGACTCTACCGGTACCCGCCGGGAAAAATCACCTACCTGCACATTTTTCATAAACCGCTGCAGGCGGCGGATAGGTCTGATGATGGTACTCGCAAAACTTACACCTAGAACATAGGCAATGCACAAGGTTATGGCTACCGTCCAGAAGATCGTAAACCCAATGTGCGCACTGCCCCTAAACAGTTCTTCCCTGGGTATGGCGGTAACAAAACGCCACCCCAAAGACGAGGAGTGATTCAAAATTACTACCTGATCCTGTTCTGAGATATATGAATTATCCTGCAAGGACAGAATGCTCTCCAAATTAAGAATATCTGATCTGCGCCCAATGCGTGAACTGTCCGGATGGTATACATAATGGCCTTCGGCATCTAAAATATAAAACGAGCTTTTGCCAATTGTATTTACTTTATCGGCGATATCCTGTATGCGCCGGAAGTTAACATCAATAAGCAGCATACCAATTGGTTTCAGGGTGTACGGGCTGTAAATCCGCCTGGCAATGGTAATAACCGGTTCCTGTTTATCACCCAGCTTAATCATCCGGCTGACCAGCATGGAGTTGCCGTTTGCCGGAACCGATGAATACCAGTATTCTTTCGCCAATTCACTAACCGGATATGGGCTCCGGTAGCCCAGGCTGTCAATAACATTACTGCCATCAATGACTAGGACCACACCGGAAATATCAGGTCGGGAATAGGCGGTATTTTCCAATAATTCACGAACTGAAACTATCAATTGTGGCTGCGCAGCACCACTAAGCTCAACTGTTTTTAAAAAGGTAATCATATCATGGTCATTAATAATTTTGAGCGAATTTATTTCCACATCACGCAAATAATATTCAATTTGTGTTTTTACCTGCTCATTAATTTGGCGACTGTAATTTTTAGCCTCGCTCTCAAGAATAGTCGAGGAGCGGTAATAGGAAATCACGCCGACAATAATCATCGGAATAATAACCAGCACCGCTGAAAAAGTCAGCAGCTTAGCGGTAAGCAGTTGGTCTTTCAGCCATATGGTTTCACTGATAAATTTAAGTAATGATTTTCTCATAATCTGTAATTATTCGTGATCAATTGTTTTTATCCTCCTGCAAACAGTAAATGGGGAGATGCCTTGCGGCATCTCCCCTTGCTGGTAATTTTACTCTTACTTACGGGCAGCGTCAATAGCGGTCAATTCGTCTTTATAGTCGGCACCATGTTTGTCAATAACAGGTTTAACAGCAGCCTGCCAAGGTTTAACATCTTTTACTTCGGTAACAACTACGCCATTGGCTTTGAGTTTGTCCATAGATTCTTTTTCGAATTTCTCCCACAGTTCACGTTGGGTTGCAACAGAATCAATGGCAGCTTGTTTAATGATCTTGCGGTCTTCTTCAGACAGTTTATCCCAGGTTACTTTGCTGATTAACAGTACTTCCGGCACACGCTGGTGACCGTCAAGAATGAAGTTTTTAACTGCTTGATAGTGGTTGGCAGTCAGATAGCTCGGCGGATTGTTTTCAGCACCGTCAATTACACCGGTTTGCAGACCGCTGTAAACTTCACCATAAGGCATCGGAGTGGCGCTGGCTCCCAGAGAGCTGATCAGATCCATGTTGATTTTGTTCTGTTGAACACGGATTTTCATGCCTTTAAGATCTTCTACTTTAGTTACAGGATTTTTGGTGTAGAAGTTACGGGAACCGGAGGTGTAGTAAGCCAGACCTTTCATTTTGGACTTTTCCAAACCATCCAGCATTTTTGTGCCGGCATCACCATTTAAGAATTTCCACATATGTGCATCATTATCAAAGATATAGGGCAGCGAGAATACGCCAAATGCTTTGTTGAATTCAGCCAGCGGTGAAGAACTTACACGGGTAAACTCAATAGCACCCAGTTGTACTTGTTCAATAACGGCTTTTTCCTCGCCAAGCTGCGAAGATGGGAACACTTCAATTTTAATACGGCCTTTGGTACGTTCGTTAACAAGCTCGGCAAACTTTTTGTCACCCATGGTAGTCGGATAATCGGCAGGATGTGTTTCTGCCAGGCGGAAGGTATATTTGGCGCCTTCAGCCGCTTTTTTGTCACCCTCTTTAGATCCGCCGCAGCCAGCCATAAGCGAACCGGCCAGCATTAGGGACAGGGCACCAGCAACTAGTTTTTTGGTGTTCATTATCTAATATCCCCCTCTAAATAATGTTGGGATGAATCCCCGAAACAAATAATACTTGTTATTTAAACATGGTCGGCAACCACATAACCACTTGCGGAACATAGGTAATCAGAAGCAATACACCAATCATAGCATAGAAGAACGGCATCATGGCCTTGGTACCCTGCGAGAGCGATACGCCGCCGATAGCGCAGCCAACAAATAGTACCGTACCTACCGGCGGTGTTAAAAGTCCCATGCCGGCGTTGAAGATCAAGATCAGGCCAAAGTGCACCGGATCAATACCAATGGCGGTAGCCACAGGCAATAAGATCGGGGTCATTATGAGAATCATCGGCGCCATATCCATCGGTCCGCCAAGCAGCAGCAGCAAGATATTGATAAGCATCATAATAACAATCGGACTATCCGAAACACTCAGGAAGAACTCGGTAACAAGCAGTGGTATTTTAAGATAAGCCAGTATCCAGCCAAATGCTGCCGAGGCCGCAATCAGGAAATATACCATAAGCACAATACGGAAAGTACGTTTTAATACAGGAATCATAGCTGATAATGGAGCTTCACGGTAGAAGCCGAAGGCCAGAATAAACGAGTACAGCGCAGCCATAGCACCGGATTCTGTGGCAGTAAACCAACCGGAGATTATACCGCCAAGGATAACGACGGCTGGTGACAAGGATAAAATCCCATGGAACAAAATTCCGGGAACTTTCTCTTTGGGAATCGGATCACCTTTTTGATAACCGCGTTTGCGGGCCATAATATAAGCCACTGTCATCAGTGTGAAAAGTAAAATGAAACCAGGAACAATACCTGCCAGAAACAAACTCTTAATGGAGATGCCGCCGGCAACAATAGAGAATAATACCAGATTATGGCTTGGCGGAACAACCACGCCTTGGATTGCTGAAGAAATTGTTAAGCCTACTGCATAGTCGGCATCATAACCCTTTTTCTTCATCATCGGAATCATAACTGAACCGATGGACGAAGCATCGGCAACTGCCGAACCTGAGATATTGCCAAAGAACATACAGGCTACACTGTTAACCAGCGCCAAACCACCACGAATACGGCCAACTAACAGATAGGCGAAGTTTACCATACGCAATGCCAGACCGCCCTCACCCATAATTTGTCCGGTAAGGATAAAGAACGGAATAGCGAGGAGTGAAAAGCTGCTGATGCCCTGAATCATTTGCTGACCCATAACGGCAAGCGGAATCTCCATGTAAATCATGGTCGATATGGTGGAGAAAGCCAATACTAAGGCTACTGGGAAGCGTAAGACCATAAAGCCAATAAATGTTGAACATAAAAGTGTTACTGCAACTAACTGCTGATCCACTATTCCCCACCTCCGAAGGCATTGCCCATTTCGACTTCTGAACCTTTATGACGTTTGGTATCAAAACCAGCTACCTGTAAAGCAGCGTAAGCACAGGTCATAATTCCGGTAACAGGCATAACAACATATAAAATACTATTAGGCAGCTTGGTGGCTGCCAGTGTCGATTCATGCATCATTACGGTAAAGTCCCAACCGTAATAAATCATGTACACACCAAAAGCAAAAATTGACAGTCCAATTATTTTATCAAGCACAAAGTTCACTTTGGCAGGCAAAAATTCAGTGAAGGAATCTACTCCCATATGAAGGCCTTCTCTGAAACCAATGGCCATACCCATAAAAGCAAACCAAACCAAGAGCAACAGCGTAATTTCTTCTGACCAAAAAAATACAAAATTGAAAAGTTTACGAGTCATAACCTGCATGATAACAATAAGAATCATGCTGGCAAGACCAGTGAGCGCAACACTTTCAAACACGGTATCTATCGCCAGAGCAATCTTTTTTAGCGTGTCCACACCATACCTCCTGTAAATTTAAATAATAGTATGAAATACTTCCTTGTCCATTTTACTGTTCTTTCTAAATATTTAGTATAATAGTTTTTTTAGATTATTTTGTGTTTTTTTTAGCACATTACTTGCTGCGAGGTTGTGATTATAAAGTTACACCATTTTTGAATATGGCAATTTCTCTAAAACCCATGTTCTCAGCTTTGGTTGCCTGGCCGGAAGCCACTTCAATAATGTGCTGCAAGAATTCCTCGGTAAGTTGTTCCATAGACGCTCCAGTTAACAGCCTGCCGGCATCAAAATCCATCCAGCCTGTTTTCCGGTTGAATAATTCACTGTTGGTTGCCACTTTAATTGTTGGCACAACCGTCCCCAACGGCGTTCCCCGTCCGGTAGTAAACAGGACGATATGGCAGCCTGCTGCCGCCAGCGCGGTAGCCGCAACCATATCATTTCCTGGCGCGCTTAAGAGAGTTAAACCTTTTTTGTTCACACGTCCGGCATAACTGATGACATCAGTGACCTGGCCGGTGCCGCCCTTTTGCGTACAGCCCAGCGACTTTTCTTCAAGAGTGCTGATGCCGCCAGCCTTGTTGCCTGGCGAAGGATTTTCGTAAATAGGCTGTTTATGGCTAACAAAGTAATCTTTAAAATCATTAATAAGCTGCACGGTCTTGTCAAAAACAGTGCGATCAATCGCCCGGTTCATCAAGATCGTCTCCGCACCAAACATTTCCGGCACTTCGGTAAGCACCGTACTTCCCCCGCAGACTAGCAGCCGGTCGGAAAACGAACCGACAAGGGGATTGGCCGTAATGCCGGAAAAGCCGTCAGAACCGCCGCATTTAAGGCCAATAACAAGTTCTGATGCCGGACAGGCCTCACGTTTAGTATTCGAAGCATAGCGGGCAAGTTCTTGGGCAAGCTCTATACCGACGCTTATTTCATCTTCGACTTCCTGGGCCACCAAAAACTTAACCCGCTCAGGATCATAATCACCCAATACTTTCTTAAATTCGGCAATATGATTATTCTCGCAGCCTAAACCAACCACCAGCACTGCCCCGGCATTGGGATGGTTTACCAGACTGGCTAATAACCGCTGGGTAGTGTTATGATCATCACCCAGCTGAGAACAGCCATAAGGATGCGTAATGGCAAAAATGCCATCAAGGTTGGGCAGGTCTTTGCACAGCGAAGCTGCCTGTTCAGCAATCAGCCTGATATTCTGATTGACACAGCTTACTGTCGGAATCACCCAGACCTCGTTACGCACACCTACCTGTCCGTCAGGGCGACGATAGCCCTGAAACGTAGGGCATGACTTATTCGCAGCAGCAGCCACGGTTTGTGCAGGCTGATACTGATAATCCAGAATATCGCCCAGATTGGTTTTGATGTTATGGGTATGAACCCATTGGCCGGCTTTAACATCAACAGTGGCATGGCCGATGGGAAAACCGTATTTTATGATATGTTCCCCGATTCTGATATCAGTCAGTGCTATTTTGTGGCCGCGCCCGGCTTCAGAACCCTGCGCCGGCTCAAGTACAACAGCCACATTATCATTGGCGTGAATTTGTAATTGTGACAAGGTTGTCCCCTCCTCTAGCCCACTAAATTCCGCATGGTAGAATGCATACCGTCAGTAGCAATGCTGTAAAGATAGTTACCGACTTTGTCAGTAAGACCAGTTACCCGGTTAAGATCCTGTCCCCAAATAGTGGTATTAGCAAGGACCTTGCTGGCAACCTGATTAGCCGCCGCCTTGGAACCGTCAAAACCGCTCCACACCTGTTCAAAGAACTCCAGTACCGGCACATCGTCCTTCATGACAAATTCACCTTGTTCACGGCGGGCCTGCATACCTGTGCCGTCAACTTTACCGTCCTTGTAGACGGCAATCAGTGCGGCCATTGAGAAGGTTAGTTTCTCCGGCAGTTTACCATGCATACTCTGATATTCCAAAATAGAGGGCAGCACTCTGGCCTTAAATTTAGAAGAAGAGTTTAATAATATGCTTAACAGATAGTGCTTGATAAAGGGGTTGCGGAACCTATCCATTACACTTGCGGCAAAATCAGTCAACATATCTTTTTCCAGGTTAATAGACGGCACAATTTCGTCAAACACAATTTGCTGCACATATTTACCCAGCACTTCATGATCCATCATTTCGCCAACCGTATCCAGTCCATACAGGAATGCAGCCGGCACCGAGGAAGTATGGGCACCGTTTAGTATCCGCACTTTACGGGTGCGATACGGAGTCATGTCATTAGTCCAGATTACATTAAGACCGGCTTCGGTAAAGGGAAGACGCTCTGCCAAATGTTCCGGCCCCTCAATAACCCACAAGTGAAAGAGTTCGCCGGTATCAATGATGGCATCCTGATACCCCAGCCTTGCTTCCAGTTCTTTAATTTCGTCACGGGGATAACCGGTAACCACCCGGTCAACTAAGGTGTTGAGAAAATAGTTATGTTGTTCAATCCACTCGCTAAATGCTGCAGGCAATTTCCACAACGCCGCCAGCTCAAGCACCACTTTCTTTAAGTTGTCGCCATTGCGGTCAATAAGTTCGCAAGGCAAAATTACCATGCCTTTGCCGGCATCGCCCTCAAAGTGATTGAAGCGATGATATAAATAAGCAGTTAATTTCCCCGGAAAGGACACCGGCGGCTCATTATTTAGTTTGTCCGCGACATCAAAGGTGATACCGGCTTCTGTGGTATTACTGATAACAAATTCAATATCAGGATTTTCAGCACAGCGAAGACATTCTTCCCACTCGCCATACGGATTAAGACAGCGGCTGACAGAGCTGATAATCTCCTGTTCCTCATGAGGCTGTCCATTTTTTAAACCGCGCAAAAACAAGGTGTACAAACCATCCTGATCATTAATTTGTCGGCTCAGTCCTTCTGCAATCGGTTGTACCAGCACAGCCCGCCCCTCAAACAACCCTTGTTTGTTCATCTGATGCAGCATCCAGTCCGCAAACGCCCGCAAAAAATTACCTTCACCAAATTGAATTACCTTTTCCGGCAATGCTGCCGCCTGATGAAGTTTATTTGTAAGTTTGTCCATTTTCCAACCTCCGGTTTTTATATTTGTACGAATATAGTGTTAATTTAAACCATAGGCATTACATGTTTTCCCTATCTTATTTCATTGTATAGGTTAACTGTTAGTAGTGGTACAACACTTTTTTTATAATATTTTGTGTTTTTTTTTGGATTATATTCTCTCGTCTGTCTGCCATTACTTTTTTGCAGTTGAGCGACCTCACTCCGGTAGCGCTCAACTGCAAAAGTGGTATACCTAAACTTCCAAGCTACCTTCACATGCGCAGTTTGGCTCTGATTGCCCTAACAATTTCGCGAGCAAACGGCCCTAAGTCATCATCGGCGTATGCCTTCATAATACCGGCTGCCACCTGACGAATTGCACTTTTTATCACATCGGCGTTGGCATACGGCTGACACCGCAAGGTTTCTTCGATCAGTACAGCTGCCGTCAACGCTTTCTCGGCGGCCTGGGTGTTAATATAGGTCACAATATCTGCATTACCAATAATAATTTTGCCAACCGGAGAAAAAATCTCCTGCACCAGTGGCACCAGCTCGGCCGGCCGCTCATTTACAATAATAACCGGCTCAGCCCCCAGCGCCATTTCTTTTGCCTGAGCAACAAATTTTGCGCCAATACAACTCACCTGTTTGCCGGCGGCTGCTTCCAGCACATGCTGGGCAACATTTGTCGCAACATTAATGATAATCATGGGCTGGTGAAGTTGATTAAAATCCTTAATCAGACTGATGACCTCGCGGTCAGGCACCGCCAGAATAACAATTCCCAGTCCAGCCAGTTCCTCCAGGCTGTCAGCAACCGCAACTCCCAGTTCGGCAGCAACTGTCTGCAGCTGGTTATCTTCCCGGTCATATAATTTGAGATCGACATGTCCGGCTAATTTGCCGGCCAATACCCGGCCCATTCGCCCAACACCGATTAACCCAATACGTTTCATCCTTTCAGCCACCTCATCCACTAGGTTACCATCCCTGTCTTGTGAGCATACAATACAGTAGCCTCTGTAATATATGCAGGTCTCTGGCAGGTGGTGTGAGCCTGGTTTAAGTTTTAATACTAAATTTACAAAATGCTAACATACTCAGACGCCTCCGGCCGTACAATTACAATATACAATAAAAAAATATTGCACCATCTGCTGTTTTTCACTCAGTTATGTAGATAAGAAGGGGGATGGCTTTTTGATTAAGTACTATGTGTTAGACACCAATGTGTTATTACACTCTCCCTACGCGATGAATGCTTTTAACGAACACACAGTAATCATTCCTGAGGTAGTGCTGGAAGAACTTGACCGCTTCAAATCCGAAACCAGTGAACGCGGCACCAACAGCCGTCTGGTCAGCCGGATGATTGACCAATTTCGCACCCAAGGCAATCTCTTAACCGGCGTTGCCCTCAATGAGCATGGCGGCCAGATGCGCATTGAATCCAACCATCTTGACACGCCAATGCCGCCATATTGGGACAAAACCAAACACGACAACCGTATCCTGCAAGTATGCAAAGGCCTGTCAGAAGACAACCTGCATACCATCTTGGTCAGCCGCGACACCAACATGCGCGTTAAAGCCGCCATCTTAGGCATTCATGCCGAAGACTTCCGCAACGAAAAAGTAGCCAGTGTGGAAGAACAATACACTGGCCGCGCCACCGTGTATACCTCCTCAGAACTTATCGACACCTTTTATCAAGATGATCGCAATATCCTCGATCCTGACAAGCTCCGCACCTTTGACGAAGCCAGCCACCGTATGGTACCAATTGAGCTTGTCACTAACCAGTTTCTGTTAATTCGCTCTACTGACAACGACCGCCATACCGCGCTTGGGCGTTTTGACGGCCAAAAAGTCGTGCAATTAAAATATCGCAGTCGCAATCCTTTTGGCGTTTCGCCGCGTAATGTCGGGCAGGTATTCATGCAAGAATGCCTTATGCTCAGCGCGGAGGAAGCGCCACTTGTCATTATTAAAGGGCCGGCCGGTACAGCCAAAACCTTCTATTCCCTGACAGTAGGCCTCCACAACCATATGGACTGCCGCCCCCGGGCTTACCATCATATGTTAATCTGCCGCCCCAATGTTCCGATGGATGAAGACCTTGGCTACCTGCCAGGCTCTGAACAAGATAAAATTGATCCTTATATGCGGGCCATCCGCGACAATTTGTTTACCCTGATGTCCAGCCACAACCTGACTGAACCCAAAGAAATCGAGCAAGCCGAAGATACTGTGCAAATGCTGTTTGATAAACGCATCGTACAAACCGAAGCTCTGGCCTACCAGCGCGGTCGTTCACTTCAAAAATACTGGATCATCCTTGATGAAATGCAAAACTCCACCCCGCGTCAAGCCAAAGGCGTCATTACCCGCCCCGGCCTAGGTACTAAGATTATTCTCCTTGGCGACCCCGAACAAATTGACCACCCCTTCCTCGACAGCCGCACCAACGGCCTTGTCTATGCCGCTGAAAAAATGAAAGGCAGCAAGCTTTGCTACCAGGTAACCTTGCAGCATGACGAATGCGAGCGCTCACCACTTGCCGCAGAGGCTTCGCTAAGGCTGTGATTTAAGAAAAATAGCAGGTTCACTGTATAAAGTGAACCTGCTATTTTTTTGTTTGCGCGCTTATATCGTCAAATAAGTAAATAACACCATATATACCGGAATCATAACCATCGCAATAATTGTCGTAAGTGTTGTCATAACCGCTGCATATCCGTAATCAGCATTATAGGCCTTGGCGATAATGGCGGCGCTGGCGACAATCGGCATGGCTGACTGCACAATAAAAACTTCTTCCATAAGAAGCGGTGTCGGGATTAGCAAAGCAAGCAAAAACACCAGCAACGGCGAAACAACAAATCTGCCGATAACCAGAGCAGCAACATCTTTACTTAAGCTTATTTCACTAAGTTTAACACTATGGATTGACATGCCGATAAACAGCATAGACAATGCTGTTGTGGTATTGCCCAGGTATTTACAGGTGTCGGAAAGGAACGGTGGCAGTTTAATCTCAGCCAGCACCAACACCACCCCGACAATAAAGCCGCTCAGCGGCGGCGACATGATATTTTTCAGTGTTTGCCAGCTAAAAATGTCCGGCGTTTCGCCGCTGCCGTCCCGGCTGATTAAGTAGATGCCGAGTGTCCAGAACAAGGTCGTATTAGCCACATAATATAGCAATACATAAGGTATGCTTTGATCACCAAATAAGGCCAGGTTGATGGGCAACCCGACAAAAATAGAATTGGAAATAAAAAACATACAACTAAAGATTCCCCGGCGCCTGGTATCAATGTCGATAATCCTGGCAACAAGTTCCCCCGCAACATAGCAGGCCAGCATAGACAAGTACGGAATGGTTATACCGCCAACCAACTCAACAAGTTTTTCCTTGTTAAAAGTATTGGTAAGATTCCAGATCATATAGGCAGGCAACGATACCTCCATAACCATGGTGGTAAACGCCTTGGCCGTATTATCAGTAAAAATCCCTTTACGGGTTAATATATATCCCAGAAAAATCATGAGAATAATGCTTAAAATGCTTTCGAGCGATTGTATAAAAACCATGCTACCATCCTCTCTCCCGTAGGCTTCCTATTATCCCATACTGATTCATTGCTTCTCGGTTATCGCACTCTGTATAAACAAATTAGTCAACGGCACTAAGAAGAGATAAAAAGCATACATAATAAACCCGGCATCAGCCGAAAGCATAACTGCCGGCACGGCCCCGGCAATATTCCAAGGGATGAGGGCCGATATCAAAATTACCGTGTTCTCCAGATCAACTGCCAGCCGGTAGTTACTTAGCTGTTTTTTCTCATAAAGCTTATTCATAATTTGGTGACTAAGCATAACAGCCAATGTCTGGTTACAGGCAAAACCGGCTGTGGCAATACTTGATGCCAAGGTTGTGCCATATACACTAGTTTTGTCACTGAGTTTTGCAAAAAAGCCTTCAATTTCGCGCAACAAGCCTGCTCCCTGAAAGATGCCGGCAAAGGCCGAAGAAATCAGGACAATCAGCGCTACATTAAGCATGGAATAGAGGCCGCCACCCTTAATGATGCCGGCAAAAAAGCCATCGGTATCCATACTGTACCCGATTACAATGTACTTTGCCAGCGCGCCTACGTTAACCTGCTGAACAACCAGTGCAATCACAATGCCTGTGACAATACTTAGCCCCATAGACAGCTTCACATCCACCCGCAAAGCGGCCAACAGCAAAATCAGTATAGCCGGCGTCAGTACAACAGGGCTGATATCAAAAGAAGTCAGTATCTCCTGGATAATCTGGTCATTATAAAAGGCCAGCGGCTGAGAGAATGAAAGATAGAGGTAAGCAATTACTGATAGCGCAAAGGGAATCACAGCTGTTTTGGTCATGTTATTTATATTGATATACAGCTTGGTGTTGGTTAGGGATGCTATCAAATTGGCACTTGAGGACATAGGTGAACATCTATCGCCAAAATAAGCCCCGGCAATAATGGCACCGGCCGCCATATTGATATCCACGCCGCCGCTCTTGGCCAAAACCATGAGCACTACCCCGATGGTACCAACTGTGCCAAAAGAAGTCCCCAGCAAAAAAGACACCAGACAGGACAGCAGAAATGCCGAAAGAATAAAGTACTTGGCACTCATAAATAAGATGCCATAATATACAATAAAAGAAATGGTGCCACAAGCCCGCCACACTGCGGTTATGATGCCAATCAGCACAAAAATTTTAATAACAATCAGCGATTTTCGGGCACTGCCGGCCATCAGGGAAAGTAGCGCCGGCAACGTATGACCACGGCGAAGTGCCACCACCGAAAAGCAGCCTAGCCCGAACAGTAGCGGGTAGAGAATCGGCACTTTATGATACAGGCTAATCAGCAAAGATGTAAAAAACAAAACAAAAACCGCTATTGTTTCCAAAAAGTCATCCCTTTCCCAACAACTATCACTATCTCACAGCAGCATGACAAGAGCCAAACCTGCTCCCACCAAGCCGCCGATTATGACCCCGTTAATCCGAATCCAGTCAAGGTCCTCACCTGCTTTATCTTCAATAAATTGGTTAAGATCCTCATCAGAAAGCTTGCTTAACGACCGTCTGGCAATCTTGCCAATCAGCGCATGTTCCTGCTCAACAACCAGCAGGATGAGCATTTTCAGGTAGTCTTCCGCCCGGCTTTGCAAGACTTGATTTTCTTTAAACTGCTGCCAGTAGCTGGCAGCCTGCTCGGTAAGCCAGTCTACTACCTGCTCCCGGTAAACAGTAGGCTGTTTGCACACAGTCAGCACCGTATCGGCCAAAACCCCCATTGGCTGGGCAAGTTCCAGGCGGCCAATCAAGTCATCCTTCCAGTCATCGATTGCCTCCTGCCATTCCGGTGTTTCCAACTTAACGGCAATGGTGGCAAGTTCCCCCTGAAACCATAGCTGCACCGGATGCTCCTCCTGCCGCAGTTCAGCCACCGTATTAATAAGCTCCTGCTGCAGCGCGTCTGCGGCATCTTCCAGATTAATCCCGTCAGTCAGCTCCATAAAACCGGTAATCAGGCTTGACAGCCAGTTCTGATCAGCAGTCTTCTCTTTGACATCTTCCAGATAGCGGTAAATAGCCGCTCTGGTCTCAGGCCGCTCAATTAAGACTGCTATTTTATCGATAATTGCCAGATAAATTTCCACGCCTTTTCCCTGCTCCAATACCCGCGCGATACCGGCGGCGGCATAGGGCACAAACGATTGGCGTTTTATTATGAGCTTAACCACACGCTCACCCAGCTTGCCAATCGTGTTGGGGTCAAGGCTTTCGACAAGTCCAACAACGGCTTTTTCAATAAGCGGCCTGGCTAGGGAACGCAGTGGCGCACTCCGGCTGTAACTAATGATTTTCTCCAGCAAATGTACTTGATCAATCCGCGCTTTGATGGCTTGCTTACTGAGAAACTCCTGTTCAACCGCCCTGACTAGGGCGCTGATTACCCGTTCCCGGTTGCGGGGAATGAGTGCCGTATGATAGGGAAAACCAAGCGGCTTTCTAAACAAGGCTGTTACTGCAAACCAGTCGGCAACCCCGCCGGCCAGACTAGCCTCCGTTATTGTCAAAAAGGCTGTTGCCAGCGCGCTGTGAGGATAATTTACTTTTAGCGTCAAGGCAACACCAAATAAACCGGCAGCAGCAGCCAACACCGCATTAGCCCGCCGTTTCACACTTCTCATGTTCTCACCCCTGCCGCATAACTAATCAGAAACAGCAGCATACCGACAAGACCGCCGACAAGTGAACCGTTAATCCGGATCATTTGCAAATCATCAAGCACCTTATCTTCAATATAGGCTACCAGTTTGTCATTGCTGAAGCTTTCTAAATAGTCGCTGACAATCCGCCCAATCTGTCCATGATTTTGGCTCACCCAACGCGCCAACCAAACCGCCAGATAACGGTCAAGCCAGGCTGCTTTTTCCCTGTCGGCAGCCAATTCCTGAGCCAACCGAGTCAACTGCTTCACCGCCCAGGTAACCCCACTCACGGTAATTTCCGGCTGAGAGGCCGGTAAGGCCGCCGCATGTTCTACTAATTTTACCATAAAGGGGCGTAAGATATCTTCAGCCTGCGCCGCCAACTCCGAATCCTGCTGCATGCCTGTTGCCAGCTCTGCCAACCAGTTCTTTAGTTGTTGCCGCAGCGGTTGTTCCTGCTCATCTTCTGTTTCTTCCAGTAGACTTACTAATTTGGCCTGAATCAGACCGGCTACTGCCATATTGTCAAGATCAAGGAGATTCTCGATCAGCCAACCGACCAGCTTGCGCTGATTTTTCCGGGCAGCATAGGAATTAAGTGCCTGACTGTAGATCTGGGCAATCAGTTCTTTCAGATATGGCTCACCTAAGAGACGCCTGAGTTCAGCAAAGGCAAGGGTAAGGATTTTGTCGGCAAAACCGTTATCAATCGACCATTCCAAGGCTTGTCCGGTAAGCGGCGCAAGTTTTATTTTGTCCTGATGCTCTATGAGCAGTTGTTCAAATGCCGCCGCTAGGTTAGCAGCCTTCATCTCATACACGGCTTCCTTAGCCACATCGGCGGCCAGCGAATACAGCTGGGCTTTAGCTTCCGGTCTGCTGACATAACTGAGGACAAGCCCAGCTATTCCAGCTTGTTCCAAAGTTTCTTTGATATTGGTCGCGGTTACAATCTCTTCTTCCACCATGGTGACTATGGCTTTAAAAATTCGTTCCCGGTTACGGGGAATAACCGCCGTCCGGTAAGGAATTGACAATGGTTTGCGGAATAACGCCGTCACCGCATACCAGTCCGCCAGACCGCCTACCATGGCTGCCCCGAAACCGCTATGCAGCAAACCGCCCCAGAAGCTGTGCTGCATAGGATAGCTTACGGCAAAACCGACTGCCGCGCCGGCTAATGTTATACTTGCTTTATAGACATTCTTGACTGTCAAGCTAACACCTCTTGTTCCTGGCTAGTATCTGCCTGGGATATGGGCATTATAACCAGCTTTATTGTCAATTATTGAAAGCAGCCGCTGATTGGCCCAAATTGTGAGCATCAGCGATATGTTTGCCTGCTATTGCCGGCTAACTGCCGCCACTATGTTCTGCTGCCTGCATCGCTTGTTGCGAATCACCGCCGATGCAGGGTAAAATTAGATACAATCTAATGTGAAGGAGTTGAGACAATGTCAATTATACACTGGTTATGGCATACAATTACCGGCTGTCCTGAGAGCAAATTAGACCACACCATGTATGGCACTACCCATTGCCGTACCTGTGGACGGGTTACGTTTGTCTCAGACACACTCCCAAAAATTACCCGGCTTAAAGTCCCTAACCGCCTTAACTGCCGTTAATCCCCCGGAGTTCCGGGGCTATACATACTTTAGCATTATACAATAAGCCGTTTAGTCAAGAGTCGCACAGCTACCGGCATTAATAGAGCAGCAAGTACCATAAGCACCCCGGCATGCACCAGCAGGCCGGGATTTATATTTCCTAGTGCCAAAGCCCGGCAGATTTCCACACTGTGGAAAATAGGATTAATCCAGACGACCGCCTGCGCCCAGCCAGGCATGGAATTAATCGGGAAAAACACGCCGGAGAAAAGGTAGGCCGGCGTTAAGAACAAGGTAATATAATAATTAAAATTATCGATATTGGCGACCATTCCTGTATAACAAATGGCCAACAGCGAAAACGCCAGCCCAGGAATAACCAGAAACAGCGGAATGGCAACTGCCCACCAGGACTGTACCTGCCCCAGGACACTGATTACCACTAATATGACCAGCCCAAACAGCATGCTTTTAAAAGTGGCATACAGAATATCGCCTGCTACAATATCGCGAACGGTAACCGGACCGGCCAGCATGGCCTGGTAGGTCTTTTGATAATGCAGCCTGAGAAAGCTGCCATACGTACACTCAAAAGAGGCAGCAAACATAGCTGAGGAAGCCACCATTCCTGGCGCAATATACTGAAGATAGGTCATGCCCTCCATATCCTGCACAAAGGTTCCCAGGCCGTAACCCATAGCTGTTAAGTACAGCAGCGGTTCAATAAAGTTAAACATAATATTAGTAAACCAAATCTTACGAAATACCGCCATATGGCGGGCAAAAATACGCATAGCTTCCATTTACGCTTCTTCCCCCATGCCGGTAAGTTTTAAAAACACATCTTCCAGATTGGCTGCCCGCAGTAAGCAAGCCTGTTTGGGCAGTCCCCAACAATCAAGATTATCCCATAGTTTCTCGCCATCATCTGCATAAAGAAATACGCTGTCAAGCACCTGAGTTACTTCGCCGCCCCAATTTGCTACCTTATCTGTCAGATTCTCCGGTACTTGCGATAATGGCAAATGCACTTCAACAACATAAGGACGCACATATGTCTCGATTAAGTGCTGCGGGCTGCCCTCAGCCAAAATATTGCCTTCATGCATAACTACCAGACTGTCACATAGCTGTACAGCCTCTTCCATGTAATGGGTGGTTAATACCAGCGTTACCCCTTCTGCTTTGAGACTGCGCAGCTTTTGCCAGACCAAATGCCTTGCTTGCGGATCAAGACCGGTAGTAGGTTCATCCAAAATAACAATATCGGGCGCATTCATCAGCGCTCTGGCAATCACCAGCCGTCGTTTGAGTCCGCCTGACAAGCTCTCAATCGAATTATGTTCTTTATCCTCCAGCCCCATAAACGCCAGCAATTCTTTACCCCGCTGCTGTGACTCACCCCTTGGCAAGCCATAAATCAGGCCATACACTTCCAGATTCTCAATAACGGTTAAGTCATCATCAAGATTATCTTCCTGCGGCACCACCCCCAGCCGAGCCTTTACAGCCGGCGGGGTTAAGCGGAAAGACTGGTCAAACAGCCATAACTTGCCCTCATCAACAGTAGACATGCCATACATCATACGCATGGTCGTAGTCTTGCCTGCACCATTATGTCCCAAAAAGCCAAAGCATTGTCCGGCTTTGATGCTAAAAGAAATGCCTTTAAGCGCCCGAAAGTCACCATATGTTTTACCAAGGCTTTCTGCCCTGACAACAATATCACTCATAACTTATTTCCCTTCATCACCACTCTGTTACCCACACTAATTATATGGAAAAAAGAGTAATGGTATTATATTAGTTATAATACCACTACTCTTTAAAAAATTCATCTCCAATTAGTCGATAACCACATACTCATCCATGGCTCCGCCAGGAGCAATCATGGGTGTCACCAAATCATCAGTAGCAATATTGGCAACAATAAGTCCCGGCCCTTGCCGCTGCCAGGCGGCAGTTAATGCCTCGGCAAACTCAGCAGGAGTATTGGTCACAGCCGCCGGAATGCCAAAAGCGGCAGCAAAAGCAGAAAAATCCATCGGCATAGGCAGCAGCGAATTGGCATACCGCTTTTCAAAAAAGCAATGCTGCAATTGTCTGACCATACCCAAACTTTTATTATTGATGACAATCGAGATAACCGGCAACTGTTCGGCTGAAATGGTATACAGCTCACAGCCTGTCATTTTGAGTCCACCGTCACCGACAATATGAATTACCCGCTTATCCGGCCTGGCAAGCTGCGCACCTAAAGCTGCCGGCAAGCCAAATCCCATGGCGCCAAGACCGCCGGATGATAAAAAGCCGCGCGGGGTTTTTACTGATAAATGCTGTGCCGCCCACATCTGGTGCTGACCGACATCGGTAACATAGATTACGTCTTGATCGCCAATTTGCCGGTTTAATTCCTGCATAACCAGCGGCGCAGTCAGCATATCATCAGCAATTGGAGCATCATATTCCTGCTGCCACTGCCAGATGGTAGACCACCAGGAAGACAAATCTCCCGGGTTAACTGCCTCGGTCAATTCCTGCAGAATCATATTCATCTCACCAACTAGCGGCACTGCGGCATCTACATTCTTGTGCACCTCAGCCGGATCAATATCAATATGGATAATGGTTTTACCGGCGGCATAGCTGGTACGGTCACCTGTCACCCGGTCATTAAACCGACTGCCGGTTACAATAAGCACATCGGCTTCATATACCGCACGATTGGCTGCTTTAAGACCATGCAGGCCGGTCATGCCCAGAAGCTTATCATGTCCACCGGGAAATGCCCCAATTCCCATCAAAGTGGTTACCACCGGCAAATTGCATTGTTCAACAAATCTGGTTAGCGCCGCACCGGCATTGGCGCTGATACAGCCGCCACCGGCGATAATGGCCGGCCGTTTGGCGGCACTGATGGCCTCAGCCGCCTTTTTGATTAAATCGGGGAGATCTGGTGACTGCCTGACAAGCGTAGAACGCGAATACACAGCCTCAATATCGGTAAAATCATGTTTTTGGGATTGCACATCGCGCGGTATATCAACAAGCACCGGCCCAGGCCGTCCTGACCGGGCAATATTGAAGGCCCGCCAAAGAGTTTCCGGCAATTTGCTGATATCCTTAACCAAAAAATTATGCTTGGTAATCGGCATGGTTATGCCGGTAATATCGATCTCCTGAAAGGCATCGCGACCAATTAAGGTTGTCTGCACCTGACCGGTAATGGCCACAACGGGAACAGAATCCATAAAGGCAGCAGCCAGCCCGGTAACCAGGTTAGTTGCTCCCGGACCTGAGGTGGCAATACACACTCCTACCCGTCCGCTTGCTCTGGCATAACCATCGGCAGCATGCGCGGCCCCCTGCTCATGCACGGTCAGCACATGGCGCACAGGTGAACCGCATAGCGCGTCAAACAATGGCAGGATTGTTCCACCCGGGTACCCAAATACCGTGTCTACACCCTCTTTAACAAGAGAAGCAACAATAGCTTGTGCTCCTGTCATGAGCATAGCTTACACCTCACTTCAACCGATTAATAACTTGCTGCCCCATTTCTTCCGTAGAAACTTTGGTTAAGCCTTGTCCTTGTTGATAAATATCGGCTGTACGATAGCCGTCAGATAGTACCTGATCAACTGCCGCTTCAATCATAGCGGCGACTTTTTCATTGCCTAACGAGAATCTAAACATCATAGCCGCCGATAAAATGGTTCCTAAAGGATTTGCCAGCCCTTGTCCGGCAATATCAGGTGCCGAACCGTGAATTGGTTCATACAGTCCGGTGCCATCCCCCAGGCTGGCTGATGGCAACAGGCCGATCGAACCAGATAATACCGCAGCTTCGTCACTTAAAATATCGCCAAACAGATTGCCGGTAACAAGTACGTCAAAACTGCCGGGATTGAGCACAAGCTGCATCGCACAGTTATCAACATACATGTGACTCATTTCCACTTGGGCAAAATCAACAGCCACTTCTGCCGCCACCTTGCGCCATAACCGGGAAGTTGCCAACACATTCGCTTTATCAACCGAGGTTACCCGGCCTTTACGGCCAATCGCGCTGCGGCAGGCCAGACGTACAATGCGTTCGATTTCAGGACGGCTATACCCTTCTTTGTCCCAGGCCTGTTCAATACCTTTAACAGTGACAGCCTCCTGGCGGTCGCCATAATAAATGCCGCCATTGAGTTCGCGGACAATTAAAATATCGACATCTCTGACAAGCTCCGGTTTGAGCGGCGACTGAGCAGCCAGCGCCGGGAAAACTTTAATTGGGCGCAGATTGGCATATAACCCTAGCGTCTTGCGCAGACCCAAAATAGCTTTTTCTGCTCTCAATTCAGGCGCAACATTATCCCACTTCGGACCGCCGACCGCTCCTAAGAGCACGCCGTCAGCCTTACGGCAAGCTTCTATTGTATCTTCAGGCAGCGGTACACCATAAGCATCAATGGCGGCTCCCCCTGCCTGCTTGCTTTCATAAGTAAAACTAAAACCACATTTCTCGGCTGCCGCCTGCGATACCCGCAAGGCTTCTGCCGTAATTTCGGCACCAATGCCGTCACCGGGAATAACTACAATATGTTTACTCATTGCTTGCTACCTCCTACCCCATACTGGGAAAAAGAGATTGCTCCATTATTTTGAAGCCTTATGAAGCAATCTCCGCCTGTAATATAGATTATTTCTTTTTGGCCAGCAGCGCTTGTGTGTAAGTAACCAAGCCGCCAGCCTGGGCAATATCCTGAATAAATCCAGGCAATGCCGGTATCGCAAATGTTTCGCCTGTAGCCAAATTCTCAGCCTGACCGGCTGCCAAATCCACTGCCAGCGTATCACCGGCCTTGATATTAATTTCGCCTTCGCCTAGTTCAATCAGCGGCAGGCCAATGTTAATGGCATTGCGGTAAAATATCCGGGCAAAGCTTTCGGCAACCACACAGGCTACACCGGCCGCTTTGAGTGCGCCGGGCGCGTGTTCCCGTGACGAGCCACAGCCAAAGTTCTTACCGGCAACAATAATATCGCCAGTCTGAACCTGTCCGGCAAAAGTAGGATCAATATCTTCCATTGCATGTGCCGCCAGTTCTTTCATATTGGCGGTATTTAAGTACCTGGCAGGAATAATAACATCAGTATCTACATTATCGCCATAACGCCATACTTTTCCGGTAAACCTCATGCTACTACCTCCTCAGGACCGGCAATTCGTCCGAGAACCGCACTTGCTGCCGCTACTGCCGGACCGGCCAGATATACTTCGCTATCAACATGCCCCATGCGTCCGCGGAAATTTCGGTTGGTGGTAGCCACCGCCCGTTCACCGTTTGCCAGTATGCCCATATGACCACCCAGACAAGGGCCGCAGGTCGGGGTGCTAACAACAGCTCCGGCGTTGACAAAAGTCTCGATATAGCCGAGTTTCATAGCTTCCAGATATACGGCCTGACTGCCAGGAATAATAATGGCTCTGACATCCTGATGGACCTGTTTGCCTTTAAAAATAGCAGCAGCTTGCGCCAAATCCTCAATACGGCCATTGGTACAAGAACCAATAACCACCTGGTTAATGGGTGTAGGCGCAATTTCACTGACAGGCTTGACATTTTCCGGCAAGTGTGGCAGCGCCACAACCGGTGTCAGTTCTGACAAGTTGATGGTAACTGTTCTTGCATACTCGGCATCCTGATCGGCAGCCACTGCTGTATAAGCCTTTTTTACCCGTCCGGCCAGGTATTTTTCGGTAATGCTGTCTACCGGGAAAATGCCGTTTTTGGCACCGGCTTCAATGGCCATATTGGAAATAGTTAGCCTGTCGGTCATGGTAAGCTCGGCTACACCCGGCCCGGCAAATTCAAGGGACTGGTACCGCGCTCCATCCACCCCGATCATGCCGATCAACTTTAGGATTACATCCTTACCGCACACCCATTTAGAGAGCTTGCCCGTCAATTCCACCTTTATGCTGGCAGGCACCTTAAACCAGGTTTCGCCTGTTGCCATGGCACAAGCCATATCAGTTGAACCGACACCGGTGGCAAAGGCCCCAACAGCACCATAAGTACAGGTATGTGAATCGGCGCCAATAATGACTTCCCCGGGAGCTACCAGCCCCTGTTCCGGCAACAGCACATGCTCAATGCCCATGCGTCCGACTTCGAAATAGTGGGTTATATTCTGCTTTCTGGCAAACTCCCGCATAGTTTTGGCCATCTCGGCCGATTTTATATCTTTATTGGGGGCAAAATGGTCTGGTACCAATACAATTTTATCTTTGTCAAAAACCTTGTCGCTGATTTGTTCAAACTCCTGGATAGCCGGCGGTGCCGTGATATCATTCCCCAGCACCAGATCCAGCTTGGCTTTGATGAGCTGTCCAGGTTGAACTTCCGCCAACCCGGCATGCGCGGCAAAGATTTTTTCGGTCATAGTCATAGGTCTAGCCATGATGAATTACCTCCCTGCTGATTCTTCCACTGCGGGAAACCCGCAGACAGCCAGCATTTTGTTAATTGCATTGACATAAGCTTTGGCACTTGCTTCAATCACATCAATAGCCAGTCCCCGCCCGCTAAAGACTCTGCCGTCCCGTTCAATCCAGGTAGTGGCTTCACCCAGCGCATCTTCGCCGGCAGTGACTGCTTTCAGTTGATAATCTTTAAGACCAATTGGGAAACCGACTGCCTGCTCGATGGCCTTAAACACGGCATCGACCGGGCCAGTGCCGCAGCCGGCGGCTTCAGCTACTCCGGCGCTTGTTCTCAGCTGCACCGAGGCTGTTGCCAGAATGTTGTTGCCACTGGCCACATGATGGTAAGTAAGCGTATACCATTCCGGCCGCACTGTCGCTTTTTCCACAATCAACGCTTCAATATCACGGTCAAATACCATCTTCTTTCTGTCAGCCAAGTCTTTAAACTTGACAAACAGATTATTAATGGTGTCAGAATCAAGCTCATAGCCCAAATGCTTGAGGCGTTCTTCGAAAGCATGCCGCCCGGAATGTTTACCAAGCACAATAGCATTGCGGCTGATCCCGACCGACTCAGGGCTCATAATTTCATAGGTCAGCGGGTTATTCAACACGCCATGTTGATGAATACCTGATTCATGGGCAAATGCATTATCGCCTACCACCGCTTTATTTGGCGGTACGGCAATTCCGGTCAACGTACTGATAAGACGCGAAGTCCGGTAAATTTGTTTGGTATTAATATTGGTAATGGCATGGTAATATTCATGGCGGGTTTGCAGCGCCATAACCAGTTCTTCCATTGCAGCATTACCGGCCCGTTCTCCTAACCCATTAATAGTACACTCGGCTTGGCCGGCACCGGCAGCGATGGCTGCCAGGGTATTAGCCACCGCCATACCTAAATCATCATGACAATGCACACTGATAACGGCATCATTAATATTGGGCACATGTTCACGAATATAGGTGATAAGTGCGCCAAATTCCTGAGGCGTGGTATAACCAACCGTGTCAGGCACATTGATAACATTGGCACCGGCGGCAATTGCCCGTTCATAAACCTGGCATAAGAAATCCCAGTCTGAGCGTGAGGCATCCTCCGCCGAAAACTCAACATCATTTACTAAACTCTTGGCATAGCGCACAGCCGATTCTGCCCGGTCTAACAATTGCTCACGAGTGAGTTTAAGCTTATGCTCAAGATGGATGTCACTTGTTGCAATAAAGGTGTGTATCCGGGGTCTTTCCGCTTTTCTGACAGCCTTATAAGCGGTTTCTATATCTTTTTCATTAGCTCTGGCCAAAGCCGCGATAATTGGGCCTTTTACTCTGGCGGCAATTTGGCTCACAGCTTCAAAATCACCAGGCGAGGCAACCGGAAACCCGGCTTCAATGACGTCAACCTGCAGTTTGGCGAGTGCTAGAGCAATTTCCACCTTTTCTTCTGTTTGCAGACTTACTCCGGGCGTTTGCTCGCCATCGCGGAGGGTAGTGTCGAATATCTGAATTTTTCGAGCTTCCATGTCATTACCTCGCTTTCATTAAATTTTTACTGCTTATTTTTTTATCCAGGACATCATGCCGCGCAGTTCTTGTCCGACAACTTCGATTTTGTGCTGTGACTCAAGACGACGTCTGGCAAGGAAGTTCGGGCGATTTGCCTGATTTTCCAAAATCCAATTACGGGCAAAAGTGCCGTCTTGAATTTCGGTCAGTACTTTTTTCATTTCTGCGCGGGTTTCTGCGGTAACGATGCGTGAACCGGTTACATAATCGCCATACTCGGCAGTGTCGCTGATGGAATACCGCATAGCAGCCATGCCACCTTCATACATTAAGTCAACAATGAGCTTCATTTCATGCATGCACTCAAAGTAAGCAATCTCAGGCTCATAACCAGCTTCTACCAACGTGTCAAAACCGGCTTTGATCAATTCGGTTACGCCGCCGCACAATACAGCCTGCTCACCAAAGAGGTCGGATTCGGTTTCGTCTTTAAAAGTGGTAACAAGTACGCCGGCGCGCGCGCCGCCAATGCCTTTGGCATAAGCCAGTGCCAAATCCTGTGTGCTGCCATTGTGATCTTGGTATACAGCCATCAGACAAGGTACGCCTTTGCCTTCGGTAAATACCCGGCGAACCAGATGGCCAGGGCCTTTCGGAGCAACCATAAATACATCAATATTAGCAGGCGGTACGATTTGGCTGAAATGAATGTTAAAACCATGGGCAAAAGCCAGTGCTGAACCCGGCTTCAGGTTGGGAGCAATTTCTTCGGCATAAACTTTGCCTTGTTTTTCGTCAGGAATAAGAATCATAGTGATATCGGCTGCTTTAGTTGCTTCGGCCACACTAGTAACAGTCAGGCCGTCTTCGCGGGCTTTGGCTGCCGATTTGCTGCCTTCATGGAGGCCAACAACAACTTTAACACCGCTGTCTTTCAAGTTCAACGCGTGAGCATGACCCTGACTGCCATAACCAATGATGGCAACTGTTTTTCCTTGGATAAGCTCCCACCGTGCGTCTTGTTCATAATACATTTTGCTCATAATTATCTCTCTCCTCGTATTCATAAATTGTATTTTCACCCCGCTCCAGCGCTACAAGGCCGGTTTGGATGGTTTCCAGAAGTCCATAGGGCATTAACAGTTCTGTCAATGCGCTAATCTTGCTGTCTTCGCCGGTTACCTCCAGGGTAACCGTACTGCCTGAGATATCCACGACATTGGCTCGAAAAACATCGGCCAGTTTTAATATTTCGGAGCGATTGTCGCCAGCCTTGACTTTTAGAAGCGCCATACCCCGCACTACCGAATGATCGAGCGGTAGAATCTGCACAGCTACTACTTCCACCAGTTTTTCAATCTGCTTTTTCACTTGATCAATAAATGCCTGGTTGCCACGTACTGCCACTGTTATCCGGGAGAACTCCGGCTCTTGCGTAACACCAACTGTCAAACTGTCAATGTTAAAACCTCTGCGGGAGAACATCCCTGCCACTCGGACCAACACCCCTGGCTGATTGTGTACTAGCACCGAAAGAACGTTAGACTGCACAATTTCCACCTCCATATTACCTCTCCTTTTTCGTTACTTCAGTACCCGCACGCAAATAATATAAAAAGCCCCTATGGCAGATTAGTATCTGACCATAGGGGCGCTTTGTATGCGCGGTACCACCCTACTTTGGGCTCATTATAGCATGAGTTTGCTCATGACTTACCGGATAACGGCCGGCACCGCTATTGCCTAGTGCTTATTACGCAAGCGTAGCAAGCAGTTGAACAATGAGCTCCTGGGCGAGTAGAGCTTATCCCTGCACCGGTTCGCACCAACCACCGGTTCTCTGGGCAGGATGTTAAGCCTTGCTCCCAATCATTGCTTTTGATTAGTATGTTGCTAAAAGGTTACAAAAATACCCCGACAGAAGGTTTCTCAGATAAAGTAAGAAACTTTCCGCAGAGTTTTTTATACCCACGGTGTAACATAGGAGCCTTCTCCTACGCTCTGCGTCGCTCGGCCCAGACCTGTCAAGCAGCGGAACCCTAGACGCACTTCCTTACGCAACATGTAATTTTGTATACATTATGCCAGGACTAATGTCTTTTGTCAATAGGTTTTTTCAGGGAAAATTATTTTTTATCTGTCCATTCTAACCGTAAACTCATCTTTGTACTCTTGTTTCTACAAATAGTAGGTAGCCCCCGTTGGTCAGACGCGCTTAAGTCCCTAGATAAACACGGGACAAGGCGGGACAAGGGGACAGCAGACTGTGTGAAATCTCCCGCTTTTAAAAGATCAAAAATAAAGATGCTAGACTAATCCCTAACCTTCTAGTTCAGCTGAATAGTATCTAACTCGAACCTAGGCTAAAATAG